>Ga0129308_1000053_pt1 | contig 215557 bp, 176 predicted proteins | sample L827metagenome_FD_94440 | JGI IMG/M metagenome (GOLD analysis project Ga0129308, IMG submission 94440) | Ring-tailed lemur group fecal microbial communities from Wisconsin, USA - L827 metagenome | ecosystem: Host-associated > Mammals > Digestive system > Large intestine > Fecal | place: USA...
CGCAGAACGCCTACGCCTATCTGCTTGCTGGCGCGGAGCTGATCGGCACCCGTCAGGCGCCCAACATCATTGAGCAGCTTGACACCTTCCGTCAGATCGGCATGATCCCCGCTTACGAAGGCTGACCCTCTTTGCGAAAAAAGCCGGCGGCGCGCGGGGCTGCGCGTCCTTCCTCCAGGCCTTTCCAGCCGGACGGGACAGGCAGAAAATCACACAAACCGTACCTTTGAAAAAGTGCGCCCGGCTCTTTTTCTGTAATCCAATGCTCTACCAAGGAGGCAGCATGAAAAACTTTATCCTGAAAAACGGCGTTGAGATCCCCTGCCTGGGGTTCGGTACTTACAGCCGCGCTTTTGATTTCTCCAAAACAGCCTTCCTCGATGCGCTGGACGTGGGCTACCGCCACATCGATACCGCCGCGCTCTACATGGACGAGGACATGATCGGCGACGCCATCCAGTCCTCTGGCATTCCGCGCAAAGAGCTTTTCCTCACCACCAAGGTCTGGAAGACTGAAATGGGCTACAAAAAGACCCTGCAATCCTTTGAAGAAAGCCGCAAAAAGCTCCAGACCGACTACGTGGATCTGTTCCTGATTCACTGGCCCGTTCCGGACTTCGGTCCTCAGGTGGACGCCACCCATCCCGGCCGCTCTCCCGAAACCGAAGGCATTCCGTGGCAGGAGCTCTGCCAGGAAAGCTGGCGCGCGCTGGAGGAGCTTTACGCCCGGGGCGACGTACGGGCCATCGGCGTTTCCAATTTCCACCCCCACCATATCATGGCCCTGCTGGAAACGGCAAAAGTGGCACCCATGGTGGATCAGATCGAATTCCATGCCGGCTACACGCAGGAATACACTGTCAACTGGTGCCAGAAGAACGGCATCCTAGTGGAAGCCTGGCGTCCCATGGCCAAGCAGTTCCTGGCGCAAGAGCCGCTGATGCTGGAGTTGGCCGAAAAATACGGCAAGTCTGTCGCCCAGATCTGCATCCGCTTTGCGCTGCAAAGAAACGTCCTGCCCATGCCCAGCTCGAAAAACCGCGGCAGGATGATCGAAAATATGCAGGTATTTGACTTCGATCTTTCCGAAGCCGACCTGTCCCGCATTTCCTGCTTGCCCCAGATCGCCTGGTCCGGCATGCACCCCGACCGCGTCCGCGCGAAAGAGGGCTGAGCGGCGGAAAAGCGCCGCGCTTACCCCTGATTTTCCTCATTTTGATGTGTGTGTTTCTCAATTCAAAAAGAACGGCTCGCTAAGAGCCGTTCTTTTTTGGATGAGATGAAAGGAACTCTTTTATTTTGCCGCCACCGGCACCAGCAACTGATAAAACAGCCGCTGCACGTTCTGCCGTGAGCTGGCCACTACCAAAAAAGAGGAGAGAATCTCTCTCCTCTTTTCATGTCCCTTGCTGGGTCTTGCGCTCCTTCCACTGGTAGGAGAACGCTTTCTCCTTCGCGTCAGGCTCTGGGGGCAGGTTTATTTCCGGTCCAGAGTCTTGTCCTGATCGGGATAATAGGCCTGGCGGCGGATCTGCGTGGAGGTCTGGCCCGGTTCCAGCTTCTGATACAGCTCGTAGAAAGCGGGAGCCCACTTGGCCATAATGTCGTTGTGGCCCGCCTGATAGAGCTTGACCTGATCTTCCGTGGCGCAGTCAGAAATGGCCCACAGCGTATTGGTCAGGAAGACATCCGGCACGACGCGGATCAGCGCGCCAGTGGAGGCGAGACGGATGGCGTAACCTTCGCCGGAGCGGTTCATGAAAGCGCCAATCACAAAGGTCTTGAGGTTTGCAAGCGTCACGTCCTTGCCGGCAGCCTTGAGGGCTTCCACGTCTGCCTCATAGAACCTCTCGGGGGTGAGGGTGCCCAGGTAGGCCTGCGCCAGATAGGACTTGACGTTGGCCGTCGCGTTCTTCTTGGAGGTGCTGCTGGCCTTGGCCCAGCGGTCGGCATAGTAACGGGTTTCGGCAAGATAAGCGGCCGTGGCGTCGAGATCGGCGTCGGGCTTCCCGGCAAACCATTCCTTCGGGCCGGTGACGGTCAGGCCGTAGCGGATACCGCCGCGGATGACGGATTCATCGAGAACGTTGCCCTTTTTGTCGATGACAGCCGCAAGATTAATCGCGCCGGCGGTTCCTTCGATGCGCACGCCATAGGAGTGGTAGTAGTCGTTGTCGGTAGGCCTTCCACCGCAGACGTAGTTATCCTCATTGATGGCGCTGTACCAGTACATTTTAATGTTGGGATTGGCAGCAAGCTCCTTGGACTTTTCGCTGCCGGGGTTAGAGCCCATGTAAATAATCATGCTCTCGGGATCGAGTACCGCCTCGGATTGGGCGAGGCCAGGGATGTTGTTGTAGGAGGTGCCCACGGCATACATCTCGCGATAAGCCCAGACCGGTTCGCCGATCGCCGCGACGAACTGCACATCCGTCACCTTGGTGTCCGCGCCAAGCTGGATCGCAGCCCGGTAGTCAGCCGTATCGATCGGGTAGGAGGGCAGACCGTAGGTATAGATGCGGCCATTCACGCCCCGGTAGGTGTCGCCGTACTGATAAGAGCCGCCGGCGGCGTTGAGCGCCTCGAACAGGTCGATATTGCTCTGCACATAGATCCGATCCGCTTCAAAGGCGGCATTCGGAGCGAGCTCGTAGTAGAGTACAAAGCCCCTGAGGTAGTCGCGGGCCAGTTCGCGGGCCTGCTCCTGTGTCAGAAGATTGTTTTCCTTCTGCGCCTCTACCTCCGTCTGGTAAGAAGCGCCGGTGATCGTGTCAGTGCCTGGAACGATATGATACTCTTCCGCCTTAACGTAGCCGTTTTCCAGCGCCCAGGCATCCAGGTCAGCCGCGCCTCCCTGAGCGGAGATCTGGCTCATGGCCTTGCGCGCAGCGGAAAGGACGGCCTTGCTGGTTCCAGTGGCGCCGGAGACCGCATCTACGCTGACGCTCTTTTTCCGAACCATATCCTTGGGCAGCTGCTCAAGCGCTTTTTTGCCGATGTCGGACTTTCTGGTGCTGGTCGCGGTCACGTTGGTCAGCACGCCGTCGGTCACCGTTACCGTTACCGTGACGGTCTCGTCAAAACCGGCAGCCGTAGCGCTGGCGGTCGTCTTTACCTTGGCCGCCGCCAGGGTGGGCGCTGCGCCCACGGCAAGCAGCGCAACGCAAAGCAACAGGGAAAGATACGTGACAAAACGTTTCATGATAAATTCCCTCCTTTAATTTAGCCAAAACCCGACTGATATGACCTAAACTTGGCTTAAATTTATCATAATTCCAACAGCCCTGTCCGTCAACCAAAATTTACACCTTTTCTTTCCTTTTTTTCTATGATTTCTACATTTTTGTCCATTCGGTTATATATATTAATCATTTCCCGGCCAAAGTTCACAACACAGAACCTAATTCCTCTCAAACCGGCTCCACCCGCGCCCAGACCAGCAGATAGTAAAGCGGAACTTCCGCAGCGTTTTCAATAAAGAGCAGGCGGCCCCCCGTGCAGCTGGCAAAGGTATAATGATGCTCCCTTGCATAGTTCAGCAGAGGGGACAGATCCTCAGAGCACAGCGAAAAGATATCCCTGATGGCGACGCAGGTGCGGATAAAATGGCCGCCGGGCTGATAAAACGCCCGGTCGCCCAGCGGAAGCTGAAATTCTTCCACATAATGGATCAGCGCACCGGCGCCTATCTGCACGCCGTAAGGCTCCGCCCCGTGTTTTTCCAGCAGCTCCTCCATCGGCACCGTGGCCGAGACATAGGTAAAAGGAAAATGCTCCACCCACTTCTCCAGGCTGTGCCCGCTCAAAAAGCCCTCTTCCCGGTTCAGAACGCTGACCGCCCAGGTAGAAGGGCCGTCGAATTCCTCCACCTTTCCCAGCAGGCGAACGCCGCAGCTGGCATAGACCCGGGTCTCGTGCATGCGGGCCAGCTCCAGGCGGATCCGCTCCATCTGCCGCCGCAGCTCAGCTTCCCTCCCGGCGAGGAACTGGTTATAATCCGCAATCGTAGACTTTTCGTAGGACTCTTTGATAAAGTCAAGCGCCATGTCATACGAGCGCATCTCCTTTGTCAGCAGTACGCTCAGGGCGTCCTGCTCCGTGTATTCGTAGTAGCCGTTTTCCCGTGCTTTGGGGTGCAGAAGGCCCTCCTTGCGATAATGACGGATCGTTTCTGTGGTGACGCCCAGGGCATCCGCCAGCTTCTGTACAGTAACTTTGACCAACCCTTGCCTCCAATTCCATCTTCTTTGTTAAAAAATTGTTGACCCTGTTGTTACCCCATAGTATATCATGTTTGTGCGATCGTAACATGATGTTATTTTAAAAAAACAGCATCATGACCAACCGCAGCATTCTATCCCAAAATCAATCAAAAAAGGGAGGAAAGATCATGAAGCACAACAAGCTGTTGTCCCTGTGCGCGTTGCTGCTTTGCGCGTTGCTGTGCCTGACGGCCTGCGCCGCTGAGCAGTCCGCTCCCGAGGCGACGGAAGCCCCTGCGGCCCCCGCCGCGACTGAGACTCCTGCCGCCACGGAAGGTTCCGAAGAGGAAATGGCCGGCATGGTTCCCGGCGACTATTACGGCGTAGCCGACGGCCGCGGCGGCGCTATCGTCGTGAAGGTGACAGTCGGCTCCAACACCATTGATGCCATCGAAGTCGTCAGCCAGAATGAAACCTACAACACCGGCTCCGAACCCCTCAGGATCCTGCCCGGACAGATCGTCGCTTACCAGACTCTGGACGTTGATCTCGTTAGCGGCGCCACCATTTCCAGCGCGGCTCTTTTGACCGCCGTCAAGGACGCCATCGCCCAAGCGGGCGGCGACGCCTCCCTGTTCACCGGCTCCGTGCCCCCCGAGGAAGCGCCCGCCGATTGTGAGGCGGACGTGGTGGTCATCGGCGCCGGCGGCGCAGGCATGACCGCCGCCATCCATGCCGCCTATGCTGGAAAGAATGTCATTTTGCTTGAAAAGCTGGACATCGCCGGCGGTACCTCCAACTATTCCATCGAAGGCTTCGGCGCTGTGGGCGACAAGACCCACAACGGTCTTGGCAGCGACGTCACTGCTGAAGCGCTCGCCGAAAATCTGACCAACGGCAATCCCAACGGCTCTGCCGCCGCCTTTACCGTACTGGCCAGCAACAATGGCTCTGTAGCCGACTGGCTGCGCAGCATCGGCGCGCCCCTGACTGTGGCCGCCGGCCAGACCAGCGTGGCCACCTCCCGCGAAGTGGGCGAACTGGGCGTCACGATCGTCTCTGCCCTCAAGGCCGAATGCGAAAAGACCGGCGTGGACCTGCGCCTGGCCAACAGGGCCACGGAGCTGGTGATGACGGACGGCGCCGTCTCCGGCGTTAAGGTCTCCACTGACGCGGGCAACTACACCATCTCCGCCAAAGCGGTGGTCATCGCCACCGGCAGCTTCGGCGCCAACAACGATATGGTGGCCGAAAACTACCCGGCGCTCAAGGGCTACGGTCATTCCTGCACTGTGGGCGGCACTGGCGACGGTCAGCTGATGGTCCAGGCCGTGGGCGCGGAGCTGAAGAACCTCGACTACATCCGCGTCAACTTCACCTACACCACTGCGGAAAACGGCTATTATTACTACATGGGCTCCCTGTTCAACACCGGCGCCATCTTCGTCAACGATCAAGGCCAGCGCTTCGTCAACGACCAGGGCGCCTATGGCGTAGGTCTGAAGGTAGTGGATCAGGGCGGCACCGGCTGGGCTGTCTTTGACAACTCCATCGTCGAAGCGGTAGCGGACGTGCGCCGCTACAAGGAACTGGGCCTTTTCGTGCAGGCCGATTCCATTGGGGAGCTGGCCGACCTGACCGGCATCGACAGGGCCAACCTCACGAAGACTGTCGAGGACTACAAGGGCTACGTGTCCAACGGCGTCGATGAAGAGTTCGGCCGCGCCATGCTCAACATGACCTTTGACGAAGTCCCCTTCTACGCCTGCAAGATGACCTGCCGCGTGCAGGGTACCTTCGGCGGCATCAGCACCGATGAAACCACGCAGGTACTCACCGCTGACGGCTCCGCAATTCCCGGCCTGTACGCTGCCGGTGAATGCGCCAACGAAGGCACCTGGGGCGCCAACCCCGCGGCGGTCAACATCGTGTTCGGCCGGATCGCCGGCCAGAACGCCGCCGCCTACGCGGGCGAGTGACCTTTCCCCTTTGCCTGATCCCGGCAAAACAACAAAAGAGCGGCTCACAGAGCCGCTCTTTTTTCTGCGCGGAACACCGGCCATCAGCGGAAAGCCCAGCTTTTTACAGGTCCTCCCATCCGTCCCCGTCGCAGTCCTCCTCCAGCCATAGCTCCTCTTCTTCTTCCGATTGGAAAAAGCTGTCCGGATCTACTCTCGCCTTTTCAAACAACTCCCGGAGCCGCCTGGCTTCCTCCGCGTCCCTCTGCTGCCGCTCCCGGAGTGCTTTCCGCTCCTCCTCGCTGAGCCGGTCCTCAAACAGGCAGGGCTGAACATCCTCCGTCTGATCCGGATCCTCCTGCCGCACGCGCGGCTGCGGGTTCTGTTTCTTGTCCATGACGTTACTCCCTTCTCCCTGCGTTTTTATAAAAATAAAACGCGGCCTGTGCCGAATCCCGCAGACGCGTCGGAAGCCATCCGGATTCTGAACACGTAAGTATTATAAAATAAGAAGAAACTTTTCGTCCACAACAAAATCCTCCCCTGCTTTTGGGCAGGAGAGGATTTTTCTGTTTGGCTTTTTTCAGATTTTTTGAGCCTGCCGGAAAAGAAATGATTTTCCGGCGAAGAAGCCCCTCTTATGCCGCGGGCCTGAGCGTAGCGTCGGTTACGCCGGCAGCGTGCGCGCCGGCAACTCTTCCGTCGGTGGTGGAGAACATCAGCGCGGAGCCGCTGAAGTACATCTGGTTGTAATAGTACTTGTTGCTCATGGCGCCGACCGCATACAGGCCGTCGATCACAGTGCCGTCCTCGCGGAGGACCTGAAGATGCTCGTTGGTCTTGACGCCGCCCAGGGTATCAGAACAGGCGGGCACGATCTCGATCAGATAATAGGGGCCTTCGCCGATGGGCTTGTCGAGATAGTCGGCAGACTTGCCGAACTGCCCGTCCACGCCGGTTTCGCAGGCGGCGTTGTAGGCATCCACAGAAGCCTGCAGCTTCACAGAATCAATGTCGGCAGCTCTGCCTGCCTCTTCGATGGTGTCGCCCCTGACGACCACGCCGGTATCAAGGCCGGACTCGGCAATCTCCAGCGTAGTCCCCTCAAGGCCGCTGTACACAGACCAGTAGGGGCCGGACTGCAGCTTGGCCATCGTGACGATCTGCAGCGCATAATGGGCTGCTTCGTTCATGAAGCGCTCTCCTTCTGCATTGACCATCAGGCGGTTGTAGGTGGGTTCCGCCACGCCGTCGATCGGGCTGTTGGAATACTGGAACACCGCGGTGTTTTTGTTGACGGCAAGGAATTCACCGGCGGGAGAAGGCCAGCAGGGATTGACCCAGGCGTCTTCAAAAAGGGCCGCATCCACAGCTTTGGCCATCGTGATACCGTCTCCAGTGTTGCCCACAGAGGCGATGGTGACCAGCCCTTCCAGTTCAGAGATCAGCCCAGCGCACATTTCTTCGTTGCAGGGGAAGCCGCCGGTGGCGAGGATCACGCTGTCAGCACGGACTTCCACAGGGCCATTGGGTCCTTCCGCTTTCACGCCGACCACAGCGTTGTTTTCCACGATCAGTTCGGTTGCGGGCGTTTCGGTATAGATCCCGGCGCCCTGCTCCAGCGCAATGTTCTTGAGGAGGTTGAGCACCTTGGCAGCGGGCCTTCCGTCGGTCGTGTCAGAGGCGACGTCCACCTGCAGCATGGCCATGCCGCGCTCGGGGATAGGAGTCTTGCCGACGAAGGAAGCGCCGTAGGACTCCAGCCAGTCAACGGTAAACATGGTCTGGATCAACTGCCAGCTGAGGCGCTCCTCGTCCGGATAGGGGGAAACGCGGGCGCTGTTGGCCTGATAGTCCGCCCAGCGCTTGAGGGCATCCTCAAGGGTGTCCGGTTCATCCGTCACGTGGAACCCCTCGTTTTCCGGAATCTGGCAGACCATGTAGGAGCCCAGGGAAGCCTTGGCGCTGCCCCCAGTGACAGCCAGCTTTTCCAAAACGATGACCTTGGCCCCGTTCTCGCCGGCGCTCACCGCGGCGCTCAGGCCCGAAAGGCCCGCGCCTACCACGACCACGTCCGCCGTGAGCTTCTCCGCTTCACCGGAAACCGTTTTTTCCACGGGCGCCCTGAGCGCCTCCAGGTCGGCGCCCGCCTGCGCAAGGCAGTCTTCCATCAGGGCGAGGAAAGCCGTGCTGGTAACGGTTGCGCCCGACACGGCATCCAGGCCGATGGACTGATACTCTACCACCTGGGCAGGCAGCTTTTCCAGGGCCACCTGACCGATGCCCAGCGTCTCCTGATTTTCATGTACGTCTACCTTCTCGATGGCGCCGGCAGAGACCGTCACGTCGATAGTGATGGGACCGCCGAAGCCGTCAGCAGTGGCAGTATAGGTGCCAGCAGCGAATTTTGCCGTCTCCTCCTGCCGGACCTGCTCTGCGGGCTCCGCCGTGGGCTGGGGCTGCGCGGCTTCGGCAGCGATGGGTGCTTCCTGCGCCGTTGCGGCGCAGGCCGCCAGAGACAGAACCATTACGAGGCTCAAAAGGATCGCCAGAGTTCTTTTCATTCTCTTTTCCTCCGTTTCCATTCATTTCGGCCGGCCGGACGTCCGGCGCCATGGAAACCACCCTGCTCCCCCCTTTAAGGCTCATTCCTCTATGCGGGTCACCTCAAAGAGCACCGGTCGCAGCCCTTCGTTGCAGCAGACCACGGCCCGCTTTCCATCCTCGATCCAGTGGCCGCCGATTTTGCTGCCGGCGCCGGACAGTACCGCGTACACCGTGCGGTGGATTGCGGTCCAAGCGTCCTCACACAGATCCAGCGGACGGCCGTAATGGGAAAGAATCCAGTCCTTTCCCGGGGAATACAGCGGGCAGGGCTCAGGAACGGGCTGATGCAGTTTTTCGGCCAGGGCTATTTGAACAGTGGTTTCCAGAACTTTGATTTTGCAGCGATACATGTTGTCCTCCTGCGCAGGTGACGCCTTCAGTATAACGAGTGCGTTTCAAAAATAACAGAGTGCACTTTTTTGTAAGCGCTTTCTTTTTGGTAAGCAGCCCGCCGCTGCTTTGTATGGCCGGATATGGATTTTTCAGTCCTCCGATGCTAAAATAAAAAAATCGTTTGGGAGGAAGTCATGAAAAGATCCACCCGCCTTCCCGCCCCCAAAGACGGGATGCAGCCCTTTGAATATGCGATGTCCCTCGTGAGCGGCAAGTGGAAGCTGCCTATCCTCTTTGCCATCGGCGCCCGCGGCACCATCCGCTACGGCGAGCTGCGCCGCGCCGTCTCCGGCATCACGGACAAAGTACTTTCCGAACAGCTGCGGCAGCTGGAAGAGACCGGCATCGTCATCCGCACGGAATACCCGGACGAAGCGGTGTCCCGGGTAGAATACTCCCTTTCCGTAGTCGGCATGGATTTCATGCCCGCCCTGATGGAGATCTGCCGCTGGGGCAAGCGCTGCGGCTGGGAAAACATGACTCCGGAACGAGGCTGGAAAAACGTCGCCACCGTCTGGGGATCGCTTTTGCCAGGCGACGACGTCCATTTCCCCAACGCCGTCTGCCGCCGGGTACATAGTGAACCGCTGGACTCCTCCTCTTCCCGGCCGTAACCGCCGCCTGAAAGCCTCCTGACCCCCGAAAAACAGAAACGGTCCGCGATCCTGTGGGCCGTTTTTGTGTGTCTGCGGCTTTCTTCACCGAATGGGAAAGTCGATCTGCGAGACTTCCTCCGTTGCCTCCAGCTTAAAGATCACCGGACGAAGGCCGCCGTTGCAGCTGCAAATGGCCACGCCAGGCTTTCTGATCCAGTCGCCGTAATAAAACACACCGCCGCCCGCGCCATGGGCCAAAGTAAAAGCGTACTGATAAATGGCTTTCCAGGCCTCGTCACAAAAGCCGTCCGGCCTGGCGTAATCGGCGTAAAATACCTGTCCTTCCCGCATCATGGGGCAGGCGGTGAACCCTTCCGCGCCGTATTCCTCCGCCAGCCCCGGTCAAAAGTCGTTTTGAGTACCGTAATTTTTACTTTCTTCATCGCGCAGTTTCTCCCTGCCTCTGCGAGGTCTTTTTACTTTGTAAAAGTCATAATATCAGCTCCCTCCGAAAAAAATCACTTACTTTTTGGTAAGCGTCCGCCTGTCAGAGGTGCCCGCATCTTACTAACTTCTCCATTTCTTTCCAATCCCAAAATAAGTAGGAAAACAGCTCATAGGATCCGCGCGCTCTTTGTCCTCTTCCTCCAGGGAACACACTGCCGCGCTTTCGCACGCCATATCCGCATCGTTTTACACTGTTTTGTAAAGTCCTGCATTGACAAACAGAAAGCCGGTGAATATAATTTACTTAACATGTTCATCGAACACGTTAAGTAAATGAATGGAGGAGATCCCATGAAACGTTTCTTTGCAGCGGCAGTCTGCCTGTGCATGCTGCTCTCGCTGCTGGCAGGCTGCGCCAGCCCCGCTCAGCAGCAGGCCATCCCCACCGCAGCGCCGGAAGAGACCCCGCAGCCTTCCGAAGCGCCGACCGCGCTTTTCGTTCCCGGCACCTATGAGGGAACGGGCACCGGCTTCGGCGGCGAACTGAAAGTATCCGTTGAGGTGGACGAAGCTTCTATTCTCTCCGTCACCATCCTTGAAAACAGGGAGACCGCCGGCGTAGCGGACCCCGCTCTTGAAAAGATCCCCGCCGCCATCGTTGAAAATCAGACGCTGGCCATCGACGCCATCAGCGGCTGCACCTTTGCCAGCAAAGCCATCCTCGATGCGGTGACCGCCGCCCTGACGCCCGTCTGCTCCGACATGAACGCCCTGCAAGAAGCCGTGAAACAGGACGCCGCTTCCTCTGAGACCATCGAGCTTTCTACCGACGTGGTGGTCATCGGCGCCGGCGGCGCAGGACTTTCCGCCGCGACCGAAGCCGTTGAGGCGGGCGCCAGCGTTATCGTGCTGGAAAAGATGCCTGCCATCGGCGGCAACACCATCCGCGCCGGCAGCGCGCTCAATGCCGCCGACCCCGAGCGGCAAAAGAGCATTGAAATGACTGATCTGGAGCGGGAGACCATCAAAGGCATTCTCGCCGCCGAGCCCCGCGACGACTACATGGCCCAGTGGCAGAAGACCCTCTCCGAAGAGTTCTCCGCCTATGAAGCCGCCGGCTCCACCTATCTGTTCGACAGCCCCTCCCTGCACAAGCTGCAGACCTACATGGGCGGCGACTATGTGGGCAACCCCGAGATCATCGATGTATTCTGTGACAATGCCCTCGCCGGCGTGGAGTTTCTCTCCAAATACGGCGCGCTGTGGCAGGACGGCGTCACCGCCGCCATGGGCGCCACCTGGAAGCGCAGCCATAACCCGCAACTGATCTACGGCTCCAAGGGCGCGACCTTTATCTATCCTCTGCGCGATTTCCTCGAAAGACAAGAGGACTGCCAGATCTTCGTCGACCACAAAGCGGAGCATCTGATTATGGACAACGGTGTGTGCACCGGCGTTTCCGGCACCACCACGGACGGGCAGCCCTTTGTCGTTTCCGCTTTGAGCGTCGTAATCGCCGCCGGCGGCTTCTCCGCCAACGTGGAGATGCGCGAGCAGTACAACAAGCACTGGGCGACCCTCAATGAAAACGTCGGCACCAGCAACCATCCCGGCGCCACCGGCGACGGCATCACCATGGCCCTTGAGATCGGCGCAAACCTGGTGGGCATGGAATGGATCCAGCTCACTCCCTGGGGCAGCAAAGCCATCCCGCAGGCCGCCATCGACAACCAAATCTTCGTCAACAAGGAAGGCGAACGCTTCATCAACGAGGACAACCGCCGCGACGTGATGGCTGCTGAGGCCCTCAAGCAGACCGATTCCACCTTCTTCCTGATTTATGACGGCCATATCATCGTGGACGGCGTTTCCCAGACCGGAAATAAGATGGACGAACGGGTGGGGCAGGATCTTGACGGCGAAATGATCTACAAAGCCGACACGCTCGAGGACCTGGCCACACAGATCGGCGTGCCCTACGAGGCCCTCCAAAAGACCGTGGACGACTTCAACGCCTGCGTAGACGGCTCCGCCGCCGACCCGCTGGGCCGTTCCCTGTACGATCAGAAGATCGACAAGGCCCCCTTCTACGCCTCCAAAACCTTCCCTGTCGTTCACCACACCATGGGCGGTATCGAGATCAACCCCTCTACCGAAGTGCTTGACGGGGCAGGCAATGTGATCCCCGGCCTGTATGCGGCGGGCGAGACCACCGGCGGCGTGCACGGCTCCAACCGGCTGGGCGGCAACGCCATCGCCGACATCTTCGTCTTCGGCCGCATCGCCGGCCAGAGCGCGGCGGCGCAGGCGCTCTCCCTTGCCCCTGCCGCCTGATCCGCAGAAAATGCAGCAGTTTCCGGCCTGCCCCGCTTGGGCGGGCCGGTTTTCTTTTCCGCAAAGCTTTTTCTTTTCCGCCGGGCCTGCTACAATAAAAGAAAATTAAGTGACAAGGATGATTCTTTATGGGAAAACGGGCACAGCAGCGGGAAGAGACCCTCAAACGCCTGCGGGCGACCATCGATGAGCTGGTCAGCGAAAAGGGCTTTGACGCTGTCACCATTCGGGAGATCAGCGAAAAGGCCGGCGTTTCCACCGGCGTATTTTACTATTACTTCCAATCAAAGGAGGACATCCTCTTCGACCGCTTTGCGCGGGCGATGCGCGGATATGAAGAACTCGAACAGAAACAGCTTCCCGGCCTGACCACGAAGGAAGCCCTGCATGCCTTCGTTTCCCATAGCATCCGCTTTACAGTCTCCCGCCTGCCGTCCATGGCGCTCCCCTACCACAAGGCAATCGTTTCAGAATATCAAAGCTGGATCAAACGGCAGCCCGACCTTTCCCGCCGCCTGCTTCAGACCCTTTTTGAAAAAGCGCGCGAAGAGAGGCTCCTTCGCACTTCTTTGACCCCTATGCAGCTTGCGGACACCTTCTGGGCCATGCAGTTGGGGGCACGCTACGCCCTTTTGATGGACGGGCAGGATTTTTGCGGGCGAAACCATCTGGAGGAACACTTCCACGCCTGGCTCGACAGCATACTGGTCTGATCCCGTCGTTTTCCGCCGGAGGGACAATCGTTCCGCGCCGGTCCGCCTCGCAGGATCGACGCAAAATCCTTTTGCCCTTCAAACCACCGGTTGCAGGATTTCTTTCTTCACTATATAATAGAAGTTAATTCTGGGCTTCTGCGCCCTGATTTTGTTGTGAGGGGGTGACGCTCCGTGGACGCGGATCCGCGAATAGGCCGAAGTTTTGGCAGGGCTTGGCCGGACCCATGGAAAAGCGCCGCAGAGGCGGTATTTTTCCATGAGCCCGGGACTTGTCCTGTCTGCTAACCACCTACCGAACAGGGCTGTCTTCAGAGGGCGTTTTTTCTTCAATTATATATTATTATGATGTTTTTCCGCGTTGCGAACGCGGCCTTTGCCCGCTGACAGATCTTGTCCCTGACCGAACCGCCCGAATCCGGGCCAAGGAACAGGAGGGCTATCCAATGATCGAATATTTCACCAAACAGGATGGCAAGCTCACCCAGCTAACCGCCTTTCAGGAGGGCTGCTGGGCGCACCTGACCGATCCCACCCCCAAGGAGGTCATGACTGCTTCCCGCTTTTTCGGTGTTGAGGAAGATTTCCTGCGTGCTGCGCTGGATGAAGAGGAATCCGCACACATCGAGACCGAAGAGTGCGGCACGCTGGTCATCGTCGACATCCCGGCCGTCCAGCCGGAGGAAAAATCCTTCATGTACACCACCCTGCCGCTGGGCATCATCCTGTGCGAAAAGGGCATCATCACCGTATGCCTGAGGGAGACCACCATCATCGAGGACTTCATGAACGGCCGGGTCAAGAATTTTTCCACCAACAAAAAAACCCGCTTCCTTCTGCAGATCCTTTACCGCAACGCTTCGAAATTCCTTCAGTACCTCAAGCAGATCGACAAGGCCAGTTCCGTGGTGGAAAACGAGCTGCACAAATCCATGAAAAACCGCGAGCTCATCCAGATGCTACGGCTGGAAAAATCGCTGGTGTACTTCTCTACCTCTCTCAAGGGCAACGAGATCGTTCTGGAAAAGCTGCTGCGCTCCACCGGTATCACCCGCTATCCCGACGACGAGGATCTTCTTGAGGACGTCATCATCGAAAACAAGCAGGCCATCGAGATGTGTACCATTTACCGGGACATTCTCAGCGGCACCATGGATGCTTACGCCTCGGTCATCTCCAATAACCTAAACATCGTCATGAAGCTGCTGGCAGCAGTAACCATCATTCTGAGCATCCCGCAGATCGTCTACAGTCTCTTTGGCATGAACACCGGCATCCCGTGGGAGGGAACGATCAGCGGCTTCTGGATCGTGCTGGGCATCTCCGGCCTTCTGACCGCTATTGTTATGGTCATCATGTGGCGCAAGAAGATGTTCTGATCCCGCGGCGCGCCTTTGGGGAGACTGCCGCGCTTTTGCGGGCTTTTCCCGCTCCTGCAAAACTCACCTATTTCCCCCAGTTTCGGAGGTAATCACTTTTGGAAAAGCTTCAGATACGGGGCGGACGGCGCCTCATGGGCACGGTCACGGTCAGCGGCGCAAAGAACGCCGCCGTGGCCATCCTGCCCGCCGCATTGATGGCGCCGGACGTCAGCACGATCGAAAATCTTCCCGCCATCGAGGATGTGCACCTGCTTCAGGCAATTTTTGAACGCATGGGCGCCAAGGCCTCCTTTGACGGCGAGCAGATGCACATCGATGCCGCCGAACTGGATCCCCAGGCGGGCTTTGAGCTGGTGCGGGGCATGCGCGCTTCCTATTATCTGCTCGGCGCCATGCTCAGCCGCTTCGGCCGGGTGGAGGTGGCCCTTCCCGGCGGCTGCGACATCGGCCTGCGCCCCATCGACCTGCATATCAAGGGCATGGAAGCCCTTGGCGCAACGGTAACGCTGGACGAATCGACCGGCATCCTCCGGGCGGAAGCGCCAAACGGCCTGTGCGGTACGGATATCTATCTGGATTTCGCCTCTGTGGGTGCGACCATCAACATCATGCTCGCCGCCAGCCGCGCCAGGGGGCAGACCATCATCGCCAACGCCGCTAAAGAGCCCCACGTAGTGGACGTAGCCAACTTTCTCAACTGCATGGGTGCGTCGGTTCGCGGCGCCGGTACCGATGTCATCCGCATCAACGGCCGGGAATCTCTGCACGGCTGTTCCTACGCCATCATTCCCGACCAGATCGAGGCGGGCACCTATATGATCGCCGCCGCCGCCACCGGTGGGGATGTGATCGTGCGAAACGTGATCCCCACACATCTCGAGGCCGTAACGGCAAAGCTCCTTGAAATGGGCATTTCCGTCACCGAAGGGGACAACGGCCGCGAATTTTATATGCGAGTCCGCTCCGAACGGCAGCGCCCCCGGGCAGTCAACGTCAAAACTCTCACCTATCCCGGCTTCCCCACCGACCTGCAGCAGCCCATCATGGCGCTGTTGAGCCGCAACCGGGAGGCCTGCCAGGTGACGGAGACCATCTTTGAAAACCGGTTCAAGCACGTGCCGGAGCTATGCCGTATGGGGGCAGACATCTCCCTTTCGGGCCGCGTCGCCACGGTGCGCGGCGTGGAAAAGCTGACCGGCTGTGACGTAAACGCCACGGATCTTCGCGCTGGCGCCGCCCTGGTGGTGGCCGGACTCATGGCCGAAGGGGTCACTACCATTGGCTCAATCGAGTACATCGATCGCGGCTACGAGCGCATTGAGGAAAAGCTGACCGCGCTGGGGGCGGATATCCGGCGCATTGAGGAATGAGCGGAAAGTTCCTCCTGTTTCCGGAGCAGCCTTTTCCCGATCCAGCGCTGCACTTTCTAAAAAGGTCAGGCAGTCTTCCCGGCTGTCTGCCCTTTTTTATTGCGCCGGGGCGGGCAGGGAAGGACACAGCGGCAGGCCGGACTCCGAAAAATCACTCCGCCCTTTCTCTGCCGCGGGTATTGTACGGCGATGGTAAAAAGAGGTATAATCAGAAGGAATCAAATGTTTTTCGATTCAAACGGTCTTCCGTTTTTCATTTTTGCATTGCGAAAGGAGCGTTTCTATCCATGCTTTACGAAAAAGAGCGCAAACAGATCATTCAGGCCTGCCTGAAGCTGCAGGATATGGATTTCTTTATCGGCACCTACGGCAACGTCAGCATCCGTGTGGGCGACCATATCATCCTCACCCCCAGCAAGGTCAACTACGACACCATGCAGCCGGAGGATCTGGTGGTGATCGATCTGGAGGGTAACATCGTCGAGGGCGCCCGCAAGCCCACCTCCGAGACCAACGTGCACCGTCTGGTGCTGGCGGGCAACCCCATGCTGGGCGCCTGCATCCATGCCCACTCCAAGTACGCCATGAGCGTGGCCACGCTGGATCTTCCCGCCGTGCCCTGCCTGGTGGAGGAGATGGCGCAGGTCATCGGCGGCGACCTGCCCCTGACCCGCAGGTACGTTGACGCCGGACAGCATCTGGCTCTGGGCGAGGAAGCCGCCGCCAGCATCGGTGACCGCTGGGCGGTGCTGCTGCGCAATCACGGCCCCGTGGCCTGCGGCCGCGACATTGACGAGGCCGTCGTGTGCGCCCGGGTGGTGGAAAAAGCCTGCGAGCTTTTCCTTGCGGGCAAAGCATCCGGCGTGCCCATGTGCCCCATGCCGGAAGAAAAGGTGCTCTCTGAATGCGACCGGTACCGCAACCATTACGGCCAGGACAAGAAGTAAGCGCTGCGAGAAAGAATCCCCCCGCCCGGAGCCGTCCGGACAAAAGGTAGCCCCGAAGAGGAGGCGCTTCGTAAGGAAGCTGCCTCTTTTTTACATTATTTAAGAGCGCGGTTATGACGCAAAAATGTCAATATCTCTTGCGAACATTAACAAAACCGATTGAAAAATGCGCTTGTCCTGCTATAATGTATAATGTTTTTTGTGTTTATCTGTCAGGAAAGGAGGAGAGCAATGAGCAAATCATTGATTGATAGCGTATTTATGGAAACACTCAAATATCTGGAAGAAATGCCAAAGGCAAAGCGAAAGGCCATAGGACAGTTCTTTACATCGGTAGAAACCGCTCGATATATGGCCTCTATGTTTGTTGCTCCCCAAAAAGCTGACCTGTCTATTCTTGACCCTGGCTCGGGTTCGGGTATTCTGACGGCTGCCATCATTGACCGTTTGCAAAAGGATCCTGTTGTCAAACATATCAAAGCCACCTGCTATGAGACAAGTGAGGATGTCCTGCCGATACTGAAAAATAACCTTGCATATATCAACGCAAATTCTACTATTCCAGTTGATTTTGAAATTATCGAGCAGAACTATATTACCTCCCAAAGCGACGATTTTAATCATACTTCTTTGGCGAATCCAAACGCTCCCAAATATGATTGGGTCATTGGCAATCCACCGTATAGAAAGATAATGAAGGACGCAGTTGAGGCGACCAGTATGCCGAGTGTATGTCATGGCGCCCCGAACCTGTATTTCCTCTTCACCGCAATGGGATTGTTCAATCTGGATGAACAGGGAGAAATGGTTTTCATTATCCCTCGCTCCTGGACCTCTGGAGCCTATTTCCAGAGATTTAGAGACTATCTCTTTGAGCATGGAACACTGAAACAGATTCATTTGTTTGTGAGTCGAGATAAAGTCTTTGAGAAAGAAAATGTCCTGCAGGAGACCATCATCATCAAGGCCGACAAACCCGGCGCAAGAGATTCCATCAAAATCACCTGCTCCAACTCCAACAGCGATTTTAATCATATTAGCACCATTGAAGTGCCGTATTCTACTATCGTTGTGGGTCCAGAAAAATATGTGTATCTGGTAACGACTGGCGAAGACCTGAAGGTTCTGCAATCTTTGAGCAAATGGAAAGATACTCTGCTGTCTGTTGGATTAAAAATGCGAACAGGATTAACGGTAGATTTCCGTAGCCAGGACTATTTGAAAAATGAACCAGGAGAAGGAACTGTACCTCTGTTGTATGCCCAACATATCAAAAGTGGTCGTGTTGTGTTCCCCATTCAAAGAGAATCTGAGTATATTACCACGGAAAAGCCTGGTCTCATCCAGCGAAACAGGAATTATCTATTGGTCAAACGATTCACAAGCAAAGAAGAAACTCGACGATTCCAGTGTGGCATTTATCTTGCCTCTGACCTGCCAGAGTACGACCAAATCAGCACTCAGAACAAAGTGAATTTTGTTGAGGGCATTGGTTTTGATATGACGGAGGAACAAGTATATGGTCTATATGTGCTTTTCAATTCCACAATCTATGACCAGTATTACCGTATTCTGAATGGATCCACGCAGGTCAATTCCACGGAGGTCAATGCAATGCCTGTTCCTCCGCTGGTTGAGATTGAAAAACTGGGAGTTGCTCTTATGAGCATGAATGACCTCTCGGTGAGTGCTTGTGACGGTTTGCTAGGAGCGTTAATCAATGAATATAATCGATGATGCAAGAGATTTTCTCATTCAAATAGGTGTGCCGACAAAATAGCGCAGCGATATGTGCTGCTATGTCCTGATTGCATTGAGCAATATGATCCATAAATCCACTTGGAGCGAAGCGGAAAACCCGTGGATGGGACCGCATGATATTATCGTGTATCTTGATAGCAACGGCATAAAAACTTATGCAGAAAACAGCAGAGAGATCATCCGCAAGAACTGCCTCCGTCCGTTCAGAGATTTGGCAATCATCGAGGACAACGGTCTCGCCTCCAACAGTGGCAAGTATAAGTATCGCCTCACTGATGAAATGATTGAGCTGGTTCGTACCTATCAGACTGACGAATGGGCAACGGCATTGAGGTATTACATGAAATACAACAACGCTCTGGTCCATAGTTACCAGTCAAAGAAGGAACTCCAAAAGATGCCTGTTCGTGTGAACGGCCAGGACCTCCGTTTTAGTCCCGGCAAGCATAACCAACTGCAAAAGCAAATCCTTGAGGTGTTTGCACCCAGGTTTGCACAGGGGTTTGAATGTTTATATGTTGGCGATTCCGCTGACCGCGATATGTACAAGAACACCGAACGGCTGAAGGAATTGGGATTCGATATTACTTTGGATATATTGCCGGATGTGGTGCTGTATGTTCCCGGTAAGAAGTGGCTGTTCTTTGTGGAATGTGTTACAACCGTTGGTCCCATTGACCAAAAGCGACTGTAGGATATTGAAACCATGACCCAAGACGTCGATGCAGGTAATGTCTATGTCACTGCATTTCCCAGCTTTGCAGTATATAAAAAGTTTAGCCAAGAACTGGCGTGGGAAACGGAAGTATGGATTGCCGACGCTCCTGAACATCTGATTCATTTGAATGGAAACAGATTTTTAGGACCCTACAAAGACTAAACGAGAATTTTCCAAACATAATATGTCCGCAGATGTGGCGGGCATCGAATTCTGATAGCATCATTTCTGAAAAAGCCGGGGTACCTTCCCTATGGAAGGTGCCCCAAGGGCTGTCTTTTTTTCTTTGGGAAAAGCTCTTCCTGATTGAATTTCCCGGAAAATTCTGCGAAAATGCCCGCCGCGCCGCGGTTTTCTCCTTGCGCCCGGCGGCGGAAAATGCTATACTATTCAAGCTAACGTCCTTGCTCCGTGCAGGACACGGGGCCAATAGACCATGAGGAGGTGAAATGAGCATGAACAAGTATGAAGTGCTTTATATCATCCGCACCGATCTGGAGGAAGAGGCTATCAAGGCCGTCGTCGAAAAGTTCTCCGGCATCATCACTGCCAATGGCGGCACTGTTGAAAAGTGCGATGAATGGGGCAAACGTCGTCTGGCCTACCCCATTGACTACAAGAACGAGGGTTACTACGTTTTGGTCAACTTCACGGCTGCTCCCGAGCTCCCCGCTGAGCTTGAGCGCAACTTCAAGATTGACGACAGCATTCTCCGCTATCTCGTGACCCGTATGCCCGAGTAAACGGAACCCTTTCGTCAAGTCCAATGAGCTAAACGAGGTGCGGAAATGAATAAAATTTGTCTTGTGGGCAACCTGACTATGGATCCTGAAGTGCGCCAGACTGGCAGCGGCGTAAGCGTATGCACGTTCAACATCGCCGTCAACCGCCGCTTCGCCAACCAGAACGGCGAGCGTGAAGCGGACTTCATTCCGATCGTCACCTGGCGGGGCCTTGCCGACAACTGCGGCCGCTATCTTGCCAAAGGCAGGAAAGTGGCGGTGGTGGGTTCTTTGCAAACCCGGCGGTACGAGGACAAGCAGGGCAACAAGCGCACCGCTTTCGAAGTCGTCGCGGATGACGTGGAATTTCTCACCCCAAAGGGCGAGAGCGGTTCCGCGCCCACGGGCGGCGCTCCCCGTTATCAGGCGGGCGGCACCGGTTTCGACGACGTGTCCGGCTTCTCGGAGATGGATGATTCCCAGCTCCCCTTCTGAGCCGGAGGCGATACTGAGTTTTTCGGTCCGCCCCGCGCGGGCCACAATCCGAAAAGGAGGAACCTACCATGGAAGAACGCAAGCAGCGTCCCCGCGGCGGCCGTCGCAGCCGCCGGAAGGTCTGTGCTTTCTGCGTGGATAAGATGCAGACCATCGACTACAAGGATCTGCCCCGCCTGCGCAAGTACATCACCGAGCGCGGCAAGATCATGCCCCGCCGCATGAGCGGCGTGTGCGCCAAGCATCAGCGCGACCTGGCCATCGCCATCAAGCGCGCCCGCATCGTCGCCCTGCTGCCCTACGTGGCCGAGTAAGAACGATGCTTTCCCGGTCGGATTCTGCATCCGCCGGCTTTTCGGGCCAAACGCCCGAACCCCACTCAAGACGTTGGCACGAACCCCTCCCACAGCGGAAGGGGTTCTTTTTCTGTTTTTCTGCGGGAAGGCAGGGGCCTTCACGCGCCGGAAAGCCCTGCCGCCGGATCATTGCGCCCTTTGGAGCGGGGAGCAACAGGACACCATCGATTGCATCCGCCTGACCGCAGAGGAAGCGACCGTTTTTTACCGCTCCGGCGTACGCTTTTCCACCGTGCCCGGTGAAAGGAGCTCCTCCCTCCGCTGGCGCCAATTCTTGTCCCAGGGAAACAGCAATTTGTACCGCCAGATTGACGGTCGAGTCATCTGCCGGCAGGATGCCGCCGTGCTCCCTTCCAAAAAAGCGAACAGGCGCCGTCCCGTGAAAATTCCCCCTGTGGTACAACGACTCCTTTTACCAAACCGGCGCAGAGAACAGCCCGATCTGGGGCTGCTGCTACGGCTGGATAGAAGAGAGAATCTTTTACCAGCTCTTTTTCCCAAACGACTACCCGGACGCGCAAAACCAGCATGCCCGTTGCGACGCGGTGCGCTTCTCCCTCCAAACGGGAAAGCAGCCGAGCAGACTGCCGTGGGACAGCAAAAAGACCGGGGAGATGCCGGAGCGCATTGTCCCCGTACCGGTTCCGGCCAAAGACAGCGCCGATCCCTGCCCCCTTCCGGCGCAGCTTAGCCTTAGTCAAAAGGAAAACGGAGAGTTTGCTCATACCGTCACCCTGTACCGGGATCGGGCGCTCAAAGAGCCCCTCTATCAGGCGGCCAGCTATCCCTACTATGCCTATCTGAGCGTGCAGGTGCTGGACGTGGCCTGCCAGCTGGACGAAAGGGGCGCCGCTTTGCCCGGTACGACAGTCTATCAGGTGAAGCTAACCGCAGAAAATGTCAAAAACACTTATTGTTCCAATCTTGAAGTGCCCGGGGCGAAAAAAGGCGTTTCCCTGCTGGGATGGGACGTCAAGGCAAAGGTCTGGCGAAAGCCCGGAGAAAAGGGGTATCCCGACTTTCCCGAAAGGGGAGCAGGTCTTCTGGACGAATGCCTTTGTGCCCTCCGCTTCGGAGGTGACGAAGCTTACGCCCACCCGGGCCAGCTTTATCTCCCCTTTTATCCGCACGGAGGCCGCGCTCATTTCCGCCGCACGCCCCTATTACGCCTCGGAACAGTTTTACGACCTTTCTTTCTATGCCGGCCGCACTCTGAAAAAACCCCCCTTTACTGTAACCCTTCCCGAAAGCGTTCTTCTTTCCGCCAACATCGTCGCGCAGGGACCAAAGCTGACAGAGGAGGGCTTCTCATCCGGGGCTCCATGCTGTATCAGATCGACGCCGCCACGCTACAGGCCCAGGGCGCGGCGCTTCCCAAAGTTCCCGCTGGCCTTTACTGGGTGGAGATCGTCCGGGTCATGGCTGAAGACGTGACAGCGGAAAGCCCGACACTGGCAAAAGAGTAGCGCATCCTGCCCTGCGGCCAGCTTTCTTTCCGACTGCCGGGGCCTCTCTCCTTTTTCCAGTGCAAGTGCCACTCAAACGCCGCCGGTAGAAGGCTCTTCCCAGCAGCATACCTCCTCAATTGGCCTGCACGCATTTCCAAAGCGCCAGCAGCAGTTTTGAAAAGCAGGTTCGGATTTTATGCTTTGAGCAGGATAACTTTCCTTTCGATCCGGCAGAAAACATGCCCATTGAGGAAAAAACATGTTATACTGGAAATAATCAAGGAGCAAGGGGATCGCGCGGCTTTTTCAGGGCCTCTCAGGCCATTGGCGGATCCATTGCTCCCCGTCCGCTGGGGGCGCGGTATTCTTTCAAAGCTTTCAGCATCGTTTGCTTTTTCTGTCATACTGGTCTTTACAACGGGAGGTTGTTTTCATGAACTACAAAGAGCGTTACAACAGCTGGCTGACCGATCCCGCGATCGACGAGGCCACCAAAGCAGAGCTTCGGGTTCTGACCGACGAAAAGGAGATCGAGGATCGCTTCTACCGGAACCTGGAGTTTGGCACGGCGGGCCTTCGGGGCATCCTCGGCGCCGGCACCAACCGCATGAATCCCTACATCGTGGGCCGCGCCACCGAAGGGCTGGCCCGGTACCTTTCCACTCAAAGCGGAGCGGCGGAGCGGGGCGTGGTCATCGCCCACGATTCCCGCCACATGTCCGCCGAGTTTGCCCGCCGCACCGCGCTGGTGCTCTGCGCCCATGGCATCCGGACGTACCTGTTCCCCAGCCTGCGGGCCGTGCCGCAGCTTTCCTTCGCCATCGGGCATCTTCGGTGCGCCGCCGGCGTGGTCATCACCGCCAGCCACAACCCCAGCCAGTACAACGGCTACAAGGTCTACGGCGACAACGGCGCGCAGATCAACCCCTCCATGGCTTCCGAGATCACCCGTTGCATCGAGGGCGTGGAGTCTTTTGGCCAGGTGCGCCTGATCGGGGAAGAGGAAGCCAAAGCCTCCGGCCTTCTGACCATCCTCGGCCCGGAGGAGGACGAAGCCTACTACGCCTACACTGCCCAGCAGGTGCTCGATCCCGCCGTCATGCGGGCTGCGAGCGAGTTCAAGGTGGTCTATACCCCCTTGTTTGGCTCGGGCAATCTGCCGGTGCAGCGGATGCTCAAAGACGCCGGCATTACCAAGCTTTACGTCGTCAAAGAGCAGCAGGAGCCCAACGGCGATTTTCCCGGCCTCTCCGCCCCCAATCCCGAGGTACCCGAAGCCCTTGACCGGGCCATGGCCCTTGCCGACGAAGTAGGAGCGGATCTGGTGCTGGCCACCGACCCGGACGCCGACCGTCTGGGCGTAGCCGTGCGCAACCATGGCTCCTTCGTCACCCTCACCGGCAACCAGATCGGCTGCCTGGTGCTCCACTACCGCCTGATGAAGCTCAAGGAGCAGGGGCGCCTGCCGGAAAACGGCCTGGTGGTTCGCTCCATCGTCTCCACCACCTTTGCAGACGCCATCTGCGCCCATTTTGGCGTGGAGCTTCAGCAGGTGCTGACCGGCTTCCGCTTCATCGGCGAAAAGATCGACCAGAGCGAAAAGGATCATCGCTACAGCTTCCTGTTCGGCTTTGAGGAGAGTTACGGCTTCCTTTCCGGCACCCGCGTCCGGGACAAGGACGCCATCTGCGCGGCGCTGATGCTCTCTGAGACCGCCGCCTGGTACTCCACCCGCGGCATGACCCTTTACGAGGGGCTGATGGAGCTTTACAGCATCTTTGGCTGCTACCGGGAAAAGGTCCGCTCCTATACCCTTGGCGGCAAGGCGGGCATGGAGAAAATCGCCGCCGCCATGGAAGCTCTGCGGGCCGCGCCCCCGGTCGCTTTCGGCGCGGAAAAGGTGGAGGCGGTCTGTGACTACGCCCGCCGCTGCCGCACCAGCGCCGACGGGGAATCCCCCATCGCCCTGCCGGCCTCCAACGTCCTTTACTATGAGCTGGGCAACGGCAACTGGCTGTGCATCCGCCCCTCCGGCACGGAGCCCAAGCTGAAGGTGTACGCCGGCTGCTCCGCCCCGGACGAAGCGGCTGCCGACGCCCGCCTGACTGCACTGATGAACGCTTCAAACGCGCTGCTGGCGCCCTATCTAGCCTAAATACAAAAGCGCACAAAGCGTTTTTTCCGAGCCGCAGGCCCTGTTTTTAAAAGGATCTGCGGCTTTTTTCGGATCCGTCGTTTTATAAGGAAAACAGCAAAGCGCCGCAGACCGGCGGCCGCTTTCAGGAAGGGGCGGTCATCATGAACGAAAAGCAGAAAAAAGACCTGATCGAAATGCTCGCAAAATGCGAAGCGATCTTCGGAGGGCCGGGCAGAGCTCCCGACCGCATCGACGGATTCCTGGCCGAGGCCGGCAGCCTGTGGAAGCGCTTTGCGCCCGGTGAGGGCTTTGGGTCCCTGATGGTGGGATTGATCCGTGCCTGCGGTGATCCCTTCTACTGGGAGGAAAATACCTTTCTCAGGAAGCTCCGGGAATATCTTGTGCCCCGGGGAGAGACTGCCGCCAGTCAGGAATGCGCCGAACGGATCGATGCGTTCCTCCTTGAGATCGCGGCTCCCTGGAAGGAGAGCCTGCCGGACTGGCGCTTCGGCCAGCTGATGTTCAACTTTATTTCCGAGTCGGGCGATCCCACCGGCTGGACGGACAGCCGGTTCGCCGCTGCCCTGCAGGAGTATATCGGCCGTTGCGCCCCGAAAAAGTGCCCGCGGTCTCCCTTTCCCGGTCAGCGAGAATGACGGACGGGAAGTGGAACACTTTTTGACGGCGAAGGAAATGAGAATCCCTTCTGATCCCCGCTGCGCAAATGAAAACAGGCAGAGCCATCAGGCCCTGCCGTTTTCAGCTTTTCTTCACATATCCTGCCCAATTGTGTCCGTTTTGTAAATTTCGGTCTTCGCTGCCCCTAACCCCAAAAAATCAGGATGAACCGCAAAGGTTTTGTATGTTACAATACAGCTATCGACAAATTCTGCATGAATTTCTATTCTTTTCCGAGCTTATCCTGAGAGTCGAGGTTTTCCGCATGAAAGTACGCCCGCTGCTGTTTTCCCTCGCCGCCGCCTGCTGCCTGCTGTGCGCGCCCCTGCTGACCAAAGCTGCCGTGTTGTTTGACGATTACGTGATCCTGACCCCCGGAGAGGATTATCTCCTCCCGCCGGATGGCATCGTCAGCGACGTGTGCGTCTCAGACGGCTCGGTGCTGTCCGCCTCCTTTGACGAAGCATACGTCTCCCTGTGCGCGCAGGAGCCGGGCGTCTCTTCCATTCTGGTTGAGAGCGAAAGCGCGGAAGGCACGGTTTATGACCTTCGCACCGTTGTGGTCACCGCCGGCGGCACCTATTGCTGGCCTGCGCCCGCCTACAGCAGCAGCCGCGATATGTCCATCACCCGCGGCTACGGCGTGGACGATCACAAGGGGATCGACATCGCCTATGCCAGCCGCGACGTGCTTGAGAGCACCCCAGTCTACAGCTTTGCGGAAGGGCGCATCGTCAAGATCGTCCACAATGACAAAAACACCTACGGAAGCTGGTCCGCTTCGGACAGCTACAACAAATACAACTACGACCGGGCCGAGACCTACGACCCGTATCCAGACATCATCGAGTCGGAAAAGGGAACGGGCGCCTACCTCAAGGGAAACACTGTGATCATTGAGCACGAGATCGACGGCGAGGTGATCTACAGCGAATACATGCATCTGCAGGCCGGCTCCCTTGACTTTGCCATCGCCGCCATGAAGGCGGGCGTCACCCTGCCGGCGGGCACTCCCATCGGCATCATGGGCAATACCGGTCAGTCCCGCGGCAGCACCGGCGTTCACCTGCACTTCATGCTCACCAGGGGCGCGATGGACTCTCTGGGCCTTTGCAAGGGCTTCAATCCCAAAAGCGTTCTTGGAAAGGACTTTCAGGCGGGGGTGACCAGCATCTCGGGCTCCATCTTCGACAACGTGCCGGGGTTTGGAAACGACGACGTTCTGGAACTGCTCAGAGGCAATCTGTAATACATTTGGCATCACACAAAAGCGCCCTGCCTGCCGGGGCGCTTTTTGAGCGCCTTCGAGCGGCTCTCCAGCCTTCCTGCTGGGTCTGCCTTCCGGCGCGCTTTTTTGCAATTCAAAAGCTTTCCGCTTTTGGGAATGGAGGGCTTGGATGAAGATTGAATCTTGCTGTGGGGCGGCGCTTCGCACCATGCGGGACGGCGTCCTTCTTTACGTGATCGTGGTCGAAAGCGACGGCCACTGCGGCCTGCCCAAGGGCCACCGGGAGCCGGGGGAGACAGAAAAAGAGACCGGCCTGCAGGCCCGGCTCCTACCCGGCTTCTGCACCCGGATCGAGTATCCCCTCAAAAACGGCAGTCTCAAGCAGACCCCTATTTTGCCGCCGTCTGCGGCGACCTTCCCCTGCACTCAGACCCCACGCAGGTGCAGGGCGCCCGGCACCTTCCCTATGAGGAGGTGCTCGTAGCCATCATCTATCCGCAGATGAAGGCAGCCTCCATGCAGGCCAAAGCGTTCTTTGACATGCTGGACCGGCAGTTTGCCGCTAAAAATCAAAAAGAAAGCCGCTGAGGGCTTTCTTTTTTCTGCAAAAACTCCCCCGGGCTTTTGAAAAACGATTATCCGGCCAAAAAACAAAAAGGCGAAGCCTTTTCAAAGGCTCCGCTTTTGCCAGCGAACTTACAGCCGCACCACCTCAAACACCGTCAGCACGCCCTCTTTGACCCGGAACCGCACGTCAAAGCCGGCGAATTCAAAGCCATAGGGGGTCTCGGGGTCCTCCTGATAAGCGGGGCGGGGGTCTTGCCGGAGGGAAGCGACCAGCGCTTCCCGCTTTTCCTCCGGGAGCATGGAGCGCCAAGGGTCTTCCAGCACCACCTCAAGGGCGTGATCGTACCGCTCGCCGGCAAAGCCGTTTCTCGCCGCAGGGTGGCTGTCCGTAAAGGAAAGATAGGGCTTGATGTCGTAGATGGGGGTGCCGTCCATCAAGTCTGCGCCGGACACCGTCAGCACCATCCCAAGGCCCGGCCGCTTTTCCATCTTCACCAGCTCCACGGAGGAAAGGCCCAGGGGATTGGGCCGGTACGGAGAACGGGTGGCAAAGACCCCCATGCGGGTGTTGCCGCCCAGCCGGGGCGGCTTGACCATGGGGGACCACTTTTTCTGCTCCACCCTGGAAAAGCCCCAGATCAGCCACAGGTGGGAATAGCCCTCCAGCCCCCGCAGGGCGTTGGTGTCCCGGTATTCCGGTTCAAAAACGATCTCAGAGCGCTGCTCGGGCACCAGCCCGCTCTGCCGCGGGATACCGAACTTGGTCGTAAAATCGCTGCGGATCCGGGCGATGACCCTGAGAGAAAAGGTTTCTTCCATGGCGTCCTCCTTCGCGTCCCTGCTGCGTTCGGACGATCTGATCTTTTTCAAGGGAAAAAGCAGTTTTCCCGCTTCTCTGATGGGGCGGATCGAAAGCAGAAAGGCGCCGCTCCCCGCTTTGCCGGAGAATCGCCCCGGCTCTGCCGCGCTGAAAGCATAAAACAAAAGGTCATCCTTCTGGATGACCCTTTGTTTTGGAGCTGGTGATGGGAGTCGGACCCATGAACCTCGTCATTACCAATGACGCGCTCTACCAACTGAGCTACACCAGCATCTCCCTACCCAGACAGGCTCCGCCGTCTGACGCAATTAAGATTATACCCAATCGGTTTCATAAAAGCAAGGGGAATTTTTCTGCTTTCCAACATTTTTTGCATTTTTACAGGATCTAAGTGGATTTCAGGTGGATTTTGCCTATTTTAGCCCTATTTCCCCTGTTAAATATGACCGAACAGCAGCAGCCCCATACAATAGGAAAGGCAGTTAGCAAAAAACGTCTCCCAAAAAAGGGCCCTTGACCGCCCCTCCAGCCGGGAAAACAGGGCGTATTCTGTCAGAACCGCGGCAAGCTCCATCCCGTACAGAAGGGCGATCAGCAACGCCCGGCCTGCTCCGAGCACCGCCGCCGTCTGAAGGATCATATTCAGGGAAAGATTGGTCAGCAGGTTCGCCAGCGCGCAGACCAGCAGAAACCTCCCTCTCCGCCGACGCAGCAGAAAAAAGCCCCCTTCGATCAGAACCGTCAGGCAGGCGGCGTACAGCACCGCTTACCCTCTCTTTTTCTTCCGGAGGATGACGAACAGCGCAGCAGCAACAATGACCACCAGCATCGGAATCCAGAGCTTTGAAAGGAGTTCCGGCGTGCCGCCAACCGGATCAGGGACGATCGGATCGGGCACCTCAACGATGTCGGCCCGGGCTGCCGCCGGAAGCAGAGCCGCCGTCAGGCCGCAGAGCAGCGCCGCAGCGCGCCCGTGCTTTTTCAGAGAATTCGAACCGTTTCTGCGTTTCATGTCAGACCTCCTGAAAGATATTGAAGGAACATCCTGTTTTTCTCTCCCGGCTTTTTTGCTGTCTACCGGGTCTCTTTTCGGATCGCAGCGCCCGAGGAAAAGCGCCCAGCCTTTTTCGGCGCATCGGGGCAAAGCTTTTTGCAGGCGTACCACATTGCCAGAAAGTTCAAAAAGAACACTGCCGCCACTGCCAGGATCAGCCATTCTGCCGGCAGGGAAATGCTCCGCGCCGCCCAGTATCCGACCGCCAGCATCGAGGCGGCCAGCCCGAAGGAGAAGCCCGGCGCCTCCGGCAGGGCAGCGTAAAGCAGGTGCAGCGTCAGCGGCATAGTGAGGTTGAGAAGAAACTGCCCCGCCAGCGAAAGGGGCATGCTGCCGGGGAAGAGCGCGGTCAGCAGCCCACTGAGGGGAATGGAAACGAGCGCCACCGTCCGGATGCCGAAGCGGTCGGCCAGAAAGCCCCCCGCCGCCTTGCCCCCGGCGCAGGCCGCCGCCAGCAGCAGCGCCGCCGCGGTCCCGGTCTTCCAGGGGAAGGCATACAAAAATCCGCCGAAGGAACGAACTGCCACCGCAAACAGCAGCGCCGCGCACACCGGAAGCACCGGATATCTGTCCCGCTCCGGTCCTTTTCGCAAAGGGCTTTCCCCATGCTCCGGCCTGACGGAAAGCTCTTTTTCACCTGCCGCCTTGAAGCATGCCCCAGCCTGCTCCTTCCGGCAAAGCAGCATTGCCCCGGCGCAGAGCACCAGTCCGCCGCAGAGGAAGCCCCCCGCCGCAGGAAAGCAGCGGCCCGCCGCCAGACCCACCGCGCCCGGCGCCACAAAGACCCCCAGCGGGCCCAGCTTTCCGCCGGCGCCCGTCAGGCAGCGGACACCTCCGAACACGTGAAACAGGCTGTTGCCCACTCCGGCCGTCACCGCCCGCAGGAGCGGGGAAAGGGGCAAGACCCACGCGGCAGCGGTCAAAAGACAGGAAAACGCCGTGCACAGCCGCAGCCCTGTTCCTCTCCTGAGCCGTGCGCTCCGGTCAAACCGGGCGTTCAGCCAGTCGGCCAGCAGGCCGGTCAGCCCCTGCGTGGCAAAGGCCAGCAGGTCGTACAGGAGGATGAGAGAGGCAAAGGCGCTCTGCGCAGAAGCAGAAAAGGCAGCGCTGAACAGCGTCGCGGCGCAGACGCCGTCCACCAGCGCATGGGCCAAAGCGTCCAGAAGCATCTGTTTTCCTCCTTTTCTTGACAAAGCGGCAGCGCGCGCCTATAGTTTTTTCTAGTTGTGTTTTCACAGCACCCGCGCCCGCTTTTCCCTGACCAAAAAGCGAAGCCGGCGCTTTCTACCTTCTATTTTACTTGAAGAAAAACTCCCGCGCAAGGGCGCAAAACAGTAAAAATCTCCTGCACTCTGCATTCCACAGAAAGGGGCTGCCCGCTATGAACAAAATCACCATTCCCTCCGGCTACCGCCCTGCCCTCAGCCTGTATGAAACCCAGGACGCCATCAGCCTGATCAAGCAGGTCTTTCAGGAGCAGCTCGCCCGGGCGCTGAACCTCAAGCGGGTGTCCGCGCCGCTTTTTGTCGACCCGTCCACCGGCCTCAACGACGACCTCAACGGCGTGGAGCGGCCCGTCACCTTTGACGTTGCCGCCGCCGGCATCGACGCGCAGGTGGTCCATTCCCTCGCCAAATGGAAGCGCATGGCGCTGTACCGCTACGACTTTCACCCCGGCAAGGGGCTTTACACCGACATGAACGCCATCCGCCGGGACGAATCCCTCGACAATCTCCATTCCATCTACGTCGATCAGTGGGACTGGGAAAAGGTCATTACCCCCGAGACCCGGACGATGGAATACCTGCAAAACACCGTCAAGGCCATCGTCGGCTGCATTTGCAACACCCTCGACACCATCAAGGCCAAATACCCGCAGATCCACACGAACCTCGAGCGGCAGGTGACCTTTGTCTCTTCGCAGGAGCTGGAGGACCGCTGGCCCGGCTGCGCGCCGGAGGAGCGGGAATACCATTTCGTCCGGGAACACAAAACGGTCTTCGTCATGGGCATCGGCGCGCCCCTGCGCTCCGGCAGACCCCACGGCGGCCGCGCGCCGGACTACGACGACTGGGATATGAACGGAGACCTCCTCTTTTACGACGAGGTGCTCGACTGCGTGCTGGAGGTCTCCTCCATGGGCATCCGCGTCGATCCGATCTCCCTTGACCGCCAGCTGCGCGCCGCCCACTGCGAGCACCGCCGCAGCCTTCCCTTCCACCGGATGCTTCTCGACGGCCAGCTTCCCCTGACCATGGGCGGCGGCATCGGACAGTCCCGGCTCTGCATGCTGCTGCTGGGAAAGGCCCATATCGGCGAAGTGCAGTCCTCCATCTGGGACGAGGAAACCCTGCGCGCCTGTGAGCGGGCGGATATCGTCCTGCTGTAAGCTGACAAACCATCCGGCAGAAGCCGGGGCAGCGTCCGATTCCCTGTGTTTTGATTTTGCCTCCGGCCCGTGTCGGAGGCTCTTTCCTTCCATCGCGGGCGGGATTCTGAGATTTTTTAGCGACAGTTTGCCGCGCCGGAAGCGGCTTTTCTTTCCCCCTGTTTTTGAGGTACAGGCAAGAAATTCTGGCTTTCAGCCTCAATGCGAAGACGTTTGCGCTTTCATCAGACAAATAGCGGTTTTGGGCGCGTGGCAGTTGACAGTTCCGCCGAGATTCCCTATATTTAATAAGATTTCTAACTAACATTTTATTCTGTCCTTGAAGGAGGAACGATCCCAGATGTTCTTTTTCTCTTCCTTCTCCAGCGGAAAGGAGTGACGCAGCGCCATGTCCAAGCTGTTTCGGAACATGAAGCCCTATTGGAAGGCCATTGTGCTGATCTTTCTTCTCCTGCTGGTGCAGGCCTTCTGCGACCTTTCTCTGCCCAATTACACGTCAAACCTGATCGACGTAGGTATTCTCAACAGCGGCATCGAGTATGCTGTTCCCACAGCCATCCGCCCCGCCTCCTACGAAGCGATCTCCGCCTTTATGACGGCGGAGGAACGGGCCTTGTGGGAGTCCTCCTATCAGCTGAAGGAAGACGGCGTTTACCGTCTTACTGAAACCGCCCAAAAGGAGCTTTCCGCTCTGGACGAGACCTTTACCACCCCGGTGATGCTGGCCTATACCGCCCAGAACATGGATTCCTCCGAGCAGGCCGCCATAATAGGCGAGTTGCAGGCCGGTACGGGAGCCAGCGGCATCTCCTCCATAGAGAGCCTGCGCCCCGCCCTTGAGGAAAAGCTCTCCGCCATGGGCGACTCCATGCTCCATTCCTCTGCCATAGCTTTTGTCAAAGCGGAATACGAGGCGCTGGGTATGGATCTTGGCTCCATCCAGACCTCGTATCTTTGGAGCACCGGCGGACGCATGCTGCTCATGGCCCTTCTGATGGCCGCTTCGGCGGTGCTGGTCGGTCTTCTTGCCTCCCGGGTGGGCGCGGGTATCGGCCGGGACCTGCGGGAAAAGGTCTTTGGAAAAGTGGTCAGCTTCTCCAGCGCCGAGATCAACCAGTTTTCCACTGCATCCCTCATCACCCGCAGCACCAACGACATTCAGCAGGTGCAGATGGTCTCGACCATCCTGCTTCGCATCATCCTGTATGCTCCGGTGCTGGCCGCCGGCGGCATTTTCATGGTGCTGCGCACCGGGGCGGGCATGGAATGGATCATCGCCCTTGCGGTGCTTGTGGTGCTGCTGCTGGTGATCTTTCTGATGGCGGTGGCCATGCCCAAGTTCAAGCTGATGCAGACCCTGGTCGACAAAGTCAACCTGGTGGCCCGCGAGATCCTGACCGGCCTTCCGGTCATCCGCGCCTTCAACCGGGAAAAGCTGGAGGAGGAGCGCTTTGACGACGCCAACCGGCGCCTGACCAAAACCATGCTCTTTACCAACCGCACCATGACCTTCATGATGCCGGCCATGATGCTAGTCATGAACGGCATTTCCGTTCTGATCGTGTGGGTCGCTTCCCACAGGATCGACGCCGGCGTGATGGAGGTGGGCGCCATGACCGCCTTCATCACCTACACGATGCAAATCGTCATGTCTTTTTTGATGCTCTCCATGATCTCGGTGATGCTGCCCCGCGCCGCGGTGGCGGCAGAGCGCATTGACGAAGTGCTCCGTTCGGAGCCCTCCATCCATGACGCGGAGCATCCCGTTTCCGTGGAAAACGCTCAGGGCGTCCTTGCCTTCCACCACGTCAGCTTCAAATATCCCGGCGCAGACGACGATTCTCTTGAGGATATCGACTTTACCGCCGAGCCCGGTAAAACCACTGCCATCATCGGCAGCACGGGCAGCGGCAAGTCCACTCTGCTGCACCTGATCCCCCGCTTCTACGACGTGACTGAGGGCTCCATCACCCTTGACGGTACGGACATCCGGGACATTTCCCAGAAGGACCTGCGGGATCAGATCGGCTTTGTGCCGCAGAAGGGAGTGCTCTTTTCCGGCACCATCGCCTCCAACATCCGTTACAGCGGCGGGGACCTTTCGGATGAACAGGTCCGCGAGGCGGCGGCCATCGCCCAGGCGGCGGACTTTATCGACGAAAAGCCTCAGGGCTACGACAGCCCCATCGCCCAGGGAGGCAGCAACGTTTCCGGCGGCCAGAAGCAGCGGCTCTCCATTGCCCGGGCCATCGCCAAAAACCCCAGAATCTATCTCTTTGACGACAGCTTTTCCGCCCTGGACTTCAAGACGGACGCAGCCCTTCGAAAGGCCCTTGGCCCGAAGGTGAAGGACAGCACCGTGCTCATCGTCGCCCAGCGGATCAGCACCATCCTCTACGCTGACCAGATCCTCGTGCTCGACGACGGGCGCATTGTCGGCAAGGGCACCCACAAGGAGCTGATGCGCACCTGCGAAGCCTATCAGCAGATCGCGCGCTCTCAGATTTCCGAAGCAGAACTGGCCGAAAGTGAGGTGAACGGCAATGTCTAACCAATCCAAAGCGCCCCGTTCGCGCGGCCCCATGGGGCATGGTCCTATGGGCTCGGGCGAAAAGGCCCGGGATTTCAGGGGTACGATCAAAAAGCTGATCTCCTATATCGGCCGCTACAAAGCTGCGGTCATCGCGGTGATGATCCTGGCGGTGCTGAGCACAGTCTTCAGCATCTACGGTCCGAAGGTTCTGGGCAAGGCTACCACCGAGCTGGCCAACGGCATTATGGCCCGCATCAGCGGCGCCGGCGGCATCGACTTCTCCGCCGTCGGAAAGATCCTGCTATTCGTGCTGGGGCTGTACGCGGTGAGCGCCCTGTTCAGCTTTATCCAGGGACTCATCATGACCAACGTTACTCAAACGGTCTGCTACCGCATGCGCCGGGAGATCACCGAAAAGATCGGCCGCATGCCCATGAAATACTTTGAGACCCGCACCTACGGCGAAGTGCTTTCCCGCATCACCAACGATGTCGACACCCTGGGCAACGGCCTCAACCAGAGCATCACGCAGCTGATCACCTCCGTCGCGACGATGATCGGCGTGCTGGTGATGATGCTTTCCATCAGCCCGCTGATGACCCTCATCACGCTGGTCATCCTTCCGGTCAGTCTCGGGTTCATCAGCTTCATCGTCAAGCATTCCCAGAAGTATTTCCGCACGCAGCAGGAATATCTCGGCCACATCAACGGCCAGGTGGAGGAGGTTTATGGCGGGCACACCGTAGTGCGCGCCTTCAATCAGGAGGAAGCGGTCAAAAACACCTTCCATAACACCAATGAGGTGCTCTACCAGTCCGCCTGGAGATCCCAGTTTCTCTCCGGCCTGATGCATCCCATCATGGTCTTCGTGGGCAACCTCGGCTACGTGGGCGTCGTCATTTCCGGCGCGTTCCTCGCCATCCGCGGGACCATCACCATCGGCGACATCCAGGCCTTCACCCAGTACGTGAAGAACTTCACCAACCCCATCCAGCAGATCGCCCAGATCACCAACCAGCTCCAGTCCATGGCCGCCGCGGCCGAGCGGGTCTTTGAGTTTCTCGGCGAGGAGGAAGAGGTGCAGCGCCTGCCCGATCCGGTCAGGCCCGACGCCATCCGCGGCGATGTGGAGTTCTCCCACGTCCGCTTCGGCTACGACCCGGAGCACATCATCATCCACGACTTCAACGCTTCGGTTCGCGCCGGCCAGAAGATCGCCATCGTCGGCCCCACCGGCGCCGGAAAGACCACCATGGTCAAACTGCTGATGCGCTATTACGACGTTGACAGCGGTGCAATCCTGCTCGACGGCCACGACGTCCGCTCCTTTGATCGGGCAGACCTCCGCTCCGCCTTTGGCATGGTGCTTCAGGATACCTGGCTGTTCAAGGGCACCATCATGGAAAACATCCGCTACGGCCGCCTCGACGCCACGGACGAAGAGGTCATCGCCGCCGCCAAAGCGGCCCACGCCCATCACTTCATCACCACCCTGCCCGGCGGCTATCAGATGGAGCTGAACGAAGAGGCCAGCAACGTCTCCCAGGGCCAGAAGCAGCTTTTGACCATCGCCCGCGCCATCCTTGCCGACCGGCCGGTGCTGATTCTCGACGAGGCCACCTCCTCGGTCGACACCCGCACCGAGATCCGCATCCAGAAGGCCATGGACAATCTCATCAGGGGCCGCACCAGCTTCATCATCGCCCACCGCCTTTCCACCATCCGGGACGCGGACCTGATCCTGTGCATGAAGGACGGCGACATCGTCGAGCAGGGTACCCACGAAGAGCTGCTGCGGAAAAACGGCTTCTACGCCAACCTCTACAACAGCCAGTTTGAAAAGGTCTCCTAAGGAGGGGAACACCATGAAATACCCCATCATCACCATCGAGCGGGAATACGCCAGCGGCGGCAGGGCCGTGGGCCAGCAGGCCGCAAAGCTGCTGGGCGTTCCCTGTTACGGCAGCGAGGTGCTCAAACAGGCGGCGGTCAGGCTTGGCCGCCCGGCGGACTACGTGGAGCATCTGGACGAAAAGGCTCCCAGCAGCCTCCTTTATTCCCTCTACATGATGACCCAGCGCTCCTTCACCCCGGACCGTCTTTCCCCGCTGGATCTTTTACAACAGGCTGAGGCAGAGGTGATCCGCCGTCTGGCGGACGAGGGCCCCTGCGTGCTGATCGGCCGCTGCGCTGGCGCGATCCTCAGGCACCGGACGGACGTCCTTCGGATCTTCGTGCGAGCGGACACCGCCAGCCGCAAAGAGCGAGCCGTCAATGTCTACGGGGCGGTGCCTTCCTCCGTGGAAAGCCTTCTGCGCCGCTATGACAAAAAGCGCGCCTCCTACTACAGCTTCTACTCCGACCAGAAATGGGACGACAAGGCTGCCTACGACCTGGTGCTCGACAGCGGCACACTGGGCATCCCCCTGTGTGCGGAACTAGTGGTTCGGGCAGCCAAGGGATGAAAAGAGTAGTAAAAGTTTTCTACAATATCGTGCATAATCACTTTTACTAAATCACTACTTAAGAAACTCAATATCAAATGAGGATCATTTTTTGTTTTTGATCCTCATTTGATATTTTTATTTCCACCTAATAAAAATTGCTCGTTTATGCTATACTTGATTAGAAATGATAACTTAATGCATGAATTGAAACAATGGATTCCTGAAGATATTTTAAGCAAATATGAAATTCATAATTACAATCATGCGGCAGAAATACTTTCTCAATCTTTCCCGTTAGAATACGAAGAATTTTTGACTGCCTTACGCCAATTAGTCATTACAAAAGCCGATATTATTACAGCGGGTGGAAACGAATCACCTATTCCCCCAAAAATTTCAGCTATTTTAGATCCACTTGGCTGGAAAGAAATACGGATATCCGGAGATTTAATTATTCACTTTTTTCCACGCAGGGGATCTAAAAAGGGGAATTTTTCTGAAATCCCTATATCAGAAAAAACAATCGCAAACTATATTGACGGCCATACTATAGATTTTGTAAAAGGCCGTGTTGCTTTAGATGTAGAATGGAATAGTAAAGATCAAACTTACGACCGTGATCTTTTTGCTATGCGCACTTATTATGAATGTGACATAATCAGCGTAGGGATTATTCTTACTCGTAGCGCAAATTTAAATCAAATATTTAAAAACTGGGGAGTTCTGTCAAAATATGGCGCCAGTACTACCTGGATGGGAAAATTGATTCCTCGCCTTGATTCCAGAAGACATGGCGGATGCCCTATTCTTGCCGTCGGAATCACATCTTCCTGCATTGAAAATTTGGAGGAATTATCTTGACTTACGAATACTCTTATAACGAAACTGCTTTGAGCTTACTTCAGACCTGTGGAAATCAAAAATTTAAAACGATTGTAGCCGATCCCCCATGGCAATTTCAAAACAGAACTGGTAAGATGGCTCCAGAACATAAACGTCTTACCAGATACTCTACCATGAAGTTAGAAGATATTAAGGCTTTACCTGTTGCCGACATCGCAGAAGAAAAATCCCATCTTTATCTTTGGGTTCCGAATGCTCTTTTGCCAGAAGGCCTTGAAGTAATGCAGGCATGGGGCTTTGAATACAAATCAAACATTGTATGGGAAAAAATTAGAAAAGACGGAGAACCTGATGGAAGAGGCGTTGGTTTCTATTTCCGTAATGTAACTGAATTGCTGCTATTCGGAATACGCGGAAAGGGCAATCGCACTTTAGCACCTGCGCGAAGTCAAGTTAATCTGCTTCGTACGATTAAAAGAGAACATTCCAGAAAGCCGGATGAAATATTTCCGATTATTGAGTCATGCAGTCCTGGTCCTTATCTGGAAATGTTCGCCCGCGGCGTACGGGAAGGATGGACTTTATGGGGAAACCAGGCAAACTGTGATTATACTCCTGACTGGGCAACCTATGCGAATCACTCCACTTCCCTCACAGATGATCCAAAACATGATGAAAAGGGGCTAGCCTAAAACTAGCCTTTTTTATAGCCTTGGCTCTCACTATTCCGTTTTCATTCATCATAGTCCTGCCATTTTCCACAGCATTTTGTGGAAAATATGGAAAGCCCTTGCATTCATGCAATTTTGTGTCAAAACCAAATTCTGTCGATTTTTCAGATCAAAGGAGCCTTGCCCTATGAAACGCTTTCGATCTCTTTCTCCGGCCCGGCGTGTCCTTTCAGCGGCGCTGTGCGCGCTGCTGCTTTGCGGCTGTCAGGCGCCTGCTGTGCCGGATGCTTCCCCTTGCCCCTCGGAAGAGGTGATCTGCGCGCCTTCAGCCTTTCCGGCTCTTTCTCCTGCGCCGGCCCCGGAGCCGACGCCCCGGATCACCCCGGATTCGCAGGACGCTCTTCCCACGGTTTCGCCGGCGCTGCACGGAACCCCGGGATCCCTTTCCCAGCCGGCGGAACAGCGGTATTTCAGAAGTGAGGAGGAAACGAGTGTCCTGTGCCCCCACGGGAGCGGCAGCACAGTCTGTCAAGTCTGCTTTTCCGAAGGGGCGCTGCCCCTGCCGGATATCATCCGTCTTTCACAGATCCTCACCCGGATCACGGCGGCGCCCCGGCCCCTGGGAAGCGCCCAGGAAAAAGAGACGGCCGGCCTGATCGAAAGGGAACTGAACGCGCTGGGCTTTTCTGTCTCCCGGCAGGCAGTGACGCCTCAGACCGTGGGCTTTGGCCGCCCAGGCACCAATGAGCTGACCTATGCTCTGGGCAAAATGAAGCTCTCCGCTGTGGAGGGCAGCGCCGAAGGGCAGGCGACCGGAACGGTCCTGTGCTACGATCCGGACGAGCCTTTGCCCGCTTCGGTGGAAGGGCAGATCCTGATCCTGGAAAAGAGCACCTCCTTTCTGAGCCTGATCCGGGGAATGAATCTGGGCGTTCCCGCCGGCATTGTCCTCAGGGATGTGACCGACAGCGCAGCGCAGGCGGTCGCCCAGCAGTGGCCGGAGCAGATCGTCGCTCTGTATGAGGAAGGCGATCTTCCAAGATCCGGCGATGAAGTGACTCTCACCTCGGTGGGAAACGGAGAATACGAGAGCGAAAATCTCATTGCCGTTTACGGCGAAGGCAAGGGAAACTCGCTGTATTTCTGCGCCCATTACGATTCGGCGGTGCTTTCGCCCGGCGCCTGCGACAACGGGGCGGGCGTGGCGGTGCTGCTGGAGCTGGCGAGGCTGACGGCGGCCGTGAAGCCCGAACGGGAGGTGCGCTTTTTGTTCTTTACCGGTGAGGAGGACGGACTGTTTGGTTCGAGCGTGTACGCAAAATCCATGTCCGGCGAAGAAAAGGCTGCGGTCAAGGGGCTGTATAATCTCGATATGTTCGCCGACGCTGCGCAGGGAACGCCCCTTCTTTACACCTGTGACGGGGAGGCCAACGACGCCTCCGCCTTCCTGTATAGCGCGCTTTTTGCCCGGAATCTCGACATGCCAGTCTTTGGAAAGGAGGACCGTTCCGACCATGCTGTCTTTGCCGCGCTAGGCATTCCCTCGGCCATGTTCGCCCAGAGCGAGTCGGACGAGCTGTATCACACCCCTTACGATACCATGGACAGGCTTTCGGTCTCCCATATGGATCAGGTGGCCCTCTGGTGCATGGCGGTGATTTGCGCGCCGGCGCAGTAAAAAAGACGGTGGATGCCGGAAAGTGGATCCGGCACTTTCCGGCAAAGATTCTGTTTTTCTGTTGACAGCTATGGGCAAAGTCCTTATACTGAAACCGTAAAGTCTGTTTCGGGGCGGAGTGAAATTCTCCACTGGTGGTGATGGCCTTTATGCCTTAGTCCACGAACCTGCCGAAAGGTGGGCCGAACCGGTGAAAATCCGGTACCAACGGTCACAGTCCGGAAGAAAGAAACGGCGCATGGCGTATCAAACCTGCACCCCTGGAGGGTTCAGAGCTGCGGTTCGTTCCAAAGTTCTGAACGGCTCCGGATCTTTCAGATGCACGTCCCGCAATGAGCTTCATTGCGGGCTTTTTTTGGTTGGGGAAACCGGCTGGAAAAAATGAAAGAACAGGGGAGGGATGCGGCGGCGCCAAAGAGGCCCGAGCAGTCTAACTGCCCGGCGCCGCCGGAGAGCGGCTCCGATTTTTCAACGCAGGAGGTAGTATCATGCAAACACAGAACAAGCTCTTCAACACCCGCACGCTGGTATTTCTGGCGCTTCTGGCCGCCCTTTCGATCGTGCTGGTGACCCTCATCCACCTGCCCATCCTTCCGACGGCTTCCTTCCTCGAATACGACCCGGCTGATATTCCGATCCTGATCGGCACGTTTCTCTTTGGCCCCTGGGCGGGGCTGCTGCTGACGGTGGTGGTTTCTGTCATCCAGGGTCTGACTGTTTCCGCCGCTTCCGGCTGGATTGGCATCATGATGCACATTTTCGCCACGGGCATCATGGTGCTGGCGGCGGGCCTGATCTATCAGCACGGCAAATCTCTCAGGCGGGCCATCATCGCCCTGATCGCCGGCGGCCTTGCCATGACTGCTTCCATGCTGGTGTGGAACATTATTTTCACACCCATCTTTATGGGCACCCCTCGCGAGGTGGTCATCAGCATGCTGCTCCCGGTGTTCCTCCCCTTCAATCTCATCAAGGCGGGCATCAACTGCGTGGTTACCTTCCTGGTGTATAAGCCCATCAGCCGGCTGTATCACTTCAAGCGCTCCATCCCTGCGGAAAAAGCGGAATAAGCGCTAGATTAAAACGAAACATTTGTAAAACATGTCGGGATCAATCCCGGCATGTTTTTCGTGTTTTTTAGCACGAAATCGAGTGAATCACAGTGAAAATATAAGGAATTGGAAATTTTTAGAACAGAACTTTTAAGTTGATCTGCAAAGAAAAAGGATCAACAGCAGGGAGTTTTTATGAATCTGGATTTTGACCTGCCCCAGCAGAAGGATACTGAAGCAATTCTCAGCGTGCCAGACGCATTGCGAAGGAATGGATAGCAGAAAATCTCCTTTGGCTCCGCTGTGGCAGAAAACATAGAGTCCTTTGAAAACAATCGACCAGTAGAGGATTTTTCTGTCCTGAATGCGGCACACAGTCTGAGCTAAAAAGCACCCGTGGAGCAATCATGCGACAGCACGCTTATCATATGATGATTTTGCGCATTACAAGCAACAAAAATCCGGATCTTTTTTTCTGGACTATTTACCGGAAGAAAAAAGGGTTAATGATCTGATCAATCGTGAAAAATATTTTATTACACCCAAGCTCCTTGCCCCGAAAGCGAGAGGAGCAATCTATAAACAATTCCAGCGCCGAACAACGGAAAAATTGTCAAAAAAAGAGAATTTCTTCGCAAGGTTGACATTTTTTTCATCCTGCGTTACACTGTTGCCTGTAAAAACTGCATACCGCCATATGAAGTTTTCAGAAGAACGGCAGAAAAACGGCCTGCCTACCGAAGGAGTAACACTCTCAGGTGCCCAAACGGGCGGGGACTGAAAACCGATGGAGCTCTGGAGAATCTCGATCATAACGAGTGCCGAAGGTGCAAGGCGCTGCCGCAAAAACGGGGCGCTAATCTCTCAGGCAAAAGGACAGAGAACGATACTGCAGCAAAGCGGGCTCAGGCCAATGGGTGTGTTTGGGCGTTGCGTTTGCTGCGCCGGAGCGAAACTTTCCCCTTGGGGTCAGGTTTCGCTGTTTTTTTGCCTGTGCCTTTCTCCTGCTCTTTCGGCTCTCTCCGGTTTGGAACGGGGCTTTTGTTTTTTCTTGTTTCTTTCTCGTTGTTCTGAAAGGTTCTGCAGCGGGGAAAGGCATCATGATGGAATTCATCTCTAACATCGTTTCGGTCGTCAACAAATTTCTCTGGGATTACGCGCTGCTGTTTCTCCTTTGCGGCACGGGCATCTACTTCACCATCCGCCTTAGATTCATCCAGGTGCGCAAGTTTGGCGCAGGCATGCGCAGGCTTTTCGGCACCTTCTCCCTCAACGGCAAAAAGGCGGGCAAAGAAGGCATGAGTTCCTTTCAGGCGCTGACGACTGCCATCGCCGCGCAGGTGGGTACCGGCAACATCGCCGGCGCTGCGACGGCCATCGTCTCCGGCGGCCCGGGCGCCATTTTCTGGATGTGGCTGAGCGCGTTTTTCGGCATGGCCACCATTTACGCCGAAGCGGTCCTTGCGCAGAAGCACAAGGAGGTCGGACCGGACGGTTCGGTCACCGGCGGCCCCATCTACTACATCCGCGCTGCCTTCAAAGGAAAATTCGGCAAATTCCTAGCAGTGTTCTTCTCCGTGGCCATCATCCTGGCGCTGGGCTTCATGGGAAACATGGTGCAGTCGAACTCCATCGGTGACGCCTTCAAAAACGCCTTCGGCATCAATCCCCTTTACGTGGGCATCGCCGTTGCGCTGGTTGCGGCAGTGATCTTCCTCGGCGGCGTCAAGCGCCTGGCCTGGGCGACGGAAAAGCTGGTGCCCGTCATGGCAATCCTTTATGTGCTGGGCGGCCTCGTCGTCATCCTCATGAACGTCAAAAACCTCCCCGATACCTTCCGCCAGATCTTCGTGGGCGCCTTTGCCCCGGAAGCGATCCTGGGCGGCGCGCTGGGCGTAACAGTGCAAAAGGCCATGCGCTTCGGCGTGGCCCGCGGCCTTTTCTCCAACGAGGCCGGCATGGGCTCCACCCCTCACGCCCACGCCATCGCCAAGGTAGAAAAGCCTGAGGATCAGGGCATCGTAGCCATGATGGGCGTGTTCATCGATACCTTTATCGTGCTGACCATGACGGCGCTGGTCATCCTTTCGACCAACTCCCTCAGCTCCGGTCAGACCGGCGTGGCGCTGGCACAGGCAGCCTTCTCCTCCGCATTCGGCACCTTCGGAAGTATCTTTATCGCCATCTGCCTGCTGTTTTTTGCGTTCTCCACCATCCTTGGCTGGTATTTCTTCGGCGAAGTGAACGTCAAGGCCCTCTTCGGCCAGAAAGCCACCAAGATCTACGCCGTGATCGTCGTGCTCTTCGTGGTGGTGGGCTCGATGCTGAAGGTGGATCTGGTATGGGATCTTTCCGACATGTTCAACGGCCTGATGGTCATCCCAAACCTGATCGCGCTGCTGGCCCTTTCCGGCGCAGTGGCAAGATCCATGAAAAGGAGCGAGGAAGACGAGCTGCGGGCAAAGGCTGCCCGTGATGTGAAAAAGGGCCTGTAAGATCACTTTCGTTCCTTTCTCCTTTCAAAAAAGCGCTTTCCCTCCGGAAGGCGCTTTTTCTTTCTTCCGCTCGCAGCTTTGAGATGACAAACCCGCCGCTCTTCGCTACAATAGAAGCGGATCGGATGCAAAACGCCTTCGGGCAGGGGCAGCGGTCCGCCTTTCACCTTCGGGAGGACTTTTTTCCATGCTCAATTTGCAGCTTTCTCTTTCTTTTGTTTTTCTTCAGGGGCTGCTTTCGTTTTTTTCCCCCTGCGTGCTGCCGCTGGTGCCGGCCTATCTTTCCATGCTCGCCGGCGGCGCACTGCCCAACGCTCTTGAAAAAAGCGACCGCTGGGCGCTTTTGAAAAACGCCCTTTGCTTTATCACCGGATTCACGCTGCTCTTTCTTGCGATGGGCGCGACAGCCACGGCCCTCGGCACCTTTCTGGTCAGAAACGCCCGGACGCTCCGGCTGGTCTGCGGTGCGCTAATCGCGCTGATGGGGCTTTTCATGACCGGATGGATCCGTCTTTCCTTTCTGGAAAAAGAGCGCCGTCCCGGTTTCCGGGGATCTCAAACAATCAGGGGACCTCTAAGCGCCTTTTTGATGGGCGGCGCCTTCGGGCTGGGCTGGACCCCCTGCGTGGGCCCAGCGCTGGCGTCGGTGTTGATGCTCGCTGCCGGGACGAACACCCTTTGGCGGGGTATGGGGCTGCTTTTTGTTTATTCCATGGGGCTTGCGGTTCCCTTTCTTCTGGCGGCGGTGTTTTTTCAGACCCTGCTGCCCCGGCTGCGGAGCCTGAACCGTTACACTCCTCTGATCCGTAAGATCGCCGGCGTGCTTTTGATGCTCCTGGGCGTGATGATGATGCTGGGCTGGCTAAACCTGCTCGCCTCATTGGCCTGAAACTTTTTAAATCAAAACCGGAGGAATACGATGAACCATTTCTTTTACCTGAAAAAATCGCTCTGCGTTCTTTTGTCCGCCCTGCTGTGCGCGGCCTGCCTAGGCTGCAGCGCAGGGGAAGCGCCTGCCCCGGCCGAAACGCCGGAAGCCGCTGAAACTGCTGCACCGACGGAAGCGCCCGAGGTTTCTTCCGCCCCCTCCGGGGCGCCGAAGGCGGAAGCTCCCATGGTCAACGGCCATGTCCTGACGGCCTTTTCCGCCGAAGAGATCGCCACGCTGGCGGAACAGGCCAATGCCATCGTTCCGGAGGACTTTACCCTGCCCCTGGTGGGAGGCGGCGAAGCGAGCCTCTCGGATTTCTCGGGAAAAGTGACGGTGCTCAACTGCCTGGGCTCCTGGTGCGGCTACTGCGTGGCAGAGCTTCCGCATTTTCAGGAGGCTTATGAACTTTACGGCGGCGAGGTGAATTTCGTTGGCGTCGACACCTTTGAAACTGGCAGCTATGAGGCGGCCATCACCCCGGTCCTTTCGGAGGCCGGGATCACCTTCCCGGTGTTTCTGGACGAATCCGACAAGGCGGGCTGGTATTTTTCGCCCCGGGGCAGCCTGCCGGTGACGCTGTTTCTGGATCAGGCCGGCGTGGTGCGCTTCTATTACGGGGGCGCTGTCAGCAGTGCGGACGATCTGATCTATCTGATCGACTTCCTTTTGCAGCACAGCGACGCCCTGCCGGCGGTCGAATGAGCGTGCCGGCGCTTTTTCAGGGCGCGTTTTCCAAAAAGCAAAACGGCGGAGCCGGTTTTTCCGGTTCTGCCGTTTTTTGTTCTATGATTGTTCCTCCCTGCGGCGGGCCTCCCGCGCCGCCAGGTACCGTCCCCTGTCGAGGACGATGCGGCGCGCCGCTTCCTCGCCGGAGTCGAAATCCCAGAACACCGCCTTGACGAAGCCGTGTTCCTCCATCCAGACCCCCTTTTGAAACAGGCCGAAGGGCAGCGGATTAACGCAGGAGCCGATATATTCTCCTATGGCGTAATCCTCCCACGCCTCCGTCAGGCGCAGAGCGATGAAGCAGTCGTCCGAGCCGGCGCACCGGCCCAGCAGCACCTGGCCCGAGGGGGACAGCCCGCATGGCTGAAAGCCCGAAAAGCCCTCTTCCCGCGGCGCATAGCCGCAGCCCTTCGCCAGCTCCCCGTTGGTCAGAAGCACCCATCGGATCTGCTTGTAAAAATCCGGACCGCGACCGTTTCCGGCTGTTGTTTCGTTCAAGGCAGCTCCTCCTGCGGTTTTTTTGAAAGGCTTTTAAAGGGTGGCGGACGGCCTTACTTTGCCGCCAGATTGACCAGCGCCCGGGCCATGATGCGGGCGTTGAGCCGCAGCTCGGAAAGGGGCAGATATTCGTCGGCCTGATGCATATTGTCCACGCTGTCTTCAAAGAGGCAGCCGAAGGAAACGCCGCCCGGGAAGGAACGGGCGTAGGTGCCGCCGCCGATACACATCGGCGCGCCGGTGCGTCCGGTCACCGTTTCGTAGGCATTGAGGAGTTTGGTCACCAGCTCGCTGGTGGGCTCGACATAGTGGGGGTTGGAATTGGTGGTAACGTACAGGCAGAGCACCTCCAGATTCTTCTGGAAGTGGTCGTAGATCACCTCATGATCCGCCCGGATGGGGTAGCGAATATCGAGGGTCGCTTCAAAGCCCTCCTCGTCCATTTGGAACATGCCCAGGTTCATGGTCAGCTCGCCGGAGATCTCGTCGCTGCAGGCGATGCCGGCGCTCTTGCCCCGGGTGTCCCCATGGGGAATGAGGCGCTTGAGCTCGGCCAGAGCCTTGATGGCGCCGGAACCGGCCAGCGGCAGGCCGTTGAGGATCTCCACCAGGGCGGTGATGGCGTTGTTGCCCTTTTCCGGATGGGCGGCATGGGCGCCGGTGCCGGTCACCTCAATGCGCAGGTCGCCGTTTTCTTCCATGGCGCACACCGCCTTCACGCCCAGAGCCCGGCCCGCTGCGGCGCAGACCGGCACCACGGCGGCGGGGGTCAGGCCGCGGACCACTGCCTCGGCGGTGGGGGCCACGATGTTGGGCCTCTCGCCGCCCCGGGCGCTGATGACCCTGGGCAGGGCCTCGCTGTCTTCGTAAGTGGCGGTCAGGCTCAGCCGCAGCATGCCCTTTTCGCCGTTGACCAGCGGATAATCCGCGTCGGGCGAAAAGACCAGGGTGGGCAGCTCCGCGTGCTGCTTGTAATAGGCGATATCCGCCGAGCCGCTCTCCTCGTCGCAGCCGAGGATCAGGCGCACCCGCTTGTCCAGCTCGATGCCGGCGTCCCGGATGGCCTTCATGGCGTAAAGGACGCTGATGGCCGGACCCTTGTCGTCCTGAGTGCCGCGGCCGTAGATGCGTTCGTTTTCGATCAGGCCCTCATAGGGCGGGCGGGTCCAGCCGTCGCCCTCGGGAACCACGTCCAGGTGGGCCAGCACGCCCAGCATCTCTTCTCCCTGACCCATCTCGATCCAGCCGACGTAATTGTCCAGGTTGACCGTGTCAAAGCCCAGGGCGGCACCCTGACGCAGAGCCTCTTCGAGCACCTGCACGCAGGGCTTTCCAAAGGGGGCGCCCTCCTCCGCAGGCAATTTTTTGGAGGGGATCCGGATCAGCGCCTGCAAATCCCGTATCATCGCTTCGTCGTTTGCGGCAAGGGCGGCTTCCAGTGCCGCCAGCTTTTCAGCACTTACGCTCATCGATCGTTTCATCCTTTCTTCTGGCCGGGAGCGGTCTTTTCGCAGGCGGCAGAATGTAAAAAATTTCATAGCTTCATTTTACCACAGCTCTCCGGCAAGAAACAGCATCAATGCGCATTCATTTAAACAGAAATCAGTTATCCTCCTGAACACAAAAAGAAAGCGGCAGATCCCGCTTTCTTTTTTGATCTGAATGAGCTTTTATGGATTGGCCGTCGTCACAGGACGGGAGCTGTTGTAGGGAGTGGCGCTGGGGTTTTCGCCGTTGATGGCGTCGCCGGCGTCCTTGATTCCGTTGCCGATGTCGTCCACCACGTCGCCGACGCCGTTGATCGTATCGCCCACAATATTGCCGCCGTTGTTGCCGTTATTGCCGTTGTTGTTTCCATTGGTACTGCCGTTGCTGCTACCGTCGCCATTGCTGCCGTTTTCACCGCTGTTTTTGAGCGCATCAACGTCTCCGCCTGCCTGCCGGACGCAGTCTTCCACCGCCTTAAGGATGGCGTTGGAGGTCATTGTGGCGCCGGATACGACTTCCACATTCAGGGTCTGCCCTTCAACAATGGCCTTGGGGATGGAATTGACCGGAGTTTCCCAGATGCCGTCCGTTTCCTGATGGCTGGTGACCTGCACCTGCTTAATGGCGCTCTCGGTGAAGATCACCTCCACCGTAACATCTCCGTTCATGCCCTTGGCAGAGGCGGAATAAGTGCCGGGTTGAAAGCTGGTAACGGCGTTGGGATTGCCGGGAACCATAGTAGCGGAGGGATTCCCGGACTCCGTTCCGCCCGGGACAGGGCTTGCCGAGGGAGATGTTCCGGGTCCGTTCGACGGAGAGGGGCTCGGATTGTTTTGGCCATTCGTGCAAGCTGTGGCCAACACCAGAAGCGCACACAGCGCCAGGCACAGGAACCAACCTTTTTTTCTTAGAAACATGGATCTTGTTCTCCTTCCGAGGTGATGAAAAATTCAAACTGAGACTGCGCCTCGGTAAACAGCATCTCCATCTTCTCTGCGGTCTATCCATGCCTCTTTTTCCAAAAAATTCCGAATCGTTTCTGAAATTCTTACCCCTTGCTTCCACTTTCGCCCCTTTGGGAAAGGAAAGAAATGTATTGCCTTCCCCATGCTTCCAGGCTTTCGAGCACTTTTCCAAAGGCCCCGCCGATCTCCGTCAGGGAGTATTCTACCCGGGGCGGTACTTCGGCATAGACCCTTCGCTCCACCAGGCCGTATTCTTCCAGCGCCCGCAGTTGCTTGGTTAGCGTCGCCTGTGTCAGATCGGGCATGCGCCGCTGCAGCTCTCCAAAGCGCAGCACCACCCCATCCAGATGATGAAGGATCAACAAAGACCATTTTCCTGAAAGTACCTTCTGCGCCGTCACATAGGGGCATTTTCCAAAAAGGTCTTCCTCAGCCGAAAGAATCTTTTTCTGTTCCAAGGGGTTCCTCCATTTCTATCATAAAGGATACTAACAATAAATAAGAATCGTACTTGTTTCTTTTCAGGAAAGCCAATAAAATGATTTTATCGAAATCTTCTTCCCTTTTCAAGCAAGAAAGGAGTCCTTGTCATGCAGGAAGTACTGAATTTTTTCCGGAATAACCCCACCTTCTATCTCGCTACCGTTGAAGGCGATCAGCCCCGCGTCCGCCCCTTTGGCGCTGTAGCGGATTTCGACGGCAAGCTGTACCTTATCACCGGAAACCGGAAAAAGGTCTATGACCAGCTGCTGAAAAACCCGAAAATTGAACTCTGCGGCATGGACGCTCAGGGCACCTGGCTGCGGGTTGAAGCCGAAGTAACCCTCGACGAGCGCCGCGAAGCCCGCACGGCTATGCTCGATCAGAATCCCTCTCTGCGCGATCTGTACAACGAGGATGACGGCGTTATGGCTGTATTTGCCCTCAAAAACGCCACTGCCACCTTTGCCTCCTTCACTTCCGAACCCAAAGTCGTAAAATTCTGAGCCTTTCGCTTTTCAAAGAGCGCCCTGCCGGCGCTCTTTTTTATGTTTGGCAAAAATAAGCCGGATTTTTTAATCAAAAATAAAAAATTTTAAAAAGGCCCCCCCAAATTTTCTTATTCCCGCCGAATTCTATAGCGAAAGGCAAAAACACAAAGCAGCAGGCTTCATGAAACTCCGTTTGCTGCATGAAGGACAAAAAAACGGGACTTCCAGAAAAGAAAGGATTATTGCAATGAAAAAACTGGTCGCACTGATGCTATCCGCGCTGACCGCTCTTGGTCTCGCCGCCTCTCTCGCCGCTACGACCTCCGTTTCCGTCAAAACCCCAACCACTAAGGCGGAGCTGGTTGAAGCGGAACGTTCTATTGAGTCTGCCAAAAAGCAGCTGCACAAGGATTACTACACCTACAAGAAGATGACGCATACTGAATACGAGACCCAGAAGGCTCAACTGGAGATCCAGGAGATCGACCTGGAAGAGATTGAGCTGGAGCTTTCCGCCGAAGCCGCGCTCAAGCTCCTGGGCGTCAAGAGCGACAAAAACCTGACTGAACTTGTCAAGCTGGAAAAGCAGTTGCTTGAGCTGGAGCGTCAGGAAGAAGAACTGAAGGTCCAGTATCGAACCGGTAAGATCACCCGCTCTGAGTACAAAAAGCAGCTCCGCGCCCTTGAAAAGTCTGAGGATGAGCTGGAAGATCAGGCCGAGCGTTACGAAAAAGCCCTCAAAAAGCTGTTGCGCGCTGCTACCGACAACCGCGTGGACGATCTGGACGACCTCTTTGAGAATGACCGCTACGACGACTGGTACGATGACGACGATCGCTAATGCTTTTCCCGTTCTATCTCCTTCTTGAAAAACAGAAAAAACCTGTGGCGCCCTCCGTAGGGAAGGCGCCACACTTTTTATTTTCGGACATGAATGCGTGAAACCATCCTTGCGTTTCAGATCCGCTTTGAGCTTCCTGCTTCCCGAAGCTGCTACCATGATCACCACAATGACGGCCGGAGCGAGCATTCCCCGCAGCATCAGCACCGTGAAGATCCCGCTGTCGTTTTCTCAATGGCTTATGATGGCAGCGGCGATCCAAAAAGCCCAGGTAGCCGCAAAGCAGATCAAATAAAGACGCACTGGCCTGTAAACATAGTGGTTTAACTTTTCTTCACCTCCGCAGAAGAAGTGTATATCACCAGTTCACTTTTCATTCCGTTGAGTTCAATGACATGATCGGCATCGGGCGTGCAGAACGCCTCAGTCTTTTTCCCGTCCCTTTCATAGGAAATGCTCGTTCCAATCCCCTTTGCAATGGCGGCAAAGGCCGTTCCCTCCGGCACACATATCCTTGAGGTTGCCGAGATCTGATTGATCTCCACTGAACTGCCCAAAGAACGACACAGGATATTCATATCCTGGCTGCAGTTGATCTCCACCATTCCTGAGACCTCCTCCAGGATCAGGCTGCTCATTTTTCCTTCCAGCTCAATGCTCTCGCAGGGCAGAGACCGCATCTCAATTTTTTCCGCATGGACGGCCAGTTCAATTTTTTTAATATACTGAACAGGAAGCTGCACGAATATCGTAACCGCTTCTTTTGCAACGGCTTCCGTCATACCGTTTCTACGACCCACGTCCACATCAATCCGGTTTTTGACATCGTCAATTTTCAGCTTGAAATCCTTCTGAAGAGTTACCAACGTGTTGGATGCAAGACGGACACGGATTTTTTCTCCATCATAGCCGGACAAAAGGAGCGTGCTTGCTCCACCGAGCTTCATATCGTAACACTTCGGACGGTCGATATCGTATTCCGTAACACTCTCATAAAGGTATTCTCTCTGCTCTTTCATGCTCTTTTCGTCGGACAGCAGTTCATCCATGGAAATGTGAAACAGCGCGGAAATCGCCATGATGTTTTCCACGTCGGGAATCCCTGTATCCGTTTCCCACTTTGTGATCGCCTGCCTGGAAACGCCGATCTTTTCCGCCAGCTTTTCCTGAGACATCTCCGCCTGCTTGCGGATCGTCCTGAGCTTCTCTGCGAACGTCATAGTTGAGCCCTCCTCTTCTTTGATAAGACGATAATAGAAAATTGGGCTTTGCAATACAAGAAAGAAAAGATGGCATCAGGGGAATTTTTGCTACTTTGCGTAGCATTTTATAATTATTTTGTACTTTGGGTTCCCAAAAAACAAGACTCCGCCGCTCCGGAACATGGGATCCTCTTCTTCCGGCTTTTCCCTGCTCTTTTTTTGCGCAAACGCTGCATGGTGTTTTTCTCTTTCCTGATTTCTCCAAAGGAAATTCCATTAAAAATCAGCGCAAACATTTGCGCAATTTTTTAAAACCTATTGTCAGAACCCTGCCGATTGGATAAAATATCTTTCAGAACGGTTCGTCGATGAAACTTTACGGGCCATCGTCTTTTTTTCAAAACAATTGCTGCGGAGGAACAAAAAATGGTTACTGGTTCTGTTGTCATTAAAAACAAGTCCGGCCTTCACGCCCGTCCCGCCAGCGTTTTCGTCAAGGAAACGCTCAAGTACAAATCCTCTATCACCATTGTCGTCAATGACAAGGAGTACAATGGAAAGTCTATTCTCGGCGTACTGGCCGCCTGCGTCAAAACCGGCACGGAGATCACCCTGCGCTGCGAAGGCCCCGACGAGCAGGAAGCCTTGGACGGCATGACCGCTCTGATCGAATCCGGTCTGGGCGAATAAGTTTTCCTTTCAAAAGCCGCAGACGATTACAGTCCGCCGCTTTCATCATCGTTTTTTAATTTCTGCGATTTCTGAGAAGAATAAGAAAGAGCCGCGCAGAGACATTGTTTCGTTCGCCGCTCTCTTTTCTTATTCCTTTTTTCCAAAGGAGGGAAATTTACCAATGCTCAAAGGAACCGGAGTTTCTTCCGGCATCGGCATGGCGCCGGTCGTTTTGCTGGTCAAACAGGAGATCGTCATCCCTGACGGCCCGGCAGCCGATCCCACGGCGGAAGCGGAAGCCTTCCGCAAAGCACACAGCCGGGTGATCGATGAAACCGACCAGCTCATGGAAAAGGCCAACGTCTCTATGGGCGCTGAGGAAGCGGCAATCTTTGAGGCCCACAAGATGATCCTGGAGGACCCCGAGCTGACCGCTCCCATTTACGCTGCCATCGAAGGCGGGGAAAACGCCGCTGCCGCCATCGAAGGCGCCATGATCTCTGTCATCGAGATATTTGAGGCCATGGACGACGACTATATGCGTGAGCGTGCCGCCGACATGCGGGATATTAAAGATCGCCTGCTGCGGGCCGTGCTCGGCATTGAGGAGAAGGATATTTCCAGTCTGCCGGAATCCTCCATCATTGCTGCGCATGACCTGACCCCTTCGGACACTGCCCGCATGGATAAGGCGCACGTGGCCGGCATCCTGACAGAGATCGGCGGCCGTACCTCCCATTCCGCCATCATGGCCCGCTCCATGGAGGTGCCGGCTGTGGTGGGCTGCGCCGACGTTCTTTCCCAGCTGAAGGAAGGGATGCTAATCGCCATCGACGGCGACGCCGGCACCGTAGAACTGGAGCCCAATGTGGCTCGTCAGGCGGAGCTTCGGGCTTTGCAGGCAGCGCAGGCCGAAGAAAAGGAAGCCCTGCATCTTTATCGGGACCGTCCTACAGTCACCAGCGACGGCCGCCATGTAGAAGCGGCCGCCAACATCGGCACGCCGGAGGAAGCCCTCAGGGCCTTTGAGTTGGGCGCAGAGACCATCGGTCTGTTCCGCTCGGAGTTCCTTTACATGGACCGCCAGGGCCTGCCCACCGAGGAGGAGCAATTTGAAGCCTACCGTCAAGCGGTCTGCGCCATGGAAGGCCGGCCGGTCATCGTCCGCACGCTGGATATCGGCGGCGACAAAAAGCTGCCGGCCCTTCCCCTGCCCGCGGAGGAAAACCCCTTCCTTGGATACCGCGCCATCCGTCTCTGCCTCGATCAGAAGAACCTGTTTTTGACCCAGCTTCGCGCCCTGCTTCGGGCCAGCGCCTTTGGAAAGCTGAGGATCATGTTCCCCATGATCTCCAGCCTGGAGGAGCTGCGCCGGGCCAAGGCTATACTTGAGGAAGCAAAGGCCGCTCTGCGGGCGGAAAACACCGCCTTTGACGAAGCGGTCGAGGTGGGTATCATGATTGAAATCCCCGCTGCAGCGCTGCTGGCGGACGCTTTTGCGAAGGAATGCGATTTCTTCTCCATTGGCACCAACGACCTGATCCAGTACACGGTAGCAGTCGACCGCGGAAACGAGCGGATCGCCTCGCTGTATTCTCAATATCATCCGGCCGTGCTGCGGCTCATCGATATGACCATCACAGCCGCCCATCGAAACGGCATCTTCTGCGGAATGTGCGGCGAAGCGGCCGGAGATCCCAAACTCATCCCGGTACTGCTGGGCATGGGGCTTGACGAGTTTTCCATGAGCGCCGGCTCCATCCTTTCCGCCCGCCGCCAAATTTGCGAGGCAGACAGCGCAGTCTGCGCCGCCCTTGCACAAGAGGTGCTTTCCCTCTCCACAGCGGAAGAAGTGAAAGCCCGCCTGGAGCAGTTCGGAAATTGAAGCTTCCCCTGGCTAAAAGAACCTATGCAGTTTCAGCCCTTGAGCGGACGGAAGGAGACTGGCTGAGGAAGGCTCTGTTCCGGCCGGCGAAGAAAAGGACGCCCTGCGGCGTCCTTTTTTCCATGACCTGCTTCCTCCCAATGGAGAAGCTCCCAAAGGCGGCCTGATCTTCCGGCGCAGGGAGCAGGACGGCTCCGGCGGCTATATTCCCTTTTCCGCAGAAAAGACCGGCGCATCCCTGAAAATCGGATGTCCGCCAGTCTTTTTTGTTTTGGCTGTCACAGCAGCCTTCCGCCTTCCACCCGGACCACTTTTCCCTCCGGACAGCCTTCGGGCAACTGGGTACAGGTCAAAAAGGTCTGACAGTTTGAAATGCTCTCCAAAAGCAGCTTCTGCCGGACGCCGTCCAGCTCGCTCATCACGTCGTCCAGGATCAGCACGGGCTTTTCGCCGGTCGTTTCCTCCATGGCGGCCAGCTCCGCCAGTTTGAGCGAAAGCGCCGCCGTCCGCTGCTGGCCCTGAGAGCCGAAGGTACGCACGTCCGCCCCGCCGATCGAAAGCATCAGATCGTCCCTGTGGGGCCCGCGGGCCGTCGAGCCCCGGCGGATGTCATCCTCCCGGCAGCCCTCAAGCCATTCCATCAGTTCCGCTCCGGAAAGATCCGGCTCATACGAGACCCGAAGCTCCTCTTTTCCGCCGGAGACCTTCCGATGCATCTCCGCCGCGAATCTGGCCACGGACTGCATGCAGGCGGCCCGGGCCTTGTGGATGGTCTCGCTATAGCGGCAAAGCTGTTCATCCCAGGCGGAAAGCTCTGCCTGAGAGGCCTGTTTCAAGGCGATTTCCTTGAGAAGGGCGTTTCTTTGAGCCAACGCCTTCTGGTAAGAGCTGAGGGCATAAAAATACGCAGGCCGGATCTGAGAAAGCAGAATGTCCAAAAACCGCCGCCGCTCTCCCGGCCCATCCTTGACGAGCCGCAGCTCTTCCGGCGAAAACATGACCGCGTTAAGGCATCCCATCAGCTCGCCCATCCGCGCAATGGGCGTGCCGTCGAGCCGTACCTGTTTTTTTCCTCCTTTGGGGATGCGCATTTCAATGCGCCGCTCCACCCCTTCCCGCTGCACATCACAGCGGACATAAGCTCCCGCCGTCTCCCAGCGGATCAGCTCGCCGTCCCTGGGCGTCCTGTGGCTACGGCCCGATGCGCACAGGTAAATTGCTTCCGCTGCGTTGGTCTTTCCCTGGGCGTTTTCTCCCAAAAGCACCGTAAGGCGCTCGTGCGGCCTGAGCTCGAGCACCTCATAATTGCGGTAATCCATCAGTTTGAGAAACGTTACCTTCATCCAAAACTCCAACAGCCAGCATTCGGCCGCCCGCTTTCGCTCCGGGCAGAAAAGGAATCAGAAGAAGATCATCGCCGCCACGCCAAAAAGCATCATCACCAGCCCCAGGCAGAAAAAGCTGATAGAAAATTTCCTGGGTCCTCCCTTTTCCTTGTTGTCATAAGCACGGAGCCATTCGTTGGAACCCAAAAGAATCATGCAGATACCAAGAACGATCTTAAGGGGAATCTGAACCTGCTTAGCAAAGATCACGCCGCCCAGCAAACAAATCAGAAGGACGATCATTAGGATATTGCTCAAGCTCCGGAAGGTACTGCTGCCCCATTCGTAATTGCGGGAGCCTGCCGATCCGTTTCCGAGATTTCTTCTGCTTTTCTGTGCCATCAGTCTTTTCTCCCCTTCTTATGCAAAAATACGGACCGGAAGCACCAGATACAGCCAGGCGTCCCCCGATACAGGGCGGATGACACAGGGCGTAACGTTGGTATTGAACTCCATCAGCAGCTCATCCGTGCCCAGCACCTTCAAAACATCCGTCATAAACTTGGCGTTGAAAGCGATCTCCAGCTCGCCGCCGGTAAGGTGAATGGGCACTTCTTCCACCACGTTGCCGATCTCGCTGTTGGAAGAAACGGTAATGGCGTCGTAGCCTATGGCAAAGCGTACCAGATTGTTTTTATTTTCCCTCGCCATCAGGGACGCACGATCAATGGCAGCCTGAAGATCCGAGCGGCTGACCTGAACAGTAGAGAGCTTTTCCGTGGGAATGATCTTTCGGTACTTCATATATTCACCGGAAAGAAGCACCGTCGTTACCTTGGTGTGACCCACGTCAAAAAGTGCGCCGGTGTGGGAAAGGGTCACCGCCACATCTCCCTCATCGCCAAGGATTTGCTTGACGGCGTCGAGAGAGCCCGAGGGCACCACGGCATCCATATCGCTTTCGGCAAAGCATGGCTCGCTCCGCACCGCAAGGCGGTAGCCGTCCAGACCCACCACGTTAAGAACGCCGTCCCGGATCTCCAGATATCCGCCGGTCAGGATGGGCCGGGATTCATCCGAGGAGGTGGCGAACAGGGTCTGACCGATCATGGAGCGGAAAACGCTCTGCGGCAGGGTGAATTTTCCCTTGGGCGGCAGCGGAGGCATTTCCGGAAACTCCGTCGGATCTATGATCTGAAGGCTGGTCTTGGACTTGCCGCAGCGGATGACGACAGAGGCGTTATCCTCCTTGCGTTCGATCTCCACCGTGCCTTCCGGCAGGCGGCGGACGATTTCACCCACCAGCTTGCCCGGCAACAGCACCACGCCGGGAAGCTCCACCTCCGCCGGGGTGATGGTCTCAATTTGCAAAGCGCTGTCCGTGCACACCAGGCGAAGCTGGCTCAGCTGCACGTTTGCCTCGATCAAAATACCCTCAAGGAGCGGAGAAGTCGCCCGATTTGGCAGAGCCTTCTGCGCAGTAGTGATGGCGGCTTGGAAGTCGCTCTTTTCAATTTTAAATTTCATTCTCAATTCCTCCGGTTTGGACACGTTCGTAGATATAGCCGTTTTTAGCGCTTCCGTCTTTTTTTCGCCGGCGAAAACGAATCGCGAGCCGTTTTTCCGCTTTCTTCGCCGCTAATTTCCCATTATGATTTTTATTATACGTGCTCTTGAAAAGGGTTGCAAGGAAATTTGTGCTGTAAAGTCTTTCCCAAAAGAAGGCGGAGCGCCCTTTTCAGGCGCTTCTTTTTCAGACTTTTTTAATTTTTCGAGATTATTTTGCCAAAGCCTCTTCCGCTGCCTTCGCGCCGCAGTAGCGTCCAAAAGTCATGAAGAAGAAAAGCGAACCATGGAAATGAGGATAGGTAACCGACAGCAACTGGCCGGTAGCGATCTCTCTATCGCTGTCGTGAAATATATTAATGGGGTATATCCATTTCCATGCTTTGGGTAGCCCGATTCATTCTTTTGAAGGGAGGGATCGTTTCAAGCAGGCTGGTTATCGTTTTTTATAGTAGTGTTGTTGGGTGTGTAAAATTTTGGGGTTGGAAAAATGCTGGGGGATAGGTGTTGTACGTTTCATAGTGAGTAGCAGTAGTAGTAGTAGGGGTTGGGGAAATTGGGGATAACTGGGACAAATGGTTAAATTACTGAATGTAAGGGTGTGTATGGGGCTGTGAAACCCATGTGGAAAAGCCTTTTGGAAAGTTTCTGTTTTCCACAGTTTTGAAAAGAGTGGTAATTATCCACAGAACTTATCCACAGCATGTGTATAACTTTAAAAAAATGCTGTAAAAAGATCCGTTCAAAGGAAAATTTAGAAAATATGAAAACTTCGCGGCACATTTCAGAAGGAAGATTTCCAAATGCGCCGCGAAGAAAGGGAAACTATGGGTTATTCTTTGATCCGCTTTTTCAAGTCTTCCACTATTGTGCGGATTTCCGGGTCTTTTTGAATGTCGCCGGCAATCTTTTCGATACCATGCATGACGGTGGTATGATCCCGGCCGCCGAACGCTTCGCCGATGCGGGGATACGACATGCCGAGAATTTCCCGGACCAGGTACATGGCGATCTGCCGGGGAAAGGCCACTTCACGGTTGCGGCGCTTAGAGGAAAAGTCTTCAATGGAGATTTTATAGCGTTCCGCCACCACCTGCTGAATCAGTTCGACGTTGATGGTACGGGTTTTGACGTCTGGATAAAAGTCTTTCAGGGCTTCGGCGGCCAGCGCTTCGGTGATGGGCTGGCCGGTCAGTTCTGAAAGAGCCATGACGCGGGTAAGAGATCCTTCCAGTTCGCGGATGTTGCTTTCGACCCGGGAAGCGATGAAATGGAGGACATCGCTCGATACGTCGAGATTTTCGTTGATTGCCTTGTTTTGAAGAATCGCGACGCGGGTCTCGTGATCCGGAGGCTGAATATCGGCGATCAGGCCCCATTCAAAACGGCTCCGCAGCCGTTCTTCCAGGGTAGGAATCTCTTTCGGGGGCTTATCGGAGGAAATGACGATCTGTTTCTGCGCATCGTACAGTGCATTGAAGGTATGGAAAAATTCTTCCTGCGTTCCTTCTTTGTTGGAGATAAACTGGATGTCGTCCACCATCAGAATATCCACGCCCCGGTAACGGGCGCGAAATTCTTCGTTTTTGTCGTTTCGGATCGCTGAAATCAGTTCGGTGGTGAATTTTTCGCTGGTCACGTACATGATCTTGGCTTCCGGACGGGTAATAGAGACGAAGTTTCCGATGGCGTGCATCAAGTGGGTTTTTCCAAGCCCCACGCCGCCATAGATAAACAGCGGATTGTAGCTGCGGCCCGGATTATTGGCCACAGCCTGCGCTGCCGCATGGGCAAAGCGGTTGGAGGAACCGATGACGAAAGTGTCAAAGGTATATTTGGGATTCAGCGTGATGATGCCGCTGCCTGGGGCCGCCTCGTAGTCTGCCCGCTCTGCAGGCAGGATGAAGCGCACGCTGTAATCGCGGCCTGTTGCCTGGCGAATCGCTTCTTCGAACGTGCGAGCATAGCGTTCTTCAAGCATGACGCGGTTTTCCATGATGCGGGTTTCAAGAACCAGTGTATTATTCTGCAAAGCGACAGGCGAAAGGGATTCAACCATTCCGATATAAGACGCTCTGGAAACTGTGCTTTCGAGCACGGGAAGCGTCAATTCCCAGATTCGTTTGACGGCATTGTCCATGAGATTCCTCCTCATCCTTTGTAAAAAAGGGAATTTTGCACAACTTATCCACAGGCTGTGCACAACTTTTGGGGATTTTGTGGATAACCTGAATGATGCCGCAAATCCAGGCAGCAGCAGGCTTGCGAGAATGTGTTTCTCCTAAAACGGCGAGGACAGCAGCAGTTTTCCCCAATTTCTTCCTCCTGTGGAAAAGCGGGGTTGTTGATAACATCATAGGAGAGAAAAAGCTGAAGAAAGTGCCACATCTGCTTGAAAAACCACAAGGTGGAAAAATTTTTGGCGAAAAAAGGAGGTCTGACGGACAATTGTGGTTTTATTTCGACAGAAACCCAATATTTTGTGCCGCGTAAAAAACAGCGCTTTCAATCATCAATTCAGTTTTCATCATAGCAAAAAAAAAAAGCAAAAACAATATTTTATCCACAGAACTGTGGATAAAATCAACCGCCTTGACAGCGTTTCTTTCCTCAATTATAATGAGATAGCGTATATTGGACGTAGTATCTTATCATGGGAAACTGTGGGGCATGACGTCTGTACGCCGGGGCGTTTTTTCCGCGCTTCGTGATTGCAGCGAGCCTTCCGGACAGGGGCGCTTCTCGCGTTCTTTGCGCCGGTCCATTCTCAAAAATTCAGAACAGAAGAGAGGTGCAACGCAATGCTTCAGACCTACCAGCCCAAGAAGAGGCAGAGGAAAAAGGTACACGGCTTTCGTCAGAGGATGAAGACGCCCAACGGCCGCAATGTCATCCGCCGCCGCCGCGCCAAGGGCCGCAAGTCCCTGACCGTGTAAGGACGGTCAGGCAAACTTTCGCGTTGAACCCTGCGATGAAACGGAGAAAAATAAAAACAGAGGCTGCCGGGCGGGTGCGACCGTGACTGCGTCCTCCCGTCCCGTCTGTGCCTTTGTCCTTTTTTTAGGTTTTTCACAAAACGATCCGGGGTGAAACACGTGAACCGAACTTATTCGCTCAAGAGAAACAAAGAATTCCAGCGCGTCTATCGAACGGGGAGATCCTGCGGTTCCCGCACAATCGTCCTGATCCATACCCGTGCTCGGCACGGATCCGTGCGGGTAGGATTTTCCGTCAGTAAGAAGGTGGGCAACGCCGTGACCAGAAACCGCGTCAAGCGGCGGATGCGGGAGGCGTTTTCCAAACTCCTGCCTTCTGTAAAAAAGGGATACAGTCTGATCTTTATCGCCCGGGAAAGCGCCGCGGAGGAATCCTATCAGAATTTGAGCAAAACGATTTCTTATCTGTTGAGAAAAAACGGTTTGCTGGAGGAGAAAAGTTCCAGCCATTCGGCCCCTGGGGTCGTTCGGGCCGCCTCGTCTGTTCCAGATGCGCAGAGAGCAAAAAAATCCTTTTCCTCTGCTGAAAAAGAGAGGGAAAGGACGCTGCGCCAGACCGGCCAAATGAATGGGAAAATAGAAAGCGGATGGGAAGCAAGGGGAAGGATACAGTGAAACGATTCTTCGTCGCTCCCATACGGTTTTACCAGAAGCACATCTCGCCCAACAAGCCGCCCTGCTGCCGGTTTCGTCCGACATGCTCCGTCTACGCGATCGAGGCGATTGAAAAGCACGGTGCACTCAAGGGCCTTTTTTTAGCTCTGTGGCGCATTCTGCGCTGCAATCCCCTGTGCAGAGGAGGCTATGATCCCGTCCCACCGAAGGGAAGATGGCGTCCTGTACGGATAGTGCGCCTCAAAACAGTTCAAAAAAGTGGGCTTCGGGGCAAAAGGCACAGCGAGGTGTTGAGGTAGACGGCAGAAACAGGTTCGTTTTTCCTGGGTAGGCCACCTGCCCAGGGAAGAATCTCTTTTTGTGGTCTGCCTTTTGAACAGGAGAAGTCCTGCGACCGCTTCCGGGCGGCGCGATCCTTAAAGGAGGACCCCCTTTGTTTGATTCACTAGGAAGACTCGTTTACATGCTCATGATGCAGTTTAACAACATCATGGGCGGCAATTCCGTTTTGACCGTAGTGGTTTTTACAATCCTTCTCAGACTCGTGATGTCCCCTTTTGACATCATTTCCCGCAAGGCCATGCAGAAGCAGACGGCCGCACAGCCCTATATCGCCAGGATCCAGAAGCGCTACGCCGGCAATCCTCAGGTGATGCAGAAAAAGCTCAGCGAGTTCAACAAAAAGCACGGCATCAGCATGGTGAAGGGCTGCCTGCCGCTTTTGATCACCTGGCCGCTGTTCATTGTCTTCCTCGATGCGATGAACTACTGGGGCTATGTTTCCAACATCAACATTTTCCTGCAGGCGCAGGCTGGCAATTATGACATCACCGCCAACAGCTGGCTGTGGATCAACAATATCTGGTCTGCGGACAGCGGATTGGCGCCCGTGGTGCTTTCCGCAGAAAAATTTGCCGCCATTCCCTTTGATAAGCTCGCCAGCTTCTTTGATGCGGCGACGCTGGAGACTGTGAAAAACGCCGCGGCCAACGGCGGCGCAATTTATACTGAAGTGATGGCTCCGGTGACTGCGCAGTACGCGGGCGTGGCCAACGGCTGGTTTATCCTGCCGCTGATCTCCGGCGCATCGGTCATTCTTCAGACCTACGTGACGCAGGGCCGCAGGAAAAAGGACGAAAAGGGAAATCCCATTCCCAACCAGCCCGGCGGCGGCATGGGTATGAGCATTTTCATGGCGGTGTTCTCGGCATGGATTTGCCTGAGCTACAACTCCATGTTTTCTATGTACTGGCTTACCAGCAACGCTTTCGCGATCCTGTTGCAGCTGGTGCTCAAGAAGATCTACCCGGCCAGCTCCTACGTTTTTGAAGGGGAGGCTGAATTGCAATGAGTGAATTTGTCCCGCGTAGTATTGAATCGAAGGGAAAGTCCATCGACGAGGCTATTTTCCGCGGCCTGCAGGAGATGGGAGTCTCTATTGATGAAGTGACTATCGTCACGCTTCAGGAAGGAAGTAAGGGGATTCTCGGTATCGGAGCCAAACCCTATATTATCCGTCTGACCACCAAGCCGGTAGATCTTTCGGCGCTGGAAGAAAAGCGCAGGAGTGAGCGGGCTGCAGCCCGCAGCGAGCGCGCGGAGCGTTCCCGCCGGGAGAAGGGGGACCGTCCCCAGCGGGGGGAAAAGCCACGCCGGGAGGAACGCTCGCAGCCCGCAGCTGGCGAAGAAAGGGAGATTTGTGGCTCCGAAGGGATGCTGGCCGCTGCCGAAGCGGATTCCCGGCAGCCTGCCTGCGAAGAGGAGCTGATTGTCCCGCAGGCTGAAGAGCAGCGCGGGGAAAGGGAGGAAGAAAACACTGCCCCCGCTCGCAGGAGCGATCGTCCCGAGCGGAGCCGTTCCCGCAACCGCAACCGCAGCCGCGAGAGGGAACGGGTGATTCCCCCTGACACGACGGAATATATTTCCTATGTGGCGGGCGAGACGGAGTGCCCCGGCGCTGATTTTCTGACTGGTGTTCTGGAGCGGATGGGCGTGGACAGTAGCATTGGTTTTGCCGACACGGAGGCAGCGCTGAAATTCCGCATTGATAGCGACACTATGGGTATCCTGATCGGGCATCGTGGGGAGACCCTTGATGCATTGCAGTATTTGACCGGCCTGGTGGTGAACCGGGATCGGGAAGAATACCGCCGCGTTGTGCTCGACACGGAAAATTATCGCAACAAGCGGGAAGATACTTTGATCCGGCTTGCCCGCAAGTTGGCGGGTCAGGTTCGTGCCAGCGGCCAGCCCATTGTGCTGGAACCGATGAATCCCTATGAGCGCAGAGTGCTGCATGCGACGCTGCAAAACAATCCTTATGTGGAAACGCACAGCGAAGGTGAAGAACCCAACCGCTGCGTTGTGATCTCTCCCAAGCAGTGATTCAGAGGATGGGCAAAAGCTTTTGAACAAGCGGGTTTGACGGAAAAGAAGAAGCTCCTGGAAATGAATTTCGGGGGCTTTTTTTATGTATGAAAATCTACTGAAAAATCGAAAAGAAGGTGGAAAAGTCGATCCTGCGTGAAAGATAAAACGTTAGAAAGAGTAGGATGCGCAGAAGAGCTGCCTTTTGGGGACTCTTCTAAAACTGTTTAATATTTTTGAAAGATAATTTTTTGTTTGAAGGTATTTTGAAAAAATTGAAGGTTTTCTTATGACAATATGTTTGAAATTCAATAGGGGATAGGAAGGTAGAGATAATATATTGATTTGTTAATTTAATATCAATATACGTTTTATAAGTTTTGCTTTGTCGTTAAAATCGGTGGAAAAGTGAATCGATCTGTGGATAACTTTGTGGAAAAGCTGGAAAGAGTTTGTGGATAAAAGCTATAGAAACAGAAATTGGGAAATGTGATATCAAAAGAAAAGACCCTTTGCATCCTGCAAAGGGTCTTTTTTCGTCGGGCTGCTTAATGCTGTGCAAAATCATCCCGGCTAAGAAAATCGTAGAGCTGTTCTAATTGATCGCGGGAATAATATTCGATGACGATCTTGCCATGCTTTTCGTTGCCCTGAAGCAAGACTTTTGTACCAAGGGCGCCCTGCAGAGCATTTTGCACGTCATATAGTTCTGGTGCAAGGCGATGGGGCTTGCGTTCTGCAGCAGGACGGTTATTTTGTTCGGCAAGCGCTTTGCACAGTGCTTCTGTCTGACGGACAGACAGCGCTTTTTCACGAATCTCTTTAGCAGCCTGCAATTGCAATGCTGCGTTGGGCAGACCGGCAAGGCAGCGGCCATGTCCGGCAGAAAGCTCGCCGGAACGAAGCAGAGAAAGGATTTCCTCCGGAAGATTCAGCAGGCGCAGCGCATTGGCAACGGCCGGGCGGCTGCGGCCAATACGTTCGGCCACTTCTTCCTGCGTCAGATCGTGCTGCTGCATCAGCAGGCGGATGCCGGCAGCTTCTTCAATGGGATTGAGGTCGGCCCGCTGAAGGTTTTCGATTAGAGAGACCTCCATCAGAGATTTATCATCATATTTCCGGATCAGTGCGGGAACGGTCCGCAGCCCGGCCATGCGTGCGGCACGCCAGCGGCGTTCTCCCGCGACAATAAAATAACGGTCTCCGTTTTTTCGTAGAATCAGGGGCTGAATGATGCCGGTCTGACGGATGGAAGCAGCCAGTTCCTGCAGCCGTTCGGGATCAAAATCCTTACGGGCCTGCTCTCGGTTTGGATCGATCTGCTCGATGGCAATCTCTGTGACGCTGCCCTGTTGTTCTTCTTTTTCAATTTCTGCATTTTGATTCCACAGGGCATCTAGTCCACGCCCCAGACCCTTTTTCTGCGTAGGTTTTGCCATGATTACAGACCTCCGTTATCTTTGAGCACTTCTTCTGCCAGAGAAGTATAGGCTTTTGCCCCTGCGCTGCTGGGCGAATAGACAATGATCGGCTGACCATAGCTGGGGGCCTCACCCAATCGGATCGTGCGGGGCACAACTGTGCGGTATACTTTGGAATGGAAGAATTTTTTGACTTCTTCAACTACTTGATTGGATAGATTTGTCCGCATATCGAACATTGTCAGAAGGACCCCTTCCACTTCCAACCCCGGATTGAGGTGTTTTTTGACCTGTTGTACGGTATTCATCAATTGGCTGAGTCCCTCCAGAGCAAAATATTCGCATTGGATGGGGACGATTAGACTCTGTGCGGCGGTCAATGCGTTGAGCGTCAAAAGGCCGAGGGAAGGTGGACAGTCGATCAGGATAAAGTCATAATGTCTCTGGATCGGCTCAAGGACATGTAGAAGGATTTGTTCGCGGGCCAGCAAGCCAACCATTTCCACTTCTGCGCCGGCAAGGGCAATGCTGCCTGGCATCATGTCCAGGTTTTCATATGTTGTAGGCGCGATTACCTCTTCTGCTGGGACTCCGCTGATAAGGGCTTCGTAGATGGAAGGTTCCTGATCTTTTTCCAGACCCAGGCCGCTGGTGGAGTTTCCCTGCGGATCCAAATCGATCAGTAAGACTTGTTTGCCTTGGGCTGCCAGACAGGCGCTGAGATTGATCGATGTGGTGGTTTTTCCCACTCCGCCTTTCTGGTTGGCGATTGCAATGATTTTTCCCATGACAGAACCTCCCATATGGTTTCAAATAAATCTCTTGTCTTATTATAGCGAATTGGGAGCGGATGGTACAGTGGTTTTTCCTGTTTCATGTGAAACAAAAAGGAAGGAGGGCGGAAACCGATGTTTCACGTGAAACACCGATAGTGCTAAATTTTTCTTGAATCCATATAGCAATATGGTGTATCATAAAAAAAGAGCGCATTGGAAAAGCGCAAAATTTGAATTTAATCATGCGGAATACCGCGGGAGGAAACAACATGGCACAGGTTACCAAAGATATGACCATCATGGAAGCAATCGAGATCGACGAAGGGATCGCTGACAGCCTTTTTGAAATGGGCATGCACTGCCTTGGCTGCGCGATGGCTTCCGGTGAAACGCTGGCCCAGGCGGCGGAAGCCCATGGGCATAATCCTGACGAACTGATCAATAAGATCAACACCTACCTGGCCAGCAAATAAGCGGGCGCAACAAAAAGAGAGTGGATTTTCCGCTCTTTTTTTGTTTTGAAAAATAAATACAAAAATAATGGAATTTTTTTAAAAAACTATTGAAATAGCATCGAAATGGTGGTAACATATAGTCAGAAAATCAAAAGACAAAAAATCAAAGTAAAATAGCAGCAAAAACAGCGGAAAATGAACCCACGGCTGTTTGGAAGGAGGGGATTCCATTGTACCAAGTAGAAGCACAATCCATTTTTGCGGGATCTCCTGAAGAAATTCGATAGAGGACGCAAAACGCGCCGAAGATCCAGCATCAAAGAAAACGATAGATCAGGAGATCACGCAGAGCCAGTCCGAAATGAACATGCAGGAACGCACGGGATTCATTATCAGGAGCAAAGCTCCGGCAGAGCCGGATCGACCCAAAGATCTGTCAGAACAGTAAAACGTCGAAACCGCTGGACGAGAAGAAATTCGTCGGCAGGTGAAGAAGAAGGCAGGATCTTAACCGATCGCTTATTGTGAAAAATTCCTGACGAAGGAATTCCCACGGAACAAGGACTGGCAGAAAAACCGGAGGCATCACTTTGAAAGCGATGTCATCAGATGATTGAATCGTCAAAATCATTGCGGGGGAGCGGAGAAATACCGCTCCTTTTTTATTGCAGGCAGTACACGACAAAAAAAGAAAGGCCGTTCTGCAGAACGGCCTTTTTGAATGGAAAAGAAGATCGGGATCCGGAAAAATCAGGTGTCGCTTTCCGGTTTGGCGGAAGAAACCGGCAGAGTATTCTCCTCAGCCGAAACAGCATCAGCAGGCACATTTTCGGGAATTTCAGCGGAGGTGTCGTCTTCATGCTCTGTCATGCAGGCGGCCACCACCTTCAGGCCCTCTGCCACATGCATGAGCTTGACGCCCTGGGTATGACGGGAGACCTCGCGGATCTCGCCCACATGCATGCGGATAATCGTGCCGTCGTCGCGGATCAGCATCACATCTTCGTCGCCATTGATTACGTGCAGCGCACAAAGCAGACCGGTCTTTTCTGTAATCATCATAGCCGCTACGCCCTTGCCGCCACGGTTCTGCCGGCGGTATTCGATCTCAGGGGTGCGCTTACCCATGCCCAGTTCGGAAATGGCAAGCACCTGCTGACCGGGCGCAATCTTTTCCAGAGAAACCACTTCATCGCCCTCTTCCAGCGCGATGGCCCGAACGCCGGTGGCAGTGCGGCCCAAAGCGCGGACATCGTCCTCCGGGAAACGGATGCACTTGCCCATACGGCTTGCCACCAGGAAATCATCCTGGCCGGAGGAGACCTGCACAGAGATCAGCTCGTCGTCCTCCCGGAGGTTGACGGCGATCAGACCACCCTTTCGGATATTTTCAAAACTGGAAAGATCTGTCTTCTTAATCACGCCGCCCTTGGTGCACATCACCAAATATTGTCCGTCTTCTGTGGCGGGGAAGACATTGGTCACTTTTTCACCATGGGCCAGCTGCAAAAGGTTTACAATAGCAGTCCCTTTGGCCATGCGGCTTGCTTCGGGGATCTGGTAGCATTTGATCGTAAAAACCCTGCCGCGATTCGTAAAGAACAGCAGAGACGAATGGGTACTAGTAACGAACAAATGTTCTATAAAATCCTCTTCGCGGATGGCCGCCGCCGCCACGCCCTTACCGCCGCGGTGCTGCATGCGGTAGGTATCGGCAGGGGTACGCTTGATGTAACCGAAATGGGTCATGGTAACGGCCATGGCCTCTTCTTCGATCAAATCCTCAAAATCGATTTCGTCGAAAGTAGAGGTGATTTCGGTGCGGCGCTCATCGTTGTATTTGGCCTTAATCTCCAGCATTTCGTCCCTGATGATACCCCAGACCTTCGCTTCGTCGGCCAGAACGGAACGGAGATATTCGATCGTTTTTTGCAGCTCGGCATATTCTGCTTCCAGGCGGTCCCGTTCCAGGCCGACCAGGCGCTGCAGGCGCATGTCAAGAATGGCCTGGGTCTGTTTGTCAGAAAGGCCGAACCGCTCGGTCAGGCGGGCGCGGGCTTCCTGGGCATTCTGGCTCGAACGGATGATGCGGACCACTTCGTCGATGTGATCCAGAGCAATCAGCAGACCCTCAAGAATATGGGCCCGCGCTTCGGCCTTGGCAAGGTCATAGCGGGTGCGCCGGATGATGACCTCTTTTTGATGGTCGAGATAATGGCGGATCAGCTGATGAAGAGAAAGCACCTTGGGCTCGCCGTCCACCAGCGCGATGGAGATCACGCCGAAGGTGTCCTGAAGCTGAGTGTGCTTGAAGAGCGTGTTAAGCACCACCGAGGCATTGACGTCCTTTTTCAGCTCGATGACAATGCGCAGTCCGTCGCGGCCCGATTCATCCCGCAGGTCGCTGATGCCCTCCACCTTTTTTTCGTGGACCAGATCAGCGATCTTGGACACCAGGTTAGCCTTGTTAACCTGATAGGGGATCTCGGTCACCACGATGCGGGAGCGGTTCTGGCTCATGGCCTCGATCTCGGTTCGGGCGCGGACCACGATGCGGCCGCGGCCGGTGCGGTAGGCCTCCCGAATGCCGCTGCGGCCCATGATGATGCCGCCGGTGGGGAAATCCGGGCCGGGAATGATCTCGATCAGCTCTTCGGTGGTGATGTCAGGATTGTCGATCATGGCGACGCAGGCGTCAATGCATTCGCCCAGATTATGCGGCGGAATGTTGGTAGCCATGCCGACGGCAATGCCGCCGCTGCCGTTGACCAGCAGGTTCGGATAGCGGGAGGGCATGACGGTGGGCTGAGTCAGCGTCTCGTCAAAGTTCGGATAAAAGTCTACGGTATCCTTGTCCAGATCCCGCATCATCTCGGCGGACAGCTTCGACAGACGCGCCTCGGTGTAACGCATGGCGGCGGCGCCGTCGCCGTCGACCGAGCCGAAATTGCCGTGGCCCTCCACGAGGGGATAACGGGTGGAAAAATCCTGCGCCAGGCGCACCATTGCATCGTAAACCGAAGCATCGCCATGGGGATGGTATTTGCCCAGACAGTCGCCGACGATACGGGCGGATTTTCGGAAGGGCTTGTCGGGCCACATGCCCAGTTCCGCCATGGAGTAAAGGATGCGGCGGTGAACGGGCTTGAGCCCGTCGCGCACGTCAGGCAGGGCGCGGTTGATGATGACGGCCATAGAGTAAGAGATGAAGGACTTTTTCATCTCATGCTCCAGATCGATGGGCATCAGCCGCGTGCCCTGAGGAGTGCCGTTCGTATCAGACATAGTCGTACCTCATTTCAGAAGGGTAAAGGAGAAAATTTGGAAAGTGCAGATCGCAGAAGGACCGGAAGGCCGCGCGGGATTTCAGAGCCCTTGTTCCGGTTCGCAGCCCAGCCTTGATTCCGGCTTGCGGGCTTCCGCGTGCCCTGCAGGGATATGCCCGCAAACGGAGAAAACCGGAGGTTTTCATACAGAACAGTTCCCGCCGCCCGGGAGCCTTGAAAAGGCGAGGGACAGGAACTGGCGACCCGCTCAAAAGCCTTTGCTTTTGGGTGGAAGCCGTTTCTTCCCAAACTTGATTCCGGCTCCGGGGCTTTGCCCCGGAAGGGATGCTTTGCGCAGCAAAGCACACACTGCGCAAAATACCAGCCGCGCCAACGGCGCAGGTATTTTGCGAAATTCTCGCAGAAATCCTTTTAGGATTTCTGCGAATCATTAGATATCCAGATCCGCCACCAGCTTCGCGTTCTGCTCGATAAACTCCCTGCGGGGATCCACCTTGTCCCCCATCAGAATGGTCATGATCTCGTCGGCAGCCACTGCGTCTTCCACGGACACCCGGTACATCGTGCGGTTGTCGGGGTCCATGGTGGTCTCCCAGAGCTGATCCGGGTTCATTTCACCCAAGCCTTTGTAGCGCTGGATCTCCGGCTTGCTGTCCCGTCCCCACTGGTCAAGAAGCAGCTGAAGCTCGTCGTCGGAGAAAACATAGGCCTCGTTGTTGCCTTTTTTGACCTTGAAAAGGGGCGGCTGCGCGATGTAGACATAACCCTGCTCGATCAGCGGCCGCATATAGCGGTAGAAGAAGGTCAAAAGCAGGATACGGATATGGGAGCCGTCCACATCCGCATCGGTCATGCAAATGATCTTGTGGTAGCGGAGCTTTTCGACGTTGAATTCTTCGCCAATGCCGGCGCCGAAGGCCGTGACCATGTTCTTGATTTCGTTGTTGGCAAGGATGCGGTCAAGGCGGGTTTTTTCAACGTTGAGGATCTTGCCGCGCAGAGGCAGAATGGCCTGGATCCGCTTGTCGCGGCCCATTTTGGCCGAGCCGCCAGCCGAGTCGCCCTCCACCAGGTAGATCTCGCACTGAGAGGCGTCTTTTTCCGAGCAATCAGCCAGCTTTCCCGGCAGGGCTGCATATTCGAGCACGCTCTTCCTGCGAGTCAGTTCCCGGGCCTTTCTGGCCGCCTCACGGGCACGGCTGGCCTGCATGCATTTGTCGATGATCACCCGGGCCACGGCGGGATTCTCCTCAAGGAAATCCGTCAGTCCGTCGGCGACAATGGAGTCGGTCAGGGTGCGCATTTCGGAGTTGCCCAGCTTGGTCTTGGTCTGGCCCTCAAACTGGGGATCGGTCAGCTTGACCGAAATGATGGCCGCAAGGCCCTCGCGCACGTCCTCGCCGGAAAGCTTGGCGTCCGCCTCTTTGAGGAATTTGTACTTGAGGCCGTAGGCGTTGATGACGCGGGTCAGCGCCGACTTGAAGCCCATCAGATGGGTGCCGCCCTCGTGGGTATTGATGTTGTTGGCGTAGGAGAGGATGTTTTCCTGATAACCGTCGTTGTACTGCATCGCCACTTCCACGATGGAATTGTCCTTTTCCACAGAAAAGTAGATCGGCGGATCGTTGAGCAGCTCCTTGTTTTTGTTGAGGTACTGCACGAAGGAAACGATGCCGCCCTCGTAGTGAAAGACCTTGTGCTCGCCGGTGCGCTCGTCGTCAACGGTGATGGAAATGCCCTTATTCAAAAAGGCCATTTCCCGCATCCGGCTGACGATGGTCTCCAGAGAGAACTCCACGGTTTCAAAGATCTCCGGGTCGGGGGTAAAGGTGATGGTGGTGCCGGTGTCTTCCGCATCTCCGATGATCTCAAGGGGGGTCACCACGTCGCCGCGGGAAAAGGTCATGCGGTAAATATGACCCTCGCGGCGTACCTCTGCAATCAGGCTGGTGGAAAGGGCGTTAACCACCGATACGCCCACGCCGTGCAGGCCGCCGGAAATCTTATAGCCCTCGCTGCCGAACTTTCCGCCGGCATGGAGTACAGTCAGGGCAATCTCCAGGGCGGATTTGCCCATGGTGGGATGCAGGTCGACGGGGATGCCGCGGCCATTGTCCCAAACGGAAAGAGAGCCGTCCTGACGGATGGTAATGCGGATGGCGGAGCAGAAGCCGGCCAGCGCTTCGTCGATAGAGTTGTCAACAATCTCGGTCACCAGATGATGCAGGCCGCGGGAATCCGTGGAGCCGATGTACATGCCGGGACGGACGCGCACAGCCTCGAGCCCTTCGAGGACCTTGATGTCCGCGGCGTTGTAATGGGCGCTATGGCCGTTGACAGGAATGGTGTTGTCACTCATAGGAGTCAGTCCTTTCTGGAATACCAGTCCGTGAGCCCGAAGGCACGGAAAAAAGTAGTAAATAAAAAATGGAAACACAAGAAAAAACCGCCGGCAGCTCAGCGGCGCAGCACTCCCTGAAAATTGGAGCGCTTGAGCAGCGTCGCTGAGGAGATGGGAGATTCGTAGACCGTCTCCTGGCCGTCGATCATGGCGACGACGTAGGAAGAACAGCCGCCGGCGCAGCGGACCAAACGGCCCTCGGCGCGGATGCGGGGAAGGAAACCGTGGGTAAACTGAGCGCTGGCGGCGTCGGCGCTGACGATGGCGAGGATGGTGTCTGTAAAGAGCATCACGTCGCCGCCGAGATGAACAAGCATAAGAGATCCTCCCGGACGAAAGGCGGAATGCGGCGGGACAAGAACTGCCTTTTGCCGCAGAAAAAAAGCCGGAAACAGGGGGAATGCCCGATTTCCGAAAGCGTCTTTTCCTATTTAAATTATACACGATTTTTTCTCTGGAAGGAAGGGGAAAAGCCAAAAAAGCCAAAAATATGCCCTGGAGATGGAAATGTCTTTTTCATTGGTAAAAAGAGAAACACAGGCTAACAGGCCGCAAAAACCGAATTTCCGGCAAAGAAAAGCAAGAACCATGAAAAAACGGCGCTGGCCAAAATAAAAGCAGGAGGGTTTTGCAGCCCTGAAAAAGTCAGGCACCTAGCCGGACAGATCAGGTCCTTCGCCGTGGAAGAGAAACGCCTCCGGTTGACAGCAGGAAGAAACCTGATAAAATATTAGAAAGCTAAGTAATTGAGGGAAAAATGATTTGTTAGCTTAATGCAATTGGAAGAAAATCAGGCTTGAGAATTCCGCCGCGGAAGGATATACTGACCTTCAGTGGGCGCCGCTTTGCCGCAGGCAGGCCTTAGGCTTGCGCAGGAAACGCGGAAATCAGCCTGAAGCTACGGGTTTTCTTTGAGGGAAAGACATGACACATTGCAACGGCCTGAAACTGGAGACAGGCGAAAAAATGACGCTGGGGATCGACATCGGCTCCACCACGGCGAAGATCGTGCTGGTGAAAAACGGATCCGTGGTGTTTGAATGCTATGAGCGGCATATGCTGCAGGTGCGGCAAAAGACCCTGGAGCTGGTGGAACGCATCGCGCCCCTTTGCGGGAAGGAACGGCTCTGCGTGGCGCTTTCCGGCTCTGCGGGGCTGGGCGTGGCCCGGACGGCGGATATCCCCTTCGTGCAGGAGGTCTTTGCCACCGCGCAGGCGGTCCGGGCGCTGGAGCCGGAGGCGGACGCGGTCATTGAGCTGGGCGGGGAAGACGCAAAGATTATCTTTTTCCGCGGGGGTCTCGATCAGCGGATGAACGGCAGCTGTGCCGGCGGCACTGGCGCTTTCATCGACCAGATGGCCACCCTCATGGATCTCACGCCCGGCGAGATGGACGAGCTGAGCCTCAAATGCGAGCGGCTGTATCCCATCGCCTCCCGCTGCGGCGTGTTTGCCAAGACCGATATCCAGCCCCTTCTCAATCAGGGGGCGCATAAGGAGGATATTGCCGCCAGCATTTATCAGGCGGTGGTGGATCAGACCATCACTGGTCTTGCGCAGGGGCGGCGCATCGAGGGAAAGGTGCTGTTCTTCGGCGGCCCCCTATATTACTGCAAGGGGCTGAGAAAGCGCTTTACAGAGACGCTCAGACTCTCTGAGGAAAACGCGGTGTTCCCGGAATACGGGCTATACGCAGTGGCGCTTGGCGCGGCGCTGTACGCCGCCGGGCAGCGGGAGACCTTTTCCTGCGATGAGCTGATGGAAAAGCTGCGGGCCTCCCTTTCCGGCGCCAGGGAGGGCAACACCCTGCCGCCCCTGTTTGCCTCCAAAGAGGAGTATGGGGCCTTCTGCGCCCGCCACCAAAAGGCGGACGTGCCCCGCCGGGAAATCTCCTCCTATGAGGGCAGGGCCTACCTTGGCATCGACTGCGGCAGCACCACCACCAAGCTGGTTCTCACTGCCGAAGACAGAGGCATTCTTTACAGCTATTACAGCCCCAACAAGGGCGACCCTGTCCAGGTGGTCAAAGAGCAGCTCACTGAAATCCGCAGGCTCTGCGGCGGGCGGATCGTCATTGCCGGCAGCGCCGTCACCGGCTACGGCGAGGAGCTGATCCGTCACGGCTTCCGCGTGGACGCAGGGTTCGTGGAGACCATGGCCCATTTTCGCGCGGCGCGCCATTTCTGCCCGGATGTGGATTTTATTCTGGACATCGGCGGGCAGGACATCAAATGCCTGCGCATCCGCCAGGGCAGCATCGACAGCATCCTGCTCAACGAGGCCTGTTCCTCCGGCTGCGGTTCCTTCATCGAAACCTTTGCCCGCTCCATGGGCTACGGGGTGGAGGAATTTGCCCGGCTGGGCCTTTTTGCCTCCTCGCCGGTGGACCTTGGGTCCAGGTGCACGGTGTTTATGAATTCCTCCGTCCGGCAGGCGCAGAAGGAAGGCGCCACCGTGGCGGACATTTCCGCCGGCCTTTCGGCCAGCGTGGTCAAAAACGCGCTCTACAAGGTCATCCGTGCCAATTCTCCCGAGGAGCTGGGAGAGCGCATCGTCGTGCAGGGCGGCACCTTCCACAACGACGCGGTGCTGCGCAGCTTTGAGCGGGAGACCGGCCGCGAGGTGATCCGCCCCTGCATCGCGGGGCTGATGGGCGCTTACGGCGCGGCGCTGTACGCGCAGGGGCTGGGGCTGGAGCAGTCCTCCCTGCTGACCCTGCCGGAGCTGGAGGCCTTTACCCACACCTCCCGGGGCGCGGCCTGCGGCGGCTGTGGTAACCACTGCCAGCTGACGGTGTACATCTTCTCCGGCGGCGAGCGGCTGATCTCGGGCAACCAGTGCGAGCGGGGCGCCGGCCTTGCGGGCGGCGCGGTCAAGGAGCCGCTGCCCAACCTCTACCGCTTCAAGCGGGAAAAGCTGGAGGCCCTCATGGCGGACCGCGGCGAGGGGCCGCGGGGCGTGATCGGCCTGCCGCTGGCCCTGGGCATGCTGGAGCAGGCCCCCTTCTGGCACGGGCTTTTCCGGGCGCTGGGCTTTTCCGTGGTCTTTTCCGGCCTGTCGAGCCGTAAGCTCTACGCAAAGGGGCAGTACAGCATCCCCTCCGATACGGTCTGCTATCCGGCCAAGCTGATGCACGGCCACATAGAGGCCCTCATCGAGCAGAAGCCGGACGCCATCTTTGCCCCCTGCCTGACCTATAACTTTGACGAAAAGCAGGGCGACAACCACTACAACTGTCCGGTGGTGGCCTATTATCCGGAGCTGCTCCACGCCAATATGGAGTCCCTGCGGGGCGTAAAGTTCCTGTATCCCTATCTGAACCTCAACAGCGAAAAGGAGCTGGCCAAAGAGCTTCACGCCCTGCTGGAGCGGGAATTCGGCGGCTTTACTATGGCTCAGGTGCGCGCGGCGGTCAAAGCGGGCCAGGCTGCCTATGACAACTGGATGGAGGAGATCCGCCAGGAGGGAAGAAAGGCGCTTGCGTGGGCGCGGAAAAACGGAAAGCGCATCATGATCCTTTCGGGCCGCCCGTATCATATCGATCCGGAGATCGGTCATGGCATCGACAATCTCGCCTCCTCCCTGGGCTTTGTCGTCGTCAGCGAGGACAGCGTCGCCGGCCTTTCAGAGCCGGGCAGGGTGGGCGTTCTGAACCAGTGGACCTACCATTCCAGGCTGTATGCCGCCGCCCGCTACGCCGCGGCGCACGGGGACTGCCATCTGGTGCAGCTGGTCTCCTTCGGCTGCGGGATCGACGCCATCACCACCGACGAGGTGCGCGCCATCGTCGAGGGGGCGGGGCGGCTGTATACGCAGATCAAGATCGACGAGATCACCAACCTTGGCGCGGTAAAGATCAGGCTCAGAAGCCTCCTGGGGGCGCTGGCCGAAAGGGAATGAATCCAATGGAAATGAAACAAAACGCGGCAGGCAGCGCAGAACGGGTCCTGTTTACCAAAGAGATGAAGCGGGACTATACCATTTTGATCCCCACGATGCTGCCGGTGCATTTTTCGCTGATCGTGGAGATGCTCAAGGCACACGGCTACAAGGCCGTGCTCCTGTCCAACGACGGCCCTGAGGTGAGCGAATGCGGCCTGCGTTACGTCCACAACGACACCTGCTATCCGGCGCTGCTGGTCATCGGCCAGATGATCGACGCGCTGGAATCCGGCCTTTATGACAAGGACAAAACCGCCCTTTTGATCACACAGACCGGCGGCGGCTGCCGGGCGTCCAACTACATCTCTCTTTTGCGAAAGGCCCTTCAAAAGGCCGGCCTTTCCCAGATTCCGGTCATCTCCTTCAACGTGGCGGGGCTGGAAAAGAACCCCGGCTTTTCCGTGACGCCGGGGATGTATCTGAGGATGTTTTACGCAGTGCTCTACGGCGACCTTCTGATGCTGCTGAAAAACCAGTGCCTCCCCTACGAGCGGCACAAGGGCGCGACCGAAGCGCTGCTGGCGGCGTGGACGGAGCGGCTTTCCGTGCAGATGCGCTCCAGGGGCTATCTTTCCTACCGGAAGCTCAAACAGACCTGCCGGCAAATCCTGCGGGAGTTTGACGCCATTGAGCGGGGCGGTGAAGAAAAGATCCGCGTCGGCATCGTCGGCGAGATCTTCATGAAGTTTTCGCCGCTGGGCAACAATCGTCTGGAGGACTTCCTCCTTTCAGAGGGGGCGGAGGTGGTCATGCCGGGCCTGCTGGATTTTTGCCTGTACTGCGTGTATAATGGCGTGATCGACCATGACCTTTATGGTACGGGTGCGCTCAAGGCCTGGGGCAGCAAAAAGATCTTTTCCTTCCTGACGAACCGCCAGAAGGAGCTGATCGGCATGATCCGGGAGGAAAGCTCCTTTCGGCCCATGTCCTCCTTTGCCGAGACGCCTGGCCTGGTGAAGGATACCATCGGCCTTGGGGTCAAGATGGGCGAGGGCTGGCTTTTGACCGCAGAGATGCTTGAATTGATCGAGCAGGGCGTCCGCAACATCGTTTGCGCACAGCCCTTTGGCTGCCTGCCCAATCACATCGTGGCCAAGGGGATGATGAAGCCCATCAAGGAGAAGCATCCCGGCGTCAATATCGCTGCCATCGACTACGACGCCAGCGCCTCGAAGATCAACCAGGAGAACCGCATCAAGCTGATGCTGGCAGAGGCCATGGCCCAGCGGGAGGCGCAGGCGAAGCAGAAGGCGGAGCAGGAGCGAGCCCAAACCGGTGCAGGCGGGGAAAAAACGCCGCAGCCTGCGGTATTTCCCGGTCAATTGGAGCCAGAGGAGCAGCCGGAGCAGCGAAAGGGCGCATAGAACAGGATGCAAGTAAGATTTTACGACGCTGCGGAGGATGCATTGCTGAAGTTTGCGGTGGTCATTGCCCGCTATGAAGACCAGTGGGTGTTTTGCAGGCATAAAAAGAGAAACACGTGGGAACTTCCCGGTGGACACAGGGAAGCGGGCGAAACGATTTTGGCCGCTGCGAAGCGGGAGCTTTCCGAGGAAACGGGGGCAGCGGAGTTTTCTATTTCTCCCGTCTGCGCGTATTCCGTTACGGGAAGGAACCGGGTCAATCCTATGGGGAAGGAGACCTTCGGCATGCTGTATGCCGCGCAGATTAAAGCCTTTGCGGGCGCACTGCACAGCGAAATGGAGTGCATTCGGCTCTTTCAGAATCTGCCGGAACAGTGGACCTATCCTTTGATCCAGCCGCTGCTGATCGAAGAATACCTCAAAAGGAGCAAGGACAACGCCTGACAGACGGACGCCTCCGGTCTGAAAGCGGCAGCAGAGCCGCCGGAAAGGCCGAAAGGCCGAAAGGCCGCGTGCAGAGAGGCACGCTCCTCAGGGGGGAGGAGGCCGGAAACCGGCGGAGCCCTTCCTGCTTTTTTGGTTTCCGTTCAAAGAGCTTTTTGAGCAAAAGAAAAAGACCGCGTAGGCGGTCTTTTTCTGCGTCCGGGAGGGCGCCTTTTTTATGCGAGGGGAATGATGCGCTCGCCTGCTTCATAGGTGCAGCCGTTGGCGGCAATGTAGTCCAGAACGATCTGATCCATGGGGCCGAATTCGGCGTACAGGGAGCCTTCGCCCAGGGGAGAGCCGTCGCCGCCGGCAGCGAGGAAGTCGTTGGTGGCAACGATGTATTCCTTGTTGGGATCGAGGGGCTCACCGGCCACGGTGGCGCTGACGATGCGCTCGCCGGCGGGCTTGGCGGGATCAAAGGTGATCTCCATGCCGGACACATGCAGGAAGCCGCCGAGGGTCTCGGGATAGGCGCTCAGGCCCGCTTCCATGGCACGCAGCACGTCGGAGCCGAGGATCTTCTTAGCAACGACCTTGTTGCCGAAGGGCAGCACGGTGAGGATGTCGTTGTAGGTGATGTCGCCGGCAGCGATGGTGGCGCGCAGGCCGCCGCCGTTGGTCATGGCGATGTCGGCGCCGACCACGTCGCGCATGGCGTCGGTCACCAGGGAGCCGAGGTTGGTCTGGCTGGTGCGGACCAGCTCGCGGGCGCCTTCCAGGGTCTCGCCAGTGTGGCCGACGACCTTGGCGCTCTGCTCAGTGACAAAGGCGAGATAAGCGCTGCGCAGCTTGGCGGTAGTGGAATCCTCCGGCCAGGCTTCGGTGATTTCCTTGCCAAGGAGGCAGGCGGTGGTGACGGGGCGGGACTTGCTGAAGTCCACGGTCACTTCGCCGACGCTCTGGAAGTATTCGCCGGTGGAGACGATCAGGGTGTTGTTGACCTTCTTGCCGGCAGAAAGGGTGGTGTGGCTGTGACCGTCGATGAACAGATCGATGCCGTCCACCGCCTTGACGATGTCTTCCGAGGTAATCTCAGTGCTGTCGTCAAGGCCGATGTGGCCTAGGACGATGATGTATTCCGCGCCGGCGGCCTTCAGCTCGGCCACGCAGGAAGCGGCGACCTCGATCTCGCTGACGAAGTCAAGGCCTTCGGTGTTCTTGGGATGGGACTTGACCTTGGTCTCAGGGGTGGAGAGGCCGAAGATACCGATCTTGTGGCCGCCCACTTCCTTGACGAGAGTGCTGCCCAGGATGGCTTCGCCGTCCTTCTGAACATTGGCGGCCAGGATGGGGAACTTGGCGTAGGAGGCCAACTTCTCAAGGCGCTGGTAGCCGTAGTTGAAGTCGTGATTGCCGGGAGCCATGGCGTCATAGCCCATGGTGTTCATCATGTTGATAACGGAATAGCCGGAATAGCTGTTGGCGGAGAGCTTGCCGTGGGTGGTGTCGCCCGCGTCAAGGAGCAGCACGGCGCAGCCGGCTTCACGCATGTCTTTCACATGGCCGGCCAGCTTGGCGGCGTTGATAGCATTGGCGTCGCTCGACTCGATGGAGCCGGAGATGCGGCCATGGGTGTCGTTGGTGTGGAAGATGGTAACGACGTCACCCTCAGGATAAACAGTGTGGTTGTCGGGGATCAGGACCTGAGGGGCGACTTCTGACGCCAGGGCAACAGAGCCCATGGCCAGTACCAGAAGCACGGACAGGAGCAGACAGAGGAATTTCTTCATAGTCAGATGCATCCTTTCTTCGTCTTGTGTGTGTTGCGGCCTCCTCCGGCGCGAATGCGTACAGAGCAAAAGCTGCTTCCGGAATAAAATCCGGACGTTACGTCCAGTTTACCATAAAATGCCTTCCTGCCATAGTAAGGAAGAGGGGAATCGTGCATTTTTTTCAGATAATTTTCAGAAGGCTTTGAAAAACGAAAATTCTGTGTAGGCGATTTTCCGCAAAAAAACGTGGATCACAGGTGAAAAGCGTCGAGGGCCATGTTATAATCAAGAAAGATTTTATTTTTGGATGGATCCGGAGGAACGCCATGCTTCAAACCTATTATATCGCAGACCGGGTGGGAACCTGCAGCCTGGGCTTTTATGAGCTGACGGCCATTTTTCTCGGCGCTCGCAAATGCGACGACGGGTGGCTTGCCACCTTCCTCTATGCTTCGGCCGAGCATTCCTGCGCCCGGCAGGAATACCTGCTGCGCCCCGGCGACACCATGCGCTTTGCCCGGGACTGGTCCATGCGGGTCGACAAAAACGACGCCGGAAAAAAAACCGACCGCAAGGTCAGCGAATTCCGGATCTCTTCCGTGGAGCCCGACGCGCTGACCGTGGAAATCTTTCCGGAATGATCCTGAGCTGAACCCGGCAGGGGCCCCTTTTTCGGGCCGCCAGGAAACGAAAAAGGCTCCGCCCGAGGGACGGGGTGAAAGGATGGAAGGATATGCAAAAAAAACTCTCTTTGAACGGAACGCTGCTGATTATTCCCGGTATCATTCTGATGCTGCTGCCGCTGGAGCTGTTCTGGAGCGTGGGCGCCTGGTTGGATCTGGTGGGTTACGCTCTGATGGCTGTGGGTCTGTTTATGCTGCATCGGGAAAACGGCGGCTTTGGCGCAGCGGATTGGGCGGCTGCGGCGAGCGCGCTGCTCTGTCTCGTGATTCCCTTTGTGCAGCTGGGGCATTTTGGCCATCTGTTTGGGTTGCTGCCGCTGGCGATCTATTGCCTGATGCTTTATTTTATGTGTACCAGCTACGCCGCTCTGGCGCATCACACCGGAGATCACCATGTGGAGCACCATTTCATTACCCACATGTGGGTGGATATCATCGCCACTGCGGCGGAGGTACTGGCCCATGCGGTGGGGATTCACGGCATTCTTTCCTATGTCATTTTAGCGGTTACGATCTATTGCGAGGCTATGCTGATGCTGCATATGTGGCGCTTTTATAAAAAATACAACGGCTTCAGCTTTGTCATCAACCGATAAGCTTGACGGGTTTTGAAAGGCCGCGGCGGGAATGATTTCCCACTGCGGCTTTTTCTTTTGGAGGACAGGAGGAATCATTAAGCGGGGACGGGCATAGATTGATTTGGGCCGTCCAAAAGCGGAAAGATTGGAAAAGTAAAAATTTTTTTGGAAGACTGGCAGGCGAAATGGCTGGAAAAGGATTTTTGATACAAGTAGGAAAATCAGGGAAAGATTTCATTGGTTGAGAAAATGTAATGGGGCGGAGAAAATGCCGCGGGTTTTGAGCGGTTGGAATAACTTGTATGGTTGATACCTCTGGAAAATCAAAAAGCAGAGGCCAATAATTTGTAAAAATCGATGTTAAAAACCCAAAAAATAGCGAAAAACAAACGAAAAATCTGATATGTTATTCACAAGATAAATTCTACTTGTATGAAATGTAATCTAAAAGAGACTCTGTTAAAAAATCGATTTTTTACATATATTTCATAATAAATTTAAATTATCGATAATTTAAAACATAAAATGAGGCAAAATGGCTGAAAAAAAGAAGAAAAGAAAAAGCGGCACAGAAAGAAAAACATACATGTTGGAATAAAATGATACGTGTCAAATGATATCTTGACAATTTATATAATTTGGTATTACAATAACCTCGCGAACAGGTGGAAGGGACTGCGAAGCTCCCTGCCATCGCACCCCCGCAAGAGAATTTTAAAGTTGGAGGAAAAATCACCATGATGACTGTTGATCAGTTTGCCAAGCATTTCGATCTGGCATGGCTCGCTCCCGACGCCCAGGAAAAGGACATCGTCGCCGCCTGCGCCACCGCAGCCAAGTATAAGGTCAATTCCGTCAACGTGAATTCCTGCTGGGCCGAAGTGGCCAAGAGGGAACTGGCGGGCACCGGCGTCGGCCCCAGCGCCGTCATCGGCTTCCCCTATGGCGCCTGCATTTCCGAGTGCAAGTACCTGGAGCTGGAAAAAATGGTTGAGCTGGGCTGCACTGCCTGCGATATGGTGGTCAATATCGGCGCCATGAAGGATCACAACTACGCTTTGGTCGAGGCGGAAATCAAGAAGTTTGTGGAAATCTGCAAGCCCGCCAACTGCGACACCAAGCTGATCTTTGAAGTGGGCTTCCTCACCGACGAGATGATCGCAGACCTGACCAAGATCTGTTGCAACGTCGGCGTCACTTACGTCAAGACCGCCACCGGCAGCCAGGCTTTCCCGGATATCCACCAGGTCAAGATCATGAAGGCCAACCTTTCCGGCGACACCAAGATCAAAGTCTCCGGCGTGCCGCGCACCTTCACGATGCCCGCCGCCCTGTACGCCTTTGAACATCTTGGCGTCAGCCTGATCGGTACCCGCAGCGCCGGCAAGATTGTCGCCCAGTATGCGGAATATCTCGAAGAGCTCAAATAAATCCATTCTGACTTTCTGTTCATTTTTGCAGACTGGCCCCGATAGGCGCCTGTCTGTGTCAGAAACCAATTCTATTATACACGGAGGAGGCAGGCTTTTGAGCCGGTCTTCCCCGTGTATCTTCAAATCAGCGGCAAATCTGTTAATTATCAATCAATTCTTCTGCCCGGTAAGGTGGCGCAATCTTCCACAGTGAGGCGCAGGAGGTGCTGACAAGAATCCTTATCCAAACAATGCCTGCAAAAGTGCAGAATCTTTTCAATACTGAATCCAGAAAAACTACTTTTCAGAACTAATTTTTCCCGCAGCCGATCAGGAATTCAGGTCTTTCCATAAAAAATCAAAGCAATGCAGGAGGTACCCATGTCTAAGTATTTTGTTTCCATCGATATCGGAACCACCGGTACCAAGGCGGTCGTCTTTGACGAAAAGGGCAACATCAAGGGCATCGGCTCTTTTGATACGCCGACTTACTTCCCCCGTCCCGGCCACGTGGAGCAGGAGCCCCAGGAAGTGGTCGATCTGCTTTACAGCGCCACCAAGTACGCCGTGAACAATTCCGGCGTCGATCCCAGGGACATCGCAGGCGTTGCATTCAGCCATATGTGCTGCTCCTTCGTGCCCGTGGATCGCGAGGGCAACTTCCTGCACCGCATGATTTTGTGGAACGACTTCCGCGGCGAGGAAATGTTCCCCTATATGCGCGAGCGCCTGGCTGCCAACGGCATCAGCGAGATCGAGGACTACAACTTCACCGGCTATCCCTTCGGCCCGCTGGCCACCACGCCTAAATTCCTGTGGATCAAGAAAAATATGCCCGAGGTCTATGAAAAGACCTACAAGTTCATCGGCCTTGAGGCGCTGATGATCCGTTCTTTCACCGACAACATCGACGAGTACTGGGACGATAAGCCCGGTCTGACCTACACGAAGCTGTCCAACAACGACACCTTTGAGCTCGATCCCCGCCGCGCCGAGATCTATGACATCGATCTGTCCAAATATCCTGGCCGCAAGAATCCCGGCGATTTCGTCGGCACTGTTACCGCCCGCGTGGCGAAGCTGACCGGCCTGCTCGAAGGCACTCCCGTTTTCTGCGGCGCAGGCGACCAGCGCTGTGCGGCCGTAGGCGCGGGCGTTGCCAAGGACGGCATGATCTCCGGCGTTCTGGGCACCGCGGGCGTCATCCACGCCTATTCCTCCAAGCCTGTCCGTCATCCTGAGGGCAAGATCTCCATTATGGGCCATGCCGGCACCGGCCACTGGCAGGTGGAAGGCTCCTCCAACTCCGGCGCTTCCTCCCTGCGCTGGTACCGCGACGTCTTCGGTCAGACCGAAGTGGCCTTCTCCAAGATGTCCGGCAAGGATGTTTATTCCATCATCTCCGACATGGCGGCCAAATCTCCGGTCGGCTCCAACGGCGTCATTTACGCGCCCTGGCTCGGCGGCTGCGACTGCCCCCGCTTTGACGGCAACGGCCGCGCCACCTTCACCGGCCTCTCCTTTTCCCACAACAAGAACGACATCGCCCGCTCCGTGCTCGAAGGCGTCTGCTACGAAATGCGCAGCATGATCGACGACGCGGATCGTACCCTTGGCTTCAAGACCGAGACCCTGCGCACCGTGGGCGGCGGCGCCAAGTCCCGCTTGTGGAACCAGATCCAGGCCGACGTTTACAACAAGAAGATCGAGACCCTCAAGTGCGCCGAATCCACCGCGCTGGGCGCCGCCCTGTTCGCCGCCATTGGCTCCGGCACCTACAAGGACGTCCACGAGGCCATCGACAACATGGTGCAGGTAGACTACTGCCTCGAGCCCATCCCGGAGAACGTCGCCCGCTACGAAGAGCTCTATCAGATCTACTGCGAGCTGTATGAAGATCTGGCCAAGCGCGTCTTCCCGGCCATCAAGAAGTATCAGGACCGCTGCTTCGAAGCGTAACCGGTTCCCGCCGGAGGGAGCCGCTGCAGCCGGGGCAGAGCGTCCCTGAAAGGGCCGTGCCTTTGGGCTTTCTCCGCAGGCGGAGGGGCCATGTGCCCCTGCCCCGGGGAAGCGGCCCGGCTTCCCCCAAAAAGCCATCCCGCGCCCGGAGCGGGAAAATCACCCTCTGGCAGAAGGCGCCGCGCCCCGTCCGGCTGGCGCCTGAGCCGCCTTCTGCCTCTTTTTCAAAGGAGTTACAGGAATGAACTTTACGTTTTACACCGCAAACAAGATCGTATTCAAGCAGGGCGCTCTGAAAGAGGCCGGCGCCCATATCGGCCATCTGGGCAAAAAATTCCTCATCGTGGTCGACCCCTTCTTTGCCACCACGCCCCATATGGATACCCTGACCGGCCAGCTCAAGGAGGCTGGTGCGGACTACGTGGTCTTCAGCGAAGTGCGTGGCGAGCCCACCGTGGATCTGGTGGATGAAGTGAGCGAATTTGCCATCCAGAACGGCTGCGACGCGGTCATTTCCTTCGGCGGCGGCAGCTGCATCGACGTGGGCAAGGCCACTGCGGCCATCATCACCAATGGCGGCCCCTCTCAGGATTACCTTGAAGTGGTCGGCAGGGGCAAGAAGGTCACCAGGGAGCCCGTTCCCTTCGTCACCATTCCCACCACCGCCGGCACCGGCAGTGAAGTGACTAAGAACGCCGTTCTCGGCTCCAAGACGCAGGGCTTCAAGCGCTCCATGCGCGACGATAAGATGGTTGCCACCGTCGCTATCGTCGACCCGCTCCTGACCGTTGGCTGCCCCAAGAAAGTCACCGCCAATTCCGGCATCGACGCCATGACCCATCTGATTGAGGCGTACATCACCTTCCGCGCCACCCCCATCAGCGACGGTCTTGCGCTCAAGGGCATCGAACTGGCGGGCAAGTATCTGCAGCGCGCCTATGAGGACGGAAACGACATCGAGGCCCGCGAGGGTATGTGCGCCGCGGCGCTGCTGGGCGGCATGGCGTTCGCTAACTCCGGCCTGGGCGCTGCCCACGGCTTCGGCATGGCCTTCGGCATCAAGTATCATCTGCCCCACGGCGAGGCCTGCGGCATTGCACTGCCCCATGTGGTCCGCCTCAACGCCAGGGCCTGCTCCGAAAAGCTGGACAAGGTGGGCGAAGCCCTCACCGGCAAGCGCTTTGACAAGCCCGGCGAAGGCACGCAGGCTGCCATCGATTTCCTCTTTGCCCTGAACAAGGCGCTGGGCATCGAGCCGGATTACAAGTTCCTCAACATTCCCGCCGAAGAAGTGCCCGCCATGGCGCAGGGCAGCAAGGGCACCAGCATGACCAGCAACCCTGTGCAGCTCACGGATGAGGAGCTGGAAGACTTCCTCAGGGAGATCATGTAAGCACGGATTCCCAACTACCATTTGAATCCTTTTAAAATGAAAAGCCGGCGGAAGCTGTCCGTCGGCTTTTCCACGTGCTGCCGCCGCGCAAAGAGAGAAAGATATTTTCGGGCAGTTTGAGCTGCAAACAGAGAAAGGCGGGAGGCGCAGCCTTTTGCGCGGCTGCGGCAGAGAGGTTTCCGCCTTTTTGGATGTTCCGCAGCCGCGCAAAAATACAAGGACATCTGTGAGCAGTTCGAAAAAAGAGCAGCAGACGAAGGAGCGGAAAAAGGCCCGCCATGGAGCGGGTCTTTTCTGCCTTATCGGGGCCAAGGGTCAGCTTTTTCAGTTGGCCTGCGCCAGAGCGTTTTCCACCGCCTGGAAGATCGCGTTGGAAGTGACGGTTGCGCCGGAAACCGCATCCATGGATTCTCCGGACACGACGGCGCGGGTGCCGTTGGCCGCGATGATCTGCGGGATCAGCTGGTCAAAGGCCAGCGTGCCGATGCCTTTGGTCTCGTGGTGACTGAGGATCTCGATGTCATCGATCTCATCGTGATTCACGGTGACCTTCAGTTCGATCTCGCCGCCCATACCAGTGGCTGTGCCGATATACTCATTGGCGGCGGTGGAGGCAGAGGCGCTTTCTACCGCTGCCTTGACAAAGGGTTCCGGCTGTTCGGCCCTGGTCAGCGTCACGGGAGCGGGGGCCTCCTTAGCAGCGCAGGCGTTCCTTGCGGCGATGCGGCCGGTGACGAAGCATTCGCCCACGTTGCTGCCGCCCTGATAAAGGCCGCTGTGCATGGAGCCCAGCTCGCCTGCGGAATACAGATTGGGAATGGAATTGCCGTCGGTGTCAAGCACTTCGCAGCTGGTGTTGCGAACCGGGCCGCCCTGAGTATTCAGGTTGCAGGGGGTGACGCGCAGGGCGTAGTAACCGGCGCCGTCAAAGGCGGTCAGGTTTTCTGCGGCACGGCCGAACTGAGCATCCTCTCCGGTCTTGGCAAAGCCGTTAAACTGCTCGATCTGCGCGGCGAGCGCCTCCGCGGGCAGGCGGGTCTTTTCCGCGAGCGCTTCAATCGTGGAGCCGCCCACGATCCAGCCCTTTTCCAGCGCGGCCCGGTTGCCCTCGCCGAAACCGGCCAGCAGCTCGGTATGGTCCAGCGTGGCCTGGTCAAAGACCATCCAGGAATCCGGCGGGATGTTCAACACGGTGTAAACGTCGTGCAGTCTGATATAGCCGTGTTTGGGGGAGAAGTTTTCATCCATGAAGCGGGTACCGTCCGGGCCGACAAAGATCGCGGCGTTAGCGCCCACGGCGGAAGTAACCATGCGGCCAATGCCGCTCTGAGGATCCTCAAAGGACGGATACGGGCCGGAGGTGGCAGACATGTGCCACAGATCCGCGCCCACTTCGATGGCCATTTTGATGCCGTCGCCGGTGTTGTATTTGGTGCCGAGATGGCCGTTATAGGGGCGCTGGAGATAATTCTGAATCATCTCCTGATTGTTTTCAAAGCCGCCGCAGGCGAGAATGACGCCGTTTTTTGCGCGGACATTGACCGTACGGCCCTCCGTCTCCACCTGAACACCCAGCACCGTTTTAGTGTAGGGATCCTGGATCAGCTTCGTGGCAGGAGAATCGTACCAGATCTCCAGCTTTTCTTCATCCACGCGCTTTTGCACCTGTTCGCTCAGGCCGGTCCACAGCCGGGGATTGCCGGGAAGCTCCGTGTAATACATGATGACAGAATCCGCGCCCGCAAAAGCATAGTCTGCGCGGGGCCGGGTCTCGTATTCGGTGTAGCCGAAAGCATTCCACCACGGTTCAAATTCGGCTACTTCTTTGACGAACAGCTCGATCCATTCGTCCGGCCAGACTGTATAGCGGTCTCGAACGGCCTTGAGGTATGTCACGCCTTCTTCATAATCGGTGAAGTCCACCACGTGCTGGCCGCAGACGCGGGTGTTTCCTCCTTCATCGCCTTTGGGCGCTTTTTCGACCATGAGGACCTTGGCGTCCAGGTCGCTGGCGGTAATGGAGGCCACTGCGCCGGCGCCGCCGTAGCCCACGATTACCACTTCGTATTCGCTGTCCCAGGCAACGGTATCGGCATAAGAAAAAGTGACCTCGTCCGGCCCGGACGGCAGAGGTTCTGACGGCGCGGCGGTTTGTGCCGGCTGTGCGGTTTCCACGGCGGCAGGCTCCTGCACGTCGGCAGGTGGGGCGCTGCATCCGGCCAACGCGGCCAGAGCCATCAGCACCGACAGCAGCAATGCGATGCGTTTCATCATGATTTCCCTCCGTTTTGCTAAAGTTGACCGGTTTTGGCGGTCAATCAACAATATTGCAGGCAAGTCATCCTATGCGGTGAAAGGCTGGAAAAGAACGGAGGAAGAAGGTTTATCCTGCTATTTCTTTTAAGAAAATATTGGTTATAAATCGTCGGAAACGGAGAGCTTCCAATGGAGAAAAAGGCGGGAATGGAAGTGCCGGCGATGTCCGCCAGGAAAAGATGTGGTTTCGGGGGCAAAGAATGTCTGTATCAGTCAGCGGGAAGGATTCAACCAGATCCTCATGGATGAGGGAATCGCAGGACAGGATATCTGCTGCTGGATGCTCCCTTCCGCTGTTGACGTTATGGGGACAAAAATTTTGCCCAGGGGCCGGGAAAGCCTAAGGCCTTTTCGTGCCAGTACAGCAGACGCTCCAGGTACTGCGCTGCCCGTGCCTCCATGGGGCCGCGGCAGGCCTCAGGCCCATGCCGCCGTACCAGCGCCGTCAGCTCGTAGATGGGATAGCCGGGCGGCGCGCGTCTTGCGCACAGGGCACGTCGGGATGCCGTTCCCGCAGAGCCTGGACGGTCTCCTCCGCCAGCGAAAAGGCCCAAAGAACGACGGTACGCCGTTCTGCTGCGCAAGGTAAAGGGAAGAGCTCAGTCAGCAGAGGGTTTTCCCGGGAAAAGAGGATCTGATTATGCCGGCGGAGTTTTTGCTTCGTTTCGTCGAGCCAGTCCATAGGGAACACACCTTTTTCAAAAAGAGATCTTCCGGCTTTCGGGGCGGGCGCTTTTAAAAGCAAGGCCGTAAAACAGTCCCTCTCCGGAAAGCCGGACCGCCTCTGGTCTGACGCTTTTTGCAGGCCGATCCCAAAGGCACACACACGCTTCGGACAGCGGCAGGGATGCCGTATCCTTGGGCGACTTTCGGTGTTCCGGAGCGCCCAGGCGCCAAAGCCAGGCTGTTTTTTGCAACAGAAAAAGCGGCTCAGCGCCGCTCTCCGCTGTTTTTTTTTCGTGCGCCGCCGCGCCGGGGAGCCGGAACGCCGCGGGTGCGGTTTTTTCGCATGATCTGGCAGTCCCAGTAGTCGTAGCGGCCCTTGTACTGCTCGACGATGGCGATGATCCGGTTGGTCCAGCCGTCCAGCGTCCGCTTGTCAATGGAGCCGATGTGCCGGACGCACATGCCGTGGGGCAGATCCCGGTCCGGCAGAAAAAAGGGGTCGCCCAGGGCAAAGCCCGCCTTGCGGGCCGCCTCCTGAAAGCCCAGGCGGCTGATCTCGTCGGGGAAGGAGCAGTAGTGGTTGATACGGCGGGGGGCGTGGATGTCGTCGCCATGCCGTACCATCAGGTCGATGGTCTCGCCGTTTTTTACGGTCTGCCGCTGGGCCGCGCCAGGGTAGACGTCCCGGCGGTAGACGCGCCATTCCAGATCGGTGCGCAGCTCCTCCTCCAGCATCATCCAGCGGCGCTTCTGGCAGGCTTTGACCAAGATCAGCGCCGACGGTTCGTCCGGGCAGTAGCAGTAAGCCTGAAGATTGCTGCCCCAGGTGCGGCAGGCGACGACCCGGATCCTGTTTTTGCCTGCCAGACGGCGCAGGCGCTGATAGGCTCGCTCCAGCCGCCACGCCTGAAAGGGGGAAATCAGATCCAGCGCAAAGTTCCGCCGGGGCGCCAGGCGCAAAAGCAGCAGCAGCGGCAGGCCGGTCCGCTCCCGCGGGGAGGAGACCGGCTCCATATCCACCCGCACCACAGAGGACTTTCCCTCAAAAGTGTCGTCGTATTCCATCCAGCCGGAAGGCAGTTTACCCATTGAGCACCTCACAAAACAAACAAAGCGGCAGGCGCACCGCCCTCTCCCGAGGAAATGGGGCGGGCGCCTTTTTGCCTATTATACCCTACTGTGGCTCAAAGCGCTACCGCCTGCCCGCAGGAGAGCAAAAAGATGTACTTTTCCCGGACGGGGAGGCCGGTGGCCCACTCAAGGGCCTCGGCGTAAAGCTCCAGCTGGCTCTGATGGCAGCGGGCGGTCTCCAGCGGCGTGCGCCCGGCCAGGCGGTCGGTCTTGTAGTCGAGAAGGATCCAGCCGCCCTCCTCCAAAAAGCACACGTCGATCACGCCCTGCACGATGACCGACCCTTCCGAATCGTAGCCCAGCCGCCGGGCCGGAACCGGCAGCGAAAAGGGCTGCTCCCGGCGCAGAGAGGGATTTTTGACCATCCGGCGGCCCAGATCGCTCTGGAAAAAGCGGGCCAGATCGGAAAGGGACACGGCCTTTGCTTCCGCTTCGGTCAGAAGCTGCCGACTCACCAGTTCACAAATCTGCTCTTTCAGTCCTGCCGGATCGAGCGGACGGCTCAGGTCGAGCCGCTCCATTACCAGATGGCTGGCCGTGCCCCGGCCTGTGGCCGAAAGATCCTCAGACTGCAAAAACCGGGGCGACGGGCGCAGCTCCTCTGTGGGCGGCTGCGGACGGCTCAGGGCGGACGCAGAGGTCTTGGCGGGAACCGGCGCCGGCGGAGCGAAGGAACGGAGCCTGCGGCCAAAGGCGGAGGGATCGGCGCCAAGGGCTTCCTGCCGCCACAGAAGGAATTCTTCCTTCGTCAGGCTCTGAGCGGCAGAGCGGGTCAGTTCGGCCCGGTCGTGGAGGAAAAAGGCCCAGCACCCCTCGTGGGGATCTGGCGCGGCAGTGTGCACGACGCCGGCCTGTTCGTAAAAGGGACGGGCCTCTTCAAAGCCGTAGCAGGCGGCCATGATCCAGTCCAGCGGGCAGGAGGGAGTCATGGAGGAAAGATCGGACCATTTTTCGCAGCAGCGATCCAGGCGACTGACCGTGCCGATGACGGTCAGCTCCTCCCGGGGGCGGGTCAGCGCCACGTAAAGCACCCGCAGCTCCTCCTCTTTGGCGGCGCTTTGCCCGGCCAGGGCCGCCGCCTGCCGGAATAGCGTGTCGCACCAGCTACGGCTGTGCGGATCGTAGGACTTCATGCACAGCCCCAGCCTGCTGTCGAGGATCAGGGCCCTGCGGCTGTCGGTCAGGTTGAAGCCCCGGCCCGCGCCGCAAAGGTACACGATGGGGAATTCCAGCCCCTTGCTCCGGTGGATGGAGAGGATGCGGACGCAGTCGCTGCCGCCCACGGTGCGGGCTTCGCCCATGTCCCTTCCGGTGGCAAGGGCCTCGTCGATGTAGGTCAGAAAGCCGCTGAGCCCCCGGGCGGAGGCGGATTCGTAGGCGCGGATGCGGTGCAGGAGCTGCTCGAGGTTGGCGGTCCGCTGCGGGCCGCCGGGCAGGGCGGCCACCGCGTCGTCGTAGCCGGTGCGGCGGATCAGCCATTCGGCAAAGCGGGACAATCGAAGCAGCCGGCATTCCCTGTGGGCTTCCTCAAGAAGCGAGAGAAGGGCCCGGCATTTTTCGCCCAGGGGAGAGTCCTCCTGCTGCGCCACGAGACAGAGGGCGTCGAAGTAAGAGAGCCGGTCTGCCGGCGCGGACGCTTCGCCGCTTTCGTTTTCCTTCCGGCGCAGGGCGTCTCCCACAGTGCGGATGGCGGCCACGTCGCTGCCGGTAAAACCGCCGATGCCGCTTCGCAGCACCGAAAGCAGAGGAATGTCCTGCCGCCGGTTGTCGCAAAGGCGCAGGAGGTTTAAAAGCACCTGCACTTCGATCACGTCAAAGTAGCCGCCGGTCAGGTCGGCGAAGGCGGGGATGCCCTCCTGGGAAAAGATCCGGCAAAAGACTTCCGAAAGGCCGCTGGTGGTGCGAAGGAGCACGGCAAAATCGCTGAACCGGGCAGGCCGCGCTTCGCCGTTTTCAAAGACCGGCTTCTGCATTCTCCGGCGGATCAGCCTGGCGCACAGGAGCGCCTCCCATTCGGCGTCGGACAGCGCTTCGGGCCGGTCCTCTTCTTCCTCACCATCTGGCAGTTCTTTCTGATTCCGGGCGATCAGCCGCACGCACAGGGGCGGGCAGGGGTGCGCCGGGTTCTCCGTCCGGCCTGCCTGGAGGGCGTCGTCCGGGCCGTAGCGCAGCTCCCCCTGCATTGCCCGGGAAAACAGATCGTTGACGCAGGCAAGAAGGGAGGGAGCGGTGCGGTAGTTGTGGTTCAGGGGCAAAAGGGTCCCTTCGCCCTGCTTTGCCCGCTCCGCCCGGGCCAGAAACAGGCCGGGCAGCGCCGCGCGGAAGCTGTAAATGCTCTGCTTGACGTCGCCGACGCAGAACAGGTCGTTGTCCCGGCAGAAGGAGCCGAGGATGCTTTCCTGAAGGCTGCTGCTGTCCTGATACTCGTCGACGAATACATAGGAAAAGCGCTGGCGGTATTCCTCCGCCACGGCGGGCTCCTCCAGCGCCTGAAGGCAGCGGTGCTCCAGATCGGAAAAATCTAGAAGGCCCCGCTCCGCTTTGAAGGCGCTGTAGCGGGCCTCGAATTCGGTCAAAAGGGCGCAGAGCGCCTCGGCCTGCGGCCTGGAGCGAAGGAGGAGCTTTTGCTGAAACGCCCCGTCCATCAGGTGGGCCGCTTCCTCCCGGACGGCTTTGTCAAAGGGCTTTTTGGCGCTGTCCCGAAGGGCCTTGATGCGCTCGCGGTCGCAGGCGGGCGGCGCTTCTCCCTTTTTGCCCCGGGGAAAGGTGAGGGTGCCGAAGGAGAAGCCGGCCAGATCGGAAAAAGGCGGCGCTGTTCCTTCGGCGGCGCTTTTGGAAAAGGCGTGCCCAAGGCCGCGCAGGGAAAGCTCCTCGGAGGAAAGCTGGCTGCGGGCCTTGTTAAAGGCCGGATCGACGGGCAGAAGCCGCACAGCCCGGCCCAGAAGAGACGCACTTTTGCGGCAGCGCTCCGCCCATTGAAGGGCCAGAGCCCGGGCTGCATCGCTTTGGCCGATCTCCTCCGCCGGCAGGTCAAAGCGGTGCGGAAGGCTCGCGAGAAAATCCTTCCAGTGGGGCTGCGTCATCAGAAAATCATAGCAGCGGAGCACAAGCCCGGGAAGCTGCCGCCCGCCCCGTCCGCCAAAGCCCTCCTCCAGGGCGAAAAAGGCGGGATCTCCCTCTTCGTAGGCCGAAAGCAGCGCTTCGTCCGCGGCGCGGCGGCGCAGGGCTCCGGCTTCAAAGTCGTCCGCCACCCGGAAGGCCGGGTCCACACCCGCCGCCTGAAAATGGCGGCGCAGCACCTGGCCGCAGAAGGCGTGCAGCGTGGAGATGGAAGCGGCGCCAAACTGCTCGAGCTGCTTTTGGGCGTTTGCCCGGCGCGTTGGCGTCTCTGTTTCGTCAGCCGCCGCCAGGGCGAGCCGCTGCTGGATGCGCCGCTTCATTTCGGCGGCCGCCGCATTGGTGTAGGTGACCACCAGCATGTTTGAAAGGGGAATCCCCTCCAGGCAAAGCTGTGCAATGCGCTCGGTCAGCACGGCGGTCTTGCCGCTGCCTGCGCCGGCGGAAAGCAAAAGCGATCCGCCCCGGTGGCCGATGGCGCGGGACTGTTGTTCGTTCCAGTTCATGGATGATCCTTTCTGTGGGCGGCTCAGTTGTCAGCCGGTTTTTCTTTTTCAGGATCAGAAGGCTCCAAAGGCCGGGAAAGGGTTTTTTCCGCCTTGCGGCGGTTCCGCCTTTTTTGCGGCGGGGCGGGAGGATCCACCCGGCTGGCGGGCACTCCCCGCTCTTTGAGCCGGCGGTTGACCGACTGCCCCAGAAGCGTATAAAGAACCGAAGTCACCGGCACGGCGATCAGCATGCCCACGAGCCCCATCACAGCGCCGCCCACTGTGATGGACAGCAGCACCCACAGGCCGGGCAGACCCACGGCGTCTCCCACCACCCGGGGATAGATGAAGTTCCCCTCGATCTGTTGAAGGATGATGATAAACGCCACGAAGCCCAGCGCTTGCAGGAAGCTCCCCTCCACGGCGATCAGCAGCGCGCACAGGATGGTCATGATCAGCGCGCCAAAAATAGGGATCAGTCCGCCAAGCCCCACCAGCAGCCCGCACAGGGCCGAAAGGGGAAAGCCGAGGATCAGCGCCCCGACGCCGCACAGGCCGCCGAGGATGCAGGCTTCAGTCAGCTGTCCGGTGACGAAGCTGCGGAAGGTGCTGTGGGACAGGGAGGCGATCTCCATCAGGCGGTCCGCCTTTTTTTCGGGAAGAAAGGCGTAGCAGAGCTTTCGTGCCTGCCGCCCCAGCCGTTCTTTGGAAGCGAGGATGTACACGGACACCGCCGCGCCCAGCACGAAGTCCACCAGGCTCCCGGCAAAGGAGGCGGTAGCGTTAAAGATCGTGGGCAGGTTCTTCGACAGGAAATCCCAGACATTCTGGAGGGCCGTTTCCCATTTGACCGCCAGATTTTCCGTCGGGGAGAACTCCGGTGCATAGGTGTTCAAAAGCTCCGTCACCTTTGCGGCGGCTTTCCGAACGAAGCCGGGAAGCTTTGCAAGCAGGGAGGCGATGGTCGTCCCCACCTGCGGAAAAACGAACAGCACCAGCGCCGTCAGCAGCGCCAGCAGCAGCAAAAAGGCCAGCAGCAGCGAGACTGCCCGGCGGGCGCCCTGCTTTTTCAGGCCGGCCGGCAGCCGCTGTTCGATGGCGCGCATCGGCAGGTTCAGCAAAAAGGCCAGCGCCCCGCCGATGAGCAGCGGATTGAGCAGCCCTATGGCAAAGCGCAGCGCCTGCATCACGTCGGAAATGTGGGTCAGCCCCAGATACAGAAGGATCCCGAAGGCGACCGTGGGGGCGGTGCGGCGGAAAAAGGCCCGGCCGGACCGGTTGGAAGAAGCGTCCTTTTCCGGTTTGGGGCTGGGGCGGCTCTGGTCACTCATAGGTGGATTCTCCTTTCAAAGAGGGCTTGCCGGGTTCGGAGCCGTCCAGCTCCTGAAGCTGCGCAAAAAAGCGCTCGGCCGGCAGCTTACCAATCGTTCGGAACAGCCCGTCCCGGTTTGGCTCAAAGCGGCAGATGGACCGGTAGTCACACCAGTCGCAGGCGGACCAGTTACCCATCTGGGCCGGATCGACCGACGCGTCGCCCGCAAGGATACGCTCCACGGTGCGCGCGGCGGTCGTCTCCGCGCAGGAGAGGATCAGCCGGAGCTGCTCGCCCGACAGAAGGGATCCGCCGGTGCCGCTGACGCCCTCCTTGCCAAAGCGCACCGGAATGTAGGGCGAAAAGCCGCCGGAGGACTGGCTGTCCATGGCCCGGACCACCTCCGGGTCGGCCAGCAGCAGGCCCTTGAGCCGGTAGTGCTTCACTTCCTCGTCCTCCTCTTTCGCTTCGCCCGGAAAGGCCTCGTCGACCGGGTCGGAAATGTGCAGGTAAAACATTCCGGCAGGCTCGCCCAGCGCCGCCGCCGCCTTGAGGTACAGGGGAAGCTGCAGCTGCAGCCCGCTGGTCAGCTCCGCATAGGAAAACGAAGAAGGACCGGTCTTGTAGTCGATGATGCGGGTATAGATCCCCTCGGCGCCGTTGTAAAGGTCGATCCGGTCGATCTTTCCCAGCAGTCGGGCGGTGGTGCCGTCAGAGAGCGTCAGGGTCAGCGCCGGAAGCTCTTTTCCCAGCTCCGCCTCGGTCAGCGCCGGCGTGAAGCGTCCGGCCTGCACCTGTTTGACCACTGATTTCATGGTGCGAAGAAGGGCCCGCTCCATCTGCCCGCCCAGGCGGCGGTTCTGCGCCCCGTCGGAGAGGATGCCGCTGTTGTGGGTGGCAAACAGATCCTGGCAGATGCCGCTGAGCAGCTCTTCCACCATGGAGTCGGTCAGGGCGTCCCATTCCAGGTGGTTTTCCTTTATTTTCCGGGAAAAGGCGTTCAGCGCCGCGTGGTAGAAGCTGCCCTCGTCCGGGGCGGATTCCTCGTAGGGCTTGCGGGGGTCGGGCCGCAGGCCGAAGGTGACCAGATAGGAAAAGGGGCAGCTGTTGAACTGCTCGAGGCGGGTGACGGTGCTTCCCCGCCAGCCGCCGTACAGGGCGGCCGCGTCCTTTGCGGACATCCCCTCGCCTCCGAAAAGCCGCGCTTCCGCCTCCGAAAGCCGGCGGCTGTAATCGGGATGGGCGGCGTAATAGGCGTAGACCTCCTTGAGCCCCTCCTGTTCCTCGCCGCTGTCCGCCAGCTGCCGCAGGGCCCGCACCAGCGCGAAAAAGCCCTCTTCCTCGCAGGCCGCTTCTGCGGCGGGGAGCCGCTCCGCCCGGAACAGGGCGGAGGGAAACAGCGCGCACAGCCGGTCGGCCACGGAGGAGGGGGAAAGGAGTTTGCCCTCGCTGTCGGAAAGGGGCCAGCTGACAAAGAGCGAGCCCGTTGGCCGGGAAAGCAGCGCGTAGACGATGTGCCGCTCATGGGCGGCGCGGCCGGATGTGCCGGTAAAGGCGTCGATACCGGCGGCAGAGAGCCGGGCGATGTCCCGGTCGTTGATGATGCCGTCGTCCCCGGCGGCGGCAGGGATGCTGCCCTCGCTGCAGCCAAGGACCAGCAGGTGCACCAGGGAACGGCCCGAGGCGGTCTGCACGTCGCCGCAGCCGATCTGGTCCAGGGCCGGGGGGATCAGGCCGATGGTGTGGGCCGCGAAGCCCTCGTCGAGCACCTGAACGAACTGCTCCGGCTCCATGGGCCCGTCCATCAGCTCCGCGATCTGGTCGAGCAGGGCCAAAAGCGCGTTCCACACCTGCGTGTTTTCCGCGGCGGCGTCCAGACGCCCCTCGCTGCCCAGCTGGGCCACGGTCTCGTTGAGCCGTTCCCAAAGGCCGATGGAAAGAAGATACTCATAAAGGGCCTGGCAGCAGTCCCGGGCGGTTTTGCAGGCCTTCAGACTGTCCCGAAGGGCGCACAGAGGGGGGATCAGCTTTTTCCGGGCCTCCTCTGCGGCCAGAAGCAACGCAGGCCGGCTGTCGCCGCCCCGGTGGAAGGGCTCGAGAAAGCCCTGATAACCAATGCCGAAACGGAGCACATAGTCTTCAAACAGCTCCGCTTCGCTGTTTTCAAGGGGGGAAAATCCGCTTTTCGCCGCCCGAAGCACCTCTTCGCGGCGAAGGTTCCGCAGCGCCGCCTGCAAAGAGGCGATAGCCAGCTCCACCACCGGATGGCTCGAAAGGGGCTGCCGCTCCTCCCAAAAGAGCGTCAGGCCCCGGCGGGCAAGGCCGGCCCGCAGCGCCGGGCCGTAAAGCGCCGCGTCTCCCGGCACCAGATAAATGTCGCCGGGCCGGGCGTCCGAGGCGAGCAGGCTGTCGATGTGCCGCAGGGCCGCGTCCACCTCCTCGCGCACGTTGGCCGCGGCACACAGGGAAAGGCCTCCGGCGTCGGGAAGGACTTTGGGTATTTCCCCGGAAAAGAGCAGCTTTTCCACCGCCCGCACGGCGGCGGGACGCGGGTCCGCGGCAGGGCCGGGGGCAGCCTCCTGCTTTTCCGGCAGGCGGATCTCCGTCAGGCGCCCCAGCGCCCGGAGCTTCTGCAGGGTTCGTTCCTCGGCGGAAAAGAGCGAACGGTCGGGGTCGTCCTCCTGCGGCAGCCGCAGCGTCATCGTAAAGGAAGCGCAGGCGCCGATCAGCCCCCCGATCACCTGATAGGTCTGGGCGGTGTACATGTAGCTGTGGGGAAAATCCATGTACACGTGCAGGCCCCTGAGATAGGGGGAATGGGGGATCTGTTCGATCAGAAGGGCCTGGGCGTCCTCCGCGTCGATGTAGCGGCCCGCCATGAAGTCCTCAAGCCCCTCGTAAAGCAGGGCGATGTCCTGGAGCTTGGAGCAAAGCAGCGGGTCGTCGAGCGTCTGCGCGGCGGCGCGAAGCTGGCCGGGATCCACATCGGCGGATTTAAAGAGGTCGATCAGGTCGCCCGCCTGCCGGGAAAAGCCCGACCGGGCGGATACCCGCCGGTAAAGGGAGAGCTCCCCGGCTTTGTCAGAAAGCACCCGCCGCAGGGCCATGCGCTTGCCGTCGGCGGAGAGAAACAACCGGGACAGCCCGCTGCTGGAGCGGAGCACCCGTTCCGCCAGGCGGGAAAAGCCCAGGGCCTCCGCGTCAAAGAGCGGCCCGCCCAGGGCCTCCATCAGCGCCCGTTCGCCGTCGTAGGTGTACGGTTCGGGGATCAAAAGCAGAATGCGCCCGCCCGCTTGAGCGGTACGGGCGGCATCTGAAAGAAGGCGGGCGGTCTTGCCCGCCCCGCTGCGTCCGGTGATGACGGTAAAAGAATTCATGAGGGCTCCTTTGAACAGGGTGCGTAGGCTTCCGGCGCCCTGTCCGGCGGTTTTAGGAGAAAGCAAAGGCCTGCGGCCCGGGCGCCCGGGGTACGGCCCTGCCGTGCCGGTGCGGCCGCGTCAGAAGGGCTGCACCCGCAGGGGCTGGTACACCATCCGTCCCTCCCGGGTGCGGACCGATTCGTACAGCGTCACGTGGTCAATGGTGATGGGGACGGGGGAGAGCGCCCCGTCCAGGGCGGGAAACAGCCCGTCGTGGGGCGCGGTCTTGCGCGCCAGGGTCACGTGGGGCTTCAGCGGCCGCTTTTCCCGGCCGAAGCCCTCCTCAAACAGCGCCGCCTCCATGGATTCGTGAAGGATGCGCAGCTCCTCCAGGTTGCCGTCGAGATGGACGATGGCGGTGCGCCCCTGGTTGCTGCCGAAGGTGCCGTAGCGGCTCAGGCTCAGCTGAAAGGGGCGGATGCCCCGCACGCCTTCGCGCATGGCCAGCGCCGCCTCTCCGATGCGGTCGGATTCCCCCAGAAAGCGCAGGGTGATGTGGAAGTTGTCCGCCGGGACGTAAGCGCCGCCCGGCACCCCCAGCGCCCGCATTTTCTGCTGCAGGGCCGAAAGGGCGGCCCGTGCCGGTTTGTTGACGTCCAGCGCCAGAAACAGTCGCATCGATCAGATCTCCTTTTTGAAAATGAACTGCCTTTTGAGAAAGACTGCGGTTTTCTGCTGCCGGAAGGAGTTCAGCGGTCCTGCGGGAAAAAGAGCCGTTTGCCGTTTTCCATCGTCAGGGCGGCCATCTCCTCCTCGCTCATGCCCCGAAGCTGGGCAAGAAGCTGGCAGGGCCAGCGGACGAGGGTGGAGTCGTTCCGCTTGCCGCGGAAGGGAACGGGGGCCAGATAGGGGCAGTCCGTTTCGATCAGCAGCCGATCCAGGGGCACGGCCTGCGCCGCCAGCTTGCCCTTTTCGTTGTTTTTGAAGGTGAGCGACCCGCCGAAGCCGAAATACAGGCCCAGCGCGGAAAACTCCCGCACCATTTCGGCGCTGCCGCTGTAGCAGTGGAGCACGCCCCTGAGCCGCCCGGCAAAGGGGGTCAGCAGGGCGAGCATGTCGGCGTGGGCCTCCCGGTCGTGGAGGATCACCGGAAGATCCAGCTCCGCCGCCAGCTCCAGCTGCGCCTGCAGCACCTCTTTTTGCAGGCTGCGGGGCGCAAAGTCGTAGTGGTAGTCCAGGCCGATCTCCCCGATGGCCACGCACTTGGGGTGGGAAAGCAGCGGCCGCAGCCGCCCGAGCCAGCCCTCTGTGACCTCGTGGGCGTTGAGCCCGTGAACGCCCAGCGCGAAATAAACGCTCGGATGCCGCTCGGCAAGGGCCGTGACGGGAGCCCATTCGCTCTCCGTGCAGGCGCAGTCGAGCGCCAGCGTGACCCCCTGCTCCGGCAGAGAGGCAAGCAACGCCTCCCGGTCTTCGTCAAAGCGCTCGTCCGTGTAGTGGGCGTGGGTGTCAAAATATTCCATGGTTTGCTGATTCCTTTTTTGGTTTGTCAAAGGGCCCGGCTGTTTGAAAAAAGCCCAACCGCAGTTGGGCTCGTTTCATAAGGGCCGTTCCGGCGCGGGAGCCGCGCAAAAACGCAGGGGCCCCGGCGGCCCGCCGGCCGGTTTTTCGGGCAAAGCGCCCCGGAAATTACCGCACGGTCCAGCCGTTTTGCATTTCGGTCAGGGTCGTGACGATGGAGAGCTTTTCGTCCTGCGGATCGGAGGCGCACAGGATCATGCCGCGGCTCTCGATGCCGCACATCATGCGGGGCTTGAGGTTGGCCACCACCACGACGGTCTTGCCGATCAGGTCCTCCGGCTCATACCACTTGCGGATGCCGGAGCAGATGGTGCGCTCTTCGTCGCCGATCTGCACCGTCAGCTTGAGCAGCTTCTTGGCGCGCTTGATGGTTTCGCAGTTTTTGACCAGACCCAGTCGCAGGTCGATCTTCATGAAGTCCTCGATGGAGATCTCTTTGGCGGGATATTCCTCTTCTTCCGCGGGGGCCTCCGCCTGCGCGGGCGCCTGGGGCTTTTCCGCGGCCTGGGGCTTTTCTTCCTGCGCGGGCGCCTTTTCCGCTTCCGGCTCCGCCTTGGGGGCGGGGTTCATCGCCTCCAGAGCGTCAAGCTCCTTGGCCACGTCGATGCGGGGGAAGAGCGCCTCGCCCTTTTTCACCTGGGTGCCGGGCTGCAGCACGCCGAAGGTGGAAAGGGACTGCCAGGAACGGGCCTCGCCCTCCGGCACGCCCAGCTGCTCAAAGATCTTCAGCGGGCTGTGAGTCAGGAAGGGCTGCAGCGTCACGGCGACGATGCGCAGGGATTCGGCTAGGTTGTAAAGCACCGTGGCCAGGCGGGGCCTGCTGGCCTCGTCCTTGGCCAGAGCCCAGGGCATGGTCTGGTCGATGTACTTGTTGCAGGCGCTGATGTGCTTCCAGATCTCAGCCAGAGCGTTGGGCATCTTCAGGGCGTCCATGAGGCCTTCCACCCTGCGGTGCAGGGACAGGGCGCTGTCGATCAGCGCCAGATCCAGCTCCTCGGATTCGCCGGGGGCGGGCACGGCGCCGCCGAAATACTTTTCGATCATGGCCACCGTGCGGGACAGGAGATTGCCCAGGTCGTTGGCCAGGTCGGAGTTGATGCGGTTCAAAAGCGCCTCGTTGGAGAAGACGCCGTCCTGACCAAAGGGCACCTCGCGCAGCAGGAAGTAGCGGATGGCGTCCACGCCGTAGCGCTCCACCAGCTTGACAGGGTCCACGACGTTGCCTTTGGATTTGCTCATCTTACCGCCGGAGAGCACCAGCCAGCCGTGGCCGAAGACCTGCTTGGGCAGGGGCAGATCCAGCGCCATCAGCATGATGGGCCAGTAGATGGTGTGGAAGCGGACGATCTCCTTGCCCACCAGATGCACGTCTGCCGGCCAGTATTTGTCGAATTTCTCGTGATCGTCCTGCAGGTAGCCCAGGGCGGAGATGTAGTTACTGAGCGCGTCGATCCAGACGTAGACCACGTGCTTGTCGTCAAAATCCACCGGCACGCCCCACTTGAAGCTGGTGCGGCTCACGCACAGGTCCTCCAGGCCGGGCAGCAGGAAATTCTGAAGCATCTCGTTGGCCCGTTCCGGCGGCTGGATGAAGTCGGGATGGGTCTTGATATATTCGATCAGCCGGGGGGCGTACTTGCTCATGCGGAAGAAATAGGCCTCTTCAGTCATGGGCTCCACGGGGCGGCCGCAGTCCGGGCAACGGCCGTCCTTGAGCTGCGTTTCGGTCCAGAAGGACTCGCAGGGGGTGCAGTACAGGCCGGTGTAGCTTCCTTTATAAATGTCGCCCTGCTCATACAGGCGGCGGAAGATCTTCTGCACGGTCTTTTCGTGGTAGTCGTCCGTGGTGCGGATGAAGGCGTCGTTGCTGATCTCAAGGAGCTTCCACAGGCTCTTGAAGGTGGCGACGATCTCGTCGACGTACTGCTGCGGGGTGACGCCCTTGGCGGCAGCCTTGCGCTCGATCTTCTGGCCGTGCTCGTCCGAGCCGGTCAGATAGAACACGTCGTAGCCCGTCAGGCGCTTGAAGCGGGCGATGGCGTCGCCGGCGACGGTGGTGTAGGCGTGGCCGATGTGCAGTTTGTCAGAGGGATAATAGATGGGAGTCGTCAGGTAGTAGGTTTTCTTTTCCTGACCGCAGCAACAGCTGCATCCCGGTTCGTGTGTATGTTCCATTTGCAGACATCCTTTCTGAATGCAAAAATTTACGGGTCAGAGGGAGGGCGCGGCAAAAAGCGCCCTGGCAAAAAGCGCCGAAAACCCATGCGCTGCGGGTCCGCCCTTCTCAATTGAAAAGGAAAAGGCATTTGCTTCTAGTGTACCCAAATCCCGGGGGTTTTGCAAGGGAGAAGCAGCAATTGCAGAGCCTGCCGGGCCGTGATATAATGCCCCCGTGGAAAAAAGATGAAAAGGAGAACAGAAAACAATGGCAATTCGGCTCATCGCCATGGATGTTGACGGCACGATGATCGACACGCCGGATAATATGCAGATCCATCCCCGGGTCCTCCGCGCCGTGGCTGAGGCGGTGCGGCGAGGCATCCTCGTGTGCATCGCGTCCGGGAGAAACTTTGCCTACGCGGAAGACTACCTGAAAAGGTCAGGAGTCAACGGCCCCCTCATCAGCTGCAACGGCGCGAGCGTTCTGAGCGCCGGCAGAGTGTATTTTAAAAAGACGCTCGACCCTGCCATGGTGGAGTTTTCCTATCGTTTCAGCAGGGAATACGGCATGAATCCCATGGCCTTTACCGACCATGAGATCTACTTTCCCACCTACGGCAGTGCCGAAGCGGATCAGCGCTTTATCGACGCCTACACCTGCGACGGCACGGGCGCGCAGGCCTTCCATCCCATCAGCGATGAGGAGTATCTGGCGCTGGCCGGCCGGGCGGATGAGCTGATCAAGATGTCCATCATCACCTATGATTCCGAAGCCCACATGCGCCGGGCCCTGGCCGCGTGGGAGGCGCTGCGGGCCGAGGGGAGGATCCCCGGAGATCCGGACTGTGCGGTGTCCTTCTGGTGCAATTTTGAGGTGATGCCCAACGGCGTGAGCAAGGGCGCCGGCCTGATGGAGCTGGTCAAAGTGCTGGGCATTGACCGCAGCGAAGTGATGGCCATCGGCGACAACGAGAACGACATTGAGATGATCCAGGTGGCCGGCATCGGCGTGGCCATGGGCAACGCTGTTGAGCGGCTCAAGGCCGCAGCCGATCACGTCACCCTTTCGGTCAAAGAGGGCGGCGCCGGTGTGGCCATTGAAAAGTTTGCCCTTTTGGACTGAAGCCGGGACTTTCAGGGGGCGTTTCGTCTCCCTGCGCGGGCCCTTGGCCTCTTTTGAATACACAATGGATTTTCCGCCGGAAGCAGAGCGCTCCGGCGGAGGAGGAGATCAGATGCTCATTGACTGCCACACCCACTGTTTTCCCGACACGCTGGCCGGACGCACCATGTCGGGCCTTTCCGGGATCGCCGGCATAACGCCCTTTACCGACGGCACCGCCGCCGGGCTGCTCGCCCGCATGGATGCGGAGGGCGTCGGCCGGGCGGTGATCCTTCACATTGCCACAAAGCCCAAAAACCAGCGTTCGGTCAACCGGTTCGCAGCGGATCTGCAAAAGGAAAACGACCGGTTCCTCTGCTTCGGCTCGGTACATCCCCATGCACCGGACGCAATGGAGGAGCTTTCCCGCATCAAAGAGCTGGGCCTTCGGGGCGTCAAACTCCATCCGGACTATCAGGGCTTTTTTGTGGAGGACAACCAGGTTCTGCCGGTCTACCGGGAGATCGGGCGGCTGGGGCTCCCGCTTACCTTCCACATGGGCTTTGATCCCTATTCGCCCGACACGGTACACGCCAGGCCCGCGGCCGTGGCGGCGGTGGCCCGGGCACTGCCGGAGCTGACCATCATCGCGGCCCACATGGGCGGCCTTTTGGTGGGCGGAGAAGTGCTCGAGCACCTTTGCGGCCTGCCGAATGTCTATCTGGATACCTCCATGAGCTGTACATCCCCTTACGCAGACGCCGGGCTTTACCGGCGCATCCTGGACAAGCATGGCACGGACCGTATCCTCTTTGGCAGCGATTGCCCCTGGAGCACACCGGCGCGGGAGCTGGGCTGGCTCCGTCAAGCTGGCCTGGAAGAGGTTGATCTGGAAAAGATTACGCATCAGAACGCCGAGCGGCTGTTTGGACTGTAAAAGGTAATCCTTCCGCAACCAGAGCAGGCCACTCCATCCGGATGGGGTCTGCCGGATTCTTCTGTTGTTTCCGGCTTTGCCAGATCGAACACCAAATCCGGAATGCGTTTACGTATCAAAGCGCCGTGCAGATGGTGAACATCCGCACGGCGCCTTTCGGTTTTCCGCATCCCGCAGAGGATGCGAACGGGAGGCTTGATTTTTCTTATTTAGCGAGCGTCTTCATATATTCGACGCTGCTGCGGCCGGCAAGGCGGCCATAGGTGAAAGCGTGGGACATGGTCCAGCCGTTTTCACAGGCAACGGCAGCGGTGCCGCCGGAGACATACAGGCCGGGAATGGGAGTTCCGTCAACACGAAGCACTTCGGAATTGACGTTGCGCAGCAGGCCGCCGTAGTTTCCCATGGAGCCAGGAGCGGTTTTGACGCAGTAGTAAGGAGGCGTATCGATGGGATTGAGCAGGGCGGTGCGGCCGAAATCTTCGTCCACGCCCTTGGTGCACAGCTCGTTCCAGCGTTCCACAGTGGCCTTGAGGTTTTCGGCGGGGACGCCCATGATCCCGGCCAGCTCGTCAAGGGTCTCGGCGGAGGTGTAGGTGGTGCCGGCGGCGCGCTCGGGCTTGATCTCATCCATGACCTTCTGGTCGTTGATGGCCCAAAGGTAGTCGGCTCCGTCCTTGCGCATCTGGGAGAAGAAGGCGTTCATCTTGCGCTGCTTTTCGTCGGTAAAGCGGTTGCCGTCTTTGTTGACGACGATGGGACCGCCGCCCGCCATGAAATAGGCGATGGTGGCGGGGAAGCCTCCGACGTGGTAGTCGTTGACGATCTCATAGTCGGCAAGGCTGCCGCGGAACAGGTCCACATTGACCACGGCGGCGCCCAGCTCGGAGGCCATCATCAGGCCGTCGCCGGTGGCGCCCACGTGCGCGCAGGGCAGGGCGCCCTGGTACAAGGGCATCAGGCGACCGACCAGATCGGTGTTGTTGCCGAAGCCGCCGGTGGCGAGCACCACGGCCTTGCACTTGATGCGGATGTCGTTGCCGTCCTTGTCGGTGGCGATGGCGCCGATCACTTCGCCGTTTTCGCCGGCGATCAGCTTGCGCCCAGGGGTCTCGAGCAGCACTTTAATGCCGCGGGAATCAATGGCGTTCTGAAAGGGCTCAAGGAAGCCGGAGCCTTTGCCCTGGACGTTGTGGATCATCTGCATCGGGCCGTAGGTGGGGTTGACCACCACTTCGTCGACAAAGGGAACGTGCAGCACGTCGATCAGCCAGTCAATGGTTTCGCCGCACTTTTCGGCGGTGACCCAGGTCAGCTCGGGATCGTTGCGGTAGTCGGAGAGCATCATCATGCGGTCGTAGCAGTCCTGTGCGGTGATGTGCACGTCGTACTTTTTGGAGATCTGGGTTTCATAGCCGGAGAGAATCCCCTCGGACATGAGGCTCGTGCCGCCGATCATGGCGGTTTTTTCAATAATCATGACGTTTTCGCAGCCGTTATCCACAGCTTCGACAGCGGCGGAAATGCCCGCAGGGCCGCACCCCATGACCAGAAGATCCACTTCCATGTCCCATTGCCCGGCGGGCTTTTCTTGTGCCGAACCCGGGGCGGGGGCTTCTGTCGCGGTGGGAGTGGCTTCCGTTTCAACAGGCACTTCGGGAGCCGGAGACGGCGCACAGCCGACGCACAGCATCAGCAGGCACAGCATCACAGCGGCAACTTTGAGAAAAACGTGCTTCATTCAGTTAGTTCCTCCTCCGTAGTATGGTCGCAAACCTGTTTGTGGATTTTCAATTAGCTTGCACTAAATTTTACAACAAAATGCGTTAAGCCATCGTAAATTTTAAAAAATGACTGGATTTTCAGATAAAAAGTTCCTCTGCCGAAGAAATTTTGCGGCAGGGGAACTTCAAGAAGCAGGGGGGGCTGACCCCACGCTGCCGTTTCTGGCAGGATACAGCCCAAGCCCCGGCGGGCCGGAAAGAGAAAGGGATTTTCTGCTACTTTCGGTAGCCGGTGGCGAAGTCCACCTCGCTGCGAAGCGCTTCTCCTTTTGCAAAGCGCCGCAGGTTTTCTTCGCACAGATCCACGATGGCCTCCAGGGTCTCCTGCAAATGATAGCCGCCGGAAATATGGGGAGTGATGACGGCGTTCTTTGCCGTCCAAAGGGGATGCCCCTTTGGCAGGGGCTCGGGGTCGGCCACATCAAGGCCCGCGCCGCCAAGCGCTCCGCTGTTGAGGGCGTCGGCCAGGGCAAAGCTGTCGACGATGTAGCCGCGGCCGCCGTTGATCAGCAGGGCGCCCTGCTTCATTTTTGCAAGCCGCTCTTTTCCAAAAAGGCCCCGGGTCTGTTTCGTGCCGGGCAGGGCGATGGCTACGATGTCCGCTTCGGGCAGGAGACGGTCCAGCTCCTGTGTGGGATAGAGCTCGTCGACGCAGTCGGGCTTTTGGGCGCTGGGACGGCGGCGCACGCCGATCACCCTTGCGCCGAGGCCCTTCATCATGGAGGCATAGCTGCCGCCGATGTCGCCAAGGCCCACCACCAGCACTGTGCTGCGGGCGATCGCCCGGACAGGACCTTCGTCCGTCCAGACCTGACGGCGCTGGTTGTCCCGGTACAGGTGCAGCTTTTTCCGCACCGCCAGCGTCAGCGCCGCCATGTGTTCGGCGACCGCCAGCCCGTAGGCGCCGGTGGCATTGGTGAGGACGGCGTTTGCCGGAAGCAGGCCGGGAACGGTGTAGCCGTCCGTGCCGGCGTAGTTGAGCTGGAGCCACTGAAGATCCTTTGCACCCTTCAAAAGGGCTGGGTCGATGCAGCCGAGGATGATGTGGGCCCAGGCGGCGTCCTCAGCAGAGGGATGGGGGTCATAGCGGAAGTCCCCCTCCGGCAGCGCCTGCTGCAGGCGGGCCTTGTGGCTTTCGGTGAGAGGAAGGAGCACCAGTACGTTTTTTTTCATGGCGGGCAGTCCTTTCGGCAGAAAATATAAAGCGGGTTTTTATTTTTGATTATACCATAATCATTTCGGAAGAAGGAAAAGCGAAGAAGAAAAGCAGGGAGGATTTCCCTGCTTTTTTAAGAGATTTCATATGGAAGCCTATTTGATGGCGGAAGCTACTTCCAGCGCGTAGGCACCCATGGCGGAGAGATCTTCCTCCGCGGGGCGGAAGTTGACCTTTTTCGGCGTGCCGACAAAACGCATTTTCAGCCCGGCAAGGCGGTCGCGCAGAAGATCTGCGCCTTCGCCCGTCCAGCCGAAATCGCCGAAGGTGCCCGCGGGCTTGCCCTGAAGGGCGTAAGCATCCACCGACGCGAGCACCTGCCACATCCTGCCGGGCACGTCCCGATTGATGGTGCAGGAGCCCACCAGCGCAGCGTCGGATTCCATCAGCGCCGCGGCGCTCGTTGCAACTTCTTCCGTTACGACGTCAATGAGCTGCACGGAGCAGCTTTTTTCCAGCGCCTGAGCGGCCGCCCTGGCCAGTTGGGCGGTGTAACCATAGGCCGAGGCGTACAGCACAGCCACCCGCTTTTTCCCTTCGCGGGGTGCAGGCGTGCTCCAGGAACGGTACAGTTCCATGCGCCTGCGGATGCTTTCGGTCAGTACCGGGCCGTGGCTGGGGCAGATCATGGAAAGGGGCAGCCCCTCGATCTTGGACAGACCGTTGAGCACGTGGGGCTTGAAGGGGCCGAAAATGCCCTGATAGTAGTAGGCGAAAGCGCCTTCGTATTTTTCGGGATATTGTACCAGCGTGTCCTTCATGCGGGGCTCACAATAGTGCGCGCCGAGGAAATCGCAGGTGAACAACACGCCGGCCTGCTCACACCAGCTGAACATGCTGTCTGGCCAGTGCAGCATGGGGGCGAGGATGAAACGCAGAGGGCCCATGTCCGTTTCAATCGTCTCGCCGTCCTTGACTGCGCGAATGTCGCAGGAGCGGTTGACCTGCGCTTCGATGAACTTTTTGCCGCCCATGGAGGCGAGGATTTTCAGGTTGGGCAGCTTTTCAAGGAGCTTCTGGATCGAGCCGCTGTGATCGGGTTCGGTGTGATTCATGATGAGGACTTCGATGGTGGAGGGATCCACCACGGAGCTGATATTTTGGTAATATTCGTCAAAGAATCTCTCGTGCACCGTTTCGATGAGGATGTTTTTTTCGCCAGTGATCAGGTAGGCATTGTAGGTGGTGCCGTATTCAGCGGTCATCACGATGTCGAAGATCCGCAGCGCGGGGTTCATCACGCCGACAGAGTAGAGATGATCGCAGAGCTTCAGTGCGGGCATGAAAAATCTCCTTTCGTCAATCCGGGAAGGATGGGGTGAATTACAAAAAATGCAGGGAAAATAATTTGTTATTTTGCGGCACGGAGCGCGCCACAGAAGGGGTTTTGCCAAAAGAAAAAGCAGGACAAAGAAAACCCCCGTCCTGCTGTTCATCAATCGGTTGTTTAAAAGATGCGCAGGGCGCTCTTTCAGGAAGCGAACATTTCCTTGGCAACACCGCACAGAGGGCAGACCCAATCGGCGGGCAGATCCTCGAACTTCACGCCTTCGGTCTCTTCATCATAAACATATCCGCAAGCGGGGCAAACGTACTGCATCTGAAAGTCCTCCTTTTTTTATTGGAATTGCGCGCCGTTTATAAACGCGCAATCAGTATCGGAATCAGTATAGCATAAAGAGCATACCCTGTAAAAATAATTTTTATTCTTGATTATAAAATTTTTATTTATTCGGAAATTTTTAATATTCCAGGGCTTTTTCCTCGCCGTGCAAAACACGGAGCGCCCCCTCTGCCAAAGCGAGCATCTCCTCTTCGCCGGGGAACACTTCGATGGGAGCGATCAGGCCCACCCGCTGTTTGATGCAGCCAGTGAAGCGGTTGGAGTAGGCCAAACCGCCGGTGAGGATGATGGCGTCCACGCGCCCTTCCAGCACAGCCACCATCGCGCCGATTTCCTTGGATACCTGATAGGCCATGGACTCAAGAACCAGCGCGGCATATTCATCTCCTTCTTTGATGAGCCGTTCGCATTTTCTCAGGTCGTTCGTGCCAAGGTAGGCAGTCATGCCGCCGGATTTGGTCACCTTGTCTATCAGTTCCTGTTCGGTATAGGCGCCGGAAAAGCATAGCCGGATCAACGGCAGGGCAGGGATGGCCCCGGTGCGCTCAGGGGTAAAGGGGCCTTCGCCGGAAAGGGCGTCGTTGACGTCGATGACCCGGCCGTAGCGGTGGGCGCCGATCGTGACGCCGCCGCCCATGTGGGCGACGATAAAGCGGCCGTTTTCATAGACGATGCCCATTTTGCGGGCGACGCGGCGGGCGACGGCCTTCTGGTTGAGAGCGTGGAAAATACTGCGCCGCTCGATGCCGGGAAAGCCGGTCAGCTTGGCGCTCGGCTCCAGCTCGTCCACCACCACGGGATCGACCACAAAGCTGGGGATCCCTGCGCTTTTTGCGATATCCGAAGCGATAATGCCTCCGAGAGAGGAAGCGTGCACCGATGCGGCGGAGTGAACCAGATCGGCCAGCATTCGGTCGTTGATCAGGTAGGTGCCGCTGTCGATGGGGTCCACAAGACCGCCGCGGCCCACCACAGCGTCCAGGGAGGAAATCGGCACCCCCGCCTCCTCAAGGGCCTTGAGCACCACGGCCCGGCGCATGCCGTCCTGATTGACTACGGGGCCACAGGCGTCAATATCCTTTCGCGAATGCTGAATGGAAGCTTCGTAGAGAAGATCGTCCTCCTCATAGACCGCCACTTTTGTGGAGGTGGAGCCGGGGTTGATGGCCAGAACGCGGAAGCGCTTTTTGCTTCCGGGGACGTTGGAAAGCAGCTTGTTCATGCCTGTTCCTCCTGACGGTCCATGGCGACGATGCCGGTGCGGGTCACTTCAAGGGGCGAGAGCCGGCGGATGATTTCGTCAAGCTGTGCCGGCGCGGCGGCAAACTGATACACGCCGGGCGCGACCCGAAGGCCGCCCGCCTCCTGCGCGGGCGCCTCGTCCCGCACGTGCAGCAGGGCCAGCTCCCGAAGGATATGGGTCTGTTCCGTGCAGGCGGAGATCCTGTGGACGCAGTCGAGGCGGCCAAGGCGGTTGAGCACGCTCGCCAGCGTGGCGTCGAAGCATTCCAGCGACAGCGTCAGCCGGGAAAGGGTGCTGTCGGCGGTCTCCGCCACCGAAAGGCTCTTGATGTTCCAGCCCTCCCGGCGGATGAGCGAGGTGGTGCGGGTCAGGACGCCGAACTCATTGTCCACGATGAGGGTCAAAAGGTGAGGGGTGCGAGTCATTGAGTTCCTCCAAGCAGGTCGGCAAAACATCAAAAACGGGAGCGGTCAGCGCTGCCCGCTGTTTTTGAAAAGAAAAAATGCAGGGCGCCCGCCATTTTGCCGGACGGCTTCGCTCCCTCATGATTCAGGAGGAATGCGGCTGCGGGAAAGGGACTGGCCCGCTGCTGAAAAGATCGGACCTTCCCGCCGGAAATTCGCTGAAGCGAGGTATTCCAGGCGGGAGCCGGCCCAGATTCAGTATAGCACAAAAATGCCGCCAGTAAATACGCAAAGAGCCGCAGACAGAAGAGCCGGCGGCCTTTTGTTGAAAGGGAATCACTCGCCCTCCTGCCGAACGTACAGGCGGTAAAGCTCCGACGGGCTGATGCCCTGCGCCGCCGCCTTTGCGGCAGCCTTGGGTTTTTCTCCGGCATCGATGCGCTGCTGCATGATAGCGAGCTGTTCCTCCACCGGCAGGCGCGCCTTTTCCTTCGGCTGTCCGCCGGAAAGGACGATGACGCATTCTCCTTTGGGCGGCTCCGCGTAGTGGGCGGCCAGCTCCGAAAGGGTGCCGCGCACCGCTTCCTCGTGGATCTTGGTCAGCTCCCGGCAAACGGCGGCAGGGCGGTCGCCCAGCTCCTCCCTGAGCTCAAGCAGGGTGTCCCGCAGGCGGAAGGGGCTTTCATACAGGACGGTCGTGCGGGTCTCGGCCTTCAAAAGGGTCAGCCGTTCCCGCCGGGGCTTCTTTTCCCGGGGAAGAAAGCCCTCGAACACAAAGCGGCCGCAGGGCAGGCCGGAGAGCACCACGGAGGTGACCGCGGCGGAAGCGCCGGGCGCCACGGTAAAGGGCACCCCCGCCTCGATGGCGGCGGCGACCACCTCGGCGCCGGGATCTGAAATGCCCGGCATCCCGGCGTCGCTCACCACGGCGACGTTCTTTCCCTGCGCGGCCAGGGCGACGATCTCCTTTGCCTTTTCCCGCTCGTTGTGCCCGTGGCAGGAACAAAGCGGTTTTTTCAGCCCCAGATGGGACAAAAGCTGCACCGTGCGCCGGGTGTCCTCGGCGTAGATCACATCCGCTTCTCCCAGGATCCGGACGACCCGGTAGGTGATGTCCTCCAGGTTGCCGATGGGGGTGGCGCAAAGATAAAGCATGCTGGTCCTCCCAGAAAAGTAGTACGCATTGATTTTATCACGGGGGTTTCTGCGCGGGAAGGGGAACCTTTTTAAAAATCCGCCTTTCCTTCCGCATCGCCGCCACGGCAATTTTAAAGGAAAGAAAGAAAAATCCCAAAGATGCAAGATCTTCCCACAAAGGAACGCGGGAGGAATTTTTTTCAAAGGTCACGCAAGGGCGGTTCTGCTCCTCAAAAAACAGCGGAAAACCCCGGACGGGCTTTCCGCTGAATCGGTTTCGAAGCAAAAGGGTCGTACCCGCCGTCTCCCCCACCCCATGCGGGGGAGATGGCAGATACTTTATACACACAAACAGGAGACAAAGTGAGGAGGCCGGCCGCTTACTTGGCGATGGGGCCGGCAGCGATGATCTCGGCGGGCATATGGTCGTATTTCTGGAAATTCTTCACGAAACGGTTGGCCAGATCCTGCGCCTGTGCGTCGTAAGCGGCCTTATCTTCCCAGGTTTCGCGGGGATCAAGCACTTCAGAGGGCACGTTGGGGCAGCTGGTGGGCACCAGCACCTGGAAGATGGGATGGGCCTTGAACTCGGCCTTTTCCAGATCGCCGTTGAGAGCGGCGGTGACCATGGCGCGGGTGTACTTGATGCTCATGCGCTTGCCGACGCCGTAGGGGCCGCCAGACCAGCCGGTGTTGACCAGGTACACGTTGGTATCGTGCTCGTCGATCTTCTTGCCCAGCATGTCAGCGTAGATGGAGGGATGCAGGGGCAGGAAGGGAGCGCCGAAGCAGGTGGAGAAGGTGGTCTGAGGCTCCTTGACACCGCGCTCGGTACCGGCCAGCTTAGAGGTGTAACCGGACACAAAGTGGTACTTGGCCTGCTCGCGGGTCAGCTTGGAGATGGGGGGCAGCACGCCGAAGGCGTCGGCCGTCAGGAAGATGACGGTCTTGGGATGGCCAGCATGGGCGGGGATCAGGGCGTTGGGAATGAACTCAACAGGATAGCCTACGCGGGTGTTTTCGGTGATGGAGCCATCAAAGAAGTCGAACTCGCGGGTCTCGTCGTCCATGACCACGTTTTCGACCAGGGAGCCGAAACGGATGGCGTCATAGATCTGGGGCTCGTTCTCGCGGGTGAGGTTGATGCACTTGGCAAAGCAGCCGCCTTCGATGTTGAACACGCCATTGTCGCTCCAGCCGTGCTCGTCGTCGCCGATGAGCTGGCGGGCGGGATCGGCGGACAGGGTGGTCTTGCCGGTGCCGGAAAGGCCGAAGAAGATGGCGACATCGCCCTCTGCGCCGACGTTGGCGGAGCAGTGCATGGAGAAGACGCCCTCCTTGGGCAACAGGTAGTTCATCACGGAGAAGACGCTCTTCTTGATCTCGCCGTTGTACTGGCTGCCGCAAATGAGCACCTCGCGCTTTTTGAAGTTGACCAGGATGGCCGCCTCGGAATGGGTGCCGTCCACCTCGGGGATGCAGTGGAAGCCGGGAGCCGCGATGATGCGGAAGTCAGGCTCGTAGGACTCGAGCTGCTCGGCGGTGGGACGGATCAGCAGCTGATGGATGAACAGGTTCTGGCAGGCCATCTCGTTGATGATGCGGAAGCGCTTGGCGTAAGCGGGATCAGCGCCCGCAAAGCCGTCGAACACGAAGATCTCGTGGCCCTGCAGGTAAGCGCAGACGCGGTTGAAGATGGCGTCGTAGGTAGCCTCCGCCATGGGAACGTTCACCTTGCCCCAGTCGATCTCATCGTGGATGTCGGGGGTGTCGACGGTGAACTTGTCGTCAGGGGAGCGGCCGGTATATTTTCCGGTGGTCACAACCAGAGCGCCAGTGGAGCTCAAACGGCCTTCGCCGCGCTCGAGGGCCTTTTCGACCAGCCTGGCTGGAGAAAGGTTGCGGTAAATGGCGCCGGTGTTGATGATGCCGATGGATTCAAGATACTTTTCCATGGTGGTTGAGTTCTCCCTTCGCAAAAAGTATGGATCAAATTGGTTCCTGTTGGGAAAGAGCGGCTGGACGGCGGCTGCGTGGCCAATTACGCAGGATTTTCCGGTCCGTCATGCAAAAAGCATCTTGCAAGCCGCGCAGGAAAAACGGGGGACATTTTGCGCTGTTTTCTCTGAAAAATCTCAGTTGTCAGCAAAACTCCTCGTATAACATATTACACTAAAATGCAAAGCGGCACAAGGGGGTCTTTCAAATTTTGTGAAAATAATATTAATAAATTTTAGATTATCCTGTTTTTGTCCAGTTTTTGGAAAGTGCCTGCGAGAATTTGCAGGGTATGAAAAAGCCCAAAAGGGGCGGAAAGGCCTCTTTCGGACAGAGAAATGTAAAATTTTAGATAATTATTCGGCTGTTTTCCATGCGCCGATGGCATCGCTTAAACGGGCGAATTCCTCGATGGAGACCGCTTCGCCGCGGACATCCGGGCGAAGGCCGGTGGAAGCGATCACCCCTTCCGCCTGGGTACGGCTGAGGCCGAAGCCGCCGGCTGCGATGTTGTTGGCAAGGGTCTTTCGGCGCATGGCAAAGGCGGCGCGGGTCAGGGCAAAAAAGACGTTTGTGTCGTCGACGCGGATCTTCGGCGGTCGGACGGTCAGGCGGATCACCACGCTGTCCACCGCCGGGGCGGGGACGAAGCAGGCCGGCGGCACCCGAAGGACCAGCTCCGTGTCGGTATAATACTGCACGGCGATGGAAAGGGAGCCATAGCTTTTTGTGCCGGGGCGGGCGGCCATCCGTTCCGCCACTTCCTTCTGAATCAGAAAGCTCATGGTTTTGACCGGCAGGCCGCTTTCGAGCAGCGCCATGATGATGGGGGTGGTGATGTAATAGGGAAGGTTGGCCGCCACGCAGAAGGGGCCGCCGCCCAGCTCTTCGTGCAGGGCGGAAAGGTCGCAGCGCAGGAAATCCCCGTGGATCACTTTGACGTTGTCAAGACCGGAGAGGGTGTATTCCAGGGCGGGGATCAGACCGCTATCGATCTCCACAGCCACCACCTTTTTTGCCCGCAGGGCCAGCTGCTGTGTCAGTGCTCCCAGGCCCGGCCCAATCTCCAGCACGGCGTCCTCCTTCGTCAGGGCCGCCGCGTCCGCGATGCGGGCGATGATGTTTCCGTCGCACAGAAAATTCTGGCCCAGCTGCTTGTGCGGCGCCAGACCGAAGCGCTCTAGTAGGTTCCGGACCACGACCGGGGAGGTGAGGTTAATCATGGATAAAAGGCTTCCTTCCTCCTGCAAAGCAGGGTCATCCGGGCGTTTGAACAGCGGCGGGCCGCCGCAGAGGATCAGTTTTCCACTGGCGCGCCGCCGATATACTCCTTGAGCACGTACCCGGTCACTTCGTCCCGGCGGATCTGATACCAGTCGCCCTCCTGCCCGAGGATCTCCACCTCGGAATTCTGACGGAGACGCCCCACCTCTTCCGATTCGGTGGAAGGCTGGGCGCGCACCTTGAGCCGGTCCGCCGTTACGTAACCCTTTTCGGTTTCCTGTTCCGGTTCGGCCGGTTTGCCGGCCGTCATTGGGTTTTCAGCGCCGGTTTCTCCGCTGCGGGCGAAGGTTTTGGCGTCGGCTGCCTTGATCTCCTCTTCGGCCTCCATCAAATAGTGGCCCACGTTCAGCTTCAGGCTGCCATAATCGGTGGGCACGTCCAAAGTGATGGTCAGGACCATGTCCCGGGGCTCCTCGTCCTTGTAAACGGCCAGCCAGCCGATCTCGCGGTCCTTCTGGGCGCCGATCTCCGCGGTGCCCGTCTTTCCGGCCATTTCGTAAGGGGGCTTGAGGGATCTGGCAGTGCCGACCTTGGTCACGTCCTCCAGGCTCTTTTCAATAGCGCTGCGGGCGTTTTTATCGTGCTTGACGGTCATCCACAGCACCGGCTCCGTTTCTTCCACGCAGACGTAGTCCCTTCCCTCGCTGCGCCAGAGGCTGTCCACCACGTAGGGCTGATAAATCTCTCCGCCTTCGTTGGAGAGGGAGCAGTACAAAAGGGCTGCCTGCAGGGGAGAGATCAGCACCTCACCCTGTCCGTAGCCGCTGTCCGCCAGCAGCTTGATGTTGAACTCGGTCTTGGCGTTTTTCAGCCGGGAGACCGCGACCGACAGGTCGAAGGGCACCTTCTGCCCAAAGCCCAGCTTGTTTTCAAAATAATCAAAGAAGGCTTCTTCGCCCAGCTCCATGGCTACCCAGGCAAAATAGATATTGTCCGAGTAGATGATGGAATTGTACAGGTCGCATTTGTCGCCCCGGTTTTTCACGCGGGTGATGGCGGGGTAGTACCAGTCGCTGCGGTCAGGCCGCCATTTGTTGTCCACGATCTGATAGGGGAAGACCGTGTTTTCCGAAATGATCCCCGCTTCCAGGCCAGCCAACCCGGTAAAAGGTTTGAGGATGGAGCCGGGGGGATAGAGCCCCTGGATGCAGCGGTTGAAGAGCGGCTGATAGGCCACGTCTTCGTTGAGCTGTGCGTAAAGCTCGGTAGAGATACCCTGAACGAACAGATTCGGGTCCACGGATGGATAACTGACCATCACCTCGAGCGCGCTGGTCTTGGGGTCAATCTGGATGATGGAACCGCCCTGTTCTTCCCGGAGGTACAGGCAGAGCATATCGTAGGCTGCCTGCTGGACCCGGGCGTCGATGGTCAGGTGCAGATCTGCGCCGTCAACGGCCTCCACCGGGTCGGTCAGAGGGATCTTTCCGTTTTCCTCGCTGTAAATGTATACCTCGTAGCCGTTGGTGCCCCGTAGGGTGTCCTCGTAGGCTGCCTCAAGACCGGTTCGGCCAATGATGGAGTCGCCGTTGTAGAGGGGCTCCTTTTCCGTGCCGGCAAAGCTTTCCAGATCCTCTTTGGTGATCTTTCCGGTGTAGCCGATCAGGTGAAAGAAGGCTTCGCCGAAGGGATAGGTGCGGAAAACGGTGAAGCGGGAATTGTCGATGCCGGTGCCGGGGATTTCCAGCAGCGTTTTCTGCCCCTCCTGGCTCAGCTGCCCCTGCGGCCAGGCCTTGAGGGTGACGATATTGGCGGTGGTGCTGTCAAAGCATTTTTTGACCGCTTCGGTCTCCATGCCCAGCATGGGCGCGATACGGGTGCAGTAGGAATCGATGTCCTCAATGGCGGAGCGGTCAGCGTAGACGGTGGTGCCCGCCACGTTTGACGCAAGCAGCTGACCGTCGGCGGAAAAGATCTCGCCCCGTTTGGCCTGTATCACCGACGCGTACACGCTGTCCCCCCAGGTCATCTCCGGAAAGATCAGAGCGGGCGTCCAGTCGATCACCCAGCGGTCGTCCTGCTGCACCAGATTCATGGTGTAGTCCTTGGTGATGTCGCCATAGTCGGCGGTGCGGTAGGTGGCGGAATACTGGTACGTGGCGTAAAGCGGCGTGTGAGACAGGGTGCTTTCGCCGGGGATCAGAGACTTGACTCCCAGCCCATGGAAGATGGAATCATACTTCTTGGAAAAATCCTCCCGGGTGATCTCCTCCTGTGCGTTTGTGCTCAGAAGATCGTAGGCCAGCTCGTATTCGCCCTCGTTGAGCAGGGAGAGAAAGCGTTCCGCAGTCTCTTCAGCCTCGTCGCCGGAAAAGGCGGAACAGCTGCACAGCAACGCGCACAGCAGAAGCGCCGCCAGAATGTAAAAAAGTCGTTTCATCAAATCTCCTTCAAATAACTGTTACGGGAAGATCCTACGGATGCACAGAATTTCAAGTGGAAAAAGCGTGCTGTCTCTGTTAAAAATGCTGTTTTCGTCATTATACCACGAAAAACCTGCCCGTCCCAGTGCGGAGGTTTTGGCTCATGGGCAAAAGCCGGGAGAACCGTCAGAGATATACAATATATAGTAGAAAATGTCTGTTTTATACACAAAAGGGACATTTTTTTCTGGAATATTTGGTAAAGAAAGGGGGTAGAATTTGACGGCATGCTTTATCTGTAGTAAAATACCGACAGTTCACGCTGCTGCAGAAGAAAAAGGAACGGCATGCAGAAAAGCGCGCTGCGGCGGAGCGCTCCCGGAAAAAAGCCGGAAGAATCGGCGCCGCAAGGCAATTGTCCCGAAGAAAATCTCCAGCGCTTTTCGGAAAGGAGAACATGGCAAAGTACAAATACGGCGATATTCGTGTTTACGCCAAGAGCTACCTGTGCTCCATGCTGTACACGAAGCCCCGGCGTGCCAGGGGAAACGGTTTGATTCGCGCCTGCCTCGGCGCGGTCAGAAAGGCCCTTTGCGCAGCGGGCAGGCTGATCAAAAGCCCATTCTCCCTCATTGCCAGGCGCAGGCAGGAGCGGAAGGACCGCCTTTACGGTCCCTTTTCTCCCTTTTACAGTCCAGCCCCTGCGCTGGAGCTGGAAAGCGGAGAGACCATCCCTATCGCGCCGGAAGAACCGGAGCGCTCTGTCAGCGCCCGGTGGGTCTGGGGGCTTTTGTCCGGGCTGATGGCCTGCGCCGGGCTGGTGGCCATGGTGGGCGCCACAGCGGCGTCGGGACATGCGGAGCCGGCCTATTCCGTGATCCTTTCAGACGACGCAAAAACAGCCGTCACGCTCACGAGCCGGGCCTCCACAGTGGGTGACATGCTTGCTGAGGCGGGCATTCAGCTTGCTGAGGGCGATGAGGTGCAGCCCGGGCCGGACACCCCTCTGTCAGAGTGCGGAGCGGTTCGCATCGACCGGGCCAATACCGTTTACGTTTCCGCCGGAGAGCTTTTCACGGAGCTGACCATGGCCAACGGCACCGTCCGCGAGGCGCTTGCAATGGCGGGCGTCTCCTACGATCAGAACGATCTGGTCAGTCCCGAGCCCTACGTTCCCATTGAGCAGGGCATGCGCATCGAGGTGGTCGCCGTCGATGTGGCCTATGAGGTAGAAACGCAGGACATCGCCTACAAAACCATTACGCAGAAGGACGATACCCTTGAGGAGGGCAAAACCAGAGTGGCCCGCGAAGGGCAGGCCGGCGTGAAGAACCTCAAGTACCGGGTGGTATATCACGACGGCGAAGAGGCGGAGCGGGAGCTGCTTGAGCAGACCGTTTCCCGCCATGCTGTAGACGAATTGATCCTTGAGGGAACCAAGGTAGTGGACCGGGTGGTCTCCGTGGCGGAGGAAGTGGAGCTCAGGAACGACACCCGCGCAGACAAACGTCCTCCCAAGGAAAGTGAGATAGAAAAGATCGTCTACGTGGAAGCCACCGCTTACACCCACACAGGTAAGACCACCGCCACGGGCACCATGCCCAAGGTGGGCACCATTGCCGTCAACCCCAAGCAGATCCCTTACGGGACCCGCATGTACATTGAGGGCTATGGCTATGGCGTGGCGGAGGACACCGGCGCCTTCCGGCATACAGACCGCTTCCAGATCGACCTGTTTATGGATACGGTTCGGGAATGCCTCCGATGGGGCCGGAAGCAGAAGGTAAAGGTTTATATCCTCAAATAAGCGACTGAGCGGTCGCTTGCCGGAGGCCTGGCGTTTCCCCGGAATGCAGGGGGCGGGCCGTGTGCTGCCGGTGCAAAAACAGAAAAGCAAAAGGGCAAGAAAAGCTCCCCGATTCTCTCGGGGAGCTTTTATAGTCGGGCGGGGAAGAGAACGATCAGTTTTTCGCTGCGGCGTTCTGTCCGGCAATGCGGCCAAAAGTCATGGCATCCGCAATGGCGTTGCCGCCCAGGCGGTTGCCGCCGTGGATGCCGCCAGTCACCTCGCCTGCGGCATACAGGCCGGGAATGATTTCCCCGCTGGTGCTGTAAACATGGGTCTCGGGGTCGATCTCCACGCCGCCCATGGTGTGGTGCACCGCGGGAGCCCGCAGGCAGGCAAAGTAGGGGCCCTCACTGATGCGGGAGTTCGGGTCAAAGACCGTGCGGCCGAATTCCTCGTCATAGCCCTTGTCAAAGGCCTCGTTGAACTTGTTGATGGTGTCGACCAGGGTCTGAGGATCCAGATCGATCTGAACCGCCAGCTCTTCCAGCGTGTCCGCCATGTAGACCTTTCCGGTCTCGAGCAGATAGTCCAGCGAGAGGCCATAGGCGTTGAGATCGTTCTCGTCCAGCTCGCTGTTGGGACGGCTGCTGATGAGCCAGCAGACGGAGTCGGTCTGCTCGAGGATGGCGGCGGCCATGACGTCGCGTCGTTCATCCTCTGCGACGAAGCGGACGCCCTCCTTGTTGATATAGGGGCTGGTGCCGTTTCCGACGCGGGTGTTGGTTTCGCCGGTGACCGGGTCGGCGACGGGGAGCAGCTGGATCTTGTCCATGCCGACGAGATTGGCGCCGGCGGCCTCCGCCATGACGATGCCGTCGCCGGTGATGGCGGGGCTGTTGGAGGTGGGCACGTTTTCGTCCAGGGTGGCCCAGATGCTGTTGTACTTCTGGCGCATCTCCACGTTGGCGCCGAAGCCGCCGGTGGCCAGCACGACGCCGTTCGTGCCGTAGAATTCATAGGGAGTCCCGTTGGCGTCGGTTCCCTTGACGCCGGTGACGCGGCCGTTTTCGACGATGAGCTCGCCGGCCCGGACTTCGTAGACGATTTCAACAGGAAGGCTTTCCCGCTCGATGGACTTGACGAAGGTATCGACAAAGGCCAGGCCGCTCTTGTATTCCGTGGCCTGATGGGCGCGCTGCCACAGGACGCCCTGCGCGGTCTTGGTCTTTTCCGCCAGCTGGAGGCCGTGATCGGTCAGCCAGTGAACGGTGTCGAGCGCATTGGAGCAGAGCGCTTCGATCATGACGGGATTGCCGTAGTAGTCGCCGTCCACATAGGTCTGGATCATGTGGAACTCGGGGGAGTCGAACAGCGAGGTGCTGCCCGAGGCAAGATATTCTTCAAACTGGGTCTTTACAGTTGCCTGCCATCCGGCCATGGCGTCGTCGTGAGGTTCCATGTCCAGATATTCCTGTACGGTGTCCTTGAGGGCGTCCGACATGACAAGGGAGGCCTGACGTTCCGGGTCGGCAGCGTTGAGCAGGCCGAGCGCCAGCTTGGTGTTGCCGCCGAGACCGGCAGTTTTTTCTACGACGACCACAGAAGCGCCGTTTTCACCGGCTGCGACTGCCGCCGCAAGACCCGCGCCGCCGCCGCCGATCACGATGACGTCGGCGGTCCTTGTGACCAGTTCGCCGGCTTCCTTTTCGATGACGACCGCTTTGAGCGCGTCCACATCGCCGCCAGCCTGCCGGACGCAGTCCTCCACCGCGGCGAGCAGCGCCTCGCTGGTGATGGTGGCGGAAGCGACGGCGTCAACCGCCAGAGATTGGTACTCGATGATCTCCTTGGGAAGACGTTCGATGGGCATGTCGCCGATGCCGGGAGTCTCTTCGTGCGAGAGCACTTCGATGGCAGTGATGGCGCTGTCAGAGAAGGTCACGCTGACGGTGAGATCCGCGTTGCGTCCCCGGGTCGTGGCAGTGTAGGTGCCGGCCTGATAGAGCGTCTTTTCGGCAGGGGCTTCCTGCACCGGGGTGGCAGTGGGAGCAGAAGTGGCTTGGGGAGACTGAGTTTGCTGCGCACATCCGGCTGCGCCGATGACCAGCAGCAGAGGCAGCAGCAGGGCAAGAAATTTCTTCATGGAAATCCTCCTGAAATTCGGATGGAAGTGGACCGGTCAGAAGGCGCCTTGGAATGGGAAATCAGATCTGATAAACAAAAGATAAACTATAAAGAGGCTTGAAAGTCAACAGCTTTTTTCAGGAAAAACACCTCAGTGCACAGGCAGCCAGACGCGGTAATAGCGCGTGTGATCGGGACTGCTGCGGTGTATCGTCAGGATCATCTGGCTAAAGGCGTCGCCGGCCGGCCTGAGCTCATGGCGCAGTGCGTAGTCATAAAGATATTGAAGAGAACGGATGTCGACCGGACCGCGGCCTACCACTTTGAGCGTCGTGCAGACGGAGAGACCGGGGGAGAAATGATGGATGTACTGGTTTTCCTCAACGCCCAGAAAGGCCGCGTCCTCTTCGAGGATGCCCAGCCCGACAAAATAATCCTGAATCTGCCCGCGCAGGGATTGGAGAGGAATGCGCAGGGAGACAAAGGAAAAAGGGAGCATGTTGGACCACTCGGAAAAGATCTTGAGCAGCGCCTGATCCTCGGTGAGCAGGCCGTTTCGGTGGTAATCCATCCGGAAGATACCAGGATGGAGCACGATGCTGCATTTTTCCGTATCCTCTTCGGCGCCGGCAATCAGCCGGTTGAGCTCTCTAAGCCGGCGGAGCATCCTCTGATGCCGCTCAATCTCATGCTCGAGATAGGCCTCCTGCTTGACCAGGGTCTTGTTGGCTTCGTTCAGGGTGCAGTCGTTGATGAGCCGGGCAGCCTCGGAAAGAGAGAGCCCAAACTGCGAATAGGTCCGGCAGCGCAGCAGCGTGCCAATATCCAGAACGTCATAGGTGCGGTAGCCGTTTTCTTCGTCTTTGGCGGAGGTGAGAATTCCCTTCTTTTCATAAAAGCGAATGGCCTCCGTGGTGATGCCCACGATTCGGGCGATCTTGCTGATCCGATAGCGCATGGGGGTACGCTCCTTCTTTGAAAATAGTATTTGAATGACAAAAAAATATCCGCTTTTGCTTATAGTAAACGTTAAAGCAGCTTTAAGGTCAAGAGAGGGAAATGGGCCGGCAAAGCCGCAGTTTCACCCGCTTTTTAATGAAAGTTTTATTAAACGGAAGAAATCGTCATAAAATGTTTATGGTTTTGCTCCTTTTGCGCCGTTGACGCGGACAGATGCTTCGTGTAATCTGAAAGGGTAGGATCGCAATGGAAGGAAAATCGAGTGAAAATCACAGAAAAACGACAATTCAAACCTATTCTGTTGTAAAAAACAGGAGGAGAAAGTAGGATAATCTTGGGAAAAGGCGTGATCGCAGTATACTCTTCCTCGTCGCAGGTCATTGACCGGAGCTATTTTCAGGCGGCGCGGGAGCTTTGCCTGCAGATGGTGCGGCGGGGATGGTCCATGGTGTACGGCGCGGGCCAACTGGGTCTGATGGGCGAGTGCGCCCGGACGATCCGTCAGGCGCAGGGGGACGCGAAGATCTACGGCGTCATTCCCGACGCGCTCAATGTGCCCGGCGTTGTTTATGAGCACTGCGACGAGCTGACGGTCACCCGCACCATGGGGGAGCGAAAGCGCCTCATGGAGGAGAAAGCGGACGCGTTTGTTGCGCTGCCGGGCGGCTTTGGAACCCTGGAGGAGATCCTTGAGGTGATTACGCTCAAGCAGCTGGGGTATCACGAAAAACCCATTGTCCTTTTGAATGCCGGAGGCTTTTATGAAAAGCTGCTCGGGCAGTTCGATTGTTCCATCGAGCAGGGCTTTGCCCGGCAGGATTGCCGTGAACTGTATTTTGTGGCGAAGAACGGGGCGGAGGCGCTGGACCACATCGAAGCGTACCAGCCTGTGCAGCTCGCGCCCAAATGGAAAAATAAGACCGTACCCACAACTTAAATTTTGAAATGAGGTCGATCGAGATTATGAAGGAAAGAGTCATGGTATGCGTCACCCGTCAAAAGACCTGCGCGAGGCTGATCAAGCTGGGCGCGCTGCTGGCGGAACGCCGCTGCTGTGAGCTGACTGTGGTGCATGCGCTGCGTCCGGAGGATACCGTTCTGGGCAGCGCCGACGAAAGCGAAGCGCTGGAATTCCTCTTTGAGGAGACCAGCCGTTATGGCGGGGAGATGAAGATGATTCGCGCTGAGGACAGCGCCGGCGCCCTGGTGGATTGCGCCAACGAATGCGGCGCCACGATGATCGTGCTGGGTGCTTCCCCCAAGACCGAGCCGGTCAGCTTTGCGGAACGGCTGCGCCAGCGGCTGCCGGATACGGAGATCATCTGCGTGGAAGCCGACAGCTTCGATCAGAATATCCATATCACCATGAACGCGGACATTGCCTGAACTGAAACAGATAAAACCGCCCGGAAGAATTGCTTTCCGGGCGGCTTTATTTTGCCGGAGGCTCCGGCGGCAGGGGACCTGCGGGAGAAGAAAGGGAAGCCCTTTTTCTGGCGGAGGTGGGCGGAAGCGTCCGGATCCTGCGGAAGAAGTAAACGTACATCCAGACCGTTACCAGCACGATCACAGCCCGGCCAGGCCAGACCGGGCAGAGGAAAAAGCTCAGCGTCAGCATGGCGGTGGCCAGCGTCAGGATGCGGATCTTGTTGGCCCGGGTCATGGAGCGGTCCTTGAGAAAGGATTCGAGATAGTTGTGGTAGAGCCTGGTTCCGGTGAACCAGCGGTGGAACCGGGCAGAACCGCGGGCGTAGCAAAAAGCGGTCAGCAGCAGAAAGGGTGTTGTGGGCAGAATGGGGATGACAGCGCCCAGCGCCCCGAGGGCCAGGAAGACCGTCCCGGCGGTCAGATACAGTATGCGCAGCACAGAGAAGCTCCTTTCGGGATCTGCAGTTTTTTTACGGATCTCATCGGAGAGAAAGCAGAAGTTCCTGAGGACAAAACAATTATGATTTTATAATATAATTTTATAAAGTAATTATTAAGATCAGCATAGCACAAAAAAGCGCCCCTGAAAAGAGCGTTTTGGTTGGGGAGTGGAAAGCTCAAGTGCGGTACGCCATTTTTTCCGGCGTCCAGTCCCTGAGGATTTCCGCCATGCGGCGGCCGTATTCCCGGGCTGTGGGCAGGTCGTGGTCAAGATAGTTGCCGCACTCGATCCGGGCCGCACCGGGAATTTCTCCTTCGTAGGAGGCGATAAAGTCCATGGTCTTTTGCAAAAGGGCAATGACCGCCTCCCGGGAAAGGGCGTCCCGCACGATGAAGTAAAAGCCCGTCCGGCAGCCCATGGGGCCCACGTAAAGGATCTGACCCGAGCAGGGGCCGCTGCGGACGTACGTGGCAAAAAGGTGCTCGAAGGTGTGCAGACCGGCGTTTTGCAGATATTCGCTGCCGTTGGGCGTCACCATCCGCAGGTCATAGGTCACAGCATCGCCGTCGATCCGGGAGACGTACAGGCCGGGAGTGAGAAGGTCGTGATTGACGCAGAAACTCTCAATGAGCCGGAGGGACGGGGCGTCGGCCTCTACGGCGGGCGCCGCTTCCTTCGCCTGCTCCTCCTGCGCCAGCGCCAGCATGGAGAGCACCAGCGCAGCGGAATGGGAAGCCGCCTGTTCCTCCGTGAATTCCGACGCGGCGTTGGCGTTTTCCTCGGCGTTGTCGCTGACGGTGCGGATCACCACAAAGGGGACGCCGCTGATCGCGCAGGCGTGGCCCACTGCCGCCCCTTCCATCTCAACGCACAGGGGGGAAAGCCGCCGGACGATGTCCTGCTTGAGGGCCCGGTCCTCGATGAACTGGTCGCCGCTGGCCACGGTGCCGGTCAGGCAGCGCAGGGAAAGCCCCGTCCGGGCAAAGGCCCTTTCCGCCAGCGAGACCAGCGCGGCGTCCGCCCGGATCTCGTCGAGGTAGGGCGGATATTTGGAAAGAAAGCGCATCTCGAAGTCGTGGTAGACCAGCCGGTCGGACACCGCCATGTCAAACACCTCCAGGCCGCCACCCATGGCGCCGGCGATGCCGGTGTTGACAATGCAGCTCACGCCGAAGCGGTCAATCAGCAGCTGGGCGGTGAGCGCGGCGTTGACCTTTCCAATGCCGCACTGCGCCAGAACGACGGCGGTGCTTCCGATGCGGCCCTCGACAAAGGTGAAGCGGCCGCAGGGCGTTTCTTTTGGATTGTCCATCTTCTGGCGAATGCAGGCCACCTCCGAGGGCATTGCGCCGATGATTCCCCATTTGTTCAAAGGTCAATTCCTCCTGTATTTCCGGGATGCAGGCCCGGAGTGTTTTGCGTAGGGGTCAGTCGCGCTCCTGACCGCCGAGGGAGCGGACGTATTCGAGGATGATCCGGGCGGCGTTATCGGTGCCGACCGCGCTCGAATCGAGCGTCAGGTGATAGTTGCTGACCTGCCCCCATTTTTTGCAGGTGTAGTAGTTGTAGTAGTTGGCGCGGCGCTTGTCGGTCTTGAGCAGCACCTCGTCTACCCTGGCCGGATCCACGCTGAAAAACTCTACGGCGCGTTTGCGGCGGGCCTCCATGGAGGCATGGATGAAAACGTTGACGCAGCGGATGTCCTCGTGTCCTTCCAGAACGTAGTCCGCGCAGCGGCCCACGATCACGCAGGAGCTTTTCCGGGCCAGATCGCGAATGACGTTGGACTGAATGACAAAGAGCTTGTCATTGATGGGTAGATCATAAAGGGGAGAGATGCGGCTGCCGAACAGATAGCTGCTGCCGGCCAGAGAGTGGGCCAGGCCGCTGGCCGCCGTTTCATCCACCGCCTCAAAAAGCTCCTGGCTCATGCCGCTTTCCTTGGCTGCAAGAGAAATCAGCTCGTGATCGTAAAAAGGAATGTCCATTTCCCTGGCCAGCTTTTTGCCGATCCAGCGTCCGCCGCTGCCGTACTGTCTGCCGATGGTGATGATGGTGTTCTTCGTCATTGCGCTCCACCTCCAAAAGGTCGTGATCTGTGCCTGTACGGGCCGGAAGCCGTCTGCGCAGGCGGGGGAACGTGTTTTGTCTGTATTATAGCACAAGATGCCTGTTTGGGGGAAAAACATCCTTTTGTTGAAAACTCGGAAAGTGGTGTTTATAATTGAGAAAAAGCCGAAGGAGGGACGGTCTTGAGGGAGATAAAAAAAGAGGCGCAGGCTGACGTAGCAGCTGAGACAAAAGCAGTGCCTGAAAAGAAAGAAGAGGGCCGTGTGGGCGGCAAACACAAAAGCAAAGGGCAGGCCCGCCTGTACTGGACGCTGGGTGTGATCGCGGTTTATGGACTCAGCTTTGTCCTTTGCCGGTATGTGCTGTTCGGCCTCCACGGCATGAAGGACTGGCCGGACATTCTGGCTGTCGCCGGGGCTGTGGTGCTGCTCGGGGCGCTGGCAACCGGCCGCAGGGCGCTTTCCGTCATGACGGTCGTGGGCTATCTGGGCGGCTTTGCGACAGGAATGCTCTTTGGCGTCAACGGAATGGACCCGGGCGGCGGCAGAACGAACAACGGCTGGCTGATCTGGATGCTGGCGATGCTGCTGTGCATCGCGGTGGGAGTCCTCCTTTCCGTTGTGCAGAGCTCGCTCAGAAAACGCCGGCAGCAGCGGCAGAAAAGCCGGAAGAATGCCTGAGCCGCAGACCGGCAGCAAAAAACCAGGCAAAACGCCGCAGGCCTGTCGGCCCACGGCGTTTTTGCTTCTTAAAGACGAAAAATTCCCCGGAAGTATACTTTTTCGGGGAAATGACGGCTGGCAGTTCAGACTTTTTCACTGAGCGCCTCCGCCGCCTGCACCACGTGGGATAAAAGCACCGTCGTCGTGACCGCTCCCACGCCGCCGGGCACGGGGGTCAGCGCCGAGACAAGGCCGTTGGCCCCTGGGATCACGTCGCCGCAGAGCTTGCCTTCTTCGTTGACGTGGATGCCTACGTCGAGAACGGTCTGCTGCGGGGAGAGGAACCGCTCATCCACCAGCGCCCGTTTCCCGGTGGCGGCGATGAGGATGTCGGCTTCCTGGCAGAGGGCCGGGAGGTCTGAGCTTTTGCTGTGGCAGAGGGTGACCGTGGCGTTTTGGCCGAGCAGCAGCATCGCAAGGGGCTTGCCTACCACCAGGCTCCGGCCGATTACCACTGCCCGGCGGCCCGAAAGCGGGATGCTGAAATGCCGGAGGATCTCCATGCAGGCCTGGGCCGTGCAGGGGGCAAAGCCCCGACCGCTGCCGTCAAAGACCCCGGTCAGCGAAAGGTCCGTGATGCCGTCGACGTCCTTTTCCGGCGGCAGAAGCGCCCGGGCGGCGTCTTCGTCGTAGCCTTCGGGCAAGGGGCGGAATAGCAGGATGCCGTGAACGGAAGGATCGCTGCCCAGGCGGCGCAGGACCGCTTCCAACTGCAGCTGCCCCGCGGCTTCAGAGAGCGTTTCGCATACAACGCTGATCCCCAGCGTCTCCGCTTTCTTTTTGACGCCCCGTTCATAGGAAAGATCGTCCGGCCGTTCGCCGGTGCGGACGACGGCAAGGCGGGGAAAAATACCGGCCGCCTTCAGCCGCCCAATCCGCTGAAGGATGCTCTCGCCCAGGGCGGAAGCCACCTCGGCTCCGCGAAGCAATATCGTCATCAAAAGGCTCCTTTCTCTCCGGCGCGGTCCGCTCCGGCCGGAAAAGAGAAAATGGTTTTTGGAAAAAACTCAGTAATCCTGAAGGGAATCGGCCACGTACCGGGCGATGCGCTCCGCTTCACCCTCCCAGCGGCTGAGCAGGCGGTGGGCTTCCTTTTCAAGGGAATCCGCCTTTTCCCGGTCCGCCATCAGGCGGGTGTTGGCAAAGACGTTCAAAGAAGCGCCGGTCAGCGCCGCCCGGCAGAACAGGGCGCCCACGCCGGCGTCGCTCAGGGCCATGACAGAGCCCTTGAGGGCGAATTCCTGGATCAGGCCGATGGCCGCGGCGCACTGGCGCATGATCTCAAGGGGCACCTCCGTCGCCTTAAGCAGGGCGCTTTGCAGGGCGGCGTCCTTTGCCGCCTTTTCCTCTTCAGTACCTGCGGGCATTTTGTAGGCGGCGGACAGGGGCAAAAACGCCTCCTCATCCCGCTCCGCCAGGGCAAGCAGCGCCTGCTGCACCTCCTGCACCCGGGCGCACATCTGGGTCAGATCTTCCTGCACGGCGGCGTAGCGGGGCTTTCCGATCGCCAGGCTGCCCATCATATTGCCCAGGGCAGCGCCCACGGCGCCAACCAGCGCGCAGGCGCCGCCGCCTCCGGGCGTAGGGCTGGGGGAAGAAAGCTCCTGAACGAATTGTTTGCAGCTGTAATTCATAGAATCCATTGTTCACTGTTTCCTTTCGCTTAAAATGGAGCGCGTCCGCAAAACGGACGCGCCGGAAGGCCTGCTCTCAGAACAGGCCGGAGATTCTGCCGTTTTCGTCCACGTCGATCCGCTCGGCAGCAGGGACCTTCGGAAGGCCCGGCATGGTCATGATGTCGCCGGTGAGCGCCACGAGGAATCCTGCGCCCGCAGAGACGCGGACGTTCCGCACCGTGACGGTAAAGCCCTTCGGCGCGCCGAGCAGGGCCGGATCGTCCGAGAAGCTATACTGGGTTTTGGCCATGCAGACCGGCAGATTGCCAAAGCCCAGCGCGGTCAGCTGAGCGATCTGCTTTTTGGCCGCTGGGGTGAAGGCCACGCCGTCGCCGTGGTAGATGCGGCGCACGATGGTGTCGATCTTCTCTTCGATCGTGCCCTCAAGCTCATAGCTCTGACGGAAGGAGGAGGGCTGTTCGCAAAGGCGCACCACCTCTTCGGCGAGGGCCACGCCGCCTTCGCCGCCCTTGGCCCAGACCTCGGACAGCGCCACGTTGACGCCCAGGATGCGGCAGGCAGCTTCGATGAACTGAAGCTCTGTTTCCGTGTCGGTAGGGAAGCGGTTGATGGCTACCACGCAGGGCAGGCCGTAGACGTCGGTGATGTTCTGCACGTGCTGCAGGAGGTTCGGAAGGCCCTTTTCCAGCGCCTCGAGGTTTTCGTTCGTCAGCTCGGTTTTGGGCAGGCCGCCGTGCATTTTCAGCGCCCGGACGGTCGCTACCATGACCACCGCCGAAGGGGTCAGACCCGCCATGCGGCACTTGATGTCGAGGAACTTTTCCGCGCCCAGGTCTGCGCCGAAGCCCGCTTCGGTTACGGCGTAATCGCCCAGCTTAAGGGCCATGCGGGTGGCGGTCACGGAGTTGCAGCCGTGGGCGATGTTGGCAAAGGGACCGCCGTGGACCAGCGCGGGAGTGTGCTCCAGGGTCTGAACCAGATTGGGCTTGAGGGCGTCCTTCAAAAGCGCCGCCATGGCGCCGGCCGCTTTCAGATCGCCGGCGGTGACAGGCTTTTCGTCGTAGGTATAGCCGACGATGATGCGGGCAAGGCGGGCCTTGAGGTCGGAGATGTCCGACGCAAGGCAGAGCACCGCCATGATCTCGGAGGCGACGGTGATGTCATAGCCGTCCTCCCGGGGCGTGCCGTTGACCCGTCCGCCGAGGCCGTCCACCACAAAGCGGAGCTGGCGGTCGTTCATGTCCACGCAGCGCTTCCAGGTGATGCGGCGGGGGTCGATGCCCAGGGCGTTGCCGTGATGGATGTGGTTGTCCAGCATGGCGGCAAGCAGATTGTTCGCCGCGCCGATGGCGTGGAAGTCTCCGGTGAAATGGAGGTTGATATCCTCCATGGGAACCACCTGCGCGTAGCCGCCGCCGGCCGCGCCGCCCTTAATGCCGAAGACCGGGCCCAAAGAGGGCTCCCGCAGGGCGACCATGACCTTTTTGCCCAGCCGCCTGAGGCCGTCAGCAAGGCCCACGGTGGTGGTGGTCTTGCCTTCGCCGGCGGGGGTGGGGGTGATGGCCGTCACCAGAATCAGCTTTCCGTCAAGCGCCTTGCTTTCACGAAGGAGGCTGTAGTCGATCTTGGCCTTGTAGCTGCCGTACTGTTCCAGATAGCGGGAATCGATTCCGGCAGCGGTAGCCACTTCAGTAATGGGCTGCATGGGGGTTTCCTGTGCGATCTCGATGTCAGTTTTGAACATGGCGACCTCTCATTTTCTTTCGTCTGTATTGAAAACTTGATGAAGGGAAAACAGAAATGGGTTCGGCGGCGCTGCCGCAGAAGAATTATATTATAACACGCAATTCCCAAATGATACAAGCAATTGGAAGAAGAATGTTCTATCCGTTTAAAACTTTATAAAAGAAATTGATGAAAAATAAGGAAAACCGGGCGCAGCGATAGCTCCCGGTTGAACGAGTACGGAGAAAAGGGCGGCACGCCGCTTCATTCGATGATTCCTCCGCGGCACTGGGGAACGACGTCGGTCGTGTCCTCGGTAAAGCAGAAGTCCAGATCTGCTTCAAAGCCCAGCTTTTTGAGCTTGCTGTAATGGAAGGTGGAACGGATCAGCGGGTAATCGGGTTTTTGGGTGACGTAAAGATGTTCGGCAACGATGCCCAGGTCGTTGAGGATCACCGCTGCGCCCAGGGAGCGGAGGGCGTCGACGATACCGCCGGCGCAGTAGATGTCGTCTGCGGAAAAGCGTCCGAGAGTGCCGGCGCAGACCAGGCATACGTCCCTGCCCTCTTCGATCAGCTTTTTTGCCACAGCGCGGCGGTTGGAGAGGGCGCCGAGGAAGATGTTGGGAGCGTTCCGCACGGCGTGCAGCGCGGAGGTGCCGTTGGTGGTGGTGATGACTACAGTTTTTCCAGCGATCCGCTCGCGGGTGTAGTCGGCGGGGGAATTGCCCAGATCGAATCCGGGCAGAGGGACTCCCTCCCGTTCGCCGCACAGCACGGCTTCCCGCCGGTCCAGCGTGCGAAGCACGGCCACAGCTTCGGAAACCTCGGCCACGGGGATTACCTTGTGCGCGCCGTTGACAATGGAATTGACAATAGTGCTGGTGGCCCGCAGCAGGTCGATCACCACGACGGAGCGGTCGCGGATGTCCCGTTCGGCCACCTCGGTGTAGACGGAATAGACAGAAACCTCCATGGAATACCTCCTGAAAAGAGAGCAGCCCGCGCTGCGGAAGAAAACAGAAAAATAGTAAGTTAGGAAAGAAAAGATCTGCGCAGCGGGGAACGGCAGCGCGTTCAAAGGGGGAAAGGACGCGCCGATCCTGCCGCAGCTGCGGCAGGACAATTTTCATTTATTATATCACGGCAATTGGAAGAGGGGTAGAATAATTTGCTGTGGGAGGGCGCGGCGGGAAAGCGGCAGAAAATATGAACATTTCGCAAAAATACCATCCCGGACGCCCACAGACTTCCTTCCATTTGTTATAATAAATTGCAATATCCGTCGTTTTGGGCTCCTTGAAAGAGCCGACGCTATTTTTCATACTTCGGAGGAACATCGGATGAAAAAGATCCGCGCTGCAGTGACCCTGCTTGCTGCGCTCGTGCTGCTTTCGGCAGTGATCCTGCCCGCTCCGTCCGCGCGGGCCATGGACTACTCGACGGTGCGTGTGCGCCTGTCAGCCAGCCTTGACGACTTGAACGTGGGCGTCAACGGCGTTTATACCCTTCTGGAAACGGGACAGACGGTTTCCAGCGACGTCAACATTTCGCTCACCGGCGACGGGGCGACTTTGGCCGTGACCGACAGGAGCAGCGGCAGCGTTCTCTATCAGGGGACCGAATGTACCCTGATGCGGCAGAGCGGAACGCTCCGGCAGTACAACCGTCAGCACGGCTGGCGCTATTACCTGGGCGATATGCACTATCAGGTGGCCTCCAACGGCACGAGCGGGCAGAAAATCGCCGTGACCAATTACGTGGGCATGGAGGATTATCTCATCGGCGTCGTCGCCTACGAAATGAGCAACACCTGGCCGCTTGAGGCGCTCAAGGCGCAGGCGGTCTGCGCCCGCAGCTATGCCGCCTGCAAAATCGCCCCCTCCGCCTCCTACGATATCGTGGACACCGCCTCCGATCAGGTCTACAAGGGATATGACGCCTCCAACACCAACGTCATCGAGGCGGTCAAGGCCACCAAGGGCGAGGTGCTGATGAACAGCGCCGGCCAGGTGGTCCGGGCGTATTACGGCGCCAGTAACGGCGGCCAGACCGAGCTGACCAGCAACGCCTGGTCCGGCGAGGCCCTGCCCTATTACCCCATGAAGGACGATCCCTACGACCTGCGCAATCCGTATTCCGCTTCGGCCCGGCTCACCTTTCCCAAGGTGGTCTCGGCGGCGACTCCTCCCGACGCGAAGCTGGAGGCTTATCTCAAGACCCTCGTCGCCCCCAAGCTGGAGGCGCTGGGCTATTCCGGCTTTACCGATACCTTTTCGATCACCGGAACCTCGGCCATGACAGCCTACGATCCCAAGTATCCCAGCCCCAGCCGTTTTTATCAGCGGGTGCGGGTGACGCTGATGGTCTCGCCTGACGGCAGCGCAGGCGGCGGATCTTCTTCCGGCGCGCCGCAGTTTATGGAGCTTTCCGGCATCACCGATTATGTCCTGTATGTCAACGAAAACCGGCTGGTGACCCTGCAGGAGCGGGAACAGATCCTCGCCCAGTACAACGCGCAGCTGATCCAGGCCGGCGGCTCCGGCGGTTCGATCCCCATCGAGGTGGATTTTGCCTTTTCGGAGCTGCAGGGCGGTTCGTATCAGCTTTTTACCAACACCAGCCTCCGCCTGTTCTACGTGGAAGAGACCAATCAGTCCTTTGATATCGTCAATGTCCGCTATGGCCACGGAGTCGGCATGAGCCAGCGCGGCGCGCAGCAGATGGCTACTGAAGGAATGACCTACCGCCAGATCCTGGACTTCTACTATACCAACGTAACGATCAGCCAGATTTCCACCGCTTCTTCCTCTGCCCCGGATTCTACCGGCGGCACCGGTCAGGGGGATTTGGTTGTAGCTTCCCTGCCGGAGCCAAGTGCGGTCAGCGGTACGCTTCAGGCGCAGACCAAACTGCGGAAGAGTCCTGCAAGCAGTGCGTCTTCTGTGGCGACGCTCAAATCCGGCGCTTCCGTCCACGTCCTGGGTCAATCCGGCGACTGGCTTCTGGTGCTGACCAGTTCCAGCGAGGCGGGGTATCTGCCGGTCTCTGCGGTTGCGTTGGATCTGTCTGAAGACGTGCTGGCCATGGCCACAGGTACCTTAACGGTATACGCCGGGCCGGGCACTGCCTACGCCTCAGCGGGAAGCGTCCAAAAGGGTGAATTGGTGGCGCTGGTGGCCGACAGCGGGGATTACTGCCTTGTCGATACCGGTTCTGTCACTGGCTTTGTCAAAAAGTCCGGCATCGAGCTGGTGGTCGGCGCTATCGAAGCGCCTCTTGACTCCGACTCCCGTTATGGCTATGCTGCCAGCACTGCTCCCCTGCTGAAATCCTCCTCGGGAACAACAGTGGTGACTACGATCCCTGAGGGATACGTCTTCGAGGTACTAACACAGACCCGGGATCAGAAGTATTATAATGTTATTTATGACGGACAGAAGGGGGTCGTCTATCAGAGCCAGACCGTGCTCCTCTCCCGGGGAGCGGCGCATCCCAACCCCCGCCAGCTTCTGGCAGAAAAGGACATGAATCTGTTTGAAGGCACGGTCAACTACGTTGCAAATACCGAAGCGCTGAACCTTCGGGCGGTCAACAGCGCGTCGGCCAATATCCTCGGCACATTGCCCCGGGGAGAAAAGGTGATCGTTCTGGGCGCCTATTCCAGCTGGAAAAAGGTGCAGTCTGAAACCGGCATCATCGGTTTTGTCAACGCTTCTTATCTTTCCTCCGTAAAGCCTTCGGATGCGGGTACTGGGAGCAGCACGGTTACCGTCACCAGCAATACTCCCTCCACGGACGATGGCAGCGGCGTCAAGGGCACGGTCAACGCTTCGAGCGTCAACGTCCGAAGCGCCAAGTCCACCAGCGCTGAGATCGTCGGCCGGGTGGAAAAGGGCGACGTGGTGACGCTGCTGACGCAGTCCACCAGTTGGTATAAAATCCGTCTTGGTTCTCTGGAAGGCTACGTCAAAAAGGACTACATCACCCGCGGCGTCGTCGATTACAGCGAGCAGACCACTGCCGCGCCCACGCCCTCTCCGGATGCACGAGAGGAGATTGCCACGGTGACGGCCTCGAGCCTGAACATCCGTAAAAGCGCCTCTACGGATGCCGCCGTTGCCGGCACGCTGAAAAAAGGCGATACAGTGACTCTTCTTAAGGAGAGCGGCGACTGGTATCAGATCCGCTTCGGCAGCGTCACCGGCTACGTGATGACCCGCTATCTTTCCATTGGAGACGGGAATAAGAGTTCCAGCGCTCTGACCGGCTACGTGACGGCTACTGCACTCAACGTCCGCCAGAGCGCATCCACCTCTTCCGCCTCTCTTGGCCGGGTGGAAAAGGGCGACGAGGTGGAATTGCTGGCCCAGAACGGCGACTGGTACAAGATCCGTTTCGGCGATATGACTGGATATGTCAAAAAGGACTACATCTCCCGCGACCCTGTCGCTGCGGAAGAACCAAAAGAGAACAGCGGGGACAGTGCGATTCTCGGCTATGTCAGCGCAAGCAGCCTGAACCTGCGGGAAAAGGCGTCCACCTCTTCCGCTTCTCTCGGCCAGCTGAAAAAGGGCGACGAGGTGGAGCTGCTGGCCCAGAGCGGCGATTGGTACAAAATCAAGGCAAACGGCGTGACCGGCTACGTCAAAAAGGAGTACATTTCCCGCGAGCCGGTGGCGGTGGAAACCACTTCCTCCTCCTCTGGGGAAAAGGCGGCGGCGATCGGCACGATCAGTGCCAATAACGTCAATCTCCGGCCCACTGCTTCCACCAGCGGCGAGCCCCTTGCAACCCTTTCCAAGGGAACACAGGTGGAGGTGCTGAAAAAGTCCGGCGATTACTATAAGGTTCGCTATTCCGGCGTCACCGGTTACGTGCTGAAAACGTATGTAGGCAGTCTCAAGCCGGTCTCTTCTTCGTCCGGATCGTCCGCCTCTTCCTCCAATGCTTCCACGACGAAGAAAGCCAGGGTGAGCGCTTCGGAGTTAAACGTGCGCAACAGCTCCGGCAGCACTGTACTCTTCAAGCTGACGAAGGGCCAGATCGTGGAGATCCTCGGCACCTCGGGCGACACGTATCAGATTAAATACGACGGAAAATCCGGCTATGCAGCCAAGAGCTACCTGACGGTGCTTTCCTCCAGTCAGGTGGGCAAGGTGAAAAAGAACGTCACGCTGCGGGCAGGTGCCAGCACCAGCGCAGAAAAGCTGGGCACCCTGACCGCGGGGATCTTCCTCGAGATCCTCAAGGACGAGGGCGACTGGCTAAAGGTGTCGGTTAACGGCCAGAACGGCTATGTCAGCGCCAGCTACGTGAGCCATTGATACGGGCTTTTCGGAGCTGTTCCCGGCGGATTTTAAAAGAACAAGCATAAAAAGACCGGAGAGGGACGGGAAGATCCTTCTCCGGTTTTTTGTATTTTGCATATGGGCCGCCAGTCTAAGAGGAACCGGTTTTTCAGAATTCTGTTTTCTGGAACTTTGGATCTTTCAGCAGCTCCTCCATCAGCTCCTTGTAAATGGCCGGGCGGAAATCGGTCGCACCGTTGATGAGCGGATTGGGCTCGAACTTTTCCCGGGTGGCGAGGGTCAGGTCGATCGTTGCAGTATACATCTTGTTCTGGATCGCCTCCGGTGCAGTGAAGGGATAGCCCGCAAAGTATTCCGCTTCCCAGAAATTCGTGCTCGGGCCGATGATGCTCGAGCCGCCCCAGAAAACGTTGTACAGATCCTTGCCCGCTAGGTTGGAGGAGACGATGTAGATCTGGTTGGTGATGCAGCCTGCTTCAAGGGTCGTGGAGCCGAGGGCAATGCCGTGGCACTTGGCAAGGGCGGTGCAGTTGATATACAGCCGGCAGCCCTTGGCCGCGTAGTAGCGCATCAGCTCCTGAAAGCAGTAGGAATCGTAGCAGATAGCCAGGCCGACCGGGCCCCAGGGCGTGTCAAAAATAAAGGGCTTGGTTCCGCGGGTGGCCCAGTGCGGCTCGGGGTAGGGCAGATGGATCTTTCGGTAAGCGCCGATGATTCCCTCCGGCCCGCAGACGCAGGCGGCATTATAGATGGTGGCGGAGTCGTCCGGATCCCGCTCCGGCATGCCGAAGGCAACGTAGACCCCCAGCTTTTTGGTCAGTTCCGCAATTGCTTCGGAGGAAGGGCCAGGAACGGTCTCCGCCAGCAGAGACTGCATTTTTTCCGCCTTGGGCTTTTCCTCTTCGTCATCGTAGCCAGTCAGTCCCATTTCAGGGAAGACGATCAGGTTGCTTCCTTCGGCCGCCGCCGCTTCGATATATCCCTTCATGCGGTTGAGGTTTGCTTCCTTATCGCCCCACTTTGCGTTGAAAGCAACGGTTGAAACCTTGATGATGTCCTTCATGATAGTCCTCTTTTCTTGCATTGCTGACAGTTGTGCTTTCTGGAGTCCGCAGGCCTTTTCCGGTGCGGGCAGCAGACAAAAAATAAGACACGACGGATGTTTGCGCACATCCTCGTGCCTTTTATGTGAAGTATTCTAGCACGCTGCATTGAAAAGGGCAAGAGAAAAATGAAGTTTTTTTAATGGAAAATTGCAAATATTTGAAAAACAAAAGAGAAGGACGCTGTCCTTCTCTTTGTCCGCCGGGAGGCGGTCAGCGCTGCGGGAGGATGGCTCCCGCTCGATGAGCGTTGAGATTTTTAGGCTCACTGCTCGCCGGCGATGACGTTACCGACAATGTAACCGAAGATCATCGCGGAGTCAAAGCCCATGCCGTAGGCCTTGCCGTCCTTTTCTTCCAGCGCGCCCAGCACGTCGCCCGCGCCGTACAGGCCGGGGATGACGGTGCCGTCCTCGCGGAGGATGTGGCCGTCCGTGTCGGCGGCCAGACCGCCGGTGGTCAGGTAGTAGGTGGGCTCGACGCGCAGCAGGTAGATGCCGTCGCGGTCGTCGATGAGGGGCAGGTTCTTGCGGCCGAACTCATCTTCTTCGCCCTTGACGCTGTGATCGTTGTTGGTGTCGATGGTCGCGACCAGGTTCGGCAGGTTCAGCGCTTCGGCAGCCGCTTCCACAGATTCGTACAGAACGGCTTCGCCGGTCTCGAAGAGGGGTTCATAGCTGACGCCGTAGGTCAGGCCACTGCCGATGGAGATGCACTTCTTGGTGCGCATGCGGGAGGCCTGGTCAAACACATAGTAGAACACGCCGCCGTTGTCGGGGTTTTCCAGCGCAGCCGCCAGCATGGGATGGTTGTTCTTGATGATGTTGCCGATGGAGTCGCCGTTGACGTTGACGATCAGGCCGGGAGTGGTGTAGTGGAGGAAGGCCAGCTCGTACTTGCTTTGATAGGCGGAGAGGAAAGCGCCCAGCGTACGGCCCATGCACTCGACGGTGCCGCCGGCCTCAAGGCCCAGGACGATGCCGTCGCCGGTGCTGCCCTTGGCGCAGTTGAAGGTGCGCTCAGCGTACTGCGGATAGTACTGGGCGACCATCTCCTGGTTGGCGCCGAAGCCGCCGGAGGCCAGCAGAACCGCCTTGGCGCTGACGGTCCAGGTGGTGCCGTCTTCCCCTTCGGCGACCAGGCCGGTCACGCGGCCAGTTTCATCCTGAAGCAGCTGGGTCACAGGGGTGCTGTAGATGATGCGGCCGCCCTGCTTGGTCAGGTGGTCAACGAGGTATTCCATGGCGTAGCCTGCGCCGCCCTGATACGGTCCGGGGGCGAGGAAGGGCGTCGTGCCGTAGCGGATGCCCATGGTGGTGAAGCCCACGCCGATGCACTGGAGCCAGTCCACCATTTCGCCGGAGGTGGCCAGGATCTTGCTCCAGTAGGGCAGATCGGTGCCGCGAACGGCGTTGTCGGGGTTGGCCATGCTCTTAATTAGCTCGACGTACTGCGCAACCGTGGGAGCGGCTTCGCCGGCGTAGGCGTCCTGCATTTCGCTTTCCGCTGCCATCAGGCCGCTGTAGGTCATGGGCATGGCGCCGCCGGGGATATCCATCTTTTCAAAGACCAGCACGCTCAGGCCCTGCTCTGCGGCGCGGTTGGCGGCCATCAGGCCGGCGGTGCCGGCGCCCATGACGACCAGATCCACGGTCTCTTCCACGGCGTTGGGCGTGACGCTGGCAGCGGGAGCGGCGGAGAAATCCTCCACATTGCCGCCCGCCTGTTTGATCGCCTCGGTCACGGCGGACTTGATGGCGTAGGAGGTGAGGGAAGCGCCGGACACCACGTCCACGTTCACGCTCTGGTTTTCCACGATGCGGCCGGGCATGATGTTGACGGCATAGTTGCCGATGCCGATGGTCTCGTCATGGGTCAGCACTTCCACGCTCTGGATGGCGCCGCCCTGGAAGACAGTCGCCACATGAACCAGGCCCTCATGGCCGCGGCTGGTGGTGACGTATTTGCCGTCCTGCAGCCCGGCGGGAGCGGGCGCTTCGGTCGCGGCGGGAGTTTCCACCGGCGTTTCCGTGGGGGCGGCAGTCTCTTCGGGAGCGGGAGTTTCGGTTTGAGCCGGAGCTGCACAGGCAGTCATGCACAGCAGAAGGCACAGCAGAAGGCTCAGGATCTTCTTGCTCATTTGATTCTCCTCCATTTGTTCAGAATGCTTTCAGCATGATTGACAAGGTTCTGTCAACGCTGATATCATGATTCTAAAGGATACCATGATGGTACAGTCAAGCAGTTTTGAGAGGTTTCTTTTCATAAAATTGTAAGGGAAATGAAAAGATGAAGTACAAGATTGGCGATGTATCCAGGGCGTTTTCCATCAGCAAAAACGCTTTGCGCTATTATGAGGACAAAGGCATCATCCTGCCGGTGCACCGGGAGGGGAGCGACTACCGCTATTATGATAACGAGCAGATGCACCAGATGGGGTCGCTCAAAAAGCTGCGCAACCTCGGGCTTTCGGTCGACGAGGTGCGGGAGTTTTTCGAAGGAGTCAGCTTTGAGCGGCTCTGCGGGATCCTGTCCGGCCGGCTGGAGGAGGAAAAGCGGGAGATCCGGAAGCGGCAGTATCTGGCGGCGCGTTTGCAGGAGGATCTTTCCCGCATGAAAGACACGGCTTCCCAGGGAAAGATCGGCTTTCGTGATCTGCCGGAACGCTGGGAGCTGCAATTGACCAGCATCGAAAACCTCGTGGAGGACCGGGAGCTTCAAAAGGTGGCGCCGGGCTGGTTCGACAGCGTTTTTCCCGTGATGAATATCCACCGGCTGGATCTGACAAAAGTGCGGCAGGGGAGCTTTGAGCCGTTTTACGCCCTGTGTGTGGACATACAGGGGGCGGAGCTGCTGGGGTTGGAAACTGCCAGCCGGTATATCGTCCGCCGGCCGGCTCAAAAATGCCTCAACCTTTTTATACGTTTTTCGCTCAGCGGAGAGGAAAGGGAGGGCTGGGGCTATGAAAAGCAGTGCGCCCAGCTTTTAAAGGCCTGTGATGCCCGCAGCCTGACGGCAGTCGATGCGCTGTATTTCAACATCGTTTTCGTCTATGCGGATCTGGAGGGCGGCAGCGTGGTCTTTGGGGATCTTTATCTGCCGGTGGAGGAAGAAGAAAAATAAAGACAGAAGCTTTGTGAGAAAAGAGCCTGCGTCCGGGCTCTTTTTTTGCTGCGCGGGAAGGGAGCGCGCGGCGGAGAAATCCCAAAAGCCCGCCGCGGAACAATACTTTTCCCCGGCCTCAGGCTCGAAAAGCCGTTTCGGCAGAACTCTTTTTTGGAAAATGCGCAGGAATCCTGCGGGAATTGCCGGGGCGCGGGTTTTAAAAAATGAGACGGAACGAATGTAATTGCCAATCAGAAAGCAGAGGTGAAGGGCCGTGAAGCAGTGCCCCAAATGTCATAGCGCCGCTCTTTATGAGGATACGGTTTCCGCCTGTCCGGACTGCGGTGCGCAGCTGATCCCCTATCAGGTAAAAAGCGGAGACACAGCGGAGATCCGCTGGCAGGATATTTTTCAGGTCACGGAAGAGGAGGATGAAGCAGGCGGGCAGGCGTCAGGCGCCCGGACGGGCCAGAGCACCCGAACCACAACACAGACGAAAAACCGGACGGGAAACAGCACCCGCTCCGGCCGCACTTCCAATCAGGGAAGAAACCAGGGCCGCAGCGGCGGACAGTCCGGCACCGGAACCCGCAATGATTCAAGGACCTTCGAACAGCGGCAGGGCCGCCGGATCATCCTGCAGGGCCGGGTGACGGAGGTCTCCTCCGGCATCAGCCGCTATCAGTCCCGGAGCCACAAGCTCTTCAATTCCCTGTTTCGCCTGGAGCCCTATCAGTTCGCCCATACCACCCACCGCTGCGTGCTCTGGCTGGAGGAGGAAAACGGCCGGCTGGCGGAGCGCATCCGGGAGGTGACCTATTACGGCGACATCGAGGGACAGGTGATCCCTGGATACCGCATGACGGTTCACGCCGTGGAGCGGAGCGGAGAGCTGGTGGCCCGCACGCTGTACAACGATGATCTGGATCAGCGCGTCCGGGGCAGGGCGCAGATCCCCGCCCTGCTGGTATGGATCTTGACGCTGCTGGCAGTCGCGCTGGCGGTCTTCCTCATCAGCGCGCTGGTGATGTGGATCTATGAGCACCGGTCGCTTCTGGCGTTTCTTCTGCTTTTGTGGATCTGCTGGCGGATCTTCTTCCGCAGACGAAGATGGCGGTAAAAATAAATGGGACGAAAAAGGAGTTCGTTATGGCAGACATCAGAGCGATTGAGGGCAACGCCGTCATGCGGGAAGCGGGCCTTTTGCACGGATTTCTCGAACGGAGAGATCTTGCCGCTATTGACGGGCGATCCATCGGAGGCGCAGTTCCCTGCCGGCCGGCAGGGCCCATGCTGTTTTACCGGCTGGAGGGCTTCATGGATAAGGGAGCCCGGAAGGATACCCTTCAGAGCCTGCAAAGCGCCGGCAGCCAGGTGCTTTCCGCGGCGCGCCGCAGCGCCCTGCCGGCGGCGTTTGTCGCGGCGCGGGAGAGCGGGACGGTGGGCGTCTACTTCGGCATGGGCGGAGAAAACCCGCCCCTGCAGGAGGCGCTGGCCCAAAGCGACCTCAATCTCCGGGTCAGCAATGCCTTTCTCAGCAGCCGCAGCATGGAAAGGCTCTGCTGCTTTGGAGCGGTTCTCAGCGGAAGCTGCCCGCCCGAGGCCCAGTGGCTGGACGGCGTCCTGGAGGGAATGGGCTGGAGGGATTTTCTGCTGGCGGCTGTTATGGAGCCGGTCTCTGCCGCGCAGTGCGCTCAGATGCAGGAAATTGCCGCGCAGGAGACCGCCCGCCTGCGCCCCTGGCGCACCATTGGACGCAGCGTTGGCCGGGACACCCGCCGCAGCTTTGACGTGGCCGTGCCGGAGGTGGAGGAAGCGATCCGCTCGCTGGCGCGCTGGTCCAGGCGGCTGGAAACGGGGGAGCGGGAAGGGCTGTGGCAGTGCGCCCTGTGGTGCTGCGCTCCGGACGAGACTTCCGCCCGCAGGCTGGCGGCGCTGGTTTCCGGCCGGATGCAGGCGGCGGAGCAGACCCCCGGCGGACGCTGTGCGACGCTGCTGTGCGAGCCTGAGTTCGCCCATAGCGGCATCGCGCTGCCCTCCCTGAAGCTGCGAAACGCCGGCGCCTTTGAATACACACCCATGGCAGATGGCCTTGCGGCCCTGTGGACGCAGAGCGAGCTGACCGCCCTGTGCACCCCGCCCATGGGACAGTATCCCGGCTACGAGGTGATCCGTCAGGATCATGCCGCCTCCGACCGTCACCTGTTCGACCTGGTGCCCCCAAGGGCCAGGGGCCGCAGCGCGGAGCTGGGATACAGCCTCCCCGGCCGAAGCCGGTATCCGCTGGATCTGGACGCCTTCCGCTCCCATGGGCTGATTGCCGGCATCAACGGCGCCGGCAAGAGCAACACCACTATGAACCTGATCGACCGCTTCTACGAGGCGGGCATCCCCTTCGGCATCATCGAGCCGGCCAAAAAGGAGTACTGGTCTTTGATCGACCGCATCCCTATCCGGCTGTATTCCGCTGGCGACGACGCGCTTCCCCTCCGGTTCAATCCGCTGTGCCCGGCGGCGGGCGAGCTGATCGGCAACCACATTGAGGGCCTGATGTTGGCCTTCCAGGCGCAGTCCCTGATGGAGTCCCCCATCCCCGAGGTGCTCCGCGGCCTGCTCGCCTCCACCTACGAGGAGTTCGGCCTGGATACCGGGGCGCGCATGCCGGCCGGCGCGCGGGCCCCGACCCTGCAGGATGTGGCTGACCGGGTCGAGGGCTATGTCAGGCGCACCACCCAGTACAGCGACCGGGTGCAGAAGGACGTGCTTTCTGCCACCAAGGTGCGCATCGAAAGCCTCCTCTCCGGCGCGCCGGGCAGGATGCTGGGCGTTCCGGAGCCGCTGGACGTCGAGGCGCTGTTTGAAAGCAACTTCGTCATTGAACTGGACGACATCTCCGGCAAGGCGGAAAGCTTTGTCACCAGCGTCCTGATGCTGCTGATCAACCAGTATCTGCGTGCCCGGAAGGAGAGCGGAAGGCTGGAGCGGATCATCCTCCTGGAGGAAGCCCACCGGTATTTTCTCAAGACCGGCCAGGTGGACACGGGCAGCGCCCAGGGCGAATGTCAGACCGCGGCGTATTTTTCGAACCTTCTTTCGGAGATCCGCGCCCACGGCACCGGCCTTCTGATCGTCGACCAGCGGCCCGGCGAGCTCAACAGCAACGCCATCGCCAACACCGCCGTCAAGATCGTCCACGCGCTGGCATCGGAAAACGACGCGCAAGCCGTCGCCTTTGCGCTGGGGCTTTCCGACGCGCAGATGGGACAGCTCAGGCGGCTTGGAAAGGGCGAGGCGCTGGTGGGCATCATCGGCGAAAACAGCGTCTGCCGCGTGCAGATGGATTTGCGCGGCCCGGCTCCCGGCGCGGAGGGGAAGCCCCTGTGCGCCTGCACGATGTGCCCGGCGGTGCGCCGCTGTGTCTACGGCAGGGTGCGGGAAAAGATCAGCGACATGGATCTTCTCTACGGGCAGGACGTCATGCGGGGCGCGGTGCGCGGCTTTGACGCGCTGGAACGGGACGCCGGGCTTTTGGAGCTTCAGGTGCAGGCGGTCATGGGGGCGGAGACCTTCAGCCGGGCGGAAAAGCTCTGCACGGCAGGACTTTTGATGGAAAACACAGACGTTTCGTTCGGCCTTCGGCGCAGCGTTTTGCGCCGCTGGGCCGACAGACAGGGAAAGGAGCGGTAGAACATGGCACTGGATGACGGTTATGATGGCGATGACACCGGCCGTGACGGCGGCGACGGCAGCGACGTGGGCAGCGGAAACAGTGATTCGGGTTCTGGCAGCGTAGATTCCACTTCCTCCGCTCCGGGAGGCGGAGGACTGGAGGGCGGCTCCGGCGGGCCGCTTGACAGCGGGCCGGGCGGGCTGGACGGACACGCTTCCCAGACGGGAAACAGTTCCGGCGGCCTGGAGGGCAGCTCCGGCGGCGGGGTGGAAAACACCGGCGGCAGCCGGGGCGGCGGGCAGGCCGGCTTTGGCGGGCGGATGGGCGGTCTTGACGGCAGCACGGCCCCCGATCAGGGCATTGAGACCGGGCGGAGCGGGTCGAAAGGCGCGTGGGACGCCCTTGGAAGCCGGACGGTGGACAGCAGCGTCCAGGCCTCCGGCCTCCGCGGCGGAAGAGGCGTCGAGTCCTCTGCCAGCCTGGAGACCAGCAAGGGGCTTGAAAACGGCCTGCTGGGAAATCATAATAAAAATGGCGCCATCGATCGGCCTTTTGCCCTTGACAGCGGCAAGCAGGAATACAAATCCGCCGTCAAGGACATCGCCAAGACCTACAACCTCTCGCCGGAAAAGGTCAAAGAGCTGGAAAGCAAGGAATCCCTCAGCAAGGTCCGGACCCTCAGCCCTGAAAAATATCAGGCGGAATTTCCCCGTCAGAGCGCGCGAACGCTGGGCTGCCACGATCCCAAGACCGGCGAGCTGACCTTTAAAGAGACCGGCGACAGGGAGTCCCTGCGGCATGTGGCCACCCATGAGGTGATGCACAAGGCCTCCTTCAGCGAGACCAAGGAGACGGATGAGGGAACGAAGATCATCTCCTCCGGCCTGCGCCGCACGGAGGTCGACTCCGCAGGAAAGGTGATCGGCTCGAAAAACCTCTACATGAATGAGGGCCTGACCGAAAGCTATACGCTCAATTCCCTCGAGCGGCGGCAGGAACGGGAGGCGGCCGAAGCGGTGACCGCCTACTACGAGGCGCGGGTCACCGCCGACAAGCTTAAGGGCATCGTCGGCGATTCCAAAATGGAAGCGGCCTATTTCAACGGCGAGCTTTCAGAGCTGGAGCGCGAGGTCAACCGCCTCGGCCAGAAGGACGATACCTGGAGCAAGCTCAGCGCCAGCCTGGACGCCCTGTATAACGCCAGGGACGTCGACTCTCAGAATCAGGCCCGCACGGAGATCAATGCAATCCTGTATCGAATGGAGGAATTCAAACATGCGCAGCCCAAATCCTAAGGAGGAAGCCCTTGGCGCTCTGGCGGCTGACCTGCTGCGGGAGGCAGATGAGGAAGGCCCCTGCGACGCGCTGTATAGCCCGGCCTTTGAGCGGGCCGTGACCGGCTATGTGGTGTCCGGCGGCTTTGCTTCCTTTCTGCCGGATGACCGGCAGAAGCAGATGAGCTACTTCAAAGATCATTTTCAGTCCATCCTTGCGATGAAGCCGAAGGACATGGCGGACTATTTCCTGCTCTATGAAGCCCGGTGCGAGCTGATGGCCGCCTCCGCCGCCTGCCTGTATGAAGCCCGCCAGCGGCGGGACAGGGGGATCTCCCTGCCGCCCGCGAAGGAAAAGCAGCTCAGGGACCGCCTGCTTGGCGCGGCGCGCCCCTTTGCGGCGGCCGGACGGGAGGCGTGGATGGGAATGACTCTGAGCGATGCGGAAAACGACCTGGCCTATGCCGCCGGACGGACGCAGTATATGAGCCTGCGGCTCGCCCGGGAAACGGACGAGAGGCGCATCTGATAACAACTCTGAGCGATGCGGAAAACGACCTGGCCTGTGCCGCCGGACGGACGCAGTTATATGAGCCTGCGGCTCGCCCGGGAAAGGGAAAAAATGAACGCCCGGTGCGGCGCCGTTTTGCCCGCCTTGGACAACCCAAAAAAGAAAGCTGTACGCCCCTGGCGTACAGCTTGTTTCTTTCATTTGAAAAGACCGACGGATCAGCGATAGGTGGGCACGCCCTTTTCGGCAATGTCCAGATAAAAATCCACAAAGGCCCGGGCGGCTGGACTGAGTTGATGCCCCATGATCGTGATTAGGTAGATATCCCAGTTCATGTCGCTTTCCTCAAAGCGAACGGCCCGCAGTCCCCGCTTGACCAGATTGGGGCTGTCCAGGTGGACCAGGCCCAAAGCAGCGCTGTAATTTTCCGCCAGAAGGAACTGATCGGTAAAGGGATTGGTGGAGCGGAGGAAATACTGGGGCGCAAAGCCCAGTTTGCGGCATTTTTCCTCCACCAGGCGGCTGCAGTGGAAATTGTCGTCCCGCCCGATGAGCGGAATGTCCCGAAGATCTTCCACCGACACGGTATCCCGGGAGGCCAGGGGATGGCCGGCATTGACCAGCAGGCAAAGCTGGCTGCGGAACAGCAGGTGGCGCTCAAAGCGCTCCTCCCGAAGGGGCACGCCTACCGTGAAGCCCACCTCCGCTTCGCCGCTGTCCACCGTCCGCTCTGCCTGAAGGTCAGGCAGCTCCAGCGCATGGAGGGTGATGTTCGAGTGCTGCGTCCGAAAATCCGCCAGGGTTTTGGGGCCCAGCGCGGAAAGGGAGCCGGAGCCGAACGCCACGGTCAGGTTCTTCCGGACGGAGTCCGACAGGCGGGCGATGCGGGCCATGGAGGCATCGTACTGCGTGATGACGGCCCGGCATTCGGCCAGAAACTCCGTGCCGAAGGCGGTCAGCTCAATGTTGTTGGCGTAGCGGTGCAGCAGGGGGAGCTGCAGCTCCTCCTCCATACGGCGCACCGCCTTGGAAAGCGCCTGCTGCGTGATGAAGAGCCTTTTTGCGGCGGCGGAAAAGCTCATGCTCTCGCAGATCTCCACAAAGTACTGCATTGAACGGATGTCCATGCCCAGCTTCCTTTCCATCAGACAAAAGAATGGTTTTTTCAGCTTTTTCTCAGTATACCGGTTTGTTCCGGCGGCGCGCAATCGAAAAACAGAAAGAAAATAAAAATATTATCATGATAGAAGCGGCAGAAGCACGGATCTGATTTTCCGTGGCAAAACAGCTCTCTTTCCTCTGCGCCTGCCTGCGTGCAGGCTTTTCCGAACAGAAAAAAGCTCCCGATCCTTCAGGAGCTTTTTGGTTGAAGCAGCGCTGATGCTGCATGGGAGGGTTACTTCGCCCTGGCGTAGGCGGCAGCTTCACGACCGCCGAGCATGCCAGAGGTGAAGGCCCAGCTCATGGCGGCGCCGGAGCCGACGTACGTGTCGTTGTACAGCACGCCTTCAGATTCAACGCCCACGGCGAACAGGCCGGGAATGACGGCGTTGTCGTCGTCGAGCACCATGAACTTGTCGTTGATGACGAGACCGCCGAGGGTGCCGAGGCTGTTGACTTCAGCGGTGACCACGTAGAAGGGACCTTCGTCGCCCAGATCGATCATGTACTTGGCGTCCTTCATGAAGAGCGTGTCTTCGCCAGCCCTGCACATTTCGTTGTAGGTCCTGTACGCGTCGGCAAAGAGGGCTTCGTCCATGCCGGCGGCCCTGGCCAGTTCTTCCAGAGTATCGCCCTTGTAGCCCCAGCCGCCCTCGACCATGGCGTCGAGGACTGCGTCGATATTGGTCCAGGGGTCATCGTTGGTGAAGGAGGGCTTGTATTCAGGCGGCATGCCGGGCGAGGTCTCCATGCCGATGGCGGTCAGGCCGCCTTCGCGGAGCTTGTCGACCGTGCTCCTGGAAAGCACCACATAGTGATACGGGCCGGAGAACGCGCTGGTGTTGGCGGCGGCCACAGCGGTGAGCGTTGCAGCCTCGTCACGGAAACGGGCGCCATTGGTGTTGACGTTCAGAAGAGAAGGCACGTAGGTCAGGATCATGGGCATGCGGGTCTCAAAATACGGGAAGCCCTTGAGGTTGGCCTTGGCCAGCGTCTGATGAAGCATCATGCCGCCGAACAGCAGAGGCTTCTGCGCGCCGACCTCCCAGGCCATCTTCAGGCCTTCGCCGATATTGCCGCCAAGGTTGCCGTTGACACCGCCGAAGCCGGAGACCTCCTCAACCCATTCCTTGTCGCCGGCATAGCCGCCGGTGGCGATAACGACGGAGTTAGCCTTGACCGTCAGCCTGGAGCCATCCTTGCGAACCGCTTCCACGCCGACGACCGCGCCGCTCTTGTCGGTGAGCAGCTTCTGGCCGGTGGTGTTCATGTAAACGCTGCCGCCGCTTTTGATGACGGAGTTTTTGAGCATTTTCACATAGGTGGGACGGCGGGTTGCGTAGCCGGGCAACATGAAGGCCGTGGCGGTCGCGGGGCCGAAGGGAGTCATGGTGAAGCCGTGGGCGTTGAGGTAGTCCACAGCGGCGCCGGTGTTGCTGATGTACCTGCGCAGCACGCTCGCGTCGCAGCGCCAGTTTTTGTCGACAATCCAGTCGGCAATGAATTTGTTCTTGCCATTGTCAACGCCGGCGTCCAGCTGAGCCTGGGTGTCATAGGCCAGCACGGCGAAGGACTGGAGGCTCGCGCCGCCGAGGAAAGCGGTCTTCTCAAGCAGGATCACCTTTGCGCCGTCTTCGGCGGCGTTGGTGGCGGCCATGATGCCGGAGGCGCCGCCGCCGATGACCACGACGTCGGCGGAGACGGTCTTGTCCTTGGCCCTGGTGGTCCTGGGGGCGGTCATGTAGTCATCCACGCTGCCGCCGGCCGCTGCGATGGCGTCCTGCACGGCGGTGAGGATGGCGTTTGAGGTGATGGAAGCGCCAGTGACGACGTCGACGTTGACGCTGTTGTTTTCAACGATCGCGGCGGGCACTTTCTTGATAGCGTCCGCAGCGAAAACCTCGGTCTCGCGGTTTTCGCCCACTTCCACCCTGGCGATCTTCTGATTTTCAAAGGTGGTGGTGACGGTCATCCAGCCGTTGCGGCCGTTGACGTCGATGGCGTACACGCCGTCCCTGAGTTCGTTCCTGGCTTCTGCCGCCGCGCTCTGGGCGGCCTTTTCCGCCTTGCGCAGGGCGGACTTGACGGCGCTGATGAGCGCCTTGCTGGTGGTGGTGGCGCCGGAGACGGTGTCCACATCGGCCCTCTGGGCCTTTACCATGGCAGAGGGCATTGAAGCAATGGCTTTTGAGCCGACGCCGTCGGTCTCGTTGGGGCCTTTGGCGGTGACGGAAGCGATGCGGCCATTTTTGATCTTGACTGTGGCGCTGACCGTTCCGCCAAAGCCCTTGGCAGAGCTGCTGTAAGAGCCGTCCTTCCACGCGGCGGCGGCCACGCCGGTGATGGACAGGGCGCTGACGAGCATCATGACAGCGAGGAGTACAGCGAGTTTTTTCTTAAGTCTCATTCCTTACCTCCCAAAACACGTACTTGGAATTTGAGCACAAAAAAGATTGAAGTTTGTGCGCTTTTCCAGTAATTCCATTATGGTTTTCTGAAAAGAAACTGTAAATGAACCGTTTTTCACGCTAGCGAAACTTTTGATATTTATCAAACATTTTGCTGTGCTGAAACCGGGTGATCCTGGAAAAGATCGGAGGCGGGGATGAGAAGCTATGCGGTATAAGAGCGGTCTGCCGACGGGATCGAGCAGGTCTGCCGGATCGTGGAGCTGCCGGGAGTGCACTGGTTTTTTCATTGGTTTCTCGATTGACAGTCTGGAAGAAACGCAGGCAGCTTTTGAGCGCTTCAATAAAGAAGCATTACAGAAATAAACGAAGGAACAGTCAGTCCAAAAGAGTTTATGGACTGACTGTATTAACAGAGTAATATTCATTGTGGCGCTGATGGAGCCGTTTTTTAGACATATTCTCCCCGTAGTGTGGAAAAAAAGGATGGAACCGCCTATGCCATAAGCAGCCCAAGGCTGTATAGGATATTGCATACAGGGTTGATTACCGCCAAAGCCGCATCCAGCCCATCATTTCTACTGAATGATTTGCCCTCCGGGTAAGCAACTTTTATATAAAACAAATTCGATTTGTCAAGAAGAAATAGAAACCTATGCCTGTACACCAGTCCTAGCAATAAAGATGCTATTGCAAAATATTCACTTCCAGCAATATCAGAGCCTGGTCAGTGCTCTCTACAATACTGTGAGCCAAATTTTCGTGGGCCACACAGCATTGGGGAGCTGGGAAACGCCGCAACGAATGTGGCGTTTCCTCTACAAGGTGATCTTTGATTTGGAATTCGAAGAAGAAAGGCGGTTTGGGCGAAGCATTTCTTAAAAAATTTGATAATCGCTTTACCCGCAAAAGAAAGGCGCCCCGATATACTGATGCTATGCGGAACCTGTTTGTGTTCCGACAAACAAAAATACAGGAGGCACCCTATGAAATCGAAGAAGCTGCTTTCTCTCGTTCTGTGCGCGCTGCTGGCGCTGAGCTGCTTCGGCTGCGCGGCCCCGGCCGCCATCGAAGCGACGCCCGCCCCGGCGGAAGAGACCCCCGCTCCGGCCGCAGAAGCGACGCCCGCTCCCGCGGAGGAGACAGGCCTTTCCTTTACCGCCGGCACCTATGAGGGCAGAGGCGCGGGCCGCAACGGCGACATCGTCGTCTCCGTCACGGTCTCAGACAGCGCTATTGAGTCCATCGAGATCACGGAGCATATGGAGACCGAGGGCATCTGCGCTACACCCTTTGAAAAGATCCCCGCCACGGTCATCGAGCATCAGAGCCTTGCGGTAGATACTGTGGCCGGCGCGACCCTTTCAAGCGTGGGTCTGCTCACCGCTGTGGAGCAGGCGCTCACCGCCGCAGGGGCCGACATTGACGCCCTTAAGGCCCGCACCATTGAGGCCGCCGGCCCCGGCGCCGCGGAGGAATACACCGCTGACGTGATCGTCGTCGGCTGCGGCGGCGCGGGCATGTCCGCCTCCATCGCCGCCGCCGAGCAGGGCGCTTCGGTCATCGTGCTGGAAAAGGGCGAAATCATCGGCGGAAACACCCTTCTTTCCGGCGGTCAGGTCAATGCCGCTGACCCGGAACTGCAGGGACAGATCGAGACCGCTCCTGGACAGATCGACACCCTTAAGGGCTTCCTGGAGGAGGACGAGTCCACCTACGGAGACTTTGCTCCGTCCCTGATCGCCCTCAAGCAGGAGATCAGAGACTATCTTGCCGGCGACACCACCTACATGTTCGACTCGGTCAACCTGCACATCATCCAGTGCTATCAGGGCGGCTCCCGTCAGGATCTGGACGGCAACTGGTATCACGGCAATTATGAGCTGATCAAAACCCTTTGCGAAAACAGCCTTGATACGATCCGCTGGACGGAAAACTGGGGCATTGAATGGACGGATGAACTGGCGACGGTCTACGGCGGCCTGTGGAAGCGGGGTCATCAGAACACCGGCTCCAAGGGCAGCGCGTTCTTCACCTGCGGCCGTCCCTATGCCGAGAGCCTGGGCGTTGAGATTATGACCTCCACCGCCGGCAAGGAGTTGATCGTGGAAAACGGCGCCGTTACCGGCATCAGGGCCGAAAAGTCCGACGGCACCCCCGTGACCCTTCACGCCAATAAGGGCGTCGTGATGGCCACCGGCGGCTACGGCGGCAGCGTGGAGCTGGTTCGGGAATACAACAACTTCTGGCCCGCTCTGCCTGATGATCTGACTACCGACTGCGCGGCCACCATCACCGGCGACGGCATCTTCATGTGCCGCGACATCGGCGCGAGCCTGGTGGGCATGGAGTTCGTGCAGCTGATGGCCTTGTCCCATCCGGTGCATCTTGACAGCACCGGCCTGCAAAGTGCTCCGGAAAACACTCTTTACGTGAACAAGGAAGGCGTCCGCTTCGTCAACGAATACGCTGCCCGCGACGTGATTGCCGCCGCCGCTTTTGCCCAGACAGACGGTATTTTCTACGGCATTGACGACGTCAACTCCGCCGCTGTCCGCTATACTCAGGAGCAGCTGGACGGCTGGGTGGAACGAGGCGACGTGTGGCGTTCCGATACCCTCGAGGGGCTGGCGGAACAGTTGGGCATGGATCCTGAGGTGCTGGTCAATACCGTCACTACCTACAACTCCTACGTAGATGTCGGCTCTGATCCCGATTTCAACAAGGACGTGATGTCTCTCAAGATTGAGACCGGCCCCTTTTACGCCACGCCGCACAAGCCCAACGTCCACCACACCATGGGCGGCGTGCAGATCAACACCTCCGCGCAGGTGATTAATACCAACGGAAACGTGATCCCCGGCCTGTACGCTGCGGGCGAAGTGACCGGCGGCATCCACGCCGGCAACCGTCTTGGCGGCAACGCTGTGGCTGACGCCCTCACCTTCGGTCGCATCGCCGGCACCAACGTCGTCAAATAATCATCACCGGCTCCCCAAAGGGATACAAAAAGGACTATGCAGCCTGCATAGTCCTTTTGCCGCTGTTTTCCAAAAGCTCTCTGGCGGGGATTTATTCTTCTTCAGGCAGCAGGGGCAGCCGCACCGTAAAGCAGGAGCCCGCGCCCGGAGCGCTCTCGGCGGCGATGGTTCCCCGGTGGTGTTCCGTGATCTCCCGGGCGATGTACAGCCCAAGGCCGGAGGAGCGGGGAATATCCGCCCGGCTGCTTTTGAAGTACCGCTCAAAGATCATCGGCAGGTCTTTTTCCTCGATCCCCGCGCCGTTGTCCCGCACGGCGGCGGCCGCCATGTCTCCCTCGCGGAAGGCCCGCACCGTGATGACGCCGCCCGCGTGGGTGTAATGAAAGGCGTTGTCGATCAGGTTCTGAAAGGCCTGCTGGAGCCGGGGACGGTCGCCCCAGACCCAAAGTCCCCTTTCGCAGTCAAAGGAAAGGGTGATGTGCAGCCGCTCCGCCTCTGCCTGATTGGGCGTTTCCAGGGCGGCGAGCAGCTCGCCCAGGTCGACGCGGTCTTCTTCATAAAGCACCACGTCCTCCTCCAGCTTGGAGACCAGGAACAGGTCCTCCGTCAGCCGCTTGAGGAAGGCGAGCCGCCCCTGCATCGCCGTCCTGAGGGGTTCTTCCTCCGCCGGCGGGTGCAGCTGGTCGAGATTTCCCTGCAAAATGAAGATGGGGCTTCGGATATCGTGGAAGATGTTGGTCATCATGTTGTGCTTTTTTTCCTGTACTTCCCGAAGCTGGCGGGTGCGCTCCTCCACCTGCGCGTCCAGGCTGGCGTTGAGGGCGGCCAGTTCCTGCGAAAGCCGCTCCGATTCCTGAAATTTGTCCGCAAAGCGGCGGTTGATGACGAACATCGACGGGAGAAGCACGAACAGATAGCTCATCTGGTTCATATGCAGGTGCGTGAGAAATCCGCCGGAGGCCGCCGCCTGAAAGTTGTTGATAAGAAAAAGAAGCACGACTACCGATTCGCTCAGAGCATAGCCGGCGAGCATCGGCCGCGCGCCCGGCCGCCCGCGGACGCAGGCGTTGGAAAGCGTCCAAACGACGGGGATCATTAGCGCCCAGCGCACAGCGGTATAGATGCTGTAGCTGCTCAAAAAGCGGGCCAGTACGACCCCCAGCGTCAGCAGCAGCAGTGCCCGGAGCGTGAGAAATTTCTGGATCCACCGGGGTGCGCAGTCGTCAAAAAGAGACAGGCCGATCGCCGCGTGCAGTATGACCGGACAGATGGAAATTAGCGGCCGGATCATATAAAAGACGCTTCTACGGACAGGGATGATCGAAAGATTCGCCATCAGGAGCGTGGCGATGAGGGAGACCGCCGCCACGCAGGATAGCAGCAGCAGGTATTTTTCCGAGGGCTTGCGCCTGTAAAGCACCAGATTGCTGGCGATCAAAAGGGCGTACAGGCCGGCCGAAAACATGACGAAGCCGAAGACCAGCGCCGTTGTGCTGCTACTCTTCTGCGCGCCGCCGAGCAGCAGCTTGGCCAGCGTCATGGTTTGCCGGCTCAGCAGCTCCTGCGCCTGGCTGCCCCAGGAATCGGACTGAAACAGCAGATCGATCCCGCCTTTTGCGTTGATCGCTGCGGCCGGAAGGAAAACGGATTCCACCCGCTGGTAGAGATCCTGCTCCCCCCAGCCGGCCAGCGGCTCGCCCCAGAAAAAAATGGATACCTGGTCGAGGTCCGCCACCGTCAGGGTCAGGTCTTCCTGCACTGTGCCCGGGAGAGTCAGATGGTAGCCCTGCCGCGCCTCGTCCCACTGCACGCCGGTCAGGGCATACTGCCGCGCGCCAAGGTCCGCCGGCAGGGCGCTTCCGTCCGAAAGGACGGGGGTCAGCCCGTTGAGGCCCAGAAGTCCTGCGGAGGCCGCCGCCAGCAGGAGGAAGAACAGGGCGATCGCCCCAAGCCTTTTTGCCATGCTGATTCCTTTCCGTTTGCCCTTTCTTTCTGTTATACTGTCTGTAAAAATGATTGGAGGATGCGCTATGACCAACGTGCTGCTCGTGGAAGACGACCGGGAAGTGGCCCGCGTCATCAAATATTATCTGGGTCAGAGCGACGCCTATGAGGTGGACTGGGTCACGGACGCGCAGCAGGCCTGGTTTGCCGCCCGCAGCGGCTATGACGTGATCCTGCTCGACATCATGCTGCCGGATACTGACGGCATCGAATTGTGCGCCCGCCTGCGGCAGTGGTATCAGTGCCCCATCATTTTTATCAGCTGCCTGGGAGACAGCGAGACCGTCATCCGCGCGCTGGAAATGGGTGGCGACGACTACGTGGTCAAGCCCTTTGATAACGACGTGCTGCACGCCCGCATTCAGGCTAATCTGCGCCGGGCGCGGCTCGAGGCGGAGACCCCCGTTTCGCCGGGCTTTTCCTGCCCCCGCTTTACGCTGGACGCACAGAACCGCCTGCTCCTCAAGGATGGAAAAAAGATCCCCCTCGTCCACATGGAATCCCGTATTCTGGCCTTTTTCATGCAGAATCCCAACCGCTATTTTTCCGCCGCGGAGCTTTACCGGTCCATCTGGGGCAAGCAGAGCTACGGCGACAACCGCACTGTGACCGTACACATCTACAACCTGCGCAGAAAGCTGGAGGACGATCCGGCTAACCCCCGTTTTCTCAAAAACGTCTGGGGCAGGGGCTATTGCTTCGATCCCACGGGCAGCGGGGAGTAAAAAGGTCCCCGCAGACGATTTCCCACGGCGGCTTGCCGTATTTTTTATTGTAACAAATTTTGGCTGTGCCCGCGCTGGTTTTCAAAAAAGCGCCTTTCCCTTGCGGGAAGGCGCACCTTTACAGATTTCTGTCCGCAGGCGGTCGGGAAAACTGCCGTGATCCTCTGCGCCCGGTTTGCCGGCTGTTTCCGCGGCCCGGCCTGTTGCCTATCTTTCCTCCAAAGCCGCCGCCTCCGGAAAGCGCCGCAACAGCGCCTCGTTCGCCTGCGCGAGGGCCTGCTGGTAGGCCTCATAGGCCGGGCTCATAATGCGCATCGCCGGAAGGAATTCCTCGTAATAGCCGCTGGCGCTGCAAAAGTTCTTTAGCGCCGCCTGCAATTGAGCGGCCGGGGAGACCCGGTACTCCTCCGACTGCCGAAATTCCAGGTACTGCCGGAGCGCTGCTTCATTTTCCCGGAAATACGCTTCCGGATTCTCGGCGGCCCTTTGCAGCTGTACGTCTACAGCGGCCATTTCCGCCGGGCCGATGGAGGCGGTGCTTTCTTCCAGAAAATGGAGAAGCTCCTCTGAAAGCGCCGGCGGCTCCGCGCGGTCGAGAAAGGCCACGACCCGGCCGTAGGCGGCCCGCTGCGCATCCGTCTGGAGCGGCCCGTTCAAAAAGCCTGCAAAATGCAGGCAGAGAAACTGCCCGTAATAGCCGGGAAAGGCATTGAGCAGCTTCTGCGCGATGGTTTGCCGGAGCTCTGCCCCTGCCAGAAGCTCTTCCGACTTTTGCCTGTCTCCTCTTGAAAGCGCTTCCAGGGCAGCCTGAACCGTTTCCTCTTTCCTGAGGTGCAGGGCTCGCTCCGCCGCGATTCTTTGAAGCGCGCCGTTCGTTTTTTCTGCCAGAACCGCGCGGATTTCCGGCAGGGAAAGACCCAGCCGGCGAAGCAGCGCGATCCGGCGCAGCTTTTGTTCCGCCGCGCCGTCAAACTCCCGGTATCCGTTTTCCCGCAGCCGTGGCGTGACCAGCCCTTGTTTGATGTAATATTCCACCGCCTTGCGGGTCAGCCCCGTCCGGCGGCAAAGCTCTCCCATCTGCATCTGCAAATCCTCCTTTTCTGAGCATACACCGGTTCCCGGGGGACCGGTCAAGCGGGATGACTCAGGAAACAGCAAAAAATCTCTTTCGTTTCTTTTGAGCTGATGTGCTCAAAAGGTTCCCGGTCAGGTAATGCAGCTTTGGCGGAAACGGTATTCCTTTATGCTGCAGGAGAGATCCGCTCGAAGCGCTGCTGACCGGCGGGGAGATCGCGGTATGGCACGACGCCGCGGCGCTGCGCCGGCGAGAGGCCGGAGAGGAAGGCGGCAGGCTGCTGAGAACCGGAGAAAAGGCGGCCCAAACGAAAAAATCCAAACAATAAAAAAGCGCCGGAGCGTCTGATTTGTCCGTTCCGGCGTTTCTTTGCGGTTTTGGCTCAGTCCTTTTGTGACTGCATGTAGTGCTCCGCCCACATCTGAAGCTCTCCGAGGGTGGAAAAGCACAGATCCGATTCCAGCACCGCCTGCCGCACATCGGGCGGCAGCGAAAGAAAGTAGTCCTTTGTGGTGGGATTGGTAACGTATTGCTTCCAGTCGTCCATGAAAAAAACCTCCCCGTTTGCAGGATGCTTACAGCATGGGCAAAGCGGGGTCGTTTCATGCGCTGGAAAAGGTCATGCACGCTCATAGGGAATCCAAAGGTGGCTGAAATGGCGGAGACGCCCCTTTTCGCGGGTGGAATAAAAGGTGGAGCCGATGATTCCGTCTTTGGGAAGCAGGCCGTTCGTCCGGCAGAATTCTGCAGCATGGGCAAAGGCGCGATCCTGAATTGCGACAAGATCTTCATCGACGCCGGCGGGTTTGTTTTCTTCTTCATAGCCTATCAGCCCGGCGCTGGAAGACATGGTGTAGATACAGGGAAAGGAGGGTATGTGGAAACTGAAGGGATCGTTGCCCAGACCGAGCATTTCAGCATATTCCTTCGTGACACACAGCCCCACCTGCAATACCTTTTTTTCTCCGGTGATGTGACCCTTGGTCAGGCGCATCATGGGAAGGACAAAGGGCGTTTCGTCGATCCAGCGGGAGATGAGCGCTTCGCGGTCGGGATCGCCGGTGAGAGGAGCTTCGTCGAAATAAAAAAGGCCGTACATTTCCGGACTGTTTCTCAGTTCGCAGTGGGTCGTGTAATAGTCGGATTGCTCCAGGTATTCCATTTGCCGTTCCATACAATGAAGAAGCTGCTTTTCCCGCTCGATCTGATGGGCGAGGCTGTTCTGCCTGTCAGCAAAAAGAGCATGATTTTCTTCAGGGGTGGTATTGAGCAGCTCCACAACATCGTTGAGGGAAAAACCGTAGTTTCGGTACATTCGTGTGCGGATCAGGAGCGTCAGTTCCAGCAGGTCGAAAAAGCGGTATTGAGAATTTTCCTCGCGTTTGCCGGAAAGAATGCCTTTGGCCTCATAGCGGCGGATGGTCTGAATATTGACGCCGGTAAGGCCGGCAATGGTGCCGATGCGAAAATACGGATAACTCTTTTTTCCCATTGCAGCGCGCTCCTTCTTCAATGAAAAAATTGGGGGCAGGGGTAATTACAAATATAGCAAAAAGCCGGGCAAATATACAGAGAAAGCGGGCCGGAAGGATCCGGCCCGTTTCGTTTTGCTGTGAAGAGGACTATTTGGCACAGGCTGCGATGACGGTGTCCGCGGCAAGATAACCGCTGGTCAGGGCCCAACCCAGGTTTGCGCCAGAGGGGGAATCATCACCATGCACACCATTGACGACCTCGCCGGCGGCATAGAGATTGGGGATCACTTCATTCGACTCGTTGAGCACCTGAAGGGATTCAGTGGTCACCAGGCTGCCCATAGTGGTGGCGAAACGGGGCTTTTGCTCAATGATGTAATAGGGACCTGCGCCAATTTGGGCGGTCATGTAGTCTGTGGAGCGGCCAAAGTCTTCATCGACGCCATTCTGGACAAAGGTGTTGTAGCGTTCCACCGTTGCCTGAAGGGCTGCGCCGTCTATGCCGGCAAGGGCGGCGGCGGCTTCAATGGTATCGCCCTTGACCAGAACAGGAGTGACCTTGCCTTCGTTGGCGATCCAGTGGTCGAGGTCGGTCTGGGTGATGCCGTTTTTATAGAGGTTGTTAAAGAAGGCGTCATAGGTGGCGGCGTCCATCACAAGATAGAGCTGGCGCTCGGGCTGAGAAAGCTGTGCAGTCAGCACGGTTTTGTTAGAGGCACGCTCGTTGACAACACGCTCGCCGGCCTTGTTGACCAGAATGCCGCTGACATCAAAGGAAGCGTAGCCGCCGTAAATGGTGGACTTGCCGATACGGGGAGAAACCTCCACGCCGTTAGGATAGCGCTTTCCATATTCCATCAGCTGGAACTGGGCGCCGACTTCCTTTGCCATCTGCTGGCCGTCACCAGTGGAGGACATAGGACCGTAATAAAGAACAGTCTTCATGTCGTCGGAGAGCATATCCACATTGTTGCCGAAACCGCCGGTAGCCAGAACGACCGCCTTGGCGTTGAAGGTATAAACAGAACCGTTAGGCTTGACAGCCTCCACTCCTGTAACAGCGCCGGAAGCGTCGGTCAGCAGCTTCTGTGCCCGGGTTTCCAGCATCAGGACTGCGCCGGAATCCTCCATTGCGCGGCGCAGCGTTGCGGCATAGTTGGCAGAGCCGCCCAGAACATTGGCCACACGGTTATGGGAGTATTCAGCGGCAAAGCCCAGACCGTTTTCTTCGTTGTACTGCACGCCGGCATTTGCCATTGCCCAGTCGACTGCAGCGCCGATATTGTTGGCGTACAGGCCCAAAAGAAGCATATCGTTTTTGTTGCTGCCATTGGCAAGGAAGTCCTCGATGAGGCTTTCCGGAGAGTCATCCGTGACGCCCAGTTTCTTTTGCAGCGCAGAGCCGGTGATGACCATGCCGCCGCCGGCAATCATGCTGGCACCGCCGGTGTAGGGCATTTTTTCCAGAAGGATGACATCAAGGCCGGCCTGCGCGGCTTTGGTGGCGCAGATCATCCCAGCACTTCCGCCGCCGACGACCACCAGGTCCGCTTCAAAGGATTTGTCTTCAACGGGGTCGGTGACGAGGGGAACTTCGCGCAAAGCAGCCGCATCGCCGCCGGCCTGCTTGACGCAGTCAGTGACGCAGGTGAGGAAAGCGCCGCTGGAATAGGTGGCGCCGGTGACAAGATCCACGCCCAGGGACTGGCTTGTCAGGATCTCGTTCTGCAATTTTTCGATGGCGGCCACACCAAGACCTGTAGTCTCAACGCAATCGGTCACTTCAATGGACGCAATGGAGTCATTGGTGAAGGTGACGGATACGGTCAGCGGACCGTTATTGCCCTGGGTGGTGGCAGTATAGGTGCCGGGCGTAAAGGACGCAGCGGGTTCTTCAGAGACAGGTTCTTCAGAGGGAACAGGTGCTTTTGTCACTTCTGGAGCAGGGGTCTGTTCAGGAGCCTGAGCTTGGGGAGCGCATGCCGTGAAAAGTAGCAGCAATGCTGCAAGCAGCGCCAGAAGACTGGTCGGATGCTTACGCAGTTTCATGTTCTTCTCCTCCATAAACTGAAGTTATCGGTTTGGCCGGGCCCGTTGAAGGTACTCTAAACCCTTACCCGCGGTAAGAGTCAAGAATTTATCATAAAAGCTTCCCAGCAGAAAAACAGCCGGATGCCCGCTGCATCCGGCTGTTTTGTGTCTCTGTTTAAAAATTCAGCACTGTCACCCGGCGGCCCTGCTGCCGCAGCAGCTTCGTGAGGGTCTTGAGGCAGTTGGCCTTGGCGTGGCGGCTGATCTGCAGCTCCCGGCTGTGAGCGGCGTTGACTGCGCCGCCGACGAAAAAGAGGACGTCCGTCGCCTCTTCAAACAGAGCCCGGGCGATCTGCGAGGCGCCGTCTTTCTTGCCCCGCAGCTCCACAGCCACCTGCGTCCCGCCGGAATATTGCCGCCCAAGCTCCACCGTGCGCATCAGCGTCAGCATGCCCTCGGTGACTAGGTCCACCCCGTCGAGGAAGGAAATGGCCGGAAGCCCGGAGCTGTCCGGCTCCTGCGAAACGGTCAGGGGCCGGTCCAGATAGCGGCTGACCATTTTGGCGGTGCTGCCGCCGCAGACGATGTGCTTTCCCTCGGACTGGAAGAAGCGCCGCAGGACTTTCTGATCCCATGCGGGGTCGGCCGGCGGGCCGATCAGCAGGTTGACCGTCCGGCGGGGGCGCATTTTGGCCGCAATGACGGTGATGTCGTCGTCCGGGCTGCCCAGGGACAGATCCCGCCCGGCCCCTGCGATGGAGGCTGCCACCTGCTGGGGGGAGGAGGAGACCGGAAGGCAGGTGTTTTCCAGATAGCGGATCACCTCGTCCCGGGGCCAGCCGCTGACCATGGTCTTGCCAAGGCCGGCGTTGGTGACGCCGTCTGTGCAGAGCAGCAGCAGATCCTCCGGCTCCAGAAGAAAGCGGCTCTCGAGGATCTCCTTGCCGCCCAGCACCCGGGAGGAGACGGGATACTCCGCATGATGGCCGTTTCGAAGGAGGATGGCGCAGGGGTTGTCGTACTGGGCTAGGTACGCACTGTTTTCCCGGTGATCCACCTGCAGGATGGTGAAGGTGGAATAGGCCAGATGACGCTCCTGGCAGACCGGCAGCGTCCGGGCCATGGTGGAGACGCAGTCCTCGATGGACATGCGGCTCGACATCATGGTCCCCAGGATGGTGGCAGTCAGGGTCGAGAGGATGTTGGCCTTGACACCGCTGCCCAGGCCGTCGGAAAGCACCAGCGTCGAAAGGTTCTCCCGGCGCTCAAAGGTGTAAAAATCGCCGCAGAGGGTCTCGCCGTGCTTGTTGAGGCTTGAAACCCCCAGCTCCATGAACAGCTCCTGCTTCCCCCGGTTTTCGGGAGAAGCTCCGTTTTCCCGGCAGGACGTCATTCTTCTTCCTCCCCGCTTTCCAGGACGATGGTGTCCTTGAGCTCGGTCAAGGCGATCTTGGTCTCCGCCGCGGTCTCGCCCAGCAGCGACGCGATCTCGTGGACGATGCGCAGCTGCTTTTCCACGATCCGGTCGGTGATCTCCGCCGCGTCAGTGCGGGCTCTGAGCGCCTGCTCCCGCAGCGCGTGGCGGCGGGTGATGTCCTTCATGATGCAGACGACCAGCCCGCCCGCCGGGTCAAACAGCAGGAACTGCTCGACGTATTTTTCGTAGCGGGAAAGCTCGGCGGTCTTTTTGAGGATGCCACTGTCCGAGCCGATGACCTCGACAAAGTCGTATTCCTCCAGAAATTCCGAAACCGGATGCCCCACGGCGCCAGAGCTGTCCTCAAGGCCGAAGAGGCGGCAGGCGGCGGGATTGATCTGCTGGATGGTCAGGTCCAGGTCCACCGCCAGGATGGCGTTTGGCGTGTAGTCGAGGATCTGCGCGGAGAAGGATTCCGCCCGTTCCTTCATGAAGGGCAGGCACATGCTGATCTCCGCCTTGCCCTCGTAGACGGCCGCCGCCTTCTGCCGGCAGGTGTCGTAGCCGCAGCCGCCGCAGTTGAGCTCGTCCTCCGGGCGGCGCTTGCCCATCTGGCGGAGAATGGCGGTCAGCTCCGCTTCGGAGGGAACGGCGCGCCGCTGGCTCCGGTCCCGGAGGATCCGGGAAAGCTCCGGCCGTTCGGGAAGGTCGTAGTCCTTCCGGTCGCCGGCGGTCTGCTCCACGCGCAGCCGGGCGGACAGGGCGCTGTGGGCCCGTTCGGTGCCGGCCGGTCCCGCCGAGCAGCTGCCGATGCAGGCGCTCATTTCGATAAAGCAGCCGCGGAGCTTTCCCGCGCGGATCTCTTCCAGGGCGGCCATGCACTGCTCGACCCCTTCCACGGCCAGGTACTGCACCTGGGGCAGCTGCTCCATGGTCCGGAGGATCCCTCCGGTGGTGGGAAAAAAGCGGGAACGGTAACGTTCCGGCTCGCAAAGGGCTGCTTCCTCTTCCGGGGAGAAAAGCCCCTCCTTTTTGAGCCAGGCTTCCAGCTCCTGAAAGGTCAGCGCGCCGTCCACCGTGCCCCGGGCCGCCTCGTCTTTTTTAGAGATGCAGGGCCCGAGAAAAACCACCGCCGCCCCCGGATGGAGGGCGCGGATGCGGGCGGCGTGGGCCTCCATGGGGGAAAGCACCGCTGCCACGTGGGGCAGAAGATCCGGGTAATGCTTTTCGATCAGCGCCACGGCCGACGGGCAGCAGGAGGAGAGCAAAACGGCAGAAGGATCCTCCCGCACCAGCTCTTCATAGCGGCTCTTGACCAGATAAGCCCCTTCGGCGGTCTCCATCGCACCGGAAAAGCCCAGCCGCCCGAGCCGCTGCGCCAGCGCCGAAAAGCAGGGCAGCGGAAAGCTGGCCGCCCAGGAGGGGGCGACGCTGGCAAAAACGGGACGGCCGGAGGAGAGCAGCTTCTGCACGGCGGGAATATCGCTGTGGACCACCTTGGCGTTTTGGGGGCAGACCAGCGTACAGCGGCCGCAGAGGATACATTCCTCCGCGATGATTTCGGGCCGGTGCTCCTGCACGCGGATGGATTTGACCGGGCAGTGGCGCACGCATTTATAGCAGTTTTTACAGTTGTCAGTTTTCAGCTCCAGGATGCTCATGGAAAATGGCCACCTTTCTGAAAGGAAGTGACAGAGGGTATCGTTTGTTTCAGAATACACGCCTGGAAGCAGTTTGTCTATCCCGGGAACGGGAGGGAAAAGAGAGGAGCAGAAGTGGTAAAAAAATAACAAACTCTCTTTACATTTCCCGTCCGGTCATGATACACTGAATCTGTAAGTTCCCGGACTGACATAAATTCTTTTTTCTAACTTTTCTCCAATTTTCCCCGATTTTCCAAATTTTTCTGGTTTTCCCAGACAACAATTCCATATGTAAAGAGAGGGAGGCAACACGTATGGACCAGAACCTTGACTACGGAAAAGTCAACGCGATCCTGGAGGCCCATGGCCGGCGGGAGTCAGACCTGATTGCCATCATGCAGGAGATCCAGGCTGAATACCGCTATTTGCCCAAGGAGCTTTTGAGCCATGTGGCGGAAGGACTGGGCGTCAGCGTGGCGCGGATCTACAGCGTCGCGACCTTTTACGAGAATTTTTCTCTGGAGCCCAAGGGCAAGTTCGTCATCCGCGTCTGTGACGGAACGGCCTGCCATGTGCGCCATTCACTGCCCATTCTCGAGCGGCTCCGCTCGGAGCTGGGCCTTTCGGAAAAGAAGATCACCACGGACGATCTGACCTTCACCGTTCAGACGGTGGCCTGCCTGGGCGCCTGCGGCCTTGCTCCGGCGATGACCGTCAACGACAAGGTCTACCCTTCCATGTCCCCGGACAAGGCGTCCGCACTTTTGAAGGAACTGAAGGAGAGCCTGTGACATGCTGAAAAACAGAGAAGAGCTGATCCGGCTGCGGGAAGAATGCAGGGCCGCGGCTGAGACCCAAAAGCGCAAGATCCTCGTCTGCACCGGCACGGGCTGCGTCTCCGCCGGATCGCTGAACATTTATGACAGGCTGGTGGAGCTGCTCAAAGAGCGCGGCATCCCCTGCGAGGTGGAGCTGAAAAAAGATCCTCACGATGGCAGCGTTCGCGTCACCAAGGGCGGCTGCCCCGGCTTCTGCGAGATCGGCCCGCTCCTTCGCGTCGAGCCGGAGGGCTGGCTGTACACCCGCGTCAAAGTGGCGGATGTGGAAGAGATCATCGAAAAGACCATCGTCCACGGCGAGCTGATCGAGCGCCTGGCCTATCACGATGCAGCCGGCAAGGTCTACGCCAAAAAGAACGACATCCCCTTCTACCGCAAGCAGCAGCGCGTGGTGCTCGAGCACTGCGGCGAGATCGATTCCGACTCCATTTTGGAATACCTTTCCGTGGGCGGCTACACGGCCTTTGAAAAGGCGCTGTTTGAAATGACGCCCGACCAGATCGTTTCCGAGGTGTCCGAGTCCGGCCTGCGGGGCCGCGGCGGCGGCGGCTTCCCGACCGGCCGCAAGTGGAGCCAGGTGCAGCGGCAGGCGGCCACGCCCAAATACATCGTCTGCAACGGCGACGAAGGCGATCCCGGCGCATTCATGGACCGCTCCGTCATGGAGGACGATCCCCACCGCATGATCGAGGGCATGATGATCGCGGGCGTTGCCTGCGGCGCGTCTGAGGGCTATATTTACGTGCGCGCGGAGTATCCCGTGGCCGTCAAGAAGCTCAACAAGGCCATTGAGACCGCCACGGCCCTGGGCCTGCTGGGCGACAACATCCTCGGCACGGACTTCTCCTTCCATCTTCGGGTCAACAAGGGCGCCGGCGCATTCGTCTGCGGCGAGGGCAGCGCGCTGACTGCCTCCATCGAAGGCAAGCGCGGCATGCCCCGCACCAAGCCCCCCCGCACGGTGGAGCAGGGCCTGTTCGGCAAGCCCACCGTCCTCAACAACGTCGAGACCTTCGCCAACGTTCCCGGCATCATCGAAAAGGGCGCCGGATGGTTTCAGTCGATCGGCACGGAGACCTCCACCGGCACCAAGGCCTTCGCCCTCACCGGCAACATCGTCAACACCGGCCTGATCGAAGTCCCCATGGGCACCACCCTGCGGGAGGTGGTCTTTGATATCGGCGGCGGCATGCGCGACGGCGCTCAGTTTAAGGCCGTTCAGATCGGCGGGCCCTCCGGCGGCTGCCTGACCCAGGAGCATCTGGACATGCCCCTGGACTTTGACTCCCTCAAAAAGATCGGCGCCATCATCGGCTCCGGCGGGCTGGTGGTCATGGACGACCGCACCTGCATGATCGAGGTGGCCCGCTTCTTCATGAAGTTCACCCAGAGCGAATCCTGCGGCAAGTGCGTCCCCTGCCGCGAGGGCACCAAGCGCATGCTGGAGATCCTCGAGCGCATCGTTGCCGGCAGGGGCGAGGACGGCGACATCGAGATGCTCCTCGAGCTGGCGGACACCATTTCCACCACCGCCCTGTGCGGCCTTGGAAAGACCGCCGCTTCTCCGGTGGTCAGCACCATCAAGAACTTCCGCGAGGAATACGAGGCCCATATTTACGAAAAGCGCTGCCCGACCCATCACTGCAAGGCGCTTCGCTCCATCTACATCGACCCGGCGCTGTGCAAGGGCTGCTCCAAGTGCGCCCGCAACTGTCCGGTCAACGCCATCAGCGGCGAGGTGCGCAAGCCCTTTACCATCGACCAGTCCAAGTGCATCAAGTGCGGCGCCTGCCTCGAAGGATGCTCGTTCAAAGCTGTGAAGGAGGCCTAACCAATGAGCAAGGGTATTATGTATATCGACGGACAGCGGGTCGCCTTCGACGGGGAAAAGAACGTGCTTTCCGTCATCCGAAAAGCCGGCATCGACATGCCCACCTTCTGTTACCATTCCGAGCTTTCCATCTACGGCGCCTGCCGCATGTGCGTGGTGGAAAACGAGCGGGGCGGCATTGAAGCCTCCTGCTCCATGCAGCCCAGAGACGGCCTGCGCATCCGCACCAACACCGAAAGGCTCCTCAAGCACCGCAAGATGATCCTCGAGCTTCTGCTCGCCTCCCACTGCCGCGACTGCACCACCTGCGACAAGAGCGGAAAATGCCGCCTGCAGGAGCTGGCCCACCGCTACGGCGTGGAGCGGGTCCGATTCAGGGACACCCGCCCCAGGATGGAAAAGGACTGCTCGAGCTATTCCATCGTCCGCGATCCCGGAAAGTGCATCCTCTGCGGCGACTGCGTCCGGGTGTGCAGCGAGATCCAGGGCATGGGCATTCTCGACTTTGCCCACCGCGGCTCGAGCCTGCAGGTGACCCCCGCCTTCGGCGCGAAGCTCGCCGAGACCGACTGCGTCAACTGCGGCCAGTGCGCCGCGGCCTGCCCCACCGGCGCCATTACCATCAAGCGGGATATCGACCGGTTCTGGGAAGCGGTCTACGACCCGAACAAGCGCGTCGTCGTGCAGATCGCCCCGGCGGTCCGCGTGGCGCTGGGTGAGGAATTCGGCATCGGCGGCGGCGAAAACGTCATGGGCAAGCTGGTGGCCTGCCTCAAGCGCATGGGCGTGGACGAGGTCTTTGACACCAACCTGACCGCCGACCTGACCGTCATGGAGGAGACCGCAGAGTTCCTCAAGCGCCTGGAGGAGGGCGGCCCCTTTCCGATGTTCACCAGCTGCTGCCCGGCCTGGATCCGGTACGCGGAAAAGCGGGCGCCCCAGCTCCTGCCCAATATCTCCACCTGCAAGTCCCCCATGCAGATGTTTGGCGCGGTCCTCAAGACCCACTACCGCTCCTTGCAGCAGGTGGACGGCCGCGAGATGGTCTCCGTGGCCATCATGCCCTGCACCGCCAAGAAGTTCGAGGCGGCCCGCGAGGAATTCCGCCAGAACGGCATCCCGGACATCGACCTGGTTCTCACCACCCAGGAGGTGAGCGCCATGATCAAGGAATGCGGCATCCTTTTCCAGGAGATCGAGAGCGAATCGACCGACATGCCCTTTGGTCTCGGCAGCGGCGCCGGTATGATTTTCGGCAACACCGGCGGCGTGGCGGAGGCGGTCATCCGCCGCGTGATGGAAGAAAAGACCACTGCCGCCCTGCATGAGATCGAATACTGCGGCGTGCGCGGCATGGAGGGAATCAAGGAAGCGGAGCTGAAGGTGGGCGAGCTGACGCTGCGTATTGCCGTGGCCCACGGACTGGCCAACGCCCAGAAGCTTATCGCCGCCATCGAGGCGGGCGAAGCGAAATACGACCTGGTCGAGATCATGGCCTGCCCCGGCGGCTGCATCGGCGGCGGCGGCCAGCCCATCGGCACGACAAAGGAGAAGCTCGAACGGGCTGCCGGCGTCTACCGGGCCGACAAGATGAGCCAGATCAAGCGCTCGGAGGAGAACCCCATGATGATGACGCTTTACAACGGCATCCTCAAAAAGAACCGCCACGAGTTGCTGCACGTCCATTATCACGGCGTAGAAAAGAAGGATTGAACCACGAAAGACAAAGACCCGCCTCCGGCTCCCGGCGCTTTTCGCCGGGCCCGGAGAAGGAGGGGCCGGCGTTTTGCGAAAATTTTTCTGCGGGATACGCACCCTTCACCCCTGAAAGAATAGGGATGAAGAAATCCCTTTTTTAGAGGGAAACGAACTGAGACAGGAGGATTTACAGGATGCTGACGATCGTCGTGTGTGTGGGCAGCGCCTGCCACCTCAAGGGCGCATACAGCGTCATCAACAAACTGCAGGAGCTGATCGGACAGCATGGCCTGGAGGATAAGGCGGAGGTGAAGGCCGCCTTTTGTCTGGGCCAGTGCTCAAAGGCTGTTTCGGTCAAGTTTGAGGAAGAGGATGAGATCTACAGCCTCGACCTGAAAAACACCGGGGCTTTCTTCGAGCAGGAGGTGCTCAGGCGGGTCGGTTGACCGGCCTGGGGGATCGCCCTGAAAAGCCGGCGGCAGCGCCGGTTTGGGCGGAGCCTGCTGCGAAGCAGGTGAAATACTTGGAAAGCTCAAAAGACAAGAGCCGCAGAAGAAACTTTCTGCGGCTTTTGTTAACGGAAAACGGGTCTCAGTGAGGGAAAGTCAAAAGAAAGGTTGCAGCGTAGCAAGGGGGGAGAACAATCGGTTCTCCCTTTTTGGTGGCGCTTTGCAGCGGTTCTTTGGAGGCTGTGCGAAAGAACAGAAAAGAAAACGAAGGAGTGTTTCATAGGGGCGACCCCAGGAATTTTTTCGCGAAAAATCCCGCTTTTCGGGATGAAAAGGGCGGTAGACTCTGCTAAACTAGAAAGAGAAAACGACGCGTTGCTCCGACGGAGCGGCAGAGAGGGGATCCCATGGCTGATTACAATGGAAAGTATGAAGTGCAGCGGCAGATGCTTACGCAGGAGGAATACGAAAAGATCCGCCAGTGCGTGCTTGAGCACCTGGCCCGCCGGAGCAGCTGCCGCTCCTGGGAGGAGCTGGAGGCGGAATCCTTCGACAGGCTGGGCTTTGCCGCCGCGATCGCCGAGGAGGAAGGGTGGATCTACGACATCCTCGTCAGGATTACCAACAACGTCTGCCTCGGCCTGGTACGTCGCGCCCGTACCTGCGACGGCGTTCCCCTCAGGGACGCGGAGGACGTTATGCAGACGATTCAGGAAAGGGTCTTCAAAAAGGCGACCTTCTTCCTCTGCAAGAGGGAAAACACCAGCGTCGGCAGCCTGATCGGCTGGATCCAGACCATTGGACAGAACGCCGTGGCGGACGAGGTGAAAAAAAGCAACCGCCGCATCATCCGCGAGGAGGACGAGGAAAAGGGGCAGAACGTCGCCATGGAGCCGCAGCAGAGCGAAAACGAGATCTCCGAGGAAAGGCAGCGGATGCACCGGGCGGCTCTTCTGGGCCTGGCGTTTCTGCTTCGGCTCAAGCAGGCTCCCTATATCACCATGACCACAGTGCTCAGTAACATCGTTTACCCCAGAAAGCACGCCTGGGAGGCGGAGGAACGCCGCATCGCCGGCATCGAAGAAAGCGAGCCGGTCCAGAGAAGCGGCCGGTCTGCCCGTTCGAGCGGCTATCCCACCGAGGTGGCGGAGCGCTACGGCAGCGAATGCCTTTACGACATGCGGCAGGGCTTCCTCGATGAGGTGGACGAAATGCTTCAGCGGATGCTCAACAGTTCGCTGGAGGAATCGGCCATGGAGGTCATCGACGAGCGGCTTGACCAGACCGCGGAAAAGGAGCTTGACGGTATGACGGTGCGCCGTCCGCTGGGAGACTACACCCTCGAGCAGGCCGGCGGCAGCGCAGACAACATCTCCCGCTGGACCAGTGTGGTGGGAAAGCGGATGCGGGCGGCAAAAAAACAGATCTATTCGAACGAGGACTGAAAAGTCCGACCGATTTGGGGGAAAGCGGGACGGTGAGCCGGCGCTTTCCTGCCCCTATGGAGAACCGTGCAGAAGGAGGAAGGATACCATGGAACGCAGCAGGACGAAAAAGCAGCAGGACCTGCGGGATTTGCAGCGTCAGAAGGTTTTAACCGGAGAAAGCGAACCGGGCCAGGCCGGGCTTCTTTCCGGGGAAGAGGAACATTTGACGCTGGCGGAGGCTGAACGCTTCCGCACCTGCCGTCTGAACGAGGCGGGCGCCATGGACTTCATCAGGGCGGTCAACAGCCATCTGATGCTCTGTCCGGCCTGCCGTGCGTTGGTTCAGGCCAACGACGACCTGGGCGAAGCGCTCGATGAGGCGGAGGAAGAAAGACGCTGAACAGGGGGTGCGTCCATGCTGCAATTTTTTCAGCGGGGGCAATATCAATTTCATTTCGTGATCGCTGACAGGGCAGAGCAGTATGTGCTGCCTTCGTTGGAGTACGTCGATATTTTCGGCTATCTTTACCGTTATTTGAAAAACGCCGGATACGACTATGTGGTGGCGCTGCGGGCCGAAGGGGTCAACCCCAAGCTGCGCCTTTCTGCCTGGGATGAGGCTTCTCTGGCCTTTTACCGGCAGGAGAACCAGCCGGCTGCGCCTTCCGGACGGCCCGTGAAGGTGCCCGCCGGGAAGACCCTGTTCCAAAAGAGGGGTAGCCGCGTCCCCAAAGAGACCGAGAAAGCTGCTCCCGAGCCGGAAAAGGCGCCGCCGAGGCCTTGGCCCGACGGCCGCATCGTGGAAAGCAGCCGCGTTCTTGACACCCGCAGCCTGGTCTGCGGCGAGCTGGAGCACCGCATCTGCCCCTTCCTGCGCTCCCGGCAGGCGTCCACGGCCGTGCTGGTGGACGTGGTGCAGTGGTGCAAGGCCATGGAGGTGCCCAAGGTGGACGGTGGCCCGACGCCGGATATCGACGTGTCAGTCAACCGGATGCTGGCGGAGCTGAATCTCAGCGACCCGGACGATCCCAACCGTCACGCGATTTTGTTCATCGCGCCTTCCATGGATGAATTCCGCGCTGCGGCGGTCGATAACCTCTATAACAGCCAGCTTCATCTGGAGGAGGTTTTCAGCCAGTTCTTTCTGGAGGGCTGGAAGCGGGACCGCCGGGAAAACAACAGCGAGGAAAACCGCAACATCTATCTGGGCAACCGCGAAAAGCTCCGGAATCTCGGCACCCGCCTGCTGATCTCCGGGCCGGTCATGCCCCAGGAGGTGCAGAGGCTTCTGACCCGCTTCGATCTTGAGGGCAGGCTGGAGCTGGATTACAGCACCGCCGAAGAGGTGGCTGGAAACATCGTGAAGCTGGCGGCGGAGCGGGACTCCGAAGAGGCGCGCAAGTGGCGCGGGGAAAAGCGGGCGCTGAGCCAGATGCTCTTCTCCCCGCTGACCATTTCCGGGCTCAAGATCCTGCTGGCCGATCCCGGACGGGATTTCTACCGCCGGATGGACGCCTTTGTCAAGGGCGCCGACCGCCATGCCGCCCGGGCCCGCCTGGAGGCGATGGTGGGCATGAAGCCCGTGGCGGACGAGGTGGCCAGCATCTGCGACCAGATCCGCTACGAGACCGAGCGGATGCGCCGGCGGAGCGCCGGACGCGCCGGAAAGGAAAAGGACGACCGGGTGCTCGAACGGATCGGCGCCACCCTCTGCCCTTCGGCAGACGGGTCGGAAACGCCCCCGGAGATGCGCCTGCACCTTCTGATCTACGGCATGCCCGGCACCGGAAAATCCACCGTGGCCCGCATGTACGGAGAGGTGCTCAAGGAGGAAGGCATCCTTCCCTCCGGCCATACGAAAGAAGTCTCCCTTGCAAGCCTCAAGGGACAGTATATCGGCGAATCCATCGACAAGATCAACAAGGCCATCGACGAGGCCATCGGCGGCGTGCTCTTTCTCGACGAGGCGCAGCAGTTTGTGGTCAGCGAAGGGCGCGGCTCTTCCGAGTCCTATGAAAAGGACGTCATGAACGTGCTGCTCAAGGCCATGGAGGACCGTCGCGGCGAATTTGCGGTGGTGTTTGCCGGCTACGAGGAGGGCATCAAGACCCTGCTTGCCCAGAACGAGGGCATGGCCAGCCGCTTCCGCGCCCAGCCCATCCGCCTGGAGGAATACGACGCCGAACAGCTGACCGCCATTTTCCGCGGCTGGCTCGCCGGCGAGGAGCTGGAGCCGAGCGAGGAGTTTTCCGCCATGCTGCCGGACTTCATCCGTTCCTGGCGGGCGGAGCGCCGCGGCGAATACGACGGCTCCAACCCCGAAAAGCAGTGGGCCAACGTGCGCACCCTGCTCAACGAGGTCTTCCTGCCGATGAAGACCGCCTGCGGGCGGCAGACCGTGATGAGCGGCCAGTGCGTGCCCGCAAATCTGAAAAAATACTACCATCCTTACGTGGAGATGAAGCCCGGGAACATGGGCTATTACCTCGACGGCATCGTCGGCCTTGAGGCGGCCAAAGAAGCCCTCATTTCCATTATCGAAAGCATCCCCGCCCGCCGGGAGCATCCGGAGCTGTTCGAGGGCGTGGGCCACTATCTCTTCTTCGGCCCGCCCGGAACCGGCAAGACTACCTTCGGCCGCCTGCTCGGCCGGGCCATGCGGGAGGCGAACCTGCTGAAGGTCGGCGCCTTCCGGGAGATGACCGGCGCGGATTTTTCCAGCGACGGCCAGACCACCGCCGTGCAGAAGGTGAAAAAGGAGCTGAACGCCATGCTCGACAGCATCCTGCTCATCGACGACTTTGGCGCCATGGCCAGGCTGCCGGACGACGCGCTCAAGGAGTTCATCACCTTCATCGAAAACCATCGCGACCGCATCTGCGTGATCCTTTCTGGCTACGAAGAAGAGTTTGAAAACCTGGCCGCCCGGGAAAGCGGCTTTGGCTCCCGAATCAAAACGGCGATTCATTTCGCGCCGTATCAGCCGGAGGACCTGCTGCGCATCTGCAAAAAGATGATCCAAGGCAGGGAAAGCGAGACCGGGCTGCGCTTTGTGCTCGAACCGCAGACGGAAGCCGCGCTGCTGGCGGTCTTTGACCATGTGCAGTCCGACGAAAAGCGGATGAGGGACTTTGGCAACGGCCGCGGCGCGAGAAATCTGGTGCAGGACATGACGCAGTGCGCCGTGGTCAACGGCCGCATCTGTCCCGGTGGCAGCTACGCTCTGACGGTGAATGACCTGCCGCGAAAATACCGCTCTTTCGCGGGCGGTGTGTCCAGAGAAACGGGCGGCATGGCACAGCTGGCAAACCCGGCCGCACCGGAGCCCTCTGCGCAGCGTCCTTCTTCCGGGAAGCCCTTCTTTGGTGAGAAGGACGATACGAAGTTCTGATCCCGGCTCAAAAGCCCTTGACCGTCAAGGGCTTTTGCTGCCGAAATATTGAAATATGCTTCGATACAGAATTTCCTGCGGGATTTTTCCTTCCGGCTGTTTTATCGGGTAGATACCCTCAGTGGACAGAGGGCAACATGACCGGGACGCCCTAAAAAACCGATTTGTCCCCTGTCCACTGGGGGTACTGGAAAACAAAATCAGGGCAAATGCTGGAAGATTGAAAAGGAGCTGTAAATCATGAGCGTAACGAGATGGGATACTCCGGAACAGCGTGCACGCAGGGCGGAGGAGAGCGCGCGCCGCGCACAGCGCGAGGCGGCGGAACAGCGGCGCCGCGCCCAGGAAAACGAGCGCCGCGCTCAGGAGCGCGAAGCGGCGCTTTCGCGGGAATACGAAAAGAAGATGACCGATCTCTCCCGCCGCATGGCGGAAAAGGAGAGCGACCACAAGACCGAGGTGGCCCGCATGGGTCAGCAGGTCCGCGAGCTGATCCGCCAACAGAGCGAGGCTCATGCCAAGGAAATGCAGGCGCAGCGGGAGACGCTCGGCATGGAGATCGGCCGCATGAAAACCGAGCAGAGCGCCCTGCGCACCGAGATCAAGGACAGCGAGCGCCGCACCGCCGAGCAGATGAAGACCCTCAGCCGTTCGGTGGACACCCGGATCGCCGGGCTGGAAAAGACCGTCGACGTCCGGATGAACGCCCTTTCCAAGGAGATCGACGAGAAGTTTGATGCCCTTGAGCGCAACAGCGCCAACGTTCGCAAGCAGGCCCAGGAGCTTTTTGAAGAGCTGGACGCCGCCCGCGCCCATGTCCTTTCCATCGATCCGGACGGCTTCTATCTCAGGGAGTCCGGGTTCTCCGAGGAGTGGAAGGACAATGAGACGCTTGCCGCCATGGCCCGCAGGAGCCTGGGAAGCGGTGCTTATGAAGCGGCTCTTTCCAACGGGCAGACCGCGCTTTTGAAGGTCTGGAAAGCGGACGGTATCGTCGCGCTGACCCAGCGCACCCTGATCGAGCGCGCGGCGGCCCTGGCGGCTCAGGCCGCTGAGCTTCTGGGACGGTTTGACGAAAATCAGGACTACGAGATCACCTATGAGCTCGACGACGAGACCGTCACCGAGGCCTGTGATCTGGATCAGTGGACCATGGGCGCCTACGGCCGCATGGAGTCTGCGATCCGCAGCCTGAGCGAAAAGCTTTCCAAAGAGCGGATGACCGCCAAAGAGCTTGACGAGGCGGAGAAGAAGCTGCTCGCCGCCCAGGAGGACCTGCCGCTGCTTGAGCAGAAGGCCCGGGCGCTGCTGATCCGCAGCCGCGTCACGGAGGACGTGGCCAACCGCATCCACTACGTTCTGACCGAGATGGGCCATTGGACCTGCCACACCGGCGACCATGCCGACGGCAACGAGACCGCCCCGGTGGAAATGCGCTATGTGGACGACGACGGCAACGAGCTGGAATTTGTGGTTTCCGGCGGCCAGGACAACGAAAAGGTCAAGCTGTTCCTGCGGACGCAGGCGGCTGACGGCAGCGAGAGCCACGGGCTTTCCCTGCGCCAGAGCGCCTCGGATCTGCTCGAGCAGCAGGGCGTCAGGATGGAAGATGTCACCCAAAGCGCAGGCTGCAGTGACGACCAGAGGGATCTGACCCAGACTGAGATCATCAAAAATCACGCGGAGACTTCCCGCTGGATGAAGGAAGGACTGCGCGGCGTGTAAGGAATGCCGGAATCTGCCGGCGGAGAGGAAGGGTGTCAAGTGAAGAACTGTCCTGTCTGCAAGCGCCGCTGCCGCGATCAGGCGCTCGCCTGCCCCCGCTGCAAGTGGGATTTTACGGGAGATTTTCTGACCCATCCCTCCGTCACAGCGCCCAAAAAGGAAGAGATCCAGGCGCTGGAGCAAAAGCTCAGAAAGGCCCGCGCCAGGTGGAGGAAGGAGCATTCTCCTCTGCGGCGCAACTGGTTTGCGGCGCTGATACGGCTGCTGGCGGCGGTGCTGGCGGTACACCTTTACACCCTCGCCGGTGTGGGAGATGAGCTGAGTATCTTTTCCGTGTGCCTTGGGGCAGTCGTGGCGGCCACGATCACGTGGAAGAAGACCCGTTCCCCGCTGCTGCGCTTCGGCGCTCACGAGCTTTTGCCGCTGGGGGCCATGTTCTGGGGGATGCTGCTTTTTGGAAACGGCGCGACCCTTTCCGGCATCAGCACCCGGTACGTTGTGGGCTTCACGCTGCTGATGATGACAGCGTCGGCAGTGGAGCTGCTGTATCTGCTGCTCAACTACGTCTTCGTTTCCGCCCCGAAAAAGGACGAACAGGAAAAGCAGAGCGCTTCCGCCCGCCGAGCAGACCGGCAGGGCGAAACCGGCGGCTGGGGCGTGGCCCAGGTCATCCTGGGCGGGCTGGGCTGGGGCGTGGCTCTGGGCACGGCGATGAGCATCCTGTTCCACGGCCTGCCGCAGCCGGTGCTGGCGCTGGCCAGCCTGCCCGGCAAAAGCAGCGAGCCCGTGGTATTTGAAAGCGAAGCGGCCGGGCAGGCCGTCCGCCGGTCTGTGGGGCTGGAAGACGGCGGGGAGCTGACCGGGCGGACGGCCGCGCTTTTTGAGACGCTGACCCTTGACCTCGATGGAGGAGCACTTTCCGCAGCCGATCTTTCCGCTTTCCCGAATCTGACGGCTCTGAGAGTGTCCAATGGCAGCGGGGCGGCGCTGGACGCCCTTTCGGAAGCCCTGCCCCATCTTCAGTCCTTTTCGGCACAGAGCACTCCAGTGACTGATCTTTCGGCTTTTTCCGGGCTGAAGCTTCACACGCTCTGCCTGACGGATACCTCCACAAGGGATCTTTCGCCGCTTGCACAGCAAAAGGACCTTCGGGAGCTGCTGGTCTCGGACTGCAGCCTGGTGACCGATCTAACGCCCCTTTCCGGCCTGACAAAGCTGGAGCGGCTGACCGTGCGGCGCTGCGGCGTGAGGGACCTTACGCCCCTTCTGGAGCTCAAACGGCTCGAAGTGCTGGATCTTTCCGGCTGCCCCGTTGAGGATCGGGGCCCCCTTGAAACCCTGAAGGAGAAGGGCAGGCTCAAACAGATCATCGATTCGGCTGATCCCGCGGCGTAAGGCCCCGGGGCCCGCCGGGTAAAAAGGCTTTAGCCGGAAGGGCGAAAGACTGCTTTTTTTGAAGGGAAAAGCTGCGGCGTCAGGAGATTTCTCCTCTCCGCCGTTTTATCCTACAAACGATCCAATCGGCGCCCGGCGGCGGGCAGGGGGAGGAAACGCATGAGCGCAAGCATCTACAAGGTGGGAATGGACTACGGAACGACCAATTCCGCCATCGCCTATCTGGAGGAGGAGGGGGACAGCACCCTCTACAAAACGGTACCCGAATCGGGCAGCGAGCCGACGCTGGTCTTTGTCGGCAGCGACAGCCGGCTCAAATTCGGCGCGCTGGCCAAAAAGGCTGCCTGCCGGGGCGGCGGAAAGTCCTTCCAGGGCTTTAAGATGCTGATCGGGGAAAACGAAGAAGCACTGCTTCAAAAGGGAGCGGAAAAGGCCTTCCTGCCTCGGGAGATCACCCGGCAGTATATCCGCAACCTCCTGAGCCGCTACCTCAAGGACGTGCAGCGGGGGGAGGATCACTACCGCGTGGACGAACTGGTGGTGTGCGTTCCTGCGATCTGGTACGAGGGAGAGCAGGCCGACAATCGCGGCATCCTGATGGACATCTGCCGGGAGGTGCTCGATGAGCTGGCACCCGGCCCCGAGGGCGGGAAAAAGCACGTCCGCACCCTGAGTGAGCCGGTCTCCGCCAGCATGTATTTTGTCGACCGGTACCAAAAGCATACCGGGACTCCCTTTTCCGGCTACCTGCTGCTGGTGGATTACGGCGGCGGCACGCTGGACGTGACCCTCAACCGCATCGTCCCGAAAACCGGCGAGGACGGCCAGGTGCGGCCCATGGTTTCTTTGCAGGGCATGTGGGGCGCCGGGGAGAATCACGACGGACGCATCGGCCGGGCCGGCATGGCTTATCTGCAATCTGTGGTGGAAACCGCCTGGGAGGAGCAGCAGAAGGAGCCTCTGCCCAAAGAAAAGAGCAGCGGCTACTGGGACGGCGTTTACAGCCTGGAGGATGAGCTTTGCAGCGCGGAAGGGCAGGAGGAGATCGAAGCCTCCTTTGCCCTTGACGTGGACGTGGAGGCGCTCAACAAGGAGGAATTCCGCACCATCGAGCTGTTTGGAGAGCCTTTGGCGGTCAGCTTCGGCCTTCTGTACCGCTGCTATGAAAAGACCATCCGCCCTGTGCTTGGCGAGGCGCTGAACCAGGCGAAGGAGTTCATGAAGCGGGAAAAGATCAGCTCCGCCATGAAGGACGCCGATCACTTCAAGATCGCCATGGCCGGGGGATTCTGCAACTTTTATCTGGTGCGCCGCCAAGTGCTCGAGGAGCTGAACTGCCTCGAGGACGACCGGCGCATTCTCAACGAGAGCCGGAGCCGCTGTGAGCAGGCCATCGCCTACGGCGCGGCGCTCAAAGCCAACGACCGCATGGAAGACCAGATGCGCACCCCTTATTATCTGGGCATCTACAACAAGGAACCTTCCGGCGACGTGGCCTATTGGGCCGTCCGCAAGGGGGACACCATCCGTTACGGCGAGCCCCAGTGGATCCGCCTGTACGATCCGGTGAAAAAGGAGTACGGCGAGATGGGCGAGTTTGCCTTCACCAATTTCACCCGCCTTGCCATCAATACCGACGACGATCCCACCCACGCCTACACCGGCTGCATCCCCGAGGAGGCGAGCCGGGAGCTCAGGCGGGTGGCGCAGCTCAATGAGGATCTGTTCCTGCGTTATCGCATCGGCTTCGCCTTCGACGAGTCCTCCATCCTTTCGATCTACTTTGAGGAAGGGGTTTACGAGAGGGCGGAATGGGTCAGCCGCAAGATCCTCGGACCGATCCGAATTCGCGGGATCGGCGAGATCCTTGGCGCTCGGATGCTCAACAAATGGGAAACGGTCATTGACGGAGGTGCAAGATGAGTTTTGAACGGGCAAATTCCTACCTGCAAAATCTGATGCAGATGCCGCCGGAGGAGATCGATGCGGAAATGGCGCTTAAGCTGGCGTATTACGCCCTGAGCGACGGCAGAAAGGCCTCCGGCCGCGCTTTGGGGGAGCTTTCCTATCACAGCCTGCCGCAGATGGTGGCGGCCCTGACCGGCGTGTGCGCCGCGGCGCGGGAGATCTACGATAGCCAGATTATCGGTCTTTCCGGCAAAAGCGCCAGCGACTCTTTGAAAGAAAAGCTTTTGGCCGCGGATCAGAGCCTGGAGGCGATCCGGGCAGGAACCGATCCTCTCAGCGGCGAATTGAAAAAGCTGGAAGAAAAAGAAGCGGAGCTGGACCGGGCCCGGGCGGAAAAGCAAAAGGCGCTCGACGACGAGAAGGAGCGGCTTTCGAAGCGGCGCAGGGAGTTGGACGAACAGCTTTCCGAAAAGGAAAGGGCTGTGGAGGATCAGAGAAAAGAAAACGGCACGGCAGAAAAGAAGATCGCGGAAAAGGAAAGGGAACGCCTTTCCCTGACGGAGGAGCTGACCCTGCTCGAGCAGCAGCTCGCGGCCCTGACCGAGACGGTGGAAAAGGCAAGGGAGGCCAGCGGCCAGACCGCAAACCTGAGCGGCAGACTTGACGCCTTTAAACGGGCGGTGGGAGCGCTGTTCCGTTCCAACGTATCCAAAAACGGCCTGGAGCAGCAGGGGAAGGACCCAGCCCAGATCCAGATGCAGCTGATGACCCGCATCGAAGAGGCGCAGTCCGGCGTCGACCGGCTCAAGGGCGAGGTGACGGCGCTGATCCAGTCTTCGGAGGCGCTGACGCAGGAACGGGCGGTGGAAAAGCCTGTCCCTGCCAAAAAAGAAACGCAGCCGTCTGACAGTTCTGCGGAGCCTTCCGCACAGGAACCTCCGAAAGGGACGGACAGCGCCGGCTGATCAGCCTGCCGGATATCAAAAAGAGCAAACCCCGGCGCGGCGCCGGAAAGAAGGGCGGTGAAGTGTGATGAAATGTCCTGTCTGCGGCAGTGAGCGGGGCCCGGTGAACCTTTGCCCTGTGTGCAAATTCCGCGACATCATTCCTTCCGAAGCCCAGCGGCCCCAGTACGAGGCCATGGTTAAAAAGGCGCGGGAGGAGTGGCTGGCTTCTCAACGGGAGAGCGACGCGGAATACCGAAAGCAAGCCCTGAAGCTGGCCCTTGAAGCCATGAAGGCCGCCGAGCTCCGGCAGCGGAAAGCCTGCCTCGCGGCGCAGGGGGACAGCGGGCTGCTTCTCCCCGCCTCCGGGCAAGAGTACACGGAACGGGAAAACGCCCTGCTGAAGGAGCTTTTGGTCGAGATTGACCGCCGTGCAAAGGAAAAAGAACGGACGGCAAAGGCAAAGGAAGACGCGGCGCTGCAAAAACGTCTTGCCGAGAGGTCGGACGCCTTCTGGAAGAAGGCCCTGGAGCAGTATGCCCTGGAAAAGAAAGAGGCCCGGCGGCAGGACCGGGCGGCCTATCTGGACGGGGCGCGAAAATACGCCGAGGACGCGATCCGGCGCAAGTGGAAGGAGCTGCAGGTCAAGGCAAAGCTGGAGGGAAAGCCTGAGCCGCCGGCAATGGACAGCGGCGAAGGAAGGAAGATCTTCCTCAGGGCGATGGAAAAGGCAGGCTACGTGACGGCGCAAGCCGAAGAGGAAGCCGGCCGGCCGGCCACCTTTGAAGAGGACAAGATCCTCAAGGGCCGGCTGACCCGTGCCGTGGGAACGGTGCTTTCGCAGGGCTATCAGGCTTATGTGGACGCGCAGGCAGCCCTTTCCGGAAAAGAGGCATATCTGGCGGAGGCGGAAAAGAAGATCCGCTCCGTCGTTTCAGAGGTGTTTGAGGAGCAGTATCAGGCCCTTCAAAAGGTCTATCCCGCCTGCGCGCTCCCGGCCCAAAAGGGCGGACGCTGCCAGACGCTGCAAACCGAAATTCAAAATGAGATGCTCCTGCGGGTGCGGGAGCACCAGAAGACCGGGGCTGCCAAAGAGGAGTTTGCCCAGGAAAGACTGCTCATCAGTTCCATCCGGGAAGACACTTCCTTCAGGGTTCGCTCGCGGCTGACCGCGATGATCGAAGAGGAAATGGGCAAATTCCGCAAGGAGTACATGACGCTGGCGCTGGCCCGCAGCTCTGAGATGGCCCGCATCGCCTACAGGGCTGTCCGGGACACCAAAATGAAAAAGGCAGACGGTTCCCCTGCCTTGGACTATCCACAGGAGGATTTTCCTGACGGCAAGCAGCTCATCGGCAAATGCGAAAAGGAGCTGGAGGCGCTTTTGCGCAAGGAGATCCTGACCCGCCATGTGCAGGTGGCCGCCGGCTATGAATCAGATCAGGGCATGCAGGATATGCTGCGCACCGCCGCCGTCAAGTTTTACATGGAAAAACTCCTTCCCGTACAAGGAGCGCCTTCCAGGATGGAGGCCGGGACGAAAAAGACCGGCTCCGGCACGGAAGTGGTTTCTTCCACGCAGCGCGTGAAGGACGCCAATACCGTTGGCAAATTCCTTTCAGAGGAATTCGAAAAGGCATACCGGCGGCTTCAGGCGGACTACCCGGCGCAGGTTCTGCCGCAAAGAGACGGCAGCGATTGCACCGAAGTCAAAAAGCATGCGGCTGACGCCGGCATCAGCCGGTTTTCCGCCTGGCGCCGGGGCGAGCTGAGAGAGAAATGCCCCACGGAGCAGGCGCTGCACGATCTGGTGCGCGGGGAGATAGCGGACCGGTTCCGGATGGAGCTCAAGCAACTGGCGGACCGGCAGATGCAGCCGCTGATGCACACCTACCTGCAAAAGGGCGGTGAACGCATTCCCCTTATGGCCGGCGCAATTTACAAAAGCGCGCTCGACGCACTGCAAAAATCCTACCCTGAAATGACCTTCCCGGACGCAAACGCGCCACAGGGAGAGCAGATCACGGAAGAAAGCATTTTCGCCGGCAAAAAGCGGCTGGAAGAAGATGCGCAAACGCGCCGCGGAAAAGTGGCCGGGGGCTACGACAAGGACGCGGAGGAGCACAGCGCGCTGCGCCAGGCGATGTTCAGCTTCTGCTACGACCGCATCAGGTCCTGCGGAAAAGCCCGGACGCAGGCGGTCAAGCCCGACGGGCCAGGCCGTCCCGCGGCAAAGACGGACGCAAGGGGGGCCCTTAAAAACGCGCTGACCGCCGCCGCCGCTCAGGTGATTGCATCGGTCCTCAAAGAGCAGCGCAAAGCCGTGGAGGACGCGCACCAGCTGATCCATTCGACCGAGTCGCCAACGGCCTTTCAAGGGCGCATGACTGCGGATGCCGCTCAGATGATCGAAAAGTATTCCTCTGAAAAAGCGCTGCGTGACGCTCTTGAGGCCCATATCCGGCGGGAATACGCCAAACGTGCCTCTCCGGCGGTCACGCAGGTGGGCTGCCGGGTCAACGTCGTGGAGAGAAAGGGATTGTTTGGCAGAAAGACCGTCAAAGAAAAGCGGGTCAGGCTGAATATGCCGGGGCAGGACAACGCAAGCAAGCGCCCCGTTCTTTCCAACGTCCGGGATGGCGATACGCTGCGGCTGTATTTCAAGGACTGTAACGGCAAGGATATGCTTTGCAAGGCTGCGCTGACCGGAAAGGCCAAGGGGCTTGCCACGATCTGGACGGAAAAAGGGGAGGATGGCAGGCTGCTGGTTCGCATCGGAGGCAAGACCGCTCAGGAATCCATCCTCTGGAAAGACCTCTGGTGCTGGTAAAACCAGAAAAAGGCCGCAGAAAAACGGAAGAAACGTCAGTGCACCTGATCCGTTTTTCTGCGGCCTTTTGTATCATGGGAAAACCCGGTCAACACTCGGTCAACGGGCGAAAAAGCGGCCGGAGAGAAAGGAGGGTGCAATGAAGTGTCCTGTTTGCGGCAGGGAGCGGGGAGCAGCGAATCTCTGTCCCTGCTGCGGTTTTCGTGATGTGATCCCCTCTGAGGAGCAGTGGCCCCGTTATCAGGCCATGATCGAAGAAGCCCGCGTTCGGTGGCTGGAACGCCCGGAGCAGAGGCCGGATGGGGCGCAGCCGCCTGCTGGAAAGTCCGGCCAAACAACGCTCCAGGCCGAAGCTGCCCCCGCCGCGGCGCAGGAAGGGATGCTGCGCGCCGCGCTCGAACAGGTCAGCGCACAGATGAAGGAGGAGCGGCAGGCCTTTGTCAGGCTGCGCTATTGCCTTTGCCGCAGCGATGAGTCGCCGCAGGCCTTTGCCCGTCGGATCGGGGAGAGCGCCCTTCAGCTGGCCCGCCAGGAAGAGGATCCGGAAAAGATCCGGTACCGGCTGCGGCGCTTCGTGCAGAAGGAATGCACCAGACGCTATCAGGGAAAGGGCAATATCGTTCAGATCGGCTGCAAGGTCTGGAGGGATACCTGGAAAAAGCCCCTTTTTGGAGAGGGCAGGATCGTCAAGGGCGAATGCTATGAGCCGCTGCGCCTTCCGGGGGAGGGAAGCTCTCGAAGGTTGGCGGAGCTTTGGGACGGGAACGAGCTTTTACTGTATGCCACGGATCTTTCCGGCATGATTGAAACGCAGGCCGTTTTGCTCAAAAGCCGGATCGACGGCGCGGATCGTATCGACCGGGACAGCGCCCGCATTTGGGCCGAGGGAACGGAGGATGGCCGGGTGCGCGTAAGAATCAGCGACCGGGAGCGGGACTGGGGCTTTGACTGGGAGGGCCTGTGGCTCTGGTGATCTTCCGCAGCAGCCGGAATTTGACACGGAAAAAGAGTTTTGCTGCGGCTTTTGCCGCCCGGGGCGTTTTACCCTACAGACACGAATCCAAAACCCAAAGGAGAAAGCGCGATGAAATGTCCTGTCTGTAACGCGGAGCGGGGAACCTCCAACCTTTGCCCCCAATGCGGTTTTCGCGATATCATCCCTTCCGAGGAGCAGCGGGGCCGTTATGAGGCCATGGTGAGAGAGGCCCAAAGCCAGTGGCAGAAAAAGCTCGACAAAGAGGCGGCGAAACGGCGCGCTGAGGAAAAGCGCCTTGCGGAGGAAAAGAAGCGGGCGGAGGAAAGGCGCCTTGCGGAAGAGAAGAAGCGGGCGGAGGAAAGGCGCCTTGCGGAGGAGAAGAAGCGGGCGGAGGAGAAGAAGCGGGCGGAGGAGAAGAAGCGGGCGGAGGAAAAACGCCTTGCGGAGGAAAAGAAGCGGGCGGAGGAAAAGAAGCGGGCGGAGGAAAAGCGCCTTGCGGAGGAGAAGAAGCGGGCGGAGGAAAAGCGCCTTGCGGAGGAGAAGAAGCGGGCGGAGGAAAGACGCCTTGCAGAGGAAAGAAGGCGGGCTGCGGGAAAGCGCCTTGCGGAGGAAAGGCAGAAGGACGGGGCGGTCGCGCTTTTGAACGAGCTGATGGACGCCATGGGAAAAACGCCCTGGTATTTCGGGGCGGAGCAAACTCCCCGGGCCTTTCGGGAGGCGGTGACCGCAGAGGTGGAGCTGGCCTGCCTGCTCAACGACGCGCCGGAAGCGGAGCTGAAAAGCCGGCTGGAAAAAATCGTCCGACAGGCCTGCGACCAGCGCTATCGCCGGAAGGTGAGCGAGTTTGGCCTGCGCTTTTACCGGATGACGGAGCAAAAGCGGGCGTGGAGGACTGAAGAGACCCGCAGCGCGATCAACGCAACGCAGGTGCTTGGCGCAGATCAATCGCTGGAGCTTTACTATGACGGGGACGGCGAGCCCCGCAGAACGTTCCGTTCCCATCAGCCGCTGCCCCGGGGCCTGTGGGAGCTGCGCGTCGCGCCGGATGAAAACGGCCAGGCCTGCCTGTACGCCCGGCAGGAGGGAAAAAACGAACGGCTCCTGCACCGCTATGACGCCTGGAAAAAGTGAAGATCCCGCCCTGCGGGGACCGGGATGAAAGAGAGAAAGAGGGAGAAGCATGGCACATCAGGGAAAACTCCGCGTGTATCTGTTCGTGGAGCGCACCAGGGCGCTGGGGCCCTTTGAGCGGGCTGCATTGTGGCTTCAGGGCTGCAATAGGCGCTGCCCGGGGTGCATGTCGGCGGAATCCCGCCCTCTGGACGGCGGAACGCTTTACGACACGGAAGAGATCCTGCACCGCATCCTTGCCATCCGCGGCATTGAGGGCGTTACCATCAGCGGCGGAGAGCCCTTTTTGCAGGCGGAGGAGCTTGCTTATCTGACGGCGGAGCTGCAGCGGGCCGGCCTTGGCGTCAAGGTCTACACTGGCTACACCCTCGAGGAGCTGCTGGCGCTGGGGGATTCCCCTGTCAACGAGGCGCTCAGGCATATCGACCTGCTGGTGGATGGTCCCTTCGTGCAGGAAAAGACCGCGGACGCTCTGGCGCTGCGGGGCTCCTCCAACCAGCGGGTTCTGCCGCTGACCGACCGGTATCAGGGGGTTCTGGAAAGCGTCTATGACACCCCCCGGCACCGGGTGGAGATGCAGATGGTGGAGGGCCAGCTGGTGGCCATCGGCGTGCCCACCGCCGAAATGCTTCAAAAGATGAGTGCGCTGTAAAACACGGGCCTGGCACAGAAACGCCAGTGAAACAGACCAGCTGGCTTTTCAGAGGGGATTTTGTTCCGGAAAAAGCAAAAGGAAAAACCATCCTGCGAAGCCGCAGGGCAGGGGGATGCCGGAAGGATTCCAAATTGGAAAAGCAAAAATAAAAACAGGCTGCACAGCACAGGAAAAGAAATCCTGCCGTGCGGCCTGTTTTGCGCAAAGGAGCGCCTGCAATCGGAAAAGGCAAAAAGAGTTCTGTGAAAAAATCCGTCAGAGGATGTCCTGCCTTCGGAGCAGTTCCCGGCGTTCAGCCCAGTCGGGCAGCAGCGCACAGAGCGCCCGGTAAAAGGCGGGCGAATGGTTCGCCTCCAGGAGATGAGCCACCTCGTGGGCCGCCACGTACTCCACGCAGGGCAGCGGCGTGTGCAGCAGGCAGCAGTTCAGGCTGATACGGCCACTGGCTTTTGTGCAGGAGCCCCAGCGGCTTTTCATCTGCCGCAGCTCCAAGCGGGGCAGGGGGCCGGGGCTGCCTGCCAGATGGTAAAACCGCTCTACCAGCGGCGGAAACAGCGCGGCGCACTGCTCTTTGCGCCAGGCGAAAAAGAGCTTTTTCAGAGCCGCCTCAGCATCCGGATCCGGAAGGAGGAGCAACAGCTCTCCGGCACTGCCGGAGGGAGGGGAAAAGCGCCAGCCCTGTTTGCCGGCCTGCAGATGCAGACAGACCTCTTTTCCCAGATAGGGGAAACGCATCCCATCGGCCAGCGAAGGGTCCAGCGCGGAAAAATTGGGTGAACGGCGAACCCTGGCCTGCGCCTGGCGAACCCAGCCGGCATGCCGCACGATAAAGGCGTCCGCCTCCCACTCCGGTACAGACGGGGCGGCAGAAAGGAGAACCGTCCCGTCAGGATGAATCCTGAGATTCAGATTTTTGACCGGCTTTCGAAGAAGGAGATAGGAAAGGGCCATTCCTTCTGCAAAGACTGTCCGCTGGTTCTGCCCCGCTCTGGAGGGCGGCCTGTGCTGCGCCGGACAGGTGGATGCAGAAATGGTTTTTTGGACAAGGACGCCGCTGTCTGGAAAGAACGCCGGGGCGTTCTGCAAAAACGGCTCGCCTGTTTCCGCCCGTATACCGGTACGCAACAGAAGAAGAGAAGGGCGGCTGCCCTTCTCCTTTTCGTTGACGCTTGGTTTCCCCTTAGAAGGTGATGTATTGCTTTTTGACATAGCCGGTATAGGTCTTGGAGCTGCTCTTGAAAGTAACCTGATAGTAATCGCCGCTTTCTCCCTTGATCGTTACGGAGACGTTGTTGGAGAGCGTGGCGAGCACGCTGCCGGAGGAAGAGGCGCTCTTGCGGGCGATGACGCGCAGGTCGGGGTCGCCCGAAGCAATCTTAGCGGTGGAGCCGATCAGGCTGCCGCCCTCAACGTTGACGGTCAGGGCCTTTACGGTGCCGGAGGTGCTTTCCAGATATACCGTGGTGGAACCGGCCTTCAGGCCGAGGACGCGGGCCTTCGTAGTGCTGCCGCTGGTGGTGATGCTCACGGAAGCGATGGCAGGATCAGCGGTCCAAACCTTGGAAAGGTTGCTGTAGCTCAGGAGCTTGGCCTTGCCCACGGAGGTGGAGAAGGACTGAGAGGGCGCAGGCAGGTTGGTGTTCGTGCCGCTGGAAGAACCGGTGACCGTTATGGTGACGGAGCCAGTCTTGCCGGTATAGGTGGTGTAGGTCAGAAGGGCCGTGCCGGCGGCGACGCCGGTCACCTGGCCAATGTTGCTGGTGGAGGCGGAGACAACGGCAGGATTGGAGCTGACGCAGGTCCTGATGACGTCGCTGCCCGCAACGAGGTAGGTGCTTTCGCCCACGGCGATGGTGGACTTGAGCAGGCTGGCCGCGCCGGTGGTTGTGGTGCCGCCGGTGCCGACCGTGATGTTGACCACACCGGCGCTCCTTTGAGACATGACGTAGATCTGGCAGGTGCCATTGGTGCGGCCGGTGACCAGGCCGTTCGCCGTGACGGTCGCCACGGTAGTGTTGGAGGAGCTGGCGCTGACGATGGTGGAACCGTCAAGCAGGTACAGCTGCGTGGTGCCGCCGATGTTGATCGTGGGGCTGGCGGCAGCGGCGGTATTGTTGGGGAAGGTGCCGGCATAGATGCGGATGGTGCCATATTTGCCGGAGGCGGTGTACACGTTGACGTCGGTGTAGCCATAATTGCCATTCGCGACCAGAGAGGTCACAAGGCCGCTGTTGGTCACGGAGAAATGACCCTCGTCGCCGGGAGTGACGGAGCAGGCGATGATGGAATCGCCGGGAACGTACAGCTGCGTGGTGGAGCCGTAGGTGGCCAGGTTGGTGTTGGATGCGGTCACGGTGGCGGCGCCGCCGGTGGCCATGGAGCTGATGACTGTGATGGTGGTGGAACCGAGCGCCAGCGTCGTACCAGACAGGCGCGCCTCAATGGTGTAGGTGCCGGGAACATAGCCGGAAACCCTGGCGACCCGCACGCGGGGATAACTCACGCCATTGTAGACGATGGTTTCATAGTCATAGACGATGCTGACCATTTTGGAATCGCAATGGTAGTCAATGTTGGCGCTCGCGCCGAGAGCCATGGGGTTCACTGGGGAGATCGTGGCCGAATTGAGGCCGACGATGATCGTGGACATGTCCGACCGAATGGGGTATGTGTCAGCAGCGCTCGCCACAGGAACGGCCAGCGCCAGCAGCAGAACCACCACTACGGCGAGGGAAAGGATTCGCTTCATAATGGATCCTCCTTTTGATAGGTAATGTAGAGAAACATTTTTTCTGATTATTACTATATAGGGATTGGAAAAACTAGTCAATGAAACAAAGTATGAACTTTAACTGGAAAAAGAGAAAGAAATTCCCCGTCGGCAGTGCGCAGGATGGGAAAAGGGAGAGGGAAAATTTAAGAAGGGAAAAATCTGTGGAAGAAAAATAAAAAATCGTGTAAAGTTTATCATGATGACAAATTTTTTTAGAGGGGGGAAGAAAGGATGCGCATCAAAATCGGAAAAATTTCCAAGATGTTTGGCCTGACGCCCAGCACGCTGCGCTATTATGAACGGATGGGGCTGGTGCATCCGGAGGTGGATGAGGATACGAAGTTCCGGTATTTCCGGATCAATGATGTGGTGTGGATCCTGCTGTGCAGGGGACATTTTGCCATGGGATACTCCGGTTCGGAAACATTGGATATTGTTTATAAAAATTCAATTAAAAAATCTGCGGCGTTGCTCAGGCACCACCGCGGAAAAATGCGCGACAGGGCGGAGCGGGCACGGATGCTGGCGGACTACGTCGATGGAATTGAGGAAAGCTGGCAGCAGGCGCACGGGATGCGGGGCCGCTGCGCCATCTGGACACGGCCGGCGATGTGGCGGCTGGACTTTGAGGGAGAAAAAATGTTTTCCGACGAGGAAAAAGTAAATTTTGTCTCGGAATGGCTGGAATATATGCCGTATGTATACTTGCAGCAGTCCATCACGCCGCGGCAGCTTTTGCAGGGCACCAAGGGCATCGACGAGATATGGGGGTTGGGAATCGACGAAAAGACGGCGCTGAGGCTGGGGGTGCCCGACGGGCCGTACGTGCGCCATCTGCCGGAGATCTCCTGCGTGCGCACCGCCTTTGACATCGTGGCGAACGGCCCGCTTTATCCGCATTATTATGCACATGCCCTTGAATATATCGAGCGCCATGCCTTTGTGCTGGAGGGGGAGACCCTCAGCCGGGTCGCCAGTTTTGACAGACGGGACGACGAAAGAACCGCCTGCATTGTTTTTGATTTGCCGATTGCCGAAAAAATTTTTTCTTGACTCTCGCATTGTGATAGCGCCTATAATCTGAGCAAGATTTGACAGGTACAGAAACCGCAGTCCATTCCTTTTATGACTTTTCTGCAGAAAACCAGAGGAAACAAAAAGTTTATGCAAAGCGCGGCAGCTTGCAGGAGCCGGATGAATGCAGACGCGTCCAGCTCCTGCGGGTCTGAGCGGTAGCTTTGCCCGATCTGGAATGCAAAGCTTCGGGCGGTCAGCGCCCGAACCATTTACAATAAGGAGGAACAGTCATGAAAAAGAAGGGTTTGACACTGATCTGCCTGATGCTCTGCGTGCTTTTGGCAGTGGCGGGCTGCACGGCGGCTCCCCAGAGCGAACCAGCGCAGGCGCCCGCAGTGGAGACGGCGCAGCTGGCCCCTGAAAAGACTGCGGAAGCGCCGCAGGCGCAGCCTGAGGAAGAAGAACAATGGGACAGAACGGTTGACCTGTGCGTGGTTGGTCTGGGGCTTTCCGGCGCCGTGACGGCGGTGGAAGCCAATGAGATCAATCCCAATGCCAAAGTGCTGATTCTGGAAAAGATGCCGGAAGAAGAATCGGGCGGCAATTCCCGCGCCTCCGGTCAGACCATTCTGGTGGTGCATCCCGATGATCTGGAAGGCTTCCGCAGTTACCTGAAAATGTGCAACGAGCCCAACCCTCTGCCGGAAGAATTGTTCAACTGGTGGTCCAAGGGCATGACGGAAAACACCGCGTGGATCAAGCGCGTCATTTCTGAGGTGGATTACGAGTTCCGCAGCGAAGCCCGCGCAGGCTCCACCTTTACCAACAGCACCGATCTGGGCTGGGGCGACATGGTGTTGGAATTCCCGGATTTCTTCAAGGAGTCCTTCCGGGGTGTTTCCACCAGTCTCCGCCAGGTAGGCAACTCCTTTGAGGCAGGCGGCACCTGGATGGCGTTCAACAAGGTCGTCAAGAACCGCGGCATCGAAGTGATGTACGAAACGCCGGCCATTGAGCTGGTGCAGGAAAAATCCGGCAAGGTGACCGGTGTCGTCGCTCAGACCAAGGACGGAAGCCAGATCCGTATCAAGGCGGAAAAAGGCGTGGTTCTGGCCTGCGGCGGGTACGAAAACAACCTGCAGATGCAGCGGGATTTCCACGGCATGGATGAAGTCTACACCGCTGGTACGCCCGGCAACACCGGCGACGGCATCCAGATGCTGATGAAGGCGGGCGCGCAGATCTGGCACATGAAGAACCAGACCCAGTCCGGCGGCTTCTGGCTGGGCATCAAGGTGCCGGAATACGAGAGCTCCTTCATCCGGGCGATGACCTTTAAGACCGGCTCTTGGCTGGAAGTGGATTCCGACAGCCAGCGCTTCTACAACGAAACCTCCAACTATCACCACAGGCACATGAAGTACATCCAGTACGGGCGCTACGCAGACCTGCCTCATGAGCGCGCTCTGCCGGTGCACATGATCTTTGACGAAACGCTGCGCCAGGCGGAGCCGGTAGCCTCGCTGTGGCTGGCCTGGCCGATCACCACCAACGGCTACAGCTGGTCGATGGACAATCAGGCGGAGATCGACAAGGGCTGGATCGTCAAGGCGGACACCATCGAAGAGCTGGCCGAAAAGATCGATCGGGATCCGGCGGAGCTGCGCGCCACGATCGACCGCTACAACGAAATGGCCCGCAAGGGCGTGGATGAAGATTTCGGTCGCTCCGCCGAAAGCATGAAGCCCATCGAGACGCCCCCCTATTACGCGGTTTCTATTACGCCTGCGCTGGTGGCCACGACGGGTGGCGCTAAGAGGGACACCCATTCCCGCGCGCTGGACTGGAACGATCAGCCCATTGAGGGACTGTTCTGTGTCGGCGAGCTGGGCAGCTATGTGGCGAATCTCTATCAAAACGGCGTTTTCCTCAACGAGTGCATCCTTTCGGGCCGCGCGGCCGCGCAGTATGCCATCGGCGGCGAAGGCTATGTCCCGCCGGAAGAAGCGCCTCTTGAGAACGGCCTGCCCTTTGAAACCAAGGTCAGGGCGCCCTGGGAAGGCGCTGCGGACGGCGTGTACAGCGGCAAGGGCCAGAGCATGCACACCGAAGTGCAGATCGACGTGACGGTGACCGGCGGCAGGGTGACGGAAATCGCCGTGACCGGCGGCAGGGATAAGATGATTATCGAAGATGCACAGCTTCAGAAGCTCCTCGACAGCATCTATGCGGCGCAGAACATTACGGTGGACACCATTTCAGGCGCTACCATGGACAGCGAGGCAATTTTTGCGGCTGTGAAGGACGCTTTCCAATAAGAAAAAGGCAAGGGCAGGCGGCCCCGCAAAGTTTCCGGCTTTGCCGGAGCATCGCACGGCAAACGAAAGCCGGCGCAGAGGACAAATCTCTGCGCCGGCTTTTGCGTCTTGCAGACTGGGACAGGCCTATGATACAATCGGAAAACACCAAAAATCAAAAAGCCCAAAAAAGACAGGAGGGGTGGAGATGATCGGGATCGATGCCTGGCTGGAAAAATTTTTGCAGGCGCTGGAGAAAACCTTTGGAGAGCGGGTGTGGTTTGTTGGCCTGCAGGGAAGCTACGGGCGCGGCGACGCGACCGAAGCGAGCGACGTCGACCTGGTGGTGATCCTCGACGAGCTGTCTGTTTCGGACGTCCGGGCGTACGGCGCGATGCTGGACACATTGCCGTACCGGGAAAAGGCCTGCGGATTTCTCTCCGGCAAAGCAGAGATCCTGAACTGGGAGCCGTCCGACCTTTTCCAGTTCTGCCATGACACTCGCCCCATCAGGGGAAGCCTTGACGGGCTGCTCAAAAAGCTCGGCAGCGATGCGGTGGACCGGGCGATCAGGACAGGCGCCTGCAACCTCTATCACGGCTGCGTTCACAACATGCTGTACGAAAAGAGCGAAGAGATCCTGCGGGAGCTGTACAAATCCGCTTCCTTTCTGCTCCGCGCGGTCTGCTTCCGGCGAACCGGCCGGTACGCCGGCCCGGAACGGGAGCTGCTGGAGGCTCTGGGCGGACGGGAGCGGGTGATCCTCGAGACGTTTTTGAGCCTGAAGCAGGGCGGAACGGCCGAGTTTGAGAAGATGTCCGGCGCGCTGTTTGTGTGGGCAAAAAAGTGGATCGAAGAAACCGGAGCGTCTGACGGGCTGCCGGGCCCAAGCGATGATCCGGGCTGACGGTATAAAATCAAATAGAGAGGGGCGCATTTTCCTGTGCCGCCGCTGCAAAAGAAAAGTCCTCCTGCCAAAGAGCAGAAGGACTTTTGACGTAAGACAGGGCTTCGCAGCAGAGCGGTCTGCGGAGCCCTGCCTGCCGGAGAAAAGCGCGGTCACACATCCCCCCGGGCGGTGTTGATCTTCAGGAGCTTGAACAGCTCCACCACGACGAGCGGCACCAGCGACAGGCCCGCCACGATGCCGGCCTGCGCAAGGCTGAGCTGCGCCAGCTTGAAGAGCCCTTCGAGGAAGGGGACGTTCAGCACGATCACCATCAGCAGCGCGGAACCCAGGCAGGCGCCCACCAGCTTGAGGTTGCGGAGGGGGTGATCGACAAAGACCGACAGCCTGTGATTGCGCACGTTGAAGGCGTGGACCAGCTGGGAGAAGGCCAGCACGGAGAAAGCCATCGTCCGGGCTACTTCAAGGCTGATCTTCCGGCCGATGCTGAAGGCGGCGAGGGACAAAAGACCGACCATCACGCCCTGATAGCAGACGCGCCAGATCATGCCCCTGGTAAAGATCTGCTCGTTTTTCTGCGCCTTGCGGTCCATGATGTTGGGGGCGGCAGGGTCGACGCCCAGGGCCATGGCGGGCAGGCCGTCCGTGACCAGGTTGACGAACAGCAGATGGATGGGCAGAAGGGGCTCCTCCCAGTTGAGCAGCGTCGCGAGGAACAGGCAGATGATCTCGCCGACGTTGCAGCTGAGCAGGTAGGAGATGGACTTTAGGATATTGTCGTAGATGCGGCGGCCCTCCTCCACGGCGGAGACCACCGTGGCGAAGTTGTCGTCCGTGAGGATGACGTCCGAGGCGTCCTTGGCCACGTCCGTGCCGACGACGCCCATCGAGCAGCCGATGTCCGCTAGCTTCAGCGCCGGCGCGTCGTTGACGCCGTCGCCGGTCATGGCCACGACGTTTCCGTGCTTCTGCCACGCTTTGACGATGCGCATTTTGTGCTCGGGAGAGACGCGGGCGTAGACCGAGATGGATTCCACCTGTTCAAAAAGCTCCTCGTCTGTCATCTGCTCCAGCTCTGCGCCAGTCACGACGCGGCCGCCCTCCCGGAGGATGTCCAGCTCTCTTGCGATGGCCGAGGCGGTCAGGGCATGGTCGCCGGTAATCATCACGGGGGTGATGCCCGCCCGGTGACACTTTTGCACCGCTTCCGCCGCTTCCGGGCGGGGCGGATCGATCATGCCGGTCATGCCGTCAAAGATCAGGCCGCTTTCGAGAGAAGCCTTGTCTTCGGGAAGGGCGTCGACCAGCTTGTGGGAATAGGCCAGGACCCGTAAGGCGCGGGTGGCCATGCCGGTGTTGAGCGTCCGAAGGGCCTCTTTGTCTTCTTCGGTGATAGGGCGGACGCCCTCGGGCGCGGCGATGTGCGTGCAGATGGCCAGCACCTCGTCTAGGCCGCCCTTGGTGTAGCTGGTCAGCTGCGCCTGCCCGTCGTAGCGGTGGACGGTGGTCATGAGCTTTCGGTCGGAATCAAAGGGAATCTCCGCGACCCGGGGCGCTTTTTGCTCAAGGGCTTCCTTGTTCAGCCCGTGCCGCTCGGAAAGCTCCACCAGGGCCACCTCCGTCGGGTCTCCGATGAAGCCGCCGTCTGTGCGGCGCACGTCGGTGCAGAGGATGCAGGTGTCCAGCAGCGCGGAAGCGTTCAGCTCCGCCTCCGGCAGAGCGCTCTCCATGCCGGGCAGAGCGAACTCCTTGACCACCATGCGGTTTTGCGTCAGGGTGCCGGTTTTGTCCGAGCAGATCACCGTGGCGCTGCCAAGGGTCTCCACCGATGGGAGGGTGCGGACGATGGCGTTTCGCCTGACCATCCGCTGCACGCCCAGCGCCAGCACGATCGTCGAGATGGCGGGCAGGCCCTCGGGGATGGCGGCCACGGCCAGCGAGACCGCGGTCATGAACATCTCGAGCAGGCCCTTTCCATAAAGAAGGCCCACGACGAACATCACGGCGCACACGCCCAGCGCCCCAAGGCCCAGCACCTTGCCCAGGGAGTTGAGCCGCCGCTGCATGGGGGTCTCGGTCTGGGGCGCGGACTGGATCATGGAAGCGATCTTGCCCACCTCGGTGTCCATGGCGGTCTCCACGACGATGCCGCGGCCGCGGCCATAGGTGACGAGGCTGGAGGAATAGGCCATGTTGACCCGGTCGCCCAGGGCGCTGTTTTCGGAAAGGACGCAGTCTTCCTTTTCAACCGGCACGGATTCGCCGGTGAGCGCCGCCTCCTGGATCTTCAGGCTGGCGTATTCCGTCAGGCGAAGATCGGCGGGCACGTAGTCGCCGGTGTCGAGAATGACCACGTCGCCCCTGACCAGCTCCCTGGCGGGGACGACGGTCTGTTTGCCGTCCCTGAGGACCTTTGCGTGGGGGGCGGACATCTTCTGCAGCGCTTCGAGGGACTGCTCGGCCTTTACCTCCTGCACAGTGCCCAGGATCGCGTTGAGCAGCACCAGCACTAGGATGATGCAGGCGTCCACCGTTTCCCCAAGAAAGCCGGAGACCACCGCGGCGAGGATCAGGATAATGACCATAAAGTCCTTAAACTGATCGAGCATCATCTGAAATACCGTGCGCTTTTTTGCCGCCTTCAGCTCGTTGGGGCCGTCCTTTTCCAGGCGCCTTGCGGCTTCGGCGGCGGTAAGGCCTCCATCCGACGTGTCGAGGCGGCTCTTGACCTCCTCTTCGGACAGGGCGTGCCAATGCGTGGACATATGAGTTCCCTCCTGTTAACGATGAAATAAAAAACCACTGGCTCTATTTTACCAATTCTTTCCCGTCGGGGCAAAGCCAATACATGCGGCCCTGACGACAGATGGCGCCTTGTGCCGTCCAAAAGACAAAGGGCCTGTTTTCGCCCCGGAAAGGGACCGCGGACGCCGCGTCTTCTTTTTTCATTGCGCCGGAGAGATGGCAGGCGGAAAACGGCTGTTTTTCCCGGCGGCGGGGAAGAAAACCGCGGGGAAGCGGAGGGGCGGGCGCGGCCTGCCGCAATGGCGGAAAAAGCAGGTCGTCCGCCGCGGAAAAACGCCCGCTGTCAGCGGCCGGAAGAGGTGCCCAGCTGCTCGAGGACTTTGATCTGCCGGTAAAGGAACTGGTTGACCGGGGTGGGTACGCCCAGCAGCGCGCCGCAGCGCAGGACGCTCCCGGCCAGCACGTCCACCTCCGTGGGGCGGCCCGCCTCGATGTCCTGCAGCATGGAGGTTTTGCCCCAGGGCTCCATCCGGTCGATGGCGGCAAGGTATTCGTCCATTTCCTCCGGCAGCAGCGTCACCCCTGCCGCCGGGGCGACGAGACGCACCTCCTCCATGGCGGAGAGCAGCATCTGCCGGGCTTCGGGAATGCGCCGAAACACGCCGTAGTCCGCCCGCAGAACGGCGGAGCACTGGTTGAGCCCGGCGTTGCACATCAGCTTCCACCAGACGGCGTGGAGCATGTCCTCCGGCGCCTGTGCGGGGATGCCTGCGGCGCGGCAGAGCGCAAGCGCGGCGGTGACTGCCGGGTCAGGGGCGCCGGGATCGTTTTTTGCAAGACCCAGCTTCCAGCTGCCCAGGGTCCCCCGTTCGAGCCGGCCGGGGGTGCGGTTGGCCGTCAGCCCGGCGACCCGGCCGTAAAGGACGGTGCGGCCCGGAAAGGCGGTAGAAAGCTGCTCCTCAGCGCCCACGCCGTTGAGAAGGGACAGCAGCACGGTGTCCGGTCCCACGCAGCTTCGGGCGTCTTCAATGGCCTGCGGCAGCTGATAGTACTTGGTCGCAAAGATCACAAGATCCGCTTCAAATGGCTCGCCCGGAGCGGTCAGGCGGAAAAAAAGCCGTTCCGTTCCGTTGAGCAGGACTCCCTGCCGGAGCCGTTCAGCCCGCGCCCCTCCTGCAAGGACGCAGGGGGAAAAGCCGGCCTGCGCAAAGGCCGCTGCATAGGAGCAGCCTACGGCCCCCAGACCGGCGAAAACGATGCGCTCAAACTCCATGACGCGTTCCCTCCTTTTTATAACAGAACTACTGTATCACGGCAAAGCGGGGGGCGCAACGGCTTTCGGCCGCAGCCTCCCGGACGGGGCCTGGGCCGGACAATAAGCTGCCATTTCTTTTGCAGGGGAAGCCTGCTTCTTGATTTTTTCTGCGGGCTGTGCCAACATAGAAGCCATGGAGAGGGCCGGACCCTTTCCGCGACAGGAGGAATGCATCATGGTTACACTCGGTCAGCGCATCGAGGAGCTGCGCACGGAAAAGGGGCTGTCTCGTCCCGCGCTGTCTGCGCAGCTGGGCTTTGCAAAAAACGCCATTGAAAAATATGAAACCGGGCGGCAGACGCCTTCGAAGGAGCATCAGGAGAAGATGGCCGAGTTTTTCGGCGTGTCCGTGCTGTATCTTCGGGGGGAGGCCAACGACCGCACCCGCATGAGCAACTGGATGGAAGAAGTGCCGGACGAGCCCGATCCCGAACCGGTGCGCCCGGCCCCCCGGAAAAAGCCGGTCAGGGAAGCGCCGCCGGAGGGCGGTGTGCTGGACGCGCTGCTCGCGACCGATCAGGTCAGGGAGATGCTGCGCAAGATCGTTCTGGAGACCCTGCGCTCCCCCGAGGGGCAGGCGGCGATCCGCCGGGCCATGAAGGGCTGAAGACGATGATCGAAGCGGAATTTCTCGGGCGGCCCAACCGCTTTGTGGCCCTGTGCCGCCTCAGGGGGGAGGAAGCGCCCGTCCGCGTCCACGTGCCCAACACCGGACGGCTCAGGGAGCTGCTGGTCCCCGGAACAGAGGCGCTCCTTCGGCCCAATCCGGCCGGGGGAAAAACGGCCTACACCCTCTGCACCGTCCGCCATCAGGGGCGATGGGTCAGTATCGATTCGCAATTGCCCAACCGGGTGGTGGCCGAAGCGCTGGCAAACAGAGAGCTTTCCGGCTTTGGCAGCTATGCCGCCGTGCGCCGGGAGGTGCGCTGGGGAGAGAGCCGCTTTGACATCGCCCTGCTCGGCGGGGCGGGGGAGGTGGTCCGCTACGTGGAGGTCAAGGGGGTTACGCTGGTGGAGGACGGGACGGCCCGCTTTCCGGACGCTCCCACCGAACGGGGCGCCCGCCATCTGCGGGAGCTGGGAAAGATCGCAGCAGATCCGGCGCTCCCTGCCGCCGGCGCGGTGTTTCTGGTGCAGAGGGAGGACGCGGAGCGCTTTTCCCCCAACGACCGGACTGATCCGGAGTTTGGAAAGGCGCTGAGGGAGGCCGCGGCCGCGGGGGTGCTGGTGTGCGCCCTGCGCTGCGCGGTGGAAACAGAAGGGATCCGCATTCTCGGGCAGATCCCCGTATGCCTGTAGGGCCACTGCTGCTGCGGAAAAAAGAGAAGGGCTCTGCGCCCGAAGGACAACAGAAAAAACAAAAGAACCGCTCCTTTCGGGAGCGGTCCTTTTTTGAGGATGGAGATTTTGGAGATTGGATAGGGGATTATGCCTCGGCCTTCCAAAGGCCATGGAGGTTGCAGTATTCGTAGATGGTGACAGGGCCGTCTTCCACGGTGAAGGTCGCGACGGGCTTGTCGGCGGCGGTCAGATCAACGCGCTGGGTGCGGTTGCCCTGGGCGGCCACAATGAAGGTGATCAGATGGGCTTCGGTCATGGGATGCTCCACAGAGCCGACCTGCACCTTGACGGTGTTGCCCTCACGGGTGACGGCGGGTACGTGCTTTTCCACGGCGGCGTCCGTGGTGCCGGGCACCAGCAGGGTCATCTTTTCACCGCAGCAGACCATGGGAGCGCCTTCAATCAGGGATTCAACCACGCGGCCGCAGTGCTTGCAGACATAGAATTTCCGTTCCATTAATAATGCTCCTTTCATTTTCGGACTGCCGGATAGAAACCGGCAGAAATTTTTGAAGTCAATCGACGAAGTTAACCGAAGATATCTTTTTTATCTGGATTTAGTATATCATAGCCTAACTTTAAAAACAATATTCATTTGCAGAAAATATCTTTACCGGAGAAAAAACAGAACGGTTTTCGGAGGTGAAACCGTTGTCTGCTTCGTCCCCTTGTTGCCAAACGTTCTTCGGCTGGCGGATCTGTCCCGACGACCGCAACTTCTCCAAAAAATCTTGAAGGATCCGCCGGTGAGAAAGCAGGGGCTGGAAAAACGGCAGAATGCAAAAGAAGCGCTGTCCCTGGCTGGCCAGAGAAAAAGGCAGCTGCGGCCCTGCGGGAAAAGGATCGCGGGTGTTTTTCGCGCCGCTTTTCTCCGCCAGGAATGGAAAAGACAGCGGCGCTGACGGGGAAAGCCCGAAAGGTAGCAGGGGAAAAAGATCGCGGGAACGGTATTTTGCCCATTCCCGCAAAATAAAAAGCGAATCACACGTTGAAGCGGAACAGAACCACGTCGCCGTCCTGGAAAACGTAGTCCTTGCCTTCAGAGCGGACGAGGCCCTTTTCCCTGGCGGCGGCCATGGAGCCGCAGGCCATCAGGTCGTCAAAGGAGATCACCTCAGCCCGGATGAAGCCCCGCTCGAAATCGGAGTGGATCTTTCCGGCGGCCTGGGGCGCTTTGGTGCCCTTTTCGATCGTCCAGGCGCGCACCTCCTTGGGGCCGGCGGTCAGGTAGCTCATCAGGCCCAGCAGATCGTAGCACTGGACGATCAACTGGTCGAGGCCGCTCTGCTCAATGCCCAGCTCGGCGAGAAATTCCGCCTTCTCTTCGGGCTCAAGGCCGGAGAGCTCCTCCTCAACTTTGGCACAGACGGTCATCAGGCCGGCGCCTTCGCTTTCGGCCACCTGCCGCAGGGCTTTGACGTAATCGTTTTCCTCCTGGCCCAGCTCGCCCTCGGCGATGTTGGCGCAGTAGATGACCGGCTTGGTGGTCAGCAAGAAAAGATTTTTCAGCACCGGCTGGTCGTCTGCGGAGACCTCCAGCGTCCGGGCGGGCTTTCCGCCCTCCAGGTGCGCTTTGAGAGCTTCTATCAACTCCATTTCATGGGCGGCGGACTTGTCGGTGCGGGCCAGCTTCTGCGTGCGGGCCATGCGCTTTTCCAGCGTTTCCAGGTCGGCGAAGATCAGCTCGAGGTTAATGGTCTCAGCGTCTCGCTTCGGGTCGACGCTGCCGTCAACGTGAACAACATTTTCGTCGTCAAAGCAGCGAACCACGTGGACGATGGCGTCCACTTCCCGGATGTGGGAAAGGAACTTGTTGCCCAGCCCTTCGCCCCGGCTCGCGCCCTTGACCAGGCCCGCGATGTCCACGAATTCGATCGTGGCAGGGGTATATTTTTCCGGGTGATAAAGCTCCGCAAGGGCGTCAAGGCGCCTGTCGGGAACGTTGACCACGCCCACGTTGGGCTCTATGGTGCAAAAGGGGTAGTTGGCGGCCTGTGCGCCAGCCTGCGTGATCGCATTGAACAGCGTGCTTTTGCCCACGTTGGGCAGACCTACGACACCTAATTTCATATATCTCTATTCTCCTTTAAAATCCTCGATTTACAGGGGGTTTTGCGTTCTTCCACTTCAACCGCTACGCCATTTACGCATTGACTTGCATAGAAGTACATCAGAAAACCCCATTCTGCTGAAATTGCTTTACAGCCTGACCCAAGGAATCGGTTGTCACATGAACATACCGATCCATTGTTGTTTTGATACTGGCATGTCCCAGTAGTTTTTGCAGCACCTTTGGCTGCATACCGCTTTCTATTGCCCTTGTTGCGTATGTATGGCGTAGGGCGTGCATACAGAAGCGGTTTATCCCTGCTTCATCGCAGAGTTTATACAAGTGGGTATCGTAAGAGCTGTTTTTTGTCGGCTCACCAGTACGCCGGTTGATAAACACAAGGTCACGCATGACAAGTTGAGAAGTAAAACCTGTTCGCCTATCAATGTATTCCAGTTTGCGGTGCATCGGTTTTACATTCGCAGTCAGCATACTGCCCATGACAGGTTGAATGTTATGGATATATCGTTCCTGGTAATTTCTAAGAGTGTTAGGAGCTAAATCACCAACGATATTATCAATCCAAAAGTTGAACCATTCATCTACCGTTGTATCGGTAGCCACAAAAACATCTTCGTGTTTGTCGGCGTACTTCGCTTCTTCAATCCAGTTGCGTGCCTCAGGAACCGTCTGGAAATACTTTTCATGCCTTTTTCCTGCTTTATCTACAAAACGAGCGTGATACAACCCATCCTTTCTTTGGTAGATACCCTGATTGCAGTCTTTACCTTTGAGATTCTTTCCCATTGATGAACTCCTTTCTCGCAGAGAGAAAAGAGCATAATAATACATAATAATTATAGCACAGCACGCTCTTTTTATCAAGGCGAAAGTAGAAACTGAATGGTATTTTATTTTTGTGACATTCAGCCGTTAGATAACAAGTTTTTGACTGATAAATTGTGCAAATTCTTTCCGTTTAACCAGCTTTTTTGTCCCAACAAAAAGAACAAACGGACAGTTGGGAGAGCGTAACATACTGTCAATTTTGTTGATTCCAATGTTACTATATTTATATTACGCTGATATGGACTTGTGGAGACAGATTGAAAGTGTTGCCAAAAACCGTTGGGTTGGTGCGTATTGGCAAAGCAAGGGATTGACGGTCATTCCGACGATCAGTTGGAGTACGCCGCGAAGTTTTGACTTCTGCTTTGATGGTGTGGAGCAGAACGCCATTGTTGCGGTCAGCACCCTTGGCTGTAAGTGGTCGAAGCTGCAATTCATGCGTGGGTATGCAGCCATGGTAGAGAAGATTTCCCCTGAAACGATTATCTGCTTTGGTGATCCTCTCCTTGAAATGGAGGGCAATATTATCAAGGTGGATTATCGAGCATCCCGAAAGGTGGTACGCTGATATGGGAGGCCGAGGAACTTTTGCGGCGGGAAATCCTGTCCCGTACAGTTATCAGACAGTCGGAATAATTGAGGGCGTTAAGGTGTTGGCGGGTACTGCCGGAAAACACGGCTTGCCTGAGGAGACGCATTCTAGTAGCGCATACATTAGCTTGCACCATGACGGCAAAGTAAAACAGATCCGGCTGTACAATTCAAATTTAACCGCAAAAACCGATATTGAATACTCTGTGCATCAGGGAAAAATTTCACTCCATGCACACGACTATGTAGGTGGAGTAAGGCAGCCGGCCCGGCCCCTTACAGAACAAGAGAAAAAAGAGTATATGAAATTCTTTGGAGGTATCTAATGACAAAATCAGAATATAACGATCTGCTTGATCAGCTTATTTATGGGCATGATGCTGATCTGAGTATTGAAGGCCACCGCTTTTTCATCGAATGGAAGAAATGCGGAATCACTATTTATCGAATGCAAGAGGATAATGGTACTGAGATAGCGGTATTGCATGGGAGAAGTAGAAATGAAATTGTAAATAAACTGTTTGATTTCTGTTTTCTCCCCGGTAAGAGTTTGAACGATTCATACCAAGAGATGTCAATACTTGATATAGAGTAAAAAGGACGCAAAAATAACAATGACACCAAAAATGATGAGGGAAAACCCGCTCTTTATGCGGAACTCCTTTGAAGGACAAGGGCGATGGGACATTCCTCTTGTTCGTAAGCAGAAGATTGACACCGCAGCAATTTCTCTGATTGCCCGTTCTGATACCCGGAGCAAGGACAATGATGTGAATCGTGAGCATGGTGTGCATTTCTTCGTGGATGACTACCGATTCGAGGGAATCTATACACACCCGGAGCGCACATTAGCAAAATACGCTCAATATGCTTTCCTTCTCACGCCAGATTTTTCTACATACGCTGATATGGACTTGTGGAGACAGATTGAAAGTGTTGCCAAAAACCGTTGGGTTGGTGCGTATTGGCAGAGCAATGGACTGACGGTCATTCCGACGATCAGTTGGAGTACGCCCCGGAGCTTCCTGCTTTGATGGTGTGGAGCAGAACGCCATTGTTGCGGTCAGCACCCTTGGCTGTAAGCGGTCGAAGCTGCAATTCATGCGTGGGTATGCAGCCATGGTAGAGAAGATTTCCCCTGAAACGATTATCTGCTTTGGTGATCCTCTCCCTGAAATGGAGGGCAATATTATCAAGGTGGATTATCGAGCATCCCGAAAGGTGGTACGCTGATATGGGTGGAAGAGGAACTTTTGCGGCGGGAAATCCTGTCCCGTACAGTTATAAAACAGTAGGCACAGTAGATGGGATTAAGATTCTGCAAGGATTAAATGGAAAACATGGTCTGCCTGAGTCAGCTCATTCCAGCAATGCGTATATCAAACTTAACCCGGACGGCACTTTCCGTGAAATGAGATTTTATGACAAGCAGCATCGGCTATATCTGGAGATTGGCTATCATCCGGAAAAGAAACTTGGCTCGCCGGGAAAACCAATTCTTCATTACCACACCTATGATCCCGACTTTAGTGTAACTAAAACTGGTAAGGGCGGTCGTTCGGATGCTATCAAAATGCCAGGTGGAATGAAACGAAAACTTCGCAAGTATTTTAAGGGGGTAAAATTATGATCAACGGAGATCCGCATGAGTTTCTTGAGCATATTTACAGTGGGCAGGATACTCCATACAAATTTGAGGGAGAAAAGTATTGGTTTCAAGGATTTAATGTTGAGAAGGGGTTTTATATGGAAATTTTCCGTTGTAGTCCGCCGTATGACTATTTGTGGAAGTATACCGGCAACAGTCCGTTGGAGTGTATGGAAGAATTTCAGTCCGTCCCAATCTTCAACGGTAAATCTTTTTGGGAAGTTGAAAAAGATATTGAATGGGTCGATGATTGATTGTACTACATGGTGCGGTAGAACTTCTTATCTCCAGAAATGACTGTGTATCAGCCTTTGAAAATGCGGCGATTTTTAACGGTCAGACTATCTATGAAGTCGAGAAAGAAATTGAAGTTCTGTTTGGATAAGGATGAGCCATGCAGCAAAAAGGCCATGCTGGAGAAACTGACACCCGAAACGGTCATCTGTTTTGGCGATCCTCTCCCCGAAATGCGGGGCAACATCATCAGCGTAGACTATCGGTCCTCCCGAAAGGTGGTGCGCTGATATGGGCGGTAGAGGAACATATTCTGCGGGACAATTTCCAAGGTATACATACGAAACCGTAGGGAAAATTGGTGATGTAAAGGTGCTTGCTCCCACCGACAGCGCCAAGGCATTGAAACTGCCAGAGGAATCGCACACAGCAGGCAACAAGTATGTATTACTGGATAAAGATGGGGTTTTTCATCAATACCGGGAATATAACAGCAACCATGAGGTAGTTTTGGAAATTGGGTATCATTATGAACGGGCATTGGGAAAAGGTGATGTGCTTCATATTCATGTTCATGGAAAACCGGGCATTGACAACCATAATAGTCCAAGCACAGTAAAACGAAAGCTCACCCGCACAGAGTACCAAAAGTACAAGAAATTATTCAAGGGAGTGAAGATAAATGAAGGGAAATACTTTAGCTGAGTTTATGGATGATCTGCTGTCCATGGATGGCCCCGAAAGGGAATTTTTGTTTAGGGATAGATTTTTCTTCCTTGAATCTGCCTATCAGGAGAATGGTTCTGTTCTGGAACTGTATCTGGACGAGTACGATAACCGCAATCCTCAGGATAAGGTGTTCTTAACAACGCACAGATTTTTGGGACAGAATTTGTCTGAGTGTGTTGGTAAGTTTGAAAATGCGGCAATTTTTGATGGGCTCACCATTTATGAGGCTGAGAAGGAAATCGAAGTCCTATTTGGATAAAAGGAGCATCTTCGTATGATAAATGGCGATGTGAATGAATTTATCGACGGACTTTACTACGGTGACGAGCGTTTTTTCCTCTATAGCGGCGATAAGTATTTCTTGCAGGGGTATTATGTCGAGGGGAAACCGATGCTTGAAATCTATGTGATCGAGAATCCCAATGTGGATTTTGAATGGCGCATGATTTCCAATAACGGTGAGTACCCGGTTGAGGAATTTGAAAACGCAAAAATTTTCAACGGTAAATCCTTTTGGGAAATCGAAAAGAAAATTGAATGGGTAGATTGCTGATCCAGAAGTATAAAGGGCGATATTCCCTCTGAATATCTACAAAAAGCTGGTGCGTCAAGTATGGTACTGCTACCATGGCAGGGTACGGAGAACAGCTCACAGAGAGAAAAATACGCCAAAATCGCCCCGAAACACAACAAAAAAGTGCGTGACCGAATGTAATAGGTCACGCACTTTTTTGTTGTCATTGTAGCAGTGGCCTATTTCACTCTCGCAAAACCGTTGTTTTCTCTACGCCATTTTTACGCCATTTCTGCGTGGGATTACATAGAGAAGCATGAACTTATAATCTGGTTGGTTGTGCGAAGAAACGCGCCATATCAGGCTATATTGGCATTTATGGAGGTATAAGGAGTTATGAAGTAGGCAGCTTTACCGTCGACACCAAGTTTCATGGGGCGTTCTATCCTTCCTTCGGGCGCCTGGCGCGGATGCTTCCGGCAGCCCGGTTCTTTGGCAGATTCTTTCGACACTATTATATATGAAAACGCCCCGCATTTCCACGGGGCGCAGGTTTTTTGCGCTTTTTCAGAAAAACAGATGGAACAGATACTGGTCGGCCAGCACCAGCGCGCCCAGCGCCAGCGTGTAGACGGCAAAGCCCCGGAGCTTTCCCTTGCGGATCAGCCGGAGCATCCAGCGGATGGCCGCAAGGCCCGAAAGGAAGGCGACGGCCATGCCGGCCAGCAGGGGAACCCAGGGAACGGAGGAGGCGCCCTCCCGTATCACGTCCGCCGCCTGCAGCACCGTTGCGCCCAAGATGGCGGGAATGCTCATCAAAAAGGAGAACTCCGCCGCAAAATCCCGGTCCAGGCCGGCAAAAAGGCCGCCTGCGATGGTGGAGCCGGAGCGGGAGACGCCGGGCAGCACCGCGATGCCCTGAAGCGTGCCGATGAGCAGGGCGTCTTTCGGCTCCATGGACTCGATGGTTTTCGTTCCCTTGGGGATACGCCCGGTCAAAAAGAGGATCAGACTGGTCAGAAGAAAGCCCCAGCCCAACAGGCCGCCGCCGTAAGCGTCGGTAAAGAAGTCCTTGAGCAGCAGCGTGATGACGACGGTCGGCACGGTGGCAAGGACGATGTAGCGGGGCAGCTTGGAGAGCGGATGGCGGAGGATGGAGAAAATGGTGCGGCGAAAGGCCCAGAACACCGCAAACAGCGTTGCCACATGGAGCATGGTGTCAAAGAACAGCGCCCCTTCGCTCAGATCGAAGATCTTTTGCAAAAGCACCAGATGCCCGGAGCTGGACACGGGCAGAAACTCGCAAAGGCCCTGTATCAGGCCCAGCAGGGCAGCCTGCAATACGTTCATGTCGGTCTCCTTTCGCCCTGTGAATTGCCCGCAATTTCCCCGGGCACAGGGGCGTCTTTCGTATTATATTACAGCCGGAAGCGTTTTACCATGCGGGATTTGGGCGAGGCGGCCGTTTTACCTTTAGGAAATCATGAAGGATTTATGAAGATTTCTGAAAATAGGAAGAAGAGAGGGAACTTTTTGCGGCCCTGCGTCGTTATGGAAAGAGAAGGCAGGGGCCTGCAGCCCTTGCCAAAGCAGGGATTCTGTTCAAAATTTGGTCATGAATCCGTCACGGTTTGTTTGGTTGAGTCTTCCGGCCCCGGAAGGTATCATGGAAATTGAAGAAACCTGAAAGAAAGCTGTGGCATGCAATCAATATGGACCAGGAGGTAAGAAGAATGAAAAAACTGTTGAGTCTGTTCCTTGCCGCCCTCCTCGCGATGGGAATGTGCTTCTCCGCGACTGCGGCGACCTTTGATGGAACGGGCAGCCTGGCAGATGTGATCTCTCAGGCACAGCCCAAGAGCGAGGAAAACCCCACGGCGGACGACGTCGTGCAGCTCACCCGCGACAGCTACCTTTACGCAAACGCCACCCTGAAGGCAGGCACCACCCTCATGGGCAGCACGGCCAGTCGTGAGCTGACCGTAGACAACGCGGTGCTGACCGTGGAAAACGGCGCGAAGATCGCCGATCTTTCCATCCGCCTGCAAGGAAATTCCATCCTGCGGGTTTACGGTGGAGCAGACCTGAGCGGCCTGAAGGGGCTGACCAAGGATTCCGGCGCGTCCGTTCAGTACGTTTATGTCAACGCCAACGACCAGAACGGTTACAGCGCTGTTTCCAGCTTCATTTCCGCGCCTCAGGTCAAGGGCGCCACGGTCGCCAATGTGCCCAATTCCAGCGGGAACCCCACCGGCGAATTTGCCGCCAGCGTTCAGAAGGGCGGCAAGGTGGAAGTGACGCTGACCGCTAACCAGCACCTGCCCGCCGGAGCGGAGCTGCTGCTCGGCGACGTGACCGGCACGGAAAAGACGGCAAACGGCGTGCGCACCTTTGTCTTTGAGGTGAGCCCCAGCGCCAGGACCACCTATCAGATCCGCACGAAGCTGGGTAACGTCACCGCTGACACTGCCAATTCTCTGACTCTGTACGCCTATGCAAAGGGCGATGCCAAGGTCGAGCGCAACAGCGCCGCCGCCTCGATGGTGATTGGCGAGACCAGGGCCTTGTTCGACGTGACTCTTCCCGAGGGCTTCACGCTGACCGCTTCTGTGGAAAATAAATACGCCGATTCCCTCTCGATCGACGCGGGTGGCAAGGTGACCGCCCTTAAGCCTCTCGACGGTGCGGAAGTGGACTTCAATTTTGTTTTCACCTATCCCGACGGCAGCAAGGGCGACACCATCACCCGCACCATCCGCGGCTTTACGGTCAAATCCCCCGTCACCGCCAAGGAAAGCGCTTCGGTGTACGTCAACCAGCTGACCAAGATCTTTGACATTTCCATCCCCGCCGGCTATACCATCACGGGCGTGAAGGCCAGCGACAGCGACATCCTCATTTCCGAGAGTGCTCCCGAGTCCATTACTGCCCTCAAGGCCATGAGCCGCAGGGACGTCAGGTTCACCTTTACCTTCCAGAACGAAGCGGCCCGCAACGGCCAGCCGGGCGGCAATACCTTCACTGTTGAAAAAACGGTCAAGATCACTGCAACGGTCTACAAGCCCAGCTATCCCGTGACCGTGACCGCGCCCAAGACCTATATCAGCGTCGGCGAGATCGTACAGCTTTCCGTGCCCTATGAATCCATCGGAACGGCTAGCAGCTCCAACCCGAACGTTGCGGCGGTGGACGGCGCCGGCCGCGTGACCGGCCGCGGCCCCGGACAGGCGATCATCTACGTCTGCACCCCCGGCGGCGGCTACGGCTCCATCCAGATCACGGTCGGCGGAGCGAGCACCTATGTTTCCGCGCCCAAGACCAGCATCACCGTTGACGAGACGATGCAGCTGACGGTGCCCGGCGACCAGATCGTCGCAGCCAGCAGCTCCAACAGCCGCGTCATCGCCGTCACCAACAGCGGCAAGGTTCAGGGCATTGCCCCCGGCACCGCTACTGTATATGTTTCCACCATTACGGGCCGCGGCGCTTCCATCCAGCTGACCGTCACCAGCAAGCCCATCAAGATCAGCGGACCTTCCAGCATGACGGTCGGCCAGCAGTCCAACATCTCCGTTCTGGGAGATTCCATCCTGTCGGCGACCAGCTCCAACAGCTCTGTGATCGCGGTTTACGGAAACAGCACCCTGTATGCCCGCAATGCAGGCACGGCGGTCATTACCGTCACCACGGCCACCGGCCGCACTGGCAACCTGACCATTACCGTGCAGAGCGCCTACGTGCCTCCGACGGACAATATTCCCAGCTCCACCAAGACCATTAAGGTGGGCGGAACGACCCAGCTCAAGGTTTCCGGCGACACCATTATCGCCGCTTACTCGACGGATGATTCTGTCGCCTCCGTCACCAGCTCCGGCAAGGTGACCGGTAAGAGCGCCGGTACGGCTGTGGTGTATATCTATACCGCTTCCGGTCGCAACGGCTCGATCACTATCAAGGTGACTGGCTCTTCTACCACGACCAGCAGTTCCAAGACCCTGAAGGTAGATCAGTCCCTGACGCTGAAGGTCAGCGGCAAGAAGATCGTTGCCGCGTCCCTTGAGGGGGACAACGGCACCATCTCCGTCACCAGCAAGGGTAAGGTGACTGCGCTTAAGGCGGGCACTGACACCGTCCTTCTCATCACCAGTGACAACAAAGTTGTCCGCGTCAAGGTAACGGTCAAGAGCCGTGGCGGCGAGATTGACTGCGGAAGGAACGTCCGCGTGATCCTTCGCAAGACCGCCAGCTCCAAGGGCAAGACGGTCGCTAAGCTTTCCCGCGGCACCGAGCTTGAGATCCTCGGTCGCTCCGGCAGCTACTTCAAGGTGAATGCCTACGTGGGCAGCAAGACCTACACCGGCTACGTGCTTCGCACCTACGTTGACAAGTGGTAAGCATTCGCGCCATCAAAGCAGGGAACTGCTTGTGAACAAGAGACCAGAGGGTTGCCCCCTCTGGTTTTTTTATGCGCCTTGTAATTCCAAATTGAAAATGATACACTTGGCATAAAAGTTGGGCTTTTATGCGGGAGGCTGGGGCCTTCCGGCAACGGGCCGCAAAAAGGAGGATATGCCGTGGCGGGAAACAGCAACCTGCACATGTCAAGGGCGAGGAAAACGGATGAATTCTATACGCAGCTTTCGACAGTCGGGGAGGAGCTTCGCCACTACCGCAGATATTTCAGGGATAAGATTATCCTCTGCAATGCGGACGACCCGGCCGTTGGGGAAGACGGGCAGGATCATTTCGGCGACGGAGAGGGCGGGTATACCAGCAATTTTTTCCGGTATTTCCAACTGAACTTTCAGCGTCTGGGCATCAAAAAGCTGATAACGACCCACTATGATGCGAACCGGCCCAGCTATAAATTCGAGATCGTCAGCAACGACAGGGACGATCAGATCGGCGTGCCGGACTACGTAAGGACGCCGCTGAAGGGAGACGGGGACTTCCGCTCGCCTGAATGCCTGGCCCTGCTGGAGGAATGCGATATTGTCGTGACCAATCCTCCGTTTTCCCTGATGAAGGAATATCTGCCTTTGCTGGTGAACAGCGGAAAGCAGTTTATCATACTCGGAAATATGAATCATGCGATACTTCGGGAGATATTTTCTTATTTCAAAAATGATAAGGTATGGCTTGGGTATAACAGCGGACATTTCTGGTTCCGCGTGCCGGACAGCTATGAGGAAAAGCAGACGGATTTCAGGGTAGACGGTCAGGGACAGAAATGGCGCAGGATGGGAAATATCTGCTGGTTTACCAACATGGATATCGACAAGCGCCATCAGCCGCTGGACCTGTATAAGAGATATACGCCAGAGGAGTATCCTGCTTACGACCAATATGACGCTATCAATGTAAATAAGATAAGTGATATTCCAGATGATTTTTATGGGATTATGGGGGTTCCCATTACCTTTCTTGACAAATATAGTCCTGATCAGTTCGAGATGATTGGTGTGGACAGATATGTTGAGGACAATCCACGGTTTGGGCGCCGTTTTACAATCGGCGGCAAGGAAACCTATGCCCGTATTCTTATCAGGAGGATACAGCGATGAAGATTGACCGCCTCAGGATTACAGTCAGGGATCTGATTGATGGGTATCAGGAAAAGGGTGAAAACGGGATTGAGGGCGTTTTGGCCTATGGCGGCAGGCTGGAGGTGAGCCCGGCCTATCAGCGGGAATACGTTTATTCCGGCAAGGACAGGGATGAGGTCATCCGTTCTGTCAGAAGGGGCTTTCCCATTAACGTGATGTACTGGTCAAAGGTTGGGAAGGAGCATTATGAGCTGATGGACGGCCAACAGAGGACGATCTCCATTTGCCGCTATGCCGCTGAGAGCGAGCGCACCTTTGCCGTTGATTACAAGTATTTTTTCAATCTGACAGCAGATGAGCAGGAGGAGATCGAAAGCTATCCACTGGATATTTACGTTTGCGACGGCACGCCCTCTGAGGTCCTCGCATGGTTTCGGGTCATCAATATTGCAGGGGTAAAGCTCTCAGATCAGGAGCTGCGGAATACCTCCCATACCGGAACCTGGCTTTCGGATGCCAAGATACATTTGTCAAAGCCCAATTGTGCCGCCTATCGTATGGCAAAAGATTATATCAGCGGCTCGCCGATCCGCCAGGAATTTCTGGAGACGGCAATTCGCTGGATTGCGGACAGAGATGGAATTGATGGAGAGGATCCCGTCAGAGAATATATGGCGCTGCATCAGCATGACGAAAACGCCAGCCAGCTTTGGATTTATTTTCGCAGGGTGATAGAATGGGTGCAGACGATTTTCCCGGTCAAGCGGAAAGAGATGAGGGGCGTTGAATGGGGAATCCTGTATAATCGGTTCAGGGACGCGGAACTTGACCCGGACAGGCTTGAGCAGGAAATAAAACGGCTGATGATTGATGATGACGTAACGAGCAAAAAAGGCGTCTATGCCTACGTACTAACAGGAGAGGAAAGAAGCTTAAATATCAGAGCCTTTACGGAGAGCATGAAGCGGCAGGCATACGAACGGCAGGGCGGCCTTTGTCCATTTTGCCAGGCAAAAGGAAATGCAAAAGTACATTATGAATTGAACCAGATGCAGGCGGACCATATCACACCATGGCATGCGGGCGGAAAAACCATCGCCGGGAATTGCCAGATGCTGTGCGCCGACTGTAACCGGCGCAAGTCCGGAGCATGAAAAAACGGCTACAATATGATAGAAGCTTCGGCAGGCTGACGGCGCGCGGCGGCGCTTGGCGAACCCGTATCCAACCTTTGGAGGTTTTATAGATGAAAAAGGCAATCGTAACTGTTGTAGGCGACGACAAGGTGGGCATCATCTCCTCTGTCGCGACGAGGCTGTCGCAGTACCAGATCAACATCCTTGATATCACTCAGACCATTATGAAGGACGACGTGTTCGTCATGCTGGCCCTGGTGGATATCGAGCAGGCCAGCGCCCCCTTCCATGAGGTCAAGGAGGGGCTTGACGCCCTGGGACAGGCGATGGGTCTGTCCATCCGCATTCAGCGGGAGGACATCTTTAACTCCATGCATAAGGTCTGAGGGAATCGAACATGGCAACGATGAATCCGCATGAAATACTGGAAACCATCCGCATGATCGACCAGGAGAACCTGGACATCCGCACGATCACTATGGGCATCTCGTTGCGGGACTGCGTCAGCGACTCCATGGGCAGGCTCTGCGAAAAGATCTACGACAAGATCTGCCGTACCGCCCGGGATCTGGTTCGTACCGGCCGGGACATCGAAGAAGAATACGGCATCCCTATCGTCAACAAGCGCATCTCAGTCACTCCGGTCTCCATGATCGCCGAGGGAACGGGCGCTTCGGACTACACGCCCATCGCCCGGGCGCTGGACCGGGCCGCCAAAGAGGTGGGCGTCAATTTCATTGGCGGCTTTTCCGCGCTGGTGCACAAGGGCTATACCGCCGGGGACCGGACGCTGATCCGGTCCATTGCGGAGTCCCTGGCCACGACGGAATATGTCTGCTCGTCGGTCAACGTCGGCACGACCAAGGCGGGAATCAACATGGACGCCGTGGCCGAAATGGGCGGCGTGATCAAGCGGGCGGCGGAGCTGACCGCTGGACAGGACGGTCTGGCGGCGGCCAAGCTGGTGGTCTTCTGTAATGCCGTGGAGGATAACCCCTTTATGGCGGGCGCTTTCCACGGCCCCGGTGAGCCGGAGTGCGTCATCAACGTGGGCGTGTCCGGCCCGGGCGTGGTCAAGAGCGCCCTGGAAGCCGTGCGGGGAAAACCCTTCGATGTGGTGGCGGAAACGGTCAAGCGGACGGCGTTCCGCATCACCCGCATGGGACAGCTGGTGGCCCGGGAAGCCTCCAGGCGGCTTCAGGTCCCCTTCGGGATCGTGGATCTTTCCCTGGCGCCCACGCCTGCCGTGGGGGATTCCGTCGCCCATATCCTCACGGAGATGGGCCTTGAGATGGCCGGAGCTCCTGGCACCACGGCGGCGCTGGCGCTCCTTAACGACGCGGTCAAAAAGGGCGGCGTGATGGCGTCGAGCCATGTGGGCGGCCTCTCGGGTGCGTTCATCCCGGTCAGCGAGGACGCCGGCATGATCGAAGCGGCGGAGGCCGGGGCGCTGACCCTGGAAAAGCTCGAGGCCATGACCTGCGTGTGCTCTGTGGGCCTTGATATGATCGCCGTGCCGGGCGATACGCCGGCAGAGACTCTTTCGGCCATCATTGCCGACGAGGCGGCGATCGGCATGATTAACCAGAAGACGACTGCTGTGCGCATCATTCCCGCCCCCGGAAAGATCGTGGGCGACAGCGTGGAGTTCGGCGGCCTGCTGGGCCATGCGCCGGTGATGGCAGTCAACCGCTTTGGCTGTGGGGACTTCATCCGCCGCGGCGGCCGGATTCCTGCGCCGATTCACAGCTTGAGGAACTGACGCAGGGACAAAAGCAAAGACCCGCCGGGGGAAAGCGCGAGAAAGCCGGGAAGAAAAGCCGGGTTTTGAAAAGGGTTCTTTTGGAAATGACTTTGACGGGAATTTTTCCCTAAAGCAGACGCAAAATAGACGCCGCTTCGACGGGACACGGTGGAAGAAAGCGCGTAACGCTTTACGGTGCGGCGGGTAGGACGGTTTTTTCTGGAAACCTGCTGGCGCGGGAAGATCTGAAGAGAATCGAACTGTAAATTTTGGGAAACGGCTGGCTTTCCTTTGGGAAGGCCAGCCGTTGCTTTTTTGGAAAGCAGGGCAGCAAAGAGGCAGAAAGGGTTTAACAAAAGCTGTGATAAAGTGGTTCGATAAAGCTAAAGGAAAAGAGGAGGGAAGAATATGGATATCCGTGCGATGCAATGCTTCATTGCTCTGGCGGAAACGCTCAATTTTACTAAGGCGGCCGAGCGGCTGTATCTGTCGCAGCCCACCCTGAGCCGTTAGATCTCTGAGCTAGAAAAGGAGCTGGGATACAGTCTGGTGACGCGCACGACCCGGAACGTCGGGCTGACGCAGGCGGGAGAAATTTGCCTGAGGCGAATGAAGGCCATTCTTGAGGAGATGCAGCGTATGGAAGAAGAAGTGCAGCAGTGTGTCTGCGGCAAAAAACATGTACAGATCGGCTTTGCAACCATGGGCACGTGCCTTTTATTTCCTGCTGCATTCAGACTATGACCGGGAGGGGCGGCGCCATGGACGTCGGGTTGATGCGCTGCGATCCGCCCGAATTGAAGGAGAGGCTGCTTTCCGGCGGCATCGACTGCGCGCTGCTGCATATGCCGAGCACGAAGGGCGTTTCCGGACTGGAATGGAAGGTGCTCAAAGAAGTGGGAATGGCGGCCAAGGTACCGCTGGCGCATCCGCTTGCGAAGAAGAAGAGTCTGCGGCTTTGCGATCTGGCGGGGGAAAACATCGTCATGTACAATCGAGCCATCGCGCCGCTTTGTTATGATTTTGTGCTGCAAAAATTTGCCGGTGCGACCGGAGTCGCGCCCAACGTCCAGGTGCATTCCCGCCAGCAGGACGCCGTGGGCATTCACGTGGCGGGAAGCCTGGGCATCGCCATCGTTTCTGAGTTGGTGCCGGATTGGGCAGGAACGTTTACTGTTCTCATTGAGGATCTCAGGGAGGGCTTTGAGCTGGTCTTTGCCGTCAAGGCGGGCCGGTGGAATGAGACGATGGAAGAGGTCTATCAGAGCATGAGGGAAGATTGCTGATTGATTGACAAAGTGAATAGATCAGCAACGATTCATCCGCCTTTTCGATTTCAAATCCGAAAGCGCCTGTGCTAGTCTGGAACTGCGAAAGAATTCGCAAAAAAGAAATCGGAGGTAGAAGGATGAAGAAGTTGTTTGCTCTGCTGCCGGCGCTGTGCATGGCGCTGAGCCTTGCGGCCTGCGCGCAGCCGGCTCAAAGCCCTGCCGCTTCGGACGCGCCCGCCGCCGCAGAAACAGCTGCCCCTGCGGAAGCGGCCAGGCAGCGGAACCGCCAAGGGGTTTGGCGGCGACGTAACGGTTACGCTGACCGTTTAGAACGGAAAAATCATCGCCGCGGAGGCCGTGGGCGACAGTGAAACGGCTGGGATCGGCGCTGCGGCCATTGAAAAGCTGGCCAAGCAGGCGGTGGAAAAGAACCGAATCGACCTGGACGCCGTCTCCGGCGCGACGGTTTCGAGCAGCGCGTTTTGCGAGGCTGCGGCGCTGGCGCTCAAGGCTGCGGGCGTGGACGCGGGCGAGCTGACGCCTGTGGAGGGCGGAGCTGAGGCGCAAGCCATCGAAATGGCCACGGATCTTCTGGTGATCGGCGGTGGCGCCGGCGGCCTTACGGCGGCCAACCGCGCCATGGAGCTGGGCGTCAAAGATGTGATCCTTCTGGAAAAATCCATAGCCGTGGGTGGCGCTTCTGCGCAGGCTTCTGGCATCGCGGCCGGTTGTTCCCGCCTTCAGACTGAGCTGGGCATGACCGGCGACTCTGCCGGCCTGATCTATGATGACATCATGCGCGGCGGATACCAGTCCAACAATCCCGTTCTGGCCTGGCTGCTGGCCGGCAACATGGGCTACACCCTCGACTGGCTGATCGACAGCATGAACGTTCCGATCGAAAGCCGCTATCCCGGCGATTTCCCCGAGCACATCGTGCAGCGCTTCTTCCTCGTGACGGGCGGCAGTTCCGTCATGACGGACAAGCTGGCTGACAACCTCGTTGCCGCCGACGGAAAGCTGATGCTCGAGACCCGCGCTTATGAACTGCTGACCGACGGAACCGGCGCTGTGACCGGCGCTCTGGCCACCGGCGCGGACGGCAATACCCTTTCCATTACCGCCAAAAAGACCGTGATCGCCACGGGCGGCTTTGGCAACAACCCCGAAATGCTCACTGGCAATCTCAGTAACTACGTCTTCTACGGCGTGGGCGCCTCCACTGGCGACGGCCACAAGATGGCGGAAGCGGTGGGCGCCAAGATGATCAACATGGAATACGCCAAGCTCTATCCCCAGGGCATCTTCATGCCGGACACCAACTCCGGCAAGGCCGTCGCCACCCAGAGCATCCCGCTGATGAACCAGACCGGCGCTATCTATGTCAACTGGGAGGGGGAAGCGCATCTGCGATGAAACGCTTGATTTTGCTTCCATCAAGCACGCCATGCAGGAACAGACGGATGAAATGGCCTTTATCGTTATGGATCAGACGGGATACGACCTGTGGAGCCGGCTGTGCAACGATTATGTGGGCGCTGCCGCCGGACAGATCACCTATGAGGAACAGGAAGCCTGGTTTGAAGCCAAGAGCGGCCATCCCATCTTTCTGCCGCGGCACTCTCGACGAGGCTGCTGCCGAAGCCGGTCTTGACGCAGCCGCGCTGCGCGAAACCCTCGACGGTTGGAACGCCATGGTGGCGGCGGGAAAGGACAGCGAATTCGGCCGCACGGCCCTGTATTCCTTCGATGGGGACGGCACGGTCTGCATCATCGAACAGCGCCTGCGCTATGCCACGACACTAGGCGGCATGGATGTGACAGAAAACCCAGAGGTTCTCGATGCGGACAATCAGGTGATCCCCAACCTCTACGCCGTGGGCGAATGTACCAGCGGCGCCAACGGTATCGAAGCGATGCCAGGCTGCATGCTCAGTTGGGCGCTCAATTCCGGGCGCATTGCGGGCGAGAAGCTGGCCGAGGTTCTGGCAAAGTAAAAAGCAAGAAAATCTGCAGCAAACAAAAAAGGCAGAGGAACGTACTGTTCCTCTGCCTTTTGAATTAGAAAGGCTCAGCCGATGTAGGCCAGTGCGCTCTGGGCGGCCAGAGTGCCAAAGACTACGTTGACGGTCAGTGGCGCTTCGCCCATGGTGCCGTCGTCAGCACATTCGCCGGCAGCATACAGGCCGGGGATCACAGAACCGTTTTCATCGAGCACTTCCGCGTTCTCGTTGGTGGAGATGCCGCCGAAGGTGCCCTGTACGGCAGGCTTGGCCAGCATGGCGTAGTAGGGGGCGTTGGTCAGGTCGGTGGTGAAGTTCTTCTTGCCGAAGTCGGGATCTTCACCATTTTGCGCATAGGTGGTGAAATCAGCGCAGGTTTTGAGGAAGGCTTCCTTGTCCACGTCGATCTGATCGGCAAGGCCCTCAAGGGTATCGGCGGAGATCAGATAACCGCTCTCCTTGTACTGGGCGATGGCAGCGACCTGATCCACCAGCGTCTGGTCAAAGATCATGTACACTTCGCCACCGTTGTTGACGATGGTCTCGGAGTTGGGCGTGTAAGCGCCCTCCTCGTTTAGGATGCGGACGCCGGCATGGCTGACCATGATGCAGCCGTTGATGCGCAGGGGCGCCACGGAGAAGCAGGCGGTCTCGCTGGTGTAGTAGGCGGTGGGGTTAACCTTGACGTTCGTCATGTTGGTCAGTGCAGCGCCTGCTTCGCGGGCGATGATGGTGCCCTCGCCGGTGGCGGAGGAGGAGCAGGAGTAGCTCAGGCCTTCCCAGCGGGGATCGTATTCCGTCACCAGCTCAGCATTGGCCGCAAAGCCGCCGCTGGCCATGATGACCGCCCTGGCGTTGATATTGTAGCTGTCGTTGACGCGCACGCCGCACACGGCGCCGGATTCGTCCTTGAGGATTTCAGTGGCTTCGGCTTCCAGGTGGTATTCTACTTCCTGGGCATCCATAGCGCCCTTCATTGCGGCGACGATCTTGGCGCCAGGGGCGGAACCGTCCGCAGGACCGTGACCAAAGATGTTGAACACGCGGGTCAGATCCATGCCGATACCGGACAGCCAGTCGGCGGCAGCGCCGCTCTGGTCAGCCAGATAGCGAAGGGCCTCGGGCCTGGCAGCGGTGTTGCTCTTGGTCAGCTTTTCGTAGAGCGCGTCGGCAGTGGCGCCTTCGGTGCCCTGCTCGAGCTGCATCTTGGAGCCGGCAGCGTTGAAGATGGAGGAGCCAAGCAGGGTGTTGCCGCCCAGCTGTGCTTCCTTTTCCACCAGAATGACCCTGGCGCCGGCTTCAGAAGCTTTCAGCGCGGCGGTCATGCCTGCGCCGCCGCCGCCCACGACGACGATATCGCAGGAAACGTCTTCGCCCGCGGAAACGTCAGCTTCTGGAGCGGAGGCGTTCCTGAGCGCTTCCACATCGCCGCCGGCTTGGGCCACGCAGTCGGCCACGGCGGTCAGGATGGCGTTGGAGGTGTTGGTGGCGCCGGAAACAGTGTCCACGGCCAGGGTCTGGCCCGCGACGATCGCGGCGGGGAGCCTTTCGATAGCACCATCGCTGATGCCGGCGGTTTCGCTGTGGGAAGTCACTTCCACAGCGGTGATCTCGGTGTCAGAAAAAGTGACGGAAACCGTAACGTCGCCGTTGTTGCCCTTGGCGGAGGCAGTGTAAGTGCCAGCGGTGTAAAGGGCTTCCACAGCGGCAGGGGTTTCACTCGCTTTGGGAGCGGGAGTTTCATCTGCGGGCCCGTCAGCCGTCTGGGCAGAGCAGCCGAACAGACCCACTGCCATCACCAGCGCCATCAACAGCGCGCAGAGAGAAAGCAGTTTGTTGTGTTTCATGATTCTTTCCTCACTTTCGGTCAGGTTGATTGGATTCTTTGGAACAGTTCCCTAAACAGGAAGGCCCTTCCGGAATCGCATTCTATGATATACTATGGGGCAGCAACAGAGTCAATCTTTTTTCGACAAAATATTCTGAATGGACAGGCGGACAGGGCCGTGAAGAGAGGTTCGCTTTGGATCGATTTGTTATATATTTAGGACAGGAAGTTCCAAATAGCTATGGTATTATAGATATAAACAGACAAAGAATGTAATAGTAAGAATATGAGAATTTTTGGAAATTTTTGGACGAGTTTCGATTTGCTCTGGCGTGCTTGTGGAGATATAATAGAAACGACGGCCAGGCGCGCCTTGCGCGTCTGCTCAGGGGGACGCTGGGGCATTGCTCCCGAATCCCGCCGCGGGCAGGTGCCTCCGGGAAATTCCGCACGGGCGGAGTCTGGAGGGCTGAGCGCCGCTGTGAGAGGTGCCGGAAAAGGCATCGCCCCCCATGCTTCTCCCTCAATATAACATTATATGTGAGGGAATTTTCATGGCAGAAAAAACCAAAGACAACTCGTTTTTCTCGGTAGTGAAACGGCTCTGCCGCCGCTATTTTCTCGACGGCCTGTCCGCAATGGCGCTGGGCCTGTTTTCATCGCTGATCATCGGGCTCATCATCGGCCAGCTAGCGAAGCTGCCGGGGTTGAGCTTTTTGCAGTTCATCGCTGATATGCTCTCCGCCTCCTCGCCGGTGGTGGGTGCAGCGATCGGCGTTGCGGTGGCCTACGGCCTGAAGGCAAAGCCCCTGGCGCTGTTCTCCTGCGCCGCCGTGGGCGCGCTCGGCTACGCTGCCGGCGGCCCCGTGGGCTGCTTTGTGGCGGCCGTCGCCGGTGCGGAGCTGGGCACCTTTGTCGCCGGACGGACGCCGGTGGATATCGTTTTAGTTCCGCTGGTCACTCTGGTGTTCGGCGGCCTGGTGGGCCAGTTTGTAGGGCCGGGAATTTCCGCTTTCATGACCTGGCTCGGCAGCGTAATCAACGAGGCCACCACGCTTTCGCCCATCCCCATGGGTATTGTGGTGTCCGTGCTGATGGGCATGGCGCTTACGGCGCCTATCTCGAGCGCCGCGATTGCTATTTCCCTCGACCTTTCGGGCCTTGCAGCGGGCGCCGCTACGGTGGGCTGCTGCTGCCAGATGGTGGGCTTTGCAGTCGCTTCCTTCCGGGAAAACCGGTGGGGCGGCCTTCTGAGCCAGGGGCTGGGGACCTCCATGCTGCAGGTGCCCAATATCCTTCGCCATCCGCAGATCTGGCTTGCGCCTACCCTTGCTTCCGCTGTGCTCGGGCCTCTTTCTACAGCGGTCTTTCACATGACCAACAACGCCATGGGCGCCGGCATGGGCACCAGCGGTCTGGTCGGGCAAGTGGGTACTTGGGCGGTGATGTCTGCCACAACGGCCCCGGTGGTACTGATCGGAGAAATTCTGCTGCTGCATTTTCTGCTGCCTGCAGTGCTGACGCTGGCCTTTGACTGGCTCTTCCGCCGTTACGGTATCGTGAAAGAAGGATATATGAAACTGAAAATGGATTGATCTGGAAACGCCGGAGAGAACGTGCCCGTGAACGGACTCTTCGGCGTTTTTACATTTATATATAAACGCTTGAAAGCAATTTTCAGGAAAAATCGCGAAGGCGGCGGATCGTGCAAAAATCGAAAAAGAATGAAAAAAGAATAAAAAAGGGGTTGCAAAAGGGAAGTGGGTATTATATAATAACCAGGCGCCGCGAGGGAGAAGACAAAAACAACCAAGCGGATGCAAAAATCGAAGCGGTTGGATGCGAATTC
>Ga0129308_1000054_pt1 | contig 214618 bp, 209 predicted proteins | sample L827metagenome_FD_94440 | JGI IMG/M metagenome (GOLD analysis project Ga0129308, IMG submission 94440) | Ring-tailed lemur group fecal microbial communities from Wisconsin, USA - L827 metagenome | ecosystem: Host-associated > Mammals > Digestive system > Large intestine > Fecal | place: USA...
GAACAACGTCACCACCACCTTCAGCTACAACGGCAGCCTGCTCATGGCGCAGGTGCAGGGCAGCGGCTCGAGCCAAGTCAAGCAGCTTTATTCCTACGACGCCAGCGGACAGCTTATTTCCGTAAATTACAACGGTACAGAGTACTATTATCTGCGTAACGGTCAGAATGACATCGTAGGCATTATGGACGGCAGCGGCAATAAGGTGGTAGAATACACCTACGATAGCTGGGGCAAACTCTTCGCAACAACCGGCACCTTGGCAAGTACAATAGGCGCAAACAACCCGTTCCGCTACAGGGGTTATTACTACGATACCGAAACCGGGCTGTATTACCTCATGTCGCGGTATTACGACGCCGAGGTTTGCAGATTCATTTCCGCGGATGTATATATGTCTACCGGACAGGGAATCGTGGGCAATAATATGTTCGCGTATTGCTTGAATAATCCGGTGAATATGACTGACACAAATGGGCAATGGCCAGAATGGGCAACAAAGATTGCCATTGGACTAGGGGCCATCCTTATTGGTGCAGTAGTTGTAGCAGCAACAGTTACAACGGGTGGTGCAGCGGCAGCATTCATTGGGGCTGCAATAGCTGGTGTAAAAGCTGCAGCGGTATCAGGCGCAATTGCAGCGGCAGTTGGAGCGGGAACACAAGCAGTTAGTCATCGAGTGTCTACCGGAAGTTGGGAAGGCGCTGGCGAAGCCGCACTAAATGGTGCTGTCAATGGGTTTGCTGACGGATTTATGACAGGCGGTATTATGGCAGGGGCATCGCAAGTTCTAAGTGGAGGTTTTAAGGTCGCCTCTAATTTGGGCGTTAAAACTGGTAGAAAAGGTGGGATTCCTATAGGCGACAATGCAAAAATACTGTCACCTAACAACTCCAAATTTTATGAGAGTGGAGGGACGCTATTAAAAATTGGCAGCAAGGCAAAGAATGTACGTATTGATGTGGGAGCAAAGTCGCTTTTGCATATGAACATCGAGATCAGAAAAAGTAATATTCACGTCCCGCTTGGGAAAATAGCATCGGGATTGTACGGAGGTATTAGAGCATTACTAAAATGAATAGTATAGTAATTAAAAAGAGCACTTGCTTGGGAATGGCGGAGCTGTTGATACGCAGGATCGAGCTATCGCCAGACAATATTGTGTGGCTTGCAGATTGCTTTTCGCTAAACGATGTTGCGGTGGAATTTAGTGCGCTGGGAAAGGATACCCTTCCGACACTGGCGCTATGTAGCAATTATGAGGCTTCGATAATGTCGGCAAAGGAGAATCCGCCCTATATTGACGTTCTAATACGCTCGAGCATTGGCGAATTAAAAGAGATGCTGCTACAAGGCTGTAGATGTAATCCAGAAATAGTTGTGATTACTTCCGTTGATTACATAAGCCCCAAATTCGATTTGCTATTAGCCGATTACGCTCAAATATCGGGGTGGATATCTGCGGGGAGGATGAAGGCTGCGATATTCATACATTATGATACGAGCGAAATAGCTGTTATATTTAATGAAAGCACATATAACACAAATAGCATTATCGAGAGCATTAAAGCAATGCCTCAAAAGGTGTAGACAGAATATCGTTGGTTTTGTTAGGACTGCTGGAAAAATACCTCAAGCGTACTCAAATATGCTAAAATGGTGAGGTGGGTTACCATATGAATTTCGCGTGTTTTATTGAAGCTATGCCGACTATTATTAGGTCGGCAGAGGGAATATATGCCGCATATAGCGATAAGCATGATGTTATGCTTGCTGCGCGTCAACGCGGTACAGCTAGATTTGAGTATGCCCGCAGCGGACATGACATGATTTTGGGGTATTACTGCCCAAATCCTCTTGAGGACCTGGTTATAGGGGGCGTCCGCCGCGGACGCCTCCTAAAAAGCAAAAACCCCAAGTACAATGTTGATTTTACATATTGTTTTCTGAAACGGATGAACTAATTGGAGCAGAAGAAAACATAGACGGGCAAATCAAGCAGCATTTTATAATTAAAGAAAGCGGATATTCATGGGTGCTTTCGTATAACGATGCCTCAGCATTGTATTGCATGAGCGCATGGGATATGCAGGACGACAAGGTTTCCTTTTTCGTTGAACTTGATACAGATAATTACTATAACAACAGCGGTCTTGGAGGATTAGCTGCATTAAAAGTTTGGCTGTTTGATTATGTCCAAGGTTCTCTCCCTCGCTTTGGGTGGTTTACCTGTGACGTATATCAACAAGAAGCGGTCCAGCGCTATCATTCAATGGGCGTAAAGAAATATGGCGGGGCTATCTGCAGGCATATATACGAGTATGAATGCAAAACCGAAGATGGCCTTTCCAGATACAAGATTTATAAGTGTTGGGGGAGCTCAAACGATATGATGCCGGACGGTACTCAGGATATATATTTATGAGATACACTTGATATTGCTTAGGCGCGAAAGGGAATGGAGCTTCATGCCACAAAGCTGAATCTAAAAAACGAATGAAATATGATTAAACAGGAGAGCGCTCTTGTGGTCGTATCGGATGTCAACATACTCTGTATTGGTCAACGGAGGCCGTGCATACAGCCCCAAAGTTGCCTCCATATATCACACAGCAATCGGAACCATAGGTACTGCAAGCCCATATATGGAGATTCATGGAAGGTAATACAAAGTATTAAGGATGTGTGGTATAGCGTTGAACCGATAGAGCGATATATGGACGACTACCGATACGACCATGAGCTTTTTGATTTAAGCACTACCGGACCAAATAATGAGTTGCTCTGCGCTATACCGGCGGCTGCTTCTGTTGAATTATTGATACCGCTGATAAGGTATTACACAAAGCAATCTCCGATAAACGCTATTTGCTTTTTATTAAGACTTCAGGAAGTCTTAGAGCCAGAGATAATAAATACTTGAGTTCATTTATAAGTTCAAAGATAATAAACTCATATAAAGTCAATCGTTTCGATGCTAGAGCAGTCTATATTGTAAGACAGTTGTTTAAGGCGTACTATAATAATCCTCGTCAAATGTCTGATCGTGCCCTTTATACTTTAGTAGATGATTTACAAAAGATTGAACATAGATATGGGCCTATTGAAGTAAACGACAAAAGTGGAGGTAAAGTAAACATCCTTAGTTGCAGCCTTCGCGAGTGTACTCTAAAGGAGGTTGAGTTAGTTATTTCATTCCTGCATGGAGAGATAGATGCAACACTAGATTTCGTAGAACCATGGCAAGGAGACGCCATGAAAAATCTTATGTCAGAAACTGGAAACACTGATGATTACTATGAAAAATTGAAACGGAATAACAGTCGAGGCAAGCCGAGAACTCTTGAAGAACAATCAGAAGCGCTGCTTGCACAGATGATCGTCGAGATCAATTATGCATTTTTGTCGAACATATGCAACTATATTGCGGGTATGACTGATAATTTCGCGCTTGAAGAATTCAGAAAGCTCTATGCGATAAGAGACGAATAGAGCTTGGGATTCTCTATGGCCGTATAGAAGGTCAGCGACTTAAATTCGCTTTATATGGATCTACTGCCTATAACGACGTATTTTCCCGGCGCGCTGCCGCTGTACCTAAACGGATAGCAAGTCACAAGCACTAGCGTATCGCCATCCACGGCGGGCAAACGCCAATCGGCGGTATTTTCATATATCATGGTTTCAGTTACGATATAGGTCGCCGCGCGCCCGTCCGGGTAAGTGAATATGAGTTCATCACCTATTTCCACCTTTTCAAGCGGGCGCAAATGCTTTCGGTTGCGGTGACCAAGAATGACGCACATACCGCTCTGGCCGGGGAGGGCGCTATCCGGCATCCAGCCGGGGGATTTGTCTAACGTGGCTTCGTCTACATTGTCCGCTATGGGGATTTCTTTGCGGCCAATGGTGAGCGTACCAAAGCTCCCTTTTGCTGTGGTGGTTGACTGCACCTCAGTTGGCTGCGGCGCGGCAGTTACCTCCGCTTGGGGCGTGGGCGTGATGGCAGGCGTTTCCTTGGCGGGCAGTTCGGGCGTATCAGCCGCGCGAACGGATACTATTATCTCAACGGCAAGGCCGCTTTTCTCCGTGCCGCTAAAGCATAAGCAACCCAATATGCCCGCAAGCAGGAACAGTGTGGCAAGCGCTGCCGCCCTCAATATCGTTCGCTTATTCATATAGCGCCTCCGATTTTACAGTATATAACGCATGACCGATTTCACGCCGCTCCCGCCTGCGCCTGCCCCGGCGCAAGTCCATCGTCACATCGAGGCCGACCCATCTGTCATTCTCAGCGTCGTACATGCTGTTCCATGCGTGGTATACGCCTAAATAGCCATTGACCACCTTGACCGAGATACCTTGGCTGTGGAGCAACGCTGTATACAGCACCGCAAGGTCGTAGCATACACCACGGCGCACGTTCAGCGCCCGCAAAGGGTCAGGCGTGTAATGGGTGATTTCCTTGGCAAGCACTGCATGATACAGGTCGTAATCATACCGAAAGTAACGGGCGATGTAGCGGTAGACCGCCATTGCCCGTTCTTCTGCGGTGTTTGAATTCGCTGTAAGCTCGGCGGCGGCGTCCTCAAACGTAAGCTGCTCCGCTTCATCCGCAAGAGCGGAAGCGGGTAGTAAAGCCAGAATAAACAAAAGACCCATGAATAGGCTCAAAACTCGGTTTATGCGCTTCATTGTTCCCCCTTTATCCAACATGCGGCCTTGCATACATGACAATTTGCCAGTTGGCACTGTTCCACAGATCACGCAGCACCACTCGCCCCTTGGATGAGCTGGCGTCAACAATTCTTCCATTACCGATGTACACGGCCACATGATGCACCTCGTTCCAGCGCCCGCAACGGCATACCGTCTTGCTCCAGAAAATCAAATCACCCGGCTGGAGAGCGGCCGCGGCTATGGTGTAGCCGTTGTTATAGCAATACTGCGCCTGCGTGACAGAGGTGCCTGGGATGGATACACCCGCCTGCGCATAGGCGTATTGGGATAAATCGCTGCAATCCATCACGGAATACGGCGTACCAACCTTGGAAACCGCTGCTTGTGCTATCGCGCCGCCCTTGGTGCCGGTGGGCAGATCGTTGACAAGGTTGGCAAAATCGGACGCGGTCAAGCCGCCATAGATATCCACGTCTATGAGTTCCGCGAAGAACGAATAGTATTGCGGGGACATCAATTCCTCCAACATTTCCATCTGATCCTCGTTGAAAGCATATAACTCCGCTCCTTCAAGATAGGTCATGCTCTGAATGTCTATGAGGATATTCAGGGTCGTGGTGGTTTCCTCCACTTCCTCTCCATCTACTATGGTGGCAGTCGTATTGGTTTCTACCTCGGTGCATATATTCACGGTGTTCATGTCAAGGAAAGTGCTTTCAAGTACCCGCTGCTTTTCCGGCGCAACGGTCAATACCTCGTCGCCTGCTGTTTCATCAGTCGTGGTCTTGACCGCATACACGCCCAGCACGTCCGTCCAGTTGTTGACCATGAAGGAATCACCATCAAAGTCGCCCTCATATATCACGTTCACGGCGTCATATCCACCGGCTGACAGGCTGTCGATCTGGGCTTGCAGGTCGTTGCTGAAATCAGTATTGATTTCCACAATGGCAGCTTTGAGCTTGCCGGGGTCTGCCTCATCTGAGAAGAACACGCCGAATGCCGAACATAGGATGGCAGCGACAGCGCCAACGGCAATAATGATGAGCACGACCACCCAACCGCCTGCCGCAATCCATGCGACAAGCGCCTTGGCAGCGGCAGCTACCGCTTTTGCCATAGCTACTGCCGCCTTTGCCACGGCTTTTGCTACGGTAACCATTACCTTTGCGGCAACGCGGGCAGCTTGCGCAGCTGCGCGAGCTGCCGCTTGTGCGCCACGTGCCGCAGCCTGTGTACCTTCCGCCGTTGCTTTCCCTGCGGCTTGTGCGGTTTTGACGGACGCTTTCTCCGCCGTCTTGATTGCTTTGGCTGTCTTTTCCGCAGTTTTAGCTGCCGCCTTTGACGCCTGCTTAGGCGCTTTCACCGCTCTGTCTGCTGTTCTGATCGTTGCACGCCGCGCTTCGCCTGCGGTCTGCTGTGCTTGCTTTGCTGCTGATTGCCGTGCGGCGCGCTGAGGCGCCTCCGCTGCCGACCGTTCCGCAGAGGCGCGTTCCGAATACTGGGACGACCTACGCCTATTCGCAGACTGGCGGCTGGCACTCTGCTGCTGGGCCTGTTTGCCGGCAGGCTCCTGTGCATAACGCTCGGTATCGAAGGTGCGATCTTTGGGACGAAGGATGTCCCTTGCAACGTCGCCTGCCGCGCGGGCGGCATCCGTCACCATTTCTTCAGCGCGGTCAACAGCATAATTTGAGGATGACTGTTCCTGCTGCTCCGTCTGCTCCTGCGCTCTGTCGCGGGCGCGTTGCATGGCGGCAGGAGGCATGCGCACATTCTTTTCCAGCGTCCGGGATTTGCCCATCGCCGGTTTTTCCTTTATGGTTTTCATGAAAAGAGGCTCCTTTCAAAGAGAAATCAAAAGAACGGGCTATTTACGAACACACCGACATAAAGCCCGAAACGTATGGTAACATCACACAAACTCTAAGGAGGTGTGCTGCATGCGTACCATTGGTCTGATCGTGTTTACGGTCTTGAAGTTCTCCGTAATGCTGTTTATCGGCGTATTCTTGTTCCTTGTGCGGCTAGCGCTTGGTGACCGCTGACTGTGAGAAAACGAATGGAGGTAATGAAAATGAAAGCAAAACGCTATCTATCCCTATTGCTCGGATTGGCAATGCTCGGCTTGAACGCTACGGCGTTTGCCGAGGTCGAAGTGGAGGACGGCGAGAACCTGCCGCCGCCGATGGATGTAACGTATGACGCGCCGGCTACTGTGGTAGTGACTATCCCAGCCTATTCGCCTGCGCCGGTAGAAACGCCTGGCACGCCTGTAACTTCTGCCACAACGCCCGTTTCTGCCATAATGCCACAGCCGACAGCGAAGCCTATCGCTCCGTCGCAGGATGTGAAGGACGATTACAAGAAAGGCTCGGTGTACGGTTCTTACCTATCCACGCGGGAATTGAAAGAGGTAAAGGCAAAGGTGGCCGAAGTCGTATCCGCCAGCATTTCTGATGGCATGATGGACAGGGAGAAAATCATTGCGCTGGTGAACTATGTTTACAATCATTGCTCGTATGCACCCGATTGGTCGAAGAAACGAGCGAACACCGCATGGGGCTTGCTGGTATATGGCGAAGCACAATGCAGCGGCTATGCCCGCGGCATGGTGGCGCTGTTCGATGCCGTCGGCATTGAATCACGGTACGTTCATGCCGCAAAGGACGCCCCCATCAACCTGAGCCATCAATGGAACTTGGTAAAGCTGGACGGCAAGTGGTATCACCTCGATGTGCAGATGAATGATTCCAGCTATGCGGGCGTTAATAAGCCAATTGTGCTGATGAGTAGCCATTTGACGTATGACGGGGCAAAATGCCACGATGTGACGGGAACGAGTTTGGCATTGCAATGAGCTGCAGTACGATAAGCGCCCGGGTCAATGGCTCGGGCGCTTTTGCTTTGCATGAATTAATAGAAATGTTATAATTATCTAAAAGACAAGCCGGAATTTGCAGAGGTGATACGGCGATATGATAGAAACCGAAAGACTGATTTTACGGGAAATGTGTGCAAGCGATTATGACGCGCTGTATGCGGTTCTTGCCGACTCCGATATTATGTGCCACTATCCATATACATTCGATGAGGGTCGTGTCAGGGGCTGGATTACGAAAAATATCGAGCGGTATCGCATATTCGGTTTTGGCTTATGGGCAGTTGTATTGAAGTCGGACGGAGAGATGATTGGTGACTGCGGGCTAACCATACAGAATATCAACGGAGCGTTAAAGCCAGAAATCGGATATCATATCCGCAAAGACTGTCAGCGGAAAGGATATGCAAAGGAAGCGGCTGTTGCCGTCCGCGATTGGGCATTTTCCAATACTCCGTTTTTGGTTCTGTATTCTTATATGAAATCTGCGAATACGGCTTCATCATCTACCGCACGTTCTGTCGGAATGCAAAAGGTTGATGAATTCCGTGACAAAGAGAACGATACTACCGAAGTGTACGAAATATCCAGAAAGGAATGGGAATCATCAAACTGACAAATCTGTATTTGTCGAGCAATCATTCTAGCCGGACGCATTCCGCGCCCTGTTGTTGCTATCTATTTACCCTTCCATTTCAGATGGCTTGGTTGTCATGAGCTTATACATTTTTGTATTGCTCGGAAACCTGTCCTCAAAAGGCACTATGCTTCCCCCGCACTTCAAGAGCCCGTGACCACTCGGCACATTGGTGATGTAGGAGAGCTGGTTATCCGAGATGTTTAGGAGCTTCGCAAGCTCCAGCCTGTCCGTCGCCGACTGGTTAAGCATGACGAGGAACTCACTGTTTGCGAGCATGGTGCGCGCCGTGTGGCTTTGGAGAAGGTCGTCCACGTTTTGCGTCAAACCCGTCGCGCAGGCGCCATACTTGCGGACGCGCTTCCAAAGTGTAAACAGGAAGTTCGCGGAATACTCATGCTGGAAAAGCAGGTATATCTCGTCGATGATGATCCAGGTGTTCCTGCCCTTCATGCGGTTTGCAATCACACGATTGAAAATGCTGTCCAGTACCACTAGCATACCGATTGGCAGAAGCTGCTTGCCGAGGTCGCGGATGTCGTAGCAGACGATCCGGCTGTTGGAATTCACATTGGTCTGCCTGGCAAAGGTGTTCAAACTGCCGTTGGTGAAAAGTTCTATCGCCAAAGCGACATCGTGGGCTTCCGGCTCGTCCTGGCGGAGCAATTCCGAATGGAAATCCTGCAGCGTAGGCGGTGTTTCAGCGTAGTTCCTGGAGAGGTACTCGCGGTATACGTTGGCGGTACAGCGGTCGATAAGGCTCTTTTCCTTTGCCGTCAGTTTCCCGCTGCCCACAAGCTGCTCGCAGAGGGACAGGATAAACTCGCTCTTTAGTATGACAGGGTTCTCGCCGTCGCCATACCCCTCCGTCATGTCCATTGCGTTGATGTGGTTGGCGCTGGTCGCCGCAATGCGGATGACCTCGCCGCCAATAGCTTCAATCAGCAGCTTATATTCCGCTTCAGGGTCTATGACGATGATATCGTCGCCGGTCGCCATGGCGAGGTTCAACATTTCCCGCTTCGCCGTGAAGGACTTGCCGGAGCCGGACACGCCAAGCACGAAGCCGTTGCCGTTCAGGAGCTGCTTGCGGTCTATGAATAGCAGATTCTTGGATATGGCGTTGAGTCCGAAATACACGCCGTGATCGTGCCGTATCTCCTGCGCCTTGAAAGGCATGAGCACCGCGGTAGACTCCGTGGTCAGCGTCCGGAGGGCGTTGATTTTGCGTACCCCATATGGAAGCGCGGTATTGAGCGCGTCCAACTGTTGGAAGGAAAGCGTGGACATCTGGCAGAGGTGCTTGCGGCCAACGGAGAGCAGCGCTTCCGTGTCGGTGTTGAGCTGCTCCAGCGTATCCGCCGTATGCGCAAGCGTCACCACCACGAACATCATGCGCTGGTCGCGGGTGATGAGGTCGTCCAAGAACTCCTTGGTTTCCTTGCGCTGCAGTTCCATATCGTAAGGGATTACGGCGCTGAAATTGTTGGCGGCGTTCTGCTTGCGCTGCCAGTTGGATACGTTGGTTTCGATACCCAGGAGCTTATTCTGCATCTCCCGCACAGCCTCATCCGTGGGGATGGGGATAATGTCAATGGAGAGCATGAGGTTGCGGTTCAGTTCGCACAGTTCTGATATCATGGAGTCCTTGATATAGCTGGCGTACTCACGAAGATACAGTACCCGGCCGAACTTATCGCCCATTGCGAAGTGGTTGGCGCGGAAGTCCAGACTGTCCGGGCAGATACTCTCCTTGAAGCCGTGACCTTTTTTTGCGGAGGAGTTCATATCGAAGCAGAAGTTGCTTTCCTCCCCGGCACGGAAGAAGTCGTGGAAGATGCGAAGCCGTTCCTCTGCGTTCAGTTCCGTACAGATGGAAGAGAGCTTGCCGAAGTGAGTCATGAGGTCGGTCCCCACACGGGCGAAGTAGGCGCGGGCTTCCTCGACCGTCTTTTTATACACGCTGACGGTAATATAACGCTCCTGCACGATGCTGTTGTTGGAGCCGGTGATCTTGTCGAGCAGCATATCGTTGTACTCACGGCGCAGATCATCCAGTCCGTCGCCGGTGGAACGGAGCAGGATGCTCTTTTCAAAATCGTCTCGGTTAATACGGCGGTTGTTGATGGTGATTTTGGCGGTGGCGCCGGAATCCAGCGCGTTCAGCAGTTCGCTGTAATCGAGGAACATCTCGGTTTTGTCGTCCTTGCTGGCTATGGCGTAGTTGATGTCCTCAAAACGCCAACACTTGCTAAATTTGTTCCCACAAAGGAAAATCCCGTCTGGCCAGATTCGGCGGACGGGAATGGTGTTCTGTACGGACTTGGGAATGACGAAGGGTTCTTTATCCTGCTTCAGCGTTTTATCCAGGGTCTTTATCATATGGCGTTTTCCTCCGTGTAGTAGTTTTTATTGCGCTTCCATTGCTTCCGACACACTTTGATGTTGTCGGCCTGCTCCGCTTCGAGGGCGGGCAGGATGGCGTTGGCATAGTTGTTTTCTGGTATGCAGACAAGCTGCTCCGGCATGAGGAACTCGCTTCTGAACCACACCACTACGAACTGCTCCGCCGTCAGCCCGTGATAGCGTACGAAACCGCATGCGGCGAATGGTGCGGCGCCGAGGATGCAGATCCAGCCCACATCCATGCCGCCGACCACATCCTGTAAACCGAAATAGATTCCCACAGCGGTTCCTACCGCCAGCAGGGAGAAAATACATTGTCTCAAAGACAATCCGAAAAACATGCTTTCCTGATAGTCTCTGATTTCTTTATTTATCTTGACTTCCAAATGAATTACCTCCTTATAGCCCCAGCATCTGCTTGACCGTGGTATCGGCAAGCCGTACCGCGCCCACCAGCACCAGCAGGTTGAACACGAGTTCACCAATGTACGACCAAACCATATTGACGGCGGTCGTGCCGGACACGGCAGGCGCGCTGGTTGCGAATACTGAGAAGATCACGCACGCCAATACGATGATCGCTCCCTCAAGACACACACCGGTATAACTCTTGAGAAACGATATGCCGATGCTTTGGCTGGGCTGTCCCGCGAAGCTCGCAAGGGCTACGGGCGCAATGGCAGCGTGAAAATAGAGCTTGAAGAACCGGCTGTACACGGTCAGTACCACTACGAAGGACAGCACCGTGATGAGCAGACTTGATAACAGGGCCACGATCCACAGGGGGATGGAATCGAGGAAGCCCACGCTTTCGATGACGGTTATCATGGTTCCGGGCAGGCTCAACGCGCTTTGCCCGCTGATCCCCGAGGACGTCATGATCTTGGATATCACGCCCTGACATATGGACAATACCGCCATGAGCAGCTCCATGCCGTAGGTGATGGCGGCTTCCGCCAGCGCAAAGCGGACAAACATTTTCACCGCCACCTCCGGTCGCTTGATCTCCGTAAAGCTGCCACAGGTCTTGACCACGCCAATGACGAAGAATAAAACGAGCAAGCCATATCCAATGGCCTTTAGCCCGCTGTGAATGCTTTGAATAACGCCCCACACAGCGCCGCCCTTGAATGCTTCCGGGCTGGTGGAGAGCAGTGTCCATATCTCGGCCAGTTTATTGTTCCATGTGGTCAGCGCATTCTGCAGTATTTCAACAATCCAGTTATCACTCACACGAATCACCTCCAACGGACGGTAGGTCTATGCCCGCCATCCGCAAAGCAATACTGGATTTAACCCGTGATCAGGTCGAGGATTTCCTTGGAAAACATGATAATCACGCCGCCTGCCAGTGTGAGAAATCCGTTTGCCCTTTGACTTGGGTCGTGGCTTTTGAGGGACAAACCGATCTGCACAATACCGAAGCCCAAGAGGATTAGGCCGATGGCTCGAATCAGGGAGAAGATAAAGGTACTCAGGTTATTGATGACCTGCAGGGGATCGCCGTCCGCAAGGGCCGGCACGGCAAACGCGAACACCAGCACCAGTGCGCAGTAGATCGCAAACAGGCGTTTTGTCTTTTTATTCATATAGTTATTCTCCTTCGTTTTTATAGTTGGAATAGAGGATATCGTCGGCGTCGAGGATGGCGTAATCGTCAGCCCTGTTGGGGTCGAGTATCACGTCATCCTTGGCGCGGGGTGCAAGGGTATGGTCATAGACAGGTGCGCCGCAGTCAGGAGTAAGCCGGATGCCGGGGTGCGACATGAGGTCGTACTTCTCGTCCAGCATTGGCGCTTCGCCTCGAAGCAGGAGGATGGCGTAACGGTTGTCCAGCTTACGTATTTCGTCAGGCTGGAGCAACTCTCGGCCGGCTTGCTGCCAGTTGGTAGAATAGCTGCCGCTGCGTCCTTTGCTCTGGCCGTAGGTATTGGTGGCCAGCGTTTCCTTGCCCAACGCCTTGGACAGATACTCATGGGTACTGGCCTCGTTGCCGCCAAGATACAAAAGGCTGTCACAGTTGCCGATTATGCTCTCCCAAGCGTCCTTGTACAGCGCCTTGATTTGGGCGATGTTCTGCACGATAATGCTCACGCTTATTTCCCTTGAGCGCATGGTAGACAGCAGTTTCTCAAAATCGTCGGGCAGGCTGATGTTCGCCCATTCGTCCATGACTGCGTGGACATGAACGGGTAAACGCCCACCATATTTGCGGTCGGCAAGCTGGTAAAGCGTTTGGAATGCCTGAGTATAGAGCAAACCGACAAGGTAGTTGAGGGACGGGTCGGAGTCTGGGATGCAGCAGAACAGCGCAACCTTTTTTTCGCCGAGGTCTGCGAGGTCCATCTCGTCTATGCAGGTCAAGCCCGCGATCTGAGAGAGGTTAAATGCTGCAAGCCTTACGCCTGCGGACACCAAAATACTCTTGGCGGTCTTGCCCGCTGCCTGTTTGAATACCTTATATTGCTTGACGGCAATGTTGAGCGGATCGCGGTTCTCCAGATTCTCGAACAGAAGGTCGAGGGGACTTTGGAAGGTTTCATCTTCTTCCCGCACCTCGGCGCTCGATATCATTTCGAGTATCATGGCGAAGGTCTGCTCGTGCTCCGGCGCTTCGTGGATGAGGTACAGCATGAGCGCCTGCAACAGTGCCGTTTCCGCTTTCGTCCAAAACGGGTCGGATTCATGGGAGCCTTTGGGCGTTGTGTTTTTGATTAGATTGGAAATGAGCCTTAGAACATCTTTGTCGTCGTCAATGTATCGAAATGGGTTGTAGCACATGGACGCTTCGGGGTTGATGAGGTCGAACACCCGCACCTCGTACCCTTTAGATTTGAGAAGATTTCCTGTGGAGCGAAGAAGCTCGGCCTTTGGGTCGGTGATAATGAACGAGCAGTTGCCCTGCATGATGTTGGGGCGGGCGTAGTAGCGAGTCTTACCTGCGCCACTGCCGCCGACCACCAGCACGTTGAGATTTCGCTTGTGCTTGTGTCCGTCCAGCCCCATGCGGAAGCGTCGGGTCAAGAGGAGGTTATCCTCATACTTTGGCGCTTGATACCGCTTCACGATCTGTCCGGTATCGCCCCACACGGCGCTGCCGTGTTCCTCACCTCTGCGGTAGTTGCGGCGATTCGACCAGTAAATACCGATGCCCATGCCGTAAGCCAACAGAAAGAGCAGAATGCACTTGGGCGTGCGCTCCGTCCATGTCAGGGCGAATGGGTTGGAGAGCGCAGCCGTCAGGGAGCCCATCATCTCGGTAAGCCCCATACCGGGCTGTATTGCTTGGGCGAACAGCACAGCAAGCCATATTACCGGCAGACAACCGAAAAGCGGCAGCAGGATTTTATTCCCGCTGCCGTCTGTATTGGGTAATCGCATTGCAGCTCACCTGACTTCCCGGTCGCGCTCTCGGTGGGGTCTGCTCTTTGCCTGCATGACCTTTATCAGCACTTCATTGACGGGAGTCGCGTCCCGCTTTCCCTTGAGCAAGTCCGTGCGAAAGCGATTCAGGGCGTTTATGAGCAAGCCCCGCTCGTATGGCGTAAAGCGCACATGATATCGTTTCATATCCATCACCGCGCTTTCCCCTTGGGTTTGCTTTTTTTCTTGCGCTTGGGGCGGATGTGCGGCTGCGCCTGCTGGAGATTCTGTCCGCCTTTGACGATGGGCTTTTTATCCTGCTCCTTGAATGCCTCCAGCAGCTTTTTGACCGAGCGCCTACCTCCTTCTTCGGTTTCGGGGAGTGACTGCGAGTCGCTGCTGATAGGCGAGGAAGTCGCGAACGGAACGTCGCTCCTGTGGACGAAAGGGTCGTTATCTACCTGCTCGTTCTGGATCTTGCTCTCGATAGCGCCGGTGTCCACCACAGCAAGGGACAGCCTGTCGAGGATGCGGTTGATCTTTGCAGCGTCACGGCTGAATACCATGATATCCGTATCCGGAGCAGGGTTATGTTTATCCACCATTGCCACAAAAAGGACGCCATATTTCTTGGCTTCCTTGGCAAATACCCTGAGCTGATCGGTAGGGAGCTGGAATATCTTCATGGGCTTCCCCTCCCGAAGCATGCGGGTGATGCGGGTTTTCCCGCGAGTCTTTTTACTATCGTTTAGAACAGCGATGAGATATGCAGCGACGTTTTTTGCCGCAAGGCCGGAGAGCTTCAGAGCTACTTCTGTGCCTTCCAACGTATACCGCACGACCTGATCAGCGGCATCGGAACCGTTTGACATACAGGATACCTCCTTGAATCGATTTTTGTGAAAAGAAAAAGCGCCTCGTGGCGCTTGCGCTTGGGTGAATTGGGAAAAGAAAAGTGAGGTTATTCACCGAATAGTTCGCCTTGAATATCGATGATATCCTCTATTACGATCTTTACTCCGTTGTCCATGAGCAAGGTACGCTCATATCTGTTGATCCTTTTTATTGAACCTGAAGTTATGACATACTCGCCGCCGGCTTTTCTTTTGTCGGGCTGAAAGTAAGTAATGGAAACATAAGGCCGCTCTGCAATCCTATTGAGCAGGAGTTGCAGCTTGTTGTTCAAGGCAGCCTTTTCGCAATCATCCAGGTCGAGTCTTTCACCAGTTAATCTTGCGGTTTCCTTGATAGCTGCATCATATCCGGTAAGCGCTGCAAAGGGTGAAAATTGGGCGGCACGGTCTATCATGGGCATATGCGGATGCTTGACAGAAACGTAGTGCGGCAGATCAATGATATCGTCGTATGGCCCGTTCATTCCTTGTGTCCTCCGATTAGCTTGTTCCGCTCTATGATGGTAGCTCCGTTCATGAGGCTCATGCCTTTGAGGACAGCGTTCTTCCCAAACTTCTTTTTGATATCAAGCAGAGCCTTTTGCGCCCGTTTTTCTCGTTCCAGGTTCGCATGCTCTTTGGCTCTTTTTTGCTGCTGAACATCATAGTCTGTGAACAGATCAAGCTGTTCCGACCGATTTGCATTTTGTATGGAGCTTTCAGGCACTACGCGGTTTGCTGTTAAATTGATCCGCCTGACCAGGAGGTTTTTGTCCATGATGCGGTTAAAAAGCTCCATAACGGCTTCGACAATCAGCTTTGTAGAAGACGTTTGATATTTCAGGTTTATGCTGCCATGGGCGGGCTTTGGAATGGAGCGCCCGTATTGGTCGGTGATAATTGAGCCATGGTATGAGCTGCGAATCACAGGGTCGGCCAGATTTTCAATATCATAGCCTATGGTGAGCACCATCTGATCCGTTACAAGCCCCTTATCTACCAGATCCAGCGCCATTGAATCGGCCATTTCCCGCACAATGAGCTTTGCCTTTTCAAATGGGTACGGTGTCTGTAGCACTTGTCCGGAGCAGATACTGTTGGAACTTGGTTTATATGCCTTGATATCGGCGATGGTGCAGGGTTCCCATCCCCATGCGTGGTCTATGAGCAGTTCGGCATTAATGCCAAACTGCTTATAGAGCAGATCTTCATTGTAGTAGTCATTGGGCTTACCGATCGAGCATCTTGCGATGTCACCCATCGTATGCAGACCAATCCCCTCCAGCTTTTTGGCATATCCTCTGCCAATGCGCCAGAAATCCGTAAGCGGTTGGTGCGTCCACAGCTTGCAGCGATAGCTTGCTTCGTTCAGTTCTGCGATGCGGACGCCATTTCTATCGGCCGGTATATGCTTTGCCTCAATATCCATTGCGATCTTTGCAAGATAAAGGTTTGTGCCGATCCCCGCTGTGGCAGTAATGCCGGTTTTGCTCAGAACGTCCATTATTATTTTCATGGTAAGTTCCCGCGCAGAAAGTTTGTATGTGTTGAGATAATCCGTAGCGTCAATAAACACCTCGTCTATAGAATACACATGGATGTCCTCGGGCGCGACGTAGTTAAGATAGATGTTGTAGATTTTTGTGCTGTGCTCGATATAGTGCGCCATACGGGGTGGGGCGACGATATAGTCGAGCGCCAGCTCCGGCGATGCTTTCAGTTCAAGGGCATTGGAGGATGAGCCGGCAAAAGTATGATTCGGCGCTTGATACCGGCGCTGGGCGTTAACTTCTTTTACCTTTTGCACTACCTCAAACAGCCTTGCCCTGCCGGGTATGCCGTAAGCCTTGAGCGAGGGGGCAACGGCGAGGCAGATGGTTTTTTCCGTCCGACTCATATCCGCGACCACAAGATTGGTAGTCAGAGGGTCGAGCCCGCGTTCCACGCACTCCACCGAAGCGTAGAAAGACTTCAGGTCAATGGCAATATACGCTTTTTCTTTCATGCGACCATAGCCCCCTTTGCCTGGAATTATCAGCGCCCGATTATTGTTTCCCTTTTATATTAAGTTTACCATATTTCATTTGTTCAGGCTACTTCTGCCGATCCTCTCTGGATACTTTGATTGATTGTCCTCTACTGTGCGCCGCTCGGACATCGGTTAATGTCTTACGGATATCTGTAGAGTGCTTTTCGATGTCCCTACACAGGAAAATCTCTGCCCATACGGGACGGAGCTGTTCGTTAATCTCGTCGATTCGTGCCTGTCCGTCCATGCTGCGATAAAGTTTCTTTCGTTCCGCCAACAGAGGCTTCGTTTGTGCTTCCAGCTCGAAGATACGGACATGGAGCTGCTCCACAGATTCATAACCCGTTTGAGAAAGATAGTTCATCATGCGGATGCGCTTGCTTAGCTTGTCAAGGTCAGTTCGGAGTGCTGTACTTTCCTTTGGATCCCAACGGCGGTTGCCGGGACGGATACCCATACGATAAAGATAATCAAAATAGAGCGCACGCAATCCACGCAGAGAAAATGCAGCGCGAAGTGAAGTCGTGCGCAATGTGCCGCGCCGATACTTGACTCCATGCGCCTGTCTGGACGAAGGAGTATAGCCTTCCGGCACATCTTCTTCAAGGCGCTCACGGGCACGGTTGGTTCTGCTCGGTATCCGCTTTTCTGCAATGCGTCGGCAGATATCCTCCCAGCTATACCCTTCGCCTAGCTTCTCACCAAGGCGTATGGCGTGTTCGGCTCCCGGCGGACGCACCGTCACGTATTTATGCCTTGGATTGGCGTTGACCTCGTATCCGCAGTCTGAAAGGTAGTCCAGCATAGCCTGTGGGGAGAACACGGCTTTGTCTGCGATTCCACAGTCAATTGCCTGCTTGAGCATTTGCCGCTGCGTGAGCTTGCCGCTCCGCTCCGCTATAATTTCAGCATAATGCTTGCCGCGGCTGCCGGGTTTCGGGTCTATGACGGATAGACCATGCTCCCGGCAAAGCTCGTCGGATATGCGGCGGATGGACAGGTACAGATCCTTTTCGCCTATGTGGTACTTTTTACCCGTCATGCTGTTGACCGAGTTCCATACCAGATGATTATGGAGCTGGCCGGTATTGAGGTGCGTCGAAATCACCACCTGATACTCTTCGGACAGCAAGCGCCGGGCAAGTTCAACGCCGAGTGCGTGGCATTGGTCGGGCGTCACCTCATCCGGCGCGAAGGATTGAACGAGATGAAAACCCTGTATGCCGTCCTCCTTGTCAAAATATCGCTTGGTGTCCATCATCTCCCGGTAAGCCGTACCCTTGCCGCAGCCGATTGCACTCTCGTATATGGTCTTTTCCGTTTTATCACGGTTGAATGCATAGTCTACAGCGTTGGAGAGCGCGGTCTTTTTCTCGTTCATGGTATAGCATATGGAGTTGCCAATATCAAAGCGAATCGCGTGTATCCCCGTCCATGCCATGTCAGTATTTCTCTGCAATCAGGAGCCATGCGCTGTTGACAATGCTATGAAACGCTCCTATTTCATCATTGGTGAGCGCACCCTGCTCCGTAAGGCGGTTGAGTATCTCATGCGCATCGTTAGAGAATGCGGACATCTTTTTAAGCAGTTCCGCATGATGTTCGCATGGACGTTCTGCAATGGGTTTGTCGAGAAGCGCTTTTCTGCAATAGCTTTGTAAGGTCAGACCTGAACGATCGCGGCGCTCTGCGACCTTGGTAATCTCGTCTTTATCCAAATACACGACAATACGTTTATTTCGCTTTCGCATTCGGTATCACCTCTCATATTCTATAAAATGTTGCCCGTTCGTATTGGAAAGGTTTATTTCGTGCTCTGGGGGTTAGGGGGCAGCGCCCTCCTGAAAGCGTGAAGGGGCGGCCATGTGGACGCTCTTTCACTATGCTTGTAAGACGATTCCGCATATAATCAGTTCCCTGTAGGAAGAGAGAAACTGTATAATGCCGTTGCCGGATATGACAGGGGCATTAACGCTGGTTTCCCCCGTATTCCGCACGGGTGGTTAATGAGTCTACTCGCCGTTTTGCACGAGTGGTTAATGAGTCTACTTGACCTCAAAACCCTGCTTTATTAAGGCGCTCCTGTCCCAGCTTCACATACTCGGCACTCATCTCAATGCCGGTCGCGGTATATCCTTCCTGTATAGCAGCGAGGATGGTCGTGCCGCTGCCGCAGAAAGGGTCAAGGATATGCCCGCCGGGTTCGGTGATCTTCACGATATCCCGCATGAGCTGTAGTGGCTTTTCCGTAAGGTGAATTCGATTCTGAGGATTGGGGTAACGGAACACGCCAGGCAGGCAAGGCACGGGACGGTTGATCGACATATCGCCGTTGCTTCCCCATACGATGTATTCGCTCTGCTGCTTGAATCGGCCCTTCTGCGGGCGACAGTTCGGTTTGTCCCACACAGCGACGCCGCGCCATATCCAGCCCGCCCATTGCAAGGCGTCGGTAAGGCTCGGAAGCTGCCTCCAGTCTATGAACACACATACAGGCGCGCCGGGTTTGGAGATGCGACGGCACTCGCCGAGCCATTCCGCCGCCCAATCCGTCCAGCTTCGCTGGTCTTTGCTGTCGCCGTCAAATGCAGGAGGCGCGTTATCGCCCATGCTTGAATACTTGCGGATGGTGGATTTCACCTTTTCCGCTTGGGTGCGCCCGCCGCTTGCGTAAGGCGGGTCGCATATGATGGCATCAAAGGTATTACAGGAAAAGGATTTAAGCACCTGCAGGGAATCGCCGCGCAGGATGCTCCAGTTCATACCGTTCATATATGGTTCTCTCTTTCGTTTAGAATAGGATGCGGCCCGGCTTATCTGCACGGGTCGCTTTTATGTGCCGGCCGGAACATACGGTGAAGTGTGGAGTCAGGGTAATCCACGCGGGGAATGCCATACACCGCGGCGTGTTCGATTTCCATCTGCATGCCGGGCGTGGGCGGGTCAGCGTACACGTTGATCTGCTGGCAGTTATCGAGGAACCGCATACAAGCGTCCATCGCCAAGCCGTCCTCCACGGGATCGCGTGCATCGGCGAGCTGCGGAAAATAGATGTGCGGACAGAAGGGAATATCACCCTGCAGGAGAACATCACGGGCATACATCCTGGCGCGCTCAATGTTTGCCGCCATGTCCTCACCACGGAGCGGAGCGCAAATGTACACCATGCGCGGCTGGTTGCTATTCATTTTTACTGCGAGGCGCGGGTCGAGGTCGGAGAGGGGGTCGTTCTTGGGATAAAGCGTATTTTCGCACAGCTTGTAAGCAGTGTATTTGGAATGAGGCGGCAGACCATAGGCGTCGCGGAACATGTAGCCGTACTGGTTCCATATTCCCTGAAGCTGCTCGTAGGAGAATGCGCACCAGTCGGATTGGCCGACGGATACGTCGATATTCCATTGAAGCAGATCTAACACCTTGCATACCTGCACCAGAGTGGCATAGGGCATTTTATCGGTGTTGGCAAGTCTGTCGCAGAACGTCTTTCGGCTCATATAGTTTTCCTTGTCGCAGGAGATGGCGTTAGCCTGATACCAATTGTAGAGAAGGGTAAACTTTCCGGGCTTTATCATGTCGTCACGGACAAGCGTCTGATACAGTCGCTCGTAACCGCGCACATCGGAAAGATCTAAAATAGGGTAATCTTCCATATCGGGAACCTCCAAAAATGAGTTGTATCATGCGAAAAATAGAGTTAATATACCGAACACCAGATAAGAAAGGCGGTATCGGCAATGCATAAACGGGAAGAATGGGATGAGCATATCGCACAGTGCTGCGACGCCACACTGTGCCTCATGGAGAGACAGGACGCGGAATATAAGGAATTCGTACAACGCCGCATATTGCTTTCGGAAATAGTAAAGCCCTTTATGGACACAGATGAAGAAATGGCTGTTCCATATGAAATGCAGCGCGCCTTGCGTGAGTTCATTAAAACTCTGCTTATCGGACACAACATGGAGGAAATGATAGCCTGCTATAAATGCGGATTCGGGGACGCGCTTCACATCGTGATAGAGACGGGAGCGTTGCCAAATCAGCAGTGACTGAAACTTCACGCCACCATATACACCAGCGTCGACATGTCGCTGCAAATGCCAAGGCTTACCTTTCTGCATCCCGCGGTTTCGAGCCGTGCGCCTTGGGGGTCAGCTCGGTTTCCACATATTCGGATATGATGTTCAGCGCCTCATAATAATCGCCACAGTTTGTCACGCGGTCGAACATTTCCTTTGCCTGTTCGGGCATACCGGCTTGTTTGAGAGCGCAGCTTGCGCGCCCCAATATGGCAAACACGTTTCCGCCCTCACCTACGAGGTTCATCCTGGGTTTTTCCATATTGCGTTTACCTTTCCGCCGCTCGCTGGCGACTTCTTTTCATACGCTCGACAGCCATGTCGTTATAGTCGAAGCCCTCAGGCTCAGGCAGCTTCAAAATGACTTCAAGCTTGTCTGCGTATTGGTCCGCGATGTGCTTTGCCGCATATCGCCCCGCAAAATCGTTATCCATGCATATCTCCATGCGCTTGATATTGGGGTGGTCCAAGAGAAATTGCTCCAAGGCAACAGGCGGTCTTGTTGGACGCTGTATACTTGGCAGCTTGTCGGGCTTCGGAGCGTAGATGCCGCTGACAGCCAGTCTATATATGTTCTGCCAATCCAGCCCATCCTGTTCCTCTATGGTGGCGTGGCTCATGGCGTCGATGACGCTTTCGTATATGGCGACAGTATCGCTTTCAGCATCGGGCAGTATGCAGCAGCCGAAGCACTTCTCGCTGCCCTCCACATCCCGCTTGTAGTCCTGTCCCCATGTGCCGCGCTTGGTGGCGAACCGGGCGACGCCGTCCTTATCCCGCGCCACGAAAACGACGTTATGGTACGGAATATCCTCGTAGAATAACTGCTGCTCTCTACAGAAACGCAGCACATTTCGGGATATCCCGCGACTTTTAAGATAAGAAACAGCGCGATCCACATCCGGAGCAGCTTCGGGGAGTACAAACACTTTTTTCGGCTTCGAAGGTATCAGCGCAGGCTGAAAGGATGGGGGATCATTTAAGAGCTGCCGCACAGTATCGAGGAACGGCTGACCGCGAACATGGATCAGGAAATCCAGGGCTGATACGCCCCCGATGTCTCTCGACTTCCAATGCCACTTGCTGGTTTCGGCGTTAATTTTGAAGCTGTCGTGGCTGCGAAGCTCGTATTCCTGATACCCGCAGCGCCTCAGATCGTAGTCCTCATATTTCTGCAGGTATTCAAACGCGGACATTTTCCGTGCCTGCTCGATCTGTTCCCTTGATACGCCGGGCATATCTTACCTCCCCAGCGCGTCAAGCAGCTCTCCCGCACGGTCGGTTTCCTCCCAGGGGAGATACTCCTTGCCGAAATGCCCGAAGTTAGTGCTATCGGTAAAAATGGGCTGGTATAGTCCCAAATCCTCGCACACTATGGCAGGGCGGCAGTCGAAGACAGCCTTTACAGCTTCCAGTAGTTCGTCATCCGGAACAGCGCCCGTGCCGTAGGTATCGACGGATATGGCGACAGGCTCCGCAACGCCGATGGCATACGCCAGAGACACAAGGCAGCGTTCTGCGAGCTTTGCCGCAACGATGTTCTTTGCAATATAGCGGGCCATGTACGCGCCGCTTCGGTCGACCTTGCTGGCGTCCTTGCCAGAGAAGGCTCCGCCGCCGTGGGGAATAAAGCCGCCGTAGCTGTCCACCATGAGCTTGCGGCCGGTAACGCCGGTATCCGCTTCGGGGCCACCCATAACAAATCTGCCGGATGGGTTCACAAGGAGCTGCGCGTCTTCCGCCATAGGGAAATCCTTGAGGGCCGCGAACACGATGAGCGCCTTGACTTCATTCTCCAGTTCGTCCATATCCTTATCTTCATCATGCTGCACGGATACGACGATGGCGGTCGCTTCCTTGGGTACGCCGTCCTCGTAGGCGATGGACACCTGTGCCTTACCATCGGGCTTTAGTCCCTTGATGAGCCCTTCGATGCGGGCTGCAGTCAGAAACCGGGTAATGCTGTGGGCAAGTACACAGGGCACGGGCAGCATTTCGGGCGTTTCGTCGGTGGCATATCCATACATGACGCCCTGATCGCCCGCGCCCTGCTCGTCGGGGTCACCTTCCGCGGGCAGTTCCACGCCGTCCGCAATGTCCTGACTCTGGTTGTGAACAAGAACTTCCACCTCGTAATCTTCGGGATCGTAGCCCACGGCCTCAACGGTCTGGAGGACGATGCGCTCAATATTGGGCAGTTCCACGGCGGTGATCTCACCGGCTACCACGATCTTGCCCACCGTCGCCAACACCTCGCAGGCGACGCGGGCGTTCTCATCTTCCATGAGGCATTCGTCGAGGATTGCGTCCGCAACGAGGTCGCAGAGTTTGTCGGGATGCCCTTCGCATACGGATTCAGCGGTATATACGGTTCGTTTCATATTGTATCCTCCATTATTTTAGTTGGAAAGGGAAGAGCGCTCCCCAATATAGAGAGCGCCCTGAGATTCAGCGTTCCTGTTCGTGATGCTTGTGCGCTTTGGGCTTTACCGCAACAGCCGGCAGCAGCCTGTTGCGCCGGATGACGTCGATATATTTCCGCTCCAGTTCCGGCGAAAGGGAAGTAAAATCATCCTCGTTTACTCCGCAGACAAAGAACGTGCCTACCAGCATATCATACGGTTTCCCGCTGTCATCACTGAGCAGGCAGTTGGGCGCAAGCCCCATGAGCTTTCCTTCGTCGTTGCAGACGACGGCAATCGCGTCCTTCCTGGAAGGGTACACAGCCTGAATGAACCCGCCGACAATCATCTGCATTTCACGCCAGTCGTTTCTGATCTCCTTGGCATACACCTTCTTGCCGGGTTCCGCGATCAGCACCCGGATGTTATCCTCATGATGTGATTCTTCCATTAGTTATCTTCCTCCAACTCGTCGAACTCGAACAGCGCGATATAGGTGATGTTGGACTTGTTGTACACTGACGATAGGTAATCCTTTGATGTCATCGCCGGATTTTCCCTCGTCTCACACCGTGCATGCGGGTTTCCCCGCACACGGCGTTCCATCGATTACAGATTTTGCTGAAATGCCATGAGCTTACGCATTTCTTCGAAACGGTGTTGTTCCATTTGTTCATGAGGCGATTGGCGGCAGCGCCGCCAGCTTTCTCAGTTTATTGATTTTGTTTAGCATGGGTTTTGTGGGTTGTACAAGCGCACGATACTTTTCAATGGTTTCTTTTGTCGCCGCATGGACGAGACGGTGAACGTCTGCCTGCAATATCGTCAGGTTGGCGTATGCGTCCGTCCCGCCATTTCCAAGGGGAACCTTGTGGTGGCAATGGATTTCTTCATACGTCAGCAACCGTTTTAGCACGGCGCATTTGCCATTTTGCGCCGCATACAGCGATACGCGGTTATCCATAAACTCAATGCTTCTGTCCTCGCAAGGGCTTCGCATCAAGCGGTGCAGGATATTTGTATCCACACCCAACGCTTTATGGATTTCCTCCCGTCCTTCGGGGGTATAGTTGCAAATCGTGCGTTTTTTCCACATAGGGGCCTTTGTTCGGACATAACCAATGGGGCAAATCGGCTTGCCGCTTAAAAAGCGCACTTGGTTGCTGTCCCCATATCGCTTCCGCACATAGTCATACCCCATCCAATTTCCATGCTTTTTCAGCCGTTTTCCAAACCGGTTGTGTAAGACGATGTTTATTTGGTTCGCAATCTCCGCACAGTCAAGGTTGACATTCGTTGCAATCCGGTAATAGTTGTGGATGCCCATAACCATTGAGTTATACAGGTTGATTGCCACGCCTTGCGCATTGCGGTTGGCAGGGTGCTGTATATACCAAATCTGCTTTTTCAACGCCTCGGCTTCCCGTTTTATTGCCTTATCGCTCATGTGCGAATAGGCGACGTAGGAAGTTCCCTTTTTGTGCGCCTTGATTTTGAACCCCAGAAATTCCGAATATCCCTTTTTCAGATTGACGATTTTGGATTTTTCTGGGCTGATTTCAAGCCGAAGCCGTTCCTCTAGCCACATCCGCACCGCATGAAACGCCTTTTCAGCATCGCTGCGGGAACGGCAGAATATCTTAAAATCGTCCGCATATCGTACCATCCACATTTCCTTGAGCCTGCTGGGCCGCAGGGCGCATGCAAACTTTGCGCCGCGGTTGGCGCTGCCGTTCTTGTGAGCGAACAGCTTGTAAGGATAATGCGTCGGCATATCCTCCCACTGGCTTGATACCCACCAATCCAACTCGTTGAGCACGATATTGGACAGAAGCGGGGAAAGGATACCGCCTTGCGGCGTACCCTTTTCAGGGTAAATCATATCGCCGTTGGGCAATACGACCGGCGCTTTCAGCATCGCCCGGATGATACATAGGAGCGTTTTATCCCGGATACCCAGCTGCCACATCTGCTGGATGAGCTTTGTATGGTTCACGTTATCAAAGAAACCTCTAATATCGATGTCCACTACAAAGTACAAATGCCGTTGCTGTATCATGTTGTAGCATTGCGCTATCGCGTGTTCCGTGGAACGGTTGGGACGGAACCCATTGCTCCGTTCATGGAACTTTGCTTCGCATATCGGCTCCAACACCTGTAAAACGCATTGCTGGATGACCCGGTCCCAAATCGCAGGGATACCCAAGGGCCGCTTTCGGCCATCGGGCTTCGGGATTTCTACCCGTCTTACTGGGCTTGGCTGATACCATCCGAGCTTGCGCCGGACGGTTTCAACAAACTGGTTGCGCGGGGTTTTTTCCAAATCCCGCATCGTCCGCTCATCTACGCCGGGCGTACCGCTGCCCTTGTTCCGTTTGATGTTCCGATATGCCAACAGGATGTTTTCCTCACTGGTAATGAGGGGCATGAGCTTGGTAAACGTTGCGTTTGCCTTGCTCTTGGCATATAATCCATCAAATACGGAGGTCAGGTCATAGTATTCGGCGTGTCTGAGCTTGCCTTTCTTTGCCTTCCGTTTCTTCGAAATCAACATAGGCATCGCCTCCCTTCGGCTGCGATTTTCTCTGTCTTACTCGAAGCTATGTTTGCTCATGTGATTTCAATTTTGCAATTCTGTAACCGACTGGTGGCTATCCCTCCACGGCTTGTTATCACCGCTTCATTGGTACTGTGCCACCACGTTCCCCGTAATTAAAGGCGCTTATTGTTCTTCGTCGCCACCGCATCATAGCTGTGTAATCAGCTCCGCGTTATACGGCTTACCACGTTCCGATACTCCTATCTGTCCAGATACCCTTAGGCGCTTACTTTGAGCCTGCGCGTTGGTATGCCGCCCATAACGGCATAAGGTATTTCCTAAGTGCAATTCGTACTTTACCCACGCGCGTGCCAATAGGCACATGTGCATTTCTGCACATTCCACGTATAGACCCGTACATTCGCAAGTTCGTCAGAGCTTCCGCTCATCCTCGCCATAGGTATTTTATAGACCTCCGCAATATAGGCTGCACCACCCGTCGCCGGGCAGCTTTCCACAGCAATTGCAAGCAATCCTGTTTGGGCAGCTCTCTCTCGTCTCCACCGAGCTTCTGACCACCCTCCCATTACATATCGGGTCGCCAGTCGGAGTATTGAGGGAAGCGTTTCAGGGCGTTACCCCATCATTCCACTTCTCGGAGTACCAGTTCTATCGATTTTCGGGCGTTGCCCCCTTCCTAAATCGACGCCTAACCTTTTCAGTTAGGAACGCGTCGCACTGCAATCGTGATTCGTGTAGTAATACAGATCCAATTTTGTATAGGTTCCGGCTGCAAGATTGCGTTCAAACGATATGCCGTTTGAGGTCGTTCCGTAATCCAGCTGATCCCATTGACCCGTCAAACGATTGTATCCGCGAACACGCCCGTAGTCCTGACCGGAGTGTCCCTCCACAGGGGGAACGATGAACTTATAGTAGATCAGCGTCGCGTCCTCAATGCCGGGTTCAGAAATGGAGCTGTCGGGGCCGGTGAGCATGAGGTTGCCTGCGCGGTTGGGGTCGCCCATGAGGAACATGATGCGCTTCGTGGGGCTTTCGGCGCCAAAGGGATCAACAGCCTTGACCTTTACCACTTGCCTGCCGTCCGGGTACGCATATGTTTCGGAGGGCCGGTTGTCCCAGACATACGTCAGCGGGTCGCCGTCCGGGTCTACGGCGTTTGCGGTAATAGTCACGGTATTGCCGGACAGGATAAAGGGTTCCGCAGGCGTGCGGGTCATGACGGGCCGGGATGGGGCGCCGTTGACAATGGTAAATGGCACGGCCATCCATTCGCTGTATGCGCCAAAGCTGTCCCGTGCGCGGACATACACGGTATACTCGCCAAGGCTGTAATAATCGTCAGAGGTTCTCCCGTCCCATTCGACGGTTACGGGGTCGCCATCGGGATCGCTCGCCTCGGCGGTCAGTTCCACATACACCTTTGCGTCCTTGATCTTGCTGCGCACCTCCACAGCGGAGGAGGCAGATATCACTGGCGGCATATTGGGAACTTCAAAGGACACGGTATGCCAGGGCGAATAAGCGCCTTGGCTGTCTCTTGCGCGCACACGCAGGCTGTGCTTGCCTACCGTGTACATATCGTCGGCGGTCCTGCCGTCCCACTCCAGCGTGGTTTCATCCTTGTCGGGGTCGGCGGCTGCCGCCGTAAACTGCACCAGCGCCTTGTTGCCGCTGCGGGTCGCCGTCACGGTCGCGGCTGCTTCCGTAATACTTGGGTTCTGGTTGAGCACGGTGATTTTACGGGTCTGGGTGAACAGTCTGCCCGTGCGGGGGTCGATCGCGGAGGCGGTCAGACTGTATGTGCCAAGCTCCGGCAGTGACAGCTTCCCGCCGTCGTTGATCAGCGCACCTGCGGGAACATCCACAGCTTTGCCCGACTTTTCCATGCTCCACAAAAGGGTCTGTCCGTTGAGATACGTTTCGCCCATCGTGACCGCAAACTCAGTATTCCTGTAGGTGGTCGCAGGCATGGTGAACGGGAATCGCAGCAGCGGATACACCAGAACGCTGTCGGTATGAGTCTTGCCGGATGCGGTTTTGCCCGTCAGCACATACTTGCCCTCGCTGTGGAAGGTCAGCATGCCGCCTGCGTCGGAGAGCGTACCCGAACAGGTTTCGGCTAAGGTCACGGCTGCACCGTCCTTTGTGAGCGACCATGTGATGCTGCCGTCAGCGCCCTCCAACACATCTACATCTACAACGGTGTCGGTATATGCTACTTGAGGAAGGCCGAAGGCAAACTTGCCGGGGGCGAACACTTCAATGGTGGAGGATACCGTCACTGCTTTCCCCGCACTGTTTTTCGCCAGCGCGGTAAGCGTATACTTGCCCGCCTTAGTGAAAGCGACCGTGCCGCCGTCAATCGTCAGGGTGCCGGTCATATCGCTGCTGTTTGTGGTAAGGCCGAGGATACCGTCCTTCGTAACCGACCAGTCTACAGACACGATATTCTTCTGGCTGGTCTGCACGGCGATCTGCGCGTTGGTGCTTGCAACGGCGGGAAGACCGAAGTCGAACGCGGGGCCGGTAGCGGTTTTCGTGCCGGATGGCGTGGTAGAGCTTGGCTTAACCATAGTGGAAGGATTCGTTGTTGACGCCGGCTTAGACGTCGGCGTTACGGTAGGTATGGTGGGGAGATTCTGCTCAATAGGCGCAGATGTTGCTGTAGACGTTACCGTTGCGCTCGGTCCTGTCGGAAGGTCAGGTTCTGTCATGGGCGAGCTTGTGGGCGTTAGCACAGGCGTCGCCGTTGGCAGTGAAGTGGGCGTTACTGTCACAATCGGGGTGGGCGTTGCCGCTGCTTCTTCCGCCGCCTGCTTTTGCTTTCTTGCATTGCAGGACACAACGAAGATGGCGATCAGCACGACCAGAACCAGACAGCCTACCCCAAGGGCAAGCAGTTTTGTTTTTCTGTCCATATTGCGTTTCCTTTCAAATAATAGAATGAGCCGCCCCGGATGGAGCGGCTCGGTGAACAGATGGATTACTTCCGCTTCCTGCGGATAATGGTGTATGCGGCAAGTCCGCCGCCGATGAGAATGGTGAGCGCAATGGCGATCACCACATTGAACTTATCGCTGTCGATACCAAGCTTCACAGTCGGCGTGTTGACCACCACCACTTCCTTGGGCGCTTCGCTGGTGTTCATCATGGCGATCTCAATATTCTGCGGCACTGCGGGGAAGAAATTGGTGGGAACTACTGTTTCCTCCAATACATATTTTCCAACGGGCAGCCCATACACCAACGCTTCAGCATTTTTATCCATTTCAATAGTCGTGACGTTTCCCTTCGCATCGTACCAGTACACGCCGTTCTTCACCATAAAGGTCAGAGACGTGGTGAGCTTGTCCGCTGCCTTGAGTTGGAATGCCGCGCCCATGAGGGGCTTCTGCGTTTTGGCATGTACCTTGGAAATCTTCAGCGCCAGCGGGAGATCGACCACCGCAAGACTGGTTTCTGCAAGATAGTTGCCCTTGCTGTCATGGAGCAGGTCCGTAGGAATGGCGGGATTCTTTTTGTCGGTTTTGCCGGTCGCCTCAGCATTTTCGGTTGCTTTACTCTGTTCGTCATCCTTCTTTTCATCCTTGTTCATATCGGTCGCGGGTTTCTTCGCGCCCTGGCTTGTGACAAGCACCGCTTCCGTGCCAACCTCGGTCGCAATGGGTGCAGAGATGGCATAGCCAGTCGGACCGGTCACTTCCTTGACGGTAAAATTCCCGACCGGCAAATAGCAGATGACCACCTGCCCCTTGTCGTTTACGGGGAAGGTATCAACGCCGGTTTCATTAGCTTTTGCGGGCTGATACGTCCCGTCCTTTTGCTGTACGAGCTTGACGGGTTTACCGTCCTTGCCGAGAAGCTGGAACGTCGCACCCGTAAGCAGCTCCTTGGTCACACCGCACTGCTTCTCGATCAAGAGACGAGTAGGGACATTGGAAACCGTGTACTGCAGGGGATGCTCGCGGGTGTGGGCGCTGGTGATCTCAAACTCCAAGCCCTCCAACACCACATATCCCGCCTGCTGTTGTTCCTCCAGCCGGTATTTGCCCTGCGATATAAACTCGACTGTGGTTTTGCCCTGTGCGTCAGTGATAAGCGTATCTGTAGTTTTGACTACCGACAGCGGTACTTTACCGTCCGAATCCGCTTTGACGTCGGTCGCCATGGGTAGATGCTTCACCGTTTCGGCGGGACGATAGGTGCCGTCGGAGAGCAGAGCGAGCGAAACAGCTTTGCCGTCCTTGTCAAACAGCTTGAAGGTTACCTCCTCCAGAGGCGCGCCGGATGCGCCGTCCTGCTTCAAAAGCGAGAACGCAAGCGGCTTATTCTCAATGGTGACCGTCGCAGGGTTCTCCGAGGTATTGGCGTCGGTCACGGCGATATCCTTGGGGTCGGCAATGGAATAACCCCTGTATTCCTGTTCCGTCAGGGTCAGCGTGCCTGCGGGCACATACAGGATGCGCGCTTTTCCGGCCTCATCCGTTTCAAAGGTATCTGCGCCAGTATCCGAAACGATATAGCTGCCGTCCTCCTGCTTCGTAAACTTCAAGCCCGCATCCTTGGCGGACAGCCTGAAGGACACTCCCGCAAGGGGTTCCTTGCTCTCGGCGTCGATCTTGGTAACGATAAGCTCCAGAGGGAAGTTTTCAAGGCCGACAACGGTGGGCGTTTCGCCGGTGTTGTCGTTTCCGATCTTGAACTTCACAGGCTCCACCTTGCCGAAGCCGGGGTTATCCAACTCCACGAGGGTATAATCGCCCGCAGGCAACAGTCGGATAGAAGCTTTACCGCTCGTACCTGCCTGGAAGACAGCAGTGCCATTCTTGTCTACGGCATATGCGCCGTCCGAGAGCTTCTTCAGCTTGACCGCAACGCCATCCGCATTGAGGATTTCAAGCGACACGCCGGACAGCGTTTTTCCCGTAAGCCCATCCGTCTTGTTGACCTCCACCATGAGGGCCTTGTTTTCGATTTTCAACTCCTTGGGCGCGGTGTACACATCATCGTTGGAAACAGCAAACGCCGCAGCCTCCTCCGGCGTAGCGTAACCGTCCAGCGGGGTCACTTCGCACAGTTCGTATTCCCCCGCAGGAAGATATGCGATATTCACCGTGCCGGAGCTGGGCATAACGAAGGTTTCCGAAACACCGCCCGCCGCAAACCAGCCGAGCTTGCCAGAGATGGGCGAAAGTTTGATCACATTGCCATCCTCATCCAGTACCTTGAACACCTGACCGCCGATGGGCCGCTTGGTATCGCCGTCAACTTTAGCGACAGACAGCGTTATGGGACTGTTGGACAGGGTGGCCTTTGCAGAATTGGCTGACACGTTAGCGTCGGTGACAGTCACGGTCACATCCGCTGCAGTCGCCATGCCGGAGGGCGATTTACTCTCATGGATGGTATATGCGCCGGGGTCGATAGGGCCGATCTTCGACAAGCCGTCTTTGGTAGTGAAGGAGGCAGAGCCGTTTGCGTCAGGGGTATACACGCCGTCCGATACCTTGCGAAGCTTGACAGCGTCGCCGTCCTTGTCCAGCAAGGTAAACGTGCCGCCGTCAATGGCCTTGCCGGTCAGAGCGTCGATTTTCGTAAACTCGATGGCGAGCGGTTGGTCCTGCATGCCGGCTTTTGCGGCGTTAGAGACGTCGTTTGCCGCGGTGACGGTCACCGTCTTTGCGGAATCTGCTTTATAGCCCTTTGGAGGGATGACTTCAAAAATCTCGTATTTTTGAGGGGGCAAATAACGAATGACCGCTTCGCCGTTCTTTGTGGTGAAGGTCTCCGCACCGTCACCATCCGGGCGATACGAGCCTGCCTCAATCTGCTGGAGCTTGACGATAACGCCAGATTCATCCTTGAGTTGGAACACACCGCCGTCCAAAGGCTCCTTGGTGAGCGCATCGGATTTATTGAACTCGAGGGTGATGGGGTCGTTTGCAAACCGCACCGTTGCGGGAGAGTCCGAGCCATTTCTATTGGTCACGGTGACGGGTACGTCCTTTGCCGCAGCGTAGCCGGTTGCGGTTTCGGTGGTTTCCCGCAAAGTATATGTGCCCGCTGGAATATAATAGATAGCGACCGTACCGTCATCCCCGGTCACAAAACCTGCGGCGCCGTTTTCATCATAATAATACACGCCGTCCGACTGCTTTGTGAGCTTGACCGATTCGCCCGCGCTGTCAAGCAAAGTGAACGCAATGCCAGCAAGGGCCTTGCCCGTAAAGCTATCCACCTTGATCAGCGCCAAGGCGAGAGGCTCGTTTCTGACAGTAACGGTGGATTTGCCCGCAAGGTTTATGCTCGCGTCAGCCTGCGGCGCGTAGCCTGCGGGTACGGTTTCGCGCAGAGTGTATTCGCCCTTGGGCAGATACATGATTTTCGCCTTGCCTGCGGCGTCCGTCAGGATGGCTGTGTTTCCGCTGTTGTCGGGGCGGTAGGTTCCGTCTGCGGCCTTAGATAGCTTCACGGCATTTCCACTGTTATCCAGCAACGCGAACGTCACATTTGCCATTGCCGCGCCGGTGGTTTTGTCGGTTTTGTTTATGATTAACTCAGTCGGCGCATTCTGTACAGTAACTATGCTGTTGCTCGTAAGGTTGATTGCGCCAGCCGCCGAAGCCGTGTAAGCGGCGCTGGGCGCGCTCACTTCTACAAGCTGGTACGAACCGCCGGGCAAGCCGGTAATGACGGCGGTTCCGTTGCTGGTGGTGAATTGCGTGGTGTTACCGCCAGCCGTATATGCGCCGGCGCCCGTCTGAGTTAAGCCCACAGCGTCGCCGTCGGAGGTAAGCTGGAACACCGCGCCGTCAAGGGCCGCGCCGGTGTAGCTATCCACCTTCTTTACGGTGAGGTCATAGAACTCGCCGGTTATAGTGACATATCCGCTATCTGGCGTACCTCCGGCAGTAAGCTCGACGACAACAACACTTTGCTTGGAGCTGGAGGACGGTTCATACCAATAGAGCGAGGCCGTTTGTCCCGAGCTACCGCGTCCCTGTATGAACAATGATACGTCGGTTCCCATGAGGGAGACGGGGGCGGTGATGATCAGTGCATCATTCGTCCCTCCAGTGTATCCGCTGATTTGCACGGCGGGATGGCTTGCCTGTATCGTATAGCCGTCAGACGAACGGACTCCAAGCTGCGTCACAAGCTGACCGTTTCCGAGCTGCCATGTGGGTTGGGAAGGGGATACATACACACGACCTCCGTCGCTGCCGCCTGTGGTCGCTCCGCTCCTCGCGTATTGTAAAAGCTGCATACACAGCGCCCAGCAATCGGCGGAATCGCTCTTTGCCCTTACTTTTGAGGGATCATTGGGGTCCATAAAGTTATACCCGATCCCGGCGCTTTCCTTTATCCAAAACCGTATGGCGTTGGCGGTTGCGTAATGCGCTTTCGACCCAGATAACCCGCCTGTGCTCACGGGATAGCCGTGGTCGAGTATTGCCTGTATTCCGGTTATCGTCGTAGACGAGAAAACGCTTGCGGCGTTGAAGTCTGTATATTGCGTGGAGTTTGAGGGCGGGTCCTTCATGTGCTCTATACAATATGCATAATTGCCGGATGCATCGCGGTGAACAGGCGTATTCAAATCGTGCCATGAGCCGTCTTTGCTGTACTCAAAGAAATCATACGGAATATCTTCATCCGTTATTGTGGTTGTAATTGCCAGCGTGGGCAGCGCCATACTGAGCACTGTGAGAAGCGCCAGCACAAAGCAGAGTATGCGTTTTAATTTGCTGTTCATGTTTTTCCTCCAAATAAAGTGATAGCGCCCGTCAAACTGACAGGCGCTTCGTGGGGTAGGGTTATCGTTCATTTCCTTTGGACTTCTTTGCATGTTTCGGCCTGTCCGTCGAGCTGCTTCTAAGAAAGCTCCCGTGCAGTCGCTTATGTTCCGCGACCTCCCGCTTGCAATAATCCATCGCTTCGTTCAGTGCCTTCCGTGGAATCCCGTTTTGCTCGAAGCCTTTTTCGATGCTCATATAGTAGGATGGGTGCGGGAATGCCGGAGGACGGTCAAGGAAGCGTGTCATGATATAGACCATAGAGGTATACTCTTTCCCGGTTTTGTCCATGACGGTAATATCCTGTTTTTCATAGTAGGCAGGATACCCCTCATATCGGTCGAGCGCGCGCTCGCATTCCGGGGTGAGCTTCCACAATAGGCCCTTCACCTGTGCAACGGGGTCGGGCGCAATGGTCGCAACACCGCGAAACAGCAAACGGTAGCCGTTAAGCGTTACCGGCGACACGACCTCGGCGGCAGGACAACGGAATGCCATCTGATCGAGGTTGATGTTGCTGCCATAGGCAAAGTACAGGCGTTCGGGCATATCAGGCATATTCCAGCACCTCCGCAAGCCCATGATCTTCCAGAATGGCGAACATCGCCCGGATGCGGGAGTCAAGGTCCGTATCCGGCAGTGCCATGTCTCTGTCATACACGCGCCGGTATGTTTCCTGAATGTATTTAACGTAGCTTTCTGCATCTGTAACGTCGGGGCGGTTAAAAAGCTGCCGGCGCAGCTCGTTCACAACGGCCTGTGGATTTCCGATGTATGTGTTATCTTCAATAATAACTTTCAAATTTGCCTCCTATCTCTCCGGCTCAGGCCGGGAGTTGTTCTTTTCGTAATGATCCTTGTCGTATCGCCATGCGCGGTTTCCGGGCAGCGAGGCTAAAAGATGCTCACGGGTATTCTTGTATTCCTCACCGATCATGCCCATACGAAGGAGCCATGTGCGGAAGGTGAAAGCGGGGTTGTCAGTTTGTGTTTTGTGCATTTGACTTCCGCGCTGTTCCAACGCCTGCGAGGAAATGCCGAGAGCGAGATGGACATACGCCTTGACTCGACCAGCGTGGAGCGTGGAATTGAACATGCGGTATTCGAGCGTGCCACGGTAGAATACGGAGTGTAGATTTAATGCGTGATATCTTGTCCAGTTGTAATGCTCTCTTGTGTTGACGTCGCCTTCATACCAGATACGTGCTAAGCGCGAGCGGCTAGCGTCCGCCGCCATGCGCCGTGCCTGCGCCAGCATGTTTTCCCGTACAGGCTTACACCAGCGCTGTACTCTGCTTTCAGGCACCTGAAGGGCTTGAAAGATCAGATCCTCTTTAGAGTACATGATAGACATGGCATTTTTCAGAGACTGGTTATCAAAACCAGAGGCGTCCACATGCACATGGATGCCGCAGGAGTCGTTTACTTTTGCGTGCAATTTTCTTACTGCGCGCACCGCTTCCTGCAGCTTGGGAAGCTCCCCGTAATCCAACTTTGGCGATACCATTTCCACGCTGTAGGCGCTGTCACCGCAGAATTCGTACTCGCCGTCATGCCATCTTTCTGTGCGAATACTGCCGTCGCTCATGACTTTCCATGCTTTTCCTTCAGTATCTTCGACCTCCCATGCACTGTATGTTCTGCCGATATATCGTGGCGCGGTGTTCCAAAGTTCCCCGAGGGCCTTTGCCGCCTGTTCCCGGGTGATACCGGTCATCTCGATCTCTATGCCAAAGGGCAGGTCTTTTCTCATTTGGCGCCACCTGCCCCGTATAGCTCGTCCCAAGCGGCTTTGATCTTCAACCCTATGGCGTACACCACATTGACCGTGACGCCATTGCCCGCCTGCTTATATGCCTGCGAGTCCGAAGTAATGGCAAGTATCTTATCGATCTGATCCTCCCGATACCCTTGAAGCCTAAAACACTCCCGAGGCGTCAGCCTGCGGATGCACCCCGGAAGCGTCACGACGCCCTGCGTGCTTCCGGTATCAAGGGTATGGGCGACATCCCTGCCGACCCTGCCGTGGCGGGTATTGCTGGTGGCGTAGGACAGATCGACTGTATCGCCGATGTTTGCCGGTTTGAAGCCGCACTTCGTGGCTTCCTTGATGAGCAGCACACCGTCGGTTTCTAATACGCCCGACCGCTCGCCCTTGTGATAACAGAGCGTCGTTTTGCCGTAATTGGCTGTCACGCACCGGGCGGTATCGGTGAGCTTGGGGTTCCCTGCACACAGGTCGATGAACGAGGCGTCATCTGTTTTCAGTACCGCAGTCTGGCTCTGATTTCTGTTCAAGCCTCTGAAATTGCTGGCATTGAGCGCAAATGCTTCTTTGAGTCCGTGAGTTATCCCATCCTTGCGGTTGAAACCCACGGCGTACAGGCCAGTCTTGCCGCCCATACCGCCTGCTTGTGCCGCTTGGGTACAGGCTATTCCTTCTGGGTTGTAGACGCGCAAGCCTTGCGCGCCTCCGAGGACCTGAATAAGAGACGCTCCATTTGTGCCGAGGATAGGTAGTATTTTGCCGGCACATCCCGTTCCAAGATACCCGACAATGAACACGCGCTGCCGTGATTGGGGGACGCCAAAATCCTTGCTGTTAAGCACCTGCCATTCGACATGATACCCCAGCCGAGAAAGCGTCCCGAGGATGACGGCGAAGGTCCTCCCTTCGTCATGCGATAGCAGTCCGGGTACGTTTTCAAGCAGAACAAAAGGGGGCTTCCGGGCTTTAAGTATTCTGGCAATCTCGAAAAACAGCGTTCCGCGAGTGTCCTCAAAGCCTTTTCGGTGTCCGGCGATCGAGAAACTCTGGCAAGGAAATCCGCCGCAAACGAGGTCGAAGTCGGGAAGTCCGGCTGTGTCGATCTGTCTTGCGTCATTGCAAAACCACTCTCCTTCCGTATGAAAAAGGGCGCGGTAGCTTTTATCCGCATGTACGTCTATCTCGCAGTGCCCCACACATTCTGTGCCGGGTATCTGCTCGAAAGCGCTGCGAAAGCCCCCTGCGCCAGAAAACAGGTCAAGGTATTTCAAACATAGATCACCTCTCTAAAGGTTGGACAGGAAGTCCATCATATCGTCCGGTATCTCGCCGTCGCGCATATCGGCGGAACGGAGCATGGCGCCGCTTTCCGATATGGCGCGTTTCACCCCTTCATATATAGCTTTTTCCATATCAAGAGCCTGCGCGATAAGCGATATAACGTATTGGTTTCTCGCACCGGGCATGGCGGTATTCAACTCGTCGAACACCCGCTTGTGCAGTGCATTTTCCATATCAAAAGCTACGGTAATACGTCGTTTTATCATTTTGTCACACGTTGCCTCACGGCGGTTTCAAACGCTTTGGCATTCAAGCATACGTCCGCGAGGTATATCGGGCGACACAAGCCGTCTGTGGGGGTCACGCGGGGCTTGACGAGGCTGGCGCCGCCGCCCATGAAGACGACGGGCAGTGCCGTGAGATCGAAGCCGCACTCGTTGATCTCGGAGAGAAGGCGCTCTACATACAGCCTGCCGTACTTTGCGACGATGGATTTTGCCTTATCGCTCACCGCACACGCTTCGTCTGACAGGATCGCCTGCACCTGCGCGTCCGTGAGCGACATTCCGAGCGTCCTGCGTACCTGTTCCTTGATCTCGTCCATACAGCGGATGAGGCCTAGTTCGAGCGACCGGCAGGTGGAGGTATCGACCATGCGGTTATCCATGCGCATGACGTCCACTGTCCAGCCGCCGATGTCGATCACCACGACCGAGGGTTCCTTGCCCAATATGGACAGATTCGCGGCGATTGCGGTGTACCCTTGCGGGTAAATGACAGCGTCCGATATGGTCAACTCATAGTCAGTGGTTTCATATCGGAATTCCACCGGCTGCTTGTGCCGGAGCAGATACCCACGAAATGCTGCCTTATCCTTACCGAATCCGGTCAGCGGAAGTCCCGCCGCTATGATGACATCGGCCTTTCCGCCGCCTGTGCGGAGCTTCACCTCCTTGGCGAGCGCCGCGAGGGTCAGAAGGTAATAGCTTTCGTTAGCAGTTTTATCCTTGAGCAGCGGCTGACGCGCGCTGCCGCAGATATAGAAACGGCCTTCGTGTTCCAGTAATCCCTGTGTAATGGGAGGAGGAACATCGAAGGCCGTAACGCCGGAGGGGAAAACAAAGTTTGCCGTCTTGATGGAAGTGTACCCGTGGTCTACGCCGATAATGAGTGGGATCATCTTTCATCACCCCGGTTCTTATGCTTTGCAGACATTTCCTGTTCGGTACGAATGGTGAAATCCCTGCCGGATTGCCAGAGGCTCACATACAGATCGCCGGCGTTGGTTCTGACAGGCCGCTGTTCCGCGCCCTCGCCAAAGCCGTCGCTATACTGGCCGGTCAAGTAATCCTTGACAAGTTCCATTTCTTTAGTGTCCAGCGGTTCGTACACGGACAGCGTCGCAACGCCCATGAGCTTTTCGTCCATTTCCTCTACAGACACCGCGATGGATTTCACTTTGTCCTTTACGCCGTCGTTTTCATGGTAATATGCCATGAGGCCATATTTGAGTTCGTTCTCGTCGGTGGAAAGTTCAAAGGTGAGAAACTCGTTGATCTCATGCTGGTAATGCACGGCCTCGCGTGCGGAGATTTCAGGATGCTTTCCGTCGTAATCATACTCGCCGCCATCGTCATATTTATCCTTGGGGTCTATGGTGATGCGAAGTGGCGAGTACAGCTTTATCTCCTGAAGCTCAGGTTCGGGGGCAGGCACAGAGGTGATGGGCATAACGTCGTAGTTGGTGTTGGTGATGTCCTTTTCGCCGATCAGGTCAAGGAACTCCTGCTGGGCGGCGGGGATCAGGTCGGAGAAGTAGATTTCAAATGTTTTATCTCTCATGCTTTACCTCCTTTGGTTTTTGAGACGAATAGATACACAAGGTCAGTTGCCGCGACGCTTTGGAACATATGGAGTTTTGAATAAGGTGAGGAACGCTCGCCTTGCCGCTACCTTCCTGACGGATTTACGGTATCCGGCGATCTTCGTATGCAGGTCGCCTCTGATACGGTCGAGCGTTTTAAGGTCCTCGCAGTTTTCAATGACAACGTATTGTTTTGTTTCCCGGTCGGCAAGGATATCCCGCTGCCCGTCCGCATCCCGATATTTGGTGGCGCAGTATTGTGCTTTACGGCTCAATTCGCGCTCCGCCAACACGTCCGGATCGGTTCGCTTCACATATTTTCTAAGGATCGCTTTGATCTCCTGCCTGTCCGGCGCTGGATTTTCAGCGAACAGCTTATCCAGTTCCTCCCATGCTTTTTCAGGTATTCGTGCCATTTTCCTTAACCTCCATTTCCTCAACGATATCGTTGACCGCTTGGTGCAGCAGGGTAAACTTGGCGACAGCCTCCGCTGCAAGCTCGGCTTCGTGGGGCAGTTCTTCCGGCTCAATACAGCACAGGTCTATCCACAGCCGCACGTTTTCCAAAGACGGTTCCATCCTGTCGGCAGCGTGAATGGCGTTGTTGATTACCTTGGCGATAGCGGCTTCCTCGTCGATTTGGCGATACTTCTTCTGTTCGTCCTGACGCAGAAGTTCACGGGCTGCCTCTTCACGTTCTTGCTCTGGCATATCATTGAGCTTCTGCGTCATCCCGTAAGCCTTGTTGACCGAAATCGCATTCTTTTCCAAGGCATTTTTGATGGGAGCTGGTGCGGATTTTTCGATTTGAATGACCTTGTTCATGGTGTCATGCGAGACCCCGACGGAATCAGCGATTGCTTTTGTCGTGTTGATTGGCCCATCTACAGTTTTTTCAGATGTTTGAAAAAACTGTTCTTCGCTATTCTTTGGATTTGCCATGTGCGCCTTTTCCATAGCAGCAGCTTTTCTAATCTTAGCCTTTTCTTCAAAAGCCGGCTTTAGCTTCAAAGCAATTTGCCCGAGCTGATAGGTCGTGAGGTTCCTTCGCCCTTTCTGCGCATTGACCATCCACTCCATAGCGTCCAGCTTATCCTCAAAATCGAGGATAACCATGCGATATGGAATATCATGCTCGGTACAGATATCATATCGGTGATGACCGTCCACCAGCATCATGTCCTCCATGCAGATCATGGGGCTGTAGCAGCCGTTCTTGAGGATGTCAGCGGTCAGGGCTTCCCGTTCCTCATCCGTAATGGACGGCAAAAGGTCGCGCAGCTCCGGGTCAATAATCGGGCTGCGCTCGTCAGAGGTGTATTCTCTTTTGATTCCTTCCATGAAAACTCCTTATCTCGCGTCGTGATTACGCGGTTTTACTTGTTTCACAGGGTTTGCTTTCTCATATTCCGGCGTGATGGTGCTGAAACTGTCCACGCCGGGGATTACAGATAACGACCTGCCGTTATCCCAATGCATCATGATGCTGCCGATATCGTCTACGCCGGTTACCGTACCGCGAGCGCCGGCGCGGATGTTTTCGCCGACCATGTCCTGCGTGAGTTCAATGCGGGTGCCGGGTGTATATTTGGCTTTGATATATTCGATCTGTTGTTTGCTCATTTCACGACTCATGCTTATCGCTCTCTTCCACGGCTGCGCTGCCGCGCTTCCAGCATGCCGATGATGGCGTCTTTGATTTGTTCGGCGGTATAGCCTGCGGGAAAGAAGTCCCTAAGCTCATCTGCTTTGAAGCTGATGGCACGGCTTGGTTGCTTGTCGCCCCTGAGCAGCGATATGGCGGAATCGACGTCGAGTTGGCCGTTCTGAGATAGCTGCTTCAGGCTTTTCGCCTGCGTAAGCGAAGGACAAGTGCCGACGACATTGATTACCTCGTTCACGATATCCTGCTCGTCTTTCTTCAGGTACGAAAGTTCAATGGCGGGGTGGAACTTCAGCTTGCCGGAGTCCACAAGCTCCAGAAGTTCGGGCGTTAGCTCCGTTAAACGTATATACCGCATGACGTTACGGTAATTCTCGCCGGTTTCCTCGCCTATGATTTCCGTGGAGCGGCGGCCGTCCGAGACGATCAGTCCCAGCGACCGCTTGTGCTCCAACGCTTCAAGCTTCATCTTGTATGCAAAGGCTTTTTCCGAGGGTAGTATGTTCTCCCTGTGCAGGTTGGCGTCCACCATGCAGAGAATGGCCGTATCATCGTCCATGCTGCGGACTGTGACGGGAATCTGGTCAAGCCCAGCCAACTTACAGGCTGTCCATCGCCTGTGACCGCTGACGATTTGGTAATCGCCGTTCCCGTCAGGACGGCAAAGGACAGGCTCCAGCACGCCGTTCTCTTTGATGCTTTCCACCAGCTTGGTCATTTCCTCGTCCTGCCGCACCTGAAACGGGTGATTCGGGAATGCTTTTAACCTGTCTGGGGAAAGGCTTGTGGGGAGGGTTTCCCGCTGAATAAGCTGTTCCCGTTCCACGGTCGGCTCGAAAAGGTCATCTAACGGCCGTATGCTGATACGCCCCGCACTTCTCTCTCTGGGCATTGTCTATCACCTCCGACGCCAGATTTCTGTATGCTTCCGCGACCTTGCCCTTGGGGTCATGGGCGAGGATGCTTTTCCCTTCAGCACCGCACTCGATTGCCCGGACGCTCATGGGGATCTCGCTATCGAACACCTTCACGCTGCCGCCGTATGTGGAACGGATAAGGTCAACGACGTCCCTGGTGAAGTTGGGGCGGCGATCCATCATGGTGACGAGAACGCCTTCCACCTTGAGATCGGGGTTCATTTTCCGCTGTACCTTGCTGTAGGTCTGGAACAATAGCTCCAACCCTTTTGCCGAGAAGAACTGCGGTTGGGTGGGGATCAGCACACTGTCGGCAGCGACAAGCGCGTTGATGGTCAAAATGTTTAGACTTGGCTGGCAATCAATGAGGATGTGGTCGTAAAAGGGCCTTGCGGCGTCCACATACTGGCGAAGCATATTCTCTCTGCCGTATTCGTTGATGAGCACGGTTTCGTATCCCGAGAGCTGGATACTTGAGGGCATGAGGTCGATTCCTTCAGGATGGTGGATGACGCCCTGCATGGGGTCGATGGGGTTTTCGGCGATTGCCTGATCGATGATGTCCGCTATTGTGTACGGCAGTTCATCCGGCATTTGGCAGCCGAGGGACATGGTAAGGTTTGCCTGTGGGTCGAGGTCGATGCATAGGACTTTCTCGCCTTGCTCAGAAAGGGCAGCGGCAAGGTTGACCGTAGTAGTGGTCTTTGCCACACCGCCTTTCTGGTTGACGATTGCGATTACCTGAGACATTTGATGTTCAGCTCCTTTGTTGGTTTTCTTAGACACTTAGCTGGTTTAGAGCTTATTATTGCTTCTCCAGCCAAGTAATAGTTACTAAAGGGGGAGAGTGTGAGAGGGGGAAAACGGACTGACCCGATTCGCAGTGCCGATAAAGTGAAGAGATGCTTGAAAAAGGGCAGACCTATCCCATGAATCGGAAAAGCAAAAATGTAATTGAAAACAAATTGAAAACGGCGGAAATGATCGTTGAAAGGGCGTAAAAAAGCCCCTAAAACCAATGATAAGTCGGATCCGGGAGCCTATATAGGGCGGTATTCTGTGAAACGTTTCGCTGTATCTACGGCAAACTGAAAGAGCGGAAAAGTGTTTAGAATAGCGAAAAACCCAGACATTGTCTGGGTTTTTCGTGCCTGCATCTAAATTGACCGGCAATGTTGGTGCGGCCGATGAGACTTGAACTCATACGGTCTCCCATACGCCCCTCAAACGTACGCGTCTGCCTATTCCGCCACGGCCGCACAGGAAGCAATTTTTCAATCGCAAGGCCTATTATACCGATTTCTATCCCGCTTGTCAACGCCAAAATTTCTTTTTTTCTGCGTTTCTGATGCGAAAACGATATGGCGCAAAGGAAAGCCTGCTGCGGATTGCGTTTGCGCAGCAGGCTTTTCTGAAAAGAGGCTTATTTTTTCGACTTGTTGTCGACAACTTCCTTGAGCAGCGCCGTGAAAGCATCCATACTCATTGCCCCAAGGTCCCCGTCCGCACGGTGGCGCGGGGAAACGGTGTTGTTCTCGATGTCCCGATCTCCCACAACGACCATGTACGGCACCTTCTCGAGCTGTGCATCGCGGATTTTCTTGCCGGTCTTTTCGTTGCGGTAATCAACCGTTACGCGGTAGCCGAGCGCTTCAAGCTTTTTGGCCTGTGCGGCACAGTAATCCGCAGCGCGGTCGGTCACAGGCAGGAAACGAACCTGCTCCGGCGCCATCCACGTGGGCAGCGCGCCGGCATAAAGCTCGATGAGGTATGCGAGCGTGCGCTCATAGCAGCCAAGGCTCGTGCGGTGGATGATGTAGGGGCGAACCTTTTTGCCTTCCTGGTCGATATATTCCATGCCGAACTGCTCTGCAAGAAGCTGGTCGACCTGAATTGTAACGATGGTATCTTCCTTGCCAAAGACGTTCTTGTACTGAATGTCCAGCTTCGGGCCATAAAACGCGGCTTCGTCGATGCCGATGGTATAGTTCACCCCGAGGTCGTCGAGAATTTTCGCCATCGTGGACTGTGCCTCATCCCACTGTTCCGGCGTGCCGATGTATTTCTCCGTGTTGTTGGGATCCCACTGGGAGAAGCGGAAGGAGCAATTGTCGAGCATGCCGACTGTGCCGAGCAGGTACTTGGCGAGCTCGAGGCAACCGCGGAACTCGTCCTCCAACTGATCCGGGCGGAGGATCAGGTGGCCTTCGGAGATCGTGAACTGGCGCACGCGGATGAGGCCATGCATCTCGCCGGAATCCTCATTGCGGAACAGCGTTGAGGTTTCTCCAAGGCGCATGGGCAGGTCGCGGTAGCTGCGCCCGCGGTTGAGGAACACCTGATACTGGAACGGGCAGGTCATCGGGCGCAGGGCAAAGCATTCTTTGGAATCATCGTTCGGGTCGCCGAGAACAAACATGCCATCCAGATAATGATCCCAGTGGCCGGAAATTTTGTATAGATCGCTCTTGGCCATGAGCGGCGTCTTGGTGAGCAGGTAGCCGCGTTTCTGTTCTTCGTCCTCAACCCAGCGCTGCAGAAGCTGAATGGTGCGCGCGCCCTTGGGCAGCAGGATGGGGAGGCCCTGGCCGATCACATCCACAGTGGTGAAGTATTCGAGTTCGCGGCCAAGCTTGTTATGGTCGCGCTTCTTGGCTTCTTCCACCTGAGCGACGTACTCGTCAAGGTCGGCTTTCTTCTCAAATGCTGTGCCGTAAATGCGCTGAAGCATCTTGTTTTTTTCGCTGCCGCGCCAGTAAGCGCCCGCAACGTTCATGAGCTTTACGTTTTTCACCCTGCCGGTGGATTCTGCATGCGGGCCTGCGCAGAGGTCAACAAATTCGCCCTGGCGGTAAAAACTGATGACAGCATCTTCCGGCAGATCGCGGATGAGCTCTACCTTGTAAGGCTCGCCCAGCTTTTCCATATAGGCGATGGCTTCCGCGCGGGGCAGCTCAAAACGCTCCAGCCTGAAGTTCTCCTTTTCGATCTTGACGATTTCCTTTTCAATCGCTTCAAGATCAGCGGGCGTGAAGGTTTCGGGCGCGTCGAAGTCGTAGTAAAATCCGTTCTCGATCGCGGGGCCGATGGCAAGCTTCACATCCGGGTACAGGCGTTTCACAGCCTGCGCCAGCATGTGGGATGCGGTGTGGCGGTACGCCCAACGGCCGCCCTCATCCGCAAAGGTGAACAGCTTGAGCGTGCAGTCGCTGTGGATGGGCGCGAACGCATCGGCGCGCTCCCCGTCGATTTCGCAGGCGATGGTGGCTTTGCGCAGGCGGGAGCCGATGGATTCGGCCACGTCAAAGGCGCTTACGCCTTCGTTGAATTCGCGGACGGAACCGTCCGGAAACGTGATCTTCATGGTGAAATCCTCCTTGTTGGTTGCCAAAATAAAGTAAAACGCGCATGTGTGCATTGGGTAAGAAAAAATGCCCGCCTCCGGCATAAGCGCCGGGGACGGACATAATTCAAACATGTTCCGCGGTTCCACCCCGATTGGTAAAACCCTCTCGAAACGGCTTAACGCGCCGCAACGGTTGCAGTCCGCGGGGCGGTATTCCCAAAATCAGATTCCGAATGCGCTTGCAGCCTTGGCGCATCTCTCTGGGCGAAACTCCCTGATTGGTACTGAAAACCCGCATCGACCCACAATATCAATATATGTGGAAGTATAGCGCACAAACGCGGGATTGTCAAGGAAAACCGGCAGGAAGATGGTGGATAAGAACTGCAGCGCCCCTTCCGAACGGGAAAAGGGCGCTGCAAGCGGTACTGTAAATTCAGCTTTTCCGGTTAGTCTGCCTTTTTTGCGGTGTGCTTACGCACTGCAAGGAACACCGGCAAACCGATGAGCGTGATTAGGATGCTCCCGATGGAAAGCAGCGTGGCCTTTGTGCCGGAAAGGAAAAGTTGGCTTATGACCACATAAAGGCCGCTCAGGATCGCAAGGATCGGGATCACGGGATAAAGCGGCACTTTGTATTTGCGCTCAAGTTCCGGATGCGTGCGCCTGAGCTTCATCACGCAGGCAAACGTCAGGGTGTAGAAAATCCAGCAGGAGAATGTGCCAAGGTCAGTCATCATGTCAAACTGCCCGGAAAGCGAGTAGATGCAGCCGAGCAGGCCGATTAACAGGATGGAGTTTGCGGGCACATGGTTGCCGTTGAGCTTGCTCAGTGCGCCGCTCATGGGCAGGGTGTTCATTTCGGCAAGCTGGTAAGCAACGCGGGAACCGGACATCAGGAAGCCGTTGGCTGCGCCGATGACGGAGATGATGATGCCGATTTTGATGAGCAGGCCGCCCGTGGGCCCGAAAATCTGCATGGCTACGGCGGAAGCAGGGGATTCAAGATTCATCAGCTGATCCGCAGGGAGTACCCAAAGGTATGCCATGTTGATCACAAAATACACAGCCATGATGATCGAAACGCCGCCCACAATGGCAAGCGGAAGGTCGCGGCCGGGGCGCTTCATTTCGCCTGCAATCGCGCCCACGTTCGTCCAGCCTTCAAATGCGAAAAGGACAGCGAGCAGCGTGGAACCAAGTGCGGCCCCCGCATTGGTGGTTTCGGAAACCATGGGGGTGAAGATCGGATGATCGCCGCTGCCGAGGAGGAAGCCGAACACCATCAGCAGCATGAGCGGGATCAGCTTGCAGATTGTGGAAACGACCTGAATGCCGCTTGCGGTTTTGGAGCCCAGCGAATTGAACGCAACAAGCAGGATGATGACAGCCATTGCAATGGGAAGAACATACGGAGAATCGCTGCCGGCGAGCTCTTTTCCGACGGTCACGCCATAACCGGCAAGATAGGCGGGGTAGAAGATCACCGTCTGCATCCAGCCTGCAAGAAAACCGAGCTTTTCGTTGTAAACTTCCCCGAGATATGCAACCATACCCCCGGTTTTGGGGATAAGTACGGCGACTTCAGCGAACGTGAGCGCAGCGAGGATGCTGGCAACGCCGCCGAAAATCCACGCGAGCATGCCCATCCCGGGCGCGCCCCCCGTGGTTTGGTAGATAGCGTATGGCTTGAAGAATACGCCCGCACCGATCACGCAGCCGATCACGATCGACATTGCAGACATCACGCCGAGATTTTTTTTAAGCCCATGCTTTTTTTCCACTGAAAGAATACCTCCGCTTTGTTTTGAACGCACAAGTCATTGGGGTGGATACATCCGCCCAGTAAAGGAAAATATAGAACAAATTATGAATAAAGTCAATTAAAATGGCGTTACTATTTAAAATATCGATAAAAAATGCGCAATCTGGACACGTTGCGTGCGAGAGCGCGCGGGGGCAAACAAAAATTAACAGCGCGCGCGGAGCGGACATTTGAACATACTAGAGCATATCTTGCAAGGGGAGGCGCGTATTGCCACGAGGCTTTTTGCACGGCAAATGACGCCTCAAGTAAGGCCGGTGGGGCTGATAAAGCGAGGAAGAACATGCAGACAGTATCCGTGAACACTTTGGAATATGAAATCGACGTAGCGGCGCTTTTGACGCGCAGGCTGCAGCGCGTGCCCTGTGGAACGGAAATCGCGGTATCTTCTGCATCGGGCGGCCGGGAGGCGCTCGTTCGCCTTCGGTGCGAGGCGGAGCGTGATGCGCTGTGCGAAGCGCTTGCCGCGCTGCTGCTGCGCGATGCAGCCAATTTTGAGCTTGCGCGGATTATAAACGATATGCCGCTCACCCTTGAAGAAAAGCAGCGCGTGCTTCCTGAAGCCATCAAAACCGCGCATGAAGCGGCTGAGGTTCGCAGAGAGGGGATAGGAGAAACGGGAAATGCCTCTCTCACCATGGACGCAGAACGGGTAAAAGAAATGCTGCGCGCGCATTTCGACGGGAACGACCATCTGAATCTTGAAGGGTTTTTGCGTTTTCGTATGCAGGATGTGCTGCGCGCCTTTGAGCTTTATGCACTCTGCGCTGCGGAAGAACTGATGCTGCAAACGGAATACCTTGAGCTGATGCGCGTGCTGTCCGTACTTGTGCGCCTGCAGCAGCCGCGTATTCGCGAAGTATCGCTGATCCTGCATGCGGACGGAAGCTGTACCATTACGGACGATACGGATGCGCGCATCGAATGCGAAGGGTGCGGCGCGGCCGCAGGCGCGGCAAGCGAGCTTGTGAATCTGCTTGTTGCGCTCGCCCCGGCGCGCATTATCGTGTACGATCTTTCCTGCGGATGCTGCGCGGAGCTATCGCAGGTGTTGCTTCAAGTATTTGAAGACAGGGTGAGCTTTTTTCGTTAAAGGCCGGATCCGATGCATAAAAGCCGCCCATTTGGGCGGCTTTTGCCGGGTACAATTTATTTTTCCATGTCGGCGAGGACGCCGGTTTTTTCGTTGAATGCGTTAATGAGCGCATCAAGGTCCTTGGCCTGATCGTGGATGGAGGTCCAGTAGGTTTCGTCGTACCACTGGGCGTTGAGTTCTTCCACGGTCCTGCCCTGCTGCTCCACCCAGGTATAATACTTGAGGTTGTGGACGCGTTTGCGGGCCGCGTAGGTCAGCTCTTCCATGTTGTCCGTGCGGATGCCGTGCAGATGCTCGCTGTAATCGCGCGCGGCGGTCAGCATGTCGTAGGCGCCCTGCTGCTCGTTAAGCTCCGCAATGCGCGAGGTGTACATCTCGGCGGAATCCGTTCCCACGGTCGCAACGACATCGTTTTCAGTAAGCTCGTAATACTTGGCGAACTTAATGCAGCAAAGCACGTTTGCAATGCCGGAAATGCCGAGCAGGGAAAGCTGATCCACAGTCTCCTTCGGCACGCCCACGATTTCCGTGAGGTACCTGTGGCCGTCCTCGGTGTTGAACAGGCGCAGGAGGTTCTGGGAGTCTTCGTCATCAATGTCGATCACCATGTCGGTATTCTTTACGTTGTGTACCCACGGCACATGCTTGTCGCCAATGCCTTCGATGCGGTGGCCGCCAAAGCCGTTTTCAAGCAGCGTGGGGCATTGCAGCGCCTCGCCCACGGCGAGCTTTGCATGCGGGTATTGCTCCTTAAGATAATCCCCCGCGCTCATGGTGCCGGCGGAGCCGCTCGTGAAGCAGGCGCCCGCAAAGCGGGTGGAGTCGGTTTTAAGGGATTCATACGCATCGGCGATGGCTTTGCCTGTTACCTGATAATGCCAAAGCACGTTGCCCATCTCTTCAAACTGGTTGAAAATGACAACATCCTTCCGCGTGCGGCGCAGTTCCCAGGTCTTGTCAAAAATTTCTTTGACATTGCTTTCGCAGCCCGGCGTGGCAATCACTTCACCGGCAATTTTTGAGAGCCAGTCGAAGCGTTCCTTGCTCATTTCAGCGGGGAGGATTGCCACGGATTCGCAGCCCAGAAGCTTGGAGTTGTAAGCGCCGCCGCGGCAGTAATTGCCCGTGGAGGGCCAAACGGCCTTGTTATAGGTTGGATCGAACTGGCCGGTTACGAGGCGCGGGGCCAGGCAGCCAAACGAGGCGCCGACCTTGTGGCAGCCTGTGGGGAACCACTTGCCGCAGAGCACGATGATGCGGGCCTTTACGCCGGTAAGGACGCTCGGCAGTTCAATGAAGTTCACCGGGCCGTAAGCGCCGCCGTTCATGGTGGGTTCGTTGTGCCAGGAGATACGGAACAAGTTCAGGGGATTCACATCCCAAAGGCCGACGTGCCGGAGCTGCTTTTTGATCGCCTCCGGGATCAGGGCAGGATCCCGCATCTGCGCAAAGGTGGGGATCACAATTCTGTTTTCGCGTGCGCGCTGCACGGCGCGCTCCAACTGCTGCGGATGTACTGTCAAATCGATCATGCTGAGCACCCCATGTTTCATAATATTTCACAGAAGATATGTACCTGTTCGTACGTCTATAGTTTAGAGCTTTTGGCCGCGCTTGTAAAGAGGAAACCAAAAAATATTTTTGCGAAACTAAAATATTTTTTAAACAAGCGCTAATGAGTTTGATTGTGAATAAAGTGTAAATAAAAAAATCAAAAGATTGAATTGCAACGCAAACTGATTAAAATAATAGTTACATAGTAACTTTGAGCTTGCATTGTGCCCGATTAACAAAAATATCTAAAATAGGAAGGACAAACACAAACATGAAAAGATGGAGTTTTCTAATCGTAGCATTCTTGTTGGTACTATCGGTTATAACAGCCGCTTTGGCGGAGGGTGAGGGAGACCCGGGGGATGCTGACGCAGCGAAAACAGTGATTGTCAATGCTGGCGCAGCCGAAGAAAGCGCCGAGTTTAAAACCATTCAGGCAGCGATCGACTCCATTGCCGGGAAGGAAGATAAGACAGGCTGGATCATCTCGGTCAAGAATGGCGAGTACGACCGCTTCACGGTGCCCAAAGGCATAAGTGCTCTGACTATTCAGGGTGAAAGCCGCGATGGCGTAGTGGTAAAGACGCTGATGAACACGGAACGCGCCAGCCAATGGGATAACGGCGGCATCAACATCCACGGCAGCAACGTTACGCTGAAAACCATGACTGTGCTTGCGGGTTCGTCTACTGTGGCTTGGGCTGACGCGGCGATTTCGACGCATCATGGCGCCTCCGGCGGCAAGGGCGTCTCCCTTACCGTCGAAGGCTGCACGGTGACCGGTGAGAACGCCAAATACGGCATTTTCTGGGATTGCGACCGCGTTGAGGTAATGAGCTGCGCCATCAGCGGCTTCTCCAATGCAATCGAGTACATGTGCGATAATTTCTCGATTCCCGCCGGGGAGACCTATAAGATGACGGGCAATACCATCATGGGCTGCGGCTTTGCGATCCATGGCTACATGGGTGGCGGAGAAGGCGGCGGTGTGCTGGAGATCAGCGGAAACACCGTAAGCGGAACGGACGCGCTGCGCACCAAGGTCATTGTACAGCAAAATGCCGCAAACACGCTGAAAGCGGATATTAAGAATAACCGCTTTGAAAATGTCGTTATCGGTTTGGTCAATCTGCGTGGGGAGGGCGAGACGGTCTCCGAACCACTCGAAGCCAACACGTTGGGCAAGAACTGCTTCTATGTTGAAGCGATCGAGCCAGGCACCATCGATTTCTACAGCACCTATCGTGCGCCCCAAAGCGGAAACGGACACTGGGAACTGACGGGCATCGATGACTTTGAAGTCGATTGGGGGAAAAACCCGGATGGCACAAAAGCATATATTGAGGATGTTGTGGCGAAAGCAAATGCTGCGGGCTCAAAAACGTTGAGCCTGACGGGTATTGATGAGAATAACCTTATCAAAACCTTCACTTGGTTTAAGGATGGCATCTATTGGGTTACAGACCCGGATGAACCCATGCCCACGCCGGAACCAACGCCCGGGCCGACAGGCAGCGGTTCCACCATTATAGCCGGCACGCCTACGCCGGCACCAATCCCGCTGGACCCGCCGACCACAGGCGATGAGGGAGGATTCGGCTTGTATTTGGCGGCAGTTGCGGGCGCGGCGTTGCTGATGCTTGCGCTTGTATCCCGAAAGAAGGAAGGCTGAAGCACACTCTTTACATCTGAATACGGCAAATGACAGAACGAGCGCGCCCGGAAAACTTGCCGGGCGCGCTTTTGTGTGGAGAAAAGGGCTTCAGCGATCTGCGCGGCGGGCTGAAGAGCGCAGGATCTGCAAAGGGGGGGGATGGCTTACGCGTAAGTCAGTTCCACGATTGCTTTCAGGATTTCCACAACCGTTTCCATGGACTGAATGGGGATAAATTCCAATACTCCGTGGGCATTATGGCCGCCTGTACCAAGGTTCGGGCAGGGCAAGCCCATGTAGGAAAGGCGTGCACCGTCCGTGCCCCCGCGCACGGGGATAATTTCCGGCGTGACGCCCACGCGTTCCATCGCGGCCTTTGCGGTCTCAATAAGATGAAAGTGCGGCAGAATCTGCTCTTTCATATTGTAATAGGAATCTTTCAGCGTAAGCTCTACGGCGCCTGCCCCGTATTTTTCGCAGAGGAACGCGGCAGCGGACTGCATGAGCGCCTTCTTTGCCGCGAACTTTGTCGCATCGTGATCGCGGATGATGTAACGCGCCGTTGCCTCCACCACATCGCCCGAGAGCTCGCTCAGATGGAAAAATCCCTCGTAACCCTCCGTGTGCTCCGGGCGCGCAGAGGGCGGGAGCATCGCATCAAATTCCTGTGCCAGGTGCAGCGCATTGCGCATCCGGCCCTTTGCGGAACCGGGGTGGATGCCCACACCGTGAAACACAAGCTTCGCGGAGGCTGCGTTGAAGTTTTCATATTCCAGTTCACCCGGGCTGCCGCCGTCCACGGTGTAGGCAAAATCCGCACCGAAGCCAGGCACATCGAATTGATCCGCGCCGCAGCCGACCTCTTCGTCCGGCGTAAAAGCGATGCAAATGCGGCCATGGCGCAGATCCGGATGCGCCAACAGATACTCGGCCAATGTCAGAATTTCAGCAATCCCTGCCTTATCGTCCGCTCCAAGAAGCGTGGTTCCGTCCGTGACGATGATATCGTTCCCGACATAGTGCGCAAGTGCGGGAAACATGCTTTCTTCGATGGCAACTTCTGCGTTAAGGTGGATATCGCCGCCGGGATAACCGTTTACAATCCGCGGGCGCACACCTTCGCCCGATGCGTCGGGCGAGGTGTCCATATGGGCGATAAAGCCCAAAGCGGGCAGCCCTTGTTCTGTGGCGGGAATGCTGCCGTAAACATAGCAGTGCGCGTCCACGCGCGCGTCCGAAATGCCCATTGCATGCATTTCCTTTACGAGCAGGTTTGCAAGCGCAAATTGCTTTTCCGTGCTCGGGATTTGCTCTGCACCGTCCGCAGACTGCGTATCAAGGGAAACATACCGCAAAAACCGTTGGGCAACGCTTTCCATTTGTTTATCCTCCTGTGTATTCAGTATTCCTATTTTATCATGTCTCCCGGAAAACCGCATCCCCCATGGCAAATAGTGCGAAAAAAACAGGCAAAACGGACAAAAACGGCCTGTACAAACGCGCATGGATATAGTATTATAAACATGGAAACAAACTTTTTTTGCAAGTCAAACTTTTTTTGCAATATGGATAGAGGTGCAACAGATGAAACATATATTGGGTTACCGCTGCACACTTTGCGGCGCAGAACTGCCATATGATGAACGCATGACCTGCCCGCATTGCGGTGAAAAGGGCATTTTGGATATCGTTTTCGATTATGGCTACATAAAAAAGGAATTTAACCGGGAAACGCTTGGGCGTGACCGCACGAACAGCATGTGGCGCTATGCGCCGCTGATGCCGCTTGTGCCACGGGATTTTTCGCGCTTCCTGCGCGTGGGTTGGACGCCGCTGTACCCATCCAACCGCCTTGGGGCTGAGCTTGGCCTCCGCGCACTTTATATCAAGGATGACGGCCTGAACCCCACGGCTTCCTTGAAAGACCGCGCTTCCGGCGTAGCGGTTGCAAAAGCGGTGGAGCTGGGCTATGATACCATCGCCTGTTCTTCCACGGGCAACGCTGCATCGTCCTGCGCGGGCAACGCCGCGCGCATGGGGCTCAAAACGGTCATTTTTGTGCCGCAGCGCGCACCGGAAGGCAAGGTGGCGCAGCTCATGATCTTCGGCGCAAAGGTGGTGTCCGTCAAAGGAGACTATAAGGCCACGTTTGATCTTTCCAAGGCAGCGATTGAAAAATATGGCTGGTATAACCGCAACGCGGGCATCAACCCCATCCTTACGGAGGGAAAAAAGACCGTTGCGCTTGAGATTGCGGAGCAACTCAACTGGAAGCTGACGGACTGGGTCGCTGTTTCCGTGGGGGACGGCTGCACCATTGGCGGCGTGTACAACGGGTTCCATGACCTGTACGAGCTTGGGATGATCGAACGCATCCCCAAAATCCTTGGCGTACAATCGGCCGGCTGCTGCCCGTTTGTGGACGCGGCGCGGGAAAACCGGCCGCTCATTCCGGCGGAAGAGAACACCCTTGCAGATTCCATCGCCGTGGGCGTGCCGCGCAACCCCGTGAAGGCATTGCGTGCGGTTTCCGCCTCAAAAGGCGCATGGATTGCCGTTACGGATGAAGAAATTTTGGATGCGATGCGCGTGCTTGGCCGCACGGAAGGGATATTTGGAGAGCCTGCGGGCGTCACGGCAACGGCCGGCGTGCGCCGTGCGGTACGTGAAGGTATCATCCGCGCGGAGGAAACGGTTACCGTCATCAGCACGGGCAGCGGCCTTAAGGATGTGAAAAACGCCCTGCGCGCAGCCGGATCGCCCACCTTGTGCGAACCGGATCTTGCCGCGCTGGACAACAGCGGAATCCTGTGATAAAATACATTCCGTTCCACACGCCCAGCGTATGCTTCGGGCGTGCGTGCCTTTCTTTCGCGGTGGTCCGCGTATGTGTGCAGGAGCAAAAGGTATTCGGATCCCCTTCGCTTTTGTTTGTGCCGCCGCAGGAAATCCCAGCGGCAACGCCTATGGTTGCAATGCCCAAAAGGGCTTAAATAGCAACAAAAATAAGGAGGATTATGAAAATGAGGAAAATTATCGCAGTCATTCTTTGCCTCGTGATGGCGCTCGGCCTCGTTGCGTGCAACCAGCCCGCTGCGAACAACGAAGGCGACGGTGAGAAGGAAGTCAAGAAGCTTGCCTTTAAGGATTCCATCGGCACCGAGCTTGGCTCCGTCCATGTGGAAACCGAGGGCGTGGATTATTCGGCCATGAAGATCGGCTTCATCCACATCTCCGATCCGTCCGACATGGGTTACACCTACAACCACAACAACGGCACGGAAAAGATGAAGGCTACGCTCGGCCTCAGCGACGAGCAGATCATCAACAAGTTCAACATTCCAGAAGACAATGCGCAGGTTATTCAGGCGGCCAACGAGCTCATCGCGGATGGCTGCAACCTGATCTTTGCAACCAGCTTCGGCCATGAGAGCGGCCTGATGGAAGTTGCCAAGGAACACCCGGAAGTGCAGTTCTGCCATGCGACCGGCTATCAGGCCAGCAGCGCGGGTCTTGCGAACTTCCACAACTACTTCGGCCGTATTTATGAGGCGCGTTACCTTTCCGGTATCGTCGCAGGCCTCAAGGCGAAGGAAATCGGCAACAACGTGCTCGGTTACGTTGCGGCCATGCCGTTTGCGGAAGTCATTTCCGGCTTCACCGCGTTCTACCTTGGCGCAAAGAGCGTCAACCCGGATGTGACCATGAAGGTCATGTACACCGATTCCTGGAACGACCCCACCAAGGAAGCACAGAACGCGAATGCCCTGATCGACGCAGGCTGCGGCGTGATCTCCCAGCACTGTGACTCCACCGCTCCGGCGACTGCCGCTGAAGAAAAGGGCGCGTTCCATGTTGGCTACAACTCCGGCATGATCGATGTGGCCCCGAACGCTTCCCTCACGAGCGCCATTTGGGATTGGTCTCAGTACCTTGTGTATGCGACCACCTGCGTCGCCAAGGGCGAAGCGATCGACACCGACTGGATGGGCGGCTTGTATGACGGCGTTTGCCTGCTCTCCGACCTCAATGAGAACATCCTTGCAGAAGGCACAGCCGATGCGGTCAAGGCAGCCTACAATGGCATTCTGGATGGCAGTGTGCATGTGTTTGCCGGCCCCTACCACGGAGAAGGCGTGGACTTTAGCGGCAACACTGTGACCATCGATAAGGCTGAGGGCGAATGGTACGAGGAGAACGAAGTCGTTTCCGCACCGTCCTTCAACTACATCATTGACGGCGTTGAAGTGATCGGCGAGTAACATCACAAACCATGGCAGGGCTGCTTCCGGCAGCTCTGCCATTCTTTACATGCGGAGTAAGGGCACAGAGCTTTTCAGGATATGGATGCGCACACAGGGCAGCGTGCCCATCCATATCCTGAACGGGAGGCGAATGCATGGAACAAATCCAACAAGCAGTCGAGATGTGCAACATCAAAAAAACGTTTGGCAAGGTCGTTGCAAACAACAACGTCAGCCTTTCCCTGCGCAAGGGCGAAATCCTTGCGCTTTTGGGGGAAAACGGCAGCGGCAAGACCACGCTCATGAACATGCTCGCGGGCATTTATTACCCGGATCACGGCGAGATCTTCATCCACGGAAAGGAAGTCCAGATCCGCTCTCCCAAGGAGGCGTTTGACCTTGGCATCGGCATGATCCACCAGCATTTCAAACTCGTGGATGTGCTTACCGCGGCAGAAAACATCGTTCTCGGGCTTCCGGGCGGCGTGCAGCTTGACCGGAAAAAAGCGGGGGCGCGCATCTCTGAGATCAGCGAAAAATACGGCTTTGAGATCGATCCGAACAAGAAAGTTTACAACATGGCGGTTTCCGAGAAACAGACGGTGGAGATCGTGAAGGTGCTTTACCGTGGTGCGGATATCCTGATTCTGGACGAGCCAACGGCCGTTCTGACCCCGCAGGAAACAAGAAAGCTGTTTGATGTGCTCCGCGCCATGAAGGCAGATGGAAAGTCCATCATTATCATTACGCATAAGCTGCATGAGGTGCTCGATGTTTCGGACCGTGTGGCGATCCTGCGCAAGGGGGAATACATCGGCACGGTGGAGACGGCGGAAGCGACCCAGCAGTCCCTGACCGAAGCGATGGTCGGCCGCAGCATCAGCCTTGCAATTGAACGCCCCGAAGTGGAACAGAAGGACGAACTGCTGCGCGTGCAGGGGCTTACCTGCATTAATGCAGAGGGCGTACCGGCCGTGCGGGATGTGAGCTTTACGGCATATGGCGGGGAAATCCTTGGAATTGCCGGCGTTGCGGGCTCGGGCCAGAAGGAACTTTGCGAGGCGATTGCGGGGCTTTACCATGTGAAGGAAGGCACAGTGGAATTCAAGGCCGGAACGGGTTTTGAAAACATCGTCGGCTGCAAACCGGATGAAATCTTCAAAAAGGGCGTATCGCTTGCGTTCGTCCCGGAGGACCGGTTGGGCATGGGCCTTGTCGGTTCACTCGACATGGTGGACAACATGCTCATCCGCAGCTACAAGAACAACAAGGGGCCGTTGGTGGATCGCAAAACGCCCAAGCAGGTTTGCGATGAACTCATCGAAACGCTTGAGATCGTAACGCCGGGCACCTCCACCCCTGTGCGCAGGCTTTCCGGCGGCAATGTGCAGAAGGTGCTTCTTGGGCGGGAAATCCACTACAACCCCAAGGTGCTGATGGTTGCTTACCCGGTGCGCGGGTTGGACATCAATTCATCCTTCAAGATTTACGATTTGCTCAACGAACAGAAAAAGAAGGGCGTCGCGGTTCTCTTCGTGGGCGAGGATCTCGACGTGCTGATGGAGATTTCGGACCGCATCATGGTGCTTTGCGGCGGCGCGGTTTCAGGCATTGTGGATCCCCGGACCGCCACAAAGGAGGATGTTGGCCTCCTGATGGTGCATGCGGGCGGAGAGAAGGAGGCGAAAGCATGAAACAACGCACAGAACATAAGGAACCCTTTGCGCGCATGGTGAAACGCGCAGCGATTGCGCCGGGCAAGGCCTGGGCGATCCGTGGCGCTGCGCTTGTGGGCGCGCTCCTGATGGGCGCTTTGCTGCTGCGCATCCTCGGGCATAATCCGCTCGGCATTTACGGAGAGATGGCGCGCGGTGCATTCGGCGGCGCAATGTACCTCAAGGAGACGGCACGCACGGCCGTTCCGCTTCTGATTTCTGCCATCGGCATTGCATTTGCATTTAAAATGCAGTTTTGGAACATCGGTGCGGAGGGGCAGATTTTGGCTGGCGGGATTGCTGCCTCCGCAGTGGCGATCCATTACGATGCACAGTTTGCGGCATGGGCAGCGGAAACGGGCAGCGCTTTGCCGAAGGTGTTGCTGCTTTTGCTCATGTTTGCGGCGGCGGTTGCTGCAGGCGGGCTTTACGGTGTAGTGCCGGCAATTTTCAAATCCAAATGGGGCACGAACGAAACGCTCTTTACCCTCATGCTCAACTACATTGCCCTGCAATATGTGAAGTTCCTGACCTATCAGCCGGTGTGGAAGATGCCAGGCACCTCCTTCCCGAAGATCCGCATGTTCGATCCCATCGCTACGCTGCCCAAGGTGTTCGGCGTGCATATTGGATGGATTTTCGCTTTGCTTCTGGTGGTTCTTGCGTATTTCTACCTGACGCGCACCAAGCATGGCTATGAAATCGCCGTGGTGGGCGAATCCACGAACACTGCGCGCTATGCGGGCATCAACGTTTCAAAGGTGTATCTGCGCACGATGTTCCTTTCCGGCGCGCTTTCCGGCTTTGCAGGCTATCTGATCTGTGCCGGCGCGGACGGCACGCTGACGGAAAGCACGGCGGGCGGCATCGGCTTTACGGCAATCACCGTTGCATGGCTTGCAAAGATGAATCCGTTTGCAATGCTTATCGTGGCAATCTTTATTGCGGCACTGGACCGCGGCGCGGGCTTCCAGTCCTCCTCCGGCGTACCGGAATCCTGCGCGGAAGTGCTCGTTGGCATCATCCTGTTCTTCATGCTCGGCTGTGAGTTCTTCATTAATTACAAGCTTGTGTTCCGCGGAAAGGAGGCCGTTGCGTGAATATCGATTTTATCAGCCTGTTTGTGGCTGCCGTGCTGGCGGGCACCCCGCTGCTTTTAGGCACATTGGGCGAGATCCTGACTGAAAAATCCGGCCACCTGAACCTTGGCGTAGAAGGCATGATGTTTATGGGCGCAATCGCAAGCATTGCAGCCTCCTGGGCGTATGAACAGATGGCGAAGGGGGCGGGCTTTGCAGCTTCGGGCTTCCTGTCCATGCTGATCGCACTGCTTGCAGCGTTTGGCGCAGGCGCGTTTGGCGCACTGATTTACAGCTTCCTTACCGTTACGCTGCGCGCAAACCAGAACGTGACCGGCCTTACACTGACCATCTTCGGCACGGGCCTTGCAAACTTTTGCGGTGAGCTCCTGGGCAAAAGCGCCGGCGGCTTTGTGACGGTTTCAAAAGCAACCAAGGCGGCCTTTGCGCAGCTTGACCTTTTTGGCCTGAAGAACAGCGCCTCCCCGGTGTTACAGACCATTTCCAAGCTCTTCTTCCAATATAACTGGATGGTGTATTTCGCCATCGTGATCGCGCTTGTGATGGCATGGTTCTTCAAACGTTCGCGCGTTGGGCTGAACCTTCGCGCTGTGGGAGAAAGCCCGGCCACTGCGGATGCGGCCGGCATCAACGTAACGCGTTATAAGTACCTGGCAACGGTCATCGGCGGAGGTATCTGCGGCATCGGCGGCATGTACATGAGCATGGTGAACCAATCCGGCGTGTGGGTGCACAACTGCGTGGCTGGCTATGGCTGGCTGGCTGTGGCGCTCGTGATCTTCTCCACCTGGAGCCCGGTGCGCGGCCTCATCTGCGGCCTGATCTTCGGCGCGTTCACCATCATGCGTCTGTATGTGAGCATCCCGGGCCTTGCGATGCAGATCTACGGCATGCTGCCGTATGCGGCGACGATTCTCGTCCTGATCATCACGAGCATCCGGCAATCCCGCGAGCATGCGCAGCCGAAGTCCTGCGGCACGAATTATTTCCGCGAAGAACGCTAAAAAAGAAGAAGTTGTACTGCGCAGGCGGGTGGAGACATCCGCCTGCGTGTGTTCAAAGGAAACGGGGAAGGATGCCCCAAGCCTGAGCTACTGGCTTAAGACCGGCTAAACAAAAACCTTTGAATCAACAAGAAGGAGAATGCCTATGGCACCTGATCAATTCTGGCAGGAGTTTCTGCAAACTTCCGGCCTGCCGCGGGAAACACGTTACTATGAATGCTTTCATTTTGAACTGAGCGAGCTGCTTGCAAACAAGCTGCTTGCACTTGTCCTTTCCGGGGAAAAACGCGCTACGGCAAGCAGCCTTTTTTCTTTTGAAGCGGAAGGGGTACGCCTTCCTGAAGTGGGCGATTACAGCATCATTACGGATTGGGCCGGCATGCCATGCTGCATCATCCGCACCACGGCTGTAACGGTCCTTCCTTTCTGCGAAATAACATATGAAATTTGCAGCCGGGAGGGCGAGGATGAAACTTTGGAATCCTGGCAGCGCGGCCACAAAAGATTTTTTACCGAAGAAGGCGCAGAGCTTGGCTATGAATTCAGCGATGACATGCCTGTGCTGTTTGAGGATTTTGAAGTGGTATACCAGAAGTGATGGTATGTGCATTGCCCGTTTTGGCTTCCATAGCTTTCGCGCGCCCGAAGGAAGGGGGCAGCCCTGAAACGGAAAACTTTCCGAAGAATGGGAACAATTTTTGCTGCACCAGCGTTCATTGAATATAAACCGGCCGAGGGGAGGTTTTCCTGTGAAACGCCTGCTTGCCACAGGTCTGCTTGTGCTGTCCGCGCTGCTTTTTACGGCCTGCGCTGCGCCGGAATGGCAGGCGCTGCCGGAATATGAATTTCTTTATGAATAAACGGCGCTAGAGCGCGCGCCAGATCCCTGCGTCTGCAATCCCTGCATAAGGCGTTTTCCGCGCGCGGCAGAAGGCGCGGAGCGCGCGTTCCGTGGCGGCGCAGAACCGGCCTGTGAGGCCGCAGTCCGGCGGGAAGCCATGCACGGCAAGCGCATCCTGCAATGCAAATACGCAGCTGTTGCTGTTGCCGGGGCGGAGCTCCGGAAAAGGGCAGCCCGGCGCACAGGCGGGGGCTACGCGCTTTTGCAGACCGACCCAAGTGGGCGCGACGTATTCCGGCAGCACGGTTTCAAACAGGCCGCTTTGCACCGCAAGGCGGCGAAGACGCTCCCGCTCCGGTGCACAAAGGCCCGCGCCGACATCCAGCATAAGCCCCGCGCAGCGCGGTGAAGTACACAGGCTGCGGCCGGGCAGGACGCGGCGGAAGCCCCCGCAAACGGTGATGGGAGCACCGAACTGTGCGGCAAGTGCGCCGAAGGCGGAAAGCAGTTCCCGGTCCGTCCAAACCGTTTCGGTGGTCGTGCTGCCTAAAAAATCATGCAAAAGCACGGGAGCACCATCCGTATAGGGTAGCGGTGCGGCGCGGTGCAGGGAAAAACGGGAAAACCCGCCAAGGAGGGAATCGTATACATATAATTGCATATCTCACAATATGCGGCTTGAATCAAATTGGCGCGCGGGAAACAGCGGTATGCGGGTAAAAAAAGCAGGAGAAATATAAACAATGAAACAAGAACAAAATGACTGCCCCTGCAAACGGCTTAAGTGCGCGAGACACGGAAACTGTGATGCGTGCCTTGCACATCACCGCGTCCCCGGCAGCAAATATGCAGCGGCATGCGAGCGCATCAACGCAAAAAAAGAGAAGCAGGGAAGGAAATGAGGCTGCTTTACGGAACTTCGAATCCAGCCAAGCTGTCGGCTCTCTGAGGCGGCGGGAATTCCCGCCGCCTTTTCAGGCGTATAATGAATGCAATCAATCCCCGCCGCCGATGCTGATGCCGCTTCCGCCGGTTCCATCGGGGTTATATACCGTGGCTTCAGGATAGAAACCGCCGTCTGCGCCGGTGGGCGAAGGCGTGCGCGGCGGCAAGGAGGGGTTCGGGTCAAGGAGCTTTGCCGCAGAAACGGTTTCATCATCGTCAAAAATGAACTCGTGCAGCTCCTGAGCCATGCCGGGCAGATCGGCAAAAAACACGAATTTTTTGTTCCATTTTCCGTTCTGGAAGTAGCCCTCCACCGGTAGGCGGAAATAGATGAGCCCGCCTTTGCTGCTTGTGAGGGCGCTTACAGCCGCATCAACAATCTCGGCATTGGTCATGTTTGTTTCTACCATGGGGAGCAAATCGTACAGGATGTCATACTGCTTGGAAAGGCTCTTGCTGCGGAAGATCGAAAGCACGGTGTTGAGCACGGTATACTGCCGCTCGGTACGGGCAAATTCGCTGTCAATTTTGCGGATGCGCGAATAGCCGAGCGCCTGCTTGCCCGTGAGCTTCACCGGGCCGGGGTCTGCAAAGATGAAACCATCCCAAAGGTATTCCACACCAAGCTGCTTGTTGAGGCCTGCGATGCAATCGTTTGCGGCGCTGATCTCTTCAGCGGTCATTTGGACGGTGATGCCGCCAAGCGCGTCGATGACGTCAACGAACATATAGAAATCAACAAGCACATATTGTGTGAGCACAATATGGAAATTTTCCTCGATGGTTTGAAACAGCAACTCAATTCCCCCGCGTGCGGCGGCTGAATTGAGCTTGCCGTAGCCGTGGCCGGGGATGTTCACAAGCATATCGCGCATGAGCGTTGTGAGCTTAAGGGTGCCGTGGCGCTTGTCGATGGTGGCAATCATCATTGTGTCGGAGTTATAACTCCCCTTTTTGGAACGGCGATCCGCGCCGATGAGGAGCACGTTGATGAATTCATCGCTCGCGTTGTTTTCGGCCATCTTTGCAAGCTGCGCATCGGTGAGATAGGTCTGTTCGTAATATTCCGAAACGGGCAGCGTGGGGCGCGGCGTGGAGGAAGGATGCGGCGTGGGCGTGAGCTCCGGTGTGCGCGTCGGTGTCGGCGTTTGGTCGGGGGCATATTCATCTTCCGGTTCAGGCGTTCCAGCGGCAGCAAAGCCGTCCTCTGCCGGGCGCGAGATGCGGCCGAGCAGGTCAAGCCCCAAGCACGCCACAACCGCGCCGAGCACGAATGCAAGCGCGAGCAGGGCGAGCAGAATCCTGAGAAGAAGCGGGAGCTTCTTCTTTGCCGTTTGCGTTCCTTCGCCGGCTGTTTTATTGGTTCGGGCCATATTGATTCCCCGCAATTCTACAAATTTATACGCAGATTCTAGCACAACGGCCGGGGGAGTTCAAGCGCCCTTGCCTTCCCGCCTTGATTGTTGTACAATTGTTTACAATCCAATGCTATGGATTATGCGATATAGTGGGGGAAGTATGCAGAGCTACGGTAAATTTGCTGCACTATATGACCGGCTTATGCGCGACGTGGATCGCGAAACCTGGGCGGAGTATCTCCTTTCGCTTTTGGGGGAAGGGAGGCGCACGGTTGTGGACTGCGCCTGCGGCACGGGCGAGCTGACGCTTCGGCTGGCGCGCGCGGGATATGCCGTTACCGGCCAGGATATTTCCGAGGAAATGCTTTCCGTGGCAGCCGAAAAGGCACGCAGGGCACGGCTTGCAATTCCATTTATCCGGCAGGATATGCGTAAGCTCAGCCTGCACCACAGCGTGGATGCGGTTGTTTCAGCCTGCGACGGCGTGAACTATCTCGCTTCACGCGCGGCGCTTTCGGAATTTGTGGCTGCCGCATATGCATGCCTGAAGCCGGGTGGGCTTTTGCTGTTCGATGTTTCCTCCCGCTTTAAGCTCTCCACGGTTCTGGGGGACAACACATTCGCGCTGGATGAAGCGGATTCCGCTTATATCTGGCAGAATACCTATGATCCGGGAACCAAGCTCACCCGCATGGACCTCACGTTCTTCGCCCGCGAGGGAGAAGGGCCGCACTATGCGCGCTTCACGGAAACCCACATTCAGCGCGCGCACTCAGAACGGGAGATTCGCGCGGCGCTTGGGAGCGCGGGTTTTGTGCGCGTTGAAGCGTATGAAGCATTCACGCGGGAACCGCCGAAGGAGACGAGCGAACGGCTGCAATTTGTTGCGGAGAAAGGAAGGTAGGATATGGAAGATATAATCATCCGCGGGCTTCTTGCGGATTCTACGGTAAAGATCATGGCAATTTCGGGCAAAACGTTGGTGGAGCAGGCACGTGAAACGCATGGGCTTTCGCGCGTATGCACGGCGGCTCTCGGGCGGACGCTGATGATGACCTCCATGATGGGCGCGCAGCTGAAAAATGCGGATGAGCGCGTCACCGCAATGCTCAAGGGCGGCGGTGAGGCGGGAAACATCGTCTGCACGGCGGATTGGACGGGGCGCGTGAAGGGCTATGTGGAAAATCCGGACCTGGAGCTTCCGCCTGCGCCGAACGGCAAGCTGGACGTGGCGCTTGCGGTGGGCTGGTTTGGAGATCTCACCGTAATCCGCGACATGGGGCTCAAGGAACCCTATGTTGGCACCTGCCCGATTCAGTCCGGCGAGATCGCGGAGGATTTCGCGCGGTATTTCACCGTATCCGAACAGCAGCCGTCGCTTGTGTACCTCGGCGTGCGTGTGGATGCGGAAAGCGGCGCCGTGCGCGCGGCAAGCGGTTTGCTGGCGCAGCCTCTGCCCGGCTGTCCGGACGAGGTGATTGACGCGCTGACGGAAAAGGCAAAGGAAATCGAAACACTCACCTCCACGCTGGAGCGCGGCACATCCTTAAAGGATGCGCTGATGCAGCTTTTCGGCGGGATGGGCTTTGCCATCACGGCCAACCAACACCCGGAGTTCCGGTGCGATTGCAGCCGGGAACGGTTGGAGCGCGTGTTGATTTCACTGGGAGAGGCGGAACTTTCAGACATGATCGCGCAAGAGCATGGCGCGGAGCTTACGTGCCACTTCTGCAACAAAAAATATCAGTTTAATGAAGATGACCTGCGGCGCTTGCTCGCGGAAGCGAAAGGAAATGACAACGCGTGAAACGGGACATCCGGGCGCTTGCCGGGCGCGGCAAAGTGCTGCCCTTTGCCCAGTCGGGCGATTTCTTCTATAAACGTGGGCTGGAAAAGCTCGACAAAAACAACCTGCCGGATGCCATGGCATATTACGGCAGGGCGCTCAAATGCGATCCACAAAACAGGGAGATCCGCATCGCCATGGCGCAGGTTCTTACGGAGATGAACCGCTTTGAGGAATCCAACCGCATTTTGTTCACGCTCACGCGCGGCGGCGCAGATGCGGAGGCGGATCCGGAATGCTACTTCGGCATGGGCTGCAATTTCGTGGGCCTGTATGATTACGGGCATGCCAGGGATTCCTTTGAACGATACCTGGAACTTGAACCGGATGGCGCGTTCCTGTACGATGCATACGATATGCTTGACGCGTTGGACGATGCAGAGTTTGAGGAGCATGGCGACGGGCTTGTTGCGCTTTCAAAAGAGGACAGGGCCTACGACCTTGCGGATGAAGGGCGCGGCTTTTTGGAACAGGATCGTTATGAGGAGGCCGTCGAGGCCCTTCAGCATGCGCTCACGCTTGCGCCAAAGCTTGCATATGCACGCAACAACCTTTCCCTTGCTTATTTTTGCATGCGGGATAACAAGCGTGCAGCGGCGGAGGCACGCGCTGTGCTGCGGGAGGATCCGAAGAACGTGCAGGCGATGTGCAATCTTTCCATGATTCTGCATACGGCGCATGATGATGAAGGGGCAAACCGCATGGCGGATGCGCTTTTGCAGGAGGAAACGGAGGATCCGGAGGAGCTCAACCGCATGGCGCTTGTGCTGATGGATCTTGACCGCTTCGAGCAGGCATATGAAGTGATGCAGCGCCTTGTGCGCTATTATCCATATGAAACGGGAGCGGTGCACCGCTTGGGTGTATGTGCTTACGAAACGGGGCGTTACCGGGAAGCGACGGAATGCTATGATAAGCTTCTTAAAATCAATGCGGGGGATACGGTGGCGCGGTATTACCGCGGGCTTTGCCGCGCAGCGCAGACGGGCGGCGCGCCCCATGGGAGAAAGCGGAAGTTCCTGTTCAACTATCAAGTGCCGGTGGATGAAATGCTTGCGCGCGTGAACCGGCTGAATGCGATCCTGAGTCTGCCTCAGGAGGAACTTGATGCGCGCTGGCGCGAGGATGACGAGCTGAAGAACCTTATAGAATGGGGGTTCAGCATGCCGGAGGAAGGCATCAAGCATGCGCTGCTTTCGCTTGTTGCATCCTTTGCCGATGCGCAGGCGGAGGCGATGCTGCGCGAGTTTGCGCTGCGCATGGATCAACCGGACCGTCTCAAACAGGAGGCGTTCGCCATGCTTGCGCAGATGGGTGCGGAAGGCCCGTTTGTCGGCTATATCGGCGGCAACCTTGTGGAAAGCAGCATCAGCTTTGCAAAGGGGTTCCCCGCCAACCTGCCCAAAGCGTATGGAGAGGTGATAACGACCTGCATCGGCGAAATGTATGGCAGACGGCCGGAAAATGTGCTGATTGCCGCCGTAACGCTCTGGGCTGAGTATGTAACGCCGCTTTCCGGGCAATATCCGCGCCTGAACCGGCATCAGGCCGTGGCTATGGCAGCGGCGCTCGAGTACCTTGCCTGCCGGGAATGCGGCGAAAAAACCGCGCGTGCGGATGTTTGCGCACAATATGGCGTTTCGGCGCTGCGCTTCAACAACGCGCTTTCAAAGCTGATGAAACCGAAGGAGAAAGCATGAGACTGATCGCAACCTGCAAATTGGGGCTGGAATCGCTTGTAGCCGCGGAGCTTAGGCGGATTGGAATCGAACCGGAAGCCGTTGCGGACGCACGGGTTACGTTTCGGGGAGATTTTTCCGCCATGGCGCGCGCGTGCCTTTGGCTGCGCACGGCGGAGCGCGTGTTGCTGGAAGTCGGCGCGTTCGAGGCGAAAACATTTGATGCACTGTTCGAAGGGGTGAAGGCGCTGCCATGGAAGCAGTACCTCGCGCGGGATACATTTATTCATGTGAATGGAAAAAGCGCGAAAAGCATGCTGTTTTCCGTTTCCGACTGCCAGAGCATCACGAAAAAGGCGATCGTGGAAAACCTGCGTGCAGCTTACCGCACGGAAACCCTGCCCGAAACGGGGAAAGAGGTCATCGTGGAGGTCGGAATCCTGAAGGATTGGGTGACGCTTGCGCTCGACCCTTGCGGCGCAGGGCTTTCCCGGCGCGGCTATCGCACGTTCAACGTTGCTGCTCCCATTTCGGAAACACTTGGCGCGGCAATCGTGCTGCTTTCGCGGTATGTGCCGGAGCAGCCGTTTATCGATCCGATGTGCGGCAGCGGAACCATGCCAATTGAGGCTGCGATGATCGCGGGCAACCGGGCGCCCGGGCTTAACCGTGCTTTTGCGGCGGAAGAATGGCCGTTTTTGCCTGAAAACGCATTCACCCTTGCACGCGAGGAAGCGCGCGATGCAGCCACAAACCCCAAAGTGGATATTCTCGGCTCGGACATCGATGCGCATTCCATCGATCTATGCAAAAAGCATGCCAAGAAGGCAGGAATCATGGTGAACTGGGCGGTGCGCCCCGTGCGCGAGCTTGCGAGCGACAAGATGGGCGGCGTGCTTGTTTGCAACCCGCCTTATGGCGAGCGTATGTTCAAAAAAAGCGAGGCAGAACGCCTGTATCGCGAGATGCGCACGGCGTTTGATGCACTTTCCGGCTGGCGAAAGAGCATCATCACCGCATATCCGGAGTTCGAGCGCGTATACGGCCGCCGTGCGGAGAAGCGGCGCAAGCTGTCAAACGGCGGCATGCCCTGCACGCTGTACCAGTATTTTCGGTAACGAAACGCTTGCAGGTGCACGCAGTTTCAGATATCAACGCAGGGGGTGCATACAAGGCGCCTTGGAAACAGCGCAGGGATGGAGAGCGAGGAAATTTGCCGGGCGGTTTTGCGGCCATTGGAAATTGCGATCGTTCTGCCTGCGGCCCGACCAAAATGGGCATTGAAAACATCCCGATATGAAATGCGTTTTTAAAATCAAATTCATAAAAAACGCTTTACAAATCGCGGGGGATACAGTATAATAACTTCTGCGCGAATGCGTGGGGCCTTCGCTCGGAATACCAAAGCGGACAGCCAATTTATGAACCGGGGCTTTAGCTCAGCTGGCTAGAGTGCCACACTGGCAGTGTGGAAGTCAGGGGTTCGAATCCCCTAAGCTCCACCAGTGAAAAACGCCTGAATCTATGAGGATTCGGGCGTTTTTATATATCCGAAGTACACGCAAAAGTACACGATTACAGAATTTTGGAGAAAACACCTTCCACAATGTTCGCTGCATTTTCAACGTCACCCTCTTCTGCTGAGAAAAAACAGTACAACATTTTAATATATCGCTTTTCACCTGCGGAGGGGAAGACGGATGGCTGTGGGCTGCTCCCTGGAAGAAAATAGGGTATTTTTGTAATCGCCATATCATAGCGAAGCGTATTGGACGATATATTGTATATTTGAACCAATAATCACATACAATTATTGTCTATAATTGACTTTGTGTAAATGAACAACACGCAATGACATATACATATCCATGGATACACTTACAATTCTGACAAGATCTACAGGAGGATGACCAATGGATTCCAAAATGCTACGGTACGTCCTGAAACGGTCGCTGTTGGCGGTGTTCACAATCATTTTGATCATAACAATAACTTTTTTTGTTATGCATGCCGTTCCATCCAGCCCGTTCAACAAACAAAAGGCTCTTACAGAATCCGTTAAAAAAGCGTTGGAAGCAAAATATGGATTGGATAAGCCCTTGGGCCAGCAATATGTGCAGTATTTGGGCAATGTGCTCAAGCTGGACTTTGGCGACTCCATAAACTTTAGAGGCAGGTCTGTGATGTCGCTCGTGGGGGAAGGCTTTAAGACCAGCGGAAAAATTGGCTTGATTGCAGCGATGCTTGCCATTGTCACGGGCGTGGTACTGGGCGCACTCGCGGCCATTAAGAGGGACACCACACTGGACAAAACAATACTGGTTCTGACCACCGCATCAGTTTCACTGCCGAACTTTGTGGTGGCCATAATTTTATTGTGGGCGTTCGGCGTCTGGTGGGCCATCCTGCCAACCCGGGGTACCGACCCGGGGGGACTAGTCATGCCGGTATTGGCGCTGATGCTGTATCCCTCCGCATATATTACAAGGCTCACCCGCTCCAGCATGCTGGATGTGCTTGGCCAGGATTATATCCGCACCGCCCGGGCAAAAGGCGTCCATCAGAAGAACGTGCTCTTCAAACATGCCCTCAAAAATGCTCTCACCCCCGTGGTCACCTATGCAGGCCCTATGATTGCTTACATCGTTACCGGCAGCTTTGTGGTAGAGCAGATATTCTCCGTGCCGGGGCTGGGCAAGTACTTTGTCAGCAGCATCCAAAGTTCGGATTATCCCATGATTATGGGCACCACCATATTCCTTTCGCTTATCATGATTTTTATGACATTTATCAGTGATGTAATATATAAAATTCTCGATAAGCGCATCGACTTTGAGTAAAGGGGGGAGAATATGGAAATCAAAAATGAACTCCCGAAGAAATCGCCGCTGAGTATGCAGATGGATTTAAGCAGGTTCGAGCTTGCCACTGCGGATGAAAAACGCCAACAGGACCGCATGCGGGAAAGCACCACCTTTTTTAAGGATGGTATCCGCAAGCTGAAAAAGGATAAGATTTCCATTTCATGCCTTGTGGTATTGGCAATCATAATGATAATCGCCTTCGTTGTGCCTTCCTTTTATCCTTATGATTACGCCACCACCAGCGCCGGCAAGAACAGCATAACCACCAACTATCTAGCCCCGTTCCAATACAGCCCGGCCGAGCAGGCTATAATCGACAGCGGCGGACATGTGTTCCCCCACATTCTGGGGACGGATGAGCTGGGCCGGGATTACGCCGCCCGCGTCATTTTCGGCACGCGCATTTCGTTGCTGGTGGGCATCATCGCCGCAGCCATCGTCGTGCTCATCGGCGTGATATACGGCGCCGTCTCCGGCTATTTCGGCGGCAAGGTTGACCTTGTGATGATGCGCATAGTGGACATCATCTATTCCCTGCCGGATATGCTGGTGATTATCCTCCTATCCGTCTCCATCAAGGATGTGCTGACAAACGGGCCTTTGGCGGGTTCGGCGGTAGCAAAGCTTGGCAGCGGCATGGTGAGCATCTTCGTTGTGTTCGGCCTGCTTTATTGGGTGGGCATGGCGCGGCTGGTCCGCGGCCAGGTGCTCTCCATTAAAAAGCAGGAATTTGTTCTGGCGGCGCAGGCCATCGGCGCAAAGCCCAGCCGCATAATCCGCAAGCACATGCTGCCAAACTGCATCTCCGTCATCTTCATTTCCGCAGCATTGCAGATCCCATCCGCCATCTTTACGGAAAGCTTTCTGAGCTTCTTGGGCCTGGGCGTTTCAATCCCCATGCCGAGCCTAGGTTCCCTTGCGGCAGACGCCCGTAGCCAGATGATTATCCGGCCCTATCTGCTTATCGTGCCGGCGCTGGCGATCTTCCTGATTATCCTGTCGCTGAACCTGTTGGGCAACGGCCTCAGGGACGCTTTCGATCCCAAGCTGAAGGAGGAATAAAATGAGCCTGTTGGAAGTTCGTAACCTTCGCACATCCTTCTTTACCGATGCCGGCGAAGTCAAAGCCGTGAACGATACCTCCTTTGATGTGGAGCCCGGCCAGGTGCTGGGCATCGTGGGAGAATCCGGTTCCGGCAAGAGCGTGACTGCTTATAGCATCATGCAGATTCTGTCCCATCCCGGCCGCATCGTATCCGGCAGCATCAAACTGCGGGGCCGGGAGCTGGTGGGCTGCGATGAAAAGACCATCAGCTCGATTCGGGGCAATGTAATCAGCATGATTTTTCAGGACCCCATGACAAGCCTTAACCCGGTCTTTACCATCGGCAACCAGTTGGAGGAGGCAATTTTGCTCCATACAGGCCGCACCAAGGAGGAGGCCGCAGCAAGAGCCGTTGAAATGCTGGAGCTTGTGGGCATCAATGAGCCGGAAAAGCGCGTGAAGCAATATCCCCATGAGCTTTCCGGCGGCATGCGCCAGCGCGTAATGATCGCCATGGCCCTTGCCTGCGAGCCGGATATCCTCATTGCGGATGAACCCACCACCGCGCTTGATGTGACCATTCAGGCTCAGATACTGGAGCTGATGAAGGATTTGCAGAAAAAGCTTGGCATGGCTATCATCCTCATTACCCATGACTTGGGTGTGGTTGCCGGAATGTGCGATGAGATCATCGTAATGTATGCCGGCAGAATCGTGGAGCGGGGCACTGCGGATATGATTTTCTATGCGCCCAAACATGAATACACCAAAGGCCTTCTGCGCTCCATCCCAAATTCTTCCGTACAGAAGGAAAGGCTTAAGCCGATTTCCGGGTCGCCTGTGGACCTGCTGAGCATGCCCGATGGCTGCGCTTTTGCGCCCCGGTGTGACAATGCCATGAAAATTTGCTTAAGCCAGGTGCCTGAGGGGATGGAGGTGGAGCCGGGCCACATCTCGGCCTGTTGGCTCAACGTGCTGGAGGCAATTAAACGGGGCGACAACGCGACAGCGGGGGGGACGCAAACGCCCGCCAAGGAGGAATAACATGGAAAAGTGCAGCGATACCATTCTGGAGGTCAAAGACCTCAAGCAGTATTTTAATATTACCACAGGCTTTCTGAAATCCAAGCCTCTCAAGGCGGTGGATGGAGTGACTTTCTCCATTAAGCGCGGAGAAACTCTGGGCCTTGTGGGAGAATCAGGCTGCGGAAAGACCACCGTGGGCCGCACGATTTTGCACCTCTATCCACCTACGGGCGGAGACATCACCTTTAATGGGATCAATATCAAAACCAAGCAGCAGGTGCGCGAAATGCGCCGCCGGGCTCAGATTGTGTTTCAGGATCCCTATTCAAGCCTGAATCCCCGCATGACTGTGGGGGACATTATCGCAGAGCCGCTGGATGTGAACAACCTTTGCAGCACCAAGGCCGAGAGGGCTGCCCGCGTTAAGGAACTGATGGATGCGGTGGATCTTTCCAGCGAACACGCCACCCGCTATGCCCATGAGTTTTCCGGCGGCCAGAGGCAGCGCATCGGCATTGCCAGAGCTTTGGCTGTCAATCCGGAATTTATCGTTTGTGATGAGCCTGTCTCGGCGCTGGACGTATCCATTCAGGCTCAGGTGATAAACATGTTTGAGGATCTCCAAAAGGAGAGGGGGCTCACATATCTTTTCATCGCCCATGACCTTTCCATTGTGGAGCATATTTCAAACCGCATTGCGGTTATGTATCTGGGCAGAATCGTGGAAATAGCCAATGCCTCGGAGTTTTCCAGCAACCCCATGCATCCTTACACCGTCTCGCTGCTTTCCGCCGTGCCTATGGCGGACCCCAACCGCGAGCGCCAGCGCAAGCGAATCATTCTGGAAGGGGATGTGCCAAGCCCCTTAAACCTGCCCTCCGGCTGCGCTTTCCGCCCGCGCTGCCGTTTTGCCGGCGAGCGCTGCGCACAGGAAGCCCCTCCCTTGGAGGACCGTGGCGGCGAGCATCTTGTGGCATGTTGGAATAAATGAAATTATGATTCATAGCGCTATACAGTGCGCGTATCGTTGAACAAAGGTTTTTTGGCGCAGGACGCCTTAAACAAATAAACAAGGAGGAAATCAACTCATGAAGAAACTGTTTTCATTGCTGTTGGCCGTTCTCATGCTGTCGGCATGCTTGGTCGGCTGTGTACAAAGCGGCAACACGCCCGGAAACAATTCCGAAACCACGCCCGGAGGCGATCCCGGGACCACGCCCGGGGAACCTGCCGGTGGAGTGGCGCAGGAGCTGACGGTCTGCACCGGACCCGATCCCGAGACCATCGACCCTGCCCTCAATTCTTCCGTGGATGGCGCAATCATGCTGTCCAATGCCTTCTCCGGCCTCTATCAGTGGCACACCAATGAGGACGGCACGCAGACCATCATCGCAGACTGCGCACAGGAGGTTGTTAAGCCCACCCAGCTTGATGATGGCACCTATCAGTATGTGATTACCCTGAAGGAAGGCCTTAAATGGAGCGATGGCACTGAACTGAAGGCTTCTGACTTCACCTATTCCTGGAACCGCGCCGTGGATCCCAACACCCTGTCCGACTATCAGTACATCTTCGATGTAATCGCAGGCTATAGTGACACCACCCCCGAGCTGGCAATCGCGGCCGATGATGCCGCCCGCACCATCACCATCGTGACCAGCGCGTTGTGCCCTTACTTCGATCAGCTGATGGCATTCCCCACCTATTTCCCGGTTCGCAAGGATATCGTGGAAGCCAACCCCGATGACTGGACCTTCTCTGCTGATACCTATGTGAGCAACGGCGCATTCAAGATGGCAGAGTGGACCGTGGGCGACAAGATCGTCTTTGTGCGCAATGAAAACTACTGGAATGCCGCCAATGTGAAGCTGGATAAGCTCACCTTCGCCCTTTCCAGCGATGACGACGCAATCTTTGCCAACTTCGAGAACGGAACTTATCAGTATACCACCACGGTTCCCATCAGCCAGATCCCCGTTTTGAAGAATGACCCGAATCGCATGAATGTGGATTTCTTCATTGGCGACTACAGCGGCACTTACTTCCTTCAGTTCAACGTGGAGCAGAGCTTCAAGCCCGGCATCGGCAACGTCAGCGATGACCCCGCCGCCTGGACCGATTGGACCCCCGCTCAGAATGCGGAAGTGCGTCATGCGCTGGGCTTGCTGATTGACAGAAACTACATTGTGGATTCCATCACCCAGGGCGGCCAGCTGCCCGCATATGGCTTTGTTCCTGCAGGCATGGACGATGGCACCGGTACGGAGTTCCGTGCCAAGGCCGAAAAATGGTGGAGCGTGGATCCTGCCGATAAGGAAGCCAACGTCGCTGAGGCGCTGGATATCCTGAAGAAGTATTACACTTTTGATGAGGCTACCGGCACCTTTACCGACTTCCCCGTGTTTGAATACAGCGTCAACCCCACCAGCGGCAACCTTGCAATGTGCGCTGCCATTCAGGATATGTGGGATGACTATGGCATCACCGTCTCTGTTGACCAGCGCGACTGGGCCGTGATACAGACTGCTCTTTCAAATGGCGATTTTACCATGAGCCGCCTTGGCTGGATTGCAGACTATATCGATCCCATCACTTTCCTTGAAATCTATGTGGCCGCTTCCGGCAACAACCATCCCCGCCTTGGCAAGGATGGCGCCGTTGGCAGCGCAGCGGTTTATGGCAATGGATCACAGACCTGGAACGAGGCTTATGAGCAACTGATCACCACCATCAAGACCTCCAGCGATATGCAGGCTCGTGCGGATGCTATGTACCAGGCAGAAAAGGCTCTGATGGACACCTACGCGGTTATTCCCATCTATTATTACACCAACCCCTACTTAGCCAAGACCAATGTGAAGGGCTTCCTCTATTCGCCCCTTGGCTTTGTCTACTTCCGCACCGCTTATATTGAAGGCTGATAGCTATAAGCTTTTTCATGAGGTGAGGGCCGGTTTTACCGGCCCTCAATCCGTCAAAAAAGGTCTTATATGAGGAGAATGGTGGTTGCTTTTTTATAAAAAGCGGTTCCCGCTCGTTCTGCATATGCCCTCTTATAGATTTTTTACGGTTCAAAGGTGCCCTTGCATACCGCCTTGCCGAAAGACACAAAGGGCTTTCCGCGCGCCATCAAATGAGTCACTGCATACCCGCTATCCAATGCGAGAAGATCGGCATCCGCCCCGGGGCGGAGCGTACCCTTTATGCCTGCGAGCCCCATTACGCGGGCGGGGTTTTCCGTAAAGAAGCGCAGCGCGGTGTCAAAGGAAATGCCGTTCAGGCAAACCATCCGCCGCAATTCCTGCAGAAGAGTAGCGGGGGTTGAGTAGGTCAGGCCGGTGCATGTTCCATGGGCATCGAAAACAGGCTGGCTTCCGCAGCCATCGCTGCTCATGGTGATGCGTGAGGGATCGGCACCCTGCTGCAAGGCGGAATAAACTGCGGCGGCGGTTCCCGCTTCGCTTTCGGCAACATCGGCGGTGAAATCAATTGTGCCGCCCATTTTATTGAAGCGGACCGCGTCGCGGATCAGCTGCGGAGAACGGCAGCAATGAGTGGGAAGGAAGGTTTCCGGCGGCACATTGGAATGTTCAAGGGCCCAAAACAGCGGAGCCATGCGTTGTTCTCCGCCGCCCATATGCATGACGACGAGCCCGGCTTTGCCTGCTAGCATGGAACTGACCCGCACTTCCGTGGCAAGGCGCGCGAGCTCCTCGCCGGAAATGTTGGAACTGCGGTGGTCAGAAACCGCGATTTTAACACCGATGATTCGGTCAATCAGGGCGATATCCCGCGCAATGTCGCCCGTGAGGGTTGGAGAAGGATACCGATAGTTCCCGGTCAGCATTTTGGCCGTAAGGCCGTATTGCTCCAGCGCGCAGCATTTGAACAGCAGGTTTTCAAGGCTGCGGGAAATGCCGTCGGTACCTAAAAGGCCCAGAACGGTCGTAACGCCGTTTTTTGTCAGCTCGCTTAGCTGAATTTCGGGTGTGCGGGAGGCCGGCCCCTGCTCTCCGCCGCCGCCTGTTACGTGTACGTGAAGATCGATCAGGCCGGGACAGACGATCGAACCGCCCAAATCAAGAACTTCGATTTCCGGAATGGCTTCCCATGCGGACAGGTCGGAACCAATCTTCCAAATTTGGGCGCCCAGCACCAAGATGTCCTGTTTTCCGAGGTGCGCGGGCGCATAAAGGTCACAATTTTTCCACAGCTTCAGCATAGAACCTCCTAGAAACCAAAAATCGTATCGGCGTTCAGCGCGCGAAGAAGCGCGACAGCCAATTGAACGGCGTGCATATAATCCTGATATGCAGCGATGCCGATGTGCGTATGGATATAGCGGATTGGCAGGCCGATGACAATCGTCGGCACGCCCTCGTTTGAAAGATGGATGGAAGCGCCGTTTGTTGCACTGTGTTCGCGCACGCCATCCTGCACCGGGATGCCATGCAGGGCAGCCGTATCCAGCGCGAAACGCATGAAGCGGGGGTTTGTCAGCATCGCACCGTCAATATGGCGCAGCATCGGGCCGTGTTTGATTCTGGTCTGCATTTCCGCTTCAGGCACGCAGGTATCGTCCGCGGGGCAGCCTTCAAAAACGATAGCGGCATCCGGCTTTACAACGCGCGCGGTAATGACAGCACCGCGCATATCCAGCTCCTCCTGCGTGGCCATGCCGGCCGTGATGTCAACGGAGAGCGGTTCGCCCTGAAGCGCATCGAGCGTTCCGAGCAAAGCGGCACAGCCGAGGCGGCAGTCAAACGCTTTTCCCCACATCAGGTCGTTTTCCGCATCGTAAGAAAAAACGGTGTCGGGAACGACCGGCTGGCCCGGTTGAATGCCAAACACGGCAATGGCTTCCTCCCGCGTGCGGGCGCCAACGTCAATGGACATGTTAGGCTGGAGAACGGGCTGTTTTTCCTCCTCGGCCGTCATGTAATGAATCGGTTTGCTTGCAATCACGCCGGGAATCCATTTCCCCTCTTTATTGCGGATGCGCACCGTATGCGCAGGCAGAGTATAGTCCACCCAACCGCCCAGCGGGATGAACTTGAGCGTGCCGTTGTCCCGCACGGAATGCACCATGAAGGCAACTTCATCACTATGCGCATCCAAAAGCACCATGGGCCTCCGCCCGGTGTTTCCGCTGCGCCGGACGTAAAGGTTGCGCATGCTGTCCGAAGAAATATCGCCAAAGCCCGAGGCCCACTTGCGCGCAACGGAGAGAACGTCATCTTCAAACCCCGGCGCGCCATAGGCATTGGAAAGCTGGGCAATCATTTCAATTGCGTGTGATTGGTTCATCATTTCATTCCTCCTTGTCATGCCCGCTGTTGTTGCGCAAAAAATCGTTCACATCTTGTTCGTTTGCCAGGATCTCATCAAAAAGAGACCCCATTTCAATGGCAATGCAAGATGCAAGTATATTGATAAAGGATACGGTGGCAACCTGAGAGTTGAAAAAATAGCGCGCGCCCGTGCGGCAAAGGAACACGCTGCTGCCCTCGATGGCAGCGGGGGAATCCGGGCTGTCGGTGATTGCAAGGATCGGAGTTCCCCGATAGCGGCAATAGCTTGCGACATTGTGAATGGGCAGGTGGTAGGGCGGAAAAGAGAACAGAATCACGGAATCGTTTTTCCCCAGGCTTGCAAGCGCGGTTGAAACGGTATCGCCATCCCCGAGCTGCACGGAGGAAGCCTTGATTCGCAAAAAATTGAGCCTGTAGCACAAATAATCTGCAAACAGATAGGATTTATCATGCGCGAAGATGACGACTCTTTCAGCCGCAAGCAGGCTGCGCGCGCATCGGAAAAGCATTGCGGGGTCCAGTTGGCCGATCATGCTGGCGAGGTTGTTTTGATCGTCAAGGCAGATCTGGGCAAGCTGTTGCTCCGGCGTTCCGTCCGGGCGTTTTTCGGCACACATGAGAAAGCCGGAAGGGGAGATAGCGCGGAACGTTTCCTGTGTATGCGTTCGCAACGCCTCCTTGAGCGCAACAAAATTTTCAAACCCCAGCGCTTTACAGAGCCGCAGGACAGACACCTCGGAAGCCTGCGTGCGCACGCTTAATTCCTTTAATGACAAGTAGGAAGCCTCATCCGGGGCTTCAAGCAGATACTGCGCGATCGAGCGCTGCTTAGCGGTCAGCGTATCGAGCTTTGCACGAATTGCATCGAGGATTGGCATAGAACCTCCATGATGAAAAAATGAAGCATTTGCTTTATTATAAACGATTACTTATGCAAAATCAAGGGATTTGGATGGTAAAATAATCAAAAACAGCAAATTGCATTTAAAAATAAACATAAAAATAATGTTTTCACTTTACAATTAATAGCGCGTGTGCTAAGATAATAATAAAAAGATATACCCGCACGGGTTATCGCAACAATTCTGGAGGAGTAGAAGCATGAAAAAGATACTTGCATTGTTACTTGCCCTGGTCATGCTCGTCGGTACGCTGGCCGGCTGTACCGGTGAACCGCAAAGCGGTGACCCCGCCGGCAGCCAAACGCAGGCACCCACGACGACGGACGGCAGCGGTGCGCCTGAACCCACGCAGGATCAGCCGGATACTGCCTATGTCGATGCCTACAAATCAACTTTCTCCGAATCCATCACGTCCATGAATCCGTATTGCACTGGCGGAACGTCCGAGTATATATTCATCGCTAACATCATAGAAGGCCTCGTTGAGACCGATAAATACGGAAGGGCTGTTCCCTGCATGGCGGAAAGCTGGGAAGCCAACGAGGACTTCAGCGTTTGGACGTTCCACCTCCGCCCGGATGTTTACTGGGTAGACTGCAACGGCGAAACGACCGAATACAAAGTCACGGCGGATGACTTTGTCGCAGGCATGCGCTATATTGCCGAGCCGAACCACAGCGCCAGCAGCCTCAGCACGATCCGCGGCATCATTGCGGGCTTGGAAGACTATTACTATAACCTCGTCGACATCGATGACGGCAAAGACATCGGCAAAACGCGGGAGGAAGTCCTCGCATCGTTTGATGAAACGGTTGGCGTGAAGGCGCTTGACGAGTATACGCTTGAGTACACGCTCACCGGCCCCTGCCCGTACTTCCTTTCTTATGCCCAGCTTGATCTGACGCTCCCCGTGGAGCAGGCGTTCCTGGATGAGGTCGGCGAGGATTACGGCCTTTCCCGTGAAAAGCTGCTCTACAACGGCGGCTACTATATCTCCGCGTGGGATCTTGACAAGCAGTTTGTGATGACGAAAAACGAGCACTATTGGGATGTGGACAGTCTCACGCTGAATACGCTGCAATGGGAGTTCATTTCAGACAGCATTTCGAAGCTGGAAATGTTCCAGCGCGGGAATGTTACCGCAGTCTCCCTGGGCTCGGAAGAAGTTGCGAGCATCCGCGGCGGCGACTGGGAGGATTACGTCTACCTTTCCGAGAAGACCGTAACGACTTATTGGTACTGCTACAACTTCGCATCGAAGAATCCGGAGCTGGCTTCTGCAGTACAGAACGAGAATTTCCGCAAGGCGATCTTCACCGCAATCGACGCGGTCACGCTCTCTGCGATCTGGGAACCGAACGATCCTGCGTTCTTCTGCCGCTATACGCTTCTGCCTGAGAACTGCATGTTCGATGATGAGGGCAAGGATTACACCGATTATGGCCGCCTGAAGGAATACAAGGAAACCGATCCCTTCAACACGGAAAAAGCGCTTGAATACATGAAGGCGGCTGTGGCTGAGCTTTGCGAGGCGGATGGCGTTACCCTCAAGGGCGTCACACCGGGCAAGGTCGACATGCTCCCGATCACCGAGTTCGATGTGGATGGAAAGCTTCCGATCGACATCGTGTATGCTTCCGGCAGCAGCGATACCGAGATGAAGAAGGCGACGCTTGTGAAGAACATGCTGGAAACCTATCTCGGCAAAGAATACATCAATGTCATCCTCGGCTATTCCAGCAACAGCTTCAGCGCGGAAGTGCTGGACCTTGGCAACTGGGACATCTGCGATGACAGCTACGGCTTCCGTTATGCGGATCCTTCCGCAAACCTCAACCGCTGCACGAGCGATTATGACATTTGCGGCAGTTCTTACGACATCCCGGAATACGATGCGATGGTTGCGGCGGCCGATGCTACATATGATATCGGCGCGCGTTATGCCGCTTATGCTGAAGCTGAGCTTTATCTGCTGGATCATGCTTACATTAAGCCTTACATGAGCGGCGGCGGTTCCTACAACATGACGCGCCTTGTGCCGTATTCCACGCCGGGCGGTTACTTCGGCCTTGGCAGATACAAGATGAAGGGTGCGCTCATTCAGGAAACGCCCGTTACGAGCGAGCAGCATACGCAGCTGAAGGAACAGTATGATGCGGAAAAGGCGGCGCTGGCGAACGGCTGAGCGCAGGCCGGTTGAAACACAATTCAAATCTCCATTCCTGGAGGGGGATGGGCTCCCATCCCCCTCATCTGAAATGAGGCTTATCCTATGACACGATATTTGCTTTCAAAGCTGGGGCAGGCGGTTGTTACCATTGTGCTGGTGGTGTTGGTCGTATTCACGCTGCTCCGCTTCATGCCCACTGCGGGTTATTTTTCAAAAGAACAGTACAAGAGCATGAACGATGCGGAAAAGACTGCTTATCTGCGCAACTTGGGCGTGCTTGATCCAATGCCGGTACAGCTGAAGAATTTCGTAGTCGGATTGTTCCACGGAGATCTTGGGCGCAGCATCACGCTCTATCCCAACATGGAAATCTCCAACGTTATGGCGGAAAAAATACCATATTCCCTGCTGCTGAATTTTATAAGCTGGTTTACGGCCGCTATCATAGGGATGCCGCTCGGCATTGCAATGGCGAAGAACAAGAGCGGCATTGTGGATGGGCTCGGCACGTTTTATGTCGTTGTAATCCGTGCGGTTCCTTCAATAATTATTCACTTCTTTATTCAGGTTTTCCTTTCAAAATGGTTTGATTTGCCGATGCTGTTTTATATGGACCAGCCCATATCATGGCTTCTGCCGATCATCTCCATGTCCATCGGCAGCATCGCGGGATATGCCACATGGCTGCGCCGCTATGTTGTGGATGAGGAGAACAAGGATTACATCAAGTTCGCAAGAGTGAAGGGGCTGCCGGGCAATTTCATCATGTGGCGGCATGTGTTCCGCAACGCGATTGTGCCCATTGCCATCAACATCCCCTCCGACTTCCTGCTCATGCTTTCCGGCTCCCTTGTGATTGAGAGCATGTATGCAATCCCCGGCACCGGTGGCCTGCTTATTAAATCGATTACAGCCATGGATAATCCGATGGTTCAGGTTCTGGTGCTGCTTTATGGGGCGCTGTCGGTATTCGGTGTGTTCCTGGGCGATATTGTTGTGTCTCTGGTCGACCCGCGCATCAAGCTGGTTGCCAGTAACGATTAGAAAGGGGGAGAGCGATGGAAACCATTAAAACGCCTGAAATTTGCGATCTCCCGCAGGGGTTGTTTACGCGCGCGGAGTTCCATGAGGAGCTTTCAGAAGAAACTGGATTCTCCAACTATTCCTATTGGCGCAGCACGTTCCGCACGTTCTTTAAAAGCAACGTCGTGAAAGTAGTCGTGATTTTGATGCTGCTGCTGGTTGCCTATACGATCATTTATCCGATGGTGACCGACCGCGATCCGTACACGGTCGCCCTTTCTGCGCGGGAATGGAACCTGCCGCCTTCTCAGGAACATCCGTTCGGCACGGACGGTGTTGGCCGCGATATTTGGGCACGCGTTTGGTTCGGCACGCGCACGTCGTTGCTGCTCTCGTTTGCCGTGGCGGTGTTCCAGGTCGGCATCGGCGTGATTGTCGGCGCAATCTGGGGCTTTTACCGCAAGCTGGATACGCTGATGTTCGCAATTTACAACACGCTCACAAACGTCCCGAGCACGATCTATCTCGTTCTGATTGCCTACATCATGAAGCCCAGCATCCTTACAATTATCATCGCGCTCGTGTCAACGGGCTGGATCTCCGAAGCAAGGTGGTTCCGAAGCCGCATCCTCGCGCTGCGCGAGGCGGATTACAATGTGGCCTCCGTTTGCCTGAAGACACCGCCAAAGCGGATCATCAGCCGCAATGTGGTTCCCTACCTTGTAAGCCTTATCATCATGGATGCGGCGCTCACAATTCCCTCCTCCATCGGGTCGGAGGTGTTCCTGAGCTTTATTGGCGTCGGCTTGCCGCAGGATCTTTGCACCCTGGGCAACCTTGTGAACCAGGGCAGAAGCGCGTTCCTTGTGTATCCGTACCAGATGATTTGCCCGACGCTGATCCTTTGCTTTATCACGATTTCTTTCTACATCATCGGCAACAAATTCGCGGATGCTTCCGATCCGCGCAACCACGTATAAGGAGGGCGGAAGCGTGAAAGAAAAGATTTTTGAAGCAAAGGACGTTGTAGTCAAATTCAACCTGCGCGGACGCACGCTGACCGCCATCCGCGGCGCATCGATCGACCTGTATCAGGGAGAAACGCTTGCAATTGTGGGCGAGAGCGGCAGCGGAAAGAGCGTATTCACAAAGTCCTTCATCGGCATGCTGGATAAGAACGGCTGGGTAGAAAGTGGCAGCATGTGCATGGACGGAGTTGACTTTTCCCGGTATAAATCGGAGAAGGAATGGCTTCAGGTGCGCGGCAAGAAGATCGCCATGGTATTTCAGGACCCCATGACGTCTCTCAACCCTGTAAAAACCGTGGGCGAGCAGATCCGCGAGGTCATCTCCTACCAATTCGGCACGGAAAAGGCCGAGGCGAAAAAGCAGGCGATTGAACTTCTGCGCCAGGTCGGCATCAACGACCCGGAGCAGCGCTATAAGCAGTATCCGCATGAGTTTTCCGGAGGAATGCGGCAGCGCGTGGTGATTGCAACGGCGATCGCCTGCCGCCCGCAAATCCTCATCTGCGATGAACCGACCACCGCGCTTGACGTGACCGTGCAGGCACAGATCCTTCATCTGATTAAAAAACTGCAGAAGGAGCTCAACATGTCGGTGATTTACATTACGCACGATTTGGGCGTGGTGGCAAACGTGGCGGATCGCGTTGCAGTCATGTATGCAGGGCAAATCGTCGAATATGGGCTTGCACATGAAATTTTCAAGGATGCGCGGCATCCATATACGAAGGCGCTGCTGCTTTCCCAGCCTCAGCTGGGCGTAAGAGGGCATGACCTGCATTCCATCAAAGGCTCGCCGCCGAACCTGTATAAGGAAATCAAGGGCGATGCCTTTGCACCGCGCAATCCAGATGCAATGAAGATCGATTATGAATATGAGCCGCCGTTCTTCAAAGCGAGTGAAACCCACTATGCAAAGACCTGGCTGCTCTGCGATAAGGCGGAGGAGTACTGCAGCGAGCTTGCGCAGGCGAGCGCTAAGTGTGCGGAAAACGCGGAAGTTCCGCCGAAGGATTTTTCAAACGCGAAGCCGCTTGTGTCCGTACGGAATTTGACGGTCAACTTTAAGCTTGGACGCAAGGAATTCAGCGCTGTGCGGGATGTGTCGTTCGACATTTACGAGGGCGAAACATTTTCGCTGGTTGGAGAATCCGGCTCCGGAAAGACGACGACCGGAAAAGCCATTATGAAAATCTGCCATACGAGCGGCGGAGAGATTTATTATGACGGCGTAAAGATCAACCGCAAAATGAAAGGCCACGAGCTTACGGACTTCCGCAAAAACGTGCAGATGATCTTTCAGGATCCGATGTCCTCTCTGAATGAGCGGGCGAAGGTAGATTACATCATCTCGGAAGGTTTGTACAACTTCCATGCGTATAAAAATGAGAAGGAGCGCAAGGAGAAGGTTGCGGCGGCCATGCACAGCGTGGGCCTGCTGGAGGAATATGCAACCCGTTTCCCGCACGAGTTTTCCGGCGGCCAGCGCCAGCGCATCGGGATTGCCCGCGCGCTGGCGGTCGAGCCCAGATTCATCATTGCGGATGAGCCGATCTCTGCGCTGGATGTTTCCATCCGGGCACAGGTGATCAACCTGCTCAACCGGCTGAAAAATGAAAAGGGCTTCACCTATATGTTCATCGCGCATGATCTTTCCGTGGTGCGCTTTATTTCCGACCGCATCGCAGTCATGTACAAGGGCAGGGTTGTGGAACTCGCCGAAACCGGGGAGCTGTTCAGAAACCCGCTGCATCCATATACGAATGCGCTTTTGCAGGCCGCTCCCGTGCCGGATCCGGACATTGAGCGCGATAAGGAAGTGTTGGTATACGATCCTTCCGTGCATCATTACGAATCCGAAAAACCCTATTGGTCCGAAGTGCGGCCCGGGCATTTCGTTTGGGCGAACGACCCGGAGCTTGCGGAATACCGCACGCGCCTGAAATAAGAGAATTTCCAGCAAAACGCGGAGGAAGGCATGACGGAAGCGGAGCAAAATGCAATCCGGGAAATTCAACATGTAACTGGTTTGGCCGGCGGCGCTTATGCAGTGATTGAAGGCGGAAGCACCCGGACGGAGTGCTTTGGCTATGCTGACATGGAAACGTGCCGCCCGGTCACGGAACGATCTTTTTTCGACATCGCGTCCAACAGCAAGGCATTCACCACAATGCTTGGCGCGATTGCATCCGGAGAGGGCAGGTTTGACTGGGACGCGCCCGTACGGGAGCAATACCCCGAATTTTCAATGCTGGACGAGTATGCCGCTGCGCATATGACGGGGCGCGATTTGGCCTGCCATCGCAGCGGGCTGGCACGGCATGAGTTCATGCGCGCGCGGGTGTACACTTCCATTGCGGATATGGCGCGCAGGACGCGGTATATGGAACTGTCCCGCGGCTTTCGGGAGTCCTACGAATACAACAACCACATGTTCATTGTTCTTGGGCATGTGATGGAGCGTGTATATGGCCGCCCGTGGCGCGAACTTGTGCTGGAACGCATTGCGCGGCCGCTTGGGATTGAGATGCGGTTCCGCGGGCGTGACTGTGACTTCAGCGGGTTGGATTGTGCGCTTCCACACCGCCCGGATGGCAAGGGCGGCGCATATCGCTGCGCTTATGCGGATAACGTTGTGGCGGGCCCATGCGGGGGCATCCGCACGAACCTGCTCGGGATGATTGCCTGGCTGCGCTGCCTGCTTGATTCCGGCGCGCCATTGTGCGCGGCGCAGGCGTTTCAGGATCTGCTTGTGCCGAATGTTCCGACGGAAAGCGAAGGAGGCCATGAGCTGCTTTGCAGCTATGCCATGGGATGGCGTACGAGCGCATACCGAGGCAAGCGCCTTGTGTATCACGGAGGGGCGATTGCCGGGTTCCAGTCACATGTAGCCTTTTTTCCGGAGGAAAACAAAGGCATTGTGGTGCTGCTGAATACGAGCTCGACCACAGGAGCGGCGATTTTGCGCGACCTGTTGCTGGACGAGCTGTGCGGTGCTGCGCCGGAACCTGTTGCGCCCAGGCTGAGCGCGTGGCGGAGGTCTATGGCCGAAAACTCCGCATTGCTTGAAAAGGTACACGCCGGAACCATGCCGGACAGTGAAGCCTGCACATGGTTGTGCGGAACCTTCTTTCACCCGGCATACGATGATTTCACGGTGGCTGAACGCGATGGAGCGGTATGGCTGGATTATGGGAATTTTCATGCGCCGGTGCGTGTGACGGAAGATGAGGAGATCATCGCATGTGAGGAGGATCCCGTTCCGGATTATATGAAGCTGCGGCGCATGGAGGGCGGACTGTTTGTTGAAACGTCGGATCTCGCCATGTGGCTGCCCTTCCGGCGGGTGGAATAAGAAGGAGGATTTACATGGAAGGTACTTTGTTTATTGTTGGCGGCGGTTTGTCAGAAAGCGCCGATGAAGTTTTCAGCGCCTTGATTGAGCGGGCCGGCGGGCCGCAAAGCCGGTTTGCATTTATCGTGACAGCCTCCGGCTCCGGCCCGGATGAGACCTATCGTTCCTACCGGGATGATTTCGTGCGCCTTGGCGTGCCGGAAGACCATTGCGTGCTTATTCCGCTGTATGCAGAGCATGTGCGCGACGAACGCGGGTATAACGCTTTTACGGGCGATGCGGACGGCCTGTGCGAATTGCTGGAGGGCGTGACGGGCGTATGGTTTACCGGCGGCGATCAGTACTTCACCGCAGGCTGCTTCCTGCGCAAGGATGGTTCGGACACCCGCCTGCTGGCAAAGCTGCGTGAAATCTATGCAAACGGCGGCGTAATCGGCGGATCCAGCGCAGGGGCTGCGATCATGAGCGAAGTCATGATCGGCGATGGCAACAACCGCGGCGTACTCAGCCGGGATGTTGTTTACGGATACGATACCTACGATGAACTTTGTGAGATTGACGATCCGTGCGAGCCGCTGATTGTGACCAAAGGGCTGGGGTTCTTCCCTCACGGCGTGGTGGATCAGCATTTCAATAAGCGCCCGAGGCTGCTGCGAATCATTGAAGCGTGCCTGTGCAACAAGCAGAATACCCGCATGGGATACGCGGTTTCGGAGGACACCGCTTTGGTTTACCACGCGGGCATAATCGAGGTGCTCGGCAGCGCGAGCGTATATCTGATCGATTGCAGAAACGCAGAAAAAACCGGAAACGGCTGCTACCATGGGCTGAAGTTTGGCGCCATCCAGAAGGGAGACCGGTATGAGCTTGCTTCCGATACGGCGGCGTTTGCGCAGGAAAGCGCTGCGCAGGAGCGGGAGTTTTACAGGGATTATGTGACAGACGGCATCATCAACAGCCCTGTATTTGACGCCATGATTGACCGTTACCTGCTGCGCGGCCAAAAGGAAAGCATGTATCGCTGTGAAAAGAAGGATCTCCCATATATTAAAGGCGCCGTTTTATATGAGGCCTACGGCGAAACCTATCTCGTGGTGCTGAAATATTTTAAGGGCGATAAGACGCGGGGGTATATGGGAAAGCACGCTTCGTTTGCCGATGTTGAGGTTGAGATCGACACCGTGAAAATAAGGCTGTAAAATAAAGCCGCGGCAGGTACGGCTTTTCCGCCCCTGCCACGGCTTTTTCATTTGCTTAAAGGGCGGACAGGACGAACATCAAAACGCCGTTTATGGCAAGGGCTATGGCCTTGGCGCGGTTGCGCGCGTTCCCGGGAACAACAGAAGACTGCTCCTCGGCGGTTTCCGAAAGGTCATCGTCAAAAACATGGCGCGCTCCCGCAAGCCCTTGGCGCGGCTTGCGCTCTTTGGCCGCATTGCGCAGGTAATAAGGCGTTTCCGGCGCGCGTTTGCGGCGAATCAGCTTGCCGAGGTCAGTGCCTTGGCTTTTCAGGTAAGACAGCCAGCCCGCAAGCAGATAGCAGGCTGCGAGAACGCCTGCGAACCAGCCCGCGTACAGCTTGCCATGCAGGGAAAAGCGCAAAATCAAAAACCAAACCAACAGGCAAACGCCCAAATGGAATAGAAGTTTTTTCAAAGCGTAACGAACCATAGGGGAACCCCAATCAAAAAGCGAATTGCACCGGCTTGTGCGATGGTGCCTTGCCAACCGATAGTATAAAAATTGTATCACACCATATCAAGGAGGTCAATTGATGAGAACGGTCACAGTTTCAGAGTCCGGCGTTTGCGCAGCTTATGAGGTGTACGCCTTTGGCGCAGGGAAACCGCATATCACGTTTACTGCAGGGGTGCACGGCAACGAGGTCAGCGGCATCTATGTTGCGCAGCAGCTGATCGGATATTTCCAAAAAAATCCGCCCCTTCGCGGCACTGTGAAGATCATCCCAACCGTGAATGCCACGGCAATGCGGTGCATGCAGAGGAGAAGTCCGTTTGACAAAGAGGACCTGAACCGGGTTTTCCCCGGGAACGAAGCGGGGAGCCTGTCGCACCGGCTTGCGGCATCCGTTTATGCCGAAACTGCGGATGCGGAGATTCTGGTTGACCTTCATTGCTGCGGGCAGCATGGAATGCCGTATATCCTTTCCATTTACAATGAATCCGAAGCGGCGCGCGGGCTTGTGGAGCGCATCACGATGCCGGTCGCCGTGCATTCCGAAGGAACGCCCGGGCAGCTGTTTACAGAATCCTGCAGAAAGCGCGGGCAGGCAGCATGCATCATAGAACTGCCCTCCGGTGCGGGAAGCGGAGCGGTCAACCTGCCTGTTGCGAATCAGTGCTATGAAGCTTTGTTGGATCTTCTGCGTACGGAGGGCGTGGTGGCAGGAAACATTCAGGGCGAGGCGCCACGTTTTTACGGCCCGCTCAAGGATATGGATGCACCGAAGGCAGGGCTTTGGCGGCCACAGGTGGAGAAGGGGATGCGGGTCGAACGCGGGCAGTGCATCGGCACTGTGGAGGAAGCGTCGGTTTATGCGCCCGAATCTGGCATGGTGATGAACATCGTCCCCTGCGGATACATTTTTGCGGATGACCTTTGGGTGATGACCTATGTGCAGCCCGCACAATAAATTACAAACGAACGGATCAAGAGGGCGGCGCCATATTTTCGGCGCCGCCCTCTTGCACAACGGATGCACCTGCTGCAAATTGCGATGAAAGCTTCCGAAGGAGAGGCCACTGCACAGGGCTTTTAAAGATGGGGAGAGGAAAAATCGCAAAAACAGAAATTGTTTATTGACATATGCCGATAAAGGAGTATACTAAAACTATATTCAACATATGTCAGGAAAGGAGGCCGGCCATGTCAAGACCATGCAAGCGGCGCCGCGTTTGTGCAATGCCTGGCTGCGGGCGCTTCGGCCCGGTTGAAGGGAACGCGGAGCAGCGCGTCATAATGTCGGTGGACGAATTTGAAGCGATTCGCCTGATCGATTACGAAGGGTTAACGCAGGAGGCGTGCGCTGAACGGATGGAGGTGGCACGCACCACTGCGCAGGCAATCTATGCTGCGGCACGGAGCAAACTTGCGGAGTGCCTGGTGGCGGGAATGGAGCTTGTGATTGAGGGCGGCCCATATGTGCTGTGCGATGGCAATGCAAAAGGGTGCGGCTCCGGCCATGGGTGCATGCGGCGTTGCTGCGGCATGCGGCAAGAAGAGAAAGCGCCGGCAGAAACACAAAATGCGCAGGCGAAAAACATTACATAAAAAGGAGTAAGAAGCATGCGAATTGCGGTAACTTATGAAAACGGGGAAATTTTCCAGCACTTTGGCCACACGGAACGCTTCAAGGTGTATGATGTGGAAGGCGGCCGGGTCAGCGTTACTGCTGTTGTTAACACAAACGGCAGCGGCCATGGGGCGCTTGCGGACATCCTGAAAAAGCTTCAGGTGGACACGCTGATCTGCGGCGGAATCGGCGCGGGTGCACAACGTGCACTCCAGGAATGCGGAATCCGGCTTTATGGCGGCGCAACGGGCAATGCGGATGATGCGGTTGCGGCTTTGCTCAACGGCACGCTCGCATATAACCCCGCCGTGCAATGCAGCCATCATGGGGCGCATCATGAATGCGGCGAGCATGGCTGCAAGGAGCATGAAGAAGCGCACGCCTGCGGAAGCCATGCCTGCGGCGGACATGACTCCGGCAAATAACCACAGGAAAAAAGCGGCCGGGCAAAGGAATCCTGTCCTTTGCCCGGCCCATTTCATCCATTGCCGCAAGATGCGCCGTTATACGGCCGCCAAGGCGTATTTTTCACGGTATTCTTCATATTGTGCTTTAAACTGCGGTTGTTCTGCCTTGAGCGCATCCACATATTGATGGGCGCCGAGCGCATTGTGGCTGGACATTTCCTCAATGCAGATACCAACGTTGGAACAATGGTCGGATACGCGCTCTAGATTGGTGAGGATATCTGAAAGGATAAACCCGTGTTCAATCGTGCATTCATTCTTTTGCAGGCGCAGGATATGATTGAGTTTGATCTGGTCGTGCAGCTCGTCTATCACCTGCTCCAAAGGTTCTACGCGGGAAGCTTCGTCAAGATTTCCGCTGCAGAAGGAATCAAGCGTTACATCGGTAATTTCCTCAACTGCGCGGGTGATGACCCGGAGTTCGTGTTCGGCTTCTGCAGAAAAGCTGATCTGCTTTTCCTGAATCTCCTCAGCGGACTCCAAAAGATTCACCGCATGGTCGGATATGCGCTCAAATTCACCGATGAGCCGGAGCAGCTTCGTGCATTCAAAACTGTCCTCGTCCGAAAGGTTTTCAGCCGAGATTTTTACGAGAAATGTGCCGATCCTGTCCTCGTAACGGTCCACAAGGTCTTCGCTCCGGCGAATTTCTTCGGCAGCTTTCGCATCGTATCGCTGCAGCATGTGAATGGCGCTGTTGAAGGTTTCCACAGAGCGTTTGGCCATAGCCTCCACGGCTGCGCGGCAGCGTTCCACCGCAACGGTAGGAACAGCCAGCAGGTGCTCATCCAGCATGCGGATTTCCTCCTCAGCACGCTCGGATTTTACCGTAAGGCAGGCAAGTTTTTCCAGCAGGCCGCCGAACGGCATGAGCAGGAGGGTGCAAAGCACGTTGAAGGCTGTATGCACAATGGCGATTCCCATTTCATCCGTCGTTTGGCCCACAAAGTCAAAATGAAAAATTGCATTCGCACCATAGAACAGGGCAAGCAGCACAGCGGAGCCGATGATGTTAAAATAAAGATGCACCATTGCGGCGCGTTTTGCGCTTTTCGTTGCATCTACCGAGGCGAGCAGCGCCGTGACGCAGGTTCCGATGTTTTGCCCCATAATGATGGGGATGGAGATGGCATAGGTAACCGCTCCGGTGGAAGAAAGCGCCTGCAGGATGCCAACCGAGGCAGACGAAGATTGTATGACAGCGGTAAGCAGCGCGCCTGCAAGCACGCCGAAAAGCGGGTTGGAAAACAGCAGAAGGAAGTTCGCAAACTCCGGAACGTCCCTGAGGCCGCTTACCGCGCCGGACATTTCGCTCATGCCGGTCATGAGCACCGCAAAGCCCAACAGAATCATGCCGGTATCCTTTTTCTTTGGCGCTTTGCAGAACAGGTAAAGCACAATTCCGATAAGTGCAAGCACCGGGGTAAAGGAAGATGGCTTAAGCAGGGTGATGAAAAAGCTTGACCCATCGATTCCGGCAAGGCTCAAAAGCCATGCAGTGACGGTAGTTCCCACGTTTGCGCCCATGATGATGTAAATCGCCTGATGGAGCGTCATTACACCCGCGCTGACAAAACCCACAACCATCACCGTGGTCGCGGAGGAGGACTGAATCACGGCCGTTACGGCCAAACCCAACAGGAATCCCTTGGCAGGGTTACTCGTTAAATTTTCGAGGATGGTTTTCAACCTGCCGCCGGCCTTCTTTTCAAGCGCATCCCCCATCAGGTTCATACCCAGCAAAAATAATGCGAGCCCGCCTACGAGCGTAAGAGCGTCAAAAATATCCATTAAAAACTCCCTTTTTCCAACCTTCGTATTTTCACAGCATGAATTATACAGGAAATATGTAAAGAACCAAGCGAAACGAATGTTAAATGTAGGTTAAATGTTGCCCCGGGATCAACAAAAACGCGCACGAACAGCTGCGATGGTTAGAAAGAAGGAAAGCCCTGCAACCATGCGCGTAAAGTAACAGGCGCATAGGCGGAGCGATTCTTTACTTCCATTCCGGTGTTTGCTATACTGAAAACAAAAAAACGAGGCGGGGAAATGGGCGGACAAAAGCAGAAAAAACAGGAAATACAAGCCGAAAGAACAGAATTTGCGCAGTTTTGCGTCATGGCGTTCGGAGAGCTTTGGTATTTGCTTATACTGAATCTTCTGTTCCTCACGGCCTGCATCCCAATTGTGACGGTTCCGATGGCGGTTACGGCAGGGCTGCGCATCACAAGCAGCCTTGCGGCAGGCAAACAGCCCCCGCTTTGGCGCGCATTCTGCAGCGCGTTTTTTGGTGAATGGAAACGCGCGCTGGCCTGCGGATGGGCGCTTACGCTGCTGCAGGCGCTGGCTGGGTTCGGCGTGTATGCATATGCCGTAATGATGGAAGCAAACCCGCTTGCGCTGCTTCCGCTCATCGCAGCCGCATTGATTTTTGCGGCTCTTTTCTCCTTCAGCCTTTATTTTTATTCCATGCTGGCCATGTGCAGGCTTTCCCTGCAGGACATGCTGCGCAACGCGCTCATCCTTGCCGTTTCGGAACGCTGGCGCAACCTTGTGGCAACCCTTGCAGCAGTGCTGTGCGGCGGGGCGTCCGTGCTGTTTTTTCCGGTTACGCTGCCGCTCGCCATATTCCTTCTGCCTGCGCTTGCGCTGCTTGCGGCTTCTTGCGCAATCAGGCCGGGCCTTAAGCGCTGCATGCGGGAGGATGAAAACACTCCGGGCGGCGCAGGTGCGGAGCCGCAAGAAGGACGGTGATTCGCCGCAAAATTGGGACATTTCATTTATATCCGCTTTCTAACCTAAAACGGCAACAGAGCTTCACACGATAGAAATCAGAAAAAGAGAAATTGCAGCGCACCGGCGCGCATGAACCGCGGGCAAAATCGGCATGCTATCCCTGAGTTGGAAGGAGGTTCCTTATGCTGATCTTGTTCGTCCGGGTCATTGTGCTGTATCTGCTTGTGTTTTTTGTGCTTCGGCTCACCGGCAAGCGGCAATTGAGCGAGCTGCAGCCCTTCGATCTTGTGGTGACGCTGCTGATTGCCGATCTTGCCTCGGAACCCGCCTCAAACACGGGCGTTCCGCTGATTTATGGCATCGTTCCCATTCTGGCACTGTTCCTGCTGCAGCAGTTTATCTCGTTTCTTTCGCTCAAAAGCGAAGGCGTGCGCAAGCTGGTCTGCGGGCAGAGCGTGGTTTTGGTATCCCGGGGCATAGTGCAGGAAATTGCGCTGCGGGGCTCTCGCTATACGCTGTCCGACCTGATGGAACAGCTGCGCAGCAAAGATGTTTTTGAGCTTGCGGACGTAGAATATGCCATCCTTGAAACCAATGGGGAACTTTCCGTACTCCTGAAGGGCCCGCAGCAAACGCCGACCTATCAGGCGCTCCACATCCCCTCGCCAGAGGCGCGCCCTCCGTTCATGCTGGTGCAGGACGGCGAAATTCACCACGAGGCGCTCAGCCAGGCAGGGTATGACGAGACATGGTTGCACAAGCAACTGAAAAAGGGCGGCGCGGCATGCATAGACGATGTGTTTTTTGCTTTTCTGGGCAGCGATGGTATTCTACACATCCAGCGCAAGCATGAAACCGGCGGGGAGGCGGTGTACATTCATACCGAAAAGAAAGGAACGGAGAAAGAAAAATGAGCCCTTCTGCATTCACGCGTATTAACCTTGCAGCCTGCCTCGCTGCACTTGCGCTCCTGCTGTTTCTGTTCATCTATCCGCGCATGGTGCTCACAGAGCTTTCGGATAGGATTTGCGCCGGGGCAAATGAACTGATTGGCATGATTGAGGCGGGGGATTGGGCGGAGGCAAACGCCGGAATCAACGCGGTTAACGATGCGTTTCAGGAGAAAAAGGAACGCTTAAAGCTGTTTTTGGATCATGAGGATCTGGATGAGCTGGATGCAACGCTCATGGGTTGCCGGCGGTTGATTGAGGTGCAGGAGGACAAGCAGATTTTATTTGAACTGGAACGGGTCATTAACATCGCCACGTATCTAAAAGAGATTGAAGTGTTCACGGTTTATAACCTTTTTTAATGCACGAAAGCCGCCCGAAAGGGGACGGCCTTTTCACATTAAAGCTTCCATCGCATCCCAAAACAATGCTGCCCCCTCAATCGTTCCTTGAACACTTTTCCGCGTCGATTGCAAGGACGAGCATCAACGCGGGAAGGGCGTCCGAAGGATTGAGAACGTCAATCACATAGGTATCCGTCCAGCGGAAAAACTGCTTGGATATGGCGGCCACTTTCTGCCCGGCTGCGCTGAAGATGCTGTAATCCCACTCAAAGAAATCGCCTTCCACATGCCAGCCGTTGCAATCGACATTGTACTTTGGCTTAAAGAAGGAAAGTTCCTTGCTGATGCAGCCGATATAGCCGCCGCCCAGATAAAGCTCAAACTTTGGCAGAAAAGTAAGAAGCCGTTCCTTTACGATGCCGACCTCGTTTCCGCGGGAGTCAAAAATCTTCAAACAATGCCCCCAAGAAAGCTGCCCCTTAACGGTATATAATGTTTGGCCGGTTTCGTTATAAATATCATAGCTGTCAAACCATGAAAAGAATCGCTGCTGGAACAACAGCTTCATAGAACGCCCTCCTTATAAGCTGATATGGCCTCAGCCCCCCAAATATTTCTGCAGCCGAGCGTTCGCCTCATAGGAAAGCCAGCCCTCATCGACACCCGTAAGCCTGCCGCCTTCAACCACCATGCGCCCGCCTACAAAGGTATAATCCACCGGCCCTTTGAGGCCGACCGTCGCAAGCACGGCCTTTGGGTCCTCGCACGCGCCAACAAGCTCCAAACGGCGGCTGTCCACCAGGAAGAAATCCGCACACTTGCCTTCGGCAAGCTGGCCGATATCGCTGCGGCCAAGCAGGCGTGCACTGCCGCGTGTGGCAAGCTTGAGCACATCATAGCCGGTGGGGGCAGTCTCGCCGGAGGTGAGGCGGTGCAGAAGATAGCACACGCGCAGTTCTTCCAAAAGGTTTGAACCGTCATTGCTGGCGCTGCCGTCCACTGCAAGGCCCACGGGCACGTTGCGCCGCAGCATTTCGGGGACGCGCGCCACACCGGAGGAGAGCTTCATGTTGGAAATGGGACAGTGCGCCACGCCGGTGCCGGTTTCGGCAAGAAGGCCGAGCTCCGCGTCGTTAAAATGAATGCCGTGGGCATACCAGACGTCCGGGCCCGCCCAACCAAGGGACTGCATGTAAGCAAAGGGGCGCATGCCGAATTCTTCAAGCGTAAAGCGTTCTTCATCCTTCGTTTCACACAGATGCGTATGCAAGCGCACGCCAAGCTGCCGCGCAAGCAGCGCGGATTGCCGCAACAGCTCACTTGATACGGAAAACGGCGAACAGGGCGCAAGGGCAACCTGCCGCATAGAACCGAACGACGGATCATGATACGCAGCAACAAGGCGTTCGCTGTCCCGGAGAATGGCGTCAATCGGCTGAACGACGCTGTCCGGCGGCAGACCTCCATCCTTTTTGGAAAGATCCATGCTTCCGCGGGAAGCGTGCATGCGGATGCCGAGCTCCTCCGCGGCAGAAAACTGCGTGTCAATCAAAAGGTCGCCCGCCGCACGCGGGAAAACATAATGATGATCAAAACAGGTGGTGCAACCGGTTTTCAGCAGCTCGCCCAACCCTGTGAGGGAGGAAAGGCGCACCACCTCCCGGTCAAGGTTTTTCCAGATTTCATAGAGTGCCGTCAACCAATCGAACAGCTCAAATCCCTGCACGGCAGGAAGGTTCCGGGAAAAAATCTGATACAGATGGTGATGCGTGTTGATCAATCCCGGATAGCAGAGCATGTGCGAAGCGTCAAACGTTTCGCAGTCTGCCGAAAGCCCCTGCCCCATAGCGCGGATTACGCCGTCTTCTATGAGCAGGTCGGCATGCCTAAGCACGCGGCCGCCATCATCGCAGGTGACGATAGCACGGAGGTTTTTCAAAAGAAGGCGTTGCATCGGAAGGCTCCTTTCCCTGAATGAATTACCATGGGCGCCGGCCGCAGTAAAAATGCTTGCGCCAGTAGGAGGAGAGGTAGGTGCGGCGCACGACCTTGCCGTTGCTGGAGGAGGCGTCGATCATTTCGCCGCTGCTATTGATGACGATACCGATGTGGCCTACTTTGGTATAGTCATCATCGTAGAAGCAGATAAGGTCGCCCTTTTTGAGATCGTCGATATCTTTGATTTTCGTCCAGTCCGAAACCTGGGAGTATCCCGCTGCATTCAGGCGGCGGCGGTTGCTGCCCGCCTGATTCAGGCAGTAGTAGACAAGGCCGGAGCAGTCAAAGCTCTTGGGGCCTCTTGCGCCGCGCACATAGGGATCGCCCAACTGTTCTTTTGCAACGGCGATCATCTTGTCGATGTTGGCCTTCGTGCGCGCTTCCTTGGCCTTGGTAGCGCTTTCCTTCGCATCCGCTGAGTACAGAAGGCTTACGGTCTTTTCTCCGGCAAGGCCATCCGCGGAAAGACCGTTGCGGTCCTGAAATGCCTTGATGGATTCCTCAGTAGTTTCTCCGTAATATCCGGTTACGGCTTTCATATAGCCCAAATCCTTGAGCTGTTCCTGCATGTCGGTGATGTCGCTGCCCTCCATGCCGAATTTGACGCAGTACTTCGGAGCGTTGTCGCTGTAAATAAGCGCGAGCGTCTGAACTCCGGCAACGCCGTCCACATCGAGCGTTATGCCCAGCTCCGTGGTGAAATTCACCTGCCGCTGAAAGAAGCGCACGGCATCTTCCGTGGCCGGGCCGAATTTGATCGTGGTTTCATCCAGGTCAAGGTAACCCAAACGGATCAGCCGCTCCTGCAGATCGCGCACGGCTTCGCATTCCATACCGCGCTTAAGCGTCGGGTCGGGCGTGGGTGTAGGCGTCGGGATCGGCGTGGGGGAAGGGGAGGGCGTTGGCGGGGGCGTTATGTCAATGGAGTGCGTGTTTCCTTCCGGCACTCCCTGGGAGAGCGCAAGCGCGGCAACTCCTCCGACGTTCACATCCCTGGCTTGCTCGGCCGCTTCTGCGTTGCCGCCGCGGGAAAGCAGAACGGCGCCTGCTATCATGAACGCCACAAAAAGCGCAAGAGCGCCTCCCAAAATCAGCTTGCCGCGCAAAGGAAGCCGGCGCAGCGTGCGGGAGGCGCGCAGCCCCGCGCGCCGCGCTCGCTTCAAAAAGCGGCTCCATGTGCGGTTCAAGTTTTTAAAAAATGCCTGCATCGGGTAAGCTCCGTTCAATCAAGTTGCAGGGCAGCCGCCGGGGCGGACAACCCGTTTCCAATATTTTAGAGGGTTTTCATGTGAAATTCAATGAAAACCGCGATATGTCAGAGATTATTTACAAAATAGTATCATATAAAACCTGAGGCAACCTTGATGCAGGTTGCTGAGAAACCTCGCAAATGCAAGGGGGTTCAATGGTATATCCTTAACTTTAGGGATATACATTAACTTAACGAAATGCTATAATAAAAACGATTAAATGTGAAGCTAAATCTTGGATTGGGAGGATAGACAATGGCGTTTTTTGATAAACTGGGCGAGATCACCAAAAACGTTGGCGACAAAACCAACGACATGATCGAAATCAACAAACTCAATTCCAAAATCAAAACGGAGCGGACGGCCATTGAAACTGTGAAGGCTGAGCTCGGCGCACTGTATTGGGCCAAATTTGAAGCCGGTACACAGCTGGACGATGATGCGGCTGAGCTGTGTGCGAAAATTAAAGGATCGTTTGAAGCCATCGCGGGGTTCGAGGCGGAGATCAAACGTATCAAGGAAGAAAACGAAAAGAAGCCGGAACCCGCGCCTGCTGCGGCTGTGCCTGCAGCTTCCACGCCGGTTGCAGAAGGCACGTTCTGCCCCAGCTGCGGCGCAAAGATTGCTTCCGGCGCAAAGTTCTGCCCGGAATGCGGCAGCCCTGCAGCGCCCGTGAAGCGCATTTGCCCTGCCTGCGGTGCAGAGCTTGCGGAAGGCGCGAAGTTTTGCCCCGAGTGCGGCACAAAAGCATAGGACAGTTTCATTTGCATTTGATATGCATTATTAAACAGGAGGTATCATAACATGGCATTTTGTGGAAAATGTGGCGCACAATTAAATGATGGCGCGAAATTCTGTCCATCCTGCGGTGCGCCGACCGGCTCCGAGCAGGCTCAGCAGCAGACCTATCAGCAGCCCCAACAGCAGGCATATGCCCCTGTGCAAAGCGATGCACAGCAGAACAAGGTTATGGGCATACTGGCGTATTTGTCCTGGCTGGTGATTGTTCCTTGGATTGCGGCGAAGGAATCCCCGTTTGCACGGTATCATACCAATCAGGGCCTCGTGCTTGCGATTGTTGAGATCGCGTGGTGGATCCTGAGTGCAATTCTCACGGCAATTGCAACGGCTGCTTATTCGTTGGGGTTCCTTGCGGTTATTGGCGTAATCAGCTGGATCCTTGGCATTGTATTCCTGGTGTTCTCCATCCTTGGCATCGTCAACGCTGCAAAAGGTGAAATGAAGCCCCTGCCGATTATTGGCGGCATTAAAATCCTTAAGTGAAACAGGCTTGAATTGGAGCGCCCCGGTGAAACCGGGGCGCTTTTGCGCGTTGAAACAGTAAAAACATCTGCTTGATATATATAGAAAATCAATATATAATAATATATAGAATTCCTATATATTTGGAGGGATACATATGGCTGTAGAGAAAAGCCTTGTAACGCGCAGCACCGCTTTGCTGGTGTTGAAGCTTTTGGAGCAGGAAGACATGTATGGATACCGGATGATCGAAGAGCTGGCGCGCCGGTCGGACAATGTCTTTGCCCTAAAAGCGGGTACACTCTATCCGCTGCTGCACCAACTTGAAGGACAGGGAATGATCCACGTATACGAGTTGGAAGCGGAAAACGGGCGCATGCGTAAATATTACAGCCTCACCAAGGCGGGGCGCGGTACGCTTGTGCAAAAAGAGGCGGAGTGGGACATGTTTGCAGGGGCAGTAAACCGCGTGTTGAAGGGGGGAACGGGGATTGCGTGAATCAGAGGAAAAGGCAAGGTATCTCGATGGCGTATGCGCACAGGTACGATGGAAACAGGCACACTGCATCATTCGTATGGAGCTTGCGGACCACATTGGGGATCAAGCAGATGCTTATGCGGCGGAAGGAATGCCGGAACAGGAGGCACTGCATCGCGCGATTCGTGAAATGGGGGATCCGGAGGAGGTTGGCCTTGCATACAACGCATGCTTTCGGCCCAAACAGCAGTGGGGCATGGCAGGCCTGATGGCATTGGCGGTGCTGACGGGAATTGCGTTCCGGGTGGCCACGGGCGGTATTTTCCAATGGCGTTGCCTTGTTGCACTTGCGTTTGGCTGCGGCAGCACAGCGCTGTTTTGCGGTTTGAATCTGTATGACCTTGCCCGGCGTGCATGGCTTGCACGCATGCTGTTCACAGGCTTTCTGTTGGTGGCCGCGCTCGAACTCGGTGGGACATTCGTGCGGCATGCGGCGGCATTTCTGCCTCTGCTGTTCGCCGGAGCTGTTTATTCTTTGCGGGGGAAGGGGATTCCCGCGTTGCTTGCCTGCGTTGCTGCGCTCGTTGCCGCAACATGGGTGCTGATGGCGCGTTGGTCGATGCAGACCTTTCTGTATGCGGCGGGAATCCTTGCGGGATGCCTGTTTGCCGCTGTACTGGCCGCGCTTTCCGGAGCGTTCGGCAGGCGGCGTTTCCTTGCGGCGGGCTTTTGCGTTGTCTGTGTTGTGCTGGCGGCAGGAGCCGTTGTTGTTATGCATGCTTACCGTATGCAGGAGTTTATGAAGCTGTTCCACCCCGGGGAAGGCCCGGCTGTAGTCGCGCTTGCACCGGGGTTCAGCACGGTGCAGGATGTAGTGGATGGGGCGCGCCTGATCGGCCGGGGAATGGTGAACAGCATTGCAAACATACAAGAGCTGACGGTGGTAGGGCGCGGGAACGATTTTTCCGCGAATAGTTATCTGCTGGCGGCTATTCTGCACCGCTATGGTTGGCTTGCCGCACTTGCCGCCGCTGCAGTGCCGCTGGGCTTTATCGGAGCGGCCTTCTGGCGCGTATTTCGTCTGAGAAACCTTCTGGGGCGGATGCTTGCGGGCGCGGTATGCATGTTTTTCACAACACAGGCACTTGTATACTGTGCGGTGAACTTTGGCCTGCTCGGCGGTCTGCCGCTTTCCCTGCCCCTCCTCGCAGGCGGCGAACTGGCGCTTGCGGCAAATCTCGCTCTGGCGGGAGGATTGATTGCGCTGTTCCGTGCGGATGGTCTGTATGCTGACCGCATGCCAAAGCGGGCAAAGCGGCTGCGTATCCGGATGGAATGGGCATGAACTTCCGTGAAGAGCATGATTTTGTGACGCAGGATTTCGAGCGCGGGCAAAATATTTCCAGTTGACAGAACTGGTTTGTTGTTATAAACTCGATATGAGGTTTATAAAAACAAACCAAGGAGAGCAGCATGGCGGAATATCAGATTTGGGACAGTGAATACCGGTTTATGTGCATCGTTTGGGAGAATGCGCCGATCGGTTCCGGGAAGCTCGTGGAGCTTTGTGCGGCGGAACTTGGGTGGAAAAAATCCACCACGTATAATGCCATCCGCAAGATGTGCGAAAAAGGGCTCATCCGAAATGAAGAGGCACTTGTTACCGTGCTGGTGCCCAAGGAGCGCGTGCAGACCGAAGAAAGCGGAGCTTTCATAGCGCGCACATTTGCAGGCTCGCTGCCGCAATTCCTTACGGCGTTCCTTTCGGGCCGTGCGCTTTCGGCAGAGGAAGCGGAAGAACTAAAGTCGCTGATCGACGCACACCGAAAAAAGGAGGAGGAAACATGAGCGTTCTCGCATGGCTGGATCAGTTTATTTCCGCGCTGGAGCCGGCGTTTTTGCAGATCCTGAACATGAGCATCACGGCAAGTTATGTGACCCTTGCAGTGCTGCTTGTGCGGCTATTGCTGCGGCGGCTGCCGAAGCGCTATTCCTATGCGCTTTGGTCAGTAGTTGCGTTTCGGCTGGTTTGCCCGGTAAGCATCTCCTCGCTTTTGAGCATTTTTAACATCGGCATATTCGACATGACGGCGGCAACGAAGGGCGCAGAGCTTATTTATGTCCCGGGAAATATCGGGACGATGCAGGAACCATCTGTGACAGTCGGCATTCCGTATTTGAACGCGGCCATCACAGAAAGCCTGCCCGCCCCCACGCCTGCAGCAAGCGCCAATCCCCTGCAGATCTTACAGTTCATCGGAACAGCGGTTTGGATTTTGGGGCTGTCGGCTTTGGTTGTTTACGCTGCGGTTTCCCTTGTGGGGCTCTACCGCCGTGTGCGCGGCGCGGTGCGCATGGCGGGTACAGAGGACGTGTATGAGTGCGACAGCACGCATACGCCGTTCGTACTCGGCTTTTTCCGGCCGCGGATTTATCTGCCGTTCCGCCTGAACGAGGCGGAACGTGCGCATGTGCTTGCGCACGAGCGGTTTCATTTGCGCCGGGGGGATCACATCGTGAAGCCGCTTGCATTTCTGCTTACGGCTGTGTATTGGTTCAATCCGTTCGTATGGGTGGCATATTTCTGCATGTGCACCGATCTTGAAATGCGCTGCGACGAGGCTGTGCTCGGCATGCTCCCGGCAGAACGCCGCGCGGATTACAGCATGTCCCTGCTTTCGCTCAGCACGGGGCGGCACTTCGCGCTTGCAAGCCCGCTCGCTTTCGGGGAAACCGGCGTGAAGCGCCGCATTCAAAATGTGCTTTCCTTCAAAAAGCCCGCAGCATGGCTTGCTGTGCTTGCGACAGCGGCATGCGTTTGCGTGGCTGTGGCCTGCGCAACGAATGCGAACGATACCGTCGCGCCTGGAAAAACCGCGGAGGGCACACAGGCGCCCGTGAACTGGGAACTTTATTCGTTTGATGAATGTCTGTACCTTTCGCCGCTGAGCTCCGACAGCAGACCTATAACTGAAGGCGTTGCGGAGTTTTACCGGATTGAAACGGACAGATTCACCATCCTTGATTCGCAGACGCAGGAGGTAAAGCAGGAACTTGGAAAGGTGGACTGGGCATTTGAACCGGTGGATGAGGAGGCGTTTGCCGCGCTCTTTATGCCGCAAGCCCCCGACCTTTCGCAATACGAAACCCGGCTGCAATGCGAGCTTGGCGGTGGTTATGTGCTTTACAAAATGGATGATGAACTATGGCTCGGGAAAATCGGTACGCACGGCGGTGCCCGCAAAGGAGAAAAATACATGTGGAGCCTGTACCGGCTCAACAAAATTGCTGATCTTGCATCGCTTTCGCCCACGGGTTCCGGGCTGCCGCTTCCGCCACGCCAGCTCCGCGCCGGTCGCTATGCCACGGAAGATGGCATGGCATGGTTGGACTTGCATGAGGACAGAACGTTTCAGTTCATCCGCAACATTGCGATGAGCTATGCGCCGGAGGGTGTGTGGGCCTGCGAAAACGGTGTGCTCACGCTTACGGTTTCAGAAGAGGAAACCTGCCGCTTCACCCTTGAAGAAGGCGGTGAAGCGCTCCGCTTTGAAGCGGGCTTGGGTGCAGAGGAAGGCACGATCTTCCGTTACATCGGCCCCGTTCCGGCACGCTGGGCGTGGGAGACTGTGATCTCGCCTTCGGAGGAAGGGGTTGCAGAATTCCTTGCGGCAGCGGGCACCGATGTGATGAACACAGGATATGAAAACGACGCCTGCCATAACGTTACGCCGGCGGAAGTCTCTGCGGTATGGATTGACCGCTTTCAGATCTTCAAATTTGAAAAATCCTGCGCGTCCTATCTGTTATATGAAGGCGCCGTCTATTCGCTCGGCACATGGTTCGGCGGTATCGGCTTCACGGATGCGGCGGTTGCGGATCTGAACCGGGATGGGGCAGAGGAACTGTATTTCACCTGTTCCTGGGGCTCCGGCATGCACCGCGCACAGGCCGGATGCTTTGATCCCGCGCGCAGGGAAGTCAGGATGTTTGACTTTGCGTATGTGTATTCCGGGCAGGAAAACGGGGGCGAGCTTGTGCTGCGCGCAGACGGCGAAGGGATCGGTGTGTTTGCCGCAGAGCTGGCTGCGAAGAGCTTTGTGGACTTTACCCTTGTGCCCGTGAAGGAGGTTGCGCGCATCGCCTCCGGGGAAGGTGGGGTTACGCTGACTTCCGCGAATGGAAACGCAGATTTCTATCCACTTGAATCAGACTCGGGTGCGTGAAACCCTTGCACTTGCATAACATGGAAAAGGGCGGTATCGGCCGCCCTTTTTTACTTATCAAACTGCCTCGTGGCTTAGAATGTCACCGTTACGGTTGTGCCCTTGCCGAGCTCGCTTTCAAGCGCGACCCGGGCGTTGTGGAATGCCGCGCCGTGCTTGACGATGGAAAGGCCGAGCCCTGTGCCCCCGATTTCCTTGGAATGGCTTTTGTCCACGCGGTAAAACCGCTCGAAGACCCGAACCTGATCGGCGGCGGGGATGCCGATGCCGTCATCCTCAACGCGGAGCGCCACATGGCCGTTTCCTTCGGAAACGAAAACGTGCACATGGCCATTCTCCCGGTTGTACTTCACCGCATTATCGCACAGGTTGAACACCATTTCATCCAGCACCTGTGAAACGCCGTTTACCATTGCATGCTCGCCTGAAAGCGTGAGGGAGATCCCTCTTTTCCCGGCCGCCGCCTCCAACCTGCACAGTACAGAGGAAGCAAGCTCATAAAGATCCACCGGCCCCTTTTCAAACGGAACGGAATCTTCATCAAGCTGGGAAAGGCGCATGATGTCGCCGATGAGCGTGATGAGCCGCTGCGCTTCGTCGTAGATGTTCCCGGCAAAGTGAGGGATGTCCTCCGGCTTTACAAAGCCGTTTTTAATGATCTCCGCTGTGCCGGAAATCGAGGTAAGCGGCGTTTTCAGCTCATGGGATACGTTTGCGGTAAACTCGCGGCGCATGCTTTCGCGGGCGTGCTTTTCCGTAATGTCCAGAATCACAAGCACCGCGCCTGCCACGCGTTCTTCATGGTAAACGGGATTGGCGATAATCTGGAGATAACGTCCTTCCCGCTCGAACAATTGCTCACAGTGCTCCCCGGAAAGTGAGAGCTCAACGGCTTTGCGGAACCCCTCGCTGCGGTTGAGCGCAAGCACGCTCCGCCGGCTGATCTCCGCTTCCGCGCCAAGCAGCCGAAGCGCGCCGGAATTATAGGAAAGCAGATCCGTATGATCGTCGATCACAAGGAAGCCTTCGCTCATGTTTTCGGTGATTGCCGTAAATTCCGCCTGCTTGCGCTGAAGCTCCTCAATCTGGCTGTCTATCACACGGTTCTGATTGTAAATTTTCGAGAGCAGGGGGGAAAGTTCTTCATAAACCTCGCTCTGTTCCGGGTGCTCAAGGTCGATCGCATTCACCGGGCGCAGGATGCGCTTTGAAAGCGCGGATGCCAATACGCCGGAAAGGATTGCCGCCAGCACGAAAATCATGATTACGGGGGAAAGCAGGCCCATAATGAGCACCCAAACGGAATGCTGCGCAGAGGAAACGCGCAAAACCGTGCCGTCGCTCAACCGGGTGGCAAAGTAGATGCGCCGTTCATCGAACGTTGTGGAATAGCGCGTGCTTTCTCCGGAACCACCCGTAAGCGCTTCCTGGATTTCTTCACGATCCGCATGGTTTTCCATGGCCGCGGCTTCGGAATCGCTGTCATAAAGCACGGTGCCATCCGCGGCAACCCAAGTGATGCGGTTTGTGCCACGAAGCCCGTTGAAATATTCCATGCCGCTTTGTGCAAGCCCCTGGGCGATGTAAATCGCCTCGGTTTGCAGCTCCGCCTGAATCTGCTGGCCAAGGTGTTCATAAAGCATGCCGAAAATCAGGATGAAGCAAGCGAGCAGCACCGCTGTGGCAACAAGGAAAATGGAGCGGAAAATTCTTGCCGTCATGCCTCGTCCCCTCCGATCTTATAGCCGATGCCGCGCACGGTTTGGATCAGCGCGCCGCATGCCCCGAGTTTTTGCCTGAGCGTGCGGACGTGCACATCCACAGTGCGGCTTTCGCCGTCAAACGCATAGCCCCAGATGCGGTCAAGAAGCTGCGCGCGCGTGAGCACGATGCCGCTGTTTTCAAGCAACATACACAGCAGCTCGAACTCCTTGAGCGTCAGCGTTACATTCTGCCCGTCCACACGCACGATGTGCTTCACCGGGCAAACGTAAAGCCCGCCGAGCGAATAGTCCCGTTCCACATGCTCCTCTTCCGTGCGGCGCAGGAGCGCCTTGATGCGCGCGAGCAGCTCCATCATGCCGAAAGGTTTGGGAATGTAATCGTCTGCGCCGCTGTCCAGGCCCACCACTTTGTCAAACTCAGTGCTTTTTGCCGTGAGCATGATGATGGGAACGCGGCGCGTGGCGGTGGCGCTGCGCAGGCGCTTTAACACGCTGAGGCCGTCTTCCTCCGGCAGCATGATGTCGAGCAGCACAAGCGACGGAAGGCGCTGCTCCAACGCCGCCCAGAAAGCGGAAGGACGCTCAAACCCCTGCGCTTCAAGGCCCTGGCTGTTGAGCGTATAGATGACGAATTCGCGGATGCTGTTATCGTCCTCCAAAAGATAGATCATGCGCTTACACCCCTTCGTTTGACGTATGTTTGCCTGTGAGCGAAAATTCAACCCACTCTGCAATATTCACCGCGTGGTCACCGATGCGCTCGAAGTATTTTGCGACCATCAGAAGGTCGATACACAGCTCGCCGTTTCGGCCATCCTCACCGATGAGGCCGATCAGCTCCCGCCGCACGGCAGAGAAAAGATCGTCCACCACATCGTCATAACGCATCACGGAATAGGCAAGCTCAAGATCTTTTTTCACAAAAGAATCGATGCTGTCGGTCACCATTTTGCCGGTGGCTTTTGCCATGTCCGCAATATGCACCTTGCTCTTGCTGTCGTTCTTGCGGATGTATTTTGTGATTTCAGAGATGTCCGCAGCCTGGTCGCCGATGCGCTCCATGTCGGAAATCATCTTGAGTGCAGCGGAGATCACGCGGAGGTCGCGTGCCACAGGCTGCTGTTTGAGCAGCAGCTTGATGCAAAGCTGCTCGATTTCCCGCTCTTTTTGGTCGATTTCGGCATCCACCGCCACAGCCTTTTCGGCAGAAGCGGCGCTGCCTTCCAAAAGCGCCCGCGTCGCAAGGCCAATGGCCTCCTCGCACAGCGCGCCCATTTTGATTAGCTCCACATTGAGCAGTTCCAACTGCTCGTCGAACTGGTTGCGCATTATCCGAACCTCCCCGTGATGTAATCTTCCGTGCGCTTGTCCTCGGGCACGGAAAAGATGGTTTCTGTATCGCCGAACTCAATGACCTCGCCAAGAAGGAAAAACGCGGTTTTGTCCGAAATGCGGGCCGCCTGCTGCATGTTGTGGGTAACAATGACAATAGTATAGTCTTTTTTCAGCTCCACGACAAGGTCTTCAATCTTGGAGGTGGAGATGGGGTCGAGCGCGCTTGTGGGTTCGTCCATCAAAAGCACCTCCGGTTCTACGGCAAGCGCACGCGCGATGCAGAGGCGCTGCTGCTGCCCGCCGGACATGCCGAGCGCGCTTTTTTTCAGGCGGTCCTTGGCCTCGTCCCAGATGGCAGCGCTGCGCAGCGAGCGTTCTACGATGTCGTCCAGCTTCACCTTGGAGCGCACACCATGGGTGCGCGGGCCATACGCAATGTTATCATAAATGCTCATGGGGAACGGGTTGGGCTTTTGAAATACCATGCCCACGCGGCGGCGGAGCAGGTTTACATCCATCCCGCCGTAAACGCTCGTTCCGTCAAGCAGCACTTCCCCGGTGATGCGGCAGCCTTCCACCAAGTCGTTCATGCGGTTCAGGGATTTGAGCAGCGTGGATTTTCCGCAGCCGGAAGGGCCGATGAAAGCGGTGATCTCGTTTGCACCGATGTGCAGATTCACATTTTTAAGCGCATGAAAATCGCCGTAATACAAGTTGAGGTCGTTGATCGAAAATTTATCCATAAATTCGTTACCTTTGCTTTGCTGAAACTTTTTTGGCGAGCCAGGCGGAGAGCGCGTTGATGCCTACGACCATCACGAGAAGTACAACTGCCGTAGCATATGCCTGCTCTGTATATAAACCGTTGGAGAGGAGCGCATACATGTGAACGGCGAGCGTCCTCCCGGAACCCATGAGCGTTTCCGGCACGCCCGCAACGGTGCCGGAGGTGTAAATGAGCGCGGCTGTTTCCCCAACGATCCTGCCGATGGCGAGAATTACGCCTGCGAGGATGCCCGGCACGGCCGAGGGGAGAACGATGCGGAACACGGTGCGGAGCCGCCCTGCGCCGAGACCGAAGCTGCCTTCGCGGAAGGAGTCCGGTACGGCCTTGAGCGCTTCTTCCGTTGTGCGCAGGATCAGGGGCAGGATCATGATCGCAAGCGTGATGGCACCGCTTAGAAGCGAGTATCCGAACTTGCAGGCCACAACGAGGAACAGAAAGCCAAAGAGGCCATATACAATTGAGGGAATGCCCTGAAGCGTTTCTGCCGTGATGCGCACGAGCGATACGAGCCGGTTTCCGCGCCCCGCATATTCTACAAGGTAGATCGCGGAACATACGCCAACAGGCACTGCCATGAGGAGCGAAAGCACCGTCATGGTGAGCGTATTAATAATCGCCGGCAGCATAGAAGCGTTTTCCGTGGTATACTCCCACGCGAACAGAGAAGGCTTGAGGTTGGGGATACCTTTGATCAGGATATAAGCCACAAGCGTTACGAGCACAAATACCGTGACTGCGGCAGAAAGCGTTACCGCAAGGCGCAGCAGCAGGGAGAGCGGCCTGCGCTTGTAAGCGCGCCAGCGTTCACTGCGGCTTTCCCGGTTGATCGCATTGGTTTCCATAATTATCCCTCCTTTTTCTTAAGGGCTGAGAAGGAAAGGTTAATCAACAGGATAAACACAAAGAGCACGACGGCCGTGGCGATCAGCGCTTCCCGGTGCAGGCCTTCGGCATAGCCCATTTCCACAACGATGTTGGAAGTCAGCGTGCGCACGCCGCTCAGGATGCTTGTGGGCAGGATTGGCTGGTTGCCTGCCACCATTTTTACGGCGGTCGCTTCCCCGATGGCGCGGCCTATGCCCAGAATTACTCCGGCGAGAATGCCGGATTTGGCGGCGGGAAGTACGGCGAAAAATACGCTGCGCTCATGCGTTGCGCCAAGCGCAAGCGCGCCTTCATAATAACTTTCCGGGACGGCGCGGATTGCGCTTTCTGAAACGCTGATGATCGTGGGCAGGATCATGATGCCGAGCATCAGGGATGCTGTGAGGATATTTTTACCGTTGCTGCCCCCCGTGAGCTGCTGAATCAGAGGCACGATGACAACGAGGCCGAAGAATCCATACACGATGGAAGGAATCCCTGCGAGCAGGTCAATCAGGGGCTTGAGCACCCGGTACAGCCTCTTTGAGCAGAAACGGGCAAGATACACGGCACAGAGAATCCCGACCGGCACACCGATGAGAACGGCGCCCGCCGTCACATACAGGCTTCCGACGATCATCGGGAGAATGCCGAAGATGCCATTGAGCGGTTTCCATTTCGTGCCGAGCAGAAAATTGGCAGGGCCGATTTCCGCGATGGTGGGGATGCCGTTTGCAAACATGAAGATGCAAATGAGTATAACGGCGAGGATGGAAATGCAGGCCGTAACCAGAAACACGATACGCATCAGAGTTTCACGCACCTGCCGGGCGTTTGGGCGCACACGCTCCGCATGCTTTTTCACTGTCATAAACGCTCCTTATCCAAGTCATGCCAATGCGGGCCGGAAGGCCGGCCCGCGATTGATCCGCTTCGTTTCCTTATTTTACTTCGTTCCAGTCGGTGGTTTCGCCCATGAAGATGGCGCGCACCTGCTCGCTTGTAAGGCCGGTCATTTCGCTTTCGTTGTTTACGATGACCGCAATGCCGTCAAGGGCGATGGCGGTGGGGGTAAGTCCGGCTTCAAGCTCGCTGTCCTTTAAGTCGCGGGAGGCCATGCCGATGTCGCAGAGGCCGTCGATTGCAGAAGTCATGCCGGTGGAAGAGTCGCTCTGCTGGATGTCGATGGTCAGGTTGGGGTTGATGGCGTTATACGCTTCCTTGAGCTTTTCCATGACCGGGGTGACGGAGGAGGAACCTGCGACAACAATCTTGCCGCTGACGCTGCCGCCTGTGAAAGCGCCGGTGTTGCCTTCGCTGATGCAGTTGGCTTTTTCAACGACGGCCTGGCCTTCTGCGCTCAGAATGAAGTTCAAAAAGTCTTGCGCTTCTGCGCTGACAGTTGCCGTTGTAGCCACATTGAAGGGGCGGGCAACCTTATAGGTACCGTTCTTGACGTTCTCGGCAGTTGCATCCACACCGTCAATCTGCAGAGCCTTTACGGTTTCGTTCAGAGAGCCAAGGGAGATATAGCCGATTGCAGCCTTGTTGCCGGCGACGGTCTGCATCATAACGGAAGTGCTGTCGGTAATCTCAGCGGTTTCAACGGTATGGTCAATCTTTTCGCCCGCTTCGTTCTTCTGTTCAATGCCAAACAATTCGATGAACGCGCCGCGCGTGCCGGAGCCGTCCTCGCGGGAGACGACATAAATCGCGGTGTTTTCTGAGGCGTTGTTGCAGCCTGCGGCCACGACGAGCAGCATCAGGGCTGCCATGCAAAGTGCGATAAGCTTCTTCATTGTAAAATCCTTCTTTCTTTTTGTTATTGTTTCCTCTTTTTTACGGACATATCATACGGCTTTCAGGTTAAGCGCAAAAGCACGGGAAAGTTAAAACTATGTAAAGCTGTGTTTCGCAAAAAGAAAGGCAACCAATGCAGCGGCCTGCCGAGAAACCCGGGATTGTCAAGGGCCACAGCCCCCTTGACTTTATTCCGGACCCGGCGGCGCACGCCGGAACGGATGAAACCCTTCAGGGTTTTGCACGCTGAGAAAACTCGAAAAAGTGGCGGATTGCCGCTTTCCTGGCATGCAAATGCCCCGGCAGAGAGAACTGCCGGGGCATTTGTTAAGCCGGACGCTTTACACTTCCGGTATGATACGAATTTTGCCGAAGATCGGAATTTCGTAATATTCGCGTTTGAGCGCCTTTACGATGCAGATAATCATGATGACGAACCCGGCGATCAAGCCGACAATGCCCACTAACCAGCCGATGAAGGGGATGATGCAAACAAGCCCGCAGCAAATGTTCCAGATTATCAGGCAAACGCATTGGTTGGCGTGATGCCTGAGATAATTGGAGGCATTGCCGACAAGCAAGCCCAAGATCATGAAAATGATGTTAAGATAGGAAAGCGCCGCAAGATAGCGGTATTTTTCCTCATCCGTACGCGGGCCTGCAGGCTGTGCCGGAGCGGACTGTTGCTGCTGTTGGCCGGGGGCCGCCTGCGCGCCTTGAACCGTGCCGCAAACGGGGCAGAACTTTGCGCCATCGTTGATCTGGGCGCCGCAATTACCACAAAATGCCATACTGAAAAACCTCCTGATTATTGCACGCCTTCCCGCAAGAAAAGGCGTTATTTATGTTCCGTCCTGCGATTACAGGCCGCGAATGCGCACTTCCACAACGCGCCCCACAATTTCAGCCAGCTCGCCGGGTACGATCATTGGCTCATATTTCGTGTTCGCGGGGATGAGCATAAGCGTTGAACCCATGTATTTTACCTTGCGCAAAAGCACTTCATCCTCCACGCGCACAACGGCAATCTGTCCGTTTTCAACGCGCGGCTGCAGGCGCACGAGAACGAGTGCGCCCTCGGGAATGAACTCCCCGATCATGCAGTCGCCCTCCACTTCCATGTAAAAATACTCGCCCGCGACAACATCGCTTGCGGGTATGCCGATATACTCCGAGATGTTTTCCTCCGCAAGGATGGGGAGCCCTGCGTGTACGCGCCCAACGAGCGGAACGCCCACCGTTTCACCGATGGGAAGGAAGTGCGGCGATGCGGCAGCACGCTGTTTGAACAGCGGCGTGACCTGCGCAGGCGCTGCCTCCGGCCCGTCGATTCCGAGAAGATAATCTGCCGTTACGTGAAAATGGTCGCAAAGCTTCACGATTGCTTCATGCGGCAGCGGCACACGCCCGGTTTCATATTTGCAAACTGCGGCCTTTTGAACCCCCAGAATTTCGCCCAGCTCATCCTGAGTAATTCCGTGACTTTTGCGCAACTGCTTCAATCTGCTCATAAGGCCCTCCGGAACTCTGATGATGATTCCTATTTATTGTAGCCCCCACGGAAATGAAAGGCAAGCAAAAATTTCTTAAAAAGCCCGAAAAATATCCTTGACAGTATCCTGATAAGATACTATAATGTCGTTGACGGGATGAGAATAGCAAATAATTTCCTTTAAGGCAATTAAATTATCCCTATAAGAAATTTATGAGTATGGCTCGCACAGGAGGCTGACGATGAATTATTTCGGTATGTTTTTTTCCTTTATGTTGCCGGGAATCCTTTTAGGCAGTATGGGTGCAGTTGCCGTACATCAGGAGCTGCAGCGCCGTAAGCGGCAAAAGGCACGGAAGGTGCAGCGGGCCGGGCAATCTGGGCCTAGGCGGGTTGCGGACAAGGGCAAGCTGTATGTTTATGATATGAACGCAGCGGCATAGCGCTGCGCAGGTTTTCTGTTTATCGCGCCGGATTGCGGCGGGTAAAAATAAAAATCTATATGCGCCGAGGGAAGGCTGCCGGGATTCCGGCGGCCTTCCCTTATTGATTTCCGGTCAGTTCCGCGTAGATCGCTCGCGTTTCCGCTTCGCTTTCCACGCCGAGCAGCCAGGTTTCCTCCGCGGTTTCAAGCAGGAGGAAGGGCGGTGTTTCCGGGTTCAGGCAAAGCTCGCATACGCCATATCCTTCCACGCGAAACTTGCCCTGAAGGAACGTGTCAAATCCGGTGCCGGAAAGCTTGACTGCGTCGGGCAGCGCCTCAAGCAGCGCTGCGGAGCGGATTTCCGCCCGCTCCAGGCGGCAGAGCTCCTTCGTGTGCGTTGCAATCAGCTCATTTTCGTTCAGCGTGAGCGTAATGGGCGTGGTCTCAAGCTGGATCATCCACACGCCGAGGAGCGGCATTGCGAGCAGCAGCAGGGCGGAAATGCCGAGGATGAGCTTCCCGGCCCAATGGGCGAAGTTGAATGTCATCCCCATGCCGACGCGGTTGTTCACGCTCAGGTGCTTGTCGTTCGGGTTGCAGTAGATCAGCCCATAGATCCAGTAGCAGTCATCATCCGCGAAGAAGCCCTGCCCGCTTTCTGCGGTGAGCGATTCCTGGGCGCGGCGTGCGGCAAACTCCGTGCGGATGCAGACGATCATGAGGATCCCGACGTACCCAAGCGCAAGCAGGAGAATGCCGGTGACGGAATCGATCAGGAGCCAGAAACCGAGGCTGAACAGCCCTGTGAGCCAGGAGAAAGCGATCCAGGCGCGCCCCCATTGGTACCGCCGCACACGGGTCAGGACCGCGGTCAGAGCCGTGTTTTCATCCACGACCTCCGCGCGCTGGCGGTTGATGAGCCGGTAAAGGCCGGTGAAGAGCAGCACCATGAGTAAGTTTATGCCATAGCCAAAGAGCATCCACGGGAAGGCTGCGTCTCTCGGCGCTGCTGCCAGCGTGTGGAGGATGGGCACGAGCGCCATCACAAGCGGAGGCAAGAACCACAGGGGGCTCACAACCTTTTTCGGGAGCGCTGCAAGGCGGAGATCCACAAGCGTTTCGCCCTTGCGCTCCGCGGGCGGGCAGGCTTGCTGCTTATAGGCACGAAGACGCTTGTGGCACCGTACATAGGGGATGTAGGGGACGATCACCGCAGCGATGATCCAGATGAAGCAGAGCGTAAGGAAAACGGATGTGCGCTTGACCGGGAGCAGCGCGACCGGCAGCAGGGCAAGGATGAGCACAACGAGGTTCAGCTGCCGCAGGAACTGCTCGCAGATGGCCAGCACGGCTGCATTCTGCCGCGCTTCGTAAGGGAGCGTCACGCCGAGGATGATGTTCTTCTTGGGCTTCGTTTCGTTGCGCAGCATGAAGTAGACTGGAATAAGGCAGAGATACAGTATGGGGAACAAAACATACTTCATGACGGGTTCTCCTTTGTTTCATCATAAAGCGCCCTGCAGAACGCGAGGAACTCTTCACAGGGAACCCCTTGCAGCTTCGCTTCGGATATGGTCAGCCGCAGCGAATCCTGCATGGAGGCGGTGAGGCCGTGCTGCGCGCTGAAGTTTCCGCTGACCACTGCGCCGCTGCGCCGGTCCGTGTGGATATAGCCTTCCTGCTTAAGCAGCTGATACGCCTTGCTGACGGTCATCATGTTCACGCCTGCTTCATCCGCAAGCGTACGGATCGTCGGCAGACGCTCGCCCGGCACAAGCGCTCCGCTTGCTATGCCAAGCACGATCTGATTGCGGATCTGCAGATAGATGGGCAGATCGCTGGAGAAATCCAATTGCAGGAGCATGATAAGCCTCCAAAGGTTTTTGCATTACTTAGTATAATGCAAAAATGGAAGCTATGTCAAGCAAAGCAAACATACCCAAGAGTTAACAGTCAATTCATATCCTGTGGCCAGCCTTTGGTTGTCCCGGTGTGCAAAAAAGGGTATAATAAGACAATTCTGGTTAATGAAGAGGTACTGCAGAATGGTGAGACACCGCCGCAGAAGGCGCAGAAGAATTACCCCCAAGTTCCTGATTATCCTGATTTTGTTTATCGCAGCACTGCTGATGGGCATTTTGGCGATCTCTGCACTGGTTGAAAACGGAAAGACCCCTGCGGATGAACCGCAGGGCACAGGCAAGCCGGGCTTATTTGACACCCTGTTCGGCGGCAGCACGCCGGAGCCTACGCCCACCGTCACGCCGGAGCTTACGCCGGAACCTACGCCCACGCCCATCCCCATTCCGAGCCCAACCTCCACCGCAGGAACAAGCGCTGCGGATTTCGGGCTTGAAAGCGAGATGCAGCTCAACGGAAGTGCGGTGAGCAGCTATCGTGCGCCTGCTGATTTAACGTATCCTGAGGCTGAAGAATATACTGCGCTTGAGGGCGTCATTACGTTCCGCGGCAACAACTACCGCGACGACCCAACCTATGGCACGGCGGGTACGGTGAACGAAAAAAAGCTTGAGCTCACTTGGACAAAAGAGATTCCGGGCTCCATCGCAAAGGGGAATCCTTCGGACGGAACGTGGTTTGGTGTGGGCTGGACAGGACAGCCCCTCATCGTCCGCTGGCCGGAATCAACGCGCCGCATCATGAACCTGTATGATGAAAAAAAGAACAAGGACGGCCTTGTTGAGATCATTTACGCTACCGAAAACAGCTACATTTATTTCCTTGACCTTGCAGACGGAAGCAGCACGCGCGACCGCATCAACGGCAAGTGGACCTATAAAGGCTCCGGCTCTCTCGACCCGCGCGGCTACCCGCTGCTTTACGTAGGCGCAGGCGACGAGGGGCCGAACGGCCCGGCGGAAAACCAGATCATCAGCCTGATTGACGGCCGAAAGCTGTACAGCTATGGCGCGAAGGACGAATACTCCGTGCGCAGCTTCTTCGGGTTTGACCCGGCAACGATCGTCCATGCGGCGAGCGATACCGTCACTTACGCTTCGGAGACGGGCATTGTGTATCAGTTCAAACTCAACACGGTGTACGACGAGGCTGCGGGGGCGATTTCCATCAACCCGAGCGACGTGCTCAAGTGGCGCTATACGACAAAGCGCAGCCGGGACGGACAGGCGAACAACACCTATTGGCTTGGCTTTGAATCAAGCCCGATTTTCTGGAAGAACTACATGTACGTTACGGACAACTGCGGCGACCTCATCTGCTTTAACGTGAACACGATGGAGGTTGTCTGGGTGCAGGATGTGCTGGACGACACCAACTGCACGCCCGTGTTTGAACTGAACGAAGAAACCGGGGAGGCTTCCATCTATGTGGGCACGTCGCTGCACTGGACTGTGGATGGCAACAATACCGGAGTGATCCCGTTCTGGCGCATCGACGCACTCACGGGTGAAGTCGTATGGAAAGCACCGGGCTACCGCTGCACGCGGTCAAATGTGTCCGGCGGCATACAGGATACAGCCGCGCTTGGCAAGGGCAAGCTTTCCGACCTTGTTTATGTCGCCTATGCGATGACGACCGAAACCGAGACGCGCGGCCTCCTCGTCGCCTATAACAAGGCGGACGGAACGGAGGTTTGGAAGAAGCACCTCGGCGCGTATGCATGGTCCTCCCCGCTGATCCTTTATGACGACAATGGCGATGGCTATGTGGTGCAGTGCGACTCTGCAGGGCACATGTATCTTTTCGATGGGCGCACCGGTGAAACGCTGGACAGGCTTGATCTCGAGGGCAACTTTGAAGCGTCGCCCGCCGCGTTCGACAATATGATCGTCGTCGGCACGCGGGCCTCCAAGATTTATGGCGTAAAGCTGAAGTAACCGGAAACCGGGAACTGCAAGGAAAGCGGAGCGGAAACTATGCGAGCGTTTCAATCCACGGAACTTCCCCAACAGATCAGGCGGGTATGGCAGCTGAGCGTGCCTGCGATCCTGACACAGATCTCCTCCATTGTGATGCAGTATATCGATTCCGCCATGGTTGGAAATCTGGGGGCGGATGCATCGGCGGCAATCGGCCTTGTTGCTACCAGCACATGGCTTTTAGGCGGCCTTTGTTCCGCAGTATCGGCCGGCTTTTCCGTTCAGATTGCGCACCATGTGGGGGCCAGGGATAACAAAAAGGCACGCGATGTGCTCAAACACGGCATCGTTACGGCGGTGATCCTTTCCGTGCTTCTCATGCTTGCCGGGATTGCAATCAGCGGCCCCCTGCCCGTGTGGTTGGGCGGCGAAGAAGATCTGCACCGGGATGCATCGCATTATTTCCTCGTCTATGCCTGCACGCTGCCCTTCATGCAGCTGAGCTGGCTTGCATCCGCAAGCCTTCAATGCAGCGGGAACATGGTTACCCCCAGCATCCTTAACACGATCACCTGCGCGCTGGATGTGGGATTCAACGCGCTGTTGATTCCCCGTTACGGCGTACTTGGCGCGGCGCTCGGCACGGGTCTCGCAACGGCGGTTGTAGCCATTGTGATGATGTGGGCCTGCTTTATTCGTTCGCCGGAATTGGGTCTCAACCGAAAAGAGCACTGCAGAGCGGATCGGGAGATTCTGAAGCGGGCTTTGCGGATTGGAAGCCCCGTCGGTGCGGAGCAGATCGCCATGAGCGGCGCAATGGTGGTAACTACCATGATCGTCGCCCCCCTTGGCACGGTTGCCATTGCGGCGAATTCCTTTGCCATTACGGCCGAAAGCCTGTGCTATATGCCCGGCTACGGCATCGGCGCCGCGGCGACCACCCTGGTCGGGCAGAACATCGGCGCAGGGGAATACAAGCTCGCAAAACGCTACGGCAACATTGCGATCGGGATGGGCTGTGCAATCATGACGCTGATGGGGATTGTGATGTATTTTATTTGTCCATTGGTGTTTCAGATGCTTACACCGGACCCTTCCGTCCGGACGCTTGCGGCGGAAGTTTTGCGCATCGGCCTCATTGCGGAGCCGCTTTATGCTGTGTCGATTGCCGCATCCGGGGCGCTGCGCGGCGCGGAGGACACGCTGGTTCCCAGCATCCTGAACCTTGCAAGCATCTGGGTCGTGCGGCTTGGGCTGGCGTTTTTGCTGGTCGTCCCGCTTGGGCTGCACGGCGTGTGGGCGGCCATGGCCGCAGAGCTTTGCGTGAGAGGGCTGCTGCTCCTGATGCGGCAGCGCCGCTCAAAGTATTATTCCGGTTCCATGCACCGGCAGATTCACGCTGTTGAATAGCGCGTTGTGCGGCAAAAGGGTGTTAAATCCTTTATGAGCAATATGGCAATGGGCGTTGCGCTGTGGGCGGCCGAAATCGTTGTAAGCTTAAAGCAATGGAACATATGCCAAGGGTGTCTTTTGGAAGCGTAACACTTTCTTTTCGGGCAGCTTCGCCACTTGCTCAGAGGAGCGAACTGAGCCGAAAAAGGGACACCCTCGCCGCTTGGACGGGTAAGGGTGTCCCTTGCCTTTCGTCCCCCTCGGAGAGCGCACGCCTGCCGCAAGGCAGTACACCGCCGCCGATCGGGGCGGTGGTGAGCAAGGGCGCCTTATCCTCGCATAAGGGACAGAGAATGCGATATCTTGTTACTTATCTGGCTTTATGGTACAATTCAACCTAACAGAAGCAGCATAACAATTCAGAAAATGTTGAATAGAGAAAATATTGTGATGGATGCAACTTGTAATGGGAGGAATTATTATGGAGTATGAATTGCAAAAACTGGATGAAGATACAATAGAACAGTTGATTTGCCTGTCAAAGAAATGGAAGGAGGAAGATTGTTGTTATGGAATGGAAGTGAATACCAAGAGCGATTTGAATGAGCCTTTGGCAGTAGCCTTAGATAAAGGCAAAATTGTGGGATATATCTTTGGACATTTTTATTCTCAGGAAAAAAAGACCTCTTATATAGAAATAGGGGAACCGTGTTTTAGCATTGATGAGTTTTATGTTTTGCCCGAACATCGTAGTATGGGAATAGGGAAAAAGCTATTTCAGCTTATCGAAAATGAGGTGAAGGCTCAATGTAAATATATTGCTTTATCTACATCGACAAAGAATTACAAAGCGATATTAAAACTCTATATTGAGGAATTAGGCATGAATTTCCATAGCGCCTTTTTAATAAAACAAATTAACATATGAATTCCCAGTTGTTGATTTAGTGAAAATTAAGAAGAACGAAAGCAAATGCCGCGTTTGCGAAATTTTAAACTTATTAAATAACCGAAATCATTTGAGGAATTGAACCAATTGGGCTCGAACCTGTGAAAGAAAAAGGCACGTGCGCATGTGTGGAAAATCCCCTCCACTTGCCGCATTCTGCTAAAACAGGTATAATAGCAAGCAAGATTGATTTCTATGAGGTGCATCCATGGTGAAACGCCGCCGCAGAAGGCGCAGACAAATTACCCCCAAGTTCCTGATTATCCTGATTTTGTTCATTGCAGCGGTGCTGATGGGCATTCTTGCAATTTCTTCGCTTGTGGGAAGCGGAACTCCGGGTGCGGATGGCGTTCCGCAGTCCTCCCCCACGCAGAAGCCCGGCATTTTGGATGGGCTGTTCAACAGCGAAACGCCGGAACCTACGCCGGAGCCGACGCCGGAACCCACACCGGAGCCCACGCCTACGCCCATACCGAACCCTACCTCCGTTGCATCGGACACGGCGGACACGACCGGCGCGAAATGGGGCTTTCATTCCGAAATTGAGGTGGACGGAGCTTTAGCGGAGCAATATGCGGCCGCAGAGGCAGACAAGGTCAACTTTGGAAGCGGCACGGAGTATGCACAGCTTCCCGGCGTAGTAACTTTCCGCGGCAGCAATTACCGGCAGAACCCATATTACGGCACGGCCGGAAACGTATCGGAAAAGAAACTCGAGGCCGTTTGGTATGCTGCGAGCGGCAGCCTTGGCAAAGGAGAAGGCGGCGGCTATTCCGGCTCGTGGACGGGCAGCGGCTGGTCCGGCCAGCCAATCCTTGTGCAATGGCCGGAAGCAACGAAAAAAATCATGAACATGTATGACTCCGCGAAAAGCAAAGCGGGGCTTGTAGAAGTCATTTATGCCACGATGGACGGAAAGATTTATTTCCTTGATTTGGAAACGGGTGAAAAAACGCGCGATCCAATCAACATCGGCGTTCCGTTCAAGGGCGCAGGTTCGCTCGACCCGCGCGGCATCCCCGTGCTGTACCTTGGTTCCGGCGACCATTACCGCGATGCGGGGAGAGAATCCCGCGCAATGGCTGTGAGCCTTGTGACGGGCGAGATCCTTTTTTCCTTTGGCAACAAGCCGGACAGCTTTGCGGACCGCTCCTGGCATGCTTATGACAGCTCTGCCCTTGTGTGCGCCGAAAGCGACGTGCTGATCTATCCGGGCGAAAACGGCCTGCTTTACCGCGTGAAGCTGAACACGCAATATGATGAAGCGGCGGGCACGCTGGCGATGAGCCCTTCCCGCCCGGTGAAATACCGCTATGGCGCAACGCGCACCGGTGAAAACGACTATTGGGTTGGCTATGAGGGCAGCGCCGTAGGCTGGCGGGAATATCTGTTCCTGACGGAAAACTCCGGCCTTATGCATTGCGTGAACGCCAACACGATGGAAACCGTTTGGGTGCAGGATATCTGGGATGACACGAACGCCACCGCCGCCTTTGAGGAAGATATCGAAAACAGCCGGGCGTATCTTTACGTTGGCTCCACGCTCGACAACAAGGCGGACGGGAACGGGTACGGCCCCGTCGCCTTCTTCAAGCTTGATGCAACAACGGGCGAAATCATCTGGCAGAAGGAATTCAAGGTGTATACGACCAAGAACGTGACGGGCGGCATCATGTCGAGCGCAGTGCTCGGCGAAGGGAATGTGGAGGGCATGCTCTTTACGACCGTTGCCAGCTACGGCGGGGATGACCGCGGCGTGATTTATGCGCTCGATACGCAAACGGGCGATACGGTCTGGGAGTACGATATGGGCAATTATGCCTGGAGTTCCCCGGTGATGCTCTATGACGCAGTGGGCAGCGGTTACCTTGTACAGTGCAACCGCAAAGGAAACGTATACCTGCTTGACGGGAAAACCGGCGCGGTGTTGGACACGATCAACATCGAAAGCAACATCGAAGCTTCGCCTGCAGCATATGACAACATGATCGTTGTGGGCACGCGCGGCCAGCGCATTTATGGCATCAGGCTGAAGTAATCCGCATGAAGCGGCGCACCCTCGCATAAAACACAGCGGGGGTGCTTTTTATGTTTGACGAAACCTTCAACCTTGCCGTAGCGCTTTTGCTCATCGCCATGGGGGCGTATATGCTTGCTTTGACGCGGCTGTTTCCGCTGCGCGTCAAAACCGTCTGCCGCGGCCTTTTGCGGCTGTTCCGTCCCGGAAAGGGCGGAAAACAGGGCGAAATCAGCCCGTTTGAGGCGCTCTCCGCAGCGCTTGGCGGTTCTGTTGGCACGGGTAACATCGCAGGCGTAGCTTCCGCGATTGCCATCGGCGGCGCGGGTGCGATCTTTTGGATGTGGATCAGCGGCGTGATCGGCATGGCCACAAAATATGCGGAAGTGCTCATCGCAATGCGCTACCGCAAGCGCGGTGCGGACGGAGTGCCTGTGGGCGGCACGATGTATTGCATCCTCCTTGGCATGGGGAAGGGAGCCGCACCGCTTGCGGTGCTGTTTGCGGCGTTCACGTTGCTTGCCTCCCTCGGCTGCGGCAACATGGTGCAGGTGAACACCATCGCATCCGCTGTTTCGGAGGCTGCAAAGGCCATCTCGCCTGCGGCGGCATCCGGGGCGGATGCGCGTTTTCTTGCATGGATCACAGGCGCGGTTACGGCGGTCGCGCTCGGCGCTGTGCTCCTTGGCGGGGCCAAGCGCGTTTGCAGCGCAAGCGCGTATGTGGTTCCCGTGATGAGCGCACTCTATATTGGGGCGGCGGTTTGGGTGATCCTCCGCTTTTCAGACCGCCTGCCGGAGGTTTTGCGGATGATCTTCTCCGGCGCGTTTGGGCTCCGGCCGGCTGTGGGAGGCGCGGTGGGGTTTACGCTTTCGCGCGCACTCCGCGTTGGGATGACGCGCGGCGTGTTTTCCAACGAGGCAGGGATCGGCGCGGCGCCTATGGCGTATGCATCCGCGCGGTGTGAGGATCCCGTGGAACAGGCGATGATGGGCATCTTTGAGGTGTTTGTGGATACAATCCTCATCTGCACGCTGACCGCGTTGATGGTGCTTGTTTCAGGCGTTCCCATTCCGTATGGGGATATGGATGCTTCCGGCATGGCGATTGCGCTCGATGCGCTTGCCACAGTCGTGCCCAAGCGCGAAGCGGGCGCGTTCCTTGCGGTTTGCGTGGCGCTGTTCGCATTTTCCTCCATGCTCGGCTGGTCGCTTTACGGCGTGCGCGCGGCGGAGTTTCTGCTGGGCGCAAAGGGAATACGGGCATATCGTATCCTGTTTCTGGCTTGTGCTCTGGTGGGTGCTGTGATGGAGATTGCCCCTGTGTGGCGGATGGGCGAAGCATTCAATTCGCTGATGGCGCTACCAAACCTGGTGATGCTTCTTGTGCTCGCGCCGCAGGTGCGCCGGGAAACGGACGAATATATTGCCTTGCGGCGTCTGTCCAAACGCAGGCATCTGTGATACAATACATGCGGAAAAAGCAAAGAATTTCCCAAACGAAATGAGGTGAACTACCCCTATGAAAAAACAGGTCAACGGCAATACGGAGGGTATCCGGACAACGGTACTCACGCGCATCGCCGCAGTTTACGATTTGAAGATGGCGGCAGGAGAGTTTGCGTCCCACGCGCTCGTGGATGAACTCGCTGCGCTTACGGGCCTCATCCGGCGGGAAATTTCCGTTTATATTGGCAGGGACGGCGCGGTGGAGGATGTTTCCATTGGCGATTCAGGCAAGGTAAACATGCCGAATATGCGCCTTGTGCGCAATACGGACAGGCTCTCTGGCGTGCGCTGCATACATACGCACCCGAGCGGGGACGGCCGGCTTTCCGGCGTGGACCTTGGAACGCTCCGCAGCATGCGGCTTGACGCGATGGCTGCGCTCGGCGTAAACGAGGCGGGAGAGGCAACGTCGTTTTATGCAGCCTTTCTGGGTGAGATGCGGGAGGAGGAGCGCGAGGTGCTTGTGGCTGGGCCGCTCAGGCCTTACCGCCTGCCGCAGCGCCAGCTGATGGATGAGATCCGCATTGCGGACGAGCGGCTGAAAAGCAGCACGAAGGAAACGGCGGAAGCGCGGCCGGAGCGGGCGATTTTGGTTGGCATCGAAAACGCGGAAGGGTATGATACGCTTGCGGAGCTTGCAGAGCTTGCAAAGACCGCAGGGGCAAGCGTTGTAGCGCGGGAGCAACAGCGCAGGCGGCCGGTAGATAACGCAACCTACATCGGCAGCGGCAAGGCGGAAGAGCTTGCGCTGCTCGGGAGCGAACTGGAAGCCGACCTGTTCATTTTTGACGATGAGCTATCCCCCATGCAGCAGCGCAATCTTGAAACCACGCTTGGCGTGCGCGTGATCGACCGCACGGCGCTTATCCTTGATATCTTTGCACAGCGTGCACAATCCCGCGAAGGCAAGCTTCAGGTGGAACTTGCGCAGCTCAAATACGGTATGACGCGCCTTGCAGGGCAGGGCCTTGCGCTTTCACAGCAGGGCGGCGGCATCGGAACGCGCGGCCCGGGCGAAAAGAAGCTTGAGGTGGACAAGCGGCGCATCCGCCGCCGCATTTACGAGCTGGGCGAGGAGCTTAAGGAGGTTGAAAAACAGCGTTCGCTCCGGCGGGACAGGCGGGAAAAGAACCCGCTGCCGCTCATTGCGCTTGTGGGCTATACCAACGCCGGGAAATCCACGCTTTTAAACGCGATCTCTGATGCGGGCGTGCTTGCGGAGGATAAGCTTTTTGCAACGCTTGACCCGGTTGTGCGCCAGGTGACGCTCCCGGGTGGTACGCAGGCGCTTGTGTCCGACACGGTGGGCTTCATCAACAAGCTGCCGCATGATCTGGTGGAGGCGTTTAAATCGACGCTGGACGAAGTTGTGCGCGCAGACTTGATCCTGCATGTAGTGGATGCATCAAGCCCGTATTACGACAGCCAGATGGCGGTTGTCGAGGACGTCATTGCAGGCCTTGGCGCAGCGGAAACGCCGCGCATCAACGTATACAATAAGCTTGACAAGCTGGCGGCACAACCTGCTGCAAAGGGAGAAGCAGCCTTCATTTCCGCTGCAAAAGGGGAAGGGATTGAGGCGCTGCTTTCACGTGCAGAGCACGCGCTCGGCGCGGAACGAACCATGGCGGAGCTGCTGATCCCCTACGATAAATACGAGGCCGTGGCGCTCATCCGCGCGGAGGGGCGTATTCTTTCAGAAACGCATGAGGAAGATGGAACGCGTATCCGCGCACAGCTTCCCCAAAGCGCTATGCATAAGCTCAAACGAATCCTCGGAGGGAACGATGGAAGCGACGCAGAAAAAACGGAATAGCCAAATGGAGGGAACGGTGCTTGCGCTCATGGCGGCTTTGCTCTGGAGCACCAATGCGCCATTGATCAAAAGCCTTTCGCTGGACGCGACGCTCGTGGCGGGAATGCGCGCGCTGATTGCGGGCGTTGTGCTCCTTCCGTTCCTTCGGCCGAAAAAGATCAAATGGGGTTTGCCGGTGGTTTCGATGATGGTGTTCTTCACGCTGCAAAGCCTGTTTATTGTAGTCGCGCTGCAAAAAACCAGCGCAGCCATTGCCGTTGGCATGCAGTATACCGCGCCGGTTTGGCTTTACCTGATTGCCCGGCTAAGGCACGAGGCGGTATCCAGAAGCCATCTGGTTTCGCTTGGCGTGCTCACAGTCGGCGTTGCCGTTTCCATGTGCTCCCGCTCGGGTGAGGTGACGTTGCTTGGGAACATCATTGCGCTTTCAACGGGCATCTGGTTTGCGCTTTTAACCCTTGCGATGCAGCGCGTGGGCGGTGAAAACCCGCTTGGCACGGTGAGCCTGAACAATCTTTTTATGGCCGCTGTGCTGCTTTGCCTTTGTGCTGCACAGGGGAAGCTCGGCGCGCTGAAAACGATGCGCGCATCGGAATGGGTCATCATGCTCATCCTGGGCGTGTTCCAGTTTGGCGGTGGGTATGTTTGTTATAACCTGTGCCTCCGGAAGATCAGCGGCACGCGCGCAGCAATGATTACGCCGCTTGAAATGGTATTTGGGCCGTTATGGGTAGCGGTCTTCCTGCATCAGTACCCGGATGTGATTGGCTTGATCGGCTTTTTGATTATCGCTTTGGGCGTCGTGATTGAGGTGGTCTATACGCACCGGCGGGAAAAAAGCATGCTGCAGCAAATGCAGGGGTAAAGGCGGGAAAAGCAAAAGGCCATGCGCAAAAGGAGGTGCATGGCCTTTCTTGCATTTGTTTGGGTTAGATATCCACATTATAGATCGGCGCCACGTGCCTGCGCCCACGATACATGATGAGAACCGCGGCAACGATGGAAAATGCATTCAGGCATACGATCACCGGGCGAATGGGGAGCACATCGCCGAGCGCTCCTGCAAGAAGCTGCCCCAGGATTGCTCCCGCTGTGGTCAGCATTTGAAATGTGCCGTTGAAGCGGCCGCGCATCTCGTTGGGCACATAATTCTGCGTGGAGGAAATGCGGATGTTGTAGCTTGTGACGCAGATGAGCCCGCTTACGAATTGCAGGAGCATCATCAGCATGACCGGCGCAAACAGGTAGCTTGCGTCAATCAGCGCGGACACAATGTACACGAAGAGCGCGATCGCAAATTTCTTCACCGTCGGATAACGGAACCTGTAATGTACGGCGCCGCCCACAAGCCTTCCCAAAACCGAGCACCCCATCACCCAGGTATAGGTCATTACCCCGAGGCTTTCCTGCGATTTGAAGTAAGGCAGGATGAGCGTACCGCTGCCGTTGCCCACCATCATTGATACCACGAAATACGCTGTGATGACAAGCAATCCCTTTTCCTGTTTCAAATAGGCGATGCCCTGCTTGAAGTCATCCTTATAACGGGAAAGGGAATAAGGTTCTTTTGTCGTGGAAACCTGCGTTTCCTTCACGCGGATCTGCGTTTCAAACGTGGCTGCGATGGCGAATGTAGCCGCATTAAAGAGAAACAGCGGCGTGAGGCCCACATGCTCATAACACCAGGAGGCAATGGGCACCATCAACGCGGAAAGCGGGTAGATCATGCTGGAGATGGAATACGCCTTGGCATAGTTCCCTTCGCTGATGAGCATGGGATACAGGCTGTCATATGCAACGAGATACACGCTGTCAATCGTGCCGATGACAATGCAAAGGCCAAGCAGCAGCGCGTAGTTGAACAGTCCCCCGCGCAGCAGGAAGAAAATGACGAGGTAGAGCGCGGCGGAAAGATAGTCAAGCGTCCATATGGCTTTCGTTCGGGAGAAGCGGTCGAGATACGGCCCTGCGATGGAAGGCATGATGATCTTGGGGAGGTTGTAAACCACCATGAAGATCGCGTACAGCAAAGTGGAGCCTGTGTAATCCAAAATCAGCAGGCTGAGCGCAAAGCCCGAAATGGCGTTGCCGAGCATCGAAACAACGGTGCCGAGCGTCAGTATCGTAAAATTGCGCGTCCAAAGGGGTTGACGTTCCATCGCAGGAATCTCTCCTTCGCTTGTTTATTTGCAGAATTCCAACCGAATGGAGCCGTTCACGGCCTCCGCGTGAATGGAATTGCCCGCATGATGTGTGATATGCACCTCTTTGCGGTGCTTCTCGCCGTCTAAATATACGCTGCCCGAAACGGTTTCAAGATCAAGGGTGTATTCGGTGACGGGAAGCGCCGTTGCAACGCGAATGCCGCCGTTCACGGTTTCGCAATGCGTTTCGCCGCGCAGCTCGCCCGAGAGTGTAAGGGAGCCGTTGACCGTTTCGCAATGCGCACACGCATGCGCATAGCAACCGGTGGCGGAGACTGCGCCATTTACGCTTTCCGCGTGCAAGCTGTCCGCAGTTACGCCCGCAAGCGTGACCGCGCCGTTCACGGTTTCACAGTATACGCGCTCAACCGCAAGCGCAGGCAACACAATTGCGCCGTTTACCGATTCGATGTGGAACAATTCAAATCCGGCTGCGGGCCTTTGCGGCACGGTAATGCGGATCATCCCGCCCTTCCACTGGCGGAAGGAGAAGCGCTTGAATATGCTGCGCAGGGGCTTTTCCTCAATGAAGAGCGTCTGCCCGTGCATTTCAACGGTGGGCACAGGCGCGCCGTCCGGATAGTCAATCTGCACATGATATTCGCTGCCAAGCAGAAATTCGACGCCTGCATTGGCAACTTCGATGTGCACGGAACGGAACTGAGGGCAGTCGCCCGTCTGCCTTTCATGTGCAGCCTGCGGGGCATCTTCTCCCGCTTCGGCAATGATCTGCCGCGCGAGTGCTGCGGGATCACCAAGCTCCACAGGCACAGGATCTTCCTGAGCGATGCCCGCATCATCCAGATACTCCTCATAGAAGCGCAGCGCGGCGGCGCGCTCATCCTCCGAAAGATACTTGCCGCCCTTGCACGGCAGAGCCAACAGCGCGCGTTCGAATGCGCGTGTGAATTCACTTCGCGTCATCACAGCCACCTCCCCAATGCCCGGGCGTAGGCATAATAAAGATCCTGTGCGATGCAGGCCGTGTTTTCCGAAAAGAATTTTGCTTCGTCACGCCGGAGTTCGGGGCTGCGGCTTTCCTGCCGCCGGTTAAATTGTACTCTGTTATTCACCATTTTACCCTCCAAACAACATGCTTTCAACTTGTTTTTTGTAAATGTCCCATTCGGAACGGTAGCGCGCAAGCGCCTCGCGCCCTGCATCGGTGATGGCGTAATACCGCCGGAGCCTGCCCGAATATGGCTGATCGTACGTCGTAAGCCAGCCTTCCTTTTGCAGCCGCCGCAAAACGGGATAGAGCGTGGATTCACTGATTTCAACAACTGCCTTGACGCTTTGCGTGAGCACATAGCCGTAGGTATCTTCGCGGTTGAGTGTGGCCAGCACGCAGGCGTCAAGCAGGGCGGAACCCAATTGGAATGTCAATGCACCTCACTCCTTTCTACGGGCAATATTATATTTTGTATAATATTATTTGTCAATAGCAAAATCTGTTCCGATAAGAAAAAATAAATGTCGCACCGCTGTGTTTTATGGTACTATAAAATCAGTTGAAGAATCCGAAAAAGGTGCATATTTGATGAAAAAAACCAGAATTATCGCAATTGAAGGGATTGACGGAAGCGGCAAAGGCGTGCAGTACCGCCTGCTGCGCGATACTTTGCTTGCGCGCGGGTACACCGTTGCCACGCGTGACTTCCCTGCCTATGATAGCTTTTTTGGTGGAGAAATCGGAAAGCTCCTCTCCGGTGCGGAGGGGACACGGGCGGATCAGGTGGATGGGAAAAGCATGGCGCTTTGGTTTGCGCTGGATCGCTTTGAGAGCTTTCGGGATTACCGGGATGGGGCGACGGATATTTTGATCCTGAACCGGTACGTACTCTCCAACGCGGTATACCAGAGCATTCGCGATATTGATCTCGGCAAGCCGGACATTGCGGAATGGGTGTTTGCGCTTGAATATAACCATTTGGGTCTTCCGCGGCCGGATGTGAACCTTGTGTTTTCCATCGCGCCCGCAGAAGCGGAGGCGAATGTGGGCAAAAAGGGGTTCCGAGAGTATGTCGGCGCAGGGCGTGACGTCTACGAGGCTTCTCACGACATCCAGGCCCGCGCAATGGAGCAATACCTTGCCTATGCCGCACGGTATGACGATATTGCTGTGATTCCATGCATGTCCGAAGGCAGGCTGATGCCTGTTGAAGCGATCGGCGCGGCCGTCCTTGCAGCCCTAGAGGCGCGCGGAATTATTGTATAATCCCTTTCTGGCTTTTATAAATTGCGAAGGAGAAACCACATGAGAAAGATCGGAATCCTGACCGGAGGCGGAGACTGCCCCGGCCTGAACGCCGTAATCCGCGGCGTGGTGGCACGCTGCATGCGGGAGGATATTGCGGTGTTCGGCTTTTACGCGGGCTGGCGCGGCGTATTGGAAAACGAAGGGCGCTGGCTTACCCGGGCGGATGTGGAAGGCATCCAGACGCTGGGCGGGACAATTCTTGGCAGCTCACGCACCAATGTTATGAAATTTGAAAATGGGCCCGAGGTTGTGCGGGAGGCGATGGAGCGGCTCGACCTTGAGGGGCTCGTGGCTGTCGGCGGAGACGATACGCTCGGTGTGGCGAACACGCTGCGCAAGCTTGGCATGAACATGATCGGTGTGCCGAAAACGATCGACAACGACCTGTCCTGCACGGATTGGACGTTTGGATTCGATACGGCCTCCAACATTGCGATGGAGGAGATCGATCGCCTGCACACCACGGCAGAATCCCACGAGCGCTGTTTTGTTGTGGAGTGTATGGGGCGGCACACGGGCTGGATCACATTGCAGGCGGGCGTTGCGGCAAATGCACACCTTGTGCTGATTCCGGAGTTTCCGATGTCGTTCGATGAGATTTATGATCTGGTACGCAGCCGCTATCTGCGTGGTGAACGTTATACGATTATTGCCGTAGCCGAAGGCTTTGAGCTTACGGGCGAAAAGCTGGAAGAGCTTGAGCGGGATATGTTCGGCAACGTGCTCCTGCTGCATCGGGAGCTTGCGCGTCACCTTGCGGACCGCATTGAAAAGGCCATCCGCAGCGATGAAACGCTGGACAAGCGCCGGGAGCATTTCGAGGCGCGCTCCGTGGTGCTTGGCCATCTGCAGCGCGGCGGCGCACCGAGTGCGTTTGACCGCATGCTCGGCACGCGCATGGGAGTAAAAGCGGGTGACCTTGTGGTGAGCGGGGAATATGGCAACATGGTCTCTTTGCGCGGCACAGAAATTGCGGTTGCGGACCTCGACCGTGCAGTTACGGAGCGCAAGAAGGTCGGAAAAGAGCTTTACGACGTAGCGACGCTGTTTTACTGAAAGCCATGGGTGTACGGAAAGAAAAAAAGGGCGCAGCCTCTTATAAAACGATGCGCGAGGCGGTGTTCCTCGCGGCGCGCGCGGCGAAATCAGTCGGATTGTGCACCGGCGGAACGGGCAACTGCAGCATGATTGACCGGGCGGCGGGCATTATTGCCATGACGCCGCATGATTTCGACCGCGTGGCGAAAACATGGCAGGAGATCGTTCTCATGAACCTTGCCGGTGAGGTGCTGGATGCGCCTCTTGGCGTGGAGCCGACTTCGGAGGCAGCGTTTCACCTTGCGATATACAGCGCCCGGCCGGATGTCGCCGGCATCTGCCACACGCATGCGCCGTATGCAACGGTGTTTGCCGCACTTGGCCGGGAAATTCCGCCTGTTATCACCGAGGCACTGCTCTATGGCGGATGCTGCCCGCTTGCGCCATATGCGCCTCCGGGTACGGATGCGCTTGCAAAAAGCATCGTGGAAACGTTGGGAAAGCGCGGCATGGCTGCGTTGCTCGCGCGCCACGGCATGATCGCCGTATCGCCGCGGGGTGTGGATGATGCGTTCCGCCTGGCTGTCCATGTGGAAGAAACGGCAAAGGCATATTACCGCATGGCGGCGCTTGTTGGGCTTGAGAACGTGAACGCAATGATTAAATGAAAAGGCGGCCTTGCGGCCGCCTTTTTCAACTTAATTAATATCAAAGCCTTTCCCGCTTGAGCGGCATGGACATGCAGCGCGGGCCGCCCCGGCCGCGGCAAAGCTCGCCGCCCGGAATGGTTTCGACCTCAATGCCGGCCTTGACGAGCAGGCTGTTGGTTACATCGTTGCGGTCATAGGTAATGATGTGGCCGGGCGAGAGCGTAAGCGAATTGCTGCCCATGTTCCAATGCTCCCGTGCAGCGATGATCGGATCGCCTCCTCCCATTTCGATGAAGCGGACTGAGGATTCTCCAAGTGCACGGGCAAAAATCCTGTTCACCGGATCCGTGGTGAGCGAAATATGCAGGCGGTTTGGGCTGCCGGTTAATTCATAAACATCGAACTGCTTTTCGTAGATGCAGGGATGGGTCAAAAACGTATCCCGATCCACCATGGTGCAGAGCACGTCAAGGTGCATGAACGTGCGTGAACGCGGGTTATTGAACACGAGGATGCGCTCATAGCCATGCGCGAACACCCGGTTCGCAAGGCACTCCACAGCCGCGATGCTCGTGCGCTCACCACAGCCGATGGCAAGCACCTTGTCGGAGAGAATAAGAACGTCGCCGCCTTCAATGCCATAGCCGAGCGCAGCATCCGACCACAGCGGAACGTCTGCCGCGCGGAACAACGGGTGATGATCGTGAATATAGCGGATAAACAGCGTTTCCCGCTCGCGGGAATGCATGCTCATGGTGCTGATGAGAAGCCCATTGCCGATGCTGATTGCAACATCGCGCGTGAAATACATATTGGGCATTGGGTCCACCACAAACGGGTAAGGGTCGCTCACCTGAAGCGGGATGGGCACAGGCTTGAAAAACGCAAGGTCCTGCCGAACGATCCCGCGGGAAACGGCGCGGAACAGCGCTTCCGGGCCGAGTGGCCAAAGATATTCCTTCACTGCCTCCTTCACCGTTTCACCCTTAATGTGGCTTGCGGCGACATAGTCTTCAATGTAGGCATGACGCACGGCCTCGTCCGCAATCGCTTCGCAAAACAGCTCGCTGAGATAAAGCACGGTTACGCCGTTTTTGCGCATCGTTTCCGCAAATGTGTCGTGATCGGCCTGCGCCAGAGGCACATGAGGCATATCGTCCAACAGCATTTCATCAAAAAAGTCAGGCATAATTTGTGCAACTTCAATGTCAGGCCTGTGCAGAAGCACAGTTTGCAGCCGCCCAATCTCGGAAAATTGTTCTACGAGTCTGTCCATATGTCATCCTCCTGCAACATTAATAATTGGAATGAATATTAACCGTGAATATACAATTAAATTATACATGCGTTTGGTGAATGTGTCTATAGCTTTTATGATAAAAGAAGATATATAATCATGATTCAGGGCGCAGGGATTGCTTTTTATTGCATGCAGGGGGTATAATTAACAGCAAATGGAAGGATGCGCAGGCCTTGGCCGGCGCACCGCTGCATTGAGCACCACACTATGAAAGAACAGGAGAATTCGTAATGCTTTACAACAGGATCTACAATTTTTCCGCCGGCCCCTCCATGCTTCCGATTGAAGTGCTTGAAAGTGCAAGAGATAATCTGGTCAACTTTGAAGGCTGCGGTATGTCCGTCATGGAGATGAGCCACCGTTCCAAGGTGTTTGATAACATCATCGTGCAGGCTGAAGCGCAGCTGCGCAAGGTGATGGGCATTCCGGATAACTACAAGGTCATTTTCATGCAGGGCGGCGCCACGCTGCAGTTTGCAGCGGTTCCCCTCAACCTGATGAACAAGAACCATAAGGCGGATTATGTCGTGACCGGCAACTTCTCCGGCAAGGCTGCAAAGGAAGCTGAGAAGTATGGCGAGGTCAACGTTGCATGGACGGGCAAGGGCGAAAACTTCTGCCGCATCCCGCGCCAGGAGGAGCTCAAGCTCAGCCCGGATGCAGATTACGTCCACATCTGCTTTAACAATACCATCTACGGTTCCTGTTGGGATTACATCCCCGATACGGGCGATGTGCCGCTTGTTGCAGACCTTTCCTCCTGCATCCTTTCCCGGCCGATTGACGTTTCCAAGTTTGCCGTAATCTATGCCGGTGCACAGAAGAATGTTGCGCCTGCCGGGCTTACGATTGTGATCATCCGTGAGGATTTGCTGCACAACGTGAACCCCGTTTGCCCCACGATGTGCGATTACACCATCAACGCGGAAGCAAAATCCATGCACAATACGCCGCCGTGCTGGTCGATCTACATCTGCAAGCTCGTGCTGGATTGGCTGCTTTCCATCGGCGGTCTGGAGGAAATGGAGCGCCGCAACCTCAAGAAGGCTGCGCTTCTCTACAACTATCTGGACTCTACCGATTTTTATGCCGCAAATGTTTCGCCGGAAAGCCGTTCCATCATGAATGTGCGCTTCAACACGCCCAACGAGGAGCTTGATGCCAAGTTTGTGAAGGAAAGCGTTGCCGCCGGCATGACGAACCTGAAAGCCCATCGTTCCACAGGCGGCCTCAGGGCTTCCATTTACAACTGCATGCCATATGAAGGTGTGGAATGCCTTGTGGACTTCATGAAGAAGTTCGAGGCGGAAAACAAGTAAGCAGCGACAGAAAATAAGGAGGAAAGCCATGCGTATTCTTGCATCCGACGGAATGGATAAATCCGCTATCGCGGCGCTTCAGGCAGAAGGCCACGAGGTTGTTGAACAGTTTTATGAGCCCGCCGAACTGGCGGAGCAGGTCAAGCAATATGATGTGCTTGTCGTGCGCAGTGCCACAAAGGTGCGCGTTCCCATCATCGACGCGGCAAAGGAAGCGGGCCGGCTCAAGCTTGTGATCCGCGGCGGCGTTGGCGTGGACAACATCGATGTAAAGTATGCTGAAGAAAACGGTATCGCCGTGCGCAATACGCCCCGCGCCTCCAGCAACACCGTTGCAGAGCTTGCGCTTGCGCACATGTTCTCCGTGGCGCGTTACATCTCCGCTGCCGGCCACACGATGCGCGAAGGCAAGTGGGAGAAGAAGGCTTACAAGGGCATTGAGCTTTCCGGCCGCACCCTTGGCGTCATCGGCTACGGCCGCATCGGTCAGGCGCTTGGCAAAAAAGCGCAGGCGCTCGGCATGAAGGTGCTTGCCTACGATATCTTTAAGGTGGAAGGCCTGGAGAATGAGAACATGAAGTACGTTGAAATGGACGAGCTGCTCGCCAATTCGGACTTTGTTTCTGTTCACACGCCGAGCATTGACGGCAAGCCCCTTATCAACGAAGGAACCATCGCCAAGATGAAGGATGGCGCGGTGCTCATCAACACCTCCCGCGGCAACAATGTGGATGAAGCTGCCCTGCTTGCGGCGCTTAAGTCCGGCAAGCTGCGCGGTGCGGGTCTCGACGTGTTTGCGGAGGAGCCCGCCAAGAATCAGGAGCTGATTGATTTCCCGACCGTTTCCTGCACGCCGCACATCGGCGCACAAACTGCCGAGGCGCAAAAGCGCGTTGGCGCGGAGATCGTTGACATTATCAAAAACTTTAAATTTTAAGGGAAAAACCTTATAATACACGGGGGCGCGCCTACTGGCGCGCCCCCGTGTATTGTTTGGAAGCAAGAACTTTGTTTTTGAGCGGTTTCCCTGCGCTTATTCCATGACCCATTGGCCGCCCGTGAGACGGAATGTGGTTTCTTCGGCAAGCGCAACGCCATACAGGCTGGTGATACCGGTCTTGAGCAGGAGGGTGTCGCCTTCGGCGAAATAGACATCCTCGGCAAGCACGATGCGCAGAGTCATTTCATTGTCTACCCGGAAGGTGTATACGCAATCCTGCGCCTTAGGCGCGCCGCTGGCATCGCATACTGCAACGTAGTCATCCGGGATGTTCTCCGGCTCCTCACAGTCAAGGAAGTAGCGGTTGTTGCCTTCGTAGCCAATGCTTAGCGGCCCGGAGAAGGTAACGCCGACAGCGTAGCCATTATCCTCCCCGGCAGCGGAGAGCGGCGCAAACGCACCGCCGGCGTTGGGGTCGAATTTACTGGGGCCATTCGTGACGGAAACCTGAAGGCCGGCTATTGTGGTTTGCAGGAAGCTTCCAAAGTATTTTGGGTTTGGGAAAAGTTCGTTGGAAGCATAGCATTTCGTATTAGCTGCCTTTTCAAAGGTGAAAGTATAAAGGCTGCCGGAAAGGAAGGGCTGCGTCATGGTGTTTGCAACGTCTGCAGTGATGCTCTTGGCGGCACTGTGGGCGAAAGAAAGCAGCGTCGTTCCAGTCTCATCCGTGCCGAACAGGTCCTCGGTACTATGCGCTTCGCCCGTAGGAAGCGTAATTTCGGATTTGCCTTCGGCGGGAACAACCGCCTTATTGACGAAATCGTACCTGTCGCCTACAGTCAGATAGTGGAGCACGAGGCCTGTTGCACCAAAAGTGCCCACGGTGCCTGCCTCATTCCAAACGGCGTTTGCGGCATCAATAATATACACACCGCTCGAGCCGAATACGGTGCCGATGCCGGTGCTCCCATCAATCCGAATGCCTGCGGTTTCATCGATGCCGATGGCAAGCCCTGTGGGATTTGAATCCCGCAAACCGATGATCAGCCTGCCGATGCGGCCACGCGCATCTACATGGGTATCCAAAAGGATATCCTGGCCGAGCACGGGTTCGATAAAGCCGATGCTGTCATAGAGCATGTTGTTTCCCTCGTTGACGGTGGCGTTGCCGGCTATGGTTTCGGAGGTAAAAGAGCAGATGTCAACGGTTTCCGCTTGATTCCAATATAAAGGTTGATAAGAACCGCTTGCACCGTTGGTGAGCGCAGTGCCGGACATGGCGGCTGCGCCAGCGCTGCTGCCCCCAAGCGTTCCGCCGTTTTTGAGCACATCGGTGATCGCCTGCGCAACCAGGGACGGCGAGCCATCCGGATTGGCGAGAGCCAGCCCATAATAGGCTTGATCACCGCCTGTGAAGAAAACAATATGGCAGCTGCGGATCAGGTCTGCAAAGTATTTTGTGTTTTGCACATCCCGATAGTTATCGATGCCGAGCGGAATGTATACGGGCTCCATGCCCCGGGCGCGCAGCGTATCGGAGAAGGAAGCATACTCTCCATCGGGCAGGTACATATCGTCATACATTTCCTGCTCTGAACCAATGGTGGTTTCGATTACCGCGATGCGAGGCGTTTCCATGTGTGCCTCCAGTGCGCCTTGCATCAACGCGTCAACATACCCCTGCGAATAGCTGGAGGATTCGGCAAACACCGAGGTTGCACCACCAGCAGGAACGATTGCGCCGATTTCAGCAGCACTGTATTGCGCAAGCGCTTCCGGTCCGTCCTTGGGAGTAAGGAAGCGCCCCGCTTTTTCAACTTCTATGCCTTCGTTGCCAACGTAAGTTGCATAAATGTAATAGAAAATATCCTTTTCTTCTGCGTTAAAGGGGTGTCCGTCCAAGCTGGTGAGTTCCGAAGTCAGCGGATGGAATCCATCGTTGGTGCTGATTTTCAATGCCTTGTTTTCGGAGACCAGCGCCTCAAGGCCGGATTCATCCAACGTAGAAAGCTTTTCTTTGACATGAGTCAATCCAAGCTCCGAATAGAAAACATATGCGTTGCGGTCGGCAAAATTGTTCAGCGCCACGGAATAATCGGCCAAAGCATCCCCCGCGGACGTGTTCATGTTGACATAAATGCCGTATTGATATTTGGAGGGAGCTTCATCATAAAGCATACGCCCTTCATCGGCAATTGCTTCAGGTACAATGGTAGGCTCCACAGCGGTGTTCGGCAAGGCGGCAGGCGCTTCCGTAGCGCTTGGGACAGACGCAGCACAGGCTGAAAACGTCAGAAGCAGGGCGGCCAGCAAGGCCAAGATGGATGTGTTTCGATACATGCCTTTTCCCTCCGCGATAAGATAAGTGATAAATCTATTATAATAGATTTATTAAAAAAGTAAAGCAAACTCATGCACAATATGCCACAATGAGGGAAAATAAAGAAAAATATAAAGTAAACGCTTTAATGCATGAGCAATATTAAAAAACCTCCTTGCCATTGCAGGAAAGGAGGCAGGGAAAGGTTCACGCTTTAACCAGCATTGCGAGCGTACCTGCAACGATCAGAACAAGGCCCAGCAACGCTTTTTTGGAAAGTCGTTCATGCAGCGCAAAATAGGAAAAGGCAATCGTTACGAGAATGCTCAGCTTGTCGATCGGCACGACAACGCTTGCAAGCCCATCCTGCAGCGCTTTGTAATAGCAAAGCCAGGAAGCACCCGTCGCAAGGCCGGAAAGGCAGATGAAGCTTAGCTCATTTTTGGGCACTTTTTTTACGGCGGGCCCATTCCCCGTTACGAACACAACAACCCATGCCATGATGAGGACTACGCCTGTGCGGAGTGCCGTGCCGAGATTCGATTCGACCTCTGCGATTCCGAGCTTGCCCAGGATTGCAGTGAGGCTTGCAAACACAGCGGAAAGCGCCGCATACAGAAACCACCCCTTGCCGGATTTCCGAACACTGCCTTCCTTTTTCTGAATCATCAGGTAGGTTCCGGCCGCGATGGCGGCAACGCCTACGGCCTTCTGCCAGGTAATTTCTTCGTGCAGCAGGAAAAATGCGAGCAGGATGGTCAGTACGGTGGAAGATTTATCCACCGGAACGACCTTGTTCACGTCCCCCAGCTGAAGCGCCTTAAAATAGCAAAGCCAGGAAGCGCCCGTCGCAAGGCCGGAAAGAACAAGATAAAGCAACGATTCGCCGGTCAGCTTAGATAGCGTCGCTTGCGAGCCGACCAGGAATACCATGACCCAGGAGAACAGCAGCACCACGATGGTGCGGATTGCAGTGGCAACATTGGAATCCGTTTTCCGAATGCCGCATTTTGCAAGGATGGATGTTACGCCCGCAAAAAAAGCAGATGCAAACGCATAAATGATCCACATAAACATGCATGCTCCCTTCTAAAACACATCATAGCACGGTGTGGATGTGGATGCAATCGCCGCATAGTGCGTTTTTCCGGCGCATAGATTTGTGCTATGGAAAAGGTAAAGAAGAATGCACAAGTTGCGCAAAAAAACCGCAAGGCGGCAGCCGCTATGCTCTGCCTGCTTTCACTGTTCCTGTTTCTTTTGAGCAGCCGCGGAGAGGATGCCGTACCAACCGCAACTACCGTAAATGAAAACGGACCGCTGCTTGCGCTTACGTTTGATGATGGGCCGTATCCAAAGGTCACGACGCACATTCTTGACGTGCTGGAAAAGCACGGTGTATGCGCTACATTCTTTGTGCTCGGAAGCCGCGTGGAGGGGCGGGAGGAGGTTCTGCTGCGCATGGAGGAGCTCGGCTGCGAAATCGGAAACCATACGTTCAGCCATGCGGATTTGACACGGCTTTCTGCGGAACAGTGCAAAGAGGAAATTGATAAGACGAACGCAGAATTTGAACGTGCGCTTGGCCACCCTGCTTCGGTCGTACGGCCGCCCTACGGTTTCTATAATGCTGCCGTCCGCAAAAATGTGCCGTATCCCCTTGTGCTCTGGACGGTTGACACCAACGATTGGAGACCCAGAAATGTGGCAGAACTTGCTGACGCCGTTGTAAGGGAGGCCGAGGATGGCTGCGTAATCCTCATGCATGACCAACAGAGCTCTACGGCAGAAGCGATGGATGCAATCATTCCGGCGCTTGTTGCAAAGGGGTTCCGTTTTGTAACGGTATCAGAGCTTATTGCGGCTACGGACGGAGCATGCAAGGCTGTTAAGATGCCGGGAGGTGGTTGAGCCGCGGCGCATTCCGAAGTATAATATAGATTGAAATATGCTTTGAAAGAGGAACAAAAGATGGCACTTACGATGGATCAGGCGAGAACGATTCTCGCAAAGCATGTGCAGGAACCGCATTTGCTTACGCATGCGCTTGCGGTATCCGCTGCAATGGGTGCGATGGCGGAGCATTTCGGCGCGGACCGCGCTTATTGGGAAGCGGTCGGTTATCTGCACGATGTAGACTACGAGAAATTCCCGGAAGAGCACCTGCAGCACACGCACGCGCTGCTTGCGCCGGAAGGCGTGGACGAGGCGGATATTCGCGCAATTCTTTCGCACGGGTATGGCCTTTGCAGCGATGTGCGGCCTGAGACAGATCTGGAAAAGAGCCTTTTTACGGTGGACGAGCTGACAGGAATTGTGCAGGCAGCATCGCTGATGCGCCCCACCGGAATTTCGGATCTCGAAGTGAGAAGCCTAAAAAAGAAGTTTAAGGACAAAAAATTCGCAGCCAAGTGCAGCCGTGAAGTCATCGAACAGGGATGCGCAATGCTTGGAATGGAGCTTTCGGACGTAATGGAGCTTGTGATCCGCGGCATGCGGCGCGAGATGGAAGCACTTGGCATCGGGCCGCGTGAGTAATGCGGATTTTGCTGAAATACAAGGAGAAAAGCAGAACCATAAACCAATATACAGTAAAACGGCTATGAACGGAAAACGCGAAAAAGAGGCAGGCTGGAATCCTTGGCATGGCTGCCATAAGCTTTCTCCCGGCTGCATGAACTGCTATGTATACCGTATGGATGCCCGGCATGAGCGGGATGCATCCATCGTGAAAAAAACGGGGGATTTTACGCTGCCCATGCGCCATGCGCGCGGCGGTGAATACAAGCTTCAGCCGGGTACGATGGTTTATACGTGCTTTACTTCGGACTTTCTTCTGGAAGACGCGGATGCATGGCGGCCGGAAGCATGGGCGATGATGCGCGCCCGTGCGGACCTTGTTTTCCTGTTCATCACCAAACGCATCGACCGTTTTGCAGAGGCGCTTCCGCCAGACTGGGGCGATGGGTATCCGAACGTCGTGGTCGGATGCACGGTGGAGAATCAGGCCATGGCGGAGTACCGGCTTCCGATTTTTCGGGATGCGCCCATCCGGCATAAGTTTCTCGCCTGTGAGCCGCTGTTGGAACGGATCGATCTTGCGCCGCATTTGGGGCCGTGGGTGGAGCAGGTAATTGCAGGCGGAGAATCGGGCAACGCAGCGCGTCCATGCGATTATGCGTGGCTTTTGGCGCTGCGCGCCCAATGCGTTGCAGCGGGGATTGCGTTCCGCTTTAAGCAGACGGGCGCAAATTTTATAAAAGACAGCAGGCACTACCGCATCGAACGCCGTTTTCAGCATGCACAGGCGCGTCGCGCGGGGATTGATTTTACCCCGGGGCGCGATTCGGATGCCGCTGTAGAATTCAGCGGCATCCTGTGATACAATACAAAAAAGACAATTCGGGCGCAAGCAACAAAACACGAGATGAAGGAGAGCAGGCGCATATGGCAAAGAAAAACGTTAACCAGGCGATTGAATCCGAAAAGGATGCCGTGCTGTGGCACGACAGAAAACGGGTTCTTGGCATGCCGCTGAGTTTTACCGTGTACGAGGTAACGGATGACCGTTTTATCCTGCGCAAAGGCTTTTTCCGCACGGAAACGGATGAGATTTTGCTCTATCGTATTTTGGATATTAAAATGGTGCGTACGCTAGGGCAGAAGATTTTCGGCGTAGGAACCGTGACCTTGTTCAGCGCAGACCAAAGCCACCATACGGTTGACCTGAAGAACATCAAGCATCCGGAAAAAGTGCGCAGGTTCCTTTCCAACATCGTGGAGCGTGAGCGCATGAAGAAGGGGCTTGCCGGCAAGGAAATTTATGGTACGGCCAGCGCTGGGATGCGCCACGATGAATGTGAGCATGAGCCTGGCGATATGCCGCCACCGCCGCCGGAATTTGTGGACATTGACGGGGATGGAATACCGGACTGATATGCTGACAACAGAAACAAAAAATCCGCGCACCGGATTGGTTGATCCGGCTGATACACCCGCGTTGCTGCGCCTGATGAACGAGGAAGATAAGCTGGTTCCCCTTGCGGTGGAGGCAGAGCTCCCTCATATTGCGGAGGCAGTTGAACTTGCGGTTTCGGCGCTTGCGCACAACGGCCGGGTGATCTATGTCGGCGCAGGAACGTCCGGAAGGCTCGGGGTGCTGGACGCAAGCGAGTGCCCGCCTACATTCGGCGTGCCGCCTACGCTGGTGCAGGGGTTTATCGCGGGCGGGGATATTGCCCTGCGCCATGCTGTGGAAGGCGCTGAGGACGATCCGGAGGCGGGCGCCGCATTGATGGATACGCTTGGCGTGGGGGAGGCTGACTTTGTGATCGGAATCAGCGCAAGCGGTTCTGCGCGCTATGTGATCGGCGCAGTGGCGCGTGCAAAGGCGCTTGGCGCGGCAACAGCAGCGATTGTGAACAACATCGGCACACGCCTTGGTGCGTGCGCGGATCTCTGCATTGCGCCGGTTGTCGGGCCGGAGGTCATCGCGGGTTCAACGCGCATGAAGTGCGGCACATCACAAAAGCTTGTGCTTAATATGATTTCCACCGCGGCCATGGTGCGCCTCGGATATGCGAGGGACGGCGTAATGACAAGCCTTGCCGCGACAAACGAAAAGCTGCGTGGCCGCGCGGTGCGTATCCTGTGTGAAACGGCGGGCGTAACCGAGGCGGAGGCAGAAACCGCGTTGGTGAATGCGGATATGCGCGTAGACAGGGCTTTGGAATACCTGAACGTTCAGGCGCAACGAAAGGAATGAAAATGGAATTTGTTGCGGGCATAGACGGCGGCGGAACCAAAACGGAATGTGTGCTGATGAACCTGAAGGGGGAAGTAATCACCACAAGCCTGTTCGGCTCCCTGAACATGAACAGCAGGCCGGTAGCGGAAATGGCGGAAAGCATGCGCGGCGTGATCGAAAGGGTACGCGCGCAAGGCGGAATTTGCCGCATGCTCTGCGTTGGCTGCGCAGGCATGAGCAATCCGGAGCTTCGCCGGACGTTGGAGCGCATGATCCGTGCGGATGGCTATGAAGGCGCATATATGCTTGCAGGCGACCAAGCGGCCGCTCTTTACGCAGCACATGGCGCAGGCCCCGGAGCCGTGCTGATTTCGGGGACTGGCTCTATCTGCTTTGGCCGTAACACGCGTGGAATTACAGCACGCGCGGGTGGAAAAGGATACAAGATCGATGACGAGGGCAGCGGATATGCGATTGGCCGGGATATCCTTTCGGCTGTGGTGCGCGCACAGGATGGCCGGTCGCGCCCAACGGTGCTGACAGAGCTTGTATTTGCACAGATCGGCACGCGGAATTTGGATGAGCTGGTTCGGGCGCTCTATACGGAAGGGGACAAACGGGGCAATCTTTCTACGTATGCGCTTCTTTTGCCGGAAGCGGTTGCCCAAGGGGACGCCGCAGCCTGCGCCATCCTTGAAAGGGCGGTCAAGGAGCTTTGCCTGCTCGCATCCACGGTCATCGAGCGGTTGGAACTTCAGCGGGGGCGTTTGGCGCTTTCCGGCGGTGTGCTAAAAAACGACGCCTACGTAACGGAGGGCGTAAAAGCGCAGTTGGGTGAGCTGTATCCGGAGCTTGAATCCTTCCTCCTTGCAACTTCCGCTGCAATCGGTGCCGCGCGCATGGCGCTTGCAGCCGTGCAGGGAAACTAGGGCGTGAATAACGCATAAACGAAATTCAACAATTTGGGGTGCGTTTTTCTGAACCTGCGCGTACATCCCGCCCTTTGTGCTTTTGGTTTGATCTGAAAGCAGACCCACAAAAAATACCTTTCGAGCTTTAGAAATATGCCGGAAAGATAAAATAGAATACGTCCCGTGCGGGTGCTCCGCACGGGACGTTTGGCTCAGCAGCGGCTGACTTTTACGTTTTTTCCCATTTCTGTGAGGCTCTTGGCAAGGCGCTTGACGAGAAGCGCTTTGGAATCGAAATCAATATCCAAACTGTCATGCGCGTGGTTTACGGCCTGGCCGTGGAAAATGGTGATATCCGTTGCCTGCTCAAACAGGAGGGAAGCGAGGCGGGATACCCCGTCCGTCTTTTCGCTGATGGAAAGGGAAATGCGGTTATTTGAAGCGTATTTTTCCGCAAGATCCGCCACCTGCTGCAGCGTTATCACGCCTTCCGTTACAAGATCTACCCCTTCAATCGCGGCAATGGCAGGCACGGTTTCTGTGCCGCTGTCCGCAACGGGCACGATGGGCTTGTTCAAATACCGGCTTACGGTATGTGCCGTGGTACCACCGCAGACTACGTGCCGCCCTTCTTTGGCGAAGAAAAGCTTGAGCACGCGCTCATCATCCTTCGGGTCGGCTGGGGGGCCAATGATGACGTTCACGGCCTGCCGCCTGCGCACCTTAAACACAAGCGCGGTGATGTCATCATCCGGCGATTCCAGGCAAAGCGAGAGCGCCGCATTCACGAGCATTGCCGCAAGGTGCTGCGGGGAAAGCTCCGGCGTATACCAACGCTCCAGGCATTCGATCACATCCTTGCGCGGCCAGCCATCCTGCATCACCTTGCCGATGCCGGCGTTCGTGATGCCGTCCGTCATCAGAACAAGCAGGTCGTTTTCCTGCGGATACAACGTGCTTTCATGGATCTCCTTTTCTCCAATGAAGCGCACGGTTGTATTGTAATCCACATTTTTGCCGTTGCGCAGCAGAATCGCGCGCGGGTTGTCATACTGCACAAGGCGAGCCTGCATGCTTTCCACCTGCAGCATAGTGAAGGTGGAGTAGGCAAGCTTGCGCTCCCGGCACATGGGAAGCGTAGAGGCGACGGTTTCAATGCATTCATCCACCGGGAGCTTGCGGGACATCAGGGTGGAAAGGATGGTGGAAGTCAGCGTGGAAAGAATGTTGGCTTTCACGCCGCTGCCCAGCCCGTCGGAAAGAACAACGGTCAGCTTACCGCCGTCCTTTGTGATGTAATAGGAATCGCCGCAGAGCGATTCATCATGCTTATTGACGCTTGCATGCCCGCTTTCGATGAAAAAGTTCTCCATGGGATCATTGCTCCTCGTTTTCCATCATGACGGCATCCTTAAGTTCGGAGATCGCAAGCTTCGTTTCGGCAGCGGACTCGCCAAGGAGCGAGGCAATTTCATGCACGATGCGCAATTGCTTTTCCACAATGTCATCCGCCATGCCGGCCACCTGCGTTTTATGGCGCATCAACTGGTTTTGTTTCTGCTTTTCCTTGGTAATGTTCTTCATGATGCAGATGATGATGCCGCTTGCCGCATCGTAAAAGAACGACTGCTTCAGGTAAAGGTTATATTCCGCGAGGAAAGTGAATTTTTCCGACTGCTTGTTGCCGCTGGAAATGAGCTCTATGAAATCGAATTCATCGATCAGGCGGCTTACAGGTTGACCTAGGATGTCCTGCGGCTCCACGGAAAAAATCTGGCAGGCAGCGTGGTTCACCTGCTGTACCCGAAGATCAAGATCAACTGCAAGGATCGCATCCGGCGTAATGCTGAGAATCTTATCCGAAAAAGATTCGGCCCGCTTTTTCATATAAGGCATGCACATTGTGATTTCCGCACGCCCCATGAAGACTGCAATGGCCTTTTCCCGGCAGGAGGAATAGCCGCACATGCCGCAGTTGAGCTCATCTGCCGGGCTTTCTTTGCCCATTTTCTTAAAAATGGAGGCGATTTGCTTCTCTGTTGGCATGGTATAGCAGGTTTGCTCGTCGCGGAAAGCGGCGGCAAGGTCGCCTGGTTTACCAAAACTGTAATCGGGAGCCCCCTGCTCGGCAGCATCGCTCTCAACTGCATCGCGTGCAACGCGGAGGGTAGACGCGGCAAGCGAAAGCTCACGCTTGCGGAATGCCGGGCCTCCTACACAGGAACCGGTGCAGAAATTCATCTCAATGAAGCAGTTCGGGAATTTACCGGCAGCTGCATCATGCAGGGCACGCATGCAGTTTTCGGGACCATCTACGGTGATGTAGCTGTAATCCGGCGATTTTTCCATGGTTTTCAGAATGCCGCCTGCAACGGGAAAGAAGCGGGAAAGGCGGCGCTCGGAGGCGGGCGCCGGTTCAAGCTCAACATTGACGTCGCGCATCCATTCGGCAAGGTCGCCAAACGTAACGGCATAGGCCAGGTCAGAGGCATCCTCAAGACATTCGGCTTTTTTTGAGATGCATGGCCCGATGAACACGAGGACTGCCTCTGGATCTTCGGCATGAATCAGCCTTGCATGTGCCTGCATAGGCGTAAGGACGGGCGCGAGCAGGGGAATGGCCTCCGGGCAGTGCTTTTGCACATAGGCATTCACCGTGGCGCAGCAGGAAGAGATCACGGTGCTCATGCGCTTCTCACGCAGAAGAGTTTCATATTCCGACTTAACGAGATAAGCGCCTTCCGCAGTTTCACGCACATCCGCAAAGCCGAGCTTTTGCAGCGCTGCACGCAACGCAGGCAGGCCGCAGCCGTTGAAATACGCGGCATAGGAAGGGGCCACGCTTGCAACGACTTTGCGTCCATCGTGAATCAGCGCGCGGATGCCTGCAACATCGTTCACATCATGCTTGGTATTCTGCGGGCAAACGACCGTGCAATTGCCGCAAAGGATACAGTCACGCTCTACGACCATGGCGCGATGGTTCTTAACTTCAATGGCTTTCACCGGGCAAACGCCGATGCACTTGCAGCAGTCCTTACAGTTAACGCTTTCAAATTGCAGGATGCCCATCGATCCAGCCTCCTTCAGCCCAATTTGGGCAGCACATAACGGTTGAATACATCCTCCGCGGATTCTTCCGTCATGCCGAGAAAGAGCTTTTCATCCACCTTTACCGTAACGCCGTTCTTACATTCGCCAAGGCAAAAGGCCGGTGCCACGGTGACTTTTTCGGAAACGCCTTTTTCAGCGGCAAGCGCCTTAAACCGATTGAGGATGGCATAGGAACCACGCTTGTGGCACGCACTGCCAATGCATACGGAAATCGTCGTCATACTGGGAACCTCCTGATTAGTGGTTTGCTGTTTCGTTCAGCCGCAAAACTCCGATGGCGTCTGAAATGGTTTGCTCCATGGAGGAGCGGCCATAAGCGTCCACCTGTGCGGCATTTTTGGAACTATGGCTCAGGCAGGCGGGGCCGCCAATGCAGCCGCCTTCACAGGCCATGCCTTCAATAAAGTTTTCAGGCAGAACACCTTTTTGTGCTTTCAGCAACGCTGTGCGGCATTCTGCAATGCCGTTGCAGGAAGTGGCCTTAAGCGTAAATTCCTCCGGCGTGACGCCCTGCTCGCGAAGCGCCTGCTCTACTGCGGTCGCAAGGCCGCCGCAGCGCGCAAAGATGCGCCCGAAGAAAGAGGCGTTATCGAGCTCGGCTTTTTCCATTTTTGTAACATCGATCCCGCGTGCAGAGAACATGGCCTGCATCTCCTCAAAGGTGATGGTATAATCCACGAACTCCTTTGTCTTCGTGTATTTCGTTTCGGCCTTTTTGGCAATGCATGGCCCAATGAATACCACATGGCAGCTGGGGTCGGTTTCATGCAGCCACTTCGCAATCTGAGCCATCGGAGAAAGGTTGTGCGAAATATTCGGCACAAGCGAGGGGAAGTTCTTTTCAATATAGCTTACAAATGCAGGGCAGCAGGAGGAGGTCAAAAAGCCCTTCTCGGCGAGCTCCTGCGCTTCAAGCCAGGCGACCATGTCCGCACCCCATGCAGCTTCGACAACCGCATGGAAGCCGAGCCTGCGGATGCCCGCAACAACCTGCTCCGGCACGGCATTGGGATACTGGCTGGCCATGGAGGGCGCGACAACGGCATACACATGATAATCCTTGTTATCATGCGAATTGCGGATGAGCGAGATTACCTGCGTAATGCTGGATTTATCGGTAATTGCGCCAAAGGGGCATTGATAGACACACGCGCCGCAGGAGATGCACTTCTCCTTGTTGATTACAGCCTTTTGCGTTTCGGGGTCAATATGGATTGCCTTTGGCTTGCAGGCGCTTACGCAGGGGCGCGTATGCTTAACGATGGCGGAATAGGGGCAAACAGCCATGCAGCGGCCACATTCCACGCATTTTTCCTTGTCGATTACAGCGCGGTGGTTGACGATGGAAATCGCACCCTTCGGGCAATTATCCATGCAGCGGTGCGCAAGGCAGCCGCGGCAGGCGGCGGAAACCTGAATGCCGTCCACAGGGCATTCGTCGCACGCGATGGGGAGCACGCTCACGACGGTACCATCTTCTTCGCCGCCGAGCGCCATGCCGACGCGCTCATTGATGATGGCGCGCTCTTTATAAATGCAGCAACGGAACATCGGCTTGCCGTCCGGAATGATGGTCTTTGAGACTTCCATCAGCTTCGCACTGGTCAACTCATCGCTGTAGGCCAGCTTAGCGACTTCACGCAGCACATTGTATTTCATTTTTTGCACATGGGTATCAAACAACAACGCCATAAGTTTTCTCCTTTGAAACGTCCCTCCGCCTCGCTGCGGAAGACGGGTAGTCCATGCATATATTATAATATATACTTGTAAGTCCGTCAATTAAAAGTCAAGTATCATAAGACAAAGTTATAAAATCATAACGTTCAAACATGCGCATGTACTTGCTTGAAAAAGGGCCGCCCGAAATGCTTTTCCGGACAGCCCCAATGAAAGGGAACGGGGTTATTTGCGCGCGGCCTTGGCCTTGCGCAATGCGAGGATGCGCTGCATTTCATTGTAGACGATCATGTAGCCTTCATCCACGCCCATGCCGGGCTTTGCCAGAATCTGATCCGGGCGGGTTGCCATGGCGCACTGCACGCATACCTGCGCGGAACGGTCGGTCTCGTTGCAGGTGCCGCCCTGGTATGCACCGATGCCGAGGCGCTTGCAATACAGCACGGCTTCTACAGTGTTGTTGATGCCGCCGAGGTCGGGAGTCTTGATCTGAACCATGTGGCCGGCTTTGTTGTCTGCAAAGTACTTGATGTCTTCAAGCGTGTTGCACCACTCATCCGCAACAATTTCTACGTTGATGCCGCGTGCGTCAAGCTCTGCGGTGAGCGCTTTCAATGCAAGCATCTGCTTTTCGCGGTCTTCAACATCCATGGGGCCTTCAATGCGCAGATGGAACGGAGCGGCGATCTTTTCAAGCTCAGCGATGTAATCCGCCATGCCTTTGTAGTTATCGTTGCCAAAAGCGGCGCCGATGGTGCCATACACATCAATGTGGAAGATGGGATTGTAGCTTTCATCCCGGCGGAGCTTAAGCACGCGGTCGCGCAGCCAACCAACATACTCGGCCAACAACTCGCCATGCTCGCCGAGCTTGGTCTTTACGTTGTTGATGAGCGCGTGGGGCAGAACCTGTGCGCCCTTGATGATCATCTTGTCCGCATTGGAATACCGGTCGTCGCCGGACTGCGTGAAGATGTTGAGGGGCTGATCGGTTACGGTGCAGCCATATTCATCCGCCACGACTTCGCACATCATGCGGCCGGTTGCGCGGGCAACCGCGTCGAGAATTGCCTGAGTCACGCCGTAGCGGATTGCAGTGTGCAGGCGTTTGCCGTTCACGGTGATGGCTTCCACCATCTCGGAAAGGTTCTTGAAGCTGTCCGCCTCGCGGCCGACAAGCTGGGGCTTGATGTTGTTCTCAATCACGGGGATGAAGTCCTTAGCAAGGAAGAGCGGGTCGCGTCCGCCGGCACCGCTGTACTGAACGGCCGCACAGTCGCCGTAGGCAACCTGGCCATCTTCAAGCACAAGCATCACGGAGATGGACTCGCCTGCCTGACGCACAGCCGCAAAGCCCGGGGTGACGGGGGAGCCGACATAGGTAAAGCCGTCGTGATCCGCGCCCGCCTTGATGGCGCGCTGATCGTCAAAATAGAAACCGGTACGGCCTGCGGAGCAAACGACATCGATGATTTTCATGATAGTACCCTTTCTGTAAAACAAATATTGTAGGGGGCGCGTTTCGGGCGCCCCAGTTTCTGCAAATACGCGCTATGCGTTTTCAAAAAGCAAGGCGCTTAGCGCATGCCCTGCGGCCGGCCAACGAGGCGGCCCTTGCTGATGGCATAGATATCGTCGATCACCATCTGGAAGGAGGCCTTGCGTTTTTCAACCTTGGCGCGTTCCTCGATCATGGCGCGGTTAAAGTCCAGCATGTCCTTGGGCAGCGGCATGTTGCCGGGCTCGAGGATGCGGATCGCACCGGTGTTGTCGCGCGCGGGGAGCATCTTGCCCGCGTTAAAGCGGGAGGGAGCGAACGGGATATCCAACACGCCCGCCTGCACGGCGCGCACAGCGCCCACGGCGATATCGCCGTTGCCAAGCTCGAAGCATTTATCAAGCAGAGCGCGGGTTTCGCGCCGGATGACCTCTTTCTCCTGCTCCAGATTTGCGGCGGTGCAGGTCTGGTCGGCAAGCATGCTGATGACCTGCTTGGTGCAGCGGAGGCCCTGCGCGTTGGCTTCCATTGTGGGCACGCCGGCGGCCTCGTGCGGGGTTTTTACGATGACCTTCGTGGCCTTGGAAAGCGCGGCCGTGGCACTGCCCCAGGAGATGACGCCGAATGCCTTGGCTTCATCCTGCGGGAAGCCGCCCATCCACTGGTGGAACACCGTGGTGATGACCACATCGCTGTGGCCGCTCTTCTCGATGTATTCATCCGCAAGCTCTTCCAGAGTGCGAATGGCTGCAACGTCCTGCACAAGGTTGCCGCACTGGCCGTAGCCAACGGTGATGTTCTTTACGCCCTGCTCCGCAGCAAGCAACGCTTCGATGACTGCGACCGCATGGGAAACGCAAGGCGGCACGAGCGTGCCGGTCAGCGGGCCGTAGGGCTCGCGGTTGATGGAAACGCCGGCTTCTTCGTACAGGCCGGTCAGACGGTCCACATACTGCCAATCGCGGATGGTGCGCTCCATGGGCACGTTCTTTGCATAAGGCAGATTGTAGGAAATGCCGCCGCCTTCATAGCTTGTGAAGCCGCCTGCATAGGCGATTTCGGTCAAAAGGCGCGCGTCCGGCGTACCATGGCGCACCTGAATGGGCGTATCGAGGCTGTCGATGAGCTGACGGCAGCCCGCAACGCCATGGTTTACGGCCGGGAAGCCGTTGAGCATGGAGCGGCCCTCTTTAAAGGATTCGCGGATGCCGGTTTCGGCTTCTTCGTAGCGGTTCTGGCGGGTATAGCTGTCAATCGTGGTGGGCAGAAGATCCGCCTCGCCCTTGTTCTGCAAATAGGTCAGAAGCTCGATTTGATCCTTGATGAGCGCTACGCCGGCGCGCGGCTGAATCAGCGTTACGCCGCGGTTCTTTGCGTCGATCAGCTTCTTGGAAAACACCTTTTTGTCCGGCAGGGATTTGTGGTATGCAATGGCTTCATCCAGATTTACCGCCTTGCCGGTAGGCCACTGCTGCAGCACTTCTTCACGGATTTTGTAAAATTCCTGATCGGGGATGCGTTTATTCTGCAAGTCCATCGTTTTCAAGCTCCTCTTTCATTATGGTCAACGCCGCTTCGGGATAATGCTCGCTCAAAAGGCCCATCGCAGCTAAAATATACTTTCGATCCACCAAAAGCTCGGCCTTGCGCGGCTTGAGCGAGGCGGGATCCTTGGGATCATACAGCGCATAGGAAGCGATCTTCCCGGTGTTCTTCGTGTGGATGAGCGAACCGCCCGTAACGACGAGCCGTTCCACGTTCATCAGGTTCTTTCCGGTTTGCGCATAGGCAAGGCCCATCATGGTGTAGGTTTCTTCAATGCGGCCCGCATGGCGCGTAACGGCTGTACGGATGGCGCAGCCTGCAAGCGCCTCGTCCAACGTTTCAAGCTCCGGCGTGTTCGGCAGGGTATCCGTGTGTGTGCCGAGGAAGTCCACCAGCTCTTTCACGCGCTCCGCCGCAAGGCCGGAAATGGCGGCGACCGTATCAAGCCCTGCCGCATCCACGATTCCATGGATGCTGTAGCGCATGCCGACGTCTCCCTCCACGGTGCGCTTTACATAGGGCTCCGGCAATCCTTTGAGGATCGTACCGGGGTGATCCGGCATGCCGGCCGCAATGGAATAAACATCCGTGGTTGCACCGCCCACATCAACGGCGATGAGTTCGCCGATTCCGCTTTGCGCTTTCGTGCCGTCCGCAAGCAGGCGCATGGCTGCAAGAAACGCGGAAGGCGTGGGCATCAGGATGCCGGAGATGAGCTCGCTTGCTTTTGTAAGCCCCTTCGCGCGCACAATGCGGTTCAAAAAGATATCGCGGATGCGCTGCTGTGCGGGCTCGATGTTCAGCGTGCCGAACTTGGGCATAACGTTTTCGCAAACGTAAACCTCGCGCCCGGCCAGAATTCGTTCGCACTCCCGCGCTGCATTGCGGTTGCCCGCAATTACGATGGGGAAGCTGCCGCCCGCTTCCGCAAGCACATGCGCGTTGTTCAGGATGCAGGCCTTGTTGCCGCCGTCCGTGCCGCCTACAAGCAGAAAAATATCCGGCTTTGCGGCAAGGATTTCCGCAGCGTCATCCTCGGTCAGCTCGAAAGAGTAGGTCTTTACAACCTTTGCGCCTGCGCCAAGGCTCGCGCACTTGGCTGCTTCCGCCGTAAGCTCCGGCACGAGGCCGCTTGCGATCATCCGAAGGCCGCCCGCAGCGCTGGAACACGCGTAGCGCTCCGCAAAATCGAGCTTGCCCGTTTGCTCCTCAAGGCGCGTAACTGCGTTTGCAAGCCCGTCGTTCACATCCGTCTGCACGGTGGTGTAAGCGGCGGCCGAGCCAAGCAGCTTCGCGTTTTCCACATCCACGGCAGTTACCTTGGTGTAGGTGCTGCCGAAATCGATCAGCAGGATGGGTCTCATATGCGTCCCTTCCTGCGGCTCAGCCTTCTACGTGCAGGTCTTCCTTAAGCGCTTCGATAGTGGTCTCCGGCGGGGTGCCCGGCGGGAATGCGCGGTTGAAGCCCATGGCCTTGAAACGCTTTTCGACCTCGTCAAACGGCTGCTTGCCGATTACGATATTGCCGCCGACGTAAAGCAGGATGCCTTCCAGGCCTGCTTCGTCGCACTTTTCACGCATGCCGCGGCAGTCCAATTCGCCCTGGCCATAGAGCGAGGAAACGACGATTGCATCCGCGTTGGACTCGATTGCGGCGGCAATGTATTCTTCCTGCGAAACCATCACGCCGAGGTTGATAACCTCAAACCCTGCGTCCGTGAATGCATGGTAGAGGATTTTGTTGCCGACAGCATGCACATCTGCGCCGATTACGCCGATGACAAGCTTCTTCTGGTTACTCATTCTTTCTGTCCTCACAATTCCTATTTTCTGTTTCACAAATAGTGTCTTGTTCTAATTCAATATACTATATTGTATTATGCCATTTGTCAAGAAGTATCCATGTATACATGCAGGATAATAAAAAAGCGCTCGAAACAGGGCGCTTGTAAAACAATCAAATGATTCCGCGGCGGCGCTGGGCCTGCAAACGTGATACGGCCTCGCGCACGCTTAGCATGGAGCCGCCGTCGATTTGCTCTGTGTATTCATGCAGCGCATGCGCGGCAGAGTATGCGCTGAGCGCTTCTACAGCAGCCTGAGGGAACAGGCGCTCAAACCCGACCGGCACGAATACTGCTTCCGCCTCAAGCAACGCTGCGAGAGAAATGGCGTTTGCAAACATGCAGCGGAGGCATACCTCCGGCGCGAAGTCGCGGAAGCTCTTGCGCATGAGGTCCAGATATTCCTCGCTCTGCGCCACGGCGAGTGCGGTGCTGCCCGGCGCGAGGCGTGCGATGCGCGCAACGGTTTGAGGTTCCGTGCCGGTTGCAACAGGCAGGAGCGCCCCGCCGGATTCTTCGCGCTGGGGCACGCCGCGCCGGCCTGCGCGCACTACGGTAAGATCCACGCTGCCATCCGCCGGGAGAGCGCTTTCTTCATATTGATATACGGTTACGCCGCCAAGCTCATAAAGCTGATCCGCCATGGCCGAAAGAAGCTCCGTAGGGCCGCCCGCCACAGCGACGCGCACATCACAATCCCGGCTTGTACGCTGCCGCAATTTCAAGTCAAAGAAGATGGACATTTCCGCCGGGGAAAATGAAAGCGATTCCAGTGTGCCAATCAGCGTATCAATGGCCTGCATGGCACGTTCCTTTCGGCTGTCCGCCTGTGTTTCGCGGAAGCAGACAAAGGTGCCCTTGCCCTGCGTCATCTCAATCATGCCGAGCTTGCCGAGCTCGTCGTAAGCGCGCTTGATCGTGCCGCGCGCGAGCCCAAGTTCGTCCGCAAGCGCCCGCACCGTAGGAAGCTGGGTGCCATAGGGGAGCCTGCCTGCCCGGATATCCGCGCAAACGGCATTTACGATTTGCTGATAAATGGCGGTGTCACTTTGCGGATCTATCGCAAAAAACATGCGGTTCACCTCGTCATTCAAATTTGTACCACAATATAGTAGTACAATTATGACAAAATGAACCACATGTGTCAATATGAAATCCGTGCTTTATTTTTGCCGGGCGGCAAGATAGGCCTCCCTGCCCGTTTCATACAGGTTGTTGCCCTCGCTGTCGATGACAACGGTGAGCGGCAGATCCTCCACGGTGAGCCGGCGCACTGCCTCCGCGCCAAGGTCGTCATAGGCGATCACCTCCGCTGTGCGCACGCACTTGGAAAGCAGCGCGCCTGCGCCGCCGATCGCGCCGAAGTAAACCGCGCCGTGCTGTTTCATGGCTTCCACCACGGCGGGGCCGCGCTTGCCCTTGCCGATCATGCCGCGCTGCCCGCGCGCGATGAGGGCGGGAGAGTAGGCATCCATGCGGTAGCTTGTGGTTGGCCCTGCAGAGCCGATGGCCTGGCCCGGCTTCGCGGGCGTGGGTCCCACATAGTAGACCACGGCGTTTTCAGGGTCAAAGGGAAGGGGCTTGCCTGCCTCCATCGCTTCCACGATGCGTTTGTGCGCTGCGTCGCGCGCGGTATAAACTGTGCCGGAGAGCAGCACGCTGTCCCCGCTCTTAAGCGCGCGGGCCTTTTCTTCCGTCAGTGGTGTTTCGATTCGGATCGCCATATCAAAGCACCTCGCTTTTGTGCCGCGTGACGTGGCAGTTGATGTTGACCGCAACGGGAAGCCCTGCAATGTGCGTGGGCGCGGTTTCAATGTTCACCGCGAGCGCGGTGGTTTTTCCGCCGAAACCCTGCGGGCCTACGCCGAGCGCATTAATGCGCGCAAGCAGCTCCGTTTCAAGCGCAGCATAATATGGGTCGGGGTTGCGCTCGTCCGTGCTGCGCATGAGTGCCTTTTTCGCAAGCAGCGCGCATTTGTCGAACGTGCCGCCGATGCCGACGCCCACAACAATAGGCGGGCAGGGGTTCGGGCCCGCTTCTTCCACAACGCGGACAATGAACTCCTTTGCGCCTTCTACGCCGTCGGAAGGTTTAAGCATTTTCAGCTGGCTCATGTTTTCGCTGCCAAAGCCTTTGGGGGCGACGGTGATGCGTATGGCGTCGCCGGGCACAAGATCGTAATAGATCATCGCGGGCGTGTTGTCGCCGGTGTTCACGCGGTTGAGCGGATCGCGCACCACGGATTTGCGCAGATAGCCTTCGGAATATCCCTGCCGCACGCCTTCGTTCACCGCGTCCGCGATGCTTCCGGAAACATGCACATCCTGCCCGATTTCAAGGAATACGCAGGCCACGCCGGTGTCCTGGCAGATGGGAACGCTGCGCTCGTCTGCAATGGTGTAGTTTTCAATGATCCGATCAAGGATCTCGCATGCGCCGGGCCAATCTTCCCCCGCGCGCGCTTCTGTGATGCGTGCCTGCATATCCTTCGGAAGATGGCAGTTCGCCTCAATGCAGAGACGCTTTACAACTTCCGTGAGTGCGCTTGCCTGAATTTCTCTCATGATGGATGCTCCTTTATTCCTGAACGGGTACGCTCTTGATCTCGTCAAGCGGCGTGCCGTCGCGGTAGATGACTTTTGCTATGGTGCGCTCACCGTGCGCGGGCTTACCCGGCACACCGCTGATGCGTTCCGCGAGCGCTTTGAGTTCGTGGATATCCTTCACGTTCACACCCGCATCCACAAGGCGCTGGCGCAGCTCCGGCTTTGCCGGGTTCACGGCAACACCCTTTTGCGTCACGAGTACATCCACGGTGGAACCGGGGGTGGAAACACAGGTGACGCGATCCGTTACAATCGGCAGGCGGGCGCGGGAAAGCGGCGCGATAATCATCGCAAGCTTTGCGCCTGCGGCCGTATCGCTGTGGCCGCCGCTGCCGCCCATGATGGAGCCGGAGGAATCTGTGTGCACGTTCACGTTGAAGTCTGTGTCGATTTCCGTTGCGCCGAGGATGACGACGTCAAGGCTGTCCACAACGGAGCTCTTTGCATCGGGCGAGGCATAATGCGTCGCGGAAATTTCCTGGTGACGCGGGTTGTCGCGGATGGATTCCACAGCCTTCAAATCGAAGCACTGTACATCCATCAGCGATTCAAAGCAGCCCTCATTCAGCATATCCACAAGGTAGCCTGTGATGCCGCCAAGGCCAAAGCTGCCATGGATGTTTTCTTTCAGCATCACATCCTTCAGGAACTTTGCGGCGGCAAGGGAGGCGCCGCCCGCACCGGTCTGGAATGAGAACCCATCCTGCAAAAGACCGGAAGCGCGGATGACACGCACCGCATCCATGGCCATCGCAAGGCCCACGGGATCGCGCGTGATTTTCGTTGTGCCGGAAACGATGCCTTTCGGGTCGCCGATGGAATCGACGACGACCACCTGATCGACCTGTGTTTCGGGGATGGACCAGTCGATGAGCGGATACGACCGGAGATCGTCCGTGATGACGATGACATGTTTTGCATGCATGGCGTCCGGCATGGCATAGCCGAGCGAACCGCAGGCGGAGCGGCCAAGCTTGCCGGAGCAGTTGCCCATCGGGTCGCTTGCGGGGGCGGCGATGAAGGCTACGTCAATGGGCGTAATGCCGGCTGCGATGTCGCGCGGGCGGCCGCCGTGGGTGCGGAACTCAACGGGTTCTTCCATGTTCCCTTCGGAAATAAACCGGCCGAGTACGCCGGACATATAGTTGGTTTGCAGCTTGCGCACAACGCCGCGGCGAATGTGTTCCGCAAGCGGCGCATGTACATCGAACAGGGAGCTTGCGTTCACGGTGAGCCCGTTGATCCCAAGCGCCGCAATTTCGGCCATGACCATGTTGAGCACATGATCCCCGTTGCGCAGGTGGTGATGGAAAGAAACGGTCATGCCGCTTTGAAGGCCGCTGTTGCGGATGGCTTCCGTTAAAGAAGAAGTAAGCTTGTTCATCGTTGATTCCTCCTTATCAGGCCAGGCCGAGCTGGCGGGCCGCTTCAAGCGTTTGCCGCGCGCGTTCGACGATCGGCGCGTCAATCATCTTGCCGCGCAGGGAAATTGCGCCGCGTCCCTGGCGCTTTGCCTGCTCGATTGCGGCAAACACTTCGGTTGCATATTCGATTTCATCCGCCGTGGGGCTGAACGCTTCATTGATGAGCGGCACATGGCGCGGGGAGATCGCCGCCTTGCCGGAGAAGCCAAGGCTCTTCGCAAACTGTGCGTCGAGAAGCGCGCCCTCGTCGTCGTTCACGTCTGTAAAGGGCGTATCATATACGTCGATTCCAGCGGCGCGTGCCGCCATGACCATCCTGCCGCGCGCATAGCGGATTTCTTCGCCGCCCTTGGTGCGCTTACAGCGCAAATCGGCGCTCAGATCCTCGCCTCCAAGGAACAGTGCCGTTACGCGCGGGCTTGCGGTTGCGATGGAAAAAGCATTCTCCACGCCGAGCGCGGTCTCGATGAGCGGGATCAGCTTCACGGTGTTTGGCTCCATGCCGTGCTTTTCTTCAAGCCCTGAAATGTAGGTGTCAAGGGTAAGGATGTCGGAAAGGCGGCTGACCTTTGCAGGCATAATCATGTCCGGGCGAAGGGGGATCATCGCGTCAAGATCATCCTTCCAGTAATCGGTTTCAAGCGAGTTGATGCGCACGGTCACTTCGCAGCCTTCAAAGCCCATTTCGCCGATGGCGTTGCAGACCAACAGGCGCGCGGCGTCCTTTTGGTCCGGCGCAACGGCGTCCTCCAGGTCCAGTATGATGCAGTCAGCGCCCAGTGCATCGCCGTTGATGATGATGTTTGGCGTGTTGCCGGGCAGGAACAGCATGGATCTCCTCATAAACGTTTCTCCTTTCGCGGTGCCGCCTGAATGCACATGAAACGCGGGTACACAAAACAACGCCCTCGCGGCGGCTCATTCTCACCTATTATATACCCTTAAAAATGGCGTTTCAACCGCTGTGCGGCATGAAACGGAAAGTATACAGGTATATCGGAAGAAGTGGAGTGCGGAGCATTCCTTGCCGGCCATTTTATCGGTGCTTTCGCGCAACCGAAACGATCGCTTTTTCGTTCTGGGGGTCGATTGTGCGCTTCCGGTTGAACAGGTTTAAACCCATTCAATTATTTTTGAAAAGAGAGGAAAGCTGCAATGTTGCGGAAGTGGAGAATTGTTTTTGCGCTGGCATCGGTCGCTGCCGTTGCTTGCGCGATCCTGTTTTTTATGCCAAAGGAGCTTAGTGCCCTTATCTCACCCGATGCGGACGAATTCAGCATTTCGTCCGCAATTGTAGAGGTCAGCGGAAAAATGAGCGCGGATGCTGTGACAATCACCGATGCTGCGGCGCTCAGCGCTCTTGCGCAGGTGATCCGCACGGCCAAGGTGACCTATGTGGGCGGATACGGCTCCATCGATTTGAAAGGGATCACCTTATACAGCGTCTATCCAACCGACCCAAGTGCGAACAGGCTCGCCTCCTTCAGCGTGGATGACAACGGGCATGTGTATCTGGAAGGTAAGGAATACCGACTTACCGCCGGCTGCCGCGATGCGTTTGTCCCGTTTTTCGCGGCATGCTCCGACGGTAAATCGGGCGCATCCTGAGCCATCCGCAAAATGAGATCCGCAAGCCCCATGCAGTGACTTTCCGGTCTGCGCATGGGGCGCTTTTCATGCGGGGCACATATGTTTTTTACATCTTAAAAGGAATCAACGCTTTTGCCCGGTTCCGGGATGTGGTATACTTTCAAATATAACATTAAAATACAGTTCTGCCGGAGGTACGCATGCCTTATTCCGCGAAAATGCTCAACAACCATCTGTACAGCGTTTTTTTTGCGCCGCGCGGGCGCGACCGCATCTATGACCTTGGCATTCAGATCGCGCAGATGTATTTAAGCCCATTTGATAAGCTCATTGGCATCATCGGGGAATCGGGCTCCGGCAAAAGCATGCTCATCAAGGGAATGTTTCCCGGGCTGGAGTTGACCAATGACGACGGAGGGGTGAACATGCGTCCGTTGCCGATCCTCGATCAGGACAGCGACGGCGGCTTTTTTACCGCGCATACCTATCATTTGGACATCCGCTTCGAGGCTGCGTTTACGCAGATGCATGAGCTTGCAGATGCAATTTTGCATGCCGTGCAGAAAGGGAAGCGCGTTATTGTTGAACATTTCGACATGATCTATCCCTTCCTGCGTGTAAACGCGCATCTGCTCATCGGCATGGGGGAGGAGGTCATTATCACGCGCCCCACGGTGTTTGGACCACAGCCACAGGAAATCTATAACATTGTCTCCAAATCCGTGCGTTTCCGGCGCATGGCGCACACGGCGGAAGACCTTGCGGAGTTCTATATGCCGCCGGAAGACTGCCGGCGCTGCCACCACAGTGATGTCAAGCACGGGTTTGTGCTGGTGTTTGATGGCAAGATGCCGGAGTTTGATATTGATGCACTGGAAAAGCGCGTGCAGGAGGCGATTGCTGAGGACCTTCCCATCTCTTATGTGGATGAAGAGCATATTTCCATCGGGGAACATCTGCACGAATGCACAGGACCGCGCACACATGTGCCGAGCACGGGCTGCGTGGAGAATTTCCGTCTTATCAAAAAGTACTTCTATGATCCCATCAACGACCGCTATCTGCTCGCAGGCCGTGTGGGAGAGACCGCTTCAAGCGAGGAGGCAAACGACTTCAACGATATGTCTTTGTGACGGCTGCTTTTGCCTGTCCGCTGCATTAGGGAAGCAGGGAACGGTCTGCCATTAAGCCCCGCACAAGCTCCATTGCGCGCTTCGCATAGGGCGGCAGCACCTTCCCCTTAAGGTTTACCGCGCAGAATTCGATCCGTTTTTCGCCATTGCCGGCGGAAAAAAGGCGTAAGGGACGGGAAAGACCGACGAAATTCTGGTAGCTGTTTGCACAGAACCCAACGCCCTGTCCCTGCGCAACGAGCTCCATGATGGTTTCAATTTTGTCAAAGGTCATCACATGCCGTGGCGTTACGTGCGTCGATTCTAAAATCTGGTCGATAAATTCCCGCAGGCTGCCGCCGTGGCGGCTGAGGAAAAACTGTTCATCTTCAAACAGCTTCAGGCTTACCCACGGATGGACGCCGCTTCTTGCCGCGGGAAGGGCCGCGGTAAGCGGGTGATCCAGGCTTGTCATGAACAGCACGGAATCATGGTAGAGCGGATGGTATTCATACTCCGTTTTTTTCGATGGACAGTTGCAGAAAAACAGATCTATCGTATTGTCGGAAAGCATTGCTTCTAATTTGGAAAACGTTTCTTCCACAAAGCTTAGCTCCACACGCGGATATTCCGCAGAAAGCTGCGCCAACAGGGAAGGGATCAGCCGCGAAGAACGAAAAAACTGAAATCCCATCCGCAGCCGGCCGCCCGCATTTTCAGAGATGTTCGCTAATTCCGCATCAAATTCATCCTTCAGGTTCAGCATGGCCTGTGCCTTAGCAACGTAAAGCTCCCCGGCATAGGTCAGGCGGAACTGCTTGCCGATGCGGTCAAACAGCTGCACGTTGAGCGAATGCTCTAAATTGCTGAGAAACAGGCTGAGGTTTGGCTGTGAAGTGCGCAGAATTTTTGCGGCAGCCGTGAGGCTCCCCGTCTTTGCGATGGCACATACGTACTGTTGCTCCCGCAAGTTCATAAAATCCACCTCGAATAATGAATTATGAAATCAACAAATAATATTTAAATAATAAATAATTAAACTCCGGATTCACTATACTGCATTTGCATTTGCCGCGTCAAGCAAGACTTTTTATAGAAAGCCTTACTTTTTCACAGGGATTCAGGCGCGGAGCCTGCTGCACAGAGCAGGGAATAAAGCGGTTCCAAAGAATGGGGGAAGAAAAAAATTGTGGAATTTCGGGGAAACAGCGAAGCAAAAAATCCCCTTGAATACTGGACAAAACAATAACAATTTAAAAAACAAATCATTAAGATTAAAAAGAAGTATTTTGCAAATTGTTTTATGCATTGTATACTTGCCCTAAACTCTACAATTCCATAAAGGAGAAACGAGAACGACATGAAAAAGTATCTGGCAATGATCCTTGTGTTCGCGATGACGTTCGCGATGGTGACCGGGTGCTCCAATCCGGGCGAAACGACCCCCACCGATGCGCCTGCACCCACCGATCCTGCTGCCCCCGAAGAAACCCCTGCGGCAAACACGGAACTGACCCCGACGGGAGAGGAAACCGTCTCCGACAAGGATACCATCAACATTGCGGTGGACCGCGAACCCGCGACGCTGAACCCCGGCGGCGTGATGAGCAACGTGTCCGAGATCGTGATGATGAACACCATGGATACTCTGCTCAAGTTTGACAAGACTGCCACCCCGCAGCCCAACCTTGCAACCGAGTGGGAGGCCCTTGATGACACCACCTGGCAGTTCAAACTGCGCGAGGATGTGTATTTCACCAACGGCGAACACTTCACTGCAAAGGACGTTGTGTACTCATTCAACCGCCTTGCAACCACAACGACTGGCCCGAGCGCCCTCACGCATATCGACCTCACCGGCGTGGAAGCAGTTGACGATTATACTGTGAAGATCAAAACCACGGAACCCTATGCTTTCCTTGAAGCTCAGCTTTGCCAGGCTGTCATGAGCATTGTGAACGAAAAGGCGATCACCGAAATGGGCGAAGAAGCGCATGGCCGCGCGCCGGTCGGCACCGGTGCCTTTAAGGTTGGCAACTGGGTTGCCGGTGAAAGCATTACCCTTGAGCGCAACGATACCTACTGGGGCGAAGCTGCTCCCCTTAAGAATGTTGTTCTTAAGATCATGACCGAGGGCACCTCCCGCACGATGAACCTTGAAACCGGCGACATCGACCTGAACTGCCGCCTGCAGGTTACCGACATCGACCGTGTGGACGAGAGCGAGGACACCTATGTTCTTGCCGGCCCGCAGAACACGCTGCGTTACATCTGCCTCAACACCTCTGTTGAACCGCTCAACAATGTGAACGTGCGCAAGGCGCTGTATCACGCAACCGATACCGAGCTGATCCGCGAAACCATTTACGGCGTGAAGAGCTCCGAAAAAGCAACCGGCCCTGTGCCGCCGACGTTCCCCGGCAAGAACAATGACCTGCCTGAGTACACCTACAATCCCGAGAAGGCGAAGGAACTGCTTGCAGCGGAAGGCTTCGAAAATGGTTTTGAAGTTTCCTTCATCTACCTTGCGAACACCACGAACAACATGTTCGCCGAAATGCTTCAGGCCATGTGGGCCGAGGTTGGCGTGACCCTGGTTCTGCAGCCCACTGAAAGCGGCACGCTTTCCACCATGCTCAACGCGGGCGACTATCAGGTTGGCACCGCTGCAACCGATATGAAGATGTGCGATGCCGGCGAAGGACTCTATTCCTTCTTCCACAGCAGCAGCCGCGGCAGCAGCACCGACCGTACCTGGCTCAACGATCCTGAAGTGGACGCGATTCTGGATAAGATCGTAACGACGCTGGATGCGGAAGAGCGCAATGCGCTGGTGTATGAAGCACAGGCCCTGATTCATGACCTTTGCCCGATGATCTACATCTGCCATCCTTGGCGTGTGTACGGCGTGCGTTCCGATGTGCGCGGCCTCTCCGTGCTTCCTTATGACATGGAAGACTATTCCAAGCTTTACTTCGTCAACGAAGACTGATTGTTTTACCCCTTGTAAACGGACCGGCAGGAACGGCGGGTGCAAAACCCGTCGTTCCTGCCACGAAATCCAGAAGGAGGCAATTCCATGCTCAAATACATTGCAAGGCGCCTGCTCATGCTGGTCCCTGTGCTCCTTGGCGTGATCCTGGTCGTTTTTACGTTGATGTATATCACGCCCGGCGACCCTGTGGATTCCATTCTGGGCGACAACGCAACGCCTGAAGCGCGTGAAGCCCTGCGCGAGGAGCTTGGCCTCAACGGCGGCTACTTCGAACGCTTTTATAATTACATTACAAGGCTGCTTCAGGGCGATATGGGCATTTGCTATGCCACGAACCTGAATGTGGCGACGCGCATCGCGCAAACCTTCCCCAACACCGTTAAGCTTGCAACCTTCGCCGTGGTGTTTGCCGTGATTCTCGGCCTGACCTTCGGCGTGATCTCTGCAATAAAACAGTATTCATTTGTAGATAACGTGGTCATGAGTATTTCCATGATCGGAATTTCCATGCCATCCTTCTGGTGCGGACTTCTGCTGATGCTGCTCTTCTGTGTGCAGCTCAAGTGGCTTCCCGCCTCTGGATTCGATACGTTCGCCTGTGTAATTCTGCCCGGCGTATCGCTTGGGCTGAATTCCGCAGCGTCTATCGCGCGCATGACCCGTTCAAGCATGCTGGAAGTCATCCGGCAGGATTACATTAGCACGGCGCGTGCAAAAGGGCAGAGCGAAGTAAAGGTCATCGCAAACCATGCGCTCAAAAACGCGCTGATTCCGGTTATCACAACCGTGGGCATGCAGTTTGGCATGCTGCTTGGCGGTGCAGTGCTGATCGAGTCCATCTTTGCGATTCCAGGCGTGGGCAAAATGATGGTGGACGCTATTAAGGCGCGCAACTACCCGGTTGTGCAGGGCGGCGTGCTTGTGATTGCGCTCGCGTTCTGTCTGGTCAACCTGGTGGTCGATATCCTGTACGCTTATGTCGATCCCCGTATTCGGTCCCAGTATAAATAAGGAGGAGCAGCAATGAGCGCAATTGCGAAACAATCCAAAGCTGCCGGGAAAAAACGCAGCAAATCGCAGGAAATTTGGCGCCGGTTCAAAAAGAACACGCGCGCTGTCGTCGGCCTTGGCATCGTAGCGGTGCTGGTGCTCTGCGCAGTGCTGGCCCCGATTCTTGCGCCTTACGGCCCCAACGAGCAGAACCCGCGCAACCGCCTTCAAGGACCGTCCGCCGAGCACTGGTTCGGCACGGATGAGCTTGGCCGCGATATTTTAAGCCGCATCATCTATGGCGCACGCATTTCAATGTCAGTCGGCCTTATCGCCATCTGCATTTCCCTGATCGGCGGTGTAGCGCTCGGCGCGATTGCGGGGTATTATGGGGGAACGGCGGATAACATCATCATGCGGTGTATGGACGTATTGCTTTCCATCCCGACGATCCTGCTGAACATTTCCATCGTTGCGGCGCTTGGATCCGGCTTGCAGAACGTTATGATTGCCATCGGCGTTTCCAGCATTCCGGGCTACTGCCGGATCGTGCGCGCCTCTATTCTTTCCCTGCGCGATCAGGATTTCGTTGAAGCTTCCCGCGCGGCGGGCGCGAGCGACTTTTTCCTGATTACGCGCCATATCCTGCCAAACTGCATGGCGCCGCTGATCGTGCAGGCGACGCTGCGCATCGGCGCGGCGATTCTCTCCTGTGCAAGCATGAGCTTTCTGGGCCTTGGCATTGTGCCGCCAACGGCGGAGTGGGGCAGCATGCTCTCCACCGGGCGCGATTTCCTGCGCGATGCACCGCATGTGTGTATATTCCCCGGCCTTGCAATTATGGCAGCGGTGTTCAGCATGAACCTTGTGGGAGACGGCCTGCGCGACGCGCTTGACCCCAAGCTGAAGGACTAAGGAGGAGAAATGCAATGAGCAGTGAAAAACTTTTAGAGATTAAAAACCTTACGGTTCATTTCGAATCCTTTGATGCAACGGTACATGCCGTGGAAAACCTGAATCTTTCGCTCCGGCACGGCGAAACGCTGGGCCTTGTGGGAGAAACCGGCGCGGGCAAAACCACCACGGTCAAATCCGTGATGCGTATCCTGCCGGAGCCTCCGGCGAAAATCGTTTCCGGCGAAATCCTCTTTGACGGACAGGATCTGCTCAAACTCCCCATTAAGGAGATGCGCAAAATCCGCGGCAAGCAGATTTCCATGATTTTCCAGGATCCGATGACGAGCCTCAATCCGGTTATGACCGTGGCGGAACAGATCGCAGAGGTCATCCGGCTGCATGAAAAATGCAGCAAAAAGGAGGCGCATAAAAAGGCTTGCGACATGCTGGAGCTTGTCGGAATCCGGCCGGAGCGTGGCTCCGATTATCCGCACCAGTTCTCCGGCGGCATGAAGCAGCGCGTGGTTATTGCTATGGCGCTTGCCTGCAACCCGCGCTTCCTCATCGCGGACGAGCCCACAACGGCGTTGGATGTGACAATTCAGGCGCAGGTGCTTGAGCTGATGAAGAAGCTCAAGGCGCAGTACCAGACAGCGATGGTCATGATTACGCACGACCTCGGCATTGTTGCAGAAATCTGCGACTATGTTGCGATCATGTATGCAGGCGAGATCGTTGAGTATGGAACGCGCGAGCATATTTTCAACCACACGGGCCACCCCTACACGAAAGGCTTGTTCGCGTGCATCCCGGACATTTTTACGGAGCAGAACGAGCTTGTGCCCATCAACGGCTTGACGCCGGATCCAACGGATCTGCCGGTAGGATGCAGGTTCCATCCGCGCTGCCCCTACGCAACGGAGCAGTGCGCAAAGGAACACCCTGCGAATTTTGAAATCGAGCCTGGCCATTATGTCGCGTGCCATCTGGCGCGCAGCGGAGGAAATGACAATGTCTGAAACGCTGTTGGAAGTAAAACACCTTAAGAAGTATTTCAATACCAAGGCCGGCCTGCTGCATGCGGTGGACGACGTGAGCTTCAGCATCGCCAAAGGCGAAACGCTTGGCCTCGTGGGTGAATCCGGCTGCGGAAAATCCACCATCGGCCGCGCGATCCTCCGCTTGCATGAGCCAACTTCCGGTGAAGTGCTGCTGGATGGAACGGATGTCACTAAGCTCAATAAGCAGGAACTGCGCGAACTGCGCCGTAAGATGCAGATCGTCTTTCAGGATCCGTATTCTTCGCTGGATGGGCGCAAAAGCGTCTTTGAAAGCATCGGCGAGCCGCTCATTATCCAGAAGATCTGCAAAACCAAGGAAGAATATGAGAAGCGCGTGTACACGCTGATGGAAACCGTCGGCCTTGCAGAGCGCCTCGTGAACGCATATCCGCATGAGCTGGACGGCGGCCGCCGCCAGCGTGTCGGAATTGCGCGTGCACTTGCATTGAACCCTTCCTTCCTCGTGCTGGACGAGCCGGTTTCCGCGCTGGATGTTTCCATTCAGGCACAGGTGCTCAATCTGATGCAGAAATTGCAGAAGGATATGGGGCTGACGTATCTGTTTATCTCCCATAACCTGAGCGTTGTGAAGCATATTTCAGACCGTATTGCGGTTATGTATCTTGGCCGGATGGTAGAGCTTTCGGATTGCAAAGCGCTGTTTGCAAATCCGATGCATCCGTATACCAAAGCTCTGCTGTCGGCGGTTCCGATCCCGCGGTTGGATGTGCGCAAGGAACGCATCCTGCTTGAAGGGGATGTGCCGAGCCCGGTTAATCCCGCTCCCGGCTGCCGGTTTGCCGGCCGCTGCGCCTCCTGCATGGAGATTTGCCGCAAAGAACAGCCGGAGCTCCGCGAAGTTGAGCCCGGGCACTTTGCCGCATGCCATCTCATCGAGCAGTAAGAAAGTAGTTAGGAGGCAAAACAATTACCGTGAATGTGTTTAAAAAAGTTGTGCTTTCCGGCACGCCGCGCGAGCGGGGCGTGACATATGGCCGGGAATGCGCGGCGCTGATCGAACGGACGATCAGTGATTATACCCGCTATTTTGATAACAAGAAAAACCTTTCCTGGAGCTATGTCAAAGAAATGGCTCAGAAATTCATCCCGGCAATCGAAGCGTTTGCGCCGGAACTGATGGAGGAGATGCGCGGCATTGCGGAAGGGGCAAACCGTTCGTTTGACGAAATTCTTGCAGTGAACTGCCGTTCAGAGCTGCTGCGCTTTGAAGGATCCCACGACGGCGGAGCTTCGGATGAATGTTCCTGCATCGGCGTGATGCCTGAACGCACCAAGAACGGCCATGTTATGACGGCACAGAACTGGGATATGTATTACTGGGCGGAGGAACACGGCGTTGTGCTGGAAGTCCTTCAGGAGGACGGGCCGGATTATTTCTGCCTGACCGAAGCGGGCCAGCTTGCACGCTATGGAATGAACCAGGCGGGCATTGGTCTTGCGATCAACAGCCTGCCGCGAGAGATCGAAACGGATCCTATCGGCGTGCCAAGCGCGGTTGTGCGCCGCAAATTCATCAGCACCGGAAGCTGGTCGGAATGCTTGGACATCCTGTTCTCCATCCGCCATATGGCGCCGATGAACTTCCTCGTGTCCAACGGCAATTTGCAGGGCGATATGATGTGCCTTGAGGCCGGCGCCGCAGGGGCGCAGATCCTCTATCCGGAGGATGGCCTCCTTTACCACACAAACCATTTCCTTTCGCCCGGGCATTTGCTCCACGGCAGAAAGGGAAGCAGCGTAAACCGCTACAATACGCTGCGCCGTCTTCTGAAGGACAAGGAGCAGATCGGCATCGAGGACATGATTGCCGCGCTCAACAGCACTTTCGGCGCGCCCGAATCCGTCCTGAATCAGCGCAACCCGCGCGACAAAGAAATTGAGCAGTGCGCAACGCTTGCCTGCTTTATCATCGATGCCACAGAGCGCAGGTTCTGGGTTCGGAAAGGCAACATCCGTGAGAATCCGTTCATTGAATATAAATGGACCCGCCCGGATAAAATTTTTGCCGTTTGGCGTTGAAACACTTAACATATGCAGCAATGAAAATCAGCGCTCCGGAAGGAGCGCTGATTTTCATTGCTGTCACGCAGTAACTTCTTCGCCCTCTACATGGTTGGAATGACTCTTGACGAGCGAGCTGAAATAATTGCAGGATGTTAAAAGGTTTTCATAGGTATCAAAACCTTCAATGCGACCGCCTTTGAACACAAGCACCCGGTCTGCGTATTGCGCGTGTGCAAGATTGTGCGTTACCACCAGAATCGCTTTGTGCGCATCACGCATTGCAAGGATGCTATGAAACACCGATTCTGCAGTGATGCTGTCCATAAGCGAGGTGGGCTCGTCAAACAGATAAAGCAGTGCATCTCGGTTCATTGCCCGGGCAACGGACACTCTTTGTTTTTCACCACCTGAAATGTGGCTGCCGGATTCGCCGATAGTATCGCTCCCTGAGGCATCAAGGCGCTCATAAAGTTCGCTTAAGGCTGTATCCTGCACGAGCTTATGCAGCTTTTTCTCATCACAGGTCTGCTCAGGATAGCAGATATTGGACCGGATGCTGCCATCCCACAGCAAGGATTCCTGCGGCATGAGCGAAATGTGCTTGCGCAAGTCATCCGGACGGACTGCCTGAATGTTTTTTCCCATAAAGAGGATTGAGCCTTCGATCGGATCGAAAAACTTGCAGATGAGATCGAAAATCGTGGTTTTCCCGCCGCCGCTTTCGCCGACGATAACGATAAGCTCACCCAAATTGATAGAAAGGTTGGAGATCGATACATTACATGGAACGCGGCCATAGGTGAAGAACACATCACGAAACTGAACTAACGGCACGTTGGTAGTCTGTGATGTGTGGAAAGACAGCGCTTGCATGCCTTCCTCGCGTTCCAGGGCAAAGAGCTGGTCCAGATCCCGCATAGGCTTGGCAGCTGCGCTCAAGCCGATTTGCACGGACAGCAAGCCGCTCATGGAACGGTAGAACAGCGGCACATAAGAAAGAACAGCGACCAAGGTTCCGGCAGTCATAGCTCCTCGCTTCACGGTGACGATGCAGAACACAAACACAATGCCGTACATTAGCTGCTCGACTGCACGCGGAAGAATATTTATCGCCATAGCGTGCGTAAATCTGACGCTCCAACCCGTGCTGATATTTTTGTCATTCCAATTCGAGAACCTTTCTCTTTCATGGTCCTTGCCGGAAAACATGCGGACAATCTTCATGTTTTTCAGCGTTTGCACAATGAGGTTTTCTCCTTCAAGCAGGATCTGAAGCAGTTCCGATTGCTTTTGGTCTACTTTGACTCGTTGGGATTTGATAACGAAAAACAGAATCGGAGTCACCACGAGGCAGCCCAAAGTTACCCGCCAATCCAGCGCTAACAAGAACAGAAACACGGTAATAATCTGTACGGTATTTGCAATGAAATTGAGCACGTCCTGCCCGAGAAGCACGTCACAGATTTTTCCCACGGACCGCGTGACTGTGGCAAGAAAGCCCTGCACGCTATCCTTGGAAAATTCGCGCATTTTGATGTTCAGCAGGTGATCGTACAGTGCTTCACGCATTGCCTTTCCCACTTTGTTGGTCAGCATAAAAGAGAGCTTTGTTTTTCCGATATCCAGCAATGAACATATGACGGGAATGATCATGATAATCACCACATAAAGCGCAAGAACCGGAAATTCCAAGCGCGCCAGATTATCTATCACTCGCTGAAAAAATATTGGCATTACAGAAGAAAGTAACGCGCTGAACACGATACAGACGATGATTCCCAACGGAAAAATAAAGTTCTTTTTCAATGCATCCGTAAGAAATACGGCGGATTTTTTCGACGTCTTCATGAAAATCCTCCTTTAAACTAACTACATCATTTTAAATGTGTGCGGTACTTTTGCTTTGCTACAGGACTTTGACGAAAGAAAGCCCATGGAAACGAATGGCGCGGAGAAAAAGGGTGCAACGCTGAAAACAAGACGAAAAGAGATTACTTCGGAAAACGGAAGAATGTAACAAAAAAGCCAGATGCTATCTGACTTTTTGTTTGGTACACCCTCAGGGGCTCGAACCCTGGACACCCTGATTAAGAGTCAGGTGCTCTACCAACTGAGCTAAGGGTGCATATTGGAGCGGGAGACGGGGCTCGAACCCGCCACCTCCGCCTTGGCAAGGCGGCGCTCTACCAAATGAGCTACTCCCGCATTCCTTTGGGGGCTGTCCATGCGTTCCCGCCGGACACTTGCATATTCTAGCGCATTACAGGCACGTTGTCAAGATGTAATTACATATTTTTTGGAGCAGGGCCAGGGCATGTATTCTATGGGAAATTCTTTGAAAGAAAGGCATATATCTCTGGCCTTGACGATTTACACAGCGGCGGTTACGATAATAAGCAAGCACACCGGCGCATGGAGGAGACTCACTATGGAAATTTTGGAAGGCTTAAACGCGGAACAGCTCTGTGCCGTCACGGCCACGGAAGGATATGTGCGTGTCATTGCGGGGGCGGGCAGCGGAAAAACGCGTGCGCTTGCGCACCGCTTTGCATATCTTGTAAACGAGGTCGGCATCCTGCCCGCCAACATCCTTTGCGTGACCTTTACCAACAAGGCCGCAAACGAAATGCGCCAGCGCATCCATCTTCTCACCGGCGATAACGACACGGGCTATGTCTGCACGTTCCACAGTTTCTGCGTCTCCGTTTTGCAGGAGGACAGCTATGCCGTCCAATATCCCAAGAATTTCCTTGTGCTGGATAATTCCGATATTGATGCCATGCTGAAAATCATCTATGAAGAGCGGGGGCTTACCCTCCGGCATATGACGTTTTCCAATGCGCGGGACATGATCGAAATCCGAAAAACCACCGAGAACCCGGATTATTATGAGGACATGATCGCCATGCCGCTTGACGGCCTGCGCGCAAAGTATCTTGCGGCCGAAACGCCGCGGGATATCATCTTTTACGGATATCTGTATCAGCAGAAGAAATGCTTCGGCCTTGATTATAACGACCTGATCAAATATACGCTCTTTATCTTCGAAAACGATGCCGAAATCCGCCTGAAATGGCAGAAGCGGCTTGAATACATTATGATTGATGAGTTTCAGGACATCGACGCGCTGCAATACGAACTGATGGAAGCGCTTTGCGCATACCACAAAAACCTTTTCATCGTTGGGGATCCGGATCAGACCATCTACACCTGGCGCGGCGCAAACGTGCGGTATCTTCTGGAATTTGACAAAAACTTCCCCGGCGCAGAGACGATCTATATGATGCAGAATTACCGCTCAACGCCGGAAATCCTTGCTGCGGCGAATTCGCTGATTGCAAAAAACAGGATCCGTGTCAAAAAGGATTTGCTCCCAATGCTGCCCGCGGGCGCGCCTGTTACATGGCATCATGCAAAGACGGCAGAAGCCGAGGCAAAGTGGGTTGCTGCGCGCATCAAGGCGCTTGCGGATGCAGGCGTGCCGCTGCGGGACATTGCGATCCTTTACCGCGCGCACCACATCAGCCGCACGTTTGAGGAGGTTTTTTTAAAGGAAGAAATTCCATACACGATCTTCAGCGGTGTGCAGTTCTTTAACCGCATGGAGATCAAGGATGCGCTTTCTTATCTGCGCCTTGTGGCGTACCGGGACGATCTTTCCTTTTTGCGCGTGGCGAACGTGCCGAAGCGCAACATCGGGGAACGACGCATGCGCTTTTTACAGGAATACGCGGAGGCCAACGGATGCACGTTATATGCGGCGCTCACGCACAACCTTGATCATGAGCTTTTGAAATCAACGCAGGCACGTAAATTTGTGGATCTTGTGGAGCGCCTTGGCGCGCGCAGCCCGGAAACGCCCGTATCCGAGCTTTTGAGCGATGTGCTCGACCAAAGCGGCTATGAAACCATGCTCCGCACAGAAGGCGCGCAGGACAGGTTGGATAACCTTGCCGAGCTCAAGCAGGCGATCTATGAGTTCGAGACTACCTGCGGTGAGGAAGCAACGCTTGAGGGCTACCTTGCGCGTGTAGCGCTTCTTTCCAATGCCGATGCGGAGCAAAACGGCGCGCGTGTGCGCATGATGACAGTGCACACGGCAAAGGGGCTTGAATTTCCGCATGTGTTTCTGGTTGGCATGGAAGAAGGCGTGTTCCCTTCAAAAAAAACCTCCACCATCGAGGCCATGGAGGAGGAACGCAGGCTTGCTTTCGTAGCGGTTACGCGCGCGGAGCGTTCGCTTGCGTTATCTGAATCCGAAGGACGGAATTTTGACGGTTCGTTCCGCTACCCTTCCCGCTTCCTCTTCAACATTGATGAGGCCCTGCTTCTGCGGGACGGCGAAACGGATGCGCGCCTTCTTCGGGATGCGTTCCGGCATATCGAAGCGAGCGAACGCCTGCTTGCTCCGGCGGACGAGCAGGTTCCCTTTGGGCCGGGCGACCGCGTGCGCCATGCCATCATGGGGGAGGGGACGATCATCGCGGTAGACCGCGCGCAGGGGGCGTATGCAGTGCAGTTCGACATCCTGCCCACACAGCGGCGCATCAGCTTCCGGGTGAAGCTGGAAAGGGGCTAAGGCTTGTTTTGCAGCTGCGTGGGATTGGTACATTGTGCGCCCTGAACATGCAGCAGCAATAACGGCTTAAACGACATAGCGGGACGGCTTGCAGGCCAAAGCAAACTAAAGATCTTCTGTGTGAAGCACAAAATCGCATTGCTCCCGGATGCGGAACGCAGAAAAATATGCGTTTTCCATGGGAATCCAGATCGTTTCAAAGCGGGTGAGCATCGAAGCTCCGTTGCGTGCTAAAATACGCGTGCGCTGCGTTTCGGCAGATGCGCTCATGAAAATGCGCAAGTCATACGGCGCCCTAAAATATGGGTGCATGCTGTAAGCGCCTTCTACGATGGAGAGTGCTGCAGGCTGCACCGTAACGCGGTGCGTCAGCGCCATCACGCTGCAATCGAACACGCCGTAAGAAAACGGAGCGCCGCTTGCAAGGCCCGCAAGCACTTCATCCCGAAAACGTTCGTAATGCACATTGCCGCCCGGCTCGCCCAAACGCTCCGGCGTGCGCAGCGTGGGAGGCAGAAAGAAATCATCCATGTGAAATACATTCACGCTGCACTGCGGCGCAAAATATGCTGAAAGGCGCGCGGCCAGCGTGCTTTTTCCCGAAGCGGCATTGCCATCGACAGCAATAAGGATCTTCCCCTGTTCACGAAGCAGCCGCGAAAGCTCCGCCAGAACGGCGGATTCCGATTTTGTCCAGTTCATGATTTGAATATAGCATGTTCACCCAGCTGTGTCAATTAGTCGGCATAGGCGAAACAGGGCGATGGGGGGGATTGGCATGAAGCCCTTTACATTTGGGGGCATACATGGTACACTGTCAAAGATCGTTGCGCACGCAACTATTGCGGGCGCAACAGAATGACGTATCGTGCTAATCCAATTCTTTTTAGATGCTCAGGAAGGAGCCGAACATGCCAAGCATCAACCGCTATATTATGACCATTGCCCGGTGCAGCAACCAGTTCCGTTCGGAACGGCTGCGGGACACCGACCTCTGTGGGCAGCATTGCGCGTATATCCTGCGCGTGTGCCGCGAGCCGGGCACCACACAGGATGCGATCGCCCGGGAAATTTACGTGAACAAAAGCAACGTCACGCGCCAGCTTGCGGCGCTCGAACAAAATGGGTTTGTGGAGCGCCGCCCGTGCGAAACGGATTCCCGTGCCATGGAAGTATACCCAACTGAAAAAGCGCTTGCGGTGCTGCCGGAGGTGCGTGCAGTGCTCCGCGAATGGAATGAATGCATCACGGCGGATTTCACCGAGGAAGAGAAGGAACAGTTCAAGGATCTGCTCGCGCGTGCTGCGGAGCGCGCACAACAGCGTCTGGATGAAATGAAAAAGGAATAACGTGCAATGAAAACCGTACTCCAATACCTCAGGCCGCAGTATGCGCGCCTTGCTTTGCAGCTCACCATCAAGTTTATCGGCACCATCACGGAGCTTTTTCTGCCTTGGATGCTTTCACACATTCTCGATGATGTTGTGCCGCAAAAAGATATGCCGCAGGTTTATCTTTGGGGGATTTTTATGCTCCTTGCGGCAACGGTGGCACTTTTGGGGAACGTGATCGCCAACCGCATGTCCACACGCATTTCGCGCCGCTTTACAGAAAAACTGCGGCACGATGCATTTGCACGCGTCTCCTATCTGTCCAGCCGGCAGATCGACGGCTTTACGCTTTCGTCACTGATTTCACGCCTTACAAGCGACACGTACAATGTGCATCAAATGGTAGACCGCATGCAGCGCCTTGGCGTGCGCGCGCCGATCCTGCTGCTCGGCGGCATCATCGTCACGTTTACGCTTGAGCCCGTGCTCACGCTTGTGCTTGTCGCAACGCTGCCGCTGCTTGGGGTGGTGGTGTTCAGCGTATCGCGCAGGGGCGTGCCGCTGTATGTGCGGGTGCAGTCGGCGGTGGATGCCATGGTACGCAAGGTGCAGGAGAACATGACGGGCGTGCGCGTGATCAAAGCGCTTTCCAAAACGGAATATGAAAAGGGCCGCTTTGACGAGGTGAACCGCGAGGTCGTCCGGCGGGATCAGCATGCGGGTGCGGTCATGGCGACGACGAACCCCGTGATGAGCCTTCTTTTAAACCTTGGCCTTACGGCAGTGGTGGTTGTGGGCGCGTTCCGTGTGAACGCGGGCGTTTCCCAGGCGGGGAAAATCATTGCGTTTCTGAGCTACTTCACCATCATCCTGAATGCGATGATGATGGTTTCCCGCCTGTTCATGATTTATTCCAAAGGCGCGGCCAGTGCAAAGCGGATCGAGGAGATCCTTGAAACGCCGCTGGAGCCTGTTCCCGGCGAAGCGGCGCCGCGCACAAGCCAATACCATGTGGAGTTCAGGAACGTGAACTTTTCTTACAACAAAGCGAAGAACAAAACGCGGGATGACCTTTCGGATGTAAGCTTTGCGCTGCGCCGGGGGCAGACGCTTGGCATCATCGGGCCCACGGGCAGCGGCAAATCCACCATTGTGAGCCTGCTGATGCGCTTTTATGATGCCGACGCGGGCGAGATCCGCATCGGTGGCCGGCGCATCGAAGGAATCCCGGAAGAGGAGCTTCACACCATGTTCGGCGTGGTGTTCCAGAACGACTTTATCCTTGCAGACAGCATCCGCGAGAACATCGATTTTGGCCGCGGGCTTTCCGACGAGGCGCTCCTGCTTGCAGCCAGGCTTGCTCAGGCGGAATTTATCGAAGAAAAGGAAGGAGGGCTTTCCCACATGCTCACCGCAAAGGGTGCAAACCTTTCCGGCGGGCAGAAGCAGCGGCTCCTGATTGCCCGCGCGCTGGCCGCGAAGCCGGAAATCCTTGTGCTGGATGATTGCTCCTCCGCGCTTGATTATAAGACTGACAAGGCGCTGCGCAGCGCGCTGTACCACAATTTCGCCGATACGACGACCGTCATCATCGCCCAACGCATCAGCTCCATTCTGAATGCGGATCACATCCTCGTGCTGGATGGGGGGCGCGTAATCGGCGCGGGCACACATGAACAGCTGCTTGAAACCTGCCCGGATTACCGTGAAATCTACGATGTTCAGATGGGCGAAGTGGGATAAGGGGGAAAAGGCATGGAACAGAAACAAAACGCAAACCTGCTCTCCACGGCGATGCGATCCCTGCATGGCGAGGGGCAAAAACTGAAAAAAACGTATATCCTGCGCCGCCTTTGGCGTTACTTCAAAGAGTATAAATGGCTGCTTGCGCTTGCGATCTTCCTTACGCTTGCGGGCAACGCGCTTGCGCTCGTGGGGCCGAAGCTTTCGGGCCTTGCGATTGATGCCATTGAGCCGGGGCCGGGGAAAGTGGACTTTGCCACCGTGTTCTATTATGCGAAATACATGGCTCTGTTCTATGCGCTTTCGGCCGGCATGAGCTATGCTCTGGCCCGTCTGATGATCCGCCTGAGCCGCAATATTGTGTACCGCATGCGCAGGGACATCTTTGAAAAGCTTGTTTCGCTGCCTGTCGGATTTTTTGACAGACACCAGACGGGCGATGTCATCAGCATCATTTCCTATGATGTGGATACCATCAATGCTTCACTTTCCAACGACATCGTGCAAATCTGCACAAGCTTCATCACGGTGCTCGGCTCGCTTGCAATGATGCTCTCAATCTCGCCCGTGCTGATCCTCGTGTTCGTTGTGACGATCCCGGTTTCTGTGCTCATTACACGCTATCGGGCGAAAAAAGTACGGCCGCTGTTCCGCCTGCGCTCCAAAAAGCTCGGCGAACTCAACGGCTTTGTGGAAGAGGTCACGAGCGGCCAGCGCACCACAAAAGCTTATCACCGCGAACAGGTGATGATCGACCGGTTTGATGTGAAGAACAAGGAAGCGGTTGACGCCTATTGCAATGCGGATTATTATGCTTGTGTGATGGGGCCATCGGTGAACTTCGTGAACAACTTTTCGCTTGCGCTCATCAGCGTGTTCGGCGCGTTGCTTTACATGGGCGGGGCGATCTCCCTCGGCAATATTTCTTCCTTTGTGCTGTATTCGCGCAAGTTTTCCGGGCCGATCAACGAGTTCGCAAACCTTCTTGCGGAGATGCAGAGCGCATTTTCTGCGGCCGAACGCGTGTTCCGCCTGCTTGACGAGACGCCGGAGCCTGCGGACGCAGAGGGGGCGGAGGAGCTGAAGCAGGTGAAAGGCGATGTTGCGCTCAAAAACGTGCGCTTTGGGTATGAACCGGGCAAGGTCATTCTTTCCAACCTGAATCTGGATGCGCCACGCGGCTCGGTGACGGCGATTGTCGGCCCCACAGGCGCGGGAAAAACGACAATCATCAACCTGCTGATGCGCTTTTACGATGCTGACAGCGGGACGATCACGATTGACAGGAGCAATATTTATGGCGTAACCCGCAAAAGCCTGCGCCTTGCATATACCATGGTGCTGCAGGATACCTGGCTGTTCCACGGCACGGTATTCGAGAACATCGCCTATGGGCGGGAGGATGCAACGATGGAAAAGGTCGTGGCCGCCGCGAAGGCCGCAAAGATTCACGATACCATTATGTCCCTGCCGGAGGGCTATGACACGGTGCTGACGGACAACGGCTCGAACATCTCCAAAGGGCAAAAGCAGCTTTTAACCATCGCACGGGCGATGCTGCTGGATTCCCCGATGCTGATTCTGGACGAAGCGACCTCAAACGTTGACACGCGCACGGAACAGCGCATTCAGGATGCAATGCTGCGCCTGATGCAGGGGCGCACCTGCTTTGTGATTGCGCACAGGCTTTCCACCATCCAGAATGCGGACCGCATCCTTGTGGTGAATGCGGGCGACATTGTGGAACAGGGCACGCACAGGGAACTGATGGCGAAGAACGGCTTCTATGCGGAGCTGTATCACTCCCAATTTGAAGCGGTATAACAAAAGGAGAAGTATGGACACGACATTTCATAAAATTGATCTGGAAACCTGGGAGCGCCGGGAGGAATACGAATATTTCAGCCGCGGCGGCTGCGGGTTTACGGTGACTGCGGAATTGGACATTACGCATTTGCGGCGCTATGCAAAGGCGCACGGCGCAAAGTTGTACCCCATGCTCGTTGCCGTGGCGGCACAGGCTGTGAACGCGCACCGCGAATTCCGCTGCGGTTGGAGCGAGGAGGACGAATTCGGCTACTATGAAACGATGCACCCGCTGTTCTTTGACGTGATGGAGAGCGGCAACGTGAAATGCCTTGTGGCGGAATATGTTCCGGACGCGCTGCGCCAGGTGGAGGAAATCGAACGCGTGCGCGCGCAGTATGCAAACGTCAACAAATATGCTCCGCAAGGTGCGTCCCCCCAAAATTCCGTGAACATATCCGCCGTGCCGTGGATCAAAACAACAGGCATTTCGTTTTGCCTGCAATACTGCGCTACGTTTTATCCGCCCATCCTTACCTTCGGCAAATTCGAGGAACGGGATGAAAAAACCATCATTCCGCTTTCCGCGTATTGCAACCATGCGGTAAACGACGGCTACCATTGCGCGATGTTGTTTCAGGAATTTCAGCAGAGGGCGGACGGGTTGGAATAAGGAGAACCGGATTAAAAAAGCGGAGGACTTACCCTCCGCTTTGGATTTGATGCCCTCCTGCGTTCAGTCCGCTTGCATCCAAAACCGCCAGGCACAGTTGCAGCTTTCATCCGTCACATCCGGGAAACAGCTCACGCAGGCGCAGCGGATGCGCGGGTCAATCTCTTTGGCAAAGCCCGCATATTCCACAAGGCCGACCGCCTTGCAGGGGTGGTATGGCATGCCTTTTTCCGTGCGGGCGCGCTGCACATAGCATTCGAGCGTGCGGTAGATGAGCGCATCGCCTTCGCGGATGATCTCGTCCCGGTTGATGCGGGCGTACATTCGGCAGGCAAGCGCTTTTTCAAGCCCGTCAAGTCCTGCCTGTTCCGGCAACCTGAGCAGCGTCCTGATGCGCCGCGCCTCGGTGCGCGTGAACCCTTGCCAGACGGCAACATCGTGCTCCATGGCTTCATCCATACCGCGCTTGCGCTCCACGGCTTGAAACCAGTATCCGTCCATTGCAAGCCAGTTCTTCGCATAAATTGAAACAAGCTGTTCAAGTTCGTCACGGGAGAGCGCGCTGAGCGCGGCATCGTTTTGCATGGCGGAGCCTCCGAATCAGAAGAATTCTGACCTGATTATACAAAAAAAGACGGAAAATAGCAAAGCGTATATACATGGCATAAAAGAAGACATTGACTTTTATACACACCAAATACATAATAAAGGTTAAAGTAAAGGTTCTGTGCAAAGGCGCAGGACCTTGATCTTCGATTCACCGGGAGAGGGGCGCAGCCGCGAGACTGGGCTTTTTCTATGCGGAAATGACGGAGGTGAACCCGATGGGGAACGAAGAGAAAACCCGGATGGAGAACGATCTCGGGCGGGATGATATTCGGCTGCTGGTGCGAAGAATTGCACTGCCCAGCATGCTCGCACAGTTTGTAAGCGTTTTATACAGCCTTGTGGATCGCATGTATATCGGGCATATCCCGGAAGTGGGAGAACTGGCGCTGGCAGGCGTGGGCATATGCGGGCCGGTGGTGACGATGATCGGTTCGGTCGCATCGTTGGTGGGCGTAGGCGGCGCGCCGCTAATGAGCATTTGCCTGGGCGAAGGCGATGAAAAAGGCGCGCGTGCGATCTTGGCCAACTGCTTCCTGATGTTGTGCCTGTTTTCAGTGGTACTGATGGCGACGGTGATTCCGTTGCGTCGGCCAATGCTGCTGTTTTTCGGCGCGAGTGAAACAACTTTGCCGTATGCGAACGAATATTTCCTGTACTATATGTTCGGAACGGTGTTTGCTCTTTTGGCGGGAGGATTGAATTCCTTTGTTGTCGCGCAGGGATTTGCACAGCAGGCGATGCTGTCGGTGGTGCTGGGCGCAGTGATGAACATTCTTCTGGATCCGCTGTTTATTTTTGTGCTGGATATGGGTGTTCGGGGTGCGGCCATTGCAACGGTGCTTTCGCAAACGGCCAGCTGCGCCTATGTGCTTTCCTTCCTGTTCGGCTGGCGCGCGCAGATCCCGATTACCTTCAAAGGCTATAGCCCCAGCACCGCCGGAAGGGTGTTGACATTGGGGCTGACGCCCTTTTCGATTATTGCGGTAGATAATGTGATGATCATCGCGATGAACGCTGTGCTCCAGCGCTATGGCGGCATACGGGAAGGGGATCTGCTGATTACGGTGGCAACCATTGTGCAAAGCTTTATGCTGGTGGTGACCATGCCGCTTGGCGGCATCAGCGGAGGGACGCAGCCGATCCTTGGCTTCAACTATGGCGCGCGCAGGGTGGATCGGGTTATGAGCGCCCAACGCAGAATTTTCCTTTGGTGTTTGGCGTATACGAGCCTGATGTTTGTGCTGGCACGGGTTGCGGGACCGTTGTTCGTCCGCCTGTTTACCACAGACCCTGTTGTTGCGAAAAAAGCGGTTTGGGCAATTCGCATATGCATATTGGCCCTGATTCCGCTGGGGCTGCAGTATGAAATTGTGGATGGCTTTACAGCAATCGGGCAGGTTCGCTTTTCCTGGCCGCTGTCCTTTTGGAGAAAAACGGTTTACTTTGCCTCGCTCTTTGTTCTGCCTGCGCTTTTCGGAGTGGAAGCGGTGTTTTATGCGGAGGCGATCTCAGATACGGCCGGCGCGCTGACATCGATTTGCATCCATGCGTGCGTCATGAAAAAGCTTTTGGCACGCCGTGTTACGGAAACGGATAAAGGAACCCCATAAGAATCGCGGAGAAAATGGGCACGCCAAGCTTTAATCACAGACAAAAAGTGGCTTATGCCACTTTTTGAGGTTACAGCAATTCCCTATCACCCTATAGGCTCCCGGGCGGGAAATTCTGAAAAGAATGAAACCCTGAGAGGGTCATCCGTTCCGACGCAGTGCCGTCGGAGCCGGATTGAAAGTCAAGGGATGCGACCCTTGACAATCCCGGGGCTGTTTGACAGCCTGAGGCGGCATCAGCCGCCTTTATTCTTTTGGCTCTGCATCCCATTCAAACGAATCCACGATCACTGCGGTTTCCTCCCGCGTTACGTGCAGAAGCCCCGCTGAGGTTTGGCCTATGCGCTTTTTGCCGTCCGCAAGGAGCATAAGCGGCCCCGGCGCGAGCACGGATACCATCGGCGCGTGGCCTGAAAGCACCGTTACAAGGCCGTTTACATCGGTGACGGTCAGGCATTCCACAATGCCGTCGAACGCGGTGCGCTCAGGCGTCAGGATTTTCAATGCGAAGGATTTCATAGCTTCTTTGCCTTTGCATAGACGTCGTCGATATTGCCGGACATGAAAAATGCGGATTCCGGCAGATGGTCACAATCGCCGCTTACGATGGCATTGAAGGAACGGATGCTTTCTTCCACCGTTACGTATTTGCCCGGAATGCCGGAAAATGCTTCCGCCATGGAAAGCGGCTGGGAAAGAAAACGCTGGAGGCGGCGTGCCCGATTCACGATTTGCTTATCCTCCGGGGAAAGCTCCTCCATGCCGAGAATGGCGATGATATCCTTCAATTCGGTATAGCGCTGCATGCATTCCTGCACACGGTGGGCCGTTTCGTAATGCTCCCGGCCTACAACGAGCGGGTCGAGGATGCGCGAATGGGATTGCAGCGGGTCGACGGCGGGATAGATGCCCGTTTCCGCGATGGCGCGGGAGAGCACGGTCGTTGCATCCAGGTGGGAGAAGATGGAGACCGGCGCGGGGTCGGTCAGGTCGTCCGCCGGCACGTATACCGCCTGGATGGAGGTGATGGAGCCATCCGTTGTGGAAGAAATGCGTTCCTGCAATGCGCCAAGTTCGTTGGCAAGCGTAGGCTGATAGCCCACCGCGGATGGCATGCGCCCGAGCAGGGCCGAAACCTCGCTTCCGGCCTGCACATAGCGGAAGATGTTGTCGATGAAAAGCAGCACATCCTGATGCATCACATCCCGGAAGTATTCCGCGAGCGTGAGCCCGGTGAGCGCCACGCGCAAGCGTGCGCCCGGAGGCTCGTTCATTTGCCCGAAAGCAAGGGCGGTGTTATAAAGAGCGCCGGTGTATTCCATGTCAAGAATCATGTCGCTGCCTTCACGGCTGCGTTCGCCAACGCCCGTGAACACGGAATAGTCCCCCGAATTGCGCGCAACGTTATTGATGAGTTCCATAATGAGGATGGTCTTGCCCACGCCCGCACCGCCGAAAAGGCCGATCTTTGCGCCTTTTGCATAGGGGGTCAAAAGGTCGATAACCTTCACGCCCGTCTCGAAGAATTCCGTGCGCGGGTTCAGCTTCGTGATGGGCGGCGGATCGCGGTGAATGCTCCAACGCTCTGCGGTGATCGGCCCTTGGCCGTCAATGGGCCGCCCGAGCACGTCAATGGTGCGGCCGAGCACGGTTTCGCCCACGGGCACGGAAATACAGCCGCCCGTCGCGGTTACGCCTTCGCCGCAAAGCAGGCCATCCGTGGGGTCAAGCGCGATGCAGCGCACGTCGGTGGTGGAAGCATGCGCTGCAACTTCCATATGAATGCCGCTTTCCGAGATCAGAAGCTCGTTGATCTCGGGAAGGCGGTTCTGGAAACGCACATCCAGAACCGGCCCCGTGATGCGGATGATGGTTCCTTTATTCTGCATGGGGTTAATCCTCTCCTATCGCATTTGCGGCGCCGGAAACCATGATGATCTCCTGTGTGATGGACGCCTGGCGGATGCGGTTATATTCCGCCTGCAATTCGTTGATGATGTCTTCTGCGTTGCGCGTGGCATGATCCATTGCGGACACGCGTGCCACCTGTTCCGCCGTGTATGCCTGCAAATGTGCCTCATACAGCAGCGCGCGTGTATAGAAGGCAAACAAGGTGGAATAGAGCGCCTTTGGGGACGGCTCAAGAATCAGCTGCCCGGCGGCATGCGGGGATTCAGGCGCAGGCAGCGGGAGCAGGCGTTTTCTTACAGGGGTATAGCCTTCGGTGTACACAAGCCATACCTCATTGACTTCACCGCTTTTGTAGGGCGCTTCCACCGCATTGAACAGAGCCTGCGCGAAAGCGGGGGAGGGTGCGTCATCCCCAAATGTCAAATAGGCGTCGGGGTATTCTGCGGCTGCCGCGCTGCCCGCCGCAAAAAGAACGGCGCCTTTTGTGTGTTCCACCGCAAAGCGGAGAAGCGCCGGACTGTATGCGCCGGAAAGCCCCTTCGCGCCGGCAAACACAAGCAGCGCCCGCCGCTTCGGACGATCCGGGTCGGGCGTGAAATACGCTTCCGGGAGGCAGGCTGCGGCCTCGGAAAGGTGGCGCAGTGCCGGCGCGAACGCCGCAAGCTGCTGCTTTGCGCGCTGCAGGCGCGAGGAGGCTACAAGCTCCATCGTGCGGGTGATTTTACGCGTTTGTGCGGCGGCATTGATGCGCTGCCGGGTTTCAAACAGGTTATCCGGCATTGCGCTCCTCCAAAAATGCGTCCATCGCTTTTTTCAGGGTGGCGATCTCTTCGGGATTCAAGTCGCCGGTGGCTTCAATGGCGCGCAGGGAGCCGGGGCATGCGGCACGCACATAATCAAGCAGCGCATATTTGGCGGCGCTGATCTCTCTAAGCGGCATATCCCAAAATACGTTGTGCGTAAGCGCAAGCAGCAGCACGGCTTCTGCGGCGACGGAAAGCGTTTCTTCCTGCCCCTGCTTTAATACCTCCATCATGCGTTCGCCCCGGTGGATCTGGTTGGCTGTGGCGGCGTCAATTTCGGCGCCAAACTGTGCGAATACCGCAAGCTCACGGTATTGCGCAATGGAAAGGCGAAGCCTGCCGCCGATCCACTTGATGGCAGGGTGCTGTGCGGAGCTTCCGATGCGGGAAACGGAAAGTCCCACGTTGATGGCTGGCCGCTGCCCCGCAAAAAACAGGTCGGAAGAAAGGTAAATCTGCCCGTCTGTAATGGAGATGATGTTCGTGGGGATATAAGCGGAGATGTCGCCGCCCACGGTTTCCACGATGGGCAGCGCCGTCATGGAACCGCCGCCCAACGCGGGGGAAAGCTGCGCACCACGCTCCAGAAGGCGGCTGTGCAGATAGAAAATGTCGCCGGGGTAGGCCTCCCGCCCTGCGGGGCGGCGCAGCAGCAGGGACATTGTGCGGTAAGCGACGGCATGCTTGGAAAGGTCGTCGTATACGATGAGCACATCCCGCCCCTGATACATGAAGTGCTCTGCAATGGCGCAGCCTGCAAACGGCGTTAAATATTGCATTGCAGCGCTGTCGCTCGCAGCGGAGGCGACTACGATGGTGTGATCCATGTCGCCGGATTCCCTGAGGGCGTGCACGATGCGCGCCGTGGCGGCTGCTTTTTGGCCGATGGCACAATAGATGCAGATCACGCCGTTGTCGCGTTGGGTGCGGATGGCGGAAAGGGCGATTGAGGTTTTGCCCGTTTGCCGGTCGCCGATGATGAGCTCTCTTTGCCCGCGGCCGATGGGGATCATGCTGTCCACCGCCAGGATGCCGGTTTCAAGCGGACGCTTTACCGGTGCGCGGTCAACGATGCGCGGCGCGCGGTTTTCGACCCGGCGCGTTTCGATGGTGGAAAGCGGCATCCCGTCCAGCGGGCGGCCGAGCGGATCTACAACGCGGCCGATGACGGCGTCCCCAACGCAAATATCCGCAACCTTTCCCGTGCCGCGTGCAACGGAGCCGGCGGCAACGAACGCATCCGCGTTGAGCAGTGCTGCGCCGATGGTATCCTCGGAAAGATCGAGCGCGAGGCCGTAAACATCGTTGTCAAACTGCAAAATTTCACCATACCGGCAGCCGGAAAGGCCATGGATGGTGATGACGTCATCCTTTGCGCTCTGCACTACGCCGTAACGGTAAACGGAGGGCTCGAATTTGTATTGCCCCACCTTTTCATGCAGGAATGCGCTTAAGGCGGCGCGTTCCACATCGCTGCGAATGCTCATGCGCTTCCCTCCTGTTCCGGCGCGTGTACAGGCGCGTTCATCGCATCCACAAGGTATGCGCTTACGCCTGAAAGCTGCGTTTTTCCGCTCGCATCGTAAACCGTGCCGCGAATGTAGGCAATGAAACCGCAAAGCAGGGAAGGATCCTCACGCACATCGAATTGCACGCCGAAGCCGAGCATGTCTGCAAAGCCTTTTTCGATGCGCCGAAGCAGTGCGTCGTCATACGGCGGGGCGATCCGGAGAATCGGGTTTTTCCGAACGGTGCTCATGCGCCGCCCTCCGTTCCGTGGAAAAAGCGTTCCGCGATTTCCCGGTTATCCTTCAGCGTGACCTCGCGGGAGAGGATGCGCGCGGCAATGTCGCTTGCAAGGTCGACGACCTCCGTATGTGCGCGCTCGATGGCCGCCTGCTTTTCCTGACGCATCTGCTCGCGCGCTTTTTGCAGGAGCGCATCCGCTTCGTCCTGTGCGGTATCCACAATGCGTTCTGCATCGAGCGCTGCGTTTTCAATGGCCTCGTGCGAAAGCCGGCGTGCCTTTTCGCCCGTTGCAGCAAGTTCGGCCTTTGCCTCAGCGAGATACGCATCTGCCTCGGCGCGCGTTGCCGCAGCGTCTGCAAGCGCCTGCTCCACGCTTTCCCTGCGCTTGTGCATAAACTTGCTTACAGGCTTATAGAGCAGCAGGTAGAGCAGCACGAAGGTCACGATGAAGTTGATGATATGAATTAAAATATCAAGCGGGTTGAGTCCTTCCATACAGCCTCCTTGCTAAAATATGTAAATGGAAACGCGGCATCAGCTGAACAGCATGATGAGCGCGATGACGAAGCCATAGATCGAGGAGGCTTCTGTAAGCGCAAGGCCCATCATCAGCATGGAGGTGATTTTACCGGAGGCTTCCGGCTGCCGGGCAACCGCTTCAACAGCTTTCCCTGTGGCAAGCCCTTCGACGATGCCGCAGCAGGCGGCGGGGATGAGGCAGAGCGCAACGCTTAAAGAGATTTGAGGATCCATGTGTTGTAACTCCTTTCGGTTATTCGGTCGTCGCTTCGTTGATGTTGATCAGCGTAAGCGTGATGAAGATGAACGCCTGCACAAGGGCAGCGAACACGTTGAAGTAAAGCCCGAGCACGCTCGGGATGCCAACTGCGGCGGAACCCAGGAAACTGTATACCAGATCCATCACAATCATGCCGCTTACGGTGTTGCCGAACAGCCTGCATGCCATAGAAACAGGGTTTGCAAGATCCGTAACAATGCGGATGGGCATCAATAGCGGGCTGGGGTTCGCAAGGCTTTTGAGCCTGCCGCGCACGGAACGTTGGCGGATGCCGTACCAGTTGGCCATCACAAAACTGATGAGGGAGAGCGCAAGGGTGAACGTGATGTCAGAAGAAGGAGAACGGAAGCCGAACAGCTCCGCAAAGGCAAAGCCGATCAGCACCGCGCCGACAGTGAAAATATAGCCGAACATCGGCTGCCCGAGATACACTGTTTTGGATGAGGAGTAGCCTTCGGCAAGCTCCACGACCGCCTCCAACGCGTTCTGCACGCCACGCGGCACGCTTTCAAGCCGGGGAATGACGAAGATGCGCAGCAGCACGGCAATTACGATGAGTGCTGCCATCACGCCCCAGCCCACGAGCATGGTGGTGCTCGGTGTATAACCGAGAATAGAGAATTCCGCCCGCGGGGGAATGATGCTTACGGTAAGCTCCTCATGAGGAAGGTCCCCAAAAACAAGCGTCAGGATGTTGACGATAAAAATCCAGCAGCCGATGACCGAAATGGCCGTCCAAAGCGTTTTGCGGCGCTTGAGCCATTTTGCCGGCACTTTGGCGGCAGATGCGGCCGAAAGCTTTTTCCGGGCCTTTTGGCGCAGCAAAAGACCGGCGAGCGCAAGCGCAAGGCCGACGAGAGAGGGGATAAAGTCGCGGAAATGCATCCAATCAGTCCTTTTTCTTTTTTTCGATCAGCAGATTGGCGGCGGCCGAAAGGACGAGCCCGCCGCAGAAGCCTCCGCCCGCAAAGGGCAGGAGCTTCACGTTTATCATTGCGCAGCCAAAAAGCAGCACGGCTGGGATGGGAAGCTGAGAAAACAGCATCAGGGCAGAAGGGTTCTTCCCTTCGGAGATCGGCCGGAGGACGCGGCGAAGCAGGAAAAATTGGCCGATTCCACAAGCGATCCCGGCAATAAGCGCGGCGAAAACCATGGCTAAAACCTCAAAAACTGCTCGCAATCGAGCACGAATACCGTAGCGCCGCCGACTGTTACTTCCGTGGAAGGGGAATCAAGCCCATCCAGCGAAGGCGTTGGCACGAGGCGTGTGCGGCTGTGGGAATACTTGTTGATGATTTCAAGCGCTTCTTCCAATTGTTCTTCGCTTACGCCGGTCATGATGGTGACGTTCCCTTCCTTGAGCAAGCCGCCCGAGGAGGTTAGCTTGGTTGAAGAAAAGCCGCCTTTGGTGAGGTGTTTGATGACGCCCGCAACGTCGTCCAGGTTGATGATCGCAAGAATTAACTTCACGTTTTCAGCCTCCGTAGTTCTTCCTGTATTATTTAATATATCATAGACCAAACAGGGAATGGAACCCCCGAATGTTACACAAATGAAAACAAAGCGAGGAAAATGGGCGTTAAGAACGTTAACGCATTTTCACAAAATCTTAACGAAGAAAACAAAAACAGGCAGATACGGAAGGTATCTGCCTGCAAAGAAGCGCTTATTTTGCGCTGCGCTCAATCAAATCTACCGTAGGCTCCAGCCAAGGCGCGCTTACGCGTTCAATCATGCCGCGGTCGCAGGCCTCGGCGAGTGCCGGCGCAATGGGCAGGCGGGCGACATGTGTAATGGCGTTGCGCGCTGCCACCGCATCCACGTTGCTTTCACCGAAGATGGCATGCTTTTCGTGACAGCTCGGGCATTCAAAGTAAGACATGTTCTCCACGATGCCGAGTACGGGCACATTGAGCATGCCCGCCATCTTCACGGCCTTTTCCACGATCATGGAAACGAGCTCCTGCGGCGATGTGACCACGATCACCCCATCCACTGGCAGAGACTGAAATACCGTGAGCGGCACATCTCCGGTTCCCGGAGGCATGTCAACGAACATATAGTCCACATCGCCCCAGACGACTTCTGTCCAGAACTGCTTCACCGCACCTGCGATCACCGGGCCACGCCAGACGACGGGGTCGTTCTCATTCTCAAGCAAAAGGTTGATGGACATCAGCTCGATGCCGGACTCTGTGGTGGCGGGGAATACACCCATCTCGTTGCCTTCGGCCTTTTGGTGTATGCCAAACACGTTCGGGATGGAAGGGCCGGTGATGTCCGCGTCAAGGATGGCAGTCTTGTGCCCGCGGCGGCGCATCAGCACTGCAAGCAGGGAGGTGACAAGGGATTTCCCTACGCCGCCTTTGCCGCTTACGACGGCGATGACTTTTTTGACGCTTGAATACTGATTCACTTGCTCCACCATGCTTTGCGGCGCGGTGCGCTCTCCGCAATTGGAGGAACAGCTGCTGCAATCGTGGCTGCATGATTCACTCATGGCATTTTCTCCTTTATTTCATGATAGTTACTTCAAGTTTGCGCTTGAAAAGGGAAATTCATAATGCTTGCGGCAATGTGCGCAAGGATTGCTCCCGCAACATCCACGCCCGTGCAGGCGGCAAGGCCATGAAAATGCGCGTTGGAGTTGACTTCGCACACGAGCGGGCCATCCGGGCCGTGGAGCAGGTCTACCCCCGCATAATCCAACCCGAGCAGCGCCGCCGTGCGGAGTGCGAGCGTCTCTTCCGCTTCGGAAAGCGTATAGGGCGCGCAGCTTCCGCCGCGGGCCACATTTGCGCGGAAATCCGTTTCATTGCGCCGCTCCATGGCGGCGGCAACGCGGTTGCCAACCACATAAGCGCGAACATCACGCCCGAAGCTCGTATTCACAAACTGTTGCAGCAACATGGGGGTTCCCTCATGCGCGCGGAGCAGTTCGGCAGCCTCCTCCCGCGTGTGAGCGAGGTAAACCTGCTTGCCAAAGGAGCCGCTGCATTCCTTTACAACAAGCGGCAGGCCGAGTACGGCAAGCGCACGGTCGAGGAACGCCATGTCCCCATACCCGACGAAGCGGTAGGTACGCGGCACGAGAATGGTACGCGGCATGGGGATGCCGTGGCGCGCAAGCGCAATGTGCGTGAGTGCCTTGTCATCGCACAGGGAAAGCGCGCGCACGCTGTTGAACACGCGAAGCCCCTTTGCCTCAAGCTGCATGCCGAGGTATTTATCCTTATCCCAAAGGATGGCAAAATCATAGCCGGAAGCGTCAAACAACGGCAGGCCAGCCGAAGCGTCGAAAAGCAGCGCATCGTTTGTGCGCGCATCAAGGGAGATCCCCTGCGGTTGCGCAGCTGCGCAGAGTGCATCCCGCAGTGCAAGGAAATTGGCTTCCTGAACGAAGCCGTTAACGATCAATAACCCGCGCATGAATTCCTCATATGCGTTCCAGTTTGTCCAGCACCTTGTGGCGCGCAAGGAGCTTGCAGACGGCGTACAGCAGCGCAGCGTAAAGCGGGATCATCACGGCCTGATTCGCAAGCCGCACCCAAATGAGCTGCCATGGGCTTCCATAAAGCTCCACAAGCAGCAACGTATTTAAAAAGACGCTGCCGAAAAGCTGGCCGGCGGCCACAGCCGCGAGCAGGCGCAGGAATGTGGGCTTCTGCTTCTTCATGAAAAACAGGCCTGGCACCAAACCGAAAAAAATGCCCACCACGGTAAACCATGGCATATATGCGCCCTTGGGGAACAGAAGCGCCTGAATGAGATCTGTAAGCGCCCCTACGATGCCTCCATAAGCAGGACCAAACAGGACGCCTGAGAGGATCACGGGCAGCACGCCGAACCCGATCTTAAGCGAATAGGAGCCGAAAGGTACGGCGGGGATGCTCAAAAGTCCCCCGAGGATCACGCCAAGGGCGGTCAAAAGGCCACAGACAACGAGCGTAATAACATGACGGTGCGCATTTTTAGACATAGAAAAACCTCCTCAAAAAGAAATTGCGGCAATTACTCGTACCGCATAGAGGAGGCTCCTCCTATATGCAGCAGCGGGATTCGGGTACCGCACCGCAAGCGCGAGGCTTTTCGTCCACCCGACGATCTCCCTGACCGGGTGGCACTCACCGCCTGTTTGGGCGGCATAACGCGCGGCAACCTACTCTGCCTTTGTTCGTTCCGATTGTACCTGAAATGCTTTGGAAAGTAAAGGGGGAAACAAAAAAAGGCCGCTCCGGGAAGGAGCGGCCGGCAATGGCGCATCAATCGTCTCCGCGCTCGAATTTGGACGCGGCTTCACGCAGATGCTCTGTAATTTCAATATGCTGCGGGCAGCGGAAAAGGCAGCCTTCGCAGCCGAGGCAGGCGGAGGCTTGCGCTTTGTCTTTGCAGGCGCTTGCATATTGCGCCGCAGCGTATGCGTCACCGTAAATGCGGCTGTCGTTGAGCGCGCGCAGGATCGCGGGAATGGGGATCTCCGCAGGGCAGGTTTCCGTGCAGTAATTGCAGCGCGTGCAGGGGATGGAAGGAATCTGCGCAAGCGCTTCGCGCACGTTCTCCACAACAGCGCGTTCCGCTTGATCCAGTGCAGAGAGCGGCGAGAAGGTTTTTATGTTATCCTCCACCTGTGCCATGTCAGACATGCCGGAGAGCACCATGATAACGCCGTCGAGCGAAGCGCAGAAGCGCAGCGCCCAGGATGCAAGCGTCGCATCGGGTGCATAGGCTTCAAACGGGGCTGCAAGGGAAGGCTGGAGCTGCGCCAGGGAACCGCCGCGCACAGGCTCCATAATGATGACATCCTTACCATGGCGGCGCGCCGTTTCATAGCAGCGGCGGGATTGGACGCGTTCGCTCTCCCAGTCCGCATAATTGATCTGGAGCTGCACAAACTCCATCTCAGGATGGGCGGAGAGGATTTTTTCAAGCGTTTCGGGCGTATCATGGAACGAGAAGCCGACGCGCTTCACCAACCCCTCATCCTTTTTTTTCAGCGCGAAGCTCCATGCGTCCACGGCGTCGGCAGCTTCGAGGTTTTTGCCGCCGAGCGAATGCAGCAGATAGTAATCAAAATAGCCTGCCCCTGTCTTTTCAAGCTGCTCGTTGAACAGGCGGTCAAGGTCGGCGGGTTCCTTTGCAAGCCAAACCGGCATTTTGTCCGCAAGCAGGAAGCTTTCACGCGGGTGGCGCTTCACAAGCGCTTCCCGCACGGCAAGCTCGGATTTATAATCATGGTATCCATATGCGGTATCGAAATAAGTGAAACCCGCGGCCAAAAAGCGGTCGAAAAGCTTTTCCGTTTCCTTCAGGTCAACCTGCCCATGTGCCACAGGCAGGCGCATCGTGCCAAAACCAAGCTGCTTCATATGCGTACCTCCGTCAAAATTCAAGACATTTCGTCAACGTGACGATTTCACTACCATACAAGCGTATCAAAAAACGCCGAAAAGGTCAATTGCGGCTTGTACTGTGCGACGGCGTAGAACTGACAAAAAACGGAAGGAAACGCTTTTCATTCAACCGGCGATGCAGTAGAATAATACAGGTATGCGACTGCCTTTGAAAGCGATGGGCGGAGGAAGCATATACTAGCTTTATTTTTTATGAGGATAACGCGCATGATCGTTGTGATACCGGCTTATGAGCCGGACGAAAAGCTGCTTCGCGTAGTCGCGGAACTCAAACGGGATACGGATTACGCTATCGTTGTAGTAAACGACGGGAGCTCCGAAGCGGCGGAACCGGTGTTTGCCGCCCTGCCCGAAGGCGTGACGTTGCTGCGCCACGCGCAAAACCGGGGCAAGGGCCGCGCGCTTAAGACGGCATATGAATACATCGCGGCGCATTTCCCGCAATCGGAAGGGATTGTGACCGTGGATGCGGACGGGCAGCATTTGCCCGCGGATGTCGTGCGCGTGAGCGAGGATTGGGAGGCGCATCCGGAGGCGCTTGTGTTGGGTTCGCGCAGATTTACCGGAACCGTGCCATGGCGCAGCCGGGCGGGAAACGCCATTACGCGCGTGGTATTCCGCCTTTCAACGGGCGTTTCGGTTTATGACACGCAGACCGGGCTTCGTGCGTTTGCGGTTTCCAGCATTCCCATGATGCTTGAAATGCGCGGCGAGCGCTATGAATATGAAATCAACGTACTGCTGTATGCAACGCGGCAGCACATGCCCATCCGTGAGGTCACGATTGAGACGGTGTATATTGCGGACAATGCTTCCTCGCATTTTCATCCCATGCGGGACTCCTGGCGGATCTATAAAATGATCCTGTTGTTCGCGGCATCCTCCCTGTTGGCAGCGGCTGTGGATTATGTTCTTGTGTTGTCGCTTTCGGCGCTGTTTGCAAAGCAGGCGCAGGGGCTTTTGTGGAGCGTTGTACTTGCGCGCGTCATCAGCTCTTTCCTGAACTATATGTTGAACCGCAAACTTGTGTTTGAGGATTGCTCGCGCCGCAGCGTGTTCCGGTATTACCTTGTTGCAGCCGGGATCATGGCGGCAAATTACGGGCTGCTGTCCCTCATTTCCGGGGTGATGCCGCTTGCGCTTGCCAAGCTTCTTGTGGAGCTGGCTTTGTATCCGTTAAGTTTTTACCTGCAGCGAAGGTTCGTCTTTGCGCGGGGAGAGAGGATTTCATAAAAAACATGAAGAAGAAGCAGAAAAAGGCCGGCGCCATTGCACGCATGGTGCTCTCGGATGCGCTTGCCTTCGGCGTTTGCCTCGTGGTGTTTGCGTATTTCCACCATGTGCGCGTAGCCCCGCTTACGCCCACGGAGCTTCCTGAGACGACTCCGGAACCCATGCAAACGTCCGCTCCACAGGCCACTCCGGCGCCGGAGGACACGCCTGAACCCACGCCTTCCGGATTGCTCGGTGGGAAGTATGCGGAGAAATTTTCGGATTCCGGCTGTGTGTTCGACGAAACGGGGTATCGCAGCGATACGGTGGCGATCGAACTGCGGACGGAGCGCGTTTACGAAAGCATTGTGCATGTGGCGGATATTTACATTCAGGATATCGCATCCTTCCGCACAGCGGTGTACGATGAATTTGGGGACTCGCCGATGCGCGCACTTGAAATGGCGCAGCAAACGGATGCGATTACCGCTGTTTCGGGAGACTATTTCTCCGCGCATTTGAACCATGGCATGCTCATTATCCGAAACGGCAAGGTTTATGTTGACAAGACGCCAAAGGGCTATGACACCTGCGTGCTGTATTATGATGGCGTGATGGAAACCGTTACGGATGAAACGTTCGGCCGGGACGCGATCCTTGCGCGCAATCCATACCAGGCCTGGTGCTTCGGCCCAGCACTGTTGGATGAATCCGGCGCGGCAATTGCATCCTTCCGCGGATCGGGCATCCGCACAAACAACCCGCGCAGCGCGATCGGCTATTTTGAACCCGGCCACTACTGCTTTGTGATGGTGGAAGGACGCAGCAACGATTCTGCAGGCCTGACCCTTGAAGAGCTTTCCGCGTTTTTTGCCGCTATGGGCTGCAAGGCCGCATATAACCTTGACGGCGGAAAAACGGCTGAGATGGTCTGGGAAAACGAACTTGTGAACCCGCGCCTCGGCAGCGGCCGCGCGGTCAGCGACATCCTGTATATTGCCGAACCGGAGAGCGAGGAGGAAACGCAATGAAGCTCAAAAGATTGATCCCGCACATCACGATCATCCTGGCGATGATGACGCTCACGTTTTTCGTGATCGACCGCTTCAACGAGTTCATGGATTTCATGACGAGCGAAATGAGCAAGTGGGTGTTCGCGGCGCTTGCTGTGTTTGCAATTGCCACCGCCGTGCGGCTGATTGCGGCGGACTGGAAGGGAAAGGACGAGGACGAAAGATAGGAGAATGCGGATGAAACTGACCCTGCTCGGCACCGGCAACGCCATGGCAACCCGGTGCTACAACACCTGCTTTGCTTTGCGCAGCGGTGCGGCATGCTTCCTTGTGGATGCGGGTGGCGGAAACGGCGTCCTGCGCCAGCTGGAGCTTGCACAACTGCCTGCTGAATCCATTGAGGGGATGTTCATCACCCATGGGCATACGGATCACATTCTCGGTGCGATTTGGATTGTGCGCAAGATGGCGGAGCTGATGAAAAAGGGCGCTTATGCGGGGGAGTTTGTGATCCGCTGCCATCAGGAAGCGGCTGAAATGCTCAATGCTTTCTGCAAAATGACGCTTGCGCCCGCGCAGCTTCGCTATGTTGGAAACGGTATCCGCATCCTGCCCATCTCACCCGGGGGGGAATTTGAAGCGCTCGGCATGCGTGTCCGCGCGTTTGACATCCTTTCCACCAAGGCAAAGCAGTTCGGCTTTGCCGCGCAGCTGCCGGACGGAACACAGCTCACTTGCCTGGGCGATGAGCCGTATAACCCCGCCGCTGATGCGCGCGCCGAAGGGAGCGATTGGCTGCTTTCAGAGGCGTTCTGCCTGCATGCGGACCGCGCGCGCTTTCATCCATACGAAAAGCACCACTCCACAGCGCTGGATGCCGGGCGCATGGCGGAATCGCTCGGTGTGAAAAACCTTGTTTTGTACCACACGGAGGATAAAACACTTGCAACGCGCAAGGAACGCTATACGGCGGAGGCAAAGGAAGCGTTTTCCGGCCGGGTGTTCGTGCCGGATGACCTGGAAACGATTGTGCTTTAAAGCAAAAACGAAAAAAGGGCGGAAGATCCGTCCTTTATAATTTTACCGCATAAAAGCCATGTTCGGAAAATAGATCCGCCTCCGCAAACCCGGAAGCCTTTGCAAGCTCCGCCGCCTCCCGGAAGCCATAGAGCAGCGCCGCCGCACTGTGGCTGTCGCTTGAGAGGACGATGCGGCCGGAAAGTTCCTTCAGGCGTTTGAGCAAAAACGGCGCGGGATAGGGCGCGCTGCGCCAGCCGCGGCTCATGGCGCCCGTGTTGATTTCAAAGCGCGGATGCACTTTGGCGACCGCTTCAAGCGCATCGAGCGCCGCGCTCTGATAGCGGGGGTTGCGTTCATCGAACAGGCGGCCGCCCTCGTTGAATTTGGCAATGAGATCGAAATGCCCTACGATGTCCACGCGCGGCTCCGTAAGCAGGCGCACAGCAAGCCCTTCATAATAGGCGGCGGCATAGCGGAAGGCGTCGCCGGAAAAGTGCTCCCGAATTGCAGAAATCGTCGTCTCCGGGCTTACATCCACCGGAGAAAAACCGCCTCCCGGCAGCGGGACGTAATGCCCGGAGCCGATCACGTAATCATAAGGAGCCGTATCGGCTTCGCCGTATACGTCCTTTTCGATGCCGGAGAAGATGGGGAGCGCTTCCGCATATTCTTTGCGCAGGGCGCGGATTTCCACCCGGTATCGGCCGGCAGTTTCCGCGTTCATGCCGCAGGAAGGGTCAAATTCCACAAACGAATGTCCGGAAAAGCCCAGAGCCGTAAGGCCTGCCGAACGCGCAGCCTCCGCCATTTCACGCGGCGTGGCCGCACCGTCGCAAAAGGTCGTATGCACATGAAAATCCGCGCGGACGCTCATTCCGTCATCTTCTCCTGTTTCACCTTTTTGTCGATCACATGGCGGGAGGCAAGTTCAGCGAGCACATCTTCCACGGAAATTCCCATCTGCACCATCAGCACCATCACGTGATACGCAAGGTCTGCAATCTCATACACGGTCTCCTTCCGGTCGTCTGCCTTGCCCGCAATGATGACCTCAGTGGATTCTTCACCAACCTTCTTCAGAATTTTGTCGATGCCTTTTTCAAAAAGATAGGTGGTGTAGGAACCTTCCTTTTTTTCTGCCTTGCGGCCTTCAAGAAGCGCGTACAGCGCCTTGATGGAAAACGGTTCGTTCCCGAATACATCGTCGTTAAAGCAGGAATCCGTGCCGAGGTGGCAGGCGGGGCCGTCTTTTTTCACGTAGACCACGAGCGCATCCCTGTCACAATCCGCTTTCATGTTCACGATGTGCTGCACGTTGCCGGAGGTTTCGCCCTTGCGCCAAAGCTCCTTGCGGGAGCGGGACCAGAAGCAGGTTCTTCCTTCTGCAAGGCTGATGGCAAGGCTTTCGCGGTTCATGTAAGCAAGGGTCAGTACGCTCTGGCTCTGCGCATCCACGACAATGGCGGGGATGAGACCGTTTGCGTCGAATTTCAGTTCGTTGGGGTTCAGCATGTTTGCTCCTTTATCATTCGCATGGTGACGCCCGCTTCGAAAAGCGCGCGCTTTAGATCCGGTATTTTCACTTCACCAAAGTGGAAGATGGAGGCGGCAAGCCCCGCATCCACTTTGGGAAGCGTTTGAAACAGTTCGATGAAGTGCGCCGCGCTGCCGGCGCCGCCGGAGGCGATCACCGGGACGGACACCGCCTCGCATACGGCGGAGAGCATTTCAAGGTCAAAGCCCTGCTTCACGCCGTCGGTGTCGATGCTGTTGAGCACAATCTCTCCCGCGCCCAAAGAAACGCCGCGCTTTACCCATTCGATCAGGCCGAGGCCGGTATCCTCGCGCCCGCCCTTTGCGAACACGCGGAAACTGCCGTTTACCCGCTTTGCATCGATAGAAAGGACGACGCACTGGTCGCCGTACTTTCTTGCCGCATCGCGGATGAGCGAAGGGTTGCGCAGTGCGCCGGAGTTGACGCTCACCTTATCCGCACCGCATTTGAGCACGCGGTCAAAATCCGAAACGCTGTTGATCCCGCCGCCGACCGTGAGCGGGATGAACACCGTGGAGGCGACTTCAGCGAGAATTTCGGTGAAAAGCTGCCGCCCTTCGGCGGAGGCCGTAATGTCGTAAAACACAAGCTCGTCCGCGCCGCAGGCGCTGTAATACGAAGCGAGCTTCACGGGGGAGGAAACATCGGCAAGGCCAAGAAAATTCACGCCTTTCACGACCCGCCCGTCCTTCACATCCAAACAGGGGATGATGCGTTTTGCGATCATGCGCGCTCCTTTGCTGCCGCGACGGCTGCGGCGAGGTCAATTTTCTTTTCGTACAACGCTTTTCCGAGAATGGCGCCGTACAACCCAAGCTCCGTGAGCGCGCGCACATCCGAAAGGGTGGTTACCCCGCCGGAGGCGACGAGCGCAAGCTGCGGGAAACAGGAGGCAAGGCGGTCATAAAGCGCAAGGTTTGCGCCGGCAAGCAGGCCGTCCTTGGAAATATCCGTGCAGATGACGCCCTGCACGCCGAGGCCGGCAAGCCGGGCGAGAAATTCTTCACAGCGGACGGAGGAGGTTTCAAGCCAGCCGTGCGTGGCGACAAAACCATCCCGCACGTCTACGCCCACGGCTACGCGCGCGCCGAAGCGCCGCACCGCGCGTTCAAGGAAAGCAGGGTCGCACAGCGCCGCCGTGCCGAGGATCACGCGCCAAACGCCCACGTCAAGATAGCGCTCGATCACTTCCTCGCTGCGCACGCCGCCGCCGAGTTCGGCTTTGAGCTTTGTTGCGGCAAGGATGCTGCGCACCGTGTTAAAATTCGGCGTATCTCCGCTTTTTGCGCCTTCAAGATCCACAAGGTGCAGGTGCTCCGCGCCCGCGCGCTCAAACGCTTCGGCCAGAGCGGGCGGATTCTCGCTGTAAACGGTCATTTGGGCATAATCGCCGCGCACGAGGCGCACGGCTTTGCCTTCAAGCAAATCGATTGCCGGAAAAATGTGCATGCTCTGCCCTCCTTACAGCGCGCAGAACGCGCGGAGGATGCGAAGCCCCACATCCCCGCTTTTTTCGGGATGAAACTGCGCGCCCATCACGGTTCCAAGCTCGGCCGCAGCGGTGAGCGGTACGCCGTATTCAGCTGTGGCAGAAACGACGGCATCGCATTCCATCGCTGCGAAAGAATGGACGAAATATACGCATTCGCCGGCATCCACCTGTGCAAACAGCGGAGATTTCGGCTTGTTCTCCGGGAAGGAAAGCGCATTCCAACCGATGTGCGGCACCTTGTGTCCCGGACCGATCACGGGCGCAATGGGGCGTACGCTGCCGGGCAAAAGCCCAAGCCCTGCATGCTCGCCGTATTCATAGCTTTTTTCAAACAGAAGCTGCATTCCGAGGCAAATGCCCAAAAGCGGCTTGCCCTGCCGCGCTTCTTCCGTTACAACTGAAGCAAGGCCGCTTTCCCGCAGCTTTTTTGCCGCATCGCCGAACGCGCCCACGCCCGGCAGAATGATGCGGTCCGCCCGTCGCAGCTCGTCCGCATCGCCGGTGACGCAGGCGGAAGCACCGATGCGCGCAAGGGAGCTTTTGAGCGAGAACAGGTTGCCAACGCCGTAATCGACGATTGCAAGCATCAGAGCACCCCCTTTGTGGAGGGAATTTCATCGGGACACTCCGGGTCGAGCTTTACAGCGGCGCGGAGCGCGCGCGCAAGCGCTTTGAAGCAGCCTTCGATGATGTGGTGCGAATTTTCTCCAGCAAGCTGCTTTATGTGCAGCGTAAGCTCCGCTTTTCGGGTGAAAGCAAGCAGAAATTCCTTCACTAGCTCCGTGTCAAACGTGCCAACCTTTTCGCTCCGAAGGGAAAGGTCACAGCAGAGCAGGCTCCGGCCGGAAAAATCGGCGGCGGCGAGGATGAGCGCTTCATCCATCGGCAAAATGCAGCTCCCGTAGCGGCAGATGCCGCGCTTGCCGCCAAGCGCTTCCGCAAAAGCCTCCCCGAGTGCGATGCCGACATCCTCTACGGTGTGGTGATCGTCCACCTCCGTATCGCCCTTACAGGAAACGGAAAGGTCAAAGCGGCCGTGTGCGGCAAAAAGCGTCAGCATGTGGTTCAGAAACCCGCAGCCGGTATTGATCTCGGCTTTTCCCGCGCCTTCAAGCGCAAGCGAAAGGCGGATGTCCGTTTCTGTTGTTGTGCGGTTTATCGTTGCGGTGCGCATGCTGTGTCTCCTTTCAGAATGTCCTCAATGGCGGCGAAAAGCACTTCCATCTGTTCCGGCGTGCCGATGGTGATGCGCACATACTCCGAAATGCGCGGCTTTTTGAAGTGCCGCACAAGTACGCCGCGCAACTTCAGGGCGCTGTAAAGCGTTTCACCGGAAACCGCCGGATGGCTTGCAAACAGGAAGTTCGCCTGGGAAGGAGCGAGCGTGAAGCCGAGTTCCTTGAGGCGTGCGGCGGTACGTTCCCGCGTTGCGGCGATTTTTTTGCAGTTTTCCATGTAATACGCATCGTCCGCAACGGCGGCTTCGCCCAGAAGCAGGGTGAGCCGGTTCAGGTTGTAAGGGTTTGTGGAAAAGCGGATCGTCTCAAGGTCGCGGATAAGCGCTTCGCTCCCAAGCGCGAAGCCGAGGCGCGCGCCTGCCATGGAGCGGGATTTGGAGTATGTGCGTACGACGAGGAGATTCTCATACTTTGCAAGCAGGGGAAGCGCCGTTTGCGCGCCGAAATCCACATAGGCTTCATCCACAAGCACCACGCGGTCCGGATCGCTCGAAAGGATGCGTTCAATTTCAGAAAGCGGCAGAACCATGCCCGTCGGCGCATTCGGGTTTGCAAGCACGCGCATGCCGCGCGAAGCACAAAATGCGTCCACATCCATGGAAAAATCTGCTCTGAGCGGGATCTCCTCGGCCGCAAGCCCATAAAGTGCCGCATAAACGGGATAAAACCCGTAGCTGATGTCCGGAAATGCAACGGGCGTTTCCGCGTCGCAAAAGGCCATAAAAGCGAAAGAGAGGATTTCATCCGAGCCGTTGGCAAGAAGAACGTTTGCGGGCTTCACGCCGTAACGCGCGGCAAGCGCTTCACGCAGGCGCGTGCCTGTCGGGTCAGGATAAAGGTTCAGTCGCGCAAGCTCCGCATCCGAAACGGCGGCGCGTGTGCGCGGGGAGGGGGGATAGGGCGATTCATTGGTGTTGAGCTTCACATATTGCTGATCCTGCGGCTGCTCTCCGGGGACATAGGGCGCAAGAGAAGCGAAGCGGCTGCTGAAAAAACGGCTCATTCTGCCCCCTCCTCCGATCGGATCAAAGCGCTTTTGGCGTGCGCATCCAGCCCTTCCTTCCGCGCGAAGCAGGCTACCCGTTCGCAAACGCGGGCAAGCGCTTCCGGCGTATAATAGGAAAACTGGGATTTTTTCACAAAGTCATCCACCGAAAGGGGGCTTGAAAACCGGGCCGTGCCGTTGGTGGGCAGCGTGTGGTTGGGCCCTGCGAAATAATCGCCGAGCGCCTCCGGACAATATTTCCCGAGGAATATGGAACCGGCATTTTGAATCTGCCCGAGATAGGCGAACGGCTCATCCACGCAAAGCTCCAGATGCTCCGGGGCGATTTCGTTTGCGATAGAAATGCCGGCGGCGAGCGTGGGCACGAGGATGATCTTTCCGTTGGCTTCGATGGAAGCCCGGGCGATCTCTGCGCGGGGCAGCTGCGCAAGCTGGCGTTCAAGCTCCGCCTGTACGGCTTTTGCAAGCCTTTCGCTCGTCGTTACAAGCACGGCGGAAGCATTTGCGTCGTGCTCCGCTTGAGAAAGCAAATCCGCCGCCACGAAGCGGGCGTTGCAGGTGCCATCCGCAAGAATGAGAATTTCGGACGGCCCTGCGATCATATCGATATCCACAAGCCCGAACACCTGCCGCTTGGCTTCCGCAACATAGACGTTGCCGGGGCCGACGATTTTATCCACCCGGGGAACGTGCTTTGTGCCGTATGCAAGCGCGGCGACGGCCTGCGCACCGCCGATGCGGAACACGCGGTCCACGCCGGCAACGGCTGCCGCCGCAAGGAGCTCCGGCGCAATTTTGCCGCCTTTTGCGGGCGTTGCCATGATGACCTCCCGCACGCCTGCAAGCTTTGCCGGGATGCAGTCCATCAGCACGGTGGAAGGATAACTTGCCGTGCCGCCCGGCACGTAAAGGCCCACGCGTGCAAGCGGCGTCACCTTTTGCCCGAGCACCACGCCGTTTTGTTCGCTCACCACAAACCCTTCCCGCACCTGGCGCTTATGGAACGCACGGATGTTTTCGGCGGCTTCCTGCAAAATTTCAAGGAACTCCGGCTCCACTGCATCACATGCGGTGAAAAGTTCTTCCATGGGCACCTCAAGCGCCGTGCCTTCCGGCATGCCGTCAAACGCGGCGCAATAGCGCTGCACGGCCGTGTCGCCCTCCCGGCGCACGGCGGCAAGGATGTCCGCAACCTGCGCGGACACATCCGGCGCATCCTCCCGGCGTGCAAGCACGGCTTCCGCGCCCAGCTTGTTGGAATCAAGAATCCGTATCATGTGAAACCCCTCATTTCAGCGCGGTGAGCGCGTCAAGACGCTCCTGCATTTCACGCACGCGCGCATTTTTAAACTTATAGCTTACCTTGTTGGCGACAAAGCGGGCGCTGATGGGAACGACCTCCTCCAGCGGAATAAGGCCGTTTTCCCGCAGCGTTGTTCCCGTTTCCACGATGTCCACGATCACATCCGAAAGGTCGAGCAGCGGCGCGATTTCAATGGAGCCGTTGAGCTGAATGATGTCGATATCACGGCTTTGGGCAGCGAAGTACGCGCTTGCAATGTGCGGGAACTTGGTAGCGACGCGGAGGGCGCGCCCTGCTTCCCGGAGTGCGCCCGGGCGGCCTGCCACCATCATGCGGCATTTGCCCATGCGAAGGTCGGAAAGCTCGTACACTTCGGGCGCATATTCCAACAGGATATCCTTGCCCGCAACGCCCACATCCGCAGCGCCGCGTTCCACGTAAATCGCAACATCCGAGGGCTTCGCCCAGAAATAGCGTACGCGCGCTTCCACGTTTTCAAAGATCAGTTTGCGGTTGTCCTCGCGGATGGCGGGGCAGCCGAAGCCGATGCGTTCAAATAAATCGTAAGCCTTTTCGCCGAGTCTGCCCTTTGGCAGAGCGACGCTGATCCAATCCTTCAAAGCCGTTGTCCCCTTGTTATCTGTTTTTTTCCGCTCCGATGCGGAGCGTTTCCCTGGCGCGCACTGCGCCGCCCTCTGCTTTGTGTACGGAAACGCGCTTGCCCGCGCCAACAAGTTCCCGCGCACGGCGGAGCGCCTCCGGAGCCTCTGCGTCCGTGCCGTAAAGCAGGAGCACATCGGCATCATACGCTTCGGGCGGCGTTCCAAGGGCATCGAGAAGCCCCACATTTACCGCAAAGCCGATGGCGCCTCCGGGCTTATGCATCCGCTGCAACAGGCTGTCATAGCGCCCGCCGGAAAGCACGCATGCGGGAAGCTTAGGCAAAAAACCCTGGAAGATCACGCCGTTGTAATAGGATAAGTCACTCAAAAGCGAAAAATCCAAATTTACGCTGCCACAGCCCGCATGGGAAAGGGCGCTGCAAAGCGCGGAAAGCTCTTCGATTGCGGCGTGGGTGACTTCGTTTACATCGAGCGCGCGCACCGCAGGGAGCATTGCGCCAGATGGGCCGTAAAGCATGGAAAGCTGCGCAAGCTTTTCCGCAAGCGCTGCATGCACGCCGTTTGCCGCGCACAATGCTGCAAGCTCGTGCGCATTTTTTGCGCGGATGCAGGCTGAAAGCTTCGCCTGCTCCGAAGCGGGGAGGCCGGTTTCCGCAAGCAGCCCTCCTGCAAGGCCCACATGCGAAACATCCATGATGAAATCGGGCGAAAGTGCAGCAAGGCTGTCAAGGGCGAGGGAGAGCACCTCGCACATGGCATAAGGGCCGATTTCTCCGATATATTCCAACCCTACCTGTGGGATCTCACGGAAGGAGCGTGCATCGCCGGCAGCGCGGTATACCGTTTCGCTGTAACAGAGCCGCTGGGGCAGGGAAGCGCCTTCCTTGACGCTGCGCACAATGGAAAGCGTGATGTCCGGCTTAAGCGCAAGGAGCTTGCCGCTCGGGTCGTGAAAGGTGAGGATGTTTTCAGCCTGCAAAAAACTGCGGTATTCGGCGTAAAAGTCATATTCCTCAAACCTGCTCATGCGGAATTCGCGGTATCCGTATTGTTCATACAGTGCGCGCAGCTCCAATATGGCGAGTTCGCTGCGTTTGCGCGCGGCCGGTGCGTTCATGCTGCCCTCCTGATTCAAACTGTTTGCACAAGTATAGCATACATCGCCGCTTTAGTCAAGTAGAGCGATAAATCAATAAAGCGGACAAGGCATACAATATAATCCCGACGCGTGCGCCAGGATGAAAGCGGCGGGCGGATGTGTTAAAATAAAGGGAAAAGGGAAAGAAAAGGGGAGACGCATGGAGGAACGGCCGGAACAATTGCAAAAGCGTTTTTTGGAGCTTGCAGAACGGGCGTATCAAAATGGGACGTATGTATTTACGCCGTTTTTGGGAATTCAGGAGCAGAGCGTGTTTTACAAAATGGAGAAAATGCTTCCCCCTGTGCCCTGGGAGGCTTCCGGTGGTATGAAGGGCTGCGAACGCAGAATGGTGCGCTTCGGCTCGGAGGGGCTTTGCGGATATGAGCAGCCATTCCCGATTGCCTGCATCGCTGTGCGGCCGCGCAGCGCACAATTTGCGGAGCCGCTTACGCACCGGGATTTTCTCGGCGCGCTGATGGGCCTTGGCATCGAACGCGATACGCTTGGGGACATCGTGGTGCGCGAATGCGAGGCATATGTGTTCTGTGAGGAACGCCTTGCCCCCTTTTTAACGGAAACCCTGAACGAGGTACGCCGCACGCATGTGCGCTGTGTAATCGCGGAAGCGCCGCCGGAAGGCGCGCTCTTCCGGTTGGAACCGAAAACGGTGCAGGTCGCGTCCGTGCGCGCAGACACGCTTTGCGCCCATGTCTGGAACCTTTCACGCGGGGAAAGCCTTGCGTTGTTCCGCGCAGGGCGCGTGTTTCTGAACGGGCGGCTTTGTGAAAGCGGCGCGGCTACGCCGCGCGAAGGCGATCTGCTTTCCGTACGCGGCTATGGGCGGTTTGTTTACCGCGGTGTGCTTGGCATAACGAAAAAAGGCAAGTATAACGCCCTGACGGAGGTTTACCGCTAGGCTTGATGCAAGCCTTACCGCAGCGGCTTGATGGGATTCAGCGATGCTTCCTCAATAAAGCTTTCACCGAGCGCATCTCTGACGCGGCGCTCCAGCGTTTCGAGGCCATAAAGGGTGCGGTCGATGAAGACAACGGTATCGTCGCGCATCACAAGGCGGGTGCCGTCCATCTTCCGCTTGCTTTTTCCCATAGGGACGATGCGGCGCACACCGTCGTAGCGGTAGGTGGATTCCTTGCCCGTCATGGTGCGGCAGGTAAAGGTTTCTTCCTCCAAAGTAACGCGCCAAAGAAGGCCGTGGAAAAAATAATACAACGCGGCGAGCGCGAACAGAATGAAGATTGCAAGCGGAACGGGATTAAGGATAGAGCCTGTGACTACCGGCGCAAGCACGCCGAGCAACAGAAGAAGCGTGCTGAGCCAGGCCCGCCAGTCCGCCTTGATAACGATGCGCCCGGTTTGCGAACCAACCCTTGCACGTTCGGCCTTCACAGCGCTGCGCACGCGGAAATAATCCCAAAGCTTAAAAGCGGTGCCCAGCACGCATAGGATGAACAAGAGCAAAAAACTAACGTATTCTTTTTCGGTCATGTATGCAGATCTCCTTCACGTGCGCTCTTGTGAAGCGCCCGATTTTAAATAGGTTCAGTAGAACATGTCGTTATCATACCAAGCTGCGGCAGGATTGTAAAGCCCGCATGCTGACCTGACCCGCGCGGCATACTAAGCGCATGGAAAAAAAACAATCGGTTTGGAAAAAATGGGCGGTCGGCCTTTTGACCGGCGCCTGTAACGGGCTGTTTGGCGGTGGAGGGGGCATGGTGGCTGTTCCAATGCTTGAAAAGGTGTGCGGGATGAAAGCGCCGAGCGCCCACGCGAGCGCCATCAGCATTATTCTGCCGCTTTCCGCTGTAACAGGGACGATTTATGCGCTGCAGGGGGCGGTGGATTGGCAGGCGCTCATTTATGTTGCGCCCGCGCTTACAATAGGCAGCATAGGCGGCGCATTTTTAACGGGCAGGCTGAAATCCGTTTGGTTGAACCGCATTTTTACTGCGCTGATGTTTTTTGCGGGCATATGGATGGTGCTTGCATGAACTGGCTCTGGTACATCCTTTCGGGGCTTTGCGCAGGCGTTGCAGCGGGCATGGGCATGGGCGGCGGAACGCTGCTGATCCCTGTGCTGACGCTTGCGCTCGGCTTGCCGCAGCATGCCGCGCAGGGCGTAAACGTGCTCGCATTCCTGCCTGCGGCCGTGGCTGCGCTTGTAATCCATGCAAAGGCGGGGCGGCTGCACCTGCGCGCCTGCCTGCCCATTATCTTTGCGGGGGCGCTGGGCGCTCTCGCCGCATCCTTCCTTGCGGGCAGGATTGACGCACCATGGCTCCGGAGGATGTTCGGCGGATTTTTAATCCTTTTGGCATGCCTGCGTGCTTTTGGAAAAAGGTTAAAAAAATAACAGGAACGTCATTGAAAACACACATCTGAAATCGCGAAAATTCTAGAATTGTGGCAAAAAATCGTGCAAATTTGATGCAAGTCGAAAATATATGTGTTATAATATCGCTTGGAAATTCTGTTCATACAATTACTATATGAGCGATTTTATTCAACTCCGAAAGGCTGGTGCTTTATTTGCCGAAGTATTCATTCAAGGGCGGCGTACACCCCATGCATGGTCAGCATGAGGGGAAGATGCCAACCCGAAACATCCCCATTCGAGACTTCGTGTCCGATACGGTATGCATTCCCATGGGAATGCATCTGGGCGCTCCTTCCAAACCCTGCGTGAACAAGGGCGACCTTGTAAAGATCGGCCAGGTGATTGGCGAGCCTGTGGGCGGCCTTGGGCTGCCTGTGCATGCGAGCGTCTCCGGCGAGGTCACGGCTGTGGAGGAACGCCAGCATCTGGGCGCAGCTCCCGTGATGTGCGTTGTGATCCGAAACGACTTTGCGGATGAATGGGTGGAAGGCATCAAGGGCTATGGCAATGTAGAAACCGTTGACCCTGCAGTTGTTATCCCGGCCGTGAAAGCTGCCGGCATCTGCGGCATGGGCGGCGCATCCTTCCCCACGCATGTGAAGTTGTCCCTTCCCGAAGGAAAGACCTGCGACACCATCATTCTCAACGGCGCCGAGTGTGAAACCTTCCTCACAGCGGACTTCCGCCTGATGATAGAGCATTCCGGCAAAATCGTGGATGGCCTGCGCGCCGTCATGCGGGCGCTCAATGTAAAGCGCGGCGTCATTGCAATTGAAGATAACAAGCCTGAGGCGATTGAAGCCATGCGCAAGGCGGCCTCCGGCCGCGAGGGTGTGGAAATCGCCGTGATGCGCACCAAGTACCCGCAGGGCGGTGAAAAGCAGCTCATTAAGGCGGTAACCGGCCGCGAAGTGCCGAGCGGCAAGCTCCCCATTGAGGTGCATACCATCGTGATGAACGTGGGAACTGCTGCGGCTGTGGCGGATGCGGTGATCGACGGGCGGCCGTTGATCGACCGTATCACAACGGTGACGGGCTGTGTTCAGCATCCTGCCAACCTGCGCCTTCGGATCGGCACAATCATCGCCGATGTGATCGGCGAATGCGGCGGCTTCTCAGAAGAACCCGGCAAGATCGTATTTGGCGGCGGCATGACCGGCCTTTGCGTTCCGGATACGGATGTTCCGATGACCAAGGCAAACAACGGCATCGTAGTGTATAACGTAAAAGACGCGCGCAGCGTGGATGAATCTCCCTGCATCCGCTGCGGGCGCTGCGTTGAGGCCTGCCCCATTGGCCTGGATCCCTATCGCATCAAGCATTATTGCGACAGGGGCGACCTTGCTTCCGCAAAGGAACACCACGTGATGGATTGCATCCTCTGCGGCTGCTGCTCCTACAACTGCCCGGCAAGGCGCTGGCTGACGGCGTCCTTCAAAAACACAAAGGACGCGATTGCGCTTGAAGCAAGGAGGAAGAAGTAACCATGAAGCTTTACCTTTCCACGGCGCCGCACATTCGCAGCGGAGCCAACACGCAGGTGCTGATGCGCGATGTGCTGATTGCGCTTCTCCCCACAACGGCAGCGGGCATCTACTATTTCGGCCTTTCCGCCGCGATGGTGATTGCCGTCTCCATCCTTTCGTGCGTGCTGTTTGAATATCTTTGGCAGCGCATCACGAAGCAGCCCATCCGTATCTATGATCTTTCGGCAGCCGTTACGGGCCTGATTCTCGGCCTCAACCTGCCCTCCACCGCAGCCTGGTGGATGCCCGTAGTCGGCGCGCTGTTTGCAATTGTCATCACCAAGCAGCTTTTCGGCGGCATTGGTGACAATTTCCTGAACCCGGCGCTGCTCGCACGCGCGGTGCTGCTTGCAAGCTGGCCGGCCCGTATGACGGGCGCGACCGCCTATGCGCTGCCCACCTGTTGGAGCGGTGCGGACGCCGTGACTTCTGCAACGCCGCTTGCGGGCTATGAAGCCAGCACCATGGATCTTTTCCTTGGCAACATTCCCGGCAGCATCGGCGAAGTCTGCAAGGCTGCGATCCTTCTCGGCCTCATTTACCTGCTTGTGCGCAGAGTGATCTCCTGGCGTATCCCCGTTACTTTCCTTGCGGTGTTCGCAGCGCTTTCGGCGCTGGTCGGCCAAAACGTACTCAATGAGCTGCTGATGGGCGGCGTGCTCTTCGGCGCGGTGTTTATGGCAACGGATTACACCACGAGCCCCATGAACCCCCGCGGCCAGTTCATTTATGCTGCGCTCTGCGGCGTGCTCGTTTGCGTAATCCGCAACTTCGGTGCGTACCCTGAGGGCGTCACCTATGCCATCCTCATCGGCAACATCGTGACTCCGCTGATCGACAAGTACGACAAACCCCGGCTTTACGGCCGCCTGAAGAAGCAAAAGAAGGAGGGAACCGCCAATGCCTAAGAAGGAAAAGAGTCTTTCAAGCGTGTTCATGAACGGCATCATCGCCGAAAACCCCACGCTCAGGCTGGTGCTCGGCACCTGCCCCACCATCGCTTCCACAACGAGCGCGGTCAATGCGGTCGGCATGGGAGCGGCAGCCACGTTCGTGCTCGTCGGCTCCAACGTGGTAATTTCACTGCTGCGCAACATCATCCCGGATAAGGTGCGCATCCCTGCGTTCATCGCAGTTATCTGCACATTCGTGACCATTGTGCAGATGTTCATGCAAGCATTCCTGCATGATTTGTACGAGAGCCTGGGCGTGTTCATCCCGCTCATCGTGGTGAACTGCATCATCCTTGCGCGCGCTGAAGCGTTCGCAAGCAAAAACGGCGTGTTGGCTTCCGCGGTGGACGGCGTCGGCATGGGCTGCGGCTTCACGCTTGCAATCACCTGCATCGCCATCATCCGTGAGCTTCTCGGCAACGGCACCATCTTCGGCCTCAATGTGTTCGGAGCGGGCTATGAGCCCATGCTTCTCATGATCCTTGCGCCGGGCGGCTTTATGGTGTTCGGCGGCGTGCTGGCCATATCCAATCTGGTTACCCAGCACTTTGAAAAGAAGAAAAAGGATGAGAAAGGGGTCATCCACGCATGAGCGAGATTGCAAAAATCCTTTTGTTCATGGTGAGCTGCGTGCTTACCAACAACTACATCTTCTCCCGCTTCCTGGGATGCTGCCCGTTCCTCGGCGTTTCCAATAAGGTGGAAACGGCGGCGGGCATGGGCATTGCGGTGACGTTTGTTATGGCAATCGCCTCGCTGTTCACGAAGCTGCTGTATGACCTTGTGCTTGTGCCGCTTTCGCTCGAGTATCTGAACACCATCGGATTTATCATCGTGATTGCAAGCCTTGTGCAGTTGGTTGAAATGTTCCTGAAGAAAACGAGCCCGTCGCTTTACCGCGCACTGGGGATCTACCTCCCGCTTATCACCACCAACTGCGCGGTGCTGGGCGTGACCATCCTGAACATCAACAGCGGATACAACCTGTTCTATTCCATCCTCAACGGTACGTTCGGCGCGCTCGGTTTCCTGCTTGCGATCGTCCTGATGGCCGGCGTGCGCGAGCGACTGGAAACCTCGAAGGTCCCACAATGCCTCAAGGGCTTCTCCGGCTCGCTCATCATGGCAGGCCTGATGGCAGTGGCGTTCATGGGCTTCTCGGGCCTTGGAAATTAAGGAGGTAAAGACATGGACTGGATTCCCGTTATACTGGCATTTTCCGTGCTGGGCGTGATCGGCCTGATTTTCGGCCTTGTGCTTGAGTTCGCGGATAAAAAGCTGAAAGTGGAAACCGACCCGCGCATTGCGCAGGTGCGCGAACTCGTGGGCGGTGCAAACTGCGGCGCATGCGGCTTTGCAGGCTGCGATGCGTTTGCCGAAGCCGTTGTGGAAGGCAAGGCAAAGCCGAGCGGCTGCCCCGCTGCAAATGCGGAGGCCGTTGGCGCGGTGCTGGGCCTTTCGGTTGAGCAGGGCGAAAAGATGGTTGCCCGCGTGATCTGCCAGGGTCACAACGGCGTTGCAACCGAGCGCTATGAATACGATGGCTACAAGAGCTGCGCAACCGCGGCGGGTGTGGCGGGCGGCCCAAAACAGTGCCGCTTTGCCTGCATCGGCTTGGGCGACTGTGCGCGCGTGTGTGCGTTTGGTGCGATCAGCATGGAAAACGGCATTGCAAAGATCGATGAAAACAAGTGCGTGGCTTGCGGCAACTGCGTTGACAAGTGCCCGCGCAATGTTATCCGCATTACACCTGCAGACACGAAGGTTATCGTGCTTTGCCGGAACAGCGATTCCGGCCGCGTAGCGCGTGCCGCTTGCATGAAGGCGTGCATTGCCTGCCAGCGCTGCGTAAAGACCTGTAAATACGATGCGATCACGGTTGAAAACGGCTTTGCAAGGATCGATCCGGAAAAGTGCACGCGCTGCGGCGAATGCGCAAAGGTTTGCCCCTGCGGCTGCATCGTGGATTATTCCGTGGTGACGCCTGCCGAATAAACGAATTGCAAATTAAAAAGCGGAGGACAACATCCTCCGCTTTTCAGTTCTCTTTTTATGCCGCAGCGGGTTTCCCAGCAGCGGGTTTCCCAAAAGTCCGATCCGTCCAGGCGCGCATCTTCTTGTTGTAAATGAGGAAGTAAAGCGGGATGCACGCGATCAGCCCTGCGTAAATATCAAGCACGGAATGCTGCTTAACAAATACCGTTGCAAGGGTGATCAGGATGGCGAGCAGGACGGCCCCTGCTTTCATCCAGGCGAAACGCCGGGCCTTAAAGCACTTTGTGTCAAACAAAGCAAACACGACGAGTGCCGACCCGATCACATGGATACTCGGCAAAACGTTTGTGTTGGTGTCCGCCGCGTAGATCAGGCCCATCATGCGTGTGAAAATGTTGTCCCGCTCAAAAACGGCGGGGCGCAGGTTCTGCCCATTGGGGAAAAGGGCAAAGAATAGGATGCTCGCAGTAAAACTGACTGCGATTGCAATCATGTAGCGGCTGAAAGCCGGCGCATCGTGGAACAGCAGATACAGCCCGGTTACGACCATGAACGGATACCAAAGGTAATATGGAATCACAAAGTATTCCACGAAGGGGATCAGGTCGTCCAGCGGCGTATAGGATACCCAGTAATTGGAATCGGAAGGCACATAGCTTTCCACCCAGAAAAAGCCAATCAGATAAATCGGCAGATACAGCGCAAGCCATGCGTGCTTGTTTTGCTTCAGCCAGTTGGAAATCCGTCTTATCATGTTTCGTTAACCACCAACCTCAATGCGTTATGCAGATTTTCTACAATAATATCCGTTTCGCCCCTTGCGTATTCACCATCGAGCGTCCAGGGAACGGCGGCGGGCGAATGAATCACTGCCCGGGCGGCCGTGCAGGCATGGATCAGCTTATCGTCATATTGCTGCGTTTGCAGCGAATAGAGAATGCGGCTTAAATCCATCGGAGCCGTCGGCATTTTGATGAGCGTAATCTCAAAAAGCCCGTCGTCAATGATGACGCGCGTGGGATCCATCGTTAAAAAGCCGGCGATGGAGGTGGAGTTGCTGATTGCGCCGAAGATATAGTCGTCCTCAAACGCATTGCCGCTGTCCGTTTCAAGCCGCAGATGGATGGGGCGGATGTTCGCAAGATCCTTCATGCCTTCAAAAATGTAGGCCAGGTGCCCAAGCATGTTCTTAACTTCCTGCGGGGTGCTGTAAGCGGCTTCCGTAAACGCGCCGAAGGAGGCAACATAGGAGAAGCAGCGGCCGTTGAAGCTCCCGAGGTCAATTGTGCGCGGCCTGCCTTCCATAATGTCGCGTGCAGCCTGCATGACATTGGAAGAGATCTTGAGGCTTGTCGCAAAGTCGTTTGTGCTGCCGGCAGGTATGTAGCCAAGCGGACAACCCGCGCCTGATTTGAGCAAACCCTCAATTACTTCGTTAAGCGTGCCGTCGCCGCCGATGCAAACGATAAGGTCGGCCTCAGCCGCGTGGGTTCGTGCGAATTCAGTGCCATCGCCGCGTTTCCCGGTCATATAAGCGGTGCTTACATAGCCGTAATCGGAAAACAGGCGGAGCAGGTCTGGCAGGTAGCGATTGGCCTTTTTGATCCCTGCGCAGGGGTTCATAACGAGCAGAAGCCTTTTCTCCAAGGGGTTACACCTCCAATAAACCGAATGATGGCTTGCGCTGCAGAACAAAATCCGAACCTCCAAAAAGATGGGGGTTCGGATTTTATTTTATCCCAAGAAACGGAGCACGTCAACAACCCGCTATTTTGCGTAAAGCATTCCCACAAGCCAGTTAATAAAACGGTAGGGCAGAAATTTGCGCAGTATCACGAAAAACTGATACTGAAGCCCTGCCGTATAGTTCGGCTTAAGCGCACGCTTCTGTGAAAGGCGGAATAGCTTATGGGCGATATATACAGGCTCCATGCCGGTTGCCTCATCGTGCTCCATTGTGGCCACAGAACGCGGCAGGGCAGGGTACACGTCTTCGCCAGCAAAGCTCTTTTCCCGTGCAGCGGTAAAGCCGGTTTTGATGTCTCCCGGCATAAGTGCCGCAACGCGGATCCCATAGGGGCGCACTTCGTTGGCAAGCGCTGCGCAAAGTGCGTTGATGGACGCTTTCGCCGCAGAATAGAAGCTTTGGAAGGGGATAGAAAGCACTGCGGCCACCGAGCTTACGCAGAGGATGCAGCCGCTGTGCTGCGCGCGCATCTGCGGCAACACGGCCTGAATGCAGTGAAGCGCACCGAAAAAGTTTACATCGAACTGGCGCTTCGCATCGGAAGGCTCCGTGAATTCAATCGCGCCGGAGATGCCAAAGCCCGCGTTGCAGACGAGCACGTCAATCCGGCCCTCCCCGGCGATTACCGTGGAAACCGCAGCCCGCACGCTTGATGCATCCGTTACATCCGTTGGGATGTGGATTACGGGGCCGCTGTCATAGGGCTTGCGGGAAAGACCGTAAACCGCGTACCCTTTTTCAGCGAACAGCGCTGCTGTGGCAAGGCCGATGCCGCCCGAAGCGCCGGTGATGATTGCAACCTTATTCGGCATCCTGCTTCAACACCCTTTCAAAAATATCCAGCGCTTCATCAAGAAGCGGTTCGGTAAGCGTAGCCATATAACTCGTGCGCAGCAGGCACTCCGTGGCGGGCGTGGCGGGCGGCAGCACAGGGTTTACATAAACGCCCTCATCATAAAGGCGCTTGGCCGTTTTCAGCGTATTCATGGTATCGTAAGTATAAATGGGGATAATGGGCGTGGTGCTTTCGCGGATGGCGATGCCGCGCTCGCGCAGGCCGCGGCGCATGTAGGAAGAAAGCGCAGCAAGGCGTGCCGGAAGCTCCGGTGTTTCCTTGAGAACGCGCAGGGCTTCGAGCGCTGTGGCGCAGCTTGCAGGCGGGATGGAAGCGCAGAAAATAAACGGGCGCGAGGCATGGCGCACATAGTCCACAATGCGCGCATCCGCAGCCATATAGCCGCCGAGGCTCGCAAGGGATTTGCTGAATGTGCCCATGATGATATCAACCTCATCCGTAAGGCCGAAATGTTCCGCAGTGCCGCGCCCGTGCGCGCCGAGCACGCCAAGACCGTGCGCATCATCCACCATGACGCGTGCGCCGTACTGCTTGGCAAGGCGGACGATCTCCGGCAGGTTGCAGATGTCGCCGCCCATGCTGAACACGCCATCGGTCACAATCAGCCGGCCTGCGGTTTCGGGGACGCTTTGCAGCTTTTTTTCAAGATCCGCCATGTCGTTATGGCGATAGCGGAGCATGGTGGCATAGCTGAGCTTACAGCCATCATAAATGCTTGCGTGGTTTTCCCTGTCACAGAGAATATAGTCATCTTTGCCCGCGATGGCGCTGATGATGCCAAGGTTGCTTTGAAAGCCTGTAGAAAACGTCATAACGGATTCCTTACCGATGAAATCCGCCAGCTCTTCCTCAAGCTCCACGTGCAGCGCCAGCGTGCCGTTGAGAAAACGCGAGCCGGAGCAACCGGAGCCATACCGCTCAAGCGCTTTGAGACCCGCTTCGATTACACGCGGGTGCGTGGTAAGGCCGAGATAGTTATTGGAGCCGAGCATAATGCGGCGCTTGCCCTCCATGACGACCTCAACATCCTGACGCGATTCGAGCTTGTGAAAGTAAGGATAGATGTCCGCCGCCCGGATCTCATCAACATAGGGATTGGTGCATTTTGCGAATAAGTCCATATAATTGCGTTTCCTCCTGTAGGTTTGCAGATGCGCCGCATGCGCGGCAAAAATAAAATGGCGCCCGGCAAAATGCCAAGCATATATAATACCTACAGATTTTATATCATTTTTGTGGTAATAACAAGCTAAAATGCAGAGCGGATGCATTTTTTCGGAAAAAGCGGGGCTTTTGCCCGAAAAGATGCGGGCCATGCGCTTGCAGGAAAAGCGCATGCTGTGATATAGTATCATGCGAATACAGTTTTCAAGAGGTGACTTTTATGCAACGTTTGACCTGCCGGATGCAGGACGGAAGCTATGCCCTTTGCGGAAATGCACAAGCGGCAGCCGACCGCCTCGGCGCGTTTGAAACGTTGTATGAAACGCTGATGGCAGAGCAGGAAACCATGGGCGAAGAACTCTCTGCATTGCGCCTTGCGGGGAAGGAAAAAACATACAAGGCGCGCGAGCTGATGGGAAAACGCCTTGTGAACGGGAACCTCCTTGCATTGTTCCGGCTGCATGGCATCTCTTGACACCACGAACCAAACAGCATTGGAAATTGACGCTATGGAGAAACAGATTCGGATTTTATTTGTCTGCCACGGCAATATCCTAAGAAGCCCCGAAAAAGCCTATTATATCAATGGTTTTCATCGCTCGAATGGCGCTTACTACACCACAATTACACCATTTGCGAAAGAGCTTTGATGTGACACTTTTTATAGAATCAAAATAAAAAGGGCAGGGTATTCTCTTTGCTGAGACATACTCTGCCCATATTTGTTTTATATGGCAGGTCGAACTCCTTGCAGGAAAGTGATGTGATAATAGCTGTCGGTTAAGTTTGTAAAATTCCAATTCTGTTCTGCAAAGTCTTTCATACCTCTATGACAAGTTTCATCCCACGCATAGACCTCAACATTCCAGCCAACATTGTGGAGCTTCTTCAAATCTGCAAAGAAACCTTCATCTTTGTATATTCCTGCGCCATCACCTGACAGAAGTGCAATAGTACCCTTTTCAGAAAGGTAGCCGAGCCGCAGAAGGTGATTTTGAAGCAAATAATCAGTAGTGTTGTTCTCACCTCCAGCAGTTGAACGCGGAATTGTTTCGGGTTTTATCCCAACACTGCGAAGATATGCCCAAATACTATCCGATTCCGGTGGCGTGCTACCAACAAAGTATACTTGCCCAATTTCGCGATTCCCAACAACAAGGTTAAGCAAGTTTAAAAAATGAGTTCGATATAACTCTTTTTGCTGTCCAGGTTCTTTAATTGGAAACACTTGATTAAGACCGCCATAATGAATATTTGAGTTATCCCAGATAATGTACACTTTCGCCATAATTATTTTGCCTCCTCCTTAATTTAGTATGCTGTGATTCAACCTATTGAAATTATATCACAAGTTTTTGGAAATGTCTCTATCTGTTGGAATAAACTAAAGTTGCACAGTCATAGTGACTATTTACGTTTCCGTTTACCTTTCCCGTGCGGTAACTGCGCTCTTGCTTTTCCACGCTGACTGATAGGATTTTTCATATACTTGGACTTTTTAAGAATCCCAATTAGTGAGACAAATTCTTCCTTCGTGAGGGCGTCATAGTCGAGCCCGATTGTCGCAAGGTACGCGCGGATTTTCTTTTCCTCGGAACTGCCCTCAAAGTTCATCGCATCCTGCAACTGACCCTGCACGGTTGCGACAAGGGATGTTTCATCCGCAGTCATGGTGTCAGGGCGATGCTCATTCCGAATGTCACGGAGAATATCTTTCAGATCGTCCGCAATCAGACTTCCGAAATACTCGTCCTCTCTGATCTGCGCGACTTCCAGTGTCCGCAGGTGCAGATCGTTTTCCTCGCCGCCGTTTTTCATCAGTGCCATCTGCCGGACGGCTTCCAGCACGGCGTTCATGTCATTGACCCGCATATCCGCGATTTGGTCAACGTAAATTTCTGTGTCCAGCATGAACCGCTGGAAATCTTTATGGCAGATCAGCTCCGACAGTAGCCGGTGGTTAAATTTGCCCGTTCTCAATACTTCGATTGCATCATCACCCAAATGCAGAGCGTCCAGCTCTGTGTTTGGGTGATTTTTTTGTTCTGTCAGCCCCAGCAGATAGTCGGTGGACACGCCGTAGAACTTTGCCAGCTCCACCATGCTGAACGGGCTGATGTCCTTAAAATCATCGGCTTCGTATTTTCCCAGCGCAGACTTTGAAATACCTGTTTCCGCGGATAGCTGTTCCAGCGTCAAACCGCGCTCCACGCGCAGGTCTTTGAGTCGTTCCTGAATGGTGAGTTTGGGCTGCATAGCGGCGTCCTCTCTTCAAATTTCTGCCCTTTCCGGTCTTGTCCATAAGCGTGGAAATTCGCGTTTTTCGGTGCGTTTTCCGACCTCTTGGATATACGGGAGAGGGCTATATTTTTCGCTAAAATGGTCTTGCAATCGCACCTGAACCTTGAAAATTGCATGACCGTCCGAACGGGATATGTCCCCCAGCGAAGTAACCGCCATAACCGCGAAAGCGTGAGCGTACCAACGGGGACGAAACGCCGGGAGCGATCCTCCGGGCAGGAACGACGTTCGGAAAGATCGGCAAAATCAAACGTAAAAATCAAAGCAAGTGAAAACGGCGAAATAGTTTTCTGCTCTGTGCGGTTATCTGCACGGAATAGAGCGCTATCCGACAGCGAACGGTGTTTGCCGTTCAGATTGATGTTTCGCCATTTCACGCAAAGACACATCAGACGGCAAAAGCGGAAGGTGCTGCCCGTGACCAACGCATCATCAGCGGCAGTTCCAGCGAAAAGCCGTGTATTAAAAACCAGCGCCCTATGACGAATAGGTGTCACGATTTGACAAACCCATTTTACCATAGAGCGCACCGAAAAAACAGGAGGAAAGTTTGAATATGAGAAAATCTAAAACTTATCGTAACGAGATCAAGTCCTACATCGTCCGCACTGGCATGACCATGACCGAGGTGGTGGACTACCTTTCCGACGAGTACGGCTGGAGCCGCAGCGTTCCCAATCTCTCCGGCAAACTCAAGCGCGGCTCGCTCCGCTATGGCGAAGCGGTGGAGCTTGCCGACGCGCTGGGGTATGACATCGTGTGGCAGAAACGAAGAAACAGATAATGACACTATAAGATGAACATAAAATCTATAATCATAGATTTTAATTGCACTTTTTCGAGCTTTGCGATATAATAAAAGAAATTCAAAAGCACGATGAGGTGTAAAATGGAAATCAGCTATAACAAGTTGTGGAAGCTGTTAATTGATAAAGGCATGAATAAAACAGACTTGAGAACTAAGGCACATTTAAGTTCTGGAACAATGGCTAAATTAGGGAAAAATGAAAATGTAACCACAGATATTCTTGTTCGTATTTGTGCTGTTTTAGAATGTGACTTAGCTGATATTATGGAGCTTCAGCCGGTTAGAGAATAATGTAAGTATTTAAGACACGAATGGACAAAGGAATTTGAATTATGAACTCTGAGAGATTAAAAATGATAGATTTGTTTTCAGGTGCAGGTGGTCTTTCTGAAGGACTATCTGAGGCAGGTTTCCATAGCTTATTTGCATCTGAAATTGTTCCGGTATATGCTCAAACCTACAAAAAAAACCACCCAGACACAAACGTATTTACTGCCGATATTCGAACATTAGATGCAAATGAAGTTCGTACAACATTGGGAATCGAACGTGGAGAACTTGACTTAATTGCTGGTGGCCCTCCGTGCCAAGGCTTTTCTATCAATGCCCCAGTTCGAACTACTTTAGATGAAAGGAATCATCTTTTCAAAGAGTACCTTCGCTTTGTTGACGCCTTTGCTCCGCGTGCTGTCCTAATTGAAAACGTTCCAGGTTTGGTTTCATTTGAGCATGGTGCAACGCTCCATGCGATTTTGAACGCTTTAGCCGAATTAGGATATGGTGCAGATGTTCGGATTCTGGGTGCGCCATATTATGGCGTTCCTCAAATGCGTTGGCGTACCATTATACTGGGAGTACGGGGAAGGACTTTACCTGCGGGGGCATATCCTGAACCGATTTATCATGCTCCGATTCGAGCAAATTTCACCAGCACTTTTGACGGGCAATCGATTATCAAAGAACCTTCACCAGAGGCTAACGCTAATTTTGTCACCGTTTATGAGGCAATCGGAGACCTGCCTCCGTTAGTAAGCGGAGAGCAAGGAGAGGTTATTAAAGAATACCGTTGTGATGCGTTCTGCGCCTATCAACGCCGATCCCGTTTAGGCTCCGTAGGTGTAATGAACCACGAGGCGCCGCGTCTTTCCCCAATAAACCTTAAACGCTTAGAGTATATTCAACCTGGCGGAAACTGGACTGATATTCCGGATGAATTGCTGCCAAAAGGAATGCAAAAGGCGCGAAAGTCTGATCACACTAAGAGATATGGACGAGTTCTTCCGGACGGACTGGCGTCAACCATACTCACGAAATGCGACCCACATTGGGGAGCGTTTTTCCACTATGAACAGAATCGCTCGTTTACAGTCCGTGAGGCGGCTCGTTTGCAGTCGTTTCCCGATCATTTTGTCTTTACAGGAAACCTTGCAGAACAGTTCGCACAAGTAGGCAATGCAGTTCCGCCGCTTTTGGCACAGGCTGTAGGGCTGTCACTACGTTCAATTTTAGAAACGGAGGATTGATCATGTCGGGCTATATTTCAGAGTTTTTTGGTTACCGGGCAGAGGACTCCTCGGTTACTGCACTTGATAATACATCTAAACAAGTATGTCCTTTTCTTTCCTCGTACTGCACGAAGGCTCTCGGAGATAAGACTAATCGTACCTTATCCGGTGTATGCGCCATAAGGCAGGTATCAGAAGGTTCTCCCGCTGTGATTTGCTGCCCCAATAGAATTTACGCAGACAACTACAAAATGCTGGCCACAATAGCACTGAAAGCATTTGGCCGGAGTTACAATCTTTATTCGGGGCGCTTGGCTGTTGAAAAGTCTAAAGAAGAAGGTGGCGCAATTGCCGTATTTGGGCATGGATGGGGCGGTGAGCTTCCTCTCCCAAAACGTCAGGGTAGAGGCTCCTACTATGTAGATTGGATTCTGGCTCGACTGGATGAAACCGGAGAGCTCGTTGAGTTTACTGCAATTGAAGTGCAAACAATCGATACTACTGGTACTTATCAAAATGCGCGTAGAGCGTTAATTGAACGCCATGAAATTGAAAAAGATACGGTCGGACTAAACTGGGAGAACGTATCGAAAAGAATTATACCTCAGATTATCTATAAAGGGCAGGTTCTGCAAAGAGAAGAATTATGCCGGAGTGGACTGTATTTTGTCTGTCCTAAACCTGTGTACGAGCGCGTGCTTGAGCGGCTGGGAGGAAAAAACAAATTACCACAATTTCCAACACAGCCCGCAGCAATCCATTTTGTTGCTTATGATTACCTGCCAGACGCGGCGATTGAAGACGGCACAATCAAGCCGCTGGGCGTAATAGAGGAGTATTGCACTACTGTTTACAAGGTGCAAGAGGCATTTTCTGCGGTAGATTTGCCAGATCAAAACGTCTACCGTGATGCAATCCGCCATTCGCTGTATGACTGAGGAAGGAAGGCAGTATGTTACTCAAAAAAGTTAGCATTCACAAGTACAAGAGTTTTTTAACCGAGCAATCTTATGAAGTAGAGCCGCAAATCACACGAATTGTTGGGAAAAACGAATCCGGGAAAACTGCTTTGCTGGAAGCTTTGGCAAAATCAAATTATTTTGAAGATAATACTGAGTTCCGATTTAACAAGGACTTAGACTACCCTCGTAGTGAGCTCATAAAAGTGCGTAACGAAAATCCACCAGCCCTAACTTGTGAGTATGAATTGTCAGACGAGGATATTAGTTGTGTTGAAACCGCGTTCGCCAAAGGAATAATACCACGGAAAAATTTTTGCGTAACTTCTTTTTATGATAATACAAGCAAGGCATCAGGTGTAGAGATTGATTTTACTGTCTTTAAGGACTGGCTAATCTCATTTTTTGGCGTTGGTGATCAAGGGAAACAGCTTATTCGGGCAGCAGATTCTTTCTCATCTTTAGAGAGTGTCGTATCTGAAAATGCAGAACTCCCCGCGATGGAACAAATCCAAGCTCAACTGGGGGAGATTAAAACAGGGGCTGGGGATTTTGAGAATAGACTTGAGGGGTACATTTACA